>Ga0209295_1000013_pt1 | contig 482508 bp, 432 predicted proteins | sample Porto_5metaG_FD_187428 | JGI IMG/M metagenome (GOLD analysis project Ga0209295, IMG submission 187428) | Marine algal microbial communities from Porto, Portugal - Porto_5 metaG (SPAdes) (version 2) | ecosystem: Host-associated > Algae > Red algae > Unclassified | place: Portugal: Porto...
TCCGCCGCTGACTGATGGGAGCAAGCTCCCATCAGTCCGCTCGACTTGCATGTATTAGGCACGCCGCCAGCGTTCGTCCTGAGCCAGGATCAAACTCTCCGATAAAAGTTTGAATAGCTCTTTAAAATAAATCTAGAATTCACGTTGACGTATTGTCTTGTTTTGTTCAGTTTTCAAGGTTCAATGTGTAGGTACTTCTCTTGAAGCGACCCTTACTATGTTACACGATCATTCATTTGATGTCAACAACTTTTTTGAAATAGTTTCGATCAAGTTTATCGTGTTTTTTTGTTTGTTGTCCGTTTGCGGCAACAAACAATACTTTACCAGTTAACTTCGCAGAAGTCAACTTCTTTTTAAGACTTCCTCAAAAAAAGAGGATGTCTTTCCATTAACCTTCATAAAGAAGATAATGGCTCCGCAGGCAAGATTCGAACTTGCGACCGATCGGTTAACAGCCGATAGCTCTACCACTGAGCTACTGCGGAATAATGTGATGGTGGGCCTAAGTGGACTCGAACCACCGACCTCACGCTTATCAGGCGTGCGCTCTAACCAGCTGAGCTATAGGCCCATTGAGAATTGGAGCGGGTGAAGGGAATCGAACCCTCATCATCAGCTTGGAAGGCTGAGGTTTTACCACTAAACTACACCCGCATAAATCATTGGAGGCGGCAACCGGATTTGAACCGGTGATAAAGGTTTTGCAGACCTCTGCCTTACCACTTGGCTATGCCGCCGTTGGCTGGGCTAGCTGGATTCGAACCAACGCATGTCGCAGTCAAAGTGCGATGCCTTACCGCTTGGCTATAGCCCAATATAAAGGGCGACTGATGGGAATCGAACCCACGAATGCCTGAACCACAATCAGGTGCGTTAACCACTTCGCCACAATCGCCATGCTTGAAATTTCTTTGGCAGGGGCAGTAGGAATCGAACCCACACCAAAGGTTTTGGAGACCTTCGTTCTACCGTTAAACTATGCCCCTATATAATAGAGAGTTTTATTAAAAATGGTGGAGGGGGGCAGATTCGAACTGCCGAACCCGAAGGAGCGGATTTACAGTCCGCCGCGTTTAGCCACTTCGCTACCCCTCCAAATAAAACAAATACTTAAAGGTTCTTAAGTATAAATGGTGGCTCAGGACGGAATCGAACCGCCGACACATGGATTTTCAGTCCATTGCTCTACCAACTGAGCTACTGAGCCATATTATATAGAAGATTAAATTATCAAAATGAACACTAAAGAAATAAATGGCGGTCCGGACGGGACTCGAACCCGCGACCTCCTGCGTGACAGGCAGGCATTCTAACCAACTGAACTACCGGACCAAAGTTTTTTGACGACAGTCAAAATAACTATCCATGCATGACTCTTCAAGGAATATCCTATCCTAAGTCAAAAATGGTATTGCGGGGACAGGATTTGAACCTGCGACCTTCGGGTTATGAGCCCGACGAGCTACCGAACTGCTCCACCCCGCGACGATATAAATATAGTAAAGGTAAAAATGGAGGAGGAAGGGGGATTCGAACCCCCGCGGGCTGTTACACCCCTGTCGGTTTTCAAGACCGATCCCTTCAGCCGGACTTGGGTATTCCTCCGTGTATAATGGACCCTGTAGGACTCGAACCTACGACCGGACGGTTATGAGCCGTCTGCTCTAACCAACTGAGCTAAGGGTCCTTATAATCGTGCGTCATGTATTTAGTAATAGCGGCGGAGGGGATCGAACCCCCGACCTCACGGGTATGAACCGTACGCTCTAGCCAGCTGAGCTACACCGCCACGAAACCTTTTCGATCAATCTGAATCTTGATTAAACAAGATTCAATAAAGTTTATTTACTTTCGTAAAAAACTTGGTGGAGCCTAGCGGGATCGAACCGCTGACCTCCTGCGTGCAAAGCAGGCGCTCTCCCAGCTGAGCTAAGGCCCCAAATAAGGTGGTCGGGAAGACAGGATTCGAACCTGCGACCCCTTGGTCCCAAACCAAGTGCTCTACCAAGCTGAGCTACTTCCCGATCTATATGGCGCGCCCGAGAGGAGTCGAACCCCTAACCTTTTGATCCGTAGTCAAACGCTCTATCCAATTGAGCTACGGGCGCTAAATGATTTTTTATAAGAAACAATGGTGCCGAGGACCGGAATCGAACCGGTACGGTAGTCACCTACCGCAGGATTTTAAGTCCTGTGCGTCTGCCAGTTCCGCCACCCCGGCAAGTCTGGAGCGGAAGACGGGATTCGAACCCGCGACCCCCACCTTGGCAAGGTGGTGTTCTACCACTGAACTACTTCCGCGAAATAAATGGTGCGGGTGAAGGGACTTGAACCCCCACGCCTTGCGGCGCCAGATCCTAAGTCTGGTGCGTCTGCCAATTCCGCCACACCCGCATGATAAAAAAACATTAAATATTTCGCATTCGCGAAAATCTTTGGTGAGCCATGAAGGACTCGAACCTTCGACCCTCTGATTAAAAGTCAGATGCTCTACCAACTGAGCTAATGGCTCATATAAAAAGATGATTCCCAAAACCAAAATGGTGCCGGCAAGAGGACTTGAACCCCCAACCTACTGATTACAAGTCAGTTGAGCTACACCGGCATATTAATTAATCGCTAACGTAAAATGGTGGAGGATGACGGGATCGAACCGCCGACCCTCTGCTTGTAAGGCAGATGCTCTCCCAGCTGAGCTAATCCTCCATATTGGTGACCCATACGGGATTCGAACCCGTGTTACCGCCGTGAAAGGGCGGTGTCTTAACCGCTTGACCAATGGGCCGTTTTTTGAAATGTCCCGCTTAAGGACATTTATTACTATATCATCCTATTTCGCAGAAGTCAACTTCCTAATCATAAAAAAAGAATTATTTTTCCGGTTGCTTATCAAAACCGTTTTGTAAGCCGAAGAAGAATATACCACATCTTCAAACCTTATATCAATAGGAAAATAATAAATCATTAAAAGAATGGTACAGTCCAAACTATTGTCCCCTCGCCAGTCTTGAATATAAGATAAGCGTTAAAGGTATTTACATTGCCAAAATTAATAACAATAGGAAGCGTAACTACACTCATCTTTCAAGTAGAAATCCTGGCTTCATTTGAAAGATTTCTATGATACTATTTGAATTTGAATCTCATACCCTGTCGCAATGGTAGCTTTGATGACGGCTCGAATATCTCCGTCATGGTATGGAATGATCTAAGAGAGATTCCATAATTGCTGACACACTAAAAGCTTCAGTTAAACTGGTGAATAAAAAAAAGCAGCTACAATAGCTGCATAAGTTTGTCACCATGATATTTAGATTTTTCACGAATTTTGTTGAATTGGCTCATATCTCTTGTCATGTCCAATTTATAATTAAAACTGAAAAACCAAAACTTATGCCATTCTCTTTTAAAATTGCGTAACATAGAAACCCCTCCACATTATCAATTTTTGTTTACTGCATGTTTAGAATAGCAAATAAGTGTAAACATATGTTTAAAACCATGTTAAGGTTTGTAAAAATTCTTTCTGGGTATACACGAGATGTTGCTTTATCCCTTAATAGTTTCTGTAAGTTCATACAAACTATAGAAAAAACTCAGTAATTGGAAGGACAGGAATTTGATGAAGTGGAGACTTGGAATTTTAATTATCTTACTTATGATTTTCATTCTAATGTTGCGCATTTCCTGGAATGGGAGTTGGGATATTTTTAATAAATACAAAAATCAAGAAGATTGGGTGGGTGTATGGACCGCGAGTATGCAAGCACCTTTCGAAGATGGGATTTCCCAAAAAGGATTTGAAAATCAAACGATTAGAATGGTCCTCCACCCTCATGTTGATGGTAATAAGATACGACTCCGCCTATCAAATATCTTTTCTGAAGAACCATTAGCCATCGAAGAGGTCCATGTGGCCATTTCTCAAAAAGGATCTGAAATTGACCCGGATACAGATCAACAGGTGACATTTAATGGCAAATCAACGCTGTCTATCCCTCCCGGCGAGAGAAAATTCAGTGATTCCATTTCATTAGAATTGTCTGGTGATAAAGCACTTGCAGTAAGTCTATATGTCAAAGAAAAATCCGGACCAGTCACATGGCATCCAATATCTATGCAAACGACCTATATTTCAAATGGAAATGATGTTTCAAAGTCAGTTTCTTCGGCTTTTAACGAACAGGAAAACTCATGGTTTTGGTTGGATGGAGTGGACACATTAGCTGATTCATCTGTAAAAGGCATTGTTGTAATGGGGAGTTCTATCGCAAATGGGAATAGTTCAACAGTAAATAAAAATCGACGTTGGCCCGATTACCTGGCAAGACGATTGAAGCAGAAAGATTCAGATTTAACCATAATGAATGCGGGAATCTCTGGCAACCAACTGATCAACAGTCTGCCTGATAAGGGTGAAAATGCCTATACAAGGCTGGAGAGGGATGTCTTCAATCAATCAGGTGTAAAAGCGGTCATTCTACACCAGGGGTTGAATGATATAAGACATTACCCTGAATATGATGCTGACAAAATCATCGAGAGGATGAAGCAGATCATTGATTCTACCCACGATCAAGGCTTGACCATTTATGGTGGTACATTGACTCCTTTTAAAGGATCAGGAATGTTCACATCTAAAGGGGAAAATACACGTCAGGAAGTGAATGACTGGATAAGAACAAGCGGGGAGTTTGATGGGGTCATCGACTTTGATAAAGCTCTGCGGGATCCAGATGAACCTGAGCGCTACCTGCAAAAGTATGACTCGGGAGATCACCTCCACCCCAATGATGCGGGTTATAAGAGAATGGCTGATACCGTTGATCCTTCATTATTCAAATAGTGGGATAAAGAGACATGTACTTTGTCCCACTTCCATTTATTTTGTTTATGCTTCTTTCACTCATAACGCAGTTTACATGCATTCCTAATCCGTCTTCATGAGTGTTCTAATGAATATTATTCAACTTCATTTCATGATACTTTATTTTTTCTTGCAACTTCTTTTTAATCTGACCGTCTAAACACCCTTCCAGCAAAACTCGGTTGTAGTGAATCCTCAAAAAATGCCATTTACATTTCATTTGCACAAATAACTGACGCACCTTCATCATCTCTCCTCCACTTCATAAATCGCAGGAGTCCGTTTCGAAAACTGGCAAGCATCGCCACTATGACCTTAGCCCCTATAGTTTTGCGTCACCATTTTTCAATGGTTTTGCCCTTATCGTACGAATTATGAAAGATTCCATTAATAAATAATGCAGTTAACCGATCAAAAATAACCGCATATTTACACATGTCATATTTACTACTTTTGAATCGTACCATAATTTTATAAAGTGCGTTTTAAATATTCCTAAAAGAATAAAAAAGTTCCATCACCTATCACCTATCACCTTGAAAGTATTATAAGTCGATTGTTTGTAAGAGACAATTAAAAACCTCAACCTTATTAATAAGGTTGAGGCAAGCTTCGTGAGGTCTGACCCCATTAATGTTTCTTTTTCTTCTTACTTTTCTTTCCCTTCTCCTCTACCTTGATTACAACAGTAGTCAAAGGATCCAGAGTCAATGTATCTTTCGTCAATGTAAATCCAGACTTCTTAGAAACAGGCTTTGTTCCCGCTTCATCATTGTCTACTACAACCTTCCCTTTAGAGAAGTCATAGTCACCCACCGATAGAGTACGTGCTTCGCTATCCGCATTGACGAATACGTAGTACTCACCCGTACCATCCGTGGATACATTCTTGTAAGCCAGCATCAAGTCTGCATCCTGGATTTCAGGCAAATCAAGCAGTGATACATTCTGATCGACCAGCTCTTGCTCACCCAATCGGAAAGCATTGGTGGATCTTCTCAGCTTAATCAAACCTTCAGTATATTCTCTAGTCGTTGTATTGATTTTATATTTCTTCTTATTCGTTGCTTTTTCCCAATCAAACTTATTGATGGCGTCGGATGAGTCGTATGAGTCGTGGATGAAGTAACCGAATGGGTTGCCCTCTTCGTCTTCCAACTCATGATATTTCTGTTCCGGTACGCCTTCCCCTAACCATTGCTTCGTTCGCCCGTATTCCTGACCTGCGTGGATAAAGGCCGTTCCCTGCGATGTCAGAATCATGGAGTTTCCAAGGCGGATACGTTTATGAATCTCCAGGTTGTTTTCCGGAATGGCCGGGTCCTTTTTAATCGATTGGGCAATGACATCGTATAACGGGAGGTTGTCATGTGCTGCGATGTATTGGACCATGTCGCCGGGATCGTCGTCTGCCGTGTTTCCAGGCTGACCTTTGATGTTGTTAAAAATCGTGTTGATGTCGCGTGCGCCGCCTGTCAGGAATCTCGGCTCCCCTTCTGAACCGAAGCCGGATTTCAGTTCGTTACGGATTTCGTCGGAGAAGACTCCTACGTCGTCGGTTTTGTCCATCCAATCCTGGTCGGCACCCATTCCTTCTAATGAAGGATCTGATAAGTGACCTGCGAATGTTCTCCAGCCTTCACCGATGAACAGGGCATCCGGATTGATTTCAGCCGCTGCATCATAGGCCTTTTGGATGGATGGGTAGGTTGCGTCACCCATCATATCGAATCGCATACCATCGATTTTGTATTCGTCGAACCAGTATTTCACTGAATCGACCATCAGCTTTTCAGCCATTGTATGGTTGGTCGCCAGGTTGTTCCCGAAGCCTCCAAGGAAGTTCCCTTTGTCATCCTGGAACGCATAGTAGTTTGGCACGATATCGTTCAGTGTGCTTGTTTTGGCCATATGCGTGTAGACGACGTCAAGCACGACACCCATACCCTTATCATGAATCGCGTCGATCAAACGTTTCGTTTCTTCAATTCGTAATTGCGGATCGGTGGCATCCTGTGAATACGCACCATCCGGGGAGAAATAGCTGTGTGGGTCATAGCCCCAGTTGTATTCATTGCCACCTGCTGAATACTCGAGCTCACGTTCGCCCATATTCGTTTCATCACCGTAGTACCATGCCATGATCGGAAGCAGTTGAACGTGTGTCACACCCATTGATTTAATGTAATCAAGTTTTTTGATGAAGGCGTCATAGGTACCCCATCTTTCCTTCTTCAAATCTTTTTCAATCGAAGGGTCGGACGTGAAGTCACGGACGTGAACCTCGTAAATGACGGCATCTTCACGTTTTTCATAACCCTCAATGGACGCATGGCTGAATTTCTTAGGATCGGTTCCTTTTAAATCGACGATCGCCGCTTTCCCGACGTTATCGCCGTCTGGTCCTGCTTCACCTTCTGTATTCACAGTAAAGGCTGCCATGGATTTGGCATATGGATCGAGTACTTTTTTCGTTACTCCGTCATTGGTTACTTCGTATTGATAGTAGAAGCCCTTCAGATCTTTCACCTTTAAGTCTTTTGCTTTCAATTCGGCTGACCAGACGCCTTTTTCACCTATGGTCATTTCGACTTTTCCTATCAATGACCTGGCGTCTTTCTTATGATAAACATTAGCAATCACCTTGCTAGCTTTCGGCGCCCATAGCTTTAAGGTTGCGTTTCCTTTTTTATAGGTGGCACCAAGGTCATCACCATCGTAAGCATACTTATTATCAAGCAATCTCCAGCCTGCCGCGGCTGTAACGGTTCTGCCCGAGTAGGTGATGGATAGTGGAAGTTTTTCCAGGTCAAAATCAGCTTTTACTTCCACTGTTTTATCTCCTGTGATTTCAGCACTTTCCACTGTCACATCGGATCCAACATCGTCTTTGATGGCTAAACCGGACATTAACGCTACTTCTGTCAAACCATCTGTCATCGTGAAATTCAGACGGATCGTGTCGTCAGAAATGACTTCGGAAGATATCAGTCCCGTCGCCATGTCGCCGTGTGGGGTAATATATACGGTATCGTCACCCTGCTTCACCCATAAGTGATCATATTTATCTAACAGATTGAACGTTTTGTTGCCGCCATCCTTTCCGGCATCGCCTTTCGACTCATCCAGCATAATGAAGCCGATTTCTTTCGCATTATGGTTTAACGGGATGTCTACATAAGCACCATAACGGTCTTTACCCGCTAAATCAGCCGCACCTGTCGGCCAGTTATCTGATGGTGCTGCGACATCTCCCCAATTCCACACACCGAAGTTCTCATAATTCCCGTCTTCACGCTCATAATGGATACGCACCGTGTTCTCCGGCAAATCAATCGGCTCATACGTATACACCTTATCAGAACCTTGTTGGATCCAAATCTCATTTACCTCAGGTGAAGGAATCGTAAATCCTTTGTCCCCACCATCTTTACCGGCATCGCCTTTTGTAATGTCCATTACAAGGAAGCCGATATTCTTCGCCCCATCAGCCAGGGGAACATCAATGTAGGCGCCATAGCTGTCGGTCTTTTCAAACATGGTAGCACCGTTCGGCCAGTTTGCCGAGGGTGAAGCCACATCGTTCCATAGCCAAGCACCGTAGTTTTCATAGTTTCCATCGGTACGGTTGTAGTGGATGCGGATGTTGTTTTCCGGAACCGGTTCTACTTCAGGATCTTCTCCCCCTGAACCTGATCCTGCTTCAGCACCTGTAATCTTACCGCCTTGAACGGTCAACAACGCAGTACCGCCGTCTGCTTTAGAAGGAAGTGTCAGCGTAATTTCATTCCCTCCGTCAGCATTGAATGTCTCACCGGAATACGCATTCGTCACGACTGCATCCGTAGAATCCACTGTCAAAGTAATTTCTTTCGCTTCGTCCGCCACGTTCAACCCAACGTAGGCAGAGTCCTCTTTATAGTCACGGGAGAATACCAGGAACTGATCGCTATTCGAACCACCGACAGACTTTCTCTCCCCTTTAGCAAAAACATCGGAATGTGCCCCTCTAAAGTTTAATATCTTCGTATAGTGCTCTAACACGTCATTATTTTCTACATCATCCCAGGCAAAATCATAGCGGTTATCATATTCCGGATAATTGTTCGCTCCGCTTTGTCCAAGCTCTTCACCGTAATAAATGACCGGCTGTCCCTTCGACGTTGCCTGAAGTGAAGCGGCCACTTTCAGCTTGCCTTCATCTCCGCCTAACGAATACAAGAATCCGTCTTCGTCATGACTTCCTAAAAATTGTCCAAGTGTTGCTGTGTTATCGATTTTCCCGTTTCGTGCCGTCAGTTTATCATTGGCTGCTTTCAGGTTGCCGCTTACGAATTCATGAGCGATACCTTTGAAACCGAAGTCCAGAAGGGAGTCCATCATTCCAGTATCAAGATACCCTAATTGGTTATCAGAACTCGCTCCCCACGCTTCACCAATCATTTTGTGCTGAGGCATTTTTTCCGTTATCGCGTTTTTAAAAGCCATCCACGTCGTATCTTCCACATGCTTCACAGTGTCGACACGGAAATAGTCGATCGTATTTCCTTTTGCCGTTGTCGCTTTCTCGATCCAATCCGTTTGCCAATCAATGATTTGCTGGCGAACTTCTGGATTTTCCGTGATGACGTCTGGTAATCCTGCTAATTCACCGACCACTTCATCCGTACCGACATCAGCACCTTGACGAACGATATCACTATATTCTTCTCTTTCTGCATCCGTCGGGTAACCTGCAGGACGCTTATCCTCAGCAAGCTCTCCATTGATTTCTTTTAATCCATATCCCGTATGATTCAACACCACATCGACCATGATTTTAATCCCACGGTCATGTGCTTCATCTATTAGCGTATGGAATTCTTCCATTGATCCAAAGTGAGGATTCAGCTCACCGAAGTTACTGGCCCAGTATCCATGATATCCGAAATAAGGCTGATCCGATTCCCCGTTTGTTTCAACGGAACGGACATCATACTTAATATTTTCAACGACCGGACTGATCCAGATCGTATTCACACCAAGATTATCAAGGTAATCCAGTTTCTCCGTGATCCCTTTAAAATCTCCACCTTGATACGTACCGCGTTTGCTTTGATCATAATTCAGATTATAAGGATCATCATTGGACGTATTCCCATTGAAGAATCGGTCTGTCAGCATGAAATAAATGATGGATTCATCCCAATCGAGATCTGAATCGCCGACAGACTGTCTTGCTTTCACTTCAATTTCAGTCGTTCCCCCATAATAGTTCCCGTAAGAATCCACTACGGTCAGAGGAATCGATTTCGTGCCTGCCGTTACATCATCGTCGACCGCTAACGTCACTTCCTTTAATGAAGGATCGATTTCAAGTTTCTCTGACCCGCCTAATGAAGAAGCATCCGCCGTGATTTTCTGGATTTTCACATCCTCTGTCAGTCCATCGACTTCAACAGATAAGACAGCATTCTCACTATAGTCCACAGCAGTTGGTGCCACTGAACCAGTAACCGTCAGGTCCGCTTTTTGGAAATCAAGAAACGATTCCCCATCGACTGTATTGTAAGGGTCACTTACTTCTGTCGTTTCACCATCTTTCGTGACTAAAAAGGAGTACGGGTTTTTCCCATTCGGAGTGTTGTCATATTCAAGTACGAACCGTTCATTCTCCGGTTCATATGTCATTTCTCTCGTTTCCCCGTTGTACTTCAACTCAACTTTTTCAATCGAATCCATCTCATCGTTTGCGAATAATTCTTTATCACGATAATAGAACGTCGCATTACCCTGATCGATCACTGGAGCCGATCCATCCGGCACAATGCGGATTTCCTCGACACCGCTTGTTATGTACGCCTTGGTGATGGTGTCGTTTTTGTTCACGTTTATAAAACGATCGCCAAACTCCTTCTCCGCCGTATTCCAATCCTCGGTACTGCGAAGAACAAAGCCGAATTGCTCTGTTTCAGGTGCAACGGCAATGTTCGCTACCGCTACTCCGTTTTCGTAGGAGTCAAAATTGATTTGGTCATTCTTTACTCCTGTATTCCAGGCCCATATATTCCAGTCACCGTACGTTTGATCTTCACGGATATACGTGAAGCGTACCTTGCGATCACTGGACTCATCTGATTCAACTGTGGCATTGCCATCCGCCACTGCAGAAGCTGCCGGTGCAAATGGTGACCAAAGACTTAGCAGCATCATCAAAGTCATAAAAATTGAGAATCGACGTTTTGTCCTATTTCCCATTCATGTTTTCCCCCTCTTAAATTGGATTAATAGAATAATAGAAGTGCTCTTGATGGTTGTGGAAACGTTTGCACAAACAGTTAAAAAAATGTGAGGTAATTCTCGTGGTAGTTATTTCGAACTAATGCAAGCGCTTGCAATTATCTGTCTTTTTTTATTTTACAATAGGTTGGTCTAGGGTGGCTATATGACAAATGGGGGATTTTTTCTCATAATATGCTGTTAATACTAAATATTTTTTGTTTGTGGTATGAAGTATTTTAACCCTTTGACAATAATCCCATCATTGGCTGGCTCAAAGTCTAGCTCTGGAACTAGCTGAAAGTTCATCTTTCTATATAGTGATAAAGCATTTTTCATGAATTCTGCTGTATGCAAACCTACAGCACTATATCCTTGCTTAGCTGACATCTCAATGCAATGGTGCATGAGTGATTTTCCTATCCCCTTCCCTCTCCATTCTTGATCGACTGCGAGCATTCTAATCTCTGGATAATCAGGTACATGTGCACTCCACTCATACGCTTCCATCTTCCCTGGAAATAGAACAACGCTCCCTACGATCCCTGCACTTATTTCAGCTACAAAAATTTCTACTCCAGGCTTTAAGTCATTTTCAGAAGATAGCGTCCCTTTCAAAGCATTCCAATGATCTTCTGAAACTAGATCCTTGTATTCTTCATAACACTCCACTCGCTGAGTCCGCACTATTTCAAGTTCATCATCATTCATTCTTCTAATAATCATGTGCTCCATCTCCTTATCAATTACGGATGATCATCACTCCTTTTATAATCCTATTATACTATTTAATTTGAAAAATAATCCATATTCACAGACCTTCTTCCAAAAGAATATGGATACCTTTCCCATTGAATATTAACTTTCATGATTTACCCAGGATGAAATCGGCTTGTATTCTATATTTCCCCATCAAAACATACCACATGACAGTAAGTACCAGGCTTCAATCTGCATTCCTGTTGTAAAGCGAAACCTTTACTTCCCTCATGCCTATATTCTCCCATCCCTTCATATATTAAAAGGTAGGGATTTCAGACAAGGGGTGAACGGTATGAAGAAATTCGTTTCATTGACCTATTTATTCGGGGTTGTCTTCATTTTAGCCAGTGCTCTTTATTTTTTCGCATCTAACTGGCAGATGTTTTCCCGATTGGAGAAAGTGGCTTTAGCGAGTTCTTTGATTCTATTGTTCTATGGAGCTGCGTATTTGTTGGATCGTGTTTTAAAGGGGGCCCATTTCCTTTCAAACTGGTTGATGCTCAGCGGGGTGATATCCTTTGGGCTATCTGTCGCTTTACTCGGGCAGCTGTACAATTCTCACGCGGACAGCTACTTATTGTTTCTAATTTGGGCGATCCCGGCCTTCCTATTTAGCTTGTACACAAGGTACAGTGGATTTTACGTATTAACCCATATCCTCATCCATTTGGCGATATATTTTTACCTTTTCCCTTCGTCTCCATTTGCACACTGGACACTCGCCCATACATGGAATGCGTTCGGAGTCGGAATCATAAACACGTTCTTATTTTTGATTATAAAAAAGGGCTTCATCCATTCAAAACCGTTGCTTTATCTGAGTCTGATCTCAGCTAATCTTCTCCTCATAGTCACTGCATTCGATAATGAGTATTCCGTTTTCTTCACCCTGTTTTATGTTTTTATCCTGGGGGTCGGGGTGTATCGGTACTTTCATAAAGAAACATCCATCTTTATCATTCTTTCGATATTCGGAACGGGCTTCATCATCATCAAAATGTTCGAGTTGATGGCACAGTATGTGTCCAGTCTTTTCTTTGTCGGTCTGTTATTAACCGCATTTCTGTTATTAGCGGGAAGTGTATTCCTTGTTAACTATTTACGGAAGCATTCCTCTTCCCTTCATTGGACAAAGACGATCTTCGTTGCAAGTGTCACGACCATTGCCTCTGTTTTCATCATAGCGTCTGTTTTCGGACTGCTTTCATTACTCATGGTGGATGTCTCAATGGTCACTCTATTTGTATTCGCGACCGTATTTCTCGTCATCCCAAGTACGTTAACCAGCTGGCCGCCTCCTGTAAAGTATTCACTCATGATGACTGGAATCATCATCGGGATGATCGCAAGTGTGTTTGATGAATTTTCCTTTTTTATGTTCTTCGTTATGGCCTATGTATTTTATGTTGAGAAACAGTTCGCCACTATGTTTGTATTCTACGTTTTGTTTCAATTGAACACAGCGATTTTCTTAGGGCAAACGATGGACTTGGGCGCTCATGCTCTCCTTGTGGTGATGGTGCTCCTGAATGCTGCAGTGTACTTTGCTCTGAATAAAAAACATGTCATCCAGTATGGAGCGTTTCTCATTGGATTCTTCGCCTTTTTCTCGTTAACTGCCATCGATCTTTCATCGACGCTTCATATTATCTATACCGCTCTGTTCTTCTTGACCGCTACGGGATGCGTCTATTTTTTCAAAAAGCAGGATCGCACCTTCTATTGGGTTTCATCGTTGGTATTCTGTTTCATGCTCATCGTTCAGCTGTATTACGATTTGGCCTGGAAACTCGTTCATAAATCCCTGCTCTTAGCCGTATTAGGTGTCCTCCTCTTGATGACGGCCGTTTACATGGACAGGAAAGTAGGTTCTGATCAGCAATCCCAATCAATGCTTGCCGGGAAAAGGCTCGGAATCCTTCTCATCATATGCCTTCAAGCGGGGTGGATCGGGTATCAGGTCCATTCGAACGAAACCCTTTTACAAAACGGGGAAACGATCCAATTAGAGCTTCAACCTGTCGATCCGAGATCTCTCCTCCAGGGTGACTATGTGGAATTGAATTACACGATTTCTCAGCTTGAAGATACCTCCATTGATGACAACGGTCCCATCACCATTTTGTTACGTGAAAACCAACAAGGACTCCACGAATATACAGGTGTTTATAAGTTTAACGGGCAATGGAATGCTCCTTACGAAAAGAAACCCGGGGATGTGCTTTTAAATGGAAAGGTTACAAGCTCATGGGACAACAATGCCCAGGTCACATACGGAATCGAACATTTCTTTATCCCGGAAGGAACCGGACTGGATGTGGAAGGGAAGGTGAAGGCTGCCTTGGTGAAGGTGAGTGATAAGGGGGATGGGATTTTGGAGCGGTTGCTTGACTAGAGGCGGACAGAACATTTTGAAGCAATAAGAGCTGCGGTGATGTTTTACCGTCAGGATTGTCCTGTAGCTTTACGATTGCATCACTCTTGGACCGGTTTGACAGGTTATTTGAGGCTCTTTGATCTGATTTTGACGTGAAATAGTATCCTTTCTTTAATTTTCAGTTTGAGAAAGTACGCTTAACGGGGTGAGTAGGGTGATTTAGAAGTCCATCTTTGTAAAAATGATTCTCTTTCCAATTTTATAATCCTTTTTTCTGATTTATGATCCGCGGTTTCGGCAATTTATGATCCGTTTGTCGGAAAATGCTGTTTACTAATAAAATAGGAAGGTGGATGAAGCGAACAAAGTCTTGTAGATCCATTATAATAAATCCCATTGAGTCATCTTTATTCGTCTTTTCATTGTTAACCATGGTTTAAAACAGTGTTAACAAGAAGGAATAGAATGACTCTTTCTATTTACACAATGATTTGGAATTACTCTTTTTCAAGATATACTATTCTCATACTTTTCATTGTTCTCCGTCAGGTTTCTTGTCGCGTGCGGAACCATAAAAAAATAGGAACAAGCAGTTGACCTGTCCCTACAATGTCACACGATCCACTTGTTGACGCAGTTGGATCATGTTGTCTTTCACTCGTTGTGAAATTTCACACAATGCTTGAATTGAATTACCTTTATGTTGACTGAGCTGGTGGACGATGTCGTCAAAGAGCATTTCCATTTCTTCATGAATGGCCATGGCCGATACATTGTATATATGGATATTGGAATAACTCGTTTTATCAAAAATCGCAGAGTCGATATAAGGTCTGAAGCTGTCAAGTAACGCTGGAAATCCGATCGTCAATCTGGTTAATCCGTCCCGGAGTCCTTCAATGGTTGCAGCAAGTTCGTCTATCGGCTCCAGTGTGGAAGAAACGTATGATCGGATTTTGTCATCGAAGTCCGAGAAGATGCTGATGAGTTTTCCAGGAAGCGTTCCACTCAAGGCAACATTCATGGCACCCTTGATTTGAGCCGAGATGACCTCCAATGTGTTTTCGATGGCAAAAGCAAGACCAGTCAAACCGCCTAAAAGCGGAAACAGAAAACGGTGTGAAACTCCCTTGAATACTTCAAAGGATCCGTCCAGGTAGATTTCTTTCACCTTCATACCGATGAGCATGTGATCAGACGTTTCCAGGACGTAGTCGTTTTTCTTCGGCATCACTACTTCATGTTGAACCGAAGCCCCTCCTGAGATACTTGCACTTAAAGAAGAATCACGTTCTCCAAAGTTTTTGGCGAGGTCCCCAACCTGACTCTGAAATTCTGCTATGTGACTATTCATTTTCACAGTATTGGCTTTGATAATCTCATAGTGCGCCAGCATCTCGTTCACAAGTAGGTCCTCCAGGGTTTCCTTCCCCCCGCTAAATAGCTCCGGGATTTCTTTATGAAGGATGTTCTGCAGGAATCCTGTCAGACTGATAATCTCCTGTTTGAATTCAAGCAGCTGATTCCGGGCCTGACCGAAAATGCTCTCGACACTGATGCTTCGGTTGAATAAGTGTTCCACGAGTTCGACAGGTGGGGAATTCAAAACACCATTGAGAGATTTACTGGCGTTTTCAGCCATATTCACGAGAGAAATAAGATGGTCAATTTCCGAGGTCAGACGATGTCCCGTCGACGTAATGCCTATGAATAAAGGATTTCCGATCAAGTTTTCGAAAGAATCCTCAAAGATCATCTGCAGGCGGCTCAACCGTTCCGAGTAACGGTCTCCTTCATGTTGGGCGATTTCCTGCGAATTGGTCAAGTAGTCCCGGGCATACCCCAATCTTGTGGTGACATCCCCAGCCAAGGCTTCAGCCAATAGGTTCAAATTGTCTCGATTGATTTCAATTCTATCCGAATGGCCGCCATAGAGGGGTTCTCCCGTCCAGATGCTTGTCATGATGTGGGCATCGGCTTCGTCATGGATTTTGCCGTAACCAGGTTCACCATCTCGACCAATTACGTATTTCCCACCATCGATATATCCCGTATGATTGTTCGTCAGGATGCTGAACTTCTCGCCTATCACCGGTATACCTGTCGATATATCGTACCTCTTTCCGGGAATGCGTGAATCAAGATTCAGTGCAATCAAAGTTCCGGTTAAGACGTCATAGTTGGTGAAGTAGTTGGTGATGTTGTCGTAGCTTTTGTTGGGATCGGCCATCCCTTTCGGAAGAAGTGCAGGGTTAAGCGTAACAGATGTAACTTCGGGATGATTAATGGCAACTGAGTTGGCCAATGGTCCCCCCAATGAATTTCCCGTAACGGATTTAACTCCTCCAATAGATTCATATTTTTTGTTCATTTTATTAAAGTAATCTTGTGCTGCTTCCAGTTGGGGAAGGGTAAGATCACTAAGTAGTTGAGCATCGGTTAGGAGGTCTTGTTTTCCGTTTTCAGCTGCTGCATCCGTGCCTACATAAATGACTGACACTACATCTGTGTCTGGATTTACTACTGTAAGAGCATCAAGTCCTGTAGGGTCACCATAGTTGGTGTCCAACACTATAAATTCAACGTCATTTACATACAATTCCGTATCTTTCTTGGGTTTTTTGTAAGCTTCTTGACCTGCTAATTGTACTAAGTTTTTATCATCGCTATAGACGATAGACTTCGTTTTATCCCTAGAAATTTGTTGACTGGTCATTTATTAAACCACCTTATTCTTTTATGATCTCATCAGGGTAAGCTCGTTCCAGGGAGTTATCTTTTACACCCTCAAATGACTCTTTGTGTACTCTGTTATCATTTACGAAGACACTGTATGCACCCTTTGGAAAATCATTTGCACCCTCTATCTCTTTGATAATTTGATTAAAAACCTTTTCACTTGGTTCCTTGCCTTCTTCTTTCATGAAAAGCATAATTGATATTCTTAAATTTTTCGGATCAAACGCTGCATCTTTAAATGCTGCCTTGAATTGATCTAAATCTGCATCGGGACTTTTCAGATATAGTTCATATACAGGTTCAATAGCCTCATCTTTAATGGGTGAAGTTGAAATGAAATAATATGGAGTCATATAACCATCCCCCGCTACATTTTCAAGTGATTCTTTTGTTCTTCCAACAACCTCACCTTCAGCTACCACTTTCTCTATGAAACTGTCTAATTGGATAAACTCCTTAGCAAATAATTGTTTATACAAACCATCTGTTATGGCACTCTCTACTTGACCTTCTTGGGACCAAACCTTATCAGACAAGATTTTTTTTTCACTTTTATTAATTGGGACAATCGCATAAGTATAGAATGAAAGCGGGCCGGTTGACTCAACAAACACTGTCGCCCCATCCACATTACCAACGATATTATGAACTTTGACTTCTGTACTATATTTATTCAAGAAAAAATCTTTTACAGCCTTCTCAACCTCTTCACGATGTTCTTCTGCAATTTTGTCGTTTTCCTCGCCATTTTGCAAAGTGTAGCCTTCACCTTTATATTCCTGTACACTAGCATACTGATCTTTTACTTCACTTTGCTCTCTTTCTTTTTCATCCACACCATTACCATTCGCATTATCCATATTCATACATCCTCCAAGTAATAATGAAAGTCCGATTCCACATATTATCCATTTATATTTAGTATTCATGAATGTCTGATCCTCCTAATTGGATGGGTTCATTTAAAGAATTACCTTTATATTGTATAAAAGTCTGTAAAGTATTAACAGTTCAATCGGATAATACTTAAAGCAATCAGGTAAAACAGGAAAAAAGTAGGGGAGAAGACTTCTTTTTTACGTTTCTTTTATACTATTCATTTCACATAATCAACTTATGCCTTCAGACTCATACATTTGTATAATTACCCCAATTTCTCATTATGTAACCTTTATCTCCTTAAGATCGGAATTTTTTTACATTTTAGGTTTTAATGGGCATACATCGATAAAATATAATAATCCAACCTCTTTGGGATGTTGCTTTCTATTTTCAATATCCATTAGTAATTGATTCTTTTACCTCTTCACGATGAGCTTCTAATTGGTGCCTATAGGATAATAAAACCCTTAAAACCTTTACAATTGAAGAAAAAAATCTAATCTTCAAAATAACTAAACATTCCCAATTATTTTCCGTTATAATGGAAAATATGGTATTTAAATAGGTCGTTATCACTTCATATTCATTTTATTTACCGGAGGCTGTTATATGGTTTTTGACGGGATTTTAATTGCAATAATCATCGGATTCATACGTGGAGGAAGCTTTAAGAGCTTTGCAGATATCCGTTTTAAAATGGGATGGGTCTTCCCCGTATTGTTGTTGTTACAGCTTGTCATTTTTTATTTTCAAAATAAGGTTGAGTGGGTCGGACAGGTTAGCAATCTCTCATTTATGTTCATATATGTCGTGGGGCTAACATTTTTATGGGTGAATCGACACCATCCTCATTTCATCGCGATTTTCGTCGGGGTTCTATTGAACTTCATTGTCATGGCCATCAATGGCGGAAGGATGCCCGTCTCCATGGAGGCGGCTGCGGTGATTGATCCTCAATATCTGGAAGCAACGAAAAATGCGTTATATGCCAAGCATGCGCTTGTGACGGAATCTACGAAACTGGCTTTATTGGGAGATATCATCCCTTTGTCAGCCCCCTACCCCCGTGAGCAGGTAATCAGCATCGGGGATATCGTGATGAATATCGGGGTATTCCTTTTCATCCAATCCGTGATGGTCCGCAAGAAAGACAAGCTCGTCGCATCCAAGACGACACTTTAAGGAGGTGAGATTATAATGAAAAATAGAACGAAAAATGCTATTATTAACCTAGTCATCATTGGTTCAGCTGTAGTTGCCCTTACTTCTGGTTGGAAGTTTTGGTAAAAAATACAGGGCTGATCACGGATCATCCGACCCGGGGTCAGCCCTAATATGTTAATGAGAGCGTGAATACGTATGAAAGTAAAACTGAAATCAGAAAACGTGTATATTGCATTTATCTCCCTTCTTGGTATTCTATTATTTTTGAACCATCTCAATCCCCAAGTGGAAGACTTATCAAACTGGGTGCTCATCTATACCCTTGTCGGAGCGATTTTGCTATTAAATCATTTTAATATTATCATTCCTCTTTCCGGCAATACCCTTTCCATGGATTCCTCTATTTACTTAGCAGGTCTTTTTTTGTTTGGCCTGAAGATCCCTTTACTGGCACTCGGCGTCAGCAGTATCGTATTTCTAATGATCCGCTTCAAATTGGCGTGGTGGAAACACCTCTTTAACTTTGCCAATTATTCTCTCATGCTGATTTGTACCTATTACACGTTCATTCTGACGGGTGGGACTGTCGGTGAAACGGACTTTCCGAATATCATGCCCTACGCCCTATCCCTGTCTGTTTACTTCATCTTAAATGTCATGATTATGTGGGTCTATTTCTATCTGGCACAGAAACCATCCCTGAAGACCATCATCCGTACTGCTTTTCAAAAACAGCTCATTCAAGAGGTCTTCACCAGCTACCTCTGTACGCTCGTCCTGGCGTTGGTCCTGACGATTCTAATCAGCCAGCAGCCGATATTCGGTATATTCCTATTCCTGACACTTGCAATCATGCTTTCTTTCGCCTTCAGAAACTTCTTCAATCTATATAAAGAGGAAGAAGCGAAAGCCAAGAGAGATTTCTTAACGGGATTATATAATCATGGATACTTTAAACTTCGCCTCGATGAGATGCTTTCGGAGAATCGAAAGAAACCTTTCTGCGTGGCCCTGATAGACTTGGATGATTTCAAAAAATACAATGATGCCAACGGGCACATACAAGGGGATGCGCTCCTAAAGTTCTTTGGCACGTTCATGCTTGAAAAAACAAATGACAATCCCTTTATCGCTGCCCGCTATGGAGGTGAAGAATTCGGTCTTATCCTGCCTGGTGTTTCCAAGCGGGATTCCTTCACCTTCCTCAATAAAATCAGGAAAGAAATCAATGATACCTATTTTACTGGAGTGGAGCATTCCCCCCAGGGCTGCATTTCATTCTCGGCAGGAATTGTGGAATATGAGAATGGTACGTACAGTTCATCTGAACTTTTATCAAAGGCGGATAAAGCTCTTTACTTTGCAAAGTCTCAAGGGAAAAATGCCATCCAAGTATATAAAGAAGATCAGGTCTATCACCAGGACTGCCAGTTTGCGAAAGAAATCGATGCACTTGAACAGCAGCTGCAGATCTTTCTATCCAAGGATGTTTACACCTATCAGCATAGCAAGCGTGTCTTTTTCTATGCGACAGAAATGAGTGAACGGCTGAATCTAAGCATCGAAGAACGGCGCACCCTGATCCTGGGGGCACTGATCCACGATATCGGGAAGCTTGAAATTCCAAGGGATATCATCAACAAAAAAGGTAAACTTGATCCCCATGAATGGGAGATGATGAAGAAGCACGTCATCTATGGAAAAGAAATCATTTCTTCTATTAAAAAATATGACGAGCTCCTTCCCTTAATAGAACTGCATCATGAACGTTATGACGGTAAGGGATATCCGTACGGATTGAAGGAAGCGAACATACCAAAACTGGCACGGATCCTTTGCATCATCGATTCCTTTGATGCCATGACGACAGAACGCCCATACCAGAAAACGAAAACCTTTACTGAAGGGATAACGGAACTCAGAACATGCGCTGGTCATCAATTCGATCCTCATTATGTGGAACCTTTCATCCAGATGATCCAAGAGAATTATGGGGATAAATTAGCTGGTGAATAGGAATCTTAGCTTGTCAGATCGTATTTCCCACCTAACCTACCTTGAAGTTTTGATGATATAACAGTCAATACATGAGATTACTCATTTAGGTAACTTTCCGTAGCACTTAGTTATGATAGAATCATGATGACATTGAAAAAGCTGTCCTTTGGAAAAAGGGCAGCTCTTTCTAATAATATTTCCTTATTTCGTCACAAAAATCTCATTGAAGCTTTGTTTACTCACCGGAAAGAGCATTCTTCAGCTCCTCCCCCACTGCTCCGGCCAGAGTCCTTGCATACAACGTAGAAATATGATGATAATCCCGATACACCAATACATTCCCAACCACAGGCGGACAGGTATCGTTTTGGCAGAAGTACTCCGACAGATCAGCAAATGTGACATTGTCAGGGATTCCCTCTGTATTTTCCCAAGGGACCGTGTCGGATAAGACTTGATCTCTTGGAACAGAACATTCCTCTATCCCTTTTTCTTCTACACATTGTGGCGGGTCCCCCTCCATAAAAGGGTTGTCTCGGACGGCAAAGATGTTGGTGATTCCGTCGAGTTTTTCCCATTGATGAATATATCCTTCAGGTACGGTGTCCCCTTCCCCAACGTTCGCTGTCGTAAATACCAGGTCTGGTGGATCGGACTTTAGCATCTTCAGGACTTCCTCATTCCAATCCATGCAGGATTCATTCAATAGCCCCTCGAAATCATCATCAGAAAAGCGGCATGCATCTTTATTGTAGATATCGATTTGCAGCTTCATCTTTTTTGATAATTCCTCCAGTGCCGGGTACCAGTGACCCGAATGGGAACCACCGATAAGGGCAACGGTATACTCAGGATCGTCCGTCTCACCGCGGGAGCAGACGGTCACTTTATCATCCTCCATATTCGAGAAGCATTCAGGATTATCATAAAATGCCGGCAGGTCCTCTTTAACAGTCAGGGCTGATGGAACGGGCTTTTTGTCCGGAGCAGGTTCCATGTTATCTGAAATCGCCCTTGCACCCGGATATTCTTTCAAGTCATATTGTTGCTGATTCTGGTCTTTAACATATAAAGCCCACACTGTATTCAAGCACAATAATGGAAGGATAAGACCCAATAATACCGTTGCCAGCCTTTTTTTAGACTGTTTAACACTGATTTTCCGAACGGGTGTTTCAAGGATTTTGACTGATAGAAACGAGAGTAAAAAGGCACTCAAGATTATCGCTACCCCGCCCAGCAGAGAAACAGTATTAACATCAAAATAGCTGTAATAGAAAACCAGAAGCGGCCAGTGCCACAAGTAAAATCCGTAAGAAATACCTCCGAAAAACATGAAGGGTTTTGAACCAAGCAGTCTGTCTACACCAAACCGAGCAGGATTCTCAGCTGCAATGATGATCAATATCACCCCGGTTGTGGGCAGTAGGGCCGCATATCCCGGGAAAACAGTGGAGACAGGCAAAAGGATTCCCGTTAAACAGATGACAGCCAAACCAAGCCAGCCTATCACCATATTCACAGACTTTCTCAACGTTAAATATGGGATGAGAAGGGCTAAAATACCACCCAAGCTAAACTCCCATACACGTGCAAGCGTATCAAAATACGCCCATGGCTGATTCACTGCTGTCTTATAAACGGAATATCCGATCGATAGGGTGAAAAGGGTGATTAAAACAGCTAGTAATGTCTTTCTTATCGGCGTTTTCAGAACTTTTTCCGCTACTAGAAAAGAGAACAAAATGACGAATGGCCAGGTCAGATAAAATTGTCCCTGCAGAGAAAGGGCCCAATAATGCTGCAAGGGACTGGCTTGATTGTTCTGAGCCAGGTAATCCACTGCACTTACAGCCAGTTGCCAATTCTGAACGTATAAAGCAGAAGAAAAGACTTCCGTGATTATTTGCTTCCATTGTGCCTGGGGCATAATCATTATGGAGAGTCCGACCGTAAACAACAGCACCGTAAAGGCCACTGGGAATAATCTCCGGGCAAGCCCCAGCCAATATTCAACTAAGTGTATCCGGCCTTCCCTCTCCACCTTTGTCAATAAGGAGGTCGTGATCAGGTAACCTGATACAATAAAGAAAACATCCACCCCGCCTGATACCGACCCAATCCATATATGATAAATGGCCACCAAAAAGGCCGCTACCGTTCTTACACCTTCTAATTCAGGGCGGAACTTTTTTTCCGGTGCTCTTAAGTCCATCCTAACCATCTCCAATACAAAACCATTTATGATTCTAGTGTTCCTGTTATGTACTCTTTTTAAGCATTGCAGGCTCGAATTGCCTATCCAGTTATAACGTATTGTAATGGAGGAATGTAAATGGTTTACTACATTATCGTTAGAATACTGTAAATTTCTAAAACATTTGTCGAAAAATATTGTTTTCTGATACATCTAAAACCTATTTTCATTTATTTAACAAATTACTATAATCATATAAGGAATAAAATTCCTATACTTATATTTTCTTGAAGGAGAATGAACATGATCACGAAAAAAATGCTAACGGCTTCTGTATTGGCCACTACACTTGTATTTTCAAGCAGTACACTCTTACATCCGGGCCATTCAGTAGAAGCCGCTCAAAGCATGAACTATCAATTGGAGTTAGATCAATTCGCCTCGCATTATGCGAAAATAATCCGAATGCTGGAAAGCTACACGACCAAAATAGATGCAGCAAAATCCGAAAAAGAAGCGATGAAGCTTTACGATGAATATATTGCCTATTTCGATGATGCCTTGGAGAAAGAGGCTCCGGTCAACCCTTCCAATAAAGAAATCGTGATCTTGGATGAATACATTTATAACAGTTTAATAGAAGTATATAACTCAGAAATCGATACCATCGACTACTTAAATGGAGACTTGTCGGAACACGACTACGGCATCGCGATGAATGATATGGAAGTCAACGTAGAGAATCTGGAGAAAATGTTCAAACAGGTGGCCATGACCTATAAATCAAAGCGCCACATCACCTTCAGCAATGATATGTATTATCTGCTTGGAGAAACGCCTCCTGTGAAAACGGAAACAACGGGTACGTACAAAGTGAAAAAGGGTGACACTCTTTATGCCATCGCCAAGAGGTATAAGACCTCCGTCAATCAATTAAAGAAGATCAACAATCTGAAAAGTGATCACATCTACGTCGGACAAGTACTGAAGGTCTCAGGTTCCACGACGGCACCTTCCAAAAATGAGCCTGCCTCACCAAAGACCACAAGCTATAAGGTGAAGAAAGGCGATACCCTTTCTTCCATCGCAAAGAAAAATAAGACGACTGTCAGTAATCTAAAGAAAATCAACAACCTGAAGAGCGATCGAATTTATGTCGGGCAGGTGCTGAAGGTTTCAGGCTCTGCAACAACTCCTGCCACTTCACCTTCGAAATCAACGACATATAAGGTGAAAAAAGGCGATACCCTGTCAGTGATTGCAAAGAAATATAAAACAACGGTCAGCAGCCTGAAAAAGCTCAACAACCTAAAAAGCGATATGATCTATGTCGGCCAAGTTCTTAAAGTGACAGGTTCAACACCTACTAAAGATAAAAACCCGGCTCCCGCTAAAGTCACAACGCATACGGTGAGAAAAGGGGATACTCTGTCTGCCATCGCGAAAAAATATAAAACGTCGGTTTCGAAATTGAAGAAAACGAACAAATTATTCAGTGATCGGATTTATGTGGGTGAAGTATTGAAAGTTCAATAAGTTGGTTTGGGTTTCATAGAAAAGAAGCAAGTAATGGTCACTTGCTTCTTTTCTTATTCCCTATTTTTTTGTTTTAAACTTCCCCTGCTGCCCTTCCCTAAAAATATACTCACTCGTAAGGATAGCCAATACAACCATGACCACTATGAGAATATATTCAAATACGGTATATTCTAAATTTAAGTATGGAACGACATACGATAAAATATTTAGGTAAATGACAATCAATACGATTGTTACACCATATTTAAGAACTTTTCTTACGAAGCGCTTCATTTTTCTCACTCTTTCAATAGGTAGACTTAAGCAGCCTCCCCCGCTTCAGCAGCAGCGGACCTGCGTCGAAGCCATACAGCCCCGATTAAAGAAAGAATGCCGAGGAAAGCAAGACTGACTAAAGAGACTGTCCCCCCCTTTTGATACGGAAGATCGGTGTAATACCCATGGGTTTCACCAGAAAGTCCCCTTATCCATTGTGTCTCCAGCTTGTTCTTTGTACGAAGCGTAAATTCACTAGTGCTTATGACACCATTCTCGTTGATGTTGTAAGTCTTATACTTGGCAGGACTGGAATCCGGCGTCTTTTTAAAGGCAATGATGAATGACTCCTTGCCTGTTTCCTTTTCCACCATCATCTTGTATTGAATCGCATCGCCAAACGCTCTCATTCCTTCCTGTCCGGAGTCGACCTGAAACCCTTTAAGCTTTGCTTCCGGTTCATCCTTCACCTCAAAGATGATATCCCCGCTCTTCTTACCCGATGCCTCATCTTCCTCGAGAAACGTATTCAACTTCACTCCATGAAACACTTGAACCGGATCCACCACTCCATCTTCCGTCAATGATAGGTAGTCATATTCCCGCTCAAATTTATTCTGATAGAAGGTTTCCCTGACGCTTTGGACCAGAAAATAAAGAACGATGGAGAACAATAATAATCCTATGAATGATAGAAGACCACTTGCATACACAAGGCGTTTCTTTTTACTGAAATTCATGGGTTCCTCCCTTCATTTCTTTTATAGTTCATATTAAAAAATAATAGATATGTACATATTCTAGTAAAAAGGGGAAATACCTTGTTGGTTGGGGTGAAAAGGGGATTATTTAGGTGAGGAGGATGGGTTCTTCTTTCATTCACAACCTTCGGGAGTTAATCTTGGTGATACGATTAAAAAGAAGTTTAATTAGAGATCCATCCATCAAAAAACCTATGGAGTTTTTCCCCATAGGTTAATCACAAATCTATAATTAATCATTTATTTCTTTTTTACTAATGTGCATTATATAGGATTTCCAGATAATCAAAAAGGTTGTGAGTACCCCTTTTTCGTTAGGTAATTTCTATTAAAAGAGCCTCTTTCTCTTCCTTTAAAATATTCACAGGCACAAGAAGTATTTTATTAAGATAATATGGATTTCCCCAAAATAATGAAGACACTCCTTACACTAAAAATGAACGGCTAACACACAATTAGCCGTCCAATAAATTTTATATGGCTGGGGTTGCTTCCATTAATAAATTATCAGGTAAATTTAATTCATCGTCCGCTTTTAACACTTTTGCATTGGGATTTTCGTTTTCTATAAATGAAAATGTATAGTATTCTGTACTATTTAAACTTTTAGCTGTAAACAATACTTCATAAGTACCTTCAGGTATATCAATTGTAATTGTTTCCATTACAGAACCTATCTCTATGCCACCCTTTTCAACTTTAAACGGAACAACAATCGCTCTTATTATATCCTGTTCAATTTCTATCTTTTCAGTCAAATTAACAGTAATCTTACAATCAATATCACTAGACAGCGTTCCAAAGGATACTGAACCGTCTCTCCACGAAAACCCTTGATTTATATGAGTTTCATTCCAATCATTAAAAGGATTATCAATTCCATATTGAAACAATGCAATTTGTGAATAAAGTATTTCTGTCTCAAAAGAAAACTCACTCATTATATAAACCCTTCCTTCCATTATTTAAGCCTTACTCTTGTTCCATCTGGATAATTTCTTAGCTTATTCCCTAAATAAGCACCCGCACCTCGGTTATCAGACGGACTAACAGGTCTCACACTTGCACCCATTCCCCCCTCTTTAAACATTGCTGGTGGATATTCATCTAAATCTTTTCCTGGAACTTTATCAAGACCGCTTAAGCTATCTTTTCTTCGTGATTTTGCACCTGAACGACCAATTGTTAATATATCTGGATGACCTGCTTTTTGTGCGTCATGAATATGCTTACTTGTTTCAGGATACCTATTGCTAGGTATAGTTACTTCAATATCATATTTTCTGCTACCCTTAACAGCCCGACTAACCATCCCGCCAGCCTTCAACCCAAGCTTCGCACCATCTCCATAAATCGGTACAGCGGCCAGCAAACTCAGTCCTGCGTTTTTATAATCTCCATCCACCGCATAGATGAGGGCATTTACTCCGTCAGCTACGGCTCCAAGACCAGGGACAAATCCAACCAAGCCTAGTCCTCTTTGAACCACTTTTTTGACTGCTTTTCCAGAGACCTTATTTGAATAGACTTTCGGCTGTTTGGCGGAAGGCTTGCTCCTCTTACTTCCACTTGGTGTCGAGATATGACTCGTGGATGGTTTGCTCGCAGTCGGTTGACTCCTGTTCGGAATATAGGCTCCGTTTGGCAAGATCTTATTCCCATCCGGATCAACATGATAATGCCCCGTCGGATCAACATAATTAATCGGGTTATTGCTCGTATACGTATACAGATGCTGGGTCCACGGGTTAAATGCGCTCCCTGAATACGTATCTTGTGAAATGAACCGCCCGGTGTCGGAACTGTAGTATCGGGCATTCATATAGTGAAGGCCGGTGGAACTATCCTGGATGGCACCGGTGAATTTCACTTCATTATGGAACGTCTTGTCGCCGACTTCCTTGATGTTCCCAAAGTCATCATAGTCGTACCCTTTAACCCGTTTGGCGTCGGAGTCAACGACGTTGGTGACGCTTCCCCGTAAGTCGTAGTGATAGAAGAAGTATTGATTTTCATAGTTTCCATCAAATCGTTTGGACGCGACGATTTCTCCATCCGGGTTCAGGACATTTTCTGTGATCTTTCGATTGTTTTCATCGGCAGTATACAGAAGGGCGTGTTCATCGTACACATAATTAGTGATGGTTCCGTCTGTGTCCCGGCGGACCCGCTGTCCGTCCCCATTATACCAGTTCTTCACTCTGGACGTGTCTTTCCCCGGGGTCAGGGTTTCCACCTGAGCTAATTGGTTGGCGTCATCGTACGTATAATTCGTCGTCACTTCTTTCAAGACGCCGTCAATTTGCTTTTTCATGACTTCTTTTTGTTGATTTCCACGTTGATCGTATACGTACGAGGCGTGAAGTGAACCATTCTTCTTCGTGTTTTCCAGCTGATTGAACTGATTGTAGGAATAGTCAAAGGTGTCCTTCCCCTCAATCATCGACTTTCGGTTTCCAACTTCATCGTACGTATATTTTGTAATATTGGATTCTTGTTTGGACTCTTTTAGCTGACCCGCTTCATTGTATTGATACGACTTTTCAATGGTTTTCTCCTGGTCACCGAAGTGAGTATAGGACTTCTCGGTCTTCATATACCCCCGTTGATCATAATCCATCTCATATTCTTCAAGCTTGGTTTCCCCGTCTTTTGTATATTGGATGGCGGCGGTTTTTCCGATAGAGTTGTAGTCATAGTCCACTTTGACAAAAGAGGATCCGTCTGTATCAAATTGTAAGTAGTTATTCGTGTAATCTACTTGTCCCGCTTGGTTGTAGGTGAAATCCTGTGCTTTCTTCCCTTCTACGAGTATGGACTCCAGGCGTTCGTATTCATCGTACTTATATTCTATATCTTTTTGCTGATCCCCTTCTTCCGTCGGATAGGAGATGTGTTTGACATTGTCGCTGTTGTCATACTGATAAGCAATTTTCAGACCGTTCTGCACTTCTTCTTTTAATCGGTCTTTTTTATCATACGCATAGGAGGACGTTGTGGTCGTGCCGTTTTTGGAATCGACCATGAGTTCCCGATTTCCGTTCTCATCGTACTCGAACCGTGTCCAGTGATTCGTTCCATATGTTACTTTCTTCATCAGATTGCGTTCATCGTATTCCTGGATGACAGTGGAACCGTCATTGTGTATCGTTTTGATCAGATTGCCATTCAGGTCATATTCAAATGACTGCTGCATCTTTACAGTGTCAGCTGTATTCCCTTCATCGACTTCCTTTCGTACACGTCCCAACGCGTCTAAATACGTCATCTTTTGTCTGCCAAGGGCATCGATGACTTTATTCTTCACCCATGAATCTTCCCGAAGGTCATACTCATACGAAGTCACGACATTCTTTCCATCTACCAGTTTCGTCACATTCTTTAAACGATTGATCTTATCGTACTGATAGGAAGTGACGAATCCCTGTCCATCAATGCTCTTTACGACATTACCTTGTAGATCATATTGACTTTCGGTGATCACATTTTTACCGGACGGGTCGACAATCACATTCGTTTGACGATTGAGCTCATCATAGATGGATTGAACGACACGTCCTTCCCCATCGGTCACTTTCGTCATATTTCCGATGTCATCATAGTCGTACTCTGTAACCGTGTTTTGTGATTCTTTCTGAACGAGCTGTCCCACTTCATTATAATAATCTGTGCTCGTCCGGCCCTCTCCATCGGTGTAAACGATTTTTTCATTTTTATTTTCATCGTATTGATAATCGATTTCTTCTGTACTTCCGTTGGCATAGATCGTAGTCTTTAGCCGGCCGACTGCATCATATCGGAATTGAGTCAGATTCCCCTTTTTGTCCGAAACATCCTTCAGATTATGATTCCAGTCATACGTACGGTTGACCGTGTACCCTTTCGGATCGACCGTCTTTACCAGACGATCTAATACATCGTATTCATTTGTCGTGATGTATCCTTTTGGATCCTTAATTTTCACTGGATTGCCCTGCTGATCATATTCAAGTATCTCTGTCACTTTACCCAGTGGTTCTTTGATTTTGAGCAACCGGCCCTTTGTATCGTATTCATAGGAAGTCGTCTGATTGAACTCATTGGTCATGGTCAGGCGGTTCCCGAAGCTGTCGTACGTATAGGAAATCCTTCTTCCTTCAGGGTCGAGGGTCGATGTTAAATTCCCCTTTGTATCATATCCATAGGTCGTCCTCGCTGTCACCCCTTCACGGACAGGCTCGATGATTTCTTTCACGAGGTTCATGTCGTTATAACCTTTATACTCGGTTATGTTCCCGAGTGGATCCTTACTCGTAAGGAGATTTCCCCGTGAATCGTACGTATAGTAGTGGTGAAGAGTCTTTTTCATCCCGGCGATGGTGTTGTCATAGTACATATGCTCGACCAGCATGTCATCATTGTATTCATAGTTCACTTTATGCTGATCTTCATACGTTTTCGATGTGATGGTCCCGTTTGGATTATGAGTAAACGAAACCTTCTTTCCTTTATCAGAGGTAATGGACGTAGTACCCTCTGTGTATGCGAAGGTAGAATATTCACTAATCGGGTCAGTGACCTTTAATACCTTGCCGTCCTTATATTGGATTTTGGTTTCATATTTCTCCGGATCCTGAATGCCGCGTAATTCCTGATTGTTATCATCGTAGACGTATTCCTCGGCATATTCTACATTCCCAATTTTCTGGTAGACTCTTTCTAAACGATCGGAAGAATCTTTATACTCAAAGTGATACTCTCGTTGAGCAGGATCTACCACTTTTTCTACCCTGTCCTGTTCATCGTAGAAAAGGTACGTTTTATCACCGATATTATTAATTACTACCTTCACATTCCCTCTAAGCGAGTCATACACGAATGTCAGGGCATTTCCATTCGGCTCCGTCAGTTTGATCAGTTTCATATGCTGGTCAAATACATATTTAACTTGATCTTTACGAAGGATTTCAAATGATCCATCCGCCTTTTTCGTTAAGGTCATATGGATTCCTTTTGGCGTTTCATACGCTCCATCCGCCTTTTTCTTAAACCGGTGAAGACTGCCATCCCCATCTTTTAAGATAAGGCCGACTTCTTGTTCCTGTTCATCATATTCCTTCATTAGAGTGGAATTGAAGGAGAAATCCCATCCATAACCTAAAGGTGTTTTCGTTGTCGATTGACTATTGAAGCTCCTTCTCATCACCATGGCAAGCTGAGGTGATAAGGAAACAAAGTCGGATGTTTGATAAACCAGGTTCCCACTGCTGATATTGACATAGCCGTTTCCGGTTGCAGTAGGGAATGAGCTGTATCCCCAGAAATCCTGTAAGCCCAATTGTTTCTGTAATTCATCCTTGTCGACACTTTTCGACCATGCTTCATTAGAAGACAGACTCTGTCTTTTCTTCCCATTGATGTCTTTCACGGCTACTACCTGGTAATAAAAGGTTTGTCCGTAATGCAAATTGAAATCGTTCCAATAAGAATCTTTTACTCCTTCTGTGACTAATGTTTCTTGTGACGGTGTGAAGGATGGGGTCGGGCTTCTGTATATAGAGTAAGTAACTCCTTCCGTAGAGGAAGCATCCCAGCGTAAGTGAGTCATATAGTTCACATTCGGTGTAGCCGTTAACTTCTTAGGTGTATCAATCAGTTGAACATTGAATGCATTTCCTTGTTTGTTAACGTAGACCATTTCGGATTCCCATGAATCCAGTGCCGGTGTCAAACCGGTGGATGAAGCCGTCAGTGTAGCTCTTATCGTCAGCTTGGAACCCGTATGGGATAATGGGGTCGTCTGGTCTGGGTATATTTCATCCCACGTGTTTCCTCCATCCGCTGACGCTTCATATTTAATCGAAGTTCCTGCAGGCTTTTCTTCCACGGTTTTAAGGTAAACGGTACTGATAATCCCTGAAACCATTTTACTTGTGGATTCAATAAATCCGGACCTCTCTGACCCGTTTAATAAGATTTTCTGATCTCGTTGTATAACGTTTGCATTCGATCCAATTTGTTCATCATTCTCAAAGTCATCCACGATCCCCAGCGTTCTATAAGAAAACGTACTGTAGTGGAAGTTTCCGTTGGCATCTCTCCCCCGGACGTATAGCTGATTCCTGCTGCCTTCCTGATACTTTGTGGCATCGAACGACAGTTCATTCGAGTTCATTTGTTTGGTCAAGGTGGAATTGATGAACAAATCAACCTGTTCATACCCCTCAAGTGCTTGGGTAATGGTGCCAAGAGTCAGGTTCTTGACTTGAAAGTTTACTGGTTGGGTAGGCTCTTTTACGATCCCTTCATGAGCAGGGTTTGTGACTTGAAGCTTTGGCTCTATGCTGGTCGTATCCTTTGCCTTCACCACTTTGGAAGTCGTTTCTTTCGTATTACCTGCCTCATCGGTAGCTGTGAAGCGCAGGGTGTAGTCCGTCTCTTCCTTTAGGTCCGACGTATTCCAGGAATAGTTGACTTCACTTGATGAGGTCGTCCCTGTTTTGAGTTCCATATAACTATCGGGACTTACTCCTTCCCCGTACGACAGATTCCAGGAATAGGATCCATCGGTGGACGATTGATTCACTTCCTCCAACCGAACTGAATCAAACCAAGCCGTTCCGGACGCTTCCGGGCTATTGTGGTCGACTTCTAAATAAAGCCGAGCCTTGGCTGTGTCTTTTGGTGTTGTGAAAATGAGCTCATTCTCAGTCCAATCCTTCTTCCCTGACAATTGTTGTTCCCGGTTATTACTCCAGGAAAGATGGGTATCATCCTGCTTCATGCTTCTAACATTAAAGTAGGCATTGGCATTGGCAAGATCGGTTTTGATCTTGCCTGTCATCCGATAAGTTGTATTAGGTTTGACGCTGACATCGTATGTAGCAGCTACATAGCCTAATTCAGATCCTGGACTGGATGAGTCGGTTTTGACCTTCAACAAATTTGATTCTCTCTCTCCATCTTCAAGAGAAAGTACCGTTGGATCTTCCACCACTTGAGTCGCACCGATGTTATACGACTTGGTTTCATCCCATCCATCTGATCCAGAAGTGAAATCTCCATTTGGAAGTAAATTTGAAGAGAGATCTTTCCCTTTTTCAACCAGCGTCATCCCATCAAACCATGCTAACCCCAATGCACGGTCGCTACGATGATCGACTTCCAAGTATATACGTGCCTTGGCTGTATTGGCCGGTGTCGTGAATGTCAGCTGATGTTCGGTCCATTTCTTGAGTCCTGTTAACTGAGTATCCCGACTGTCATCCCATTTTAGATGCCCGCCTGAACTATCCATACTCTTCACATTAAAAAACGCATTCGCTTCTTTTAGGTTAGTTTTGATCTTTCCTTTTAACGTATAAGTGGTGTTCGGCTTCAGGTTTACGTCCCTGGTCACGGCAAGGACCCCCATCTCCGTACCGGGACTCGACGATACAGGTGATAGCTCCAAGACCTGGAGGTCCTTTGAATAACCATTCACATCTTCTGGAACCGCCGCTCCTGTGTCATAGACGCGTCTTTCTGTCCACCCCTCCATACCAAGTGCAAAATCACCGTTAAGGAGTAAGTTATTGAAATTCGTCGGTGGCATAGGGTTTGTGACACGAACATCTACTTCCTCTATTCCTTTCACTGTGCTGTTCACAACAGGAGATGTGAATGAAACGACTGGAGCTGAAGTATCTTTCTGGACCTTCACCGATTTCGAAAGACCAGTATTTCCTTCCCTGTCCTTCCCCCGAACCTGCACTGTGTGAATGCCATCCGCCATATCAACAGGAATCTTGACCGACCCACTTCCACTTGACACACCAAGAGAGTCCCACGGTTGATCGTCTACTTTGTATTCAATGGCTTTCAGAAGCTGATTATCAGTAATTCCTGACCACGATAACGTGTAGGACTGTGCTTTACTCCAACCAGATGGGGAAACCGTAACCGAAACAGGGGTACCCGGTCTTGTCCGGTCCTTCGTTGAATAATCACTGGATGTTGCTAAGCCTGAGTAATTGCCTTTCGCATCAAATGCCCTCACACGGAAAGCTACCGTTGATGCGTCCGGCAGACCATCCACTGTCAAATGGTAGGCACTGGCCCCCGTGTGCTTAACGGTTCCAGCTGCACTCCATGTCCCGTTCACATTTTTCTGAATCTCATAGTAGGATATATCAGATCCGATGGCTTCGGGTAAATCCGACACTCCCTTCCAGGACAGGATGACACTCGAGCTATCCCCGCTGTTGACGGGACCATCCTGGATTACACCCACAGGAGTCCTTGGTATATTGGGACTCGTACTATCAGGCAATGTCGGCATGGTGGCGGAGGAAAGAGCCGTTTCCACATTGAACTCCGAATTGTACGCGATGACCCTGAACCAATAGTTGTGACTATTCGTATACTTTCCGCCTGATGCCACATACGTACTCTTAGGATCATTTGGAAATTCCGCTCCCTTTCCGTCACGGTGAAGACCGTACACGCCCCTTTCGATTTCAGAGGTAGTCGGCCAGATCTTCTTTCCTTTCGTAGACCAACTTGTCGTATTCTTCACATCAAAATACTGATATTCTTTCCCATTGAAGATAGCTACCTTATAACCGGTGGCTCCTGTCACTTTACTCCAGGTCAAATCGAAATAGCCTGTGCTTGTATTCTTACCGCTTGAATATCCTTTAACTGTCGGAGCCGACGCATTGCCAAGAGTCGTATACGTCACCGATACATAAGGCTTATAGCTGCTATTAGAGGCGGAAACGATTTTCTTCCAATACGTTTGCTTGTTTCCGTTTGTATGGAGCTTAAAACCATAATTGGTTCTAGTCCCTTTATTCCATTCCTTTACGACTGACGTTACGTCTACCTTTGCCCACTGATCACGTCCAACATTCACGCTGGTCAAATTGGTGGAGCTTGGCTTGTTATTCCAATTCAGTGAAGAGGATGACCAACTGCCGTTGACACGGTCAACCCACAACCCGTTAGGTGAATTGGCGTAATACGCGTGAGTCACATATAGATTTAAAGTTGCTTTATCCACCATATAACCGTTTTTCGGAGTAAATCCGTCGGTTTGAGGTTTAAGAAAGGCATAGCACATACCTGTCGTGGAGTCATACTCCCCCACTTTCAGAACGTACTGCCCTTGTGAGCTGTCCCATTTCCCTGAATTATAATTCGTCGTCGGATATTTACTCATGACAAAGGTATCCATGGTGGTTGCCAAGGATGTAGAAGGGTCGATATATACAGGGTAGACACGTGCAGGATCTGAAAGCCACTCTTCATCAGCTTTAATCGTAAGCTTATATCCATCCTTATTCGGATCAAGACTCATTTCAATGTCTTCAGACCGGACATTTTCCCCTTTGTGCTCATCATAGTTTGAATCTTCCATGTATGGCTTTGGAATGGTAAAGACATGTTTCTCATTGTCATCCAGGAATTCAATCTCTCCATTAGAAGTCACTTCTGCTTCCAAGTCTGTGTCCAATTGAAAGGAGAACCTATTGAGTCCTTTATAGGAGTGAAGAATGAAATCCTCTTTTGTTTCATCACCGAAAGCGATATTCCGTAAATCAATATCAGGAAATATGCTTTCATGAACGATCCTGTTATCTTCATATGTTGCCTTAACGTCTTTAGGTTTTAATGGTGAATCTCCATTCTGGGAGGCTTCCAAAATGGAATACGTGACAGAATGGCCATCAATGCTAAAGGTCGCATACCGTCCATTCTTCATTTTCTTTCGGAAGGCAGAATGAAGATTCGCATTCTCTGTTTCTACCTCATTTTTATCTGAGGGATCATTCACAAGATCCGTTGAGATTTCTTCAAATGATCCATTTTTCTCCTCTTTTTTATGAATTGGTTCAAAATAAACCTGTTCCGTAATCTTATTATCTCCAGAATAAAACACTTTAGAGTTTTCTGTACGCTCTTCGATGATCTCATCTCCGGGCTCTAGCCCTTTAAGCTGAGAATCGTTGATTGCTTCGGTTTTTTTATACTTTTTCCCTTCTGCCAAAGGTGTGACCTTAGGAATCTCTTTTTTTTGTGAGGCACGGTTGTATTCCTCGGCAAAAACAGATAATGGTAGAGACGATAGAATCATCATCACTATAATCTGAATTACTAAAAACGCTTTCATTTTTCTTCGCATCGTACTGGTTCTCCTTCCCATTTTTCAGAACAAAATAATTATACTTCGAAAAAACGACCTTGGTAACTATTTTTTGTATAAAATTCCAAATATTCAGGATGATAGATTTATAGAATAAAAAATATATTGTCTATGTAACTTAACCTAAATGATTATCATGATGAATTTCTTACTCAGCACAAAGAAGCACGGGATGACCCGTACTTCTTTTAGATATATGTCCTAGCAGATCCGGCTGGGGACTTCCCTGTTACTTGCCCGCCCTTTTTCTTAATTACCACATCACCATCGCTTCTCTTTTTCCGGCATGACTTGACATCCTAAATTCTAAGATGGGCCGAAGAACCCCTTCCTTGGTCCCTAGTTCTCAGGCTGGGACACAGCGCCTGTCCTCCCATCCCACACCAATTCCCCACCGACAAAGGTTGCCCGAACGTCCCACTTTTCATCAATCAACGCAATATTGGCCATTTTCCCAATCTCTAAGCTGCCGACCTTGTGATCAATTTGGAGCAGCTTTGCCTGGTTTAGACCAACCATTGGTAAAATCTCCTCAAGGGGAAGCTTCAATACTTCTTTCATATTTTTAAGGCATTCCAGTAAGTTGGTTGTACTTCCTGCCAAGGAGTTGGTGTCCACGGTCCTCGCGACTCGATCTTCGACTTTCACTTTCATTGTACCGAGGGTGTAATGGCCGTCCGGCAAGTCGGCTGCAGCCATGGAATCGCTGATTAAAAGGATATTATCGCTTCCTTTTGTTTTATGTAATAGTTTGATGGCGCCTGGGTGGAGGTGATGAAGGTCGGCGATGCATTCACAAAGGCAGTCATCATTGGTCAGGACGGCCCCGACGCATCCCGGATCGCGGTGCTTGAATCCTCTCATTCCGTTGAACGTATGGACTGCGATTCTTGCGCCTTGGGAGACAGCAAGATTCGTTGTTTCATAATCTGCGTTGGTATGCCCCATTGAAACCTGGATCCCCATACCCGTGAGATGATCGATGACTTCCATGGCATGTTCTTTTTCAGGGGCGATCGTAAGTACTTTTATAGTGTTATCCGAAGCATCGATCAACCCTTTTATCTCTTCGATTGATAGCTCTCGCATGTACTCCACGGGATGGGCGCCTTTATGTTCGGGTGTAATATAAGGACCTTCCACATAAGATCCAAGGATTTCTGCTCCAGTCGTTTGACCGATCGCTGTACTTACTGCTCCTACCGCCTTCCGGATGCTTTCCAGATCGTGGGTGAGTGTGGTCGGCAGGAATCCTGTTACTCCGTATTTCACAAGAGAGTTAGACATCTCCTGTAAAGAATGGACACTTCCATCCATGGTGTCATGTCCCGCTATGCCATGGATATGCAGATCAATCATACCAGGTATGGCGGAACAACCGGGGAATTCGATGATGTCACATGGAGGAGTTTTCTTAGTAATGCCTGAAATGCGCCCATCTTCCAAGAGCAGATACCCATTTTCAACGATTCCTTCCGGTGTATAAATGCGGCCGGCCTTCACGGCTTTCATTATCCTCATCCCCTTTTATTAAAATAAACAGAACAAGCAACACCATTATGGGTGCTGCTTCTTACACTGATTCTTTCATGTTCATCCGGTTTAAAGCCAAGTAACATGCTCCGTATAATCCTGCGTCATTCCCTAGAGAGGAAGCAATGACCGTATCCTCATTCCCGTATACATCCATTACTTCTTTCCTTAATTGGATATTGATATCTTGAAGTAAAGGACCCTCACCTTCCGTGATACCGCCCCCAATGATGATCTTTTCGGGGTTGAGAAGATGAATTACATTCGTTAATCCCATACTAATATAATGAATAAACCGTTCATATACGAGCAAAGCAACTGGATCTCCCTGCTTGACAAGCTTCATAATCGTTTCGCCGGAAACGTCCTCAACCGCCACTCCTTTTTGCTCCTTATAGTCTTGAACAAAAGCAGAAGTGGACGCATATCGTTCAAGGCAGCCTTTTCTGCCGCAGCTGCACGGCTTCCCACCTGCAACAATGACGGTATGACCCAGCTCACCCGCAAGTCCCGAAGAGCCATTGACGATCCTCCCATCCATCACGATGCTGCTGCCAATTCCAGTACCCAGTGTTAGAAAGACAGCGTTTCTCTTACCCTTGACAGCACCTTGCCACATCTCGCCAAGGCACGCACTTTTTACATCGTTTTCAACCGATACCGGTATTTGGGTCTTGGAAAATAATATCTCTCCCAGCTTCATTCCACTATATCCTTTAATATTATTAGAGAATAATATCACTCCTTTCTCACGATCCACCAGACCGCAAGAAGAAATGCCAATGGCAGAGATATGAAAATCTTGCTGAAGCAATTTCACTTTGTTATTTAATACGTCAGGGATCTCATGGCTTGTGGGGGTTGCCATTTTACTTTTAACAAGAAGGTTACCCTTTGGATCAAAAACGCCATATTTAATAAACGTGCCTCCTATGTCAAAACAGACGATATGACTCATTTTCCATCCCCCCAATTCTTTCAACTACATCTATTTCCTTCACGAATCGTCGAATGTCCAACAGATTAACCTCACCCGTTTTTTCCATTATGGCGTTTGACATTCCACAAGCACAAGCCCATTTCAAGACTTCTTCAATCGGGAATCCATGGGAATACGCATAGGTAAACCCGGCGAGCATACTGTCCCCGGAACCAACGGGATTCACTGCTTTAACGTTAGGAACCTTTGCCCTCAGAACTCTTTTTTCACTAACTAAAATGGCCCCTTCTTCCCCCAGAGAAAGAAGCACATAATGTATTCCTTTATGACAAATTGCTTGGGCATGCCGTAACATGTCATCGGTAGAGTCAAATGTTTTCCCTATCAACCTGGCAAATTCTTCTTTGTTCGGCTTGATTAAAAAAGGTTTTCCTGCGATCCCTTCGGCAAGTGCCGGTCCACTTGTATCCAATAACAAACGAACTCCTTTTTGATTGGCCTTCTTTGAAAGCTCACTGTAAAAGCCAGTAGGGACTCCTTCTGGCAAACTGCCGGAAACGACGACAAAATCTACGGTATCCAGAATCGAAGAGAAGGTTCGATCAAAAATTTCTAACTCATTGCTTGGAATAAAGGGACCCGTTTCCAGAATTTCGGTCTGACCTTCCTTTGATAGAATGGCCAGACACGTTCTAGTCTCTCCTTTAATGGGTACAAATGAATTGTGTACCTTCAAATGAGATAATTCGCTTTCAATCCACTCCCCGCTCTTTCCACCCAGGAAACCGGTACAAGTAACCTTCTGCCCCAATCGGGATAGAACCCGGGTGACGTTAAGACCTTTACCACCTGCCGATTTTTCAATGGAAGAAACACGATTGACCCCGCCCATTTGAAACTGGGACAGTGTATATCTAACGTCTATCGCCGGATTTAAAGTGACCGTCGCAATCATGGGACTAGCCACGATTAAAGCTGCCGCACAGCTTGATTTTGTCTGCTACAACCTTTTTCATCCCAGCGACGGCATCCGTGAAATAATAGCGGGGGTCATTGGCTTCCGGGTTTGCTTTCAGATAGCTGCGGAGCCCTTTCACAAATGCCATCTTCAGCTCCGTCGCCACATTCACTTTGCAAATTCCCCTCTCAATGGTCTTGCGGACAAGCTCATCGGGCAATCCCGATGCCCCGTGGAGAACAAGGGGGATATCGACTTCCTGCTGGATCGCCGACAACCGGTCGATATCGAGCTTAGGTTCACCTTTATAAAGTCCATGAGCCGTCCCGATCGCCACAGCCAGAGAATCAATGCCTGTTCTCGTTACAAACTCGTTTGCCTGTTTGGGGTTGGTATAGATCTGATCCCTTTCGTCCACTACCAAATCATCTTCCATTCCACTTAGACGACCAAGCTCGGCTTCAACCGTCACACCGAACGGGGCAGCATACTCTACAATTTCCCTGACAATCCGGATGTTCTCGTCGAAAGAATAATGGGAGGCATCGATCATGACAGATGGAACACCCATATGAATGAGGTTCTTGATATCATCCAGGTTTTCATGATGATCAAGGTGAAAGCAAACCGGGATATCATAGCTCTTCTTTGCCGCTTCCATCATCTTGATCAGGAACTCTTTCCCCATATATCGGACGGTACCGGGCGTAGCCGCGATCATGACGGGTGAACGGAGGTCCCGGGCGGTTTCAAGAACCGCTTTGAGCGTTTCGAGATTGTGAATATTAAAGGCAGGCACAGCGTAGCCTTTCGACTGAGCATCCACAAGAATCCTACTTCTTGACACAATCATACCCTTTCTCCTCCATTCCGATAAGGATAAATCGTGACACCTTTTACGACCCGGTTGACGAGCCCCGAGGGAGATGGATTATCCGGGGAAAGTCCCAGATGCATGGATTTACAAAGGGCGAACTGCTGGGCGTACATGACATATGGAAACGCAAGGAATATATCCTCTTGAACCGTCTCCAAGCCGGTATTCAAGAACAGGTCACTGTAACGTTCAGCGACTTCATCATGATAAGAGGAGAGTGCCACCACCTTCCCTCGCTTTTGTTCATGGTATAGCTCCTTCAATAAATCCAAATCATATTTTCTCGTGTACGGATGGCAGGATAAGAAAACGAAGACGATTGTCTCTTCATCTAAGATCGATTTCGGGCCGTGACGGAATCCCAGCGGTGAATCAAAGAATGCCGGAATCATACCTCCCGTTAATTCCAACAGTTTTAAAGATGACTCCCTTGCAAGCCCCTGGAAAACACCTGAGCCTAAATATACAACCTTCGAAAACGTGGAGGAAGCAAGCGCTTCCAGCTCTGTCTTTCCGGTCTCGATAATTTTTTCACCTGCCGAACCTATTTCCTTCACAGTCTTCTCAAGAGTATGAATGTGCTCCGGCTGGAAAAGGAGCAGGACCGAAAGTAGCATGGTCGTAAAGCTGCTCGTCATCGCAAACCCTTGATCATTCGCTTCCTTCGGCATGTAGATGACCAGGTGATCCGGATTCCCCTTCTTCTTCTCAGCCAGTAAACCATCACGATTACACGTAAGGGCGATTCCATAAAAATCATCAATGATTTGCTCTCCCAACTCAACCGCCCCAACGCTTTCAGGACTGTTACCAGAACGGGCAAATGAAATCATCAAGGTCGGTGAATCCTTGTCTAAATACTCATATGGATTGGAGACAATATCGGTAGTGGCGATGCTTTCTACCGTCCATTTCTTATTCTTGACCATTTCCTTAATGGAAGTAAGAACGGTTTCCCCGACAAAAGCAGATGTTCCCGCTCCTGTCAAAATCACTCGAAGACGTGGATGCCTTTCTCCCAATTTCTTAAAAAAAGTCAGCAGTGTATCTCTATGTTCAAGCAGGATTTCAACGGTTTCTTTCCAAAGTCTTGGTTGTTGAGCTATTTCTCTTGTTGTATGGATGGCACCGGGATCATTTGGTTCCCATTTATTTGATTGTATAAGTTCCATACCCATTCCTCCAAAACTGTTAATGTCATCATTACCAGTTAAGTGAAATAGATACTCGAAAGCACCTACTTCAATTCAACTGTGTACGTAAATTTATCTCCCCTTGCGATGGAGATGGTATATTCAATGACGTCTTGATCTTCATACGTAATACGCTCCAGTCGGAGACACGGTGAGTTTTCTTCAATGGTCAGCATGGCGGCTGCCTGTCTTTCCGCGCTGACAGCATTGAAGCTTTCCAGTGCTCTAGTGATCGTCACATCGTATTGGGACCGAAAGATTTCATACATTGGCGTATATTCCAATTGTTCCTTCGTGAGATTGGTAAAACGCCCTACCGGAACATATGAGGTTTCATAAATCATCGGTTCTTCGTCAGCAAGTCTCAATCTCGTGATCTTGAATACTTCTTCTTCCACCGGCAGTTTCATAGATTTCGAAATCGTGCTGTCACAAGGTACTTTTTCAAATGAAACGACCTGTGTGGAAGGATGTTTCCCGATTTTCTTCATTTCTTCTGTGAAGCTGTAGAACTCAACAAGGCTCTGCTTATAAGTCTTCGGCGAAACATAGGATCCCTTGCCGTGAACCTTATAGATGTAGCCGCCCTTTTCAAGCTCCTGCATCGTTTGCCTTACCGTCGTTCGGCTCACTTTGTATGTTTCACACAGCTCCCGTTCAGAGGGTAACTGCTCCTGCTCCGCAAGTTCACCCTTCTCGATCTTTTCGAGAAGGATATCCATCAGCTGATAATATAATGGTAAGCGATTATCTTTTTCTATCATGTTAAACTCCTTTAGTGGTATCTTTGTCATAACCATTTGTATACTCATTATACATAAAATTGCGACAATTATCACTTGATGCCATGATAGAAGTTTTGATTAAGCATTTTCTTTTGCCTTTTCCAATTCTTCAATATATTTTTTTAATTCGATAGTCGCACCTGACAGTCTCGATTCCTCCGCTGCAAAGGCAATCAAATGACTTTGAGAAGAGACTCTGGCAGATGTTAATGTTCCTTTATCCTTCGTGCGGACCCGGTTGATAAAATCCTGCATGATACTCGTATCAGCACCCATGTGACCGCCATCCACAGTTGGAGGATGGATCACTTCCTTTTTCCCGGTAAAATGCTTGATGATTAATTCGTTATCTGCGTCATGACCTGTAATTTCCCCTTTTGTTCCCATGATCTTGAAGTTTCGATACGTTTCCTTCGTAAAGGCAGTCATCGTGAACGACACCGTCACATCCCCGTCAAATAATAAATTGACGACTTGATGGTCCACCACATCATTGTCACACCGGTATACGCAGCGGCCGTAAGGACCTTCCTGGATAGCCTTCAAGCGGCTTTCGATACTGGGACTTGCCGAAACAACATTCGCCGGCCACACATCCCGGTCATGAAGATACCACTTCGCAGCGGAATACGGACATTCTTTCTCCACCTTACAGCCATCCAGACAGCGGTGGGTCGATCCCTCAGGAGCGTTCTCCTCTTTAAAATAGGTGAGACTTCCATAGGACGAAACGCTCTTACATTCCGTTCCGATCAACCAGGCGAGCATATCCATATCATGACAGCTCTTCTGAAGAATCATCGGACTTGATTCCTTCGAATTACGCCAATTTCCACGGACAAAGCTGTGAGCCTGATGGAAATAACCGACATTTTCATTCCATTGAACCGAGACAATATCCCCGATCACCTTCCGATCAATCACTTCTTTAAGAGACTGATAGAACGGAGCATATCTCATCACATGGCATACACTGAGGAGCGTGTCATGCTTTTCGGCCGCTTCTGCGATGGCCAACGTTTCAATGGGGCTCGGTGACATCGGTTTCTCCAGTAGAATGCTATATCCCTTTTCCATGGCACGCATGACAGGTTTATAATGATCCCGGTCCGGGCTGCATATAAGCAGGGCTTCACATACCCTTTCTTGATCCAACAGGTCCGGCCAGTCTTCAAATCTCATATTCTCAGGGATTCCATGTGCTTCTGCAAATTTCTCCCGCTTCTCTTTATCCGGTTCTGCTACCGCGATAAACTCGATTTCATGAGGATACTGGAGGGCATAGGACCCATACGCATAGAATCCCCTGCTCCCAGCCCCTATTAATGCTGCTTTCATTGTCATTCCTCCCTTAGTTGCCTACCAACTTATTTTCCACCGGTGATTGCAATTCCTTCTATAAATTGCTTCTGTAATATGATAAATAGAATCAACATCGGTAACACGGCCAAGAATGACCCTGCCATCAAGATCGGATAGTTGGTGCCATACTGCCCCTGTAAAGATGATAATCCAACTGCCAGTGTCATGGCTTCAGGTGAACTATTCACGATCATCGGCCACATCAGTTCATTCCAGGACCATAGAATCGTGAAGATCCCAAGGGCGATCAAACCCGGCTTAGCGAGTGGCAGCATGATGCGCCAATAGATTTGAAAATGATTGCATCCGTCAAGTCTGGCCGCCTCCTCAAGCTCCTTCGGTAACCCCATGAAGAATTGCCTTAAGAGAAACGTTCCAAAGGCACTAAATAACCCGGGAACCACAACGGCTTGCAGCGTATTGAGCCATCCCAGCTTCACCATGATCATGTATTGAGGAAGCAGGAATACCTGACCTGGTACCATCAATACGGACAAAGCCAGTACGAACAAGAGATTCCTTCCGGGAAACACGATCCGCGCAAAGGCATAGGCAGCCAGTGAGCAGAGAAATAACTGCCCCGCCGTCCGCAGTACCGTAACGATAAATGTGTTCATCATAAATTTAAAGAATGGCAGCAGAGTGAATACCTCTTGATAATTCTTCCACTGAAAGTCTTCCGGTATCATCACAGGCGGAACCTGAATGGACTCTGCATAGGTTTTCAGTGAGGTCAGAATCATCCAGACAAAGGGAAACAACATGACAATCGAGCCCATGATCAGGATGAAATGGATGAGAAACGTCTTACTCCTTACAAACTGAATCGATTTCTGCATAGGTCATTCCCTCCTCAATCATAATGGACCCACTTCTTTTGCAGGGCCATCTGGATCACCGTGATGATGAGAATCACCACTAGTAATAACACCGCAATGGCTGCTGCATATCCTTTATCATTTAAAACAAAGGCATGCTGATAGAACAAATACACAATGGATTGAGTATTCTCCAGCGCCGTACTGCTTTTACTGATCATCATAAAGATCAGGTCGAAGAATTGAAATGCTCCGATCAACGACATAATCGACACGAAGAAAATGACCGGTGATAGAAGCGGCAAGGTAATTTTAAAGAACATCGTAACGGGACCTGCCCCGTCCATTTCAGCTGCTTCATAATACGTTTTCGGGATCCCCTGCAGGCCCGATAAAAAAATGACCATGTTATACCCGATCCCGCTCCAAATCGCCACAGCAATAATCGAATACAACGCGATATTTGGATTCGTCAACCATTGTGGACCTTCTATCCCGATAAAGGACAGCAGGTAATTCAACAAGCCGAAATCCGAATTGTATAACCATTTCCACACCATGGCGATCGCTGCAGGCATGGTAATGACGGGCAGGAAGTACAGCGTCCGATAAATCGTCGTCCCCTTAATCTTTTGATTGAGCAAAACGGCGACAAGAATCGAAAGGAAAATACCCAACGGAACGGTACATAGAATATAGATCCCTGTATTCTTGAATGATTGCAGAAGATTCACATCTGTAAGCATCCTTGTATAATTCTTCAGCCCGATCCATTCGTATGTCCCAAATGCCCCCCACTCGGTAAAGCTGAAGTAAAAGGTCTGAAGCATCGGCCATAAATAAAAAACAAAGAGACCTATCATCGTCGGAGCGATCATGATATATGCCCATAAATAGTCAGAACGTTTCTTCGTACTCGCATATGAAAGCACGTGAAGCTTTCGTTTCGTTTCAACCTGGAGAGGAAGCGGTTCCATTTCATTTCTCCTCCTTTGTCAGGAAATGAAGAGAAGAAACACTCTTCCCTTCTTTCCTTTCCTACTCTTCCAGTTCTTTATTCGCTTTATCCGCAAGCTCCTTTACTACTTTCTCCACACTCTCTTCACCGGCCCAAGCCTTCTTGAGGATATCCGTTTCATGCTGCCAGATCGGCCCTGTGTTTTTCACACTTGGAAGCGGATTCGAATACTCAGCTCCGTCGATATACGCTTGAAGGTTCAACTCCGGAACAGAATTCAACCAGGCATCCTGAGTACCGTTAAAGGCAGGTATGACCGTACCTGTTTCGGCAAACACTTCGGCTGCCTCTTTCGAACCAAGGAACTTCACAAACTCCCACGCAGCTTCTTTATGCTTGGTATTGGCTGCGATGACATTGGACAATCCATGAATCGAAACAGCCCTCTGCTTTCCTTTTGGCAGAACCGCTACGTCCAAATCAGGATTCTTCTTATATTCCGGTACCATCCAAGGACCATCGAACATCATGGCGATCTTTCCGGATGAGAACAGATCCGATGCTGCCGTTTCATTCATCTGTGCTTGAGTCGGAGACATTCCCTCTTCTATGAAACTAATATTGTATTTCAAAGCCTCGATCGCTTCAGGCTGATCAAACCCTACCGATTTTCCATCCTCTGAAATCACGTGTCCTCCGTTCTGCCAAATCAAATCGTAGTAACCACCTTGATTCCCCATCACTGCAGCAAAGCCCCATACTCCTTTATCCTTGTTCGTCAGTTTCTTCGCCGCTTCCTTTAACATATCCCAATCCCATGTATCATCAGGATAAGGGACACCGGCCTCGTCGAAAATTTTCTTGTTATACCACAGTCCCGTCGTATCATAATCCTTAGGTATTCCATATACCTCATCATTTACCGTATACAGATCAATAAGCGACTCGGGATAATTATCCAGGCTGTAATCATCTTTCTCGGCAAGGTCGCTCAGTGGCAGAAGCACCTTCCCTTCCGCATATTGAACAATATGAGGACCATTCATCCATAACACATCAGGCAACGCTCCTCCTGTTGCGGCAGTTTCGAGCTTCTGAAAATACTGCCCGTATGGGATCAGCTCCGTCTTCACCTTAATGTCCGGATGTTCTTCATTAAACTGTTTAATGATCTCTTCAATCGCAGGTACTTGCTTCTTATCCCAGAACCCATAACTGATCTCGACCTTTCCGTCCTTCGATTCCCCTGAAGAACTGTTACTGCACCCTGCCAGTAATCCAAACACCCCAAGTACTAACGATAGTAAAACCATAAGACCCTTTCTCACCATGTTTCCCCCTCTTTCTTCAAGTGATATTCGTATACAGCTACCTGCCTTAAGAATTGTCATGATGTTATTACCAGTTAAGGTGTAAGGCGTTGTATGACCTGGTAAGAAACCGAGGATGTCCCGTCTTAGTAATGATGTCATTACCAGTTAAACAAAGTATATCACCTTCATACAAGAAGATGAATGTTTTTATTTAAATTTTCTAAAAATTATATCGACAGGATTCTACAAAACTCCTTTTTCATTAATATCCCAATTACACCAACAATATTTTCATCAAGTAACGACGAAAGACCGTACAAAGAGTTTCATTGGCCCCCTTTATATGATTCAATCATCTAGAAGCTGTTTTCACTTAACCTATCGAAAACATAACCAGAATGTACGATAAATAATAAAAGACCCTATCATTCTACTATTCATAGCCCCGCTTACTTATCTATTGAATCATTGCACCGTGAAGGAGGTCAGAAATTGCTCAGTACAATCATACATTCCGTTGGAAACTTTCTTTTCATTTATCCTTTGTTCATGAGCCTCGTTTGGATCATTTCGGGTCTACTCTTCTATATTAGACGTGAAAGAAAACCGATGGACATACAAGACAACTTGGAGGAGCTTCCTTTCGTCTCCATTCTTTTGCCTTGTTACAATGAAGAAGCTCACATTGAGAAGACGGTTAAGGAATTAAATAACATCAACTATAAACATTATGAAATAATCGTGATCAACGATGGCAGCACTGATGGAACACAAGACATTTTATCCGTGTTGACCCGTTCGATTGATCGGCTAAAAGTAATCAACATTATAGAAAACAAAGGAAAAGCAAATGCCTTATATTATGGAACCATTGCCTCGAAAGGTGAAATTGTAGTGACGATGGATAGTGATGCCATGTTGGATAGAAATGCGTTACTCTATATGATCCCTCATTTCACAACTCCCAGAAATAGTGAACGTGTAGGGGCAGTTACCGGGAATCCTCGTGTTCGTAACAGGCAATCCTTATTGGGAAAAATCCAGGTGGTGGAATACTCTTCCATTATCGGCTTAATTAAACGATCTCAAAGGATTTTAGGCAAGATGATGACCGTTTCAGGAGTTTTCGTTGCCTTTCGGAAAAAAGCCCTTCTTGACGTCGATTTCTGGGACAAGGATTTAATCACGGATGATATTGGAATCACCTGGAAACTCCAGGAACGGTTCTGGGATGTACGGTACGAACCAAGAGCATTGTGCTGGATGCTGGTCCCGGAAACACTAAAAGGTTTATTAAATCAGAGGATCAGATGGGCGCAAGGTGGAATGGAAGTGCTCATAAGGCATAGATCCATCTTCAAGGATTTCAGACAAAGAAGATTATATCCCGTTTATATCGAACAGACTCTGAGCATCCTATGGTCAATATCTTGGATGTTCTATCTCATTTATCTAGTATTCTTTGGATTTTCTCCTTCTATGCTGTTCTACGGTGCCTATATTGCCTTCATCTCATTAATTCAATTAATGGTCGCTTTATTCATTGATAGACATTACGAAGAGAAACTCCTCCAATACGTATGGTGGGCAGGATGGTATCCAATGGTTTACTGGATGGTCAGTATATTCGCACTGGTTCCAGCCATCCCGAAAGCCTTTAGAATACTCACATCAAAGAAATCGGAATATGCCATTTGGGAAAGTCCGGATAGAGGGAAACAGACATGATGATCGAAAGAAAACAGAAGAATAAGCGAGTGATTGCCCATCTCATCAGTGGATTGATATGGTTAATCATCATAGTATTAAACGGATTCCTTTTCACTCCAGCCTTTGACTTTATCACATCATTCAGTCACATTGCCTTTTTACAATTTGCCCTCCCTTTGACTGTCATGTTTATCATTTTCATCGCGATCCTATCATTTGGGTGGAGCTTCTATAATAAAAAACGTTTTGGCAAGCTAAACAGGCGTAGAATGCCTGATGAAGTAACACTGGAAGACCTCGAAGAAGCAATCCCTGAAAGGAATGGGACCCTTACGGAACTTCAATCACAGAAATGGACGAATATTGGGTGAATAGAAGGGATACACGGAGAACCGTGTGTCCCTTCAATAAAGTACGAGGCATTTCTAAATGCAAAGGATGCCAGCTCACCCTTCCCATCCATCTGTTAAAATAGGAAAAGATGACTTGTTCAGAGGGGTGAGGAATTGGATTATTCAGTGATAGGAAAGAAGATTAAAGAATTAAGGAAAGCGGTAGGACTGACCCAGGGTGATTTGGCTGAAGGAATTTGCACCCAAGCGCTGATCAGCCGGATCGAGAAAGGGGATATTTACCCAAGTGCCACGGCGTTATATCAAGTCGCCATGAAGCTTGGAGTGGATGTGAACTACTTCTTTGAAATCGGGACGACGCCCCGTATTGATTATGTCCGAGAGGTTGAAAGACAATTAAAAACTCTGAGGTTTAAACGAAAATTTACAGAAATGATCGAGATGGTAAGGACGGAAGAAAAAAATCCATTTTTCTACAAGGATAACGAAAAGCTGCAGCTCCTCAACTGGCATAAAGCCATCTATCTATTCGAGGTCGAAGAAGACCACGCGTCCGCCTTTTCCGTATTGCGCCAAGCGTATGAGCTGACAGCCCATCAAAAAAAAGCACCCTCTGAAAGAGAATTGGAAATCCTGATGACGTTTGGAACATGGGAGAAATTACTACACAACAATGATAAGGCGCTCCATTATTATCATAAAGTCGAAGATATCCTCAAGCAAATGGAACATTTGAGTGATCAATCCATCAATACACGATTATTATATAATATCGCCCGTGTCCTGACCCAAATAGGAAACTATGAAGAGTCTATTGCTTATTGTCATAAAGGCATCAATTGGTGTTTAGAAGAAGAGCATTTATGGGGGCTTGGAGAGCTTCACTATCATATAGGCTATAATTACGAAAAAATCGGGGATTTTGAAAAGGCACTTCCTTATGTGGACCAAGCCATCCAATTGTTTATTTTGAGGAATGATGATACTCATCTCGAGTTTCTTGAGCGGAGGAAAAGAGAGATTGGGAGCAAGATAAAAGGAGGGGATTGAAAGGGAAGCATTCAATATGGTAGGTCGTTCACTGCACGAATCAATTCATATTCATATCGCTCAAGGGACAGAACTTCTTCTTTCATGGATCGAGCACCCCTAACTTCTTTTAGTGAGTGCGGAGTATTTGTATGTTGTCCTAAATTTCAATCGTTCTCATGGGGAAGGGATAATATTAATAGGGAATGGACAAACAAAAAAATGAGACCAGGTATTTTTCTCCTGGTCCCACTTTATCATTTACTGCTGTTTCTCATAAAAATAATTCAACCACTTATGCACTTTGTTCATCTTTTCTAACACACGTTCTTTTACTACTTCATTCAAGCTATCCATTGATTGGATCAGTTCAACACTCTTCTCAAACTCTTTTTCTACTTTGTCTTTCTTTAACGAATGATCGGGACGGTCCATCATCTTCTCCCACTTACGAAGGTTGTTCTCAAGCTTTTTACCTTCTCTCTTGTCCACTGCGCCTTTAGGAATATAGATGGATGCTGTCTGTTCCTTCAATTGTTTTACTGTAGCCAGTACAGCTTCTTTCGGCGTTTCTCCAGGATTGACGGCGGTGTTTCTCCATGGTCCTTTCCCCAAGGCATCCACAGAAGGTGCACTTGCTTGACCAAAGGCAAACATGTTTACTCCTGATGTACCGTAGGCGGCAGCCAGTACATCGTTCACGGCTGCTTTTTCCCCCAGATGGTGATAGAAGGAATAGATTCCTGTGTAATACATCATAGAAGGTGGTGTCAGCTTTTTACTTGCTACAACGGTAGACTGAATACTATTAAAGTCATGGCCATAGGCTTGCGGGATAACACCATCGATATCCTCAACCCAGTCGCTGATCAATACGGCTTCAGGTCCTGGCTCAGGGGTAGCCGTCATCATAAATGCAGGGTCGATTCCTTTACTCTGATCATGAAGCTTCTCCACGAAAGCATTCTCTTGTTCACGTAACCAAAGCTCCCATTCTTCCCATAGTTCATCAGATTCTTCTAGATTCATAGGGTCTACACCGAATTCTTCTTCAAAACGTTCGCGGTTCGATGCACTAAATCCATAACTCTTATCAAAAGAATGGTGCGGATAGCGCATATAGTCTATATTGACACCAGTGATTTTGTAGTCCTCCTGCTGTTCTTTATAGATTTCCAGCATGAATTCTTGTACCTCTGGATTGGCAATATCTAACCAATAATAATTACTGCCTGAATCGCTTCCGGGTGTTCCCGGCTCATCATTCCGTTGAACCGCGCTCCACTCAGGATACTTTTTGAACTGAGATGGAAGTCCAAGGCTGCTGTGACCGATCATGAAACCATCTGTCCATGATTGAACCGTAATGCCCCGTTCTTTTCCTTCTTCAATAAAGGCTTTCAGGATATCTGATCCGTACTTTCCATAGTCTTGGTCAGCGAAATTCGGATGTTGCTTTGGCAAACCGTAGTCTTCCATTTTATCACTCGGGAAGATTGTATATCCCCAGAATGTTGTTTCAAGATAAAGGGAATTGAATCCCGCTTCCTCCATGCGGTCCAATGTCGTGATGACATCATCCAGATCCTTCTCTTCAGGGCGATACCAGATGGCTCTCTGCTCACCTACTTCAGATGGCAGGGAATAATAATATGCGTCGTAAGCAGCCTGAGTGGCTTGCTCTGTATATTCCAAGGCCTTTTGCGGATCCTCATTTTGAATGTCATCCGCTTTTTGAAGGAGCTCTTCTGCCAGCTCGACAGAAGCATTCGCCTCTTCAAAGGCTGCATCGATGTAGTTCTCTTCTGCATGAGAGATACTTTGCTTCGCTTCCTGTAAATTCTGTTCGCTCTTGAATATATAAGTGGACGCATCGCGGATCAACTCGATATTCCCTTCAGCATCATACTCAACCTTCATACCGATTTCAGCATTTTTCAAGTATTCGGCTTCTGTTCCGTGACCACTCACAACAAACCCATCAGCCGGAATCGCACTGTCTCCTCCACCGACTTTCGTGACCACTCCACCGGTTACCGTGATTTCATACCCGTAAGGATTGGTACCGGTACTGGTCCCGAATGCCGGTGTATAGACAAGAAGTTGATTTGCTCCACGGTTACCCGGGAACGGCGCACCATCCGGATTGGATTCATCTGTTGGATCAACGTCATCTAGGACAGCCGAGTAGGTTCTTTCAACTGGCTCATTAATCCAAACCGTTTCTCCTTCATCAAGGCTCTTTAAGAACGTCATAATTTCATCTGTCGTCTCTGGACCCGTGGATAGGACAACACCATCTTCAGGAATCGCACTGTCTCCTTTACCTGACTCCACCACATGATAGCTTGAGCCTTCTTCATGCTCCAGGATCACCTCATAAGATGATCCATTGGTTTCCGTGAAATAACTGAACGTAGGATCAAATAACACCAGCTTGTTCGTGTTATTGCGATTGTTTTCTGCATCCACAGTGATGCTGATACCATCCTCATCGACTACCTTCATTGCTTCACTCTCATCTGCTTCCACTTGTAGTGCCGGGGCTTGAAATGCAGGGACGACCAATGCCATGGCCATAGCAGGCACAGCCATTTTCTTTCCTACCAACCACTTTTTCATACAATACCTCCAAATAATCGTTTTTGTATGTATGCGCTAACATGATGCGGCAATTAAATACTATCATAATTTTCAGAATAAAAGGAATAATTCTTCACAAAAGATAGTTTAGTTGGATTAATTCTTCATAAATAGTCAAAAAGATATAAGTGAATATAGATACATTATATGTTCCAGAGGACACCCCTCTGGTAGAAACCATTTTATAAAGGGTTCTACCAGATGTCATCAACTTCATAAGTTCGAATCAAATTGGCCCTAGCTCAGGCCAGCGCAATTCAATACCTGCCACTACAAGCATCTCTTGAAATTCTTCCAACAACACTTTATCCTCTCTCACCTTGCGAGGGAGAACACCCTTCTCAATAGCAAAAGCGGCCAGATACCCCGCTGATTCACCGATATTCCATTCCACAGGATGAACTCGAAAGCAGCCGTTCGTAATATGAGTTGAGCCAATATTCTTACACGCTGGTAATACATTGTTCACTCTTACCGGCAGCAGGGCACCTAATGGAATTTCAAACGGATAGCTTTCTGCATAGAAAAAAGTATTTGTTTCTGTCGTCGGATGAAGATCGATCCGGTAGCAGCCGATCCCCACGGAGTCTTCAAAGTGCTCGATGCCTCGATCGCCTCTGACATTGGCATTGATATGCTCTTCCACAACAGTCGTGACGGCCTTGATCCTCCTTGATTCACGAATATAAGGGTACTTGGCCAGACCATCCTCTGCTCCTAAAATATCCCCTCGCAGACGCACGCCCGGATACCCTTTTCCACCATCCGGTCTAGGCGCTTCGGTTTGCAGCCAATAAAGAAGTGATAGACTTAATTGTTTAGATTCATGAATATGTGTTTCATACTCTTCTTCATTGACGTCAATGATCGAGCCTGACCAATAATCGTTCTGTGGCCAGTTGATTAACGAAATATCCCCATCATACGTTCCCTCCTGAAATAAAGAAGGGTCTATGATGCGACGGTAATCCCACAGTCCCCAGATGTCTTCATGATGAAACATGGCGAATTCCTTCGAACCTCCCGTATGGGCATCGGGTGCGAACCAGCTTAGCTGCTTGTGTTGCAGGAATGGTGCCTGGTAATCTTTCCAGAAATCATACTTCTCCGGTTTTTCGATGACGAAATTCCCACCCTCTACATAATCCACGGCAAACACATAGGTAAACGACTGCATATCCTGTGGTCTTGCCTCTTCTGGTGCGTGGAGCTCTCCTGTATCCCGTTTGGATTCGGCACCTGTCACATATTCAACACCAGCTAAAGGAAGTAAATCCCCTACTTCTGTTGCATCCAGATAATATTGTCCCTCCAGCTTCATTCTCTTCTCGTTTTCGGTATGTTGAACGGTTACAGAGAAAACATCATCTCCTTCAACGGAGGCCTGAATGGCTTTGTAATTGGTGTAGATCTGTAACCTCCCACTACTCGTATAAGGAACGAGCATCTCCTGAAGAACGGTAAGAGCCACTTTCGGCTCATGACATAGCCTGCTGACCCAACCATTTCCGGGATTCAGCCTGTCATTTTGACGAGCTTCTTTTTTTAAAGGGTAGTGCGACCGGTAATAGTCTCTGACCCGATTCCGAAATTGACGATACGTTTTGGTACAGCCGAATTGTTCAATCCACTGATGTTCATCCGGCGGGACCGCTTGGCTGGTCAACTGTCCGCCAATCCAATCCGTTTCCTCTGTCATAATGACTCTATGTCCGCGTTTTGAGGCAGCTAAAGCGGCCGTACAACCGCCGATTCCTCCGCCAATGATGACAATATCTGTTTTTAAATTCTCTGACATCTTTTCACCTCTTTTTGAAAAAGTAAGCTACTCCCTTTGGTAAAAACATTAAACAAACGTTTGATTAAATGATAAATCCTGCTCCAATCACACCTGAATTCGATCCAAGCTTCGCCGGGATGATGTTGACGGACTCCTTCAAACCTGGATATACATATTCTTTAACCTTACCCCTTAAAGGAAGCAGGACCTGCTCTTCGGAATTCATCACTCCACCACCCACTACGAATACTTCAGGATTAATCGCATGGGTCAGGTTGGCAATGGCTATAGCCAGATATTCAAGGGCCTCATCAACAATTGTCTGAGCAACCTTATTTAAAGCTTTGGCTTCCCGGAATACTGCCTCCGCTCCACCGTGAATTCCCTTAGCTTTGCCGGCTACTCCCATAGCAGTGCCGCTTGCAAGGGTTTCGAGTGCTCCTGTATTTAAAGCCGGGTGCTTGATCCCGTTTGGAACGACAATCATATTCCCGACCTCTCCGGCGTATCCGTTCGCTCCTTGAAATACCTTTCCATTGATGACAAATCCCCCGCCGACTCCTGTGCTCACGGTTAAGTAATACACACTTTAACACCCGGAACCTGCTCCTAGTATCGCTTCTGCCACTGCTGCCACATTCGCATCATTATCCACCTTCACGGGTAATTGAAAATGCTCTTCTACCATCGATGCCAATGGAATCATGTCCCATCCCGGAAGATTGGGAGAAGAAAGGATGATGCCCGTTTTCGCATCCAGGGGGCCCGGACACCCTATCCCGATCCCCCTCACCTTCTCTTCTCCTTTGACACGCTCCACTACTGAAATCAATTTCGCAATGATCCTGACTGGTCCCAAATGTGCCTCTGTTTTCTCCCTTACTTCCCTGAGAATCGTTCCCTTTTCGTCGAGAAGAGCCGCCCGAATATTGGTCCCGCCTAAATCGACACCGACCCTTAACGTCATGACTCATCCCTCCTGCCTAAGCCGATCTCAAAGGTTCGCTTCCAGGGCAGATAGATTTCTTTAAGGGGGAAATCAAGACCATACTTCGTAAGAAACGTCACGGACTCCTTTAAGAACAATTCTTTCACTCGATTCAAAAGCTCTTCATGACTCACTGCTGATTCATCTGTCCCGGCACGCACTTGCTGTCGGACAATCGACTGATAGACGTAGTCATCTAATAATCGCAATGTCATTTCTTCCAGGATTCTTGCTTTTACCTCTTCTTGAGGAAGAGAGGGCTTCTTTTTCTGCAAGTGCACCATGGCTGCCTGTGCAACGACCGTGCCCAAAGTGTTCCCCGCTGTATTCCAGCCACCAAATCCCGCTAATTGGGAAACCTCTATCTCTCCCAGCAGTCTAGGGAGCATTCTCGGGTCCACTCCGTTGGCATAGGCCGTATCGGCTACCGCTACCAGTTTATCCTGGCGAAGATAATGAGCGATGCGCTTGATCCACTCACCGATATTTCGATGAGGGGTATCCACTTCCCCAAGGAATTTTTGCAGAGCAAGATCTCCTTGGCGTTTTCCTGGAACATTGACAGCGAACACGATATCCGCCTCTCCTGCTTGATCGACCGTATAGCCACCAAAGGCATGAATCTGGCCCTTCACGGACTCACAAATCGGACGGTCTTCATACATCGCAGTCGACAATGCCCCGGTTTCTCCACTATACACCGGGTAGAAGGTCGGAAAATCGACTTGTTCCAATTGATAGATCATCTTTGCCACAAGCGTATTGGCGACCTCATCGGCTCCGGGATAGATAAATACATTCTGGAATAATTCCCGGTGTGCCACCTTATCTGAGAGCTCTTCCTGCTCCCCGATATTAAGCCCATATTCAGAGGTATCATCTTGCGGAAAGACAAGGACATCAATAGTCTTGTCTTCTACCATCTCCAACAGGGATTCATTCACCTGATAATTTTTCAGTCTGGTTGATAAATAGTCTTCCAGAATGTCTGAAGGTATTTTATTCTGTAAATCTCGAACCCTTAGATTGGAGTCATCATGCCCCGTTTTTTCAAAGCGGTGAAAGTGATAGGAATACTCCCAAAGCTCGACTCCATAGTCACACCAGTATTCCTTCTCTTCTTCGTTTACATAGTTATTGGAAATTCTCATGGTCGAGCTAAATGCCATCAATGCTTTATCAGGATATTTCTCTTTTAATGCACGGAGGATGCCAATTCTTTGTATGATCGTTTCTTTCCCATCCAGGCACACACGGGACGGAACAAGGCCGCCATAGCCCAGCATATCAATCGAAAGGACAAATCCATCTACTTCAGGCGCCACTTTCCACATCCACTTTTCCAGTGCAGCCATATCCCCCGGCTCTTTCAAAAAACCGAGTAAGTCTTTATGGGGAATAAGCACCTCCCAATTTCCGATCGATGCAATCTGCTTTGGAAGTTCTCTTGTCACAGGTCTACCATCAACAGGCAGGAGGGCAATCTTTCTGTTCATGCATTCCTTCCTCCTTTTAATAGGTAAGTACTAATTTCTTTCGGGTTCAGATGGTCCGTAAAGTTTTCTACTGTTTTCACTCGTGCATGCAGAAAATCAACCCGCTCTATTCTCTCATCTCCAGATTTGAGCGTTACAGCCTGAACTCGATCTGTCGGATTCCATAAACGCAGCTCCACTCCATCAGCCACTCTTCTAAGTGAGCTCCACTGCACTTCTTCATTATCGAATTCTATCAAACCCGTTAACTCATTTTCTCTTGTTTCCCCGGGATAAATCCTCGGCGGTATACGGTAAATGTGAGCATCCGTTGCTACCTGGCCCAGACTTTTATCAGGTGTGAATTCAAATGCAGCATGAAACGTATATTGTCCGATACATTGAGCTTCAGGCGTTTCCATATTCGGACCGGCCCCTCCGCCGCGGGTTCTGAGATCATCCCGGGACAGCCAGCCGACACTCCTGATCAACGTAACGTCCAACGTATCTTCTTCTCCTAGGCTTGTAACCTGGTATTCCTGTAAACCACGATGATAGAAAGTGAACCCATTTTCAGCCCGAATGAAAGAAAGAGAAGGTTCGACTACCACTGGAACTTCTTTTTGCTTTGGAGCATCCAATTCTTCCTTTGTCTTCGCTTTTCGCTTCACCACATCAAATGCTGTATCGCTATACGTGTACCGGGCGGAATCTCCTAGAGGATATTGAACGCGAAGACGTTGATCCTTCGAGTGATTATCGATGATGTAGTCCACATACATCTTTCGATCACCTGCGCGTAAGGTAATCGTGATATGTATCGTGGTTAGGACGTTTTTTTCAGATGGACCGGTTCTTTCCTGATCCAGTCCCTCAGGTGTTTCAAGCTTCAGCACATAGGTCATTTCTTGAACGCTGAAGGACTTCCTCACGGTTGGTAAAGAAAATAGCTCAGCGTACGTCTTCACATCGTGAACCGGTGGGGAGTAGTTGTACTCATCCCCTGCGTCCAGCGAACTATAGATGCGTTGTAATCCAGCATGTTTCCTGCCTGTTTCTTTATCTACTAACACAATGGTTCCTTCCCTACTCAATTCAATAGAGTAAAACTCATTTTCAACGGTCTCGAGATTTGTTTCAACAAATTCCTCATAATCCCCCTCTGCTACGCTGAAGCTCGAAAGGGAGGTTCCGGGAAGTTTCTCAACATAAAACTCAATGTCGTAAAAGGTACCTTCTATAAAATCAGGAAACGCATCGAGAGGAGAAGCAAAATGTCTTCCGCTCCGTTTCTTCTTGATGACCGGGATATACAGCTTTCCATTGCGATCTTTCAATCGGAACGACCTATCTTCTTTAAGCCAGATTTCTCCCGAAACCCAACCGGTGAACGATCTTGGATGAGGATTGAAGACTGTAAACACGCTATTATCTTCAAATGGCTTTCTCAATCCGTTTCCTGAAAACATCGGATCCTGAACTGCGGCATGAGAAAGGGACCCCATTTGGATGGACTCCAGTCTCTGCTTCAACATCATCGTCCTCGTCTCCATTTCCCGATGAACCTCATCGATACTGCAGCCACATATACTGTCATGGGGATGGTTCTGCATTAACAGTTTCCAAGATTCCTCTAAATATCGTTCCGGGTACTTCCCTTTGCTGCAAAGAGAGGCAAGTGGTTCGGTGTATCCTGCAAGCTCGTCTTCCATCTCCTGATTCTGCTGCTTCAGATAGCTTCTCGTAGAAAGTACATTCGGAAGAACATAGATATGTTCATTACTTCTCATTTCCCCCACATAAACGGGAAGGTCCGTTGAAGACTCGGCCTGGACTTTGGTTAAGAATTCTTCATACGTACTCGATACAAACTCCACTTCATCTTGGATATCATCGATTTGTCCCATCAGATTTCCATGCTTCGGCATCAAGTGGTCGCCGCCGTTGGTTAACAGAACATGAGAAGTCGTCGCATAAGGCCTGACCTTCCCCACATATGTCTTCAATTGCTTTTCTACATTGTCTTCATTCAATAATGGCTGATAGTACCCTTCCGGCAAAAAGGCCGTAAAGACCCGGGAGCCATTTGGTGCCTCCCAGGTAAATTCAGACGTCTCGGATTTAATACCACGCCATAAAATTGAGTTATCAATCCCGAAGCCTTTTAATAGCTGAGGCATCTGGCTCACATGACCAAATGTATCCGGTAAGTAACCGACCTTCTGGGATTCCCCATACTGACCGGCCAGCCTCATCCCCACTTCAAGATTCCGGACCAGGGACTCTCCGCTTACCAGGAACTCATCCGCGAGAACATACCATGGGCCAATGATGATCTTCTTTTCTTCTATTAGATGGAGCACTTTTTCTTTCATCTCGTCTTCACAAACGTCAAAGTAATCCTCCAGTGCGGCCATTTGACCATCCAGGACGAATTGCTTCAGTTCCCCGGTTTCAAGACCGGAAACGATCCGACCCATCACCTGTGCCAATCGGTGCCTGAATACTTCAAAAGGCAAATACCATTCCCGGTCCCAGTGGGTTTGAAAGACAATATGACATGTGACTTTTTTGCCCGTCATCCTTTCACAGCCCCTTTCATGGCACCTGCGATGAAGTGTCGTTGCAGGATGGCGAAGATGATGATGATCGGAAGTATCGAAATGATTGATCCGGCAGCGATATAGCGCCAGTTGGCCGAGAACGAACCGGCAAGAGTATTGACGCCGAGAGGTAACGTGTACATGCTTGTGTCATTCAGGATAATCAGCGGCCAGAGGAAATCCCCCCACGCCATCATGAAAGTGAAAATCGCAAGTGTGACGAGTGAAGGCTTCACTAAAGGCATAAGCACCCTCCACCAGATCTGAAAGGCGTTCGCTCCGTCCATGCGGGCTGATTCATCCAGTTCATACGGAATCGTCAGGAACGCTTGACGCATCAGGAAGATTCCAAAGGCAGTCGTCGCATGAGGGAGTATCAATCCTGCATACGTGTTTTGAAGCCCTAAATCCAGCGCTAATAAATAGATGGGAATCATCAACAGCTGAAACGGAACCATCATCGTACTAAGGATAAGAACGAATACAATGTTCTTACCACGGAAGTTCATCCGTGCTAAAGGATAAGCCGCCAATGAACAGAAAACGATATTCAATAGAACGGTCACGACAGACACCACTACACTGTTGAATAAGTAACGCCAAAATGGAAAGAATTCCATGACTTCTACATAGTTTCCGAAGGTTATTTTTTCTGGAATAAATTGAGGCGGGTACGCGAAGATATTCTCGCTCCCTGATTTCAATGACGTCGCCAAGAGCCATAAGAATGGTCCGACCATGATGAGTGTGACAAATAAGAGCGTTCCGTATTGAAGAGCGCGTTTGGCTATTTTTTTCACATTAATGGGTCTTTTTGAAGGTAGTACGGTTGGATTTTCTTTGCTGGTTCCAAGAGAAGGAGAACTCATGGAGAATCACCCCTTTATATCAGATTCTTTTTTGCTCATAAATTTGATGTTTATGACGGAAAAGATAAGTGTAATGACGAACAAGACAACTCCGGCTGCACTGGCATAGCCCATCTGCAGCTTGTCAAAGGCTTCTTCATAAATATAGAATACCAATGTCTTCGAACTGTTGAGTGGTCCCCCACCCGTCATGACGTAGATTTCTTCGAAGACCTTCATGGCTGAAATCGAAGACATGATCGTAACAATCATGATCGAAGGCATTAATAAAGGAACAGTAATATGCCAGATTTGTTTCCATTTGGTCGCACCATCAATATCAGCTGCTTCATATAAATCATCCGGTATGGATTGTAAGCCCGCGAGGTAAATGACCATGTAATACCCCAACCCTTTCCAAATGGTGACAACCATGACGGCAAAGATCGACGTTGATGTTGAAGTCAACCAATTGATGGGTTCATCAATCAATCCGAACGATTCCAGTATGTAGTTTAAAATACCGCGGTCTGCATACACCCATTTCCAGGCAATCCCCACAACAACCATCGAGGTCACAACAGGAACATAATAAGCTGAACGGAAGAATCCAATTCCCTTCACCTGTTGGTTCACAAGAATCGCAAGGAAGATCGGCAGGATGACGAGTGCCGGTACAACAATGATTAAGTATAATAAGGTCTGACCTAACACTTTCCAGAACAATGCATCGGCAAATAGTTCTTTATAATTCTCCAAACCAATAAACTCTGCGTCCGCAACGATATTGTAGTCTGTAAAGCTCAGCCAAATCGCGTTAAGCATGGGGTAGAAGATGAATGCACCAAGAATGATGACTCCCGGTATCAGAAACAGAAACGGTGTTAAAGGATTACTTTTCAATGGGCTCCCCTCTTTTCTCTATCACTTGAAATATGAGCTTAGCTGCTCCGAGCATGCCTGCTTTATTACCCAAAGAAGCAGGATGAACACTCGTATTAACGCAATATTCTTTCAATTTCCCTCGAAAGGAGGTCCACCAATGACGCTTGGAATCAATGACCCCGCCTCCTATGAAAATCATTTCCGGGTCGATGGACACCGAAATGTTATACATCGTAATCGCTAAATAATCTAAGTATCGGTCAATCACCTGTTTGACCTGTTGATTTCCCTTTGAAAATTCTTCGAAAATCTCTGAGCCATGCCTGAAAGAGAGCTCCGTTTCGGTGAGAACGGCTTGCACTAACGCAGTACCCGAAAGGTATTGCTCGATGCACCCTTTCTTCCCGCAATTGCATAGCTTTCCATTTGGAACGAGAACCACATGTCCCCATTCTCCACTTTGATGATGATAGCCATTTAAGACCTCACCATTTATAGCATTTGCTCCTCCAACCCCGGTCCCGAGTGTGATCATGACCGCCGATTGAGGTTTTCTTTGTGACTTCCATAGCTCTCCGATGAGAGCCGCGTTGGCATCATTTTCAACAACGCAAGGTAAGCTGTACCTCGATTCGATTTCTGCTTTTACATTGGTTCCCTGCCAGGATGGTAAGTTCGCTGTAGCAAATACGATTTCACCACTATGAACATTCACCCGACCTGCTGTGCCAATGCCGATTCCCAAGATGGCACTGTCTTTCTTCATTAAAGAACCAATCACAATGTGAATTGATTCCAGTATTCCATCTCTTCCCTTTGAAATATCGGTCGGAACCTTTGCTTCAAATAAAATGTCCCCATCTTCATTCACAACGGATCCTTTGACTTCCGTTCCCCCAACATCTATTCCGATGACCTTCATCCCATCACCCGCTTTCTCTTATAAGAGATTAGTAGATTTTCTCCACTACGGCTCTTGCTGTTTTTTCTTTCATTCCAAGAGAGTACTCTTTATTATGAAGGGCAAGGCCTGTACATAGCATATCAATGACAAACAGCTGTGAGATCTTCGCAATCATGGACCCGCCTTCAAGAGGAGATTCTTTCCCTCCGCTTAAAAGGACAGCATCGGCAAGCTTCGTAATCGGGGACCTGGCGTAATACGTAATCGCAATCACATTCGCTCCATTTTCTTTCGCTAACGTCAGAGAATCAATGGTATCCTTTGTACTCCCTGAAATACTCAATCCAATCACAACATCCCCCGCTCCAACTGTGGCAGCCGTCATCGACTGAATATGAGGATCGATCACTGCATCGGACCTGTAGCCGATCCGTAAAAAACGATTCTTCGCATCCAGTGCCGTCAGTCCGGATGTTCCAACTCCAAAGAAGTGGATGGACTTTGCGCCTGATAATAGTTGAATCGCTCGATCTAATGTTTCATCATCCAGTTTATTAACGGTTTCATCAATGGCATTCTTTGTGTAGGAAGCAATCGATTGAATGAAACCTGAAGGCTTGCTCGGATCCGCCTCCTCTTCTTGTGAAAGGGAGGATAAATCCTTGGCAATCGCCAACTTGAATTCCTGATACCCCTTCATTCCGATCTTCCGGCAAAACCGTAAAACCGTCGTCTCTCCCACTTCTGCCACATCGGCAAGGTCCGTGACGGAATAATAAAGGGCCTTTTCCATCTGTTCCAGCACGACTGCAGCCACTTTTTGCTCTGATTTCGTTAACGAAGGAAAGTAACTATTAATTAATCCGCCTAACTTGCTCTTGGACGCCGTTTGTGTGTTCATCTTGTTTATCTCCTCTACTCTGAATTGATTGAACAAACTTCTTCGTGATTTCCTGAGGTCTTGTAATTGCTGATCCCACTACAACTGCGTGAGCTCCTATATCCATCGCCCGCTTCACATCCTCAGGCGTAGAGATTCTTCCTTCAGCAAATACAGGAATTTGCAGGGTATCAACCAATCTCTTTAATAAAATAAAATCCGGACAGCATTGCTGAGGAGAGTATGGGGTGTATCCCGACATCGTCGTGCTGACACAATCCACACCAAGCTTCACAGCCTTCAACGCCTCATCAAATGTAGAAACGTCCGCCATAATGGTTTGTCCTTTGGTCTTTAAATAAGCGATCAAGCTTTCCAAGGACTCACCGTTTGGACGAGGTCTGTCAGTTGCATCGATGGCAATGATATCTACCTCTGCTCCTATCAGTTCATCAGCTTCTTTTCTGGTGGCTGTTATGTAGACATCACTTTTGGGGTAGTCTCTCTTCACCAAGCCAATAATGGGCAGGTCCACATAGCCCTTGATGGCTTCAATGTCGACTGCACTGTTTGCTCTTATCCCGGACGCGCCTCCAACGAAAGCTGCTTTTGCCATTTTCCCCATTACCTCCGAGCCGTGCAATGGTTCATCCTTTAGTGCCTGGCAGGAAACCACGAGCTTCCCTTTCAGTTGATTGAATACAATTTCCTTACTGATCATTTTTTTCATCACCGTGCTTTCATTGAAATGAGAGAAAGGGAGATAAACTCCCTTTCCTTCATTTCCCTTATTTAGATAGTGTTTCGTTCCATTTCATCTCTGCTTGCTCTAAAGCTTCATCCACTGTCAAATCTCCAAGCATCGCAGCATGCAGGGCTTCGTTCATAGCTGTGCGAAGCTCTTCGAAATTGCTCATTGGCGGAATTAACACTTCACTGTCCTTCAATTGACCAGCTGATACGATACGTGCTTTATCAATTGGAGTAGCATCTGCCGGCTCTTCACTAAAGTAAGGATCATCTAAAGCTGTTTCAATGGATGGAAGAATAGCCGTTTGTTTATCAAACTCCACTTGGTTTTCAGCGTTTGTTAAGAAAATCGAGAAGTCTACTGCTGCTTTTTGATGCTCGGATTGTTTCGGGACAACCACGTTCATCGCTGCCACGTTTTTCTTATTCGTATCACCAGTGATGATTGGAGCTGTTTTCGTTGCTTTTAAAATATCAGGGGCATTTTCCTCTACAATTGTCAGGAATTGGGGACCGGATGCCAAGATCGCGATTTCACCCGCCTGATATAAGTCAACCGCTTTAGAGTGACCTTCTGTTAAGACTTCACGAGGAATTAAACCATCCTTATAAAGGTCCACGAAGAAATTGAAGGACTCTTTGCCTTCAGCTGTGTTGAACGTTGCTTTCGTCATATCTTCATTTGTTAAGTCTACACCCATCATAACCATTGTTTCTAAAAGATGACTTCCATCAAGAGCCGGGAAGAATGCGTATTTACCCGTTTTGTCTTTGATTGTTTTAGAAACTTCTTTCAGCTCATCAAAAGTGGCTGGAGCTTTCTCGGGATCCAATCCTGCTTCCTTGAAGATCTCTGAGTTGTACATCGTTACTTGAGAAGAAAGGTACCAAGGGATACCGAATGTTTTTCCGTCAAACGTGTTAGAAGCCCAGATGTTCTCGAAGTATTCATTCTTAACATCTTCAGGAACCATTTCATCCATATTCACTAACGCATCCAGCTCTGCTAATTTCGCCGCGAATTGAGGATTCAGGTTCGCTACGTCGGGAGCCGTCTTTGAAGCGACCGCTGAAAGGATCTTTGTTTCCATATCACCCCAAGGAATGTCGACCCATTTCACTTTCACATTTGGGTTTTCCTTTTCAAAATCGGCGATGACCCCATTTAAATAATCATCAAATGTTGGAGATAACTGCATGGTCCAGAATTCAATCTCCACAGGATCATCTTTCGATCCCTCTTTCTGTCCTTCAGAAGAGCTTGAGCTGCTGCTGTTACAAGCAGCTGTAAATAGCATAGCAAACATCAACATAAGCGTTAATAAAAATTTTCCATTTTTAAACATTGCGTTCATCCCTTTCCTCTTTTATATTTGTTTCGACAAAATACCTGATTGCACGTGGTAAGTCCCTGCGCCAAAAATCCCAGAGATGCTGCTCGTCTTCTTCGTAGTATGTAATGGTATCTGTGATGGATTGAAGTTGTTTGTGAAGACTTCGGTTGTAAGATAGGATTGGAAGGTTTTCTCCAGTTAGTGGATAGGTAACCGCTTCTTCTTGCAGACCAACAACCTGGTACACTTGCCAATCAACTTTTTGAAGATTTTGAATTTTAAAGACGTGACTATCTGTAAAAGCACCGGATTGAAAAAGTAAGTGAGACCATGATTCCGGAAATTCAGTAGCTATACTCACACTAACAGCAGCTCCAAGAGAATCCCCTAACAAACCAACTTTACGAATCTCCTTATCTTCATTTTCAAAACGGTGTCGAACAGTCATCAGAAGCTCATCCTGGAAAAATCGAATGTACGACTCGAGCCGCTCTCCCTGTGGATGATAAAGATGATAGCGTTCTTCAGAGCTTGGAGGCGGCACAAGAACCATGAATAGATGAATGGATTCCGTGGTCTCCAGAACTGCTTCCAGAGCTTGTTGGATATGTCCAATTTCTATATAGTCCATCCCATCCTGAACAAACAGTAAATCTACTACATTGCTTTGACCCCTCTTGTATTCATAGGTGTAGTAAAGTTGATCTCTCCGTAAATAATGACTCGTCATCACGCATTCTTTCAATCTAGAATTCAACGAGCGTATTCTCCCCCTTTCCCAGAATAGGTTCCCCTATTAGTTTCTATCCTAGCATATGAAAGCGCTTTTGTGAATATGTTCTCCATTTTTTATTTTTTTGGTGGAATAATGCTCCAAAATGAACTTTCTTTTTACTCTAATCATTTAATCATTAATTCAAACTAAAAAGGATGCTACTTTAGCAGCATCCTTTTTATGTTTTAATTTATTGGGAAAGTTAGTACGTCCAACTAGCAGTAACCATTTTCCGCTTCGTATAAAACTCCACACCATCCGAGCCATTTGCGTGAAGATCTCCATAAAATGAATTTTTCCATCCAGAGAAAGGAAAAAATGCCATAGGAGCAGGGACTCCTATGTTAATTCCGAGCATCCCAGCTTGTATTTTTTCTCTGAAATATCGAACATTGCTGCCATCCTGAGTGAACAAGCATGCTCCATTTCCGAATTCCGATTGATTCGCCACCTCTATTGCCTCTTTTAAATCTTTTACTCTCACAATGGAAAGGACAGGTGCGAAAATTTCTTCCTTCCATATTTTCATATCCGGAGTCACTTTATCGAAAATGGTTGGTCCGACAAAATATCCTTTCTCGCATGCTTCATTTCGACCATCTCTTAGTAATAAGGCCCCTTCGCTTTCTCCTGATTCAATGTATTGTACCGTTCGTTCTAAATGTTCCTTACGGATGACAGGTCCTAAAAAGACTGATTCATCTAAACCGTCTCCCATTTGGATCTCATTTGCTTTCTCTACCAATTTCTCAATCAATGTATCTGCTATACTATCAACCGCTACAACGACCGAGCATGCCATACACCTTTCCCCTGCTGAACCGAAAGCTGCATTGATAATTTGTCTCGATGCTTCTTCTACTTTCGCATCCGGCATGACAATACTGTGATTTTTAGCTCCGGCTAACGCTTGGACTCGTTTTCCATTCGCCGATGCGCTTTTGTATACATACTCCGCAACAGGCTGTGATCCAACAAATGAAATGGCAGGTACCCCGGGATGGTCCAACAACCCATTGACTACATCATGTGCACCGTGAACGATATTCAGAACCCCTTCCGGTAATCCCGCTTGATGAAATAACTCCGCTAATCGATTAGCTAATAAAGGAGTTCGTTCGGATGGTTTTAAGACAAACGTGTTCCCGCATGCAATCGCCAAAGGAAACATCCAGCATGGCACCATCATTGGGAAATTGAACGGGGTGATACCACCCACAACCCCGACAGGATATCGATACATTCCGGATTCCATATTGGTCGCAATGTCTGGAAGCTGCTTGCCCATCATCAGAGTAGGTGCACCAGCAGCAAATTCTACACATTCAATTCCTCTTTGTACTTCACCGTAAGCTTCTTTATAATTCTTGCCATTTTCCTTTGTTATAAGAGTGGCTAGCTCACTCCAATGATCGATTAACAGCTGCTGATACTTGAATAAGACCCGGGCTCTTTTGGGGACAGGTGTTTCACTCCATGTTTCGAATGCGATGGATGCGGTTTGGACCGCTTGATCAACCTCATCTTTCGTTGAAAGGGGTACAAATGCCATCACTTCTTCTGTTGCAGGGTTGGGCAAAGGGATGGATGAAGGCGAGGACGACTCAATCCATTTGCCGCCAATGAAGTTTTTAATCGTTTCCACTTTCGTTTCTATACTCATTATTGTACACCTTCTTTCTGATTTGATTGGCTCGCATTTGAATGAATGGGCTGCTTCCCTGTATTACAATCATGGATAAACTTTTTAATTTGGTCTGCTGTCGGCATCGCATCCGAACAACTGTGACTGGAAATGACAATGGCTGCAGCAGCGCTTCCAAACTCCATGGCTTCAGGAACCTTCCAGCCTTTCATCAACCCATATATAAAGCCGGCGGCATACGAATCCCCAGCTCCAAATGTTTTGATTACATTTGCAGGGAAAATAGGACTCTCAAAGGACTGGCCCTCTTTTGTATAAGCAATCGATCCTTTTTCTCCGTGTTTAATAACAACTATTTCCGCCTCATGCTTGAACCAATTTTTCGCTGTCGACCAGTCACTTGGTTCTTCTCTGTTATCAATACGTTCCATCAGATTGAATTCTTCCCGCGTGCCAATAATGACATCGCTCTTTTCTGCGGCAAGCTTATAATAGATCGCCGTCTCATCTTCAGATGTCCATGAATATGGACGGTAATCAATATCGAAAAAGACCACAGTTCTGTGCTTTCTTGCATAATGCAGGGCTGTAAAAACCGCTTCTCTTGAAGGACTCTTGGATAAAGCGGTACCCGAAATCAATAAGGCTTTGGAATCCTTTATATACTCTTCCTTAATGTCCTGTGGTTCTAAATACAGATCTGCCACATTGTCCCGATACATCAATATACTGCAATCAGAAGGGCTTTTAATTTCAGTGAAGGCAAGACCTGTCACACTATGATTCGTATCTGTTATGACACTTGAAGTGTCTATGTCATTTTCATCAAGGTATTGCTCAATGAATCTTCCCATTTGGTCGTCGGCAACTCTGCCGATAAAACCTGTCTTCATCCCTAATCTCGCCATACCGATTGATATATTGGCCGGTGATCCACCTACGTATTTCGTAAAGGTTAGGGTTTCTTCCATTGGGCGGTGGATTTCATTCGCATTTAAATCGATACATAATCTACCAACTCCGATAAAATCGAATGGTTTAGTAGAATCAAAAGTTAATTGGGGCATTTTAGGTTTACCGTCCTCTCTGATCTGTTCGAAAGCTTTGTCTACAAATGCATTATCGATTCGTCTTCATGAGCCATTCGTGATCGGGATCATTTTGAAACTTCCATGTTCGGACCGGACCCGCCATAACATTTAAGTAATATCCCTCATATCCAGGAGGAGCACTCACAGGATGATACCCTTTTGGCACAAGCACAGCATCGCCATTCTTCACGGTCATGGTTTCGTCCAGTTCACGATCATCTGTATAGACCCTCTGAACCATAAAGCCATTTTCCGGTTCCACTCTGTGATAATATGTTTCTTCCAGATAGGATTCATCCGGTAAATTGTTTTCATCATGTTTGTGCGGGGGATAACTTGACCAATTTCCTCCTGGTGTAAAGACTTCCACAACGAGCAGGCGATCCGCTTCTTTTTGTTCAGGCAATATATTATGGATAAATCGCTCCATATTTCCTGAGCCCCGTATTTCTACCCCTACATCGGTTGGTTCAATTAGCCTCGCATTGTAGGTCCCTTTCCCAGGGGCTTTGCAAAGGGCAATTTCAATCGGGGTATTGGCTGAAATCGTCAATCGGTCTCCAGGAGGGGCATACACGGAATAAGGAGGGATTTTCTCAAAGATACTCATTCTTTCACCAATGTTTCCCCAGAAGAATTCTGCTGTTTTCACATCCGCTCTCCCTGATAATAAAACGACGCAGATTTCGTTCTCTTCAGTGGAAAAGTTCTTTTCTTCCCCTTCTTTTAGCGAATACACTTCAAATCCGACATATTCCCAACCGGCACTTTCAGGGGTAATCGTTAGAACCTGCCCCTTTTCATTGGGTTTGTTGCTTGGAACGATTAACTTAGACATAACTTCCACTCCCTATAAAAAAGTTCGATTATTTGGCCAAAATTTCATTCCAGATACAATCAAGATACTGCTTGGCAGTTTTGGCATGCGCATAAGGGTTTTTCTCATCAGGATTTTGCTCGGCTTCAACAATCATCCAGCCGTTATAACCCATTCCATGAAACTCCTCAAGAATCGGCTTAAACGAAATGATTCCATCCCCTGGTACTGTAAACACATTTTCCAGAACTGAGGTTTTAAAGTCCATACCATCTTTTCTTACCTTATCCAACACTTCTTTGCGGATATCCTTTAAATGAACATGTTTGACGCGGCCTTTATAGGCTTTAAGTAAAGACAATGGATCTGCTCCAGCATAGTAGGCATGCCCACTATCAAATAACAAATGAACGAGTTCAGGATCCGTTCCAGCCATTAGACGATCGATTTGATCCCGTGTCTCTACATTTGTTCCCATATGATGGTGATACACAAGATAAAGACCGTGTTTCCGACATATCTGTCCTGCTTTCTCAAGGCCTGTCATCATGGACTCCCACTCTTGATCAGACCATGTCAGAACCGTATTCTCACCAGGCTCTCGTCTGGGATCCCCAATGGTGGAACCACCTATGTCACAAGTGACAACCGTTTGGCACCCCATTTCCTTTAAGAAGAAAACATGGTCCGTAAATGACTTGAGCTCCTCTGAATGCCTTGTATGATCCGAAAACAATACACCCTTCCATTGAGATGCCAGTTCCATCCTTTTATCTGAAAGGAACGATTTTAATTGAGGTACTTCCTGAGGGAATTTCCTGCTCATTTCTGTACCTGTATACCCCAATGACGCCATCTCAGAGAGGATGGTATCACCTGAATAATGATCACCCAATGAAAGCACATCTTCATTGGCCCAATTGATCGCAGAAACGCCCAGTTTAATAGGTTCCATCATAGTATCCATCCCCTTATTTCGTTAATGGGCACCCCATCAGTATTTTTTGGCAAGCTCAGTATTCGCTTTCATTTCTTTATGAGCCTTTGTTACTTTTTCACTTTTTGAAATCTCTGCTACATCCACTCTCCACCATGAATCATACCCATCTGTATTGGTACCTGGGACGACGTTCATATGAATAAGGGTCGAAGTGGTTTCATTTTTCGCCTTGCTTACCGCAACTTGGAGTTCTTCAATTGTCGAGACAGAATAGGTTTTCACTCCAAGTGCTCCCGCATAGGCTGAGAAGTCAATCGGCATATACTGTCCCGTTAATTGACCCGAATCAAGAGAACGATATCTGAATTCATTTCCATAACCGTCGCTTCCGTGTGCACGCTGCAAATTATGGATACATTGATATCCATGGTTATTAAATAATAATACGTTTATTTTTTTCCCTTCCTGAATGCTAGTCAGGAGTTCTGAATGCAGCATCAAGAAACTCCCATCTCCGCACATGGCATAAACTTCTTTCGTTGGTTCGGCAAGCTTTACCCCGAATGCCCCGGAAACTTCGTAACCCATACAGGAAAAACCATACTCCAGGTGATAATCCTTTGGAGAATGGCTTCTCCATACACGATGCAGATCTCCTGGGAGGCTGCCTGCAGCACCAACAATCACCGATTCTTGACCAACCAGTTCATTTAACTCACCGATCACTCTTGACTGGGACAAACCGTCAGGATGCTCCTCCGCAAATAATCGATCTACCTCAAGTTTCCACTCCAAGTTCAAAGAAGAAATTCGTTCCATATCATGATGGGATTGATAGGACAACTTTGATAATTCGTTTTTCAACGATGTCAAGGCTTCCTTTGCATCTGCCACAATGGACATACCATTCATCTTCATGGCATCCATTGGATTGACATTAATGCTGAGTAGTTCGACACCAGGTTGCTGAAATGCTTGCTTCGAGGCGGTTGCAAAGTCCCCTAATCTAGTACCGATGGCAATGACCAAATCAGCCTCTTTGGCTAATCGGTTAGCTGAAGATGAACCTGTTACACCAATGGCCCCGACATTTAAAGGGTGATTCCAAGGAAGGGAGCTTTTCCCAGCTTGTGTTTCAGCAACAGGGATGTGGAAATGCTCTGCGAACCTGATCAACTCTTGGGTTGCAAATGAGTAATGAACACCGCCTCCGGAGATGATGATCGGATTCTTTTTCGCCCTTATCAAATTGGCTGCCCGCTGGATTGCTGAAGATGGCGAGGGCTTACGTTCTATAAAGTGGACTCTCTTATTAAAGAACTCAATGGGATAATCATAGGCTTCACTTTGAACATCCTGTGGAAGGCAAAGGGTTACAGCTCCCGTTTCTGCCGGATCGGTCAGGACACGCATGGCATGTATAGCTGCGGTCATCAGTTGTTCTGGCCGCGTAATGCGATCCCAATATTTACTTACAGCCTTGAAGGCATCATTCGCTGAAACCGTGTAGTCCATCGGGTTTTCAATCTGCTGTAGGACGGGATCCGGCTGCCGGCAGGAGAAGGTATCGCCCGGTAGTAATAAAACGGGGATGCGGTTGGCAGTCGCAGTCCCGGCTGCTGTGACCATATTCAATGCACCAGGACCGATAGAGGTTGTGCAAGCAAAGGTTTCCAACCTATTTTTCTGCTTTGCAAAAGCTGTAGCAGCATGAACCATCCCTTGCTCATTCTTCCCCTGAATAAAGGTCAACTCGTGACTCTCTTGTTCTAACGCTTCACCTATCCCCGTCACATTGCCATGGCCAAAGATGCCAAACACACCTTTAAAGAATTTATTTTCGGAATGATCCATCTCGATATACTGTTGATCCAGGAATTTAATTAACGCCTGCGCCATGGTTAATCGAATCGTTTTCATGACAATACACCTCCTGAAGGTTTCATAAGCAAATATTCTTACAGTCTCTACAATTTGTTCCTAACCTAAAGAAAATGGTCTGGCTGACTTATTTAATGACTCCAGCTTCACAGCATGCCCAGTTACAAATGATTCCCTGGCTGCCCGAGCAATCCGTTCCGCTTGCAGCCCATCATTTCCATCGCAGATAATAGGCCTTTCATGACAGATCGATTGTATGAAGTAGTTGATTTCATCTATATAGGAGTCTTTATAGCGTTCGAGGAAGAAATATTTCGGTTTATCCCGATAAACACCTGTTTCAGTGCTTACCTCCACTGTCGTCGGGTGATCATTGTTTACAATGACAGACCCTTTTGAACCAAATACTTCTAATCGTTGATCATACCCATACACGGCCTTCCGGCTGTTATCGATGACTCCGATTGCTCCATTGGCAAACTTCAAGGAGATGATCGCTGTATCGATGTCGCCATTCTCAGAAAAGACCGGGTCGATCAGGCTTACTCCATGTACGAACACTTCCGTTACCTCACTGCCGCACACATATCTGGCCATATCAAAATCATGAATGCTCATATCCATGAACATCCCGCCAGAAGATTTGATGTATTGTTCAGAGGGCGGGCTTGGATCACGTGAGGTGATTTTCACAATATGAGGTGTACCAATAGAGCCCTCTTGAACAAGCTCGAAAGCCTTTTTAAAGTTATGGTCAAACCTTCGATTGAACCCGACTTGAAGGGAAACACCTTCCTCATGGACAACCTTTAGCGCTTTCTCTGAACCTTCTATATCAAAGCTGATCGGTTTCTCACAGAAAATATGTTTTTTCGCTTTGGCTGCCTCCCTAATGATGCTCGTATGTGTATTCGTAGGTGAACAAATAAACACCGCATCGATCTCATCATCCTCCAACACTTCCTTATAATCACTCGTTATTTTCGGGACTCCAATAGAGGCCGCCCAATCAAAGAGTGTTTCCGACTGAATATCAGAAACGATTTTAAGGTTTACGTTAGGATGATGAACTAGGTTTTCAGCATGTAACTTTCCGATTCTTCCCGCACCGATGATTCCAATCGTTAGTTTTGTTTTACTCATATGAACTTTCCCCCTTTAGAAAGTGGTTAGATTAATAGACTGGTAAAACTACAGTTTGATTGAGAATCTAAACTTGGCATCTTCTTCGTACCACATTGGAAAATTTGTTCCCCAAACGTTATTGTATAAATTAAAGTGAAATCCTCCTTCAAGAGAAGAAAACGTATTATCAAGCTCAAGCAATCTTGGCTTGCCCGGTGACACCAATGGGGCATCCTTGCTTTCAATCACAGCCTCACCGTCCGCCCCATGATAGGCTACCCCTGTTTGTACGGCATGAAGATTACGATTTCCATTTTTCACGACTTCCAAAGGTGAAACCCACTCTCCGATTTTGTCCATTTTCCATAAGTTATGATTATCAACCATTGGGATAAACGAAAACCAGATGGCCTCTGGTAATCGGTTCGCATCCTTATCAAACCAATTCAATTCAATCTCGATAGTCGAGTCTGTTTTACTAAAAAGATACAAGAGTTCTATCACTCTTGGAGCTCCAAAATATTCAACCGCTTGATTAGGCAATTTCAACCTTACATGCACGTGATCTGCTTCTCTATTCGTCACTTTCCGAATCGATTCCACTTTGGGTTTATACTTTTCTTGTTTTGGAATGGGGTTGACTAGCTCGATTCCAGGTTTTCCTTGATCCGCTTCAGACCAACGATACGTTTGCCCAATATTGACGACATATTGCTGAAACCATGTGTGATAGTTTTCAACACCAAACGTTTCATACGTAATGACCCCTAATGGGTGATGCTGGTCCGCCCATTCCTTGCCGGAAGCGTCCACTAATTTAGAAATCGAACCATCTACGGAAAATGCTGCCTCAAATGCACCAAGCTTATAGAGAGAGTCTAAATCGAGTGGATTTCCTTCCATTCCTTCTAATCGATCGGGAGTAAGGGAAAGAAATGCCTCTTCGACTTCTTTCTGTTTATCCTCTGAAAGAAAGGCAACCGCTTTTTGTAAATAGGCTCGTTGTTCGTTCCATGAACGCTCAAAGAAGCGATAGCTTCTCTCCTTCCAGGTGGTTGAAAATAATTGCTCTGACATGCCATCAAATTCATGCATCGCAAATGATCCTATGTAACTATATTTGTCAGGCACTGCATCCTTTGAGATGCGGTTTTGTTTTCGAGCCCTTTGGAAATCCTGTTTCGAGTAATTCTTGTAATCATTGAGGTACTTCTTCTCATCTAGCCCCCATGTATGTTCAGGAATTAACAATAATGCATCTGAAAATCCCTTATATTCCTTACTGTATTCTTGCATTCTTCCTTGATCGAACCATTTATTTCGTAGTCTCAGCAGTTCACGGTAGTGTGATATTTTCTTTGGATCAGTGCCGGTGCCATGGATCCACGTATCCCCGATCTCCTCAAGGACAATCGGTAATCTGTGTTTAATGGCTCTAAGTTTCACTGCAAATTCATCCATAGTCGATGCTTTAATCCTGGCATTTGGAAATTTCTTGGCCAGTTGGTGAAACTCATGTTTAATCTCTTCTATGGAAGGTGGCCCGCAATTATCACCGGTATGAGCGAATACCATGACTTCATTTAACCCGTCGATCTTGAGGACATCACCATAGTTATCAGCATAATTGACTACCACTTCTGTTCCATCGCTTCCTCTCCAACGAAATAGGTTTGGGACGTTCGGCACTTTTGATGCCGGGTTCACCCCTAAATGCAAATATTCAATTCCGTTTTTAGCTAAAGAAGAAACCATCGCATTCGTATGTCCAGGAACGTCGGTCATTTTCGAAGAAATGGTATGTTTCCCGAATCTCTCATCTAGATTCTTTGAAATGGACAATGCATGTTCAAGGAGGCGTCGATCCATCAATTCTGTATGGGTTGTAAAGGGTAAACCATGCCAAGAGACATATCCTTTATGAATGGCTTCTTCCATTTTCTTTGCCTGTTGTTCATCGCCTCTTTTTAAATATTCATGAATGAGCCAGGAGCCCGTCGTCCAGACAAACCGGGCGTCTCCCCCCTCTTTTGCAAGCTCTTCGCTTAACTTTATCGCTTTTGGTATATAGGAACTCATGTATTGATTGGTTACATTCTCTTCAAGGTCCGTAAATCCAAGATCTAAATGGGTCTTGAAAATTACATGCACCACTTCGATATCCTTCATGTCGATTCACCTCTAGTCATTTCTTAATTGGTCAAGTGGTTGGATGTCATATTCATTAAATTCTTCAGGCTTAATTCAAGACTGTCCAGTGGATTTCCTGAACACTCATCCTGTTCTACCGCATACCACTGAACACCGTTTTGTTCACCCCAGTTAAGGATAGGAAGAAAATCGATACACCCTTCACCGATTTCAACAAAATCTTCACATTTATCGGCACTCATATCCTTAAGGTGCACAATTGGCATGCGTGATGTACATCGCTGGATATAGGTAAGGGGGTCTAAGCCTGCTTTCTTCACCCAATAGGTATCAATTTCCGGAAAAATACGGATCCCATCTTCAGGAGCAAGAATATAATCCAGGGCAGTAACACCTTCGACCGACGTCATGAATTCGAAATCGTGATTATGATAGCCAATATGAACGCCTAAAGGGTAAGCCTTCCGGGAAATTTGAATCAATTCTTTCTTCGCCTGAATATACCCTTGAGCATTTCTCATCTTTTCATCTAAATATGGGCAGATGATATCACTTGTTTCAAAGATCCTGGCTTCCTCGAGCACCTGGTCAAATTCATTCTTTAATCGATCTAGCGGTACATGCATGCCCGCTGTCTCAAGCCCTGCCTGCTTCATGACGCGGGAAATTTCTTGCGCTGAATAGCCAAATAAACCATCGATTTGAACAGCTTCCCACCCCATATCTTTTAATTTCCATAACACCCCTGGAAAGTCTAAGCTTATTTCGTTTCTTAAGGTATACAATTGAGCTGCAAACTTATGCTTCATGGGTTCCCTCTCCTTCCGTCCATGCTTCTTACATCAGATGTTTTCCAGCACATCTTCTTTTCCCCTGAGATTTAACCAATTCATTTCCTTAGAAGTAAGGGTTATCCTAGAACCTTCTATGGAAGATGTCAGTTCTTCCTTAGTTTGAGGACCGATGATCGCACCCGCTAAGAACGGTTGATTGAGTACATAAGCCAGAGCGATTTGAATAGGGGTACACCCCTTTAACTCTGCCAGGTTCTGTGCACGCTTGTAGCGTTCCCAGTTCCCTTCATGATAGTAGACTCGCACCATTTCTTCGTTGTCTTGAACGTCCGGGGAGAATCGACCGCTAAAGAATCCGCCTGCTTGAGAAGACCATGAAAAAAGTGGCATCTGCGTGCCGATATGCCAATCAAGCATGTCATCATTCACTGACACACAACCTGGCCATCTTGGCACATTGCACTTTGCCAGGCTCAGATTCGGGCTATTGAAGGTAAACCCGATCAATCCATGATCAGCGGCATACTCATTCGCTTCCTGTATGCGCAGATGGGTCCAATTCGAGGCACCGATCGCATGAATATGTCCAGCGTTAAGATGTTCATTTAAAGTTTCAATAATCTCGCCCACCTCAACCGTTTCATCATCTCGATGCAGCGCATAAAAATCGATGTAATCTGTCCGAAGACGTTCGAGACTTTCCATGAGATCATTTTTTATTGCTTTAGGATGTAAACGCGGACCAGGTTCCCCATCATCCGGGTGGGCACCTTTTGTCATGATAAAGAGCTTATTTCTCTTCCCGCTCTTCTCCAGCCATTCTCCTAATATAGACTCACTTTCAATATATTGATGAGCAGTGTCGAACATATTGCCACCTAAGGCTACATACTCATCCAATATGGAAAAAGCTTTCTCCTTGCTCTCATATTCATATAAGTGTGCTGTCCCCATTATTAATCGCGAACAGTTTTTCTCCGCATACTTTTGATCAATAACAGCCTTTAATGTGTGATAGTTCACGAGGTAGTTCCCCCTTCTAATCTGGTTACATTCGAAACTAGTCAAAGTAAATCGGATTACTGATCACAATCGGTTCTTCCGAGTTTACGTCCCAAAGCTCGACTCTAATATACTTACTGACGTTTGGAATACCGTTAGAATAATAGACTTTCTTGGAATTAATGAGCTCGTTGATAACAGTACCTTGATCAGTTATCACTCTAATGATTCCTTCAACTTTGTCTTTAAATTCCACCTCTAATGGAACGTCTTTGAGATGATTTGTCCTTGGGTAACTTTCCCCCATAAAAGTGTCCATCATTTTGATATTAACCCAAGGAGATTCAGGAGTCCTCGTTACACACGCCTTTCCTGACTTCATGGCCTCCACTAACTTACCAGGGCTATGACGCCAGGCATTTAACCAAGTCGTAGGGACACCATATTTTATCCTCTCATGTTCCCGGTGCGTATCACTCCCCCCTATCGCCACCACCCTTTTACCTTGTTTAAGCTGGGCATCCCACCAATCTAATGTTTTTTGATTCGCTTCACTCCAAGGACCATTCCAGATTTCTACCATACTTATATCAAACTGTTCCAACCCCCACTCCCAAGGGCAATACTGACAATGGGGATGATTAATGGAGTAAAGGGAACCATTGCTTAATCCTTCATCCATTTTTTCCTGTACATCCTCCTTTGAACGGCAACGGAAATCCAGGAAAGGCTGATGCACACCATAAAAGTTGGCATGACCTTTGTTCGTCGTCAGTTCCACCCCGGGGATAACCGCGATACCTTCCACTACAGGGTACTGAATATTCTGACTAAACGTGTTATGGTCCGTTAAAGCAAGAAACGCTAAACCCGCAGACCTGACGTTCTCAACCACCTCTGAAACCGTATAAGCCCCATCACTATGATTGGTATGGAGATGCAAATCTCCTTTATACCATCTCCTCTTACTACGGATACAAGTCACGTTGACTGAGACTGTACATTTGTTGGGAACCCGATAGGCATTTAAGATGACCCCCCACCTGCCTTCAGGTAAGTCCCCTAGGTTATAGCCTGGAGTCGCACGATCTTCACGCAAGAAAATTTCCTTTCGTGCCCCGCCGCTCCATCCTCTAAACCCATTTGGATCTTCAACTCCCAAATCGATGACATTGGTTTCTCTATCAGTAAAGTCCAACTCAATCTTGACTTCCTCAACATCATCGACAATCGTAAAGGGCAAAGTAATATATTCACCTTGACTGGAATGATCAATGGTTTTAGTCAGCTTCAATGTTTCATCCCTACTCAAGTCTCTTTCCCTCCTGATCCCAGGCCACCTAACCCTTGTTCAAATAACGGTTGAAGGATAAAGTACAAGATGATCATTGGAAGTGCAGCCGTCGTTGCTCCCGCCATAATTAACGGCCAATCGATATTGTATTGACCTTGAAATGCCTTTAAGGCAATTTGGATTGTATACATTTCCTGGGACCTGGCAATCGTTAACGGCCATAGATATTCGTTCCAGTGACTTAGGAAGCTGAAAATCGTAACCAACGCAATCGCAGGTTTATTCAACGGAAGGATGATCTTCCAATAAATTTGAAATTTAGAACACCCATCAATGGTAGCTTGCTCATCCAATTCCCGTGGAATCGAAAGGAAATTCTGCCTCATGAGGAAAATGGCAAACCCCGTCACCGCGAAAGGGAGAATGAGTCCGGCATATGAATCCAACAATCCATCAGGACCCGCAAATGGAACATTTTTCATCATAAAGAACAATGGGACAACCATCAGTCCAGTTGGGATCATCATCGTTGCCAGCACCAGCATAAATAGTCTATCCCTACCCGGGAAACGAAGACGTGCAAAGGCAAATGCAGCCAACGATGATAGAAATACATTTATTAACGTGGCAATCACTGAAACAACCAAACTGTTAAAAAAGGCCCTTGGCAAATTGGTTTCCTGCCAAATTCTCAAGAAATTCTCCCAATAGAACTCGGTAGGAATAATCTTAGGAGGCCAAGACATCACTTCCCCCTGTGTTTTAACAGAGGTCATAAACATCCATATATATGGACCTAAAAAGATCATCAAAACAATCGTGAGCAATACATACAACAGGACATTTCGGATCATGTTCGACTTTTTCATCATTTCTTATCCTTTCCGGATGATAGTCTTAATTGAAGCCATGTGACACCCAATAAGAATGGGAATAATACGAACGATAGGGCTGCACCATATCCGACATAGTTAAACTCAAAGGATTGCTGCCAAATATGTTTAATGACAACCATCGTACTATCCATCGGCCCACCATTTGTCAGGATGTCTACAACCGCTACAACCTGAAAGGATCCGATAACAGACATAACCATACAGTAGACTAAGATATGCATTATGGATGGCAGCGTAATATGAACAAATTGCTTCCAAGAGTTTGCACCATCAATGCGGGCTGCTTCATATAACGATTGAGGAACCGCTTGAAGGGCTGCAAGGAATATAGGGATATTGTAGGCTGTCCCTCTCCATGCACCTATGAGGATCAGAATAATCATGGCCGTTGTGGGTTGTAACAGCCAGGCAGGGGGAGACTCTACTCCTGAAACTTTCAATATGTAATTTAAGATTCCAAGGTTATTATCGAATACCCACAAGAAGATCATGGCAGTAATAACTTCTGAAGTAATCGTAGGTAAAAAATAAAACACTTTAAAAAATCGGATCCCTTTTAGCTTTCGATTCAACAAAACCGCTACTGCAATGGCACCGCTTAATCCAATTGCCATAGAACCGGCGGTATATATCATTGTGTTCCCAATACTTTTGATAAATAACGCATCATTAAACATACGAATATAATTTTCCACCCCATTAAATATGGCGGGATTCGGCAACCTATACTCGTGAAAGCTTAACCAAATCAAATAGATGATGGGCACAATCGAAAACAAAGTCAAAAACGTCAAGGCAGGTAAAACAAATAGATAAGATCCGATATGGTCTTTAAGCTTATGCATATCTCTTTTCGGTTTCATGACCGATTTGTATTCATGAACAGTCTCCGTTTTCATCCTTTTCACTCCCTTATAAGGAAAAGGTATGTTCCAATACATACCTTTTCCTACTCACCTTTGCTAACCAATTTAATTCGAATTTTCGATCGCTCTTTCAGCGATTTTCTGGGCTTTATCTAATTCCTCCTGTGGATCAGCACCGTCAAACACAGCACGCAATGCTTTGCCCCAAGCATCGTTTGCTTCCGGGAACGCTTCAAGCTTATATGGTTGTGCATATTGTAGTGTTTCAATATATGGCTTCAGTAATGGATCATTATAAAACTCATCATCATATAAATGTGTTTTCACTGGATGACGACCTTCCTCTTTGGCTAAACGAATACCATACTTATCAGAAATAAACCATTTCATTAATTCGAACGAAGCGATTGAATTCTTAGATCCCTTCGGAACAAACAAGCTTCCCCCACCTAGAACAGATCCTTTATCAGCACCTGGTAAAGGAGCCGTCGCTAAATCTTTGTAGGCATCCGGGAATTCATTTTTGATTCTGGCGATATCCCAAGGACCTGAAATAAAGGAGACTGCTCTTCCTGTTCCGAACATAGCGACAGGATGGTCTGTTTGACGCTGTTGAGGCGGTGGAACAGGAGATGATTTATCCACTGTAGCTAGACCAGTGTATTTCTCCATCGTCTCCACGACCTTAGGATCATTCAAGTTTGCTGTCACTTCATCCCCATTGAACTTCAAGTTATTTGATCCTTCTGCAATAACATTTCCAAAGAAACTCCAACCACTGGCACTCGTGACAATTCCATATCGAGAACCATCTTTTTTCGTTAATTTCTTCGATACATCAACTAATTCATCTAACGTTTTGGGTGGTGCTGTAATCCCGTTCTCTTCAAAAACTTTCTTATTATATAGGTAGATGGTTGTATTCACATCGATGGGTACTCCGTACTTAACACCTTTCCATTCTGTATCCTGAATCCCACCTGGAACAAATTGATCCTCTGCTCCCCATTCTTCCCATAAATCATCAAGCGGCTCAGCTAAACCTTGAGCTCCCATCGCAAACGCATGGGCGTGGGCCATATCCGGAACAGCACCACTAGAAACAGCCAGCTTTACTTTATTACTCATATCTCCCCATTCAATCCCAACTGTCTTAACAGAGATATTAGGGTACACTTCTTTAAATTCTTCTATCGCGTCAGTGATCGGTTCGGTGTTCGCATAATCAGCGGCCAGCCAGATTTCTAAATCAGTCTTCGGTAAGTCTGCTACCTTTTCATTAAAAGCCGGAAGACCTTCTGCAACGAGATCGCGATCAGGCGGATTAACGGTCATTTTTTCTTCTGAAGAACTCCCGGTTTTCGATTGACATCCAGCTAGCACTAATAAAGTGGCAACTACACATAACAATACTCTTTTCATTGTTCTCCCCCTTGTCATATCAACCTTTTAAAAACGCTTACATTTCGAAGCTTATGGAGCATACCCCTTTCTCCTATCTCCTCCCTTCAAGTGTCTGTTGAAATCTTTCATTGATTCCCATGCATGAATCTCTTTTCACAAGCTTGGCTGGAATCATCTTATTTTTAGGTGCTAACTCATTGTTGAGTGTACTCATCAAAATGCTTGCTGCTTCTTCCCCCAATTTTTCAGGTTGCAATTCCATACTAGTTAATTTAGGGGTAATCTCGTGTGCGAGAGTCTCATTATTGCTTAAAGCAACCAAGGACACATCATTCGGAATATCTATTCCAATCTCTCTTGCTGCTCTGATGACACCAAGTGCAACTCGGTCAGTATCAGCAATGATGGCCGTGTATTTCTTCTTTCTATAGTTTTCTAGTAAACTCGTATAACCATATTGAGAACCATCTTTACACCGTGAAGGGTCATAATAGATGACATCCTCTTCCCTAAACGGTAAAGAATAATTATCATAGGCCTGCTTCAACCCTGATTGCCGATCCTCAGCAACTGTCATATGTAAAGAGGCATTTAAGAATAAGATTTCCTTGTGGCCTAGTCCCATTAAGTATTCCCCTACCTCCTTCACCATTTCTGTGTTGTTATTATCCACATATTTCGTATCACCATTTCGATCATTAGGTCTTCCAATAATGACAAAAGGTGTTTTAGAAACTTTATACTTCAGGATTCTCTGGTCTTCATCCAGTGGATTCAAGAGGATGACACCATCAACAGGATCATTGGAGACGAAGTTCATTTCGTCCTCTTCTGCTATTCGATCTAACAGAACCCGATATCCGTTTTCTGAACATTTTTTCACGACACTATTGATAATTTTGGTTTCAAAGCTACTAAGCTCATACTCTGCGTAAGTAGGCATTTTCAGACCAATGATCATAGTTCTTTTCGTGGCTAAGCTACGAGCCATATGATTCGGAACATAATTCAAACGATTCGCAACCTCTATTACCCGATTGGTCACCTCTGCACTAATCGGACGCTTTTTACTAAACACGTTAGAAACGGTGCTTTTAGAAACACCTGCTTCTCTTGCAACATCACCTATGGTAGTCATACAATTCTCCCTTTTATCGAACCGGTTTCATTGTTTGTAAAAAAAAATATTTCTAACAAACATAAATTAAGTCTTAAAATGAGTTGATATGGTGGATTTTCCATCAAACTCATCGAACCGGTTTCATTAATATGGGTTCATTATAGTTAATTAAAATAAATAAGTCAATATTCAGAAAATGGGTTTTCAAAAGAATTTCCTTCTTTTCTTACATATTATTATAAAATATATTGCAACTATAAAACTTGGGAAAATTCCCGCAAAAAAAGATCGACCTCTTTATTTCTAAGTGATCGATCTTACAAAGTCATACTTTATTCGATGTTATAGGATGAAACCAATCCGATTGCTCCTGCCAACCCAGCATTATCACCCAGATTAGGGGGAACAATATACTCTTCTATTCTCTCCATTATTTGTTCATGTTGTATATAATTTCCTATGTTCGATTGTACATGAGTAAGTATGAGTGGAAAAAGCTGTTCCTGCTTCATTACACCCCCACCAAGAATGATCCGTTTGGGAGATAAAATGAGTATATATTGAGTGATCGCTTGTGCAAGGTAGTAGGCTTCCATCTCCCATACCTTTTTCTCATTACTTAATTCATATGCCTTTTTTCCCCATCGTTTCTCAATGGCAGGACCAGCTGCAAGTCCTTCAAGGCAGTCACCATGGTACGAACAGTTTCCTTGATAGGCGTCTTCAACGTGTCGCCTGACAAGGATATGTCCCATTTCAGGGTGAGTCAATCCATGGATAAGTTTACCTTCCACCAATGCCCCTACACCAATCCCAGTTCCGACAGTGATATATATACAACTATCGAGTCCTTTCGCAGCTCCCCATAGACTTTCCCCCAGAGCGGCAGCATTTACATCCGTGTCGAATCCAATCGGAATAGAAAAATGTTTCTTGAGTTCACCAATCAGATTCACATGATTCCAGTGCCTTTTCGGTGTACTGGTTATGTAGCCGTAGGTAGAGCTTGAACGATCAAGGTCAACCGGTCCGAAAGAACCTACACCTAATGCACTAATCTTCTTATTCTGAAAAAAGGAATGGACCTGCTCCAACGTTTCATCAGGAGTAGTCGTTGGGATTGTTACACGTTCGAATATATTCCCATCCTTGTCACCTACCCCACAAACAAACTTGGTTCCTCCTGCTTCAATTGCTCCAATCATCCTTTGTTGCTCCTTTCCATAAATTTCCAAAGTTCTAATCATACTGACTTCTTTCCGAAAACCCTTACAATTACTATAATCGAATTCTCAACGTATAGAAAGGTTGTCTTTCTAGCCCGTCCGGTTTCATAACAGGAATTCTTCGATTGATACTCTACGTAGAATCCCGTAGCTGATAACCCTAAAATCTAACTTTCTTTAAGCATCTAATAACTCCTGCAGCCCTCCAACACAGTAAAAAAAGAAACTCAACTTTTATTATAAAAGTTGAGTTTCTTTCATTCTATTCAATTCGTTGTCATTCGATCGAGAGAATTCCCCTCTAAGTGATCTATCACCTATTCGATCATTTCTAATAACTTATAAGCTTCCTCTTTGGATTCAGCATTCAACAACTGATTCCGATATTCCTCATCCATCAGCTGACGGGATAACAGTTGTAATATCTTCAAATGCTCATTCCCTTCACTTTCTTTAGGAACAGCAATCATAAATATCAACTTGGCATCCGATCCATCCAGACTCTTCCAATCCACACCGTCTTTCTTGATTCCAAACACAACACTTGGTTTTGTAACGGTAGTGGACTTCCCATGAGGAATGGCAATATTCATACCGATCCCTGTGGTACTTTCTTCTTCCCGGTCTATGATGGATTGTTTAAAATCGATGGATGAAGTGATCGTTCCCGCTTTATCTAATTTTTGAATCATTTCATCAATGACATCGTCACGTGTAGAACCTTTCAAGTTCACATCAATCAGCTCTAAATTGGTTATATCCGTTAGCTTGTTGATTTCAATTGACTCCATTTGAGGTTGCTCTTCAGCAATATCTGGTGAGTTCGTCATTTCACCCTCTGCTACTGCCTCTTCATCCGTCACAACATCCCTCTTTAAAAGGTTGACCACTAACGCGGTGACAACCGCACCAGCAATAACAGCAACAAAGAACATCAATATGTTATCCACAGCACCAAGAACGGCAACAATCGGACCTCCATGAGCCACCCGGTCTCCTACATGACCAAGCATCGCGATGACTGATCCTGTCATGGAACCGACCATGATACTAGGAATGACACGGAGTGGGTCTTGTGCCGCAAATGGGATTGCTCCTTCTGTAATACCGAACAAGCCCATTGTAAATGCTGCTTTTCCTGTTTCTCTTTCAGATGCCTGGAATTTCTTTTTGCCGATGAAAGTGGCCAGTCCCATTCCGATTGGCGGAATACAGATGGCAACGGCTATCGGTCCCATAATTTCATAGTTTCCTTCTGCAATCATGGCAGAACCGAAGAGGAAGGCAACTTTGTTCACCGGACCTCCCATATCGAAGGAGATCATGGCGCCCAGTATGAGGGCAAGTAAGATAGAACTTGTCCCTTGCATACCTGAGAGCCAGCCTGTTAGTACTTCAAATGTTTGAGCGACTGGTGCACCAATTATAAATACAAATGCCAATCCGACAATTAAGGATGCCAACACCGGTATAATGATAATAGGCATGATTGGTTGAATGGCTTTAGGAACTTTAATCTTTTTAATATAAAGGGCAACGTACCCCGCCAGGAAACCAGCTATGATACCACCGATGAACCCTGCACCGGCTTCACTTCCATAGAAACTTCCATTCGCTGCAATGTATCCACCGACGATACCCGGTGCAAGTCCTGGCCTGTCTGCAATACTATACGCGATGAACCCTGCCAGGATAGGGACCATGAACGTGAATGATGCTCCGCCGATCGCTTCAATGCTTTTCCAGAATGAATCTTCTGGTATGACGAGACCACCCGGCGTTTTCACACCACCCATCGTCAAGGCAACGGCAATCAATAATCCACCAATCACAATGAACGGGATCATATACGATACGCCATTCATTAAGTGGCGATAGATTGGGTTTTCTTTCTTCTCCGCCTGTTTCTTTTCTCCGGAAGTAGAGTGATAGACAGGAACATCGCCACTCATTACTTTCTTAAGCAACTGCTCCGGTTTACGAATGCCATCCTGCACTCCTGCTACTAATACCTTCTTTCCATTGAACCGCTCTTTGTTTACGGCTTTATCAGCAGCAATGATAATACCGTCAGCTTCTTGTATATCTTTTTCAGTGAACTCATTTTCTACCCCGATGGAACCCTGGGTCTCTACTTTCAACTGGATCCCCAACTGTTTGGCTGCTTTTTCCAGATTTTCAGCAGCCATATAAGTATGGGCAATACCATTGGGACAAGATGTAATGGCTAGTAGTTTCATCTCTCATTCTCCTTTTTCGTAATCGCTTACAATCACTATACAATGAAAAGCTGAAACAAAAAGACCATTGTTTTACCGGAGCTCCGGTAAAAAGCAAAAAATAAGAAGTAAAGCCAATTCGCTTTACTTCATTCATTCTTGAACACAGAAAGAAAGTTCATGATATCCTGCTGCACAATCAAAGATTGAACCTTCCTGGGATCTTCACTTAAAGATGAAATTTCGCTAAATAGGTGTTTCACTTCTTTCTGCTCTTCATTATTCACTGCCAATAGAAAGACTAATGATACTTTTTCTACTCCCCATTCAATAGGTTCCTTTAAGGTCGCAATACCAATCGCAGATTGCTTGATCAAGTCAGGGTGTCCATGAGGGATGGCTATCCCTGCACCGATGGCGGTAGCTGACATTCTCTCCCTTATCATAGTGCTTTCGATATATTCCTTCTCCACATAGCCTTTTGAGTAGAGAGAGGCAGCGAGCTTCTTTATGATCTCATATTTGCTCGTTTCATCTTGTTGAAGAAACACCACAAACGGATTGGTATATTTTAATAAGATAGATTCCTCAGGTGATCGTTTGAAGGACCGTTTATCCTGCTTTAGCCACTGCTCCAGACGTTCTTCATCACTATTTTCCAATAGAGGTGAAACGACGATGTGAGGGACTTTGATTTCCGGCAACGAAATGGTGCTGATCACCAAGTCCACTTCTTGCTTACAAAGGAAATCCTGTAATTCAGACTTAGCAATACTTCCTAAAACGTTTACAGAATAGAATTTCCTTTCAATTTTCGTACGCAATAATTGAGACATACCGATACCCATATGGCAAACGAGTACAACTTTTGTTGTGGTTAGATGTTGATTTTTGATTCTTTCTAGTGAAGATTGAAAGTGTAAGGTTAAATAAGCTGCTTCTTCTTCGGGAATATCAAGGGCTAATGATTGATTAATATCCCCTAACGAAAGCATCAATTGATCAAACATATAAGGATACATTTTCTTGATTTCATGTAACATGACATTCGAGACAGGAAGTCCATGTTCCAAACGATTAAGTGTAGAATGCAAATGAACGTTTAATCCTTCCCGTAATTCCCTGTCTTTCTTAAAATCGATGTTTGTAGATTGGGATACCCGTTCCACTAGCATACTCATCACTTTTAAAAGAATAGGATTGTCATCTTGAAAGCTTTGGTTTAAGGTGTCCTTCTGAGATCGATATTTCCCTCCAAGGAAATGAAGGGTCAGGTATGCCTTTTCTTTATCTGGAAAACGAATGGAGAAGAAAGGTTCAAGCTTCTCTGAGAAATCAACAGCCCAACGATACTCGGTTTTCTTTAGTAAAAAAAGACGCTCTTCCTCTGATATAGAAATGATTTGTCCCAGTTTGGTTCTCTTGATCATCAGAAGAGTATGAAGGACAATCCGTTCAAAGCTTTCGTCGGTAAAACGCAGTGCATATTTCCGTTGCACTTCTTTCAGCTCCGTATTTACAACCTTGAATTCTGCAGATGAAAATTGATCCTTCATGAAATCATGAATAAGCGCTGGATGATTGACCATTTCCGATAAACGGGAAAGTGCTGAGCGCTTATTCTTTTCTGTGCCCTCTAATGTTAAGCCTACCTTTTGCCTGGTACCTAATGTAATATCAAAGCGCTTTAACCATGTTTCAATTTTTTCTATATCTCTTTTTATAATAGCCTTACTCACGTAAAATCGGCTCATAAAGTCTTGAGATGTGACCGGGGTAGTATCCATCAGTAGATGATAGGCTATTTGAATAACCCTTCTTTCATCCTCCTGGTCACTCGATGTCGCATCAGTGGAGTGAAGGAGAGCAAACAGCCTTTTTTCATCCTCTTCATTCACTTCCAAACAGACACCCAGCCCAGGTTTTCGAATTAGTTCAGCAGAACAAATACCTTCTAAATAATGTTGGATCGCTTTCAAGTCGTTTCGTACCGTCTTTTCAGAGCACTGTACTTGATCGGTAATGTTCCTCACTAGTATGTAATGATTGGATTGGCCTATAAGCATACGCAAGATTTCGTTTTGTCTCTCATTCATGATTTCACCTTCTTAATGTTTGAGACGATTATCTACCTTATGATACTTTTTGCTTATGGAAATGTAAACTCGGTAGTGGAATTGTTGTTCCAAACAAAAAAATAAGGCGAGGTTCTAGTCGCCTCGCCCTTCCATCATCTTAACAATCGTACAACCTGCTCAACCGTCACCCGGATCTGCTCACCCGTCACCTCACTCTTCAACGCTTCCTTCAGCGACCGGCACTCTGTCTGAATCGAGAAAACAGCATCCAGGTACTGATTCACCTCTGCCAAATCCGTATCAATCCGACCCGCGATCCCGATCACTTTCTTACTGTGCTTCTTCGCCAGTTTCGCAACCCCAACCGGCACTTTCCCCATCAGTGATTGCTGATCCAAGCTTCCTTCTCCGGTGAAGATGATGTCTGCTTTCATCACTTTCTCTTCTAACTTGGTAAGTTCAATAATCGTATCCACCCCCGATTGAAGAACCCCGTTCAAAGCGGCAACGATACTTCCACCAAGCCCTCCGGCAGCACCCGATCCAGGGACATCTTGGACGTCGATCCCATACACTTCACTAAATAGGGAAGAGAGCTTCACCAAACCGGCATCAAGTTCCAGGATCCCTGCAGAAGTGGCACCCTTCTGTCTGCCAAAAATATGGGCAGCACCTTTCTCTCCATAAAAAGGGTTCGTGACATCGCTCGCAATCGTGAACGAGCATTGCTCCAGTTCAGGTATCCGCTCATGATCAGAAAACGAAGCTGCCTTAAGCAATGGATTCCCTTTCACTTCAACCTCTACTCCGTCCTCATCATAAAACGTCCATCCCAACGCCTGCAGCATCCCGACTCCGCCGTCGTTCGTGGCACTCCCACCAAGGGAAATGACAATGTTGCGATATCCGTTCATGACGGCATCCTTTATCTGTTCCCCCAACCCATACGTATTCGACACCAATGGATTCCTCTTCTCAAATGGTACGAGGGGAAGTCCACTGCTGCGGGCACTCTCAATAAAAGCAGTGTCTCCATTAAAAACAACATAACGCGCGAGAACAGGGTTCATTAACGGGTCATGTACCGGGACTTCCTTCTCTTCTCCATCCAGACATGAGAGCAGGGCATCCAGGGTTCCCTCTCCACCATCTGCCATGGGAGAGTTCTCAACATGAGCTGATGGCATAACAGAAAGGATCCCTTTACGAGCCGCTTCTCCCACTTCAAAAGCTGATAATGAATCCTTATAGGAATCAGAAGCTATTAAAAAATTCATATCACACACGCTCCTATGAAAAGGTGCCAGAAGCCTGTAAAAGCGACTGGCACCTATATTGATCTATTGTTTTACCCACATGAATTCATACGAGTTTAATTCAACTTCTCCACTTACTTCTTTTCCACTCTGTAAATCGAAGCCTGAATGAGGAAGCGTTACAGCTGCTGGAGCAGCATCCAGGTTGACGACAAACGTGATGCTCTCTCCTGTTTCCTGATTGAAACGCTTCAGTCCTAATAGATTGGCACCCAGTTCCAGCACTTCCTGCCCTGCATACGGAGAAAAAGCAGATTCCTTTTGTCGGATCGAAATCATTTCCTGTAAGCCTTCGAAAATCCCTTTGCGACGGGAACTTGTCTCTAATTCTCCAAGGATACTTGAAAGCTCCAGCTTCTCACGATTGATCCTGCGGTTGATGCCTGACGACGCTACACCCGCTTCATCGTTATGAGAGCCCAGTAAGGAATGATAGTAAATGGCCGGAACTCCCACAAACGATAACAAGATGGAATGTGCGGCCAACATCTTCTTCACTTCCAGTTTTTCTGTCGTATCCTCACCTTGGTTGACCAACGCTGCTGAATAGTTGATGTTCAACTCATAAACAGACTGGCTGCCATCACTATTGGCTTTATACGAAACACGACCGCCGTTTTCTTTCACTTTATTCACAAGCAGGTGTTTCTCGTTCTCTGTCAGGATCCCTTCAGTCGGACGCATCCCGATTCCATCATGACTCGCGAGAAAGTTGAAATAGGTCGCAGTATCCGAAACGGTATCAATCGTTTTCGCCCATTCCGTCAGCTTTTCACCATTGTGAGTCGTCAGTGAAAACAGCACCAATGGAGGCAGGGAGAATTGATAGACCATATTGGCTTCATCAGTCCCATCACCGAAATAGCTGATGTTTTCTTTATGCGGTACATTCGTTTCCGTAATGATCTGGGTATTCGGCTTAAAGAAGTCCATGACCTCTCTCCACAGCTTGATGATTTCATGTGCCTGGGGCAGATGGATGGAGGTTGTGCCTGATTCCTTCCAAATGAACCCGATGGCATCCAATCGGATGCTTGTCCCGCCCTTGCTCGCATACTCAAGTAAAATATCCGTCGTTTCCTTTAATACCGGAAAATGGCGGAAGTTCAAATCAACCTGGTCTTCACTAAAGGTCGTCCAAGCCGTTTTCAAGCCGTCACGTCCTTCATATTCATGATACAAAGGCGATGTGCGGGGACGTACGACGCCACTAGGATCAAAAGAAGGATTCTTTGGAACAAAATATTCCTTGTATCTCTCTTCACCATTGATATAACCTTGAAACCACGCACTGGATTTCGAAATATGATTGGCAACAAAATCAAACATCAAGCGATAATCCTGAGCCAGTTCTTCAATGTTCGTCCAATCCCCGAGTTTCGGGTCCACTTGACGGTAGTCCACGACTGAGAAACCATCATCGGATGTATAAGGAAACATCGGCAGCAAGTGAACGTCCGTAATCGAACCCTTCACCTTTTCATTTAAGAAGGTGCGAAGAGAAGCAAGTGTGGGCTTGCCCTCTTCGTAAATGCTGTCACCATAGGTGATCAGATAAACGTTTTCTTCAGACACAGGTGCTGCGCTTTCCCAGGAATGACGACTCCATTTATCCACTAGCCCTGTAAAAGAAGTCAGGAACTCCTCTTTGAAATCTTCCCCGTAAATCGTCTTTAATCTCTCTTCCACATTCCGTACTAGTTCTTGCTTTGTCATGATTTCACCTTCTTAAGATAGTTTTAATGTGAGGTGGCTCTTCGGATTGACTGTGATCGCCGTACCCGCCTCTTCCTGGAATTCCTCCGCCAGATTCGTGATGGAAACGTTGCTGAATTCATGGTCTAGTTTCACGGTATGAACGGATTCAGTCGGGTTGAACAAGCGAACAACAATCGACTTGTCATCATAGGCACGCTTGCAGCTGCTCATCACAACAGAAGGATTGTCCATTTCCAACAATGAAACCTTGTCATCCATCTCCTTAACCGGATAAGGAATCTCAAAACGCTCCAACCGCTCTTCAAACGTATTCAAGCTTTGTTTCTGATAAGAAGCATGTCGAGCAACATAATGATCCGTCAGCCCGAACATCTCCACAGGCTCTGCATCCCCTACATAAATCCCGTACTCAAACACCATCTTCTGCTTCATCTGCGCATCAGGGGTATAAACGACTTTATTGTTAATGCCCGATGCTCTTCCCGGACGCCACATGAGATCATCTTTCCCTAACAACCCGACGCTTCTAAATAGAGTAAGAGCGAGTTCACCTGAGTTTTCAAGCACTTCATATTCCTTGATCCCTCTTGTTACGGCCGCAAAAGTATGGGAATCAGTCGATACCCCTGCAAAGTTTTCAAGGGAATAAATCGGTACCGGTGCTTCCGCAAAACCATTCTCTTTCCAATCCTTCATATACGGATTGTCCACACTTCGCTCAATCAGCCCAAAGCCTTGATCGGCAAAGGAAGTCTGAGGTTTGTTTGTCCCTGTATTCAATAGAACGCGTACACGGTGATCCTCAACAGCATTCTCGATTGTATGCTGAACCCGGACGAACTTTTCACTTTTTCGAAGCTCAAGAGTCGAGATGACCACCAATGGTTCGCTGTTGATTTCCGCCTGGCGGTCCTCCAGATTCCCTGGTACAAGGGCCTCATGTTTCACCATGATTTTCTGTGAAAGCTCACCTGTTTCTACAGAAAGAAGCTCTCCATTTTCTAACCAAAGAGGCTGATCATCTTCCAAAGGTGAGAAATCATAGGAATCTCCTGCATCACAGACATTTTCAAATCGAAGCAGATTGGTAATCACTTTGCCCTTACCTTTCTCAGTCAGGGTCAGATTACCTTCCACAAATTCAACTTTCACATGTTCATTTTCAATCGTCCGACTTTTGCTGTCTTCAAGCCTTTTCATACCTTCGCTGAGCTCTTCAACCATATATGTCTCGTACCCTAACCCGGCAACATCTTTCAAATCTGCCATTACGACGGTGCGATAATAACCCGGGACCTCTACCTGCTTTTCGCCTTCAGCAGTCACGACAATTTTCTTACCGCCGCTTATATATTCCTGGTCAACGGCTTCCATATCAACAAGCTCTCCATTAAGGTCCTTCACGTTGAATTGATCAGACTTTGTAAACAGGACAGCCTCCACCGTTCCGGAAAATTCAGACGCATTCGTGTTGAAGAATACAAAAACGGAGTCATTACCGAGCTTCTTGCTGATCGCTTCAGTCATTTGTTTCTTCAAGATATTCAGGAGCCCATCTGCAATACGGTTCACCTTTTCAAGCCGTTGAACGATATCACGATTGGTATCATCGGAGTTACACCCGCCGATACTGTCGTGGGCATGGACATCGAAGAGTTCCTTCCACATTCCGTCCAGCCATGCCTGGGGATAACGAAGGCCCAAGGATTGACCGATGACCGCCAATGGCTCCAATACATTCAAAATCTTATGTTCGACTTCATAATTTGCTTTCTTAATATCATAGCGCTGGGAACGGATTGTGTTATGAATACGGGACTTCTGGGTCGCCGTCAATTCGCCTTCAATCACATTTGTAAAATCCGCCTCGTTCTCCCATGCATCCTTCATAAAGGTCTCATAGTCGGAAAGGACAAACTCATAGTCCTCTGAGCTTTCATTCAGCTGCTTAATGGTCTCAGGGAAATGCTCACGCACAAGCACCTGATCCCCGCCTGCCGGGAGAAGGAGATGGTCACTATTCTGATTCATATCAGCCAGTTTCTCCAGAATCGGAAACAGTCGTTCTTCCTTATACTCCTCTGTAGCTTCAAGGAATTTCCCCGGTCCATATCCGAAATAAATGTTGTTGGCATGCACGGTTTCACCGTCAGGAGATTTCCACTTGAAATTCAAATCACCTTTCAATTGATCGGTGTAAATTCCCCGCTGAAGGACGCTGTTATCGATACCGAATCCTTTGAAGATTGAAGGAAGATACTGATTCTGTCCAAAAATATCAGGCAGGTAACCACAATTCATACTGTGACCGAAACTCTTCGATATCTTGGTTCCGTATAACAGGTTACGGATGATGGATTCTTTATTCACAAGCAGGGAATCGGTCTGCGTATACCAAGGTCCGATAAACAGCTGCTTCATTTCCACAAGCTGCTTCAATCGGTCCCTGTTTTCAGGACGGACCTTCAAATACTCCTCCACAATGCTTGCCTGGGCATCGAATACATAGCCCGTATAGTCTTGATCTGTTTCAAGAACATCTAAGAGATGGTCCAGGTTTTCTGCAAGTAATACATTCGAATCTTCTATTGTAAAATACCATTCACGATCCCAGTGGGAATGAGGTACGACATAAACGCGCTTTTTCATGGATGTTCCCTCCAAATAATAGGTAAAGGGTTCCGGGTCCATAAAGACCCAGCCCCCTTTTTGTGATTATTTTTCGTTCTTTTTCAAGATTGCAAAGCGGATGAAAATGTTTGCGAAAGCGATGAACAATACCCCTACCAAAAGTCCAATGAGGTAAGCCCAAATATTTTCAACGAGCGGCCATCCCCAGACAGCCGGAAGTGGATACCACTGAACGGCCCCAAGTACGACTGCCGTTACGGATCCTAAAATAGCCCCGATGATATTGATCGGTATCGTGATCAGCGGGTTACGGAGCATGAATGGAATCGCTCCCTCACTGATGGCGATAAATCCAAGTAATAAAGACGTATTCCCTGCCACTCGCAGGTTCGCATCGAACACACGGCGACCTACTACATACTTATCGATAACCGTCGCAAGTCCCAAACCGATCGGCGGGATAACGATTGCCAATACACGTGCTGTCAACGGATAGATCTGATCAGCTGCAAGTCCGATGGCAATAGCTCCGGCTGCTTTGTTGATCGGTCCACCTAAGTCAAAGGCAGTGGCAGCAGCGATGATACTTGCGAGCACTACATTCCCTGCCCCTTGAGCCGCTGTGATCCACTCACTTAGAAGTGCATTAAGTCCACCGAAAACGGGATCAACAATGTAGAAATTAAGGAAGAAAATCGTTAATACAGAAATCGCAGGAATGATTAACATCGGTTTCATTGCGATTAAATTTTTATTTAGCTTAATTCTTTCATTTAAGAATTTAGAGACATATCCAGCCGTTAATCCAAGGATCAGTGCCCCTAGGAAACCTGATGGAATTCCACCTTCGATTCCCCAGAACGTATAGTGAAGTCCTGCTGCAAATACCCCTCCAATAAACCCGGAAACGAGTCCAACTCTGTCGGCAATTGAATAAGCCACGAAAGCCCCGAAGATTGGATACATGAACTTAAAGATCATGCCGCCGAATTTATCAAGGTGATGAAGGATCACCAATAGTTCATTTGAGTGAGTCGCATACTTAATATCATGAATTTGATCTACGAGACCCATCGGCATGGCAGAGAGCTTCGCAATCCCCATCATCAGACCGGCTGCGACAAGGACAGGAATCATATAAGAAATCCCGGTCATGACCGCCTGGGTGATCTCAGACAGAAGGCCCTGCTTATTACCTCCAGTGGAAACCTCTTCTTCACCACTGTCCCCTGAAACGGTTCCATCCGGGTTCGTCAACGCCCGGTTAATGATCTCCTTGGCATGCTTCAACGGTTCTGCTACACGTGTTTGAACGTATGGCTTCCCAGCGAAACGTTCCTTATTCTTAGGAGCAATATCGGTAGCAAAAACAACGGCATCCGCTTCTTTCAAAATCGCCCCCCGGTGCTCATCTTCAATCCCGTTCGCACCCTGTTTCTCTGTAAGAACACGGACACCCATCTCACGTCCTGCTTTCTCCAATGCCTCTGCAGACATATACGTGTGGGCGATACCCGCTGCACAGGCAGTGATGGCCAGTACCGTTTTGGTATATTCTTGAGGAGCCTCGACTACCTCTTCCTTCTGATCTAATAATGATAGAAACTCTGAAGGTGAAGAAGCGTTCATCAAGTTATTGATATAGCCCTTGTCCATCAGTCGTGTACTCAGTTCAGATAGGACACTTAAGTGGGTTGATCCGGCTTCCGCATCCGGTATGGCAAGTAGGAATACAAGCTTGACTTTGTTCGTCGGATCAATGCTTTCCCATGTATCGATACCGTTTCGAAGTCTGGCGACGGCAAATTTCGCTTTCTTTACAGCTGAGCTTTTCCCGTGGGGGATCGCAAGCCCCGCTTCTAACCCTGTGGGAGAGATCTTCTCCCTCTCCAGTACAGCTTGTAAAAAATCTTCTTTAGACGTTAAAACATCCTGTTTATATAACGCATCCACAAGCGTCTCAAGAATCTCTTGTTTTGAGTTTGATTCAATATCAAATATGACCAATTGTTCATCTGTCATTTTTCTTAATTCCATGAGGTTCACCTCTCTATTAGTAAATATCATTTCCTGTGAAATCCCTTACAATGTAGTTATAACACAGAAACCATCAGGTCTTTTGTACATCCAGCGTACAATTGTACAGAATGAAAGCCTTATCATTCGTAAGAGGAGGTAAAAGAGTATAACAATCAGTGATATAATGAATGATAAACAATGAAACGGTTTACAAAGGAGTATTCTATGGGGAAAGTATTGGATCGATTTTCTTCCCATATCGGGGAGCTTACATACGCGGAAAAACATGTTCTTTATTATGTGGAGGAGAATTTGGAGACCGCGAAGAATCAATCGCTGACCGCCATGGCCGAAAGCAATAGCGTCAGCACCACTACGATTATTCGCATGTGCCATAAGCTTGGGCTCGGGGGCTTTTCTGAATTCAAGTTTAACCTAAAGAACATCGATGAAAACGTGGGACCGGCAGAAAACATGCTCGATCGTTATCGTCAGGATACGAATCGGACACTAGAGTCTTTACGAGTGGAAGAGTTAGAAAAAATCAGCCAACAGCTTTTACAATCGAATCGAGTGATGATTGTCGCCGTGGGCTTGACGAAGATGGCGGGGGAATATTTTAGCAAGCTGTTTATGCAGGTAAACAAGCCAACGTCTTACGTATATGAATCACATATCATCGACCTGCTCCCCAATATGGTTCAGCAGGACGATCTCATCGTCTTCATCTCATCCAGTGGAGAGACGAAAACCATTGTCGGGGCAGCCGAGAAGATCCGTTATAAGAATGCCGACTCCCTGGCAATCACCAATTCGGCAGACAGCACGCTGGCCAAACTCACCAGGAACGCCATTAGCGCCGATGTACAAAAAGTACAGTTTGCGGGGTATGATCTGACTCCCCGTTCTACGATGGTGATCTTGATTGATTTGATTTTTGAGTTTTATTTGAAGAAAGTGATGAAGTGATCATTAAACAATTGTTTAGTTGGATTCTTCCTATTGCCTAGGGGTTTCCTATAATTAATCAAACGTTTGTTTAAATCCTTACAAGGAAGGGTATGTATTCAAATAAGCACTTGAATACATAATAAACAGGAAAGCTTCAATAACCTCAATTATTCCTATTGTCGTGGAAAAGCTTATAAAATGTAAAAGACCTCAACAACATCGCTCATTCGTTAAGGTCTTTTCAGCAACGCCCCCTATTTATTTACATGTTTTTAGTACACCTTCCCTGGCTAAAAACAGCGATCCCATCACTCCCTGATTGTCATTCAATTCAGGAGGTACAATATAATGTTTAAAGTCGTCTATGTCGACATATTGATTAAGAAGTTTTGCTACTTCCTCTCGAATGAGCGTGTATAAAACGGCTTGCTTCATGACTCCCCCACCCAATATGATTTTTTCGGGAGCGAGGATTAAGATGTAGTTTACGATGGCTTGGGCAAGGTAATATGCCTCAAGTTCCCAAACTGCTTGCATCTCTTCCAGCTCGTCCCCTTTCTTTCCGTATCGGGTATGTATAGCCGTACCCGAAGCCAGGCCTTCTAAACAATTTCCGTGATAGTGACAGTTGCCATCAAAAGAATCTTGCGAGTGCCTTGGTACATAAATGTGGCCCATTTCGGTATTGAAAAATCCCTTTGACACTTTACCATTTTGTACAAATCCCGCCCCAATACCCGTACCCACGGTTATATATAAACAACTGTCAGCCTCTTGAGCAGCTCCTGAATGAAATTCCCCCAATGCAGCTGCATTCACATCTGTATCAACAAAAACAGGAACAGAAAAGTGACTTGAGAGGGCTTGATGGATATTGAAATTCTTCCACAGATGTTTTGGAGTATTTAAAATTTGCCCGTAACTGTCCTTGTTCTTATTTAATTCTATAGGCCCAAAACAGCCTACCCCAATCGACGTTAAAGTGTAATTAGAAAAATAAGAGTAGACGTTACCTAATGTAGTCTCAGGATCTTGAGTAGGAAAGACCTTCTTGCTTATGATTTCTCCCTTCTCATTTCCGACGGCACAAACAAATTTCGTTCCACCGGCTTCTATTGCACCATATAACATGTATCTCCCTCCAATTGAAAGAAGGGTTCACACTTGTCTGAACCCTTCTTCAAATTATTTCCCTTGGTAGCTAATCTTGTAATGATACAAAGGAGAGCTGTCCTCCCGCGCTCCTATTGTTCCTTCTTCCACTCATCATATTGCTTTTGAATTTCATCCAATACTTTTTGCATTCCGGCTTCGTCTAGCTTTTTATTGAAAGCAGGTAAATATTCTTCAGGATCTACAGCACCTTTTAACAATGCAGGAGAGAATTCACTAGTGACATTCGAGATTGCTGCAATTTCTGTTCTAACTGGATTAGAGTCAAAATAGAAACCAAGTGCCGGAGACGATTTTGCGCTTTCATTGAATTTTTCAAATGCCTCCCATTTGTCTGCCGGGTCATCTTCGTAAAGTTTAAGGATCAGCTGATTCCCGATAGCAAAGCTCGGCATGTTATAGTTTTCAACACGAGCAGGCAAGTCTTTAATTGTTCCATCTTCGTTCTCTTCATAGTGAACCCCTTCGATTCCTTTATCAAGCAAATTTCTTAAATATTCGTCGGAGTTTAATAGATTCAAGAACATCATGGCTCTTTCAGGATGTTTAGAAGTAGCTGAAATGGCTTGCATGGAGCCCGTAACTGAATTATTAAAGATATACGGTTCATGAAGTTCTCTAGTCACGATTTCATATCCTGCTGATCTGGACCAGATGTCTTCTGCGTATGGTTGATAAATCTCTTTACGTACGAACCAGTTAGCCGTTTCCAGTGGCCATGAGTCTGTGCTTGTTGCTGCATCTTTTTGGATATAGCCTTTTTTATAGTATTCATGCATCGTTTTTAACGTTTCCATCGTAATATCTTCTTCGTATTTGTTCACAACCTCATCAGTGTTTCCATCTAAACGGAATGCAAATGGTAACTCCTCTTGAAGGATGGAGTCGAAAGGAAGATAGGCATCAAAAGTTGCAATGGGTGTTACATTCTTTTCTTTTTCTTTAATAACAGCAAGCAGCGGCTCCAGGTCTTCAATTGAGTTCACTTTTGAAATATCAAGTCCATGTTTTTTTACCAGTTCATTATTAAAGGAAAGTACGGCTTGCTGACCTACTTCTTTATTCGTTGGTACTGCATAAAGTTCTCCATCAATCTTAGCACCCTCAAGGAATGCCGGATCAATTAGCTTCTTCATGTCTTTCCCGTATTCATCCATTAAGTCATTCAATCCAACAAATGCTCCCCTTCTTGCATTTAATGCGTAATTGTTGGCCCAGGAGCTTGTGAAGGCAATATCATACTCTTCTCCAGAAGTTGTAATAACCTGCATCCGATCATTATACTCTCCCCAATCAAGGAGTTTAAGGTCGATAGACGTGTTGATCTTTTCCTTCGTGTACTTGTTAACCTCTTTCATGACATCGTCAACATCTTTTTGAGGAGTTCCGATTAAATACCAGGTCAGTGTAACATGATCCTCCGTGGAGTCACCTGATGTTTCCCCGCTTGAACTTTTCCCGCTACATGCTGCCAGTATCCCCATAAGCAGCACCAATACAAGTGAAAGTACCCCTACTTTTTTCATTTCCATCCCCCAGTTCGTTTAATTGATTTGGTTCTATCAAAAAAGGAATTCGCACCTTCAATGAATACGATCAATCCTTTACTCCTCCAATAGTCAAGCCTTTAATAAAGTACTTTTGAAAGAAAGGATACGATAAAGCAATCGGAAGAGTGGCAATAACCACCATCGCCATTCTGGCTGAATCTTGTGGAATCGATTCTAAGATGGAACTATTTTGGTTTGATAGCATGGCATTCTGTTTAATAAAGTCCATATTGTTCTCAATCCGCATTAATAGCGATTGCAATGGTATCAAGTTCGGATCGTCAATGAAAAGGAGAGCGTTAAACCAATCGTTCCAATAGGCAAGGGTATTGAATAGTGCAATGGTTGCTATACCCGGAACCGATAACGGCAGAACAATGGTTAGAAATATCCTCCACTCTCCTGCTCCGTCGATGCGGGCGGATTCGAGGATTGCTTCAGGTACGGATCTAAGGAAAAACGTTCTCATAATAATGATATAGAAAGCATTAACAGCCATTGGAAGAATTAGGGCCCACATCGAATTCTTCAAGTCCAGAAATTGTGTCATCACGATGTAGAATGGAACCATTCCTCCGCTAAATAGCATCGTGAAAAAAGCGATAAAGGTGAATTGCTTTCTGAATATAAACTGTTTTCTCGATATAGCATAAGCGTACAATGCAATAACCGTCACGCTGATGAAAGTACCTAATACTGTAACCAAAATGGTTACACCATATGCTCTCACGACCTGTGCTTTCATTTCCCATAAATACTTATATGCTTCAAAACTCCACTGTTCCGGAATAAGCTGATAACCATTTTCCGCTAATGATTGTTCATTACTAAGCGAAATAATGATCACATATAAAAATGGAAAGATACATAGAAAGGCAAAGGTACCAAGCAATAGATGCATAAAGATGCTCGTCTTTCCTGAAAATCCATAAGGGTTATACGTTTTTTTCTTCGTTAGTTTCTTATCCGCTTCCTTCTGGTAACTCGTCGTGACATTAGTAGATGTCTCCATCTAGTACTCTCCTTTCTCTCTAAGGTATTTTCTTAGAACAAGGCATTATCTTCATCAATCTTTCTCACAATATAGTTAGTTATTAGAATTAATATAAACCCAACGGTCGCTTGGTATAAACCAGCCGCTGTACTCATTCCTATATCTCCCATTGTCATCAATCCCCGGTAAACGTATGTATCGATAACATTCGTTACAGAATAAAGAGGTCCCGAGTCACGAGGGATTTGATAGAACAATCCGAAATCAGCACTGAAGATGCTGCCAATATTCAGTATCGTTAATATCACAATGAGTGGCATGATCATAGGAATGGTAACGTGACGTATCTGCTGCCACTTATTTGCTCCATCAATCATCGCCGCTTCATAATGCGTCCTATCAATACCAACAATGGCAGCAAGATACACAATACTGCTAAATCCTACACCTTTCCACTGGCTAATTACTGTGATGAAATAAGGCCAATATTGCGGTTCGTTATACCAAGAAACGGGCTCTATATTAAAGAAGCCCAGCACACTATTAAATAATCCCTTGTCTACACTAAGAAAGGCGAATACAAAGTAACTGACTACCACCCACGATAAGAAATGAGGAAACAACATTCCAGTCTGATAGATTTTGGCTAATTTCTGCTTCGTTATTTCACTTAATATAATGGCTACGGCTACGGATAATATCAATCCGACTATGATAAAGAGGATGTTATAGAGTAGGGTATTTCTCGTTATGACAAATGCATCATTTGTACTGAACAAGAACTTGAAATTTTCAAATCCCACCCATTCACTGTGAAATACGCTGGCAAAAAAGCCATCAGGATGAAACCGAAAGTTCTTAAATGCAATAATCTGCCCAAACATGGGAATATATTTCATGACGATGAGCCATATAAACCCTGGTAAAATCATTAACAGCCATATTCGGTTATCGTACACATTTTTAACAAATCGATTGACTCTGCTCATGCTTCTCCTCCCTTCTGATCTCTATAATTCAATTATATGAAAACCCTTACATGATAAATAGTTGAGATATCTTAGATTTACTGGTCAAAATAAATACAATCATTGAAATTACCTTTATTTTCAGGAAACTATCAAAAAAAGCCTCTTAATCAAAGAGACTTTTTTTCATGCTTGTGAGTGTTGTTTTCTCCACTCGGAAGGGGTTGCATGTTCGTATTTTTTAAACTGCTTATAGAAATAAGTAGCATCCGTATACCCTACTTTTTTGCCGATATGCCCCGCTTTCTCATGTGAATTCATTAAGAGTTTCTTAGCCCGGTCAATTCTAAGGTGGTTCAGGTATTTGGTGAAAGAGTCTTTGACTTCCTTTTGAAATAATTGTCCTAAATAGATGGGATTGATGTGAAAACGATGGCCGAGTGTTTTCAAGGACATATCTTCTGAGTAGTTCTGGTGGATATAGGTAAGGACCGTTTGAATGATCGGACTCTTCTTCTCTTCTCCACTATCATCATGTTCAATGTACCTTATGCATTGATCCATTATGGCAAGGGCGTCTTCATTACCTTGAAGGTACAGAATTTGGTGGATTAATTGAACGTATTGAGTATACTCCAAGGAAATCAGAAACTTGTTTTTCATCTGAAAGAAGTACTCAAGCATGATGCTTTTTATAACGAATACGTCTTTATCCTGTTCAAGCTGAGTGAAGATTTCACTTAAATAATTGCGTACAGTATCATATTCCTGATTAGCTAATTGCTCCAGAATATCCGGTTTCAGGTAGTTAATCGTCTGTTTATCAGAGGTTGATGATTTCAAGTGCATTTCCTCTGCTATACGATGATCTTGATCCGGCAGCAGCATCTTCAATTCACACGCCATTTCTAACTCTCGGTAAACCTTCTCGGCATCTTCAATTAGATCTACTCTTCTACTCAAGACAACAACGTGTTCTCTCCCGTTGCATACATGCTCAACAATCGAGGAGACCTCCTCTTTCTCCTCTTCAAAAGACTCCTCAGACCAAATGAGTAGAACGTCCCCTGAAGGTGTAGTGATCGCCAATGTACTCGTTTCTTCCTCAATCGTTTTCTGCAGGTGTATCGCATCTTCCAATTCTGTTTTTAACAAACCTAGACGAAGAGGTGTTTGAATATTGACCATGGGGTATAACGAGATTCTTTCTTTAAAATCATTTTCCGTCATTTTTCTCATCAGCCATCTCCAAATGGAGTGATCGCGGAGAATAAGGATAGACTCTTCTTCTAGTGATATCCGATCTATTTTCTCTTTCAAGTGAAGGATGGTAGACAAGAGCTCATCTTCATTAATGGGCTTTAATAGATAATTTTCAATACCAAGCCTCAGACCTTTTTTCACCAAGTCGAACTCTTGAAAACCTGAAAGAATAATGGACTTAATCGATTCTTTTTCCTTGCTTATCCTCTCTATCAACTCCAGGCCGGTTAGTTCAGGCATTTTAATATCAGTGATTAATACATCAAATTCAATTTCCCTGGACAGTTCTAATGCTTCCATGCCATTCTTCGCTGTAGCCACAATAGTAAATCCAATGTCTTCCCAATCAAGTATATACTTCATTCCTTCTAGAATAAGGGGTTCATCGTCTACCAGCATAACTCTTATCACTTACTACACCTCACTTATTAGTGGTAATTTAACCGTGACGGAAGTTTTGACATTAGGTACACTTCGTATCTCCACCCCATAATCGGAACCATACTTTAATTGAATGCGCCTGTGAACATTTCCCAGTCCGATTGAATCGGAAGTTCCTTCTTCCTGTTTCAATCTTGATTTGATATCTTCCAACTTTTTATGTGCAATGCCACTTCCATTGTCTTCAATATCTATGATAAGGATATCGTTCTGCTCATAAATGGTGACCGCTAATTGGTTGGTTTCGCTATCTCTCCTGAAGCCATGCAATAAGAAATTTTCAATCAAGGGCTGTAATATAAATGAAGGCGTATAGTAGTCCCTGATTTTTTCTTCTACATTAAAGTTGTCGATTAACTGATTTTGAAATCGGATTTTAAATAATTCAATATATTGTTGTGCATGGTTGATTTCGTTCTCAACCGTAACCAAGTCTTCTGTTTTCAAGGAATATCGAAATAACTGAGCTAATTGGACAATCATTTTGGCAGATGTTCGTCCACCCTCAGCTAATGATTTCATTCGTATGGCTTCCAATGTGTTGTATAAGAAATGAGGATTAATCTGTGCTTGAAGATTCGCCAATTCAGCTTCTCTTTGTTTCAACTTGGATAGATAGACTCTATCTATGTAATCATTTAAATCATCCAATGTTTCATTAATAGTATGGGATATATCTGTAAGATCATCATCTACATTGGCTGTTATAATTCGTGCCGATAAGTTTCCTTCTTGTACTTCCCTCATCTTATTAAGAATCTCATCCACCCGTTTAGAGTATCCTCGTAATGCGATGTAAGGAAGGGCAATAGACAAAACCGTCAACAATACAATAATAGAAAAAATCGTTAATTTATACGTAAGGAGCTGAGCCATTTCCTTCTCTGAAATTACGGCAGTGACCATGAGCTGACTCGTGGGCTCGATGGAGGATTGAATATAATAGCGCTCATCCAAATTCACTTTCTTTTGAACGGCACTATAAGATAAGTCCCTAAGAAGTCGTTCAGGAGCATTCCCATTAGAATAATAGAGTCGTTTGCTCATATCTGTGATAAAAAAGGTTCCCTTAGAGGGGGTATCTTTCAATGATAATAATCGATCTAAATTTTCATAACTGAAATAGACCATTACTTTTCCCAATCGATCCATAGAAACGGGATCGTTTATTTGTTCTTCCACGACATACATATCCTTTGGCACGACATACTTATCCTTTGGAAGGGGCTGGTTTTCTAACATAAAGCTACTGTCTTCTTTAGGTTGATTATGTTGATTCCACCTACCATGATCGAACAAATACATATACTCTGTTCCTAAACTTTCATTTCGAACACGCAATGCGATGGACTCTGAATCTCTGGAGAAATAGTTCTTTACATAAATATCGAAGTTATAAGGAACAAAGGAATCACTGCTCGAGAATTTATCTAAACGATACCCAATATATTCTTGGTAGTCATGCTGTAAAGCAAAAGCCAAATCTTCAATTAGCCGTTCTTCTTGGTAAAGCTGACGAATACCTTGACTAACGAATTGATGCTTGGCATGTATTTCAGATTTGATCTCATCGATCACCGCTTCTTGTCTATCAATTTCACGTTGAACGATAAAGTCAGAATAATATTCTGATAGAAAAACAAACAAGGTGGACATTGTAAGGAAAATGATGAGGGAATAAGTTAAAAACACCCTATAAAACATTCTCTTGCTTATTCGTTTGAAAAATAGGAACGCTTTCATTTATGAATCCCCTAACGTAAGGTAAAAGGGGGAACAGAAGCTTGGACGCACCTGTTCCCTGTTCTTCACCTGCGATTCTATCAAAATGGTGACTTCCTTTATGGAGGCCAGCCTATCAGGCAGAAAGATCTGCTCATAACCCTGGTTCAGTCCTATAGGGACGCTCAGCGTTCTGCCCCTTTATAATGAGTTCAATCGTCTTGATTTCATAAGGATTGAATGTCAAACATATTGGGACTTCATTGAAATCCGAGATGCTTTCATCTTCCATAAGATTGATTTCCCGCCATGCCTCTAACGGCAATGAGCTGGTGATGGTGACGGATGAGCGTGCACCTTCCATTTCATGAAGACGGACAATCAGGGATTCACGGTCTTCCGCTTTTTTCACCGTGTCGATGATGACGCCATGTCCGGAAATAGACAGTAGGGGTTCCTGGAACCCGGATTGGGTTTCTCCCCGGACGATCCGAAGCGGTGCGTTTAAGTAAGTAGCTTCCCGTTCAATATCATGCTTAGACGTTTGTCCAGCGAAAGGATAGAGTGAATAGACGAAGTGATGATGCCCTATATCAGCCTTGGGATCTGGATATACGGGCCCTTTTAATAAAGAAAGGCCCAGGACATTATCTTTAATCGAGTAGCCATACTTACTATCGTTCATTAAACTGATTCCATAATAAGGTTCGGTCAGTGCCGCCCATTTATGACCCACCGACTCGAATCTCGCCATATCCCAAGAAGTGTTCCAGTGGGTTGGGCGTTTGACATTCCCGAACTGGATATCGTATATGGCTTCGGTCGATCGGATGCTAACTGGAAACTCCACTTTGAGAAGCTGCTGTCTGGCAGACCAATTAATATCCGTCTCGAAGTCGATGCGTTTTGTATGAGAATAACAATGGATTCTCTGGAAAATTTCCATTTGTGGGGTTTTCCATGTAAATGCTACGGTTGTTTTTAATGGTCCATTTTCAAGTATAGTACACTCCTCGAGTAAATCAATAGGAGTCGATTTCTCCACATAATAAAGGTCAATGTCCCATGCATCGTGGGCGAGTGGCTTGTCTTCATAGAGCTTCAGCACATTGCCTGTTGCTCCCGCCTGAATCATCTCCCGTTCCTCTTTTTTATCAAAGAGACTTGTGATGTGACCATCTGTATTCCATCGGATACGATAAAACGGTGTTTCCCATCTTCTTTCATTCAAGTCAATGTTACTCAACATCCTTTTTTCCTTCTCCCCCTTCTCTGCCACACTGATCGTGTGATAGGAGAACGGTTTCGTTTCAGGTACCAGGACGAGGGTATCACCATTAGACAGAGTCTGGGCATCGACCTCTACTCCATCCAGCTCATAAACTCCATTGGATTCAGGCACGGTGATCAGGACCGATGATGTATATTGATGGGGATGTAGAAATGACCAATGTTTATCCCCATCGAAGATATGATTCTCTTGAGAGGTTATAATTGTTTCCTTGATTCCAGACGCTTTTTCATAATCTTGGTGTGCATCCTCATATACCTCCGTAATCGAAGAACCCGGGATGATGTCGTGGAATTGGTTTAGTAGAATCATCTTCCACCCCTTTTCAAGGAGCGCCTGGGGATATTGATCCCATCCATTCACAGCACCGTTCCAGGAAGAGAGGAGTTCCGCTTCACGGTACCCGTATTCAAGTTTCCGATTCATCTCTTTCATCTTCGCATGGCTTGTGTAGGTACCTCTGTGATATTCCAAATATAATTCCCCGTCCCACGTATGGGTGTACTGATCGGATTTCCCAACTGTATCATGAAGCTTCTCGAAATAGTTCCGGGCATTGACGGACTTAACGGACGGCATGCTTGGAACGGTGTCGAGATGGCGCTTCATTTCGATCATTTCACGATTGACACCGCCGCCTCCGTCTCCGTATCCATATGCCAGAAGCAGTTCTTTATTCAGGTCTTTATCACGGTACTTTTCCCAAATGCCTTTAACGGTTTCAGCCGTGATCAGCCCGTTATACGTATAGAACCATGAATCGGCAGGTCTTCCCGGTTCAGGCGTCGTAATGAAATGGGTCAGGATTTCGGAACCGTCAATTCCTCTCCATTGGAACGTATCGTGGGGCATCCGGTTGTATTGATTCCAACTGATCTTCGTGGTCATGAATGTATCAATGCCAGATTTCCTTAATATTTGCGGGAGGGACCAGCTGTAGCCGAATACATCAGGAAGCCATAAGGTCCGGGTCTTCTTATTGAACTCTTTCTCAAAAAACCTTTTACCGTATAGAAGCTGACGTACGAAGGATTCCCCAGATGGAATGTTACAGTCGGCTTCCACCCACATGGAGCCCTCCACTTCCCACTGACCATCCGCAACCTTCGCTTTGATCGCTGCGAATAATTCCGGATCTTCTTCCTTCACCCATTCGTAAAGTTGAGGCTGGCTTTGCAGGAAAGTGTAGTCAGGATAAAGTTCCATCAATCTAAGTACTGTGTAGAACGTCCTCCTTGCCTTTTCCTTCGTATGTTTTGTACGCCACAGCCAGGCAAGGTCGATATGGGAATGACCGGTGGCATGTATGGTTACATCCGAATACTTGGGTAGTTTTTCCATTTCATGTAATAGTACAGAACGGGCAGCATAAAGACTTTGATAAAAGGCCTCACTACCTATGTCCGACCAGTCGATCTCATGGAATGCCCGGTTGAGGATGGCCAAAACGATGGAACGGTTAGGCTCGTGCTCATCTTGTTGCTTAATAGAATCCAGTATCGCTTTGGATTTGAAATACAGGTCATCCACTTTCTCATCCAAGTATCCCCACCAGGCTTCCTTCAACCGGTAATACTGGTTAGTAGGCTGACCGCCCCCCTCTAGGCCGGACCAAAGCTGAATGGAAATATCGAGGGAGTCCTCTGCAGGCAGGATGACTTCTTTATGATTGGAATCGACCCCTTGGAACGGCTTTTCATTCACATAGAGGAGGGACTCGAATCCTGAGTTGTTCCCCCCTCCTGTCCTTCCGAGATCAAGGTAGATGACAGGCTTCTTTCCTTCCCATTCTTCCGGGATAGAAAGAAACGTATTCAACCAAAGATATTTGTCCCTTCCTGACCAGGTATCGTTTACTTTCATTTTTTGATCTGAATATCCTTCAGGGGGGGTATTCTCTTTTCCTTGTTGGGGCTCATAAAGATTAAAAGAGTCGATGCCCCTTATATCCCGGTAACGCAGGCGATCCAACTCGTTTACTCGGTTTTCTAGCTTTTGGACAGGATAAAACATATGGAGCCTCCATTCAAAAAATTTTTATTGATTAGCAAGCCCCAACGGACTTTCAGGTACGAAGATCCCGACTTCGCTTAGAATGAATTCACTAAACATGGAATTGGCCCACGCAAACCAAGAACGAGTGAACTCTTCCGGACGATCGGCATCGAATCCTTCGTGCATGTAAAGGGTAGATGCGTGTGTATTCTTGAACATCTCGAGGATCTTTGCCTTTTCTTCTTGAGAAGTCGCCGTCATTCCCTGGATGGCCAGGCTGATGTGCCAGATGTAATGATCAGGTGTGTGTGGACTTCCGATCCCTTCCGCCTTTTTCCCTTCATAGAAGTAAGGGTTGTGGCGGCTTAGAATGAACTTCCGGGTATTTACATACGTTTCATCATAAGGATCTTTATATCCTAGGTACGGGATGGCCAAAAGGCTTGGTACGTTGGCGTCATCCATCAGATTGTACTGCCCGTCCCCATCGGTTTCGTAAGCATAGATTTCCCCGAAGACCGGATGGTTCACTTTAGCGAATGTCTCGATACCCTTCTTGATTTCAACAGAAAGCTGCTCCATTTGACCTGCGAGCTGGTCCTCCTTCATTTCCACAAGCATTTCCTTCGCATACCCCAGTACCACAACAGCGAACATATTGGCAGGCACAAGATATCCATACAAACACGCGTCATCACTAGGACGGAATCCCGACCAAGTCATACCTGTCTTCACAGAATTTCCACCTTTCCCCTCCCTCAGAAGAGTATCCGATACGCGGCAGTTCTCCCGTTCAAAGAGATACGGAGATTCGGCCTCGTGATCCTGCTCCACTTTCCATACATCATGGATGACCGTCAGCACTTCCTTTAGCTGGTCATTCAATACGCTCTCATCACCTGTCGCCTTCCAATAAAGATACGTCAATTGAATCGGATAGCACAGGGAGTCCACTTCATATTTACGCTCCCAGATCCAAGGGGTCATCTCCGTACGGTCAGCCTGATGTCCTTGATTGTCAGCTGTTTGGTTGAAGGCATTCGCATAAGGATCCAGAAGGATGTACTTCCATTGGCGTTCGATGACCCCCTTCAGCATAGCGGCAATCTCCGCATCTTCTCTCGCGAGAATCAAATACGGACGAACCTGAGCAGACGAATCCCTGAGCCACATGGCCGGGATGTCCCCTGTTATCACAAAGGTTCCATCCTCATCCTTTTTCAAAGTTGTTTGGTACGTATTCAAGAAGCAATTTTCGAATAATTCATAGACTTCCGGATCATGGCTATAGGCCGACTTCACTTTATTCATAATCGTTTGAAAAGACGCTGGTACTACTTTTTCACTCATGATATTCACTCCTCGTCAGTTTGAATTAAAACAGTGATAATTTCTTTAGGGCGGATGGTCCGCTCCACGTTTCCGTGTCCCAGACATTCTTTCTTTTCTTCTAGAATCGTAGAAAGATAGACTTCATCTCCTTCTACACTCAGTTCCTGTGGTTCATCCGTAGGGTTAAACCACCTAACAATAATCCCTATTCCTTCTTCCGCAGGCTTGCATGCAGTCAAGGCTAAAGCATCACCCGACCATTTGAGTAGATTGCTAGTCTTTTCTTTTCTACCTTCACCTTGTTCTACTTGCACAACAGTAGGATTCAACGGATAGTGATACGCTTCATTGAAAGCACGTGAATCAATGACATTTCCTCGATGGGGGATCACCATAAATGCTGCTTTATTCAGACCAAGGCACTGTGCTTCCGGTGTTTCAAACACCCCCCAGTCCCCAAGCTCCCCAACGGATCGGAGCAGTGTGACCGCAATGGATTTTCCGTCCACGATTTCATATTCATGAAGACCCTTCCCGGCAATCGTCAACCCCTTCTCATGGTCATCCAGGCTGACAAACCTTTGCATATGGTGATCGAACGTCGGATTGATCCACTGACTTTCCGGTTGGTTTGGACGCTTTACCACTTCAAACACACTATCGGCAAAGTGATACAGATTCCCGTTTCCAACAGGAAACAACGCACGCAAGCGATGGTCTTTTGCTTGATTGTCTATTGTCACTTCGACTTTCAGCCCTTTAGAACCCTTTTCGAGGATGAGCAGAGTTTTAAAGGTTAGCAACACTTCTTCCTCATGTCGCGCCGCTTTACGTTCAGGGTGCCAGACCAGGTCCTGCCGCTCTAATTCCAATTGTTCATCCGCTTGCTTCGGGACAGAAATCTTGGACTCAATCTCAATGGATGCACGAAACGGGTTATTTTCTACAAGGTCCACGGTAGAGGTTTGCTGCTTCGTCGTGAAGACGATACCGTCACTACTTGCTTTGAACATATACTCGTTTCCGATATCCCCCATGTCTTCATACATACCAAGACTTTCATAATGATAGCCCGTTTGTTTGTCCAAGATTGAATAGGATCCATTCTCATGAACGGTCACGCAGATATGCTCGTTTTCAAGCTTTTGTTCTGATTGGTGCCAAATAAGGTTCTCCTCATAAGGCGTATTTTCCCCAGGCACTAAATAACAAGTTTCATAGCCAATATGAATAGGGGATTCTATTGCAAATGTTATTTCAATTTCCTTCGCATAATAAGGTTTTCTGAATCCATCTCCCGGGAGATCGTAACCGAATGAGATGCCCTTTTCTTTCACATGAACAGGTAACGTCGTACCATCCCCTCTCTCTAATACAAAAGAAGGGAGTGGGGTGCTCTTTAACTTACCCGGAATCTGACGAAAATCCAATTCATCAAAATAGATTTTCTGAACCATCACTTTTTCTCGAATGACTTGAGTAGAAGGTTTTCCGTCCGTGTAAAACAGGATAAGTGGAATCGCTTCAGGGTTATGATGTGTCGTGGAGAGATCGGAAGCAATCTCACGCGCTTGCTCCGTAACATATCTCAAAGCCCCTTTCTCAACCTTCTCGAAACGCGTCTCCATTTCCCGATGAACGCCATCTACACTGCATCCACAAATACTGTCATGAGGATGATTCTCCATAAGCATCTTCCAATAAAATTCCGCAAAATCACAGTGAAGTCTTTTATCTTCTACCAAAAGCCCCATCGGCTCCAATATTCTTTCCAATAGAGTCTGACAGCGGTCGTTCGCCTGCTTTAAATAGATTCTCGCAGAAGCTGTGTTCACTAGTGTCGACCATCCATCCGTTTTTTGGTTCCTGAGTTCTCCACGAATGGTTTGAAGCTCATCCGGCAGTTCTTTTTTTACCTCATCTATATATTCTTTGAAACTTGAGTGCTTGAATGTGACGTTCGGAATTAGCTCATTGGCCGTCCCAATGGCTTTTACAATATCCTTTTGCAGAGGTTGATGGTCACAACCATTCATAAATAGTAATTGGGAAGTTGAAGCAAACTTCTCAGCATCTGCAAGTTTCTTTTCCCAAAAAGCTTCAGCCTCCGCTTTACCGGTTGGAATTTCATTTCCATTGGAATACCAATTGGCGAATAAAATCCCTAATACATTCGAGCCATCCGGAGCCTCCCACTTCATTTCCGAATAAGGGGAAGAGAATTCATCACCGTGATGAACCTGATTATTAAACCCTGTCGGTGTCACCCCTCTTCCGAAGGCTGCAACATCTATATGGGCTTGTTGTAATAATTGCGGTGCCTGTCCGTAAATGCCGAACGTATCAGGAAAATACCCCAGCGTAGCTTCTTGACCAAGTTTCTTCGTATCTTTCATCCCATAAAGCAAATTCCTTACATTTGCTTCAGAACTTGTAAGAAATGCATCTTGCAAGATATACCATGGACCGATGATCAAACGCCCTTCACGAATATATCGTTTGACTTCTTCTTCTTTATCAGGACGGACCTGCAAGTAGTCATCAACCATAATCGTTTGTCCATCCAGGTGAAAACTGTGGAAACCCGGATCTTGTGCCAATTGCTCTAACAAATCATCAAACAGCTTTACTAAGTAATAACGGTGTTCTTCCAGTGACATATACCATTCCCGATCCCAATGAGAATGGGAAATAATATGAGCGGTTTTGTTCTCCATCATGACTCTCCTCCAATCATTTCGACTTGTAATTGTTTATAGCGATTCATCGATACTTTCATCACCCAATAGGCTGGCATGACACCCAAGGCAAAGGGAATTAACCCAGGCATTTGATAAATCAGGTAACCTACCATCGTTAAGCCGATGGTGAGGATAAGATTCTGTTTGAAGCTGATGATCGTTATGATAAATGGCTGGTACAGATAACGCTTAAAAGACTGGTCAAAATGAACGTAATAGGGGAATAAATATAGAAATGAAAATACATACAGGATTAGTATGAATAAAATGAGCACCGTGCTGAATAAAGCAATGATACCCTTTAGTTGGGTCACAAGATAAAGATCGATCCATAAGAATAGACCAACACTTGAATAGATCCAGCCCAGACTGTTAACCTTCCAAAAATTCTTTTTGTAATAGTGATGGTATTCACTGAAGAAAGGTTCATCCCGGCCACCTTGTAACCACTTTCTAGTAATGGCAAATAAAGAAACGGTTGCAGGGAAGATTCCCAATACAACACCCCCCATTACAATGTGTAATAACCAGGAAAGATTGAGTTGAATCGTCTTCCAAATCCATAGGCTCGCATCTGTAAACAACTCACCCAAACGACTAAACATGAAGATCCCCCTTTCTGTATTCTTCCAACCACACATAAGCAGCCCCCACTAATTGAGCTTCATCCAGATAGTGACACAAAGAGATGGAAGGCCGTACCTTAGCAATAGGCTTGGCATCCAATATCTTGTCCATTCTGGATTCCAGCTCCTCTAAAAAATCAGGCTGTCTAGTAATTCCTCCCCCTACCAAAATCTTCTCAGGATCCAATATGTACTGGATGTTGAAGATTCCGATCGCCAGAGTATAAAAAAAGGAATCTAATGATTTCTGAGCTCCTTCATGGTTCTTCCCGGCTTGTTCAAATACCATGTGCCCTGTCCATCCATCGTCATAAGGGGCTTGATGCTTCAGCCTTCTTGAAATGGCTGAGGACGAACCCAGCTCACTCCATGTCTCATAAACATTTTCATGAATGTCACTTGCTAAAATCGAGTATCCAAATTCGCCTCCATGAAGATTGGCTCCCTTGAAGAGTTTCTTGTTAATGATAATAGCCCCACCTATTCCCGTACCACATACGATACAGGCGAACGTTTCACATCCTCTTGCCTCCCCTTTCCAAAGCTCTGAAAGGGCAGCACAATTGGCATCATTCTCCATGGCCACCGGCAAACAATATCTCTTACCGAGCAACTGCTTGAGATTATGCTCATGAACAAATGGCACCGCACTATAACCTAAGACATGCCCTGTATCCGTCACACTTCCCGGACTGCTAATGGTTATGCCAATCAAGGAATAATTCTTGTTCATGCGCTTATAATACTCATCGATCACGTCACTAAATTCATCGATTGATTGAGGGGTTGAAACTTCTTCTTTCTCAACTAACTGACCTCTTATAGAAATCAGCGCAAGCTTAATATAGGTGCCGCCTATATCAATGGTTAATAGAAACTCCATATCTCATCACCCTAAATCCGGAAGCTGATTTGATTCGGCAAGTGCCTTAAACCAGCCTGCACTTTTTTTCTTATACCTTCTCCCGGTCTTCAAATCCAGTTCAACGAGTCCATACCTATTCTTGTACTCATTTAACCAAGACCAGTTATCAATGAAGGTCCATACATGATACCCATAACAATTTGACCCTTCTTCGATTCCTTTGTGAAGCCATTTTAGATGATTGCTCATGAATTCAATCCGGTAGGAATCCTGAATCATCCCTGATGAATCTCTAAACCTTGATTCACCCTCCACTCCCATCCCATTCTCCGCTATATACCAGGGGATGTTTCCATATTGGTCTCTTATCGTCAGGGCAATATCATACATGCCCTTTTCGTATATTTCCCAGCCGCGATGTGGATTCATTTTCGCTCCGTCCCATTGATACGGTTCGAAATAGTGATCAAGTGTGTTTGTCGAAGCAGGTGCCCCTGCCTGTACCCTTCGTGGTTGATAATAATTAACACCAAGAAAGTCCACGGGGGAATCTTTCAATAGTTGGAAGTCTCCAGGAAAATAACGGACGTGAATGTGTTCTTGTTCTATGAAGGACAACAACTCTTCCGGGAACTCACCCTTAACAACCGGATCTAAAAAGCTCCGATTATACAGCACATCGGCCCACATAGCTGCTTCCAAGTCTTTAGGTGTATCTGAGCGGGGATAACTTGGCGTTAAGTTTAAAATGATCCCTATTTTCCCCCGATGGTTCCTGTCCTTAAATGCCCTTACTGCTTTCACATGGGCCATCAACGTATGATATCCAGCCTGAAATGCTCGATTGAGATCGAACACTCCCGGTAGATGCTTATCATTTAAATAACCCATTTCAATGGGTACAATAGGTTCATTAAATGTGACCCATTCCTCAACAAGATCTCCAAATCGTTCAAATGCCACCTTAGCGTAAAACTCAAACTCATCGACAACTTCCCGATTGTCCCAACCGCCTTTCTCGTACAATCGAAAGGGCATATCGAAATGAAACAAATTAACAATCGGCTTAATACCACTTTCATCAAGCCTCTTAAATACATCCCTATAAAAGGCAACCGCCTCTTCATTCACTTGAATGCCATCAGGTAATAACCGCGCCCAAGATATCGAGGTTCGAAAGGAATTAAAGCCCGTTTGCTTCATAGTGTCTATGTCTTCTTTATAGTGAGCATAAAAGCCTGAAGTCTCTTCCGGTCCTATCTGCTGAAAGAAACGTACAGGTTCCTTCTGAAACCAGTAATCCCAAATATTTTGAGCCTTTCCTCCACTACTTCCCGCTCCCTCCATCTGGGGTCCCGAAGAAGCCGCTCCCCATAAAAAACCATCAGGAAATTTCATCATTAACACCCTCTCCAGAAATCGCTTACATTTCTTCTTAAAGCCATCATATATAGAAAAAAAAGGAGTTGGAATATGTTCACTCCAACTCCTTTAATAAACGCATGAAAACTTTAAAAATGACACTTTTTGTGGACGGGTGGTTCCCAACTAAACACTATAAGAGAAAAGTAAAAAAACGCAAAGCTCCTAAGCTCTGCGCCTTTCTCATAATCAATCAAACATGAGAAACAATCAACTCAACCTGTCCCTCAATCTCAAATGTCTCAACATCCGCCGGTAGTATGAAATGCTCTCCTTTTATAAGAGAATACTCTTCTCCCTGGACCTTCAATACCCCATTCCCATCTAATACACTTGCCAGCTGGAATGGCTGGTCTTGCACAAATGATGCATGTCCATCGACTTTCCATTTGTATACTGTGAAATACTCTGCTTCCACAAACTTCGTTGACTCTACCCCTTCACGTTTTTCCACTACCGGTTCAACCGCCTCAGCTTTGTGTGGAATGGTCGTCACTTCAATCGACTTGTCGATATGAAGCTCACGGGTATTCCCTTCCCCATCCTTACGGTCATAGTCATACACACGATACGTCGTATCCGAACTTTGCTGTGTTTCTAACACCAATGTTCCTTTACAAAGGGCATGGATGGTGCCACTTGGGACATAGAAGAAGTCACCAGGCTTAACCGGGATTCGGCGAAGCAGGTCATTCCACTCGCCTTTTTCAATCATCGATACAAACTCTTCCTTCGTTTGAGCTGTATGTCCAAAAATCATTTCGGCATCTTCATCACAATCGATGATGTACCAGCACTCAGTTTTACCCAGTTCACCGTTTTCATGTTCTTTAGCATAGGGATCATCCGGGTGCACCTGCACAGAAAGATCTGCGTTTGCGTCCAAAATTTTCGTCAGTAATGGAAACACCGGTGACGAATGGTTCCCAAATAACTCACGATGCTCGTTCCAAAGCTCGCCAATCGTCTTTCCGGCAAACTCACCGTTGACTACTGTGCTCTGTCCATTCGGGTGGCCGGATATGGCCCAACATTCACCCGTTATATCAGATGGAATATCGTAGTTGAATTGGTCTTTTAATGCCGTACCTCCCCAGATTCTTTCCTGGAATACGGGTTGTAGAAATAGTGGTTGGTTCATGGTTGCCTCCTAATGTTCGCTTTTTGTATGTACTTGTACGATTTCACTAATCTTATCAACGACCCAGTTGATTCTTTTGAGCTCCGACCTCTTATCTCATTGATAACCATTTCATCAATCTTAAGGCTCATTAACTCTTCCCAATTGATTGTCTTACATAATGTAGGTTCTATCAAGTACGAAATAGTGTTCGACCTTATTTCATTGACTGACAATCGATCATCCGTAGTGGCTTACTGAATGATCGCTTTACTCCACCTTCTTGTCATTATGTTCCCCAAGCACTTTATATCTTATTGACTACCCCAATTTCCAGTAGCCTTCTATAAAAAAAGCCAAAACCGACAGCCGATTTTGGCAAAATTCTATTCTGAAAGTAAATGATTAATATCCATGAACCTCCAGTTCAAAAATACGTGCAGCCTGATCCCCTGTTTGAGTAGGTTCGTTTATCGATAAACGAACGAAGCGAGCTTCTGTCACGGGTATCGTATGCTCGGTAACAGAGGCCTGGTTATCATCCACGCTTACATTCTCTTCCCACGTTTCTCCATCCATACTTGTCTCTATAACAAAGGATTTCGTGTTAAACGCCGGAGATTCTCCTCCTGCTTCAGCATGTTTCACGATGAATTTAGATAAATGATACGTATCCTCTAAATCCACCACCATCCACTGATCCGTACCAAGCGCACACCATTTACTGTTATTCTCCACTACCCCATCAACAGCCTTATCTGCTCCTTCACTTGGAGCACAGGCACCACTTGATTCAGTCGCTTTATTCAAGGCAACATTTTCAATCGCATCCGCGTCTTCAGAAACGTAAATATAAGCTTGTTTCGTCATGACATCTTCGCCCGATGTATTCCGAGCCGTCAACGTAACCGAAAATAACCCCTCCTCGAGATATTGAACAACAGGGTTCTCCTCTGAACTAACCGCCGGCTGGCCACCTTCGAATTGCCATTCCCACTCTTCAGTGACTTCTGAAGCTTCACTAAAGAATTGTACCTTATCACCTGGGCGTATAACCGTTTGATCGACCCGAAAGTCTGCTTCCGGCTTTGGATAGGCTGGCCAGTCCATTTTGACGACACTGCCTTCTCCTCTTACAAGCTCCTCACTAACTGATACTACCTCATAAGAAGTAGATACTTCTTTTCCATCTCTTTTTAAATCATTTAAAGCAAGGACATGGTTTGGAGTTGACCCTACCCATTCTTTTGAACCATCTGAATGAATTCTGTACACCTCATAATGTTTAACTTTATCTACTCTTTTCCATGATAGCCTGACATCTGCATATAAACCATCTACAAAATCGAGTTGAGAGACCTTAAGCCCTGTTGGATTTTGAGGCTTATCTTTTTCATCCTTATCATTGTAAATCTTCATTTCTCCAATATGAATTTCATAATCCTCAGGTTTTTTAACTTTATCGAAATGAAGCGAAACGGAGGAAAGACGATGTCCCTTAAATTTCGTCAGATTAAACGTTTGAGTGACCCAATCTCCGCTACTCTTCTTTTTCACTTTCAAAAAGGAAGTCTTATCATGATCAAAGTTTAGTTGTACGTCCATCTCAGGTTTCTTTTCATCTGTTTTATACGTAATAGAAAACTTTGTGCCTTTGGTAATTTCCACATCTGTTTCATAAAGAGACAGAGTCGTCTTGCTATTCTCATCACGCGTGCCTTGAACTTTCAATGAGCTTCCACCGTAGTAAGACTTACTCCAGTCAAAGGTTGGATCCAATAATTCGCCTTCTCCTTCCACTTTCCAACGCCAAGTCGGTAAAATGTCTTGGAGACTTCGGTTATTCCACTCCCGTTCAGATAACTTTTCTCCGTCAACAGCAAAGAATTCTCCACTTCCCGTATTAAAGTTCGTCGTGAATGGAAGGGACTGAATCGTTGTCTTTTCAGAAAAATGACTTGAAATTCCAGGCCAATTCACTTCAGGATCCCCTGTCCAAAACGCTTCTTCTTTTTGATAAAACTCGGTCATCGCACTTGACGATTTAAATGCCCAATCCGGGCGATAAATACCAAGAGATGTCCAAGGAGAACCGTCCTCCCTGAATAGGTTTTCCCACTTCACCGAGGTCTCTGTCCCATTTGCTTCCACATCTATTCCTGAATACAAATCGAAAGAAGATCGTCCAATTTCCAACGCCTTTTCATACGAGCGTTCTTGACTTTCACCCTTCCACCAGAAATTCAGGAACATACTGTCGGATACACGTTGGCGCTCATCTTGCAGAAAATACGTATTCTTATCCGTTAAATAGTTCTGCCAATCTATTTCGCCTGATTTCACCATCGAATCATACCATATAATCTCAAAGTCCTTTGGCTTATGATCCTGAAGGTAGATAAGAAACTCTTGCATCTTCTCAGCTTGCCCCTCATCACCACCCTCGGTCTCCTGATTAATAAACCAGCCGTCAAACTCATAATATTCTGCTACTTCAAGCAACTTGTCAGCAGCCGGGAACGACCCATCCTCCCGCTGTGTCAACATTTGATCGACCCACTCTTCTTTTCCGCCATACACTTTTGGCGGGAAAAAGACGTTTCCTAAAATCGGTACACCGTTACGGTGAGAAGCATCAATCACATCAGCACTCGGGGGCACGATGATTCCTTCTCCAGAAGAACCTGCCCAGTACACCATCACGTCTACATATTGCCAAAAGGCAAATGTATTCGCATAAAACTCCTCTCCTCCTTGAGAAGGTACTCCACTCGTATGAGGGTTCAAAGCAGATAAAGCTACAACACGTGCAGAATTAGTCCCTTCACTTGACTCTACCCGTTTCGCGAGAGGAACCATGGACCTGTTGTAGGCTGCGTCCGGATCCTGATCAGGCGACCATTCTAGAAGACCTTCCGGATACCAATGAGAAGAAGTGGGGCCTTCCGCCATTACTGCCATGGGAAATAGAAACAAAACGAAAAACATGAAACTTCCAACCATTCTTTTATTACCGTTCTTCATTTCCTTTACTCAACCTCCTATTATGAATGGATCAATCCTTTTATTGCCTTGTTCCAATCCACCCCCTTCATGAATTAGAAACTACTAATCTCCATTTTGTAAACGTTTACAAAAATAAAAAAAAGCAGATGGATTAGATTTAATTTAGTCGAGAAGGTAAGAGGAATCAATTGATTTGGAGGATGTTGTAAAGTATGGACAGTTAATCTTTAAATATTACAGTCTATTTATTTATCTACCTGAGAACGAATTTATGAGAAGCTGGAGGAGAAGGTTTATATTATAGGTGCTTTATATGTGGCAGTTTGAAGCTTCCTTCATAAGTATCAATGGGAGGGAACTCCTTATGAAACAGGAATTGATGATTAGATTAATAGAAGAAGTTAATAAGATTCGGTCCGAAAATCACGTATTAAGAAAGGAAAGTGAACAATTAAGAATATAAAACATATCAAAATAGGAAAACACCTTTTCAAACTCAGATCTAGATTCAACAAATTCATTGTTCAAAAAAGGAAGCACGAGAACCGTCCCGGTGCTTCCCCCTTGTCTGCTTATCCCTTCCCGTATACAACACTGTCATCTGATTCGAGTGATATTCCACGCCATCCGGCTTTTAGAAATTCCTGCTGTTTCAAGACATCGGCTATCGGCACTATCTCCACTTTGTATAGCTCTCTCGCACCTTTGCCGTCAAGTCGTTTGACGAAGATGTAGCGCAGTTGTTGGTTGTATTTGTGTTTCAGGGCTGCGATCTTCATACCTTGTTTGAATTTGTCTTTCATGCTTGGAATATTGAAGGGAGCGACAGTGCAGGCGACATAGGTGAAGGTCTGGTCTAAGTTCTTCACTTCATCCATGATCAGGTGCGCCAGTGTCTGCTGGAGGCGATTCCCTCTGTACACCGGATGTACGATCGATATTTCCTGGTAGATGACCTGTGAAAGCTCCTCAGTGGCCAACCCGATATCAAGACCAAGATGCTCGTCATCCATGGGAGGGATCAACAAAGCGCGGAATGCAATGAGTCCACTCCCTGTGAAGGCTCCGATCATCAGTCCATTCCCCTCCAAAATATAAATGAATTCCTCCTGACTGAGAGGCTGCAGAGACGATTTGTCATTGAGCTCTTCCACCACGGTCTCCTGCAAATCAAGTATTTGCCGTAAATGCTCCCTCCCCAACAAACGCACTGTATAAGGTTCGTCTGTCTTTTCCAAAACGCCTTCGAATAGTTGCTCCATCCTTTACCTCTCCTTACTCTATGTCACTTGTATAACGGGTCAATTCTTTCAATATCCCTTTATCCACCTTCACCCCAAGTCCCGCTTTTTCGGTCAGGCGGATGAATGGAATATCATATTGGAGATCCCCGATATCCTTGGAAAACTTAATCGGGCCAGTCAATTCTACACTCGTGATCGCTTTTTTGGAAAACGCGACGTGGAATCCAGCCGCTGACGCGATAGATGATTCCACCATCGACCCGACCTGGCATTCCATCCCCGCCATCTCGGCCATATGAGTGAGCTTGACTGCAGGATAGATTCCTCCGCATTTCATCAATTTAATATTTACTTTATCCGCTGCCTGCTTTTGGATGATATCTCGCATCTCACGTGTTCCCTTTAAACCTTCGTCAATCATCAGAGGGAGGGTGGTCATCGATTTGATCCTGACCATGCCTTCGATATCATCGGCTACTACAGGCTGCTCGAGCCAATCGATGCCCAGTTCTTCAAGAAAGCGAATGGCCTTCAAAGTCCGACTGCTGTTCATCCATCCCTGGTTGACATCTACCCGGATCGGCACATCGTGGCCCACTCGTTCCCGGACCGCCCTGATCCGCTCAATATCCTGGTCGATAGCTGTCCCGACCTTCATCTTAAGAGATGCGAAACCGGCTTCTATCATCCTGGCCGCTTCCTCTGCCATTTGCGCCGGCTCTGTTATACTTAACACGTGGGTCAAGGGAAACGCTTCATGGTAGCGTCCGCCCAACAACTGATAAACCGGCTGGTTCAACGCTTTTCCCATAATGTCGTAGCAGGCGATATCGATGGCCGCCTTAGCAGCAGGGGCGTTGTAGATCGCTTGATCCATCAGTTCATGGATCTTCTCGATCTGAAAAGGGTCACGGCCGATCAAAGCCGGGGCAAGCGTATATTTGAGCACCTGAAAGGTACTTTCCCATGTCTCCCCGGTCACATGCTCATCAGCAACGGATTCGCCATACCCGATGATCCCCTCATCCGTCTCCATCTCGACGATAATGGAAGGCATGTCATCGTACGTATGATAACTGATAATAAAAGGCTCTTTAAGCGGAAGTCTTATGGCATACAAATTGATTTTCTTTATGATCATATCAAACTCACTCCTATTCTTCTAACATCTTTTCGCTGGGATTGGTATAATGTCGTTATATAGTCGTTAATAAGGAAAGGAGAACCTATGAAAACGAAAATCGCCCTGATCGGTTCAAAGGATTTCACCCATCATGTGGTAACAGCCATTGCGCCTGACCTTCCCACCATTGACATGATTCCCTACATCTACACAGAACCCACGGAAGCAAGCAAGTTGCTGCCTTCGATCACTCCATGCGATGCGCTGTTATTTTCCGGGGCGCTTCCATACTTTTTTTCAAAAGAGGCATGGAGCTCCATCACTATTCCTGTTCTTTACCTTGAGCAGGATGAAACTGCACTGGTCACCTCTTTACTATATATCCTGCACCATCACGGTATACAGCCCCAGAGGGTATCGATTGATTTGATGGATACCTCCATCATCGATCATGCTGCATCGGACCTGCATCTCAAAAATCCGCCCCGCCATGTGATGGACTGCAAGGAACGCCTTCCCCACCACTTCGACATCAGAGAATTCACGGAATTTCACAGGCACCTATATGAATCAGGTGAGACGAAGCTTGCCTTGACGAGCATCCATGCGGTGTATGATCAGCTGATTCAATTGGATATTCCCTGCATAAGAATGATTGATCCAACGAAGTCGCTTATACGTACGATCCATGAAGCAGTTTCCCAAGCCGAGCTGTCTAAACGAAAAGCAGCCACAATCGCAGCTGCCACTATCTCCTTACATGATGAAAGAAACAAGCTTCCTCTTGAATCCCTGGCCCACCTGATGAAAGGGAATCTCCAGAGTGAGGAAGATTCCTATATAATCTACAGCAATAGGGGAAGCATCGAGGCTTTCCTTGGAACCGATGAGTTCACCACTTTGTTCGAGCGTGGGTACAGCATTCACATCGGATTCGGTTATGGAGACACCGCACAACAGGCAAGGGCAAACGCAGAGGCAGCCCTGTCATTTGCAGAACAGAACAAGGCCGAAAGCTGCGCTTTTATCTTAAATGAAGAAAAAGAACTGTACGGTCCTTACCCTGCACGATCGAGAAAGCAACAATTGAAGAATAATCATCCCAACTCGCTGTCACTGGCGAAACAATTGAAAATGAGCCCTGCCAATTTGTCCAAGCTCATTCAATTCCAACAATCCCGTTCCTCCCGGGAGTTCACAGCTGCAGAGCTGTCTGATTACCTTCAAATCACACGGCGCTCATCGGAACGGATGTTAAAGAAGCTGGTCGACAACGGGGCCGCCAAAATCACCGGAGAAGAAATGACCTATTCCCAAGGAAGGCCCCGATCCATCTATGAATTGACCTTCCCCATCTATTGAGCACATCAGGAGGAGATCGTCGCATCCTCCTGTTCCGCTGCCTTCATTTCCGTCTCACTCAGCTTTTCAATGGTGAAGCCGGTGAATGCGTAGATAATGGAAATGACCGGCACAACGAAATTCAGTACCGCATAAGGGGCGTACTCAAATGCATGAACACCGAGAGTCCCCAATATGAACACCCCACACGTATTCCATGGGATGAAAACCGACGTCAACGTCCCGCCATCCTCCAGAGCCCGGGACAGATTCTTAGAATGCAGTCCTTTTTCTTTATAAGCATTGGCATACATCCGGGAAGGAACGACTACCGAAATATACTGTTCTGAACAGGAAGCATTGGTCGCAAAGCACGAAACGACAGTGGACGCCACAAGACCCTTCGCTGTTTTGGTCACCTTCAGGATCTGATTGACAATCGCCGACAGCATGCCCGTATGCTCGAGGATCCCCCCGAAGGTCATGGCAACAATCGTCATGGACACCGTATACATCATCGAATCAAGGCCACCGCGGGAAAACAGGTCATCGACCATCGTATTCCCCGTTTCAATCACATATCCGCTTTGCAGGGCTGAGACCGCATCTGCAAACGAATCACCCTGAATAAACACCTGTGCTCCAACCCCCAGGATGATTCCCACTATCAGGGCCGGGATGGCCGGAACCTTTCGCGCTACGAGCACAATGACAAGAAGTGGCACAATCAAAAGGAAAGGTGACACGACAAAGCTGTCCTGCAGAACACCGATCGTTTTCTCGATTTCTGCCGTATCGACCCCGTTCTTTCCAAAATTCCTACCGAGATAGGCATATACTAGAAGTGCGATGACAAATCCAGGAATGGTCGTGTATAGCATATGACGGATATGTACAAACAGGTTGGTGTTGGTCAGCCCCGAAGCAAGATTCGTCGTATCCGACAACGGCGACATTTTATCACCGAAATAGGCACCTGAGATGATGGCACCGGCTATCATTGGAGCTGGGATCCCCATACTCATCCCGATTCCCATGCCGGCCACCCCGATCGTCCCCATTGTCGACCATGAGCTCCCGATGGCAAGGGAGACAATCGCGCAGATCACCGCAATGGACAGCAGAAACAGGGACGGCGTGATCATTTTCAACCCGTAATATATCATTGTCGCCACAACGCCCCCTCCAATCCAGGCACCGATCGTCAGTCCGACCAGCATAATGATGACAACGGCCGGAAGTGCAAGGCGGATCCCCTTATACATCGCCTCCTCAATCTCTTTCCACTTGAACCCGGCAAACCAGGCAACAAGCGCTGCCGTGGTCGTCCCAATGATAAGCGGGATGTGCGGCCCCTGCTCCAACACAACGATCGTAATGGCCATGACCGTGATCATGACGAGGAGCGGAATGATCGCCAACCCAAAAGACATTTCCTTCTTCTTCATCCTAAATCCCCCTTGTAATCCCCTTTGTTTTTTGACAATTTTAAATTGTCGCTAAATAGACGTTATATAAGTACTATAATGGGAGAGCGGGAAGTCGTCAATCGGATTATGGTAGGGTTTAGCGGAAGCAGAGGGAGCAGGGGGGGAGCAGGGGGACGGTTCTTCTGCTTCCTTGGGAGCAGGGGGACGGTTCTTCTGCTTCCTTTAATAGAAGCAATAGAACCGTCCCTGCGCTCCCCTGTTTAGTGTGGGTGCGCAGGTCGCTGATCCCAGAACCCAAATAAAGACGAGGGGATCAACCCCTTCGTCTCTATCACTTATTGGGACACGGTGCCTGTCCACCAGTCCCACAATCTAACGCTTAACCGTGAATTTCCTCGGCTCAGACGACAGCGTCAATCCACTCTCATCCTGCACTGTAACCTTCACGTAGTAGTCCCCATCCGGATAATCACTATCCGGAACCCATGGCAGGTTATAGATGGAATGTTCATTATAGATGTCTGCTTCTTCAAGCGTTTCCCCCTGTGCATCGGTAATTTCCAAATGCCAATCAAGGCGTTTGTATCCGAAGAGCGTCAGGCGCAGGGGCTTGGTTTCACTTACGCTTGAAGCGTTGTTGATGCCTAAATAGTTAATAAGGGGTTCAGCGTTTAAATACGTTTCATCCCCCTGGTACGCAACTCCCACATTCCGGGCATTGTCTATGGCAGAGATGGTGACCAACTCAGGCTTAACGTTGGAAATGTACTCTGACGCCCCATCTTGAACCCGTTGAGACTTTCCGTTCACCCAAAGCAGGCTTCCAAGGGGACCAGAGCCTGTGTCTGTTAGATCCCAGCTGATATGGTAGTTTCCATCCGTCATCTCTTCCACCTTGATGTCTTCCACTTTAGGAGCTTCGGAATCTACTTTTATCGGAATCTTGGTCACTTGAGGTTCAGCACCCTCATAATTCAACGTACTCGTATATACGTAATAGTACTGACCATCCGGTATTGTTTTCCCTTCATCATCCGTAGAATTCCAGAAAAACCCTTCCATTTTATAAGAGTAATCCCTGTAGCTCATGATGTTCTTTCTGAATTTAAACGGAGTTCCATCTTCTGTGAATTCACTAAAGTTGCTTATCTCTTTAATGGTATTCCCTTTTTCATCCTGAATGCTCAGGGACAGCTCCTTCAGGTTGCGCAGCGCGGTGAAGGAAGGATAAGCCCCCTCACTGGTGGATCGTGATGACACGCCTATCTTTTCTTTATTGAAAGTTCCAGTGGCCGGATCATATCCGAGCGGCAAGGAATCAATTTCATTGAACAGGACCGTATATCCTAAGAATGCATCCCCTGTCACAGGGCTTTCATCCACATTCGCCATGGAGTCCCAGTCACCGTAGTAACCCATAATCGGAACAGAAAGTGTCGTCAGGTCTTTTACTGAGCTTCCTTTTGATACGAAGCGGACAAACCCTTCAATGAAGCGGCCTTCACTCAGCTCTTCAGGCAATTCTACTGAAATCTTCACTTCATCATCACGGTGCGGTTTATACTGATACGATTTTGCAGGATTGTACGTCTTGCCGTTGATCTTGATGTCTGCTCCTGTCACAGGGACAGTGTGAAGCGTTAAGTACTCTCTTTCCACTCCATCATGTGTTTGTTTGGTTGTTTCGTCTGTCATCAGATCGATCACAATCTCATATTGGTGCTGAGGCTTCACAAGATTTTTCTTTAAAGGCTCCACATTCAAGGTGAAATCAAAGCTGCGCCCCACTTCCTTCAAAGCAACAGAAGCGGCCTGCTCTAATGGAACACCCGAACGTTCAAGGAGATATGGAGTCTCCATCGCACGGTCGATCTTCATGATCCCGGAACCTTGTCTTCTTGGTGAATACACCGAGTGATCATTGGTTGGGTTCGTCAGTGTTTCAGACGTATTCATCAATGCGTTTTTCGCTTTTAATACGGTTTCCATCTCTTTTGGTAGACCCAGCTCCTGATAATAGTGCTGTAAAAGAAGCGCGGCTCCGCCTGCCACCTGCGGGCTCGCCATTGACGTTCCGCTCATGGTTTCATACTCGTTATTGATCACCGTCGAAAAAATCTTCCCGCCCGGTGCCGTGATCTCCGGTTTGAAGCTTAAGTCCGTCGGCGAACCGAAAGATGAGAACGTCGACATCGGCTCGGTTGCCGTATTTTGAACCTGCAGCACTTCGTCAGTCAGTTGAACCGTCAATTCTTCACCTGACTTCAACCGCTCTGTGATTTCATTTCCATTCACTTGATCTGTTGTGACCGCTGGAATGAAGTATGGACTGAAGAAAAGATTGGCATACGCCGTCACTTCAGGTGGCGGGACCACCATCACCGCCGCGGCACCCTTTCCTCCAGTAGCTTTCTGTATATGAGTGTATGTGGAATAATGTCGTGATGGCTGTGCGACCGCTATCTTCCCTTTCAAGTCAAGGTCCTTGACCGCTGCCGAATCCCCCTCACCAACATAAACCAGTTCGTACTCCTTAGATGGATCAAGCGTTCCGATCAATTTCTTGATCCCCGGCTGAATTTGATAGCCGAATAGACTTCCATCGGACAAACGCAGCCCGTCCACTGTCATCATATCGTTCTCTGAAGAAGCGACCTGTAGGGCATACGGTGTCACACCAGGGTCTCCTACGAGCCCGATGTCAGGATTTTTCGCTAAAGGCAATTGAGACCTTGTAAGCAAATTGTTCTTGGTGCTGTAAGCCGCATTCCCTGCTGCCGCAACGACCAAGACGCCTTGTTCTGTGGCATATTGAATCGAGCGCTGGACAGGATCATTCGGATCTACGTTACCTGCATCGGAACCGAGGCTAAGGTTGATGACGTCCGCGCCCATTTCAACGGCGTGATAGATCCCTGCAGCGATATCATCATCATAAGCGCCGCCACCCTTGTCGGAGAATACCTTTTCCGCTAAAAGCTGTACATCGGGAGCGACCCCCTCTGCTTTTTTCTTTGTTTCTTTATAGGCTCCTACAATTCCCGCTACGTGGGTACCGTGAGAATTTGAAGTTGGAATGACGTTAGTGTCGTTGTCTGCCCAGTCGTACCCTGTAGGGACTTTATCTGTATACCAGATTTCGTCCACTTCGGTTTGTTGAAACTCATCTTGAAGGTTTTGTTCCGTTAACCTCGCCGCTTTCTTTCCTTCTTCCGAAAGCTGCATCGCTTCGTGACGGTGGTCCACCCCTGAATCGACCACCGCTACGACCATGCCTTCCCCGCGCGTATTATACTTCGTCCACGTATCCATAGCCTCAACGAGCTCTTTGCTATCTACAACGGTATGCTCGTATTGTTTAGAAATGCGAACATCCTTTACGCCATCCAGCTTAGCGATTTTTTGAACTTCACCAAGTGTTGTATCCACGCTGAAGCCACTGAAACCTTTTGAAAATGTGTGTCTCACTTTAGACGTTGAATCCTTTTTACCCGAAATGACATTCTTCACTTTTTCAACTTGAGCGTGCGGCGACGACTTCGCATGCTTGTCCACCTCAACCTCAACGACAACCCTTACATTCTCGTTCGGATCGAATGAAGACTGGTCCACACCGTACAATGGATCATTGTTCTCTTTGAGTAGTTCCGCAAACGGATTAGATTTCTCTGCAAGTACTGAAAGTGGTACCCGCTCTTGTTTTGAAAACTGAAATTCCGCACTTGCTGATGCCCCGAACGTCCCTGCAACCATCACACACGCCAATAAAGATGGTACTATTCTTTTCTTCATGCCTCTACTTCCCCTCTACTATCTTGTATTCTAACTATTCATACTTTTAATAGTAGGTTGAGAAACCGCTTCCGTAAATGGGGGTTTTCCAAGCACCTTTCTTGAGGCAAAACAGAGGCCTTTTCTATCAATATGGTCAAAAAATACGGTAAATTTATAGTTATATAGTCATTGGTTGCATGGATGGATATGACTTTTTTGAAAATATATAACTTTATATAACCCCAAGTTCCCGGTGGGAGAAGCGTGGGGGAAGCGTGGGGACGGTTCTGCTGCTTCCCCATTTTATAGATAGAAACACGAGAACCTTGAGATGCTCCCTTTTGCGTCCCTTTCTCTATACCTTAAACACCAGACTCGGAGAAACTCCAAGAATTCTGGCAGCCTGCCGTTGGGAAAGTCCGTGTATCCCTTTTACGTTTCTGAGTATTATATTTCTTTCTTCCCTGGACAAGCTTTTCACTTGTGGAATTTCATATGAACCGAGGCACTTTATGATTTCCACTCTTGCCTCATCATCGGTTAATCTTCTGACGGAATTCTCATCCAAGCATTGATCATCGTTTTTTCTTTCGTTAAATTCTTTAAACTTAGTTTGGGCAATGGATAAATGGGGAGAAAACATATTTAATAAATAGTGGGGGTCAAGCAGGGATGGGGGATAGACCGTCTTCCCGTAGTACCCCAGGCAGCTGCTCCACTTCCATTCATGTGGGCTCCAGACAATATCTGCCTTTATGGGATTCTGGTGAATATATCTTGTGACAGTCAAAAAATACATGCGGTTTTCTACATTTTCACTTTTGAACCGATCCTGGAAGAGGTGACCGGTCGTACTGTACTTGGAATTGTAATAATGAGCATAACTTACCCCCACCCGTTTCATTACAAGTGAAATACTTTCACTTTCCTCTTTCATCAACAAGTGAACATGATTTCCCATCAGGCACCATGCGTACATCCTAAAGCCTGATTCGCTTTTATATTTCCTCAAGATATCCAGGTATTTTATGCGATCGTGATCATCGTGAAAAATTTCCTGTTTATTAGCTCCCCTCACAATGACATGATACACTCCCGTTTTACTTCTCCTTCTTGCATGCCGAGGCATTCATTTCACCTCCTTCCACCTTCTGAATATAGGACTCAAAACAAACATGTGAACAGAACATTATAAAAATAGTTGTATCCGCAAGAAATTGAGAGAGTTAAGGGATAAGTATATTATTTCTGTAGACTTAAAGAGAGTGTGTATAACGAAGAATAAACCTGAAGTTGAATCTATTTTACCATAAAATTCTAAATTGATAAAGTGGGAAGCAGGAAGAAGCATAGAGAAGCATAGGGACGGTTCTTCCGCTTCCCCCAAAAATCATTTTGAAATGCCTCAAAAAGAAGCAAGAGAACCGTCCCCCTGCTCCCCCAAAAAGAAGCAAGAGAACCGTCCCCCTGCTCCCCCCCTGCTCTCCCCCCTGCTCTCCTTAGTAATCAATTAGAATCAAAATGTGGTAAAATCATTCGCCTGTAATCACTATTTTTTCCATACTATAAAAGGAGGAGCGCAACAACCATTCCGGCGCTTCTCCTTGTAAGAAACAATCTTTGCCACTAATCCTTTTCCCCTTGGATTTGCAGATCGATGTACTTCTTAATCTCTTCAATCTTTTGGTTAGTCACTTGTGTAATTTCATTCGACTTTTTGTTTAATTCTTTCTGATAATCTTGACTTATTTTATCTTTTAAATACTGGTTTGTTTCATCCCTTAATCGCTGTATTTCAGTTTGTGTGAGGTGTTGAACATCATTCTTAATTTTTTCATCACGTTCTGAAAAGTATGATTCAATTTCACTTCCGTACTCTTGTTTGACTGCTTCTGCTGCATCATTCACATGAAATACAAGAGCACCTGCTGCACCACCAACTATAAAGGTTAAGATGAGTGTCATACCCACTACTTTAGTAAAGATTTTTTTCACCTCTATCACCCCTGGATATAATATTCCTCTCTATTCATCTTATTATTTAAAAGGAACTTTTATACTGAATAAATAGATGATATAAATGAACCAACCCTAATTAGTAATCACTAATAAATTTTTTCTGAAAGAATAAAAGCTTATGGACAGTTTAACGTGTCCATAAGCTTTTTACTTCCTGCGACTTATGATGTTTTGAAGAGCTTGATTCTCACAGGATTCATTATAATCCGATATTCTTCTATTTAAGAAGAACGCATCGATCCATGACCATACGACAGAACCGCATAAAAGAAAGATGAATAACCCTAATAGAAACTGAATGATGCCGTAATAGAATTCTACGGTCGATAAGATAATTATAATAGCAATAATCGGAACCATACTCGTAAGGAGCATGATGGAAGCATATCGATAATTCTCAGTATAAAAACGGTGGGCACCAAAGAAACTTAAACCGGCCCATAATCCCCAAGCAGCTTCTTTATTTTTCCTCTTTTTTAACATTTCTGATTCAAGGATGGCTAATTCTTCTATCGTGAGATCAAATTTTGAGATAGAATCCATTCAAATTCACCACATTTATATTAGTTTGCTATTCTTGAATTGTTTTTAGCATTATTTAAAAGACGCATTTCAGAAAGAATATCATTTTCAATTCTTTCGTTTGTATCCTTGATCATTCCATTCAGTAAAAATAGGTCAATGAAACTCCAGATACCTAAACCTCCAAAAGTTAAAAGCATCGCAACGGCTGTGCCCGTTTTACCTAAATAAAAGCGATGCCCTCCAAAGCTGGTTGTAAAAAACCAAAGTAACCAAGTGGTACCCGCAGACTTCTGCTTTTTACTCATTTCAGAATTGAGTAATTGTAATTCTTCTGATGTGAGACCTTGCTTTTGAATAAGTGACATATCGATTCCCCCATACTTTCTAAAAATTCTTCTTAATAGTTATAAAGACTTATAACAATTCAAAATTATACCATCATTAATGGAATATTTGTGATACTTTTACTATATTTATGTAAATTATTGTTGAATTTTATCAAAAAACAATCATTGTAAAAGAGGATTCAAAAGATACCCGGTAAGGATGGCATGGTTTTATATAAAAACGGAAGTCTCATAGCATAACAGGACTTTTAAATTATTCGTTATGTTCTATCTATTAAGAATTGTAGATTGTCAGTAGGGATATATGATTCAAAAACCCCATAAATTATTCATAAAAGAATATTTTATAGAGAATTAACGAGAGATAACTCACAAAAGAGAAATAAGGTGAATGTTATTGGACGTTTTCGATATTACAGTGCATTTGTACGAACACTAGTAATAAGTTACTATTTTAATTGTAAATAAGTAGTAGAAAAGGTACATAATTCCTACTAATTATTTATAAAAATTCGAAGGAGTTGGGGAAATGTTAAAGTTTTCAAGTCGTTTAGTCGCAGTACTAATGGCATTATTTGTACTTGCGGCAACAGTTTTACCAGGAATAAGTTTTGCAAGTTCGGAAGGTACCCAAGTTTTACAAGACAATAAGAATAAAAGAATTGCGATCAATGTAACTGACGGAGTTGTGACAAAAGCCACTTTCGATAAGAAGTCCAATACCCTTAAAATAGAGGAAAAGGGAAAAGAGACTGTTTCAATTGATTTAGAAGAGGTTTCTGAGAAATATGTAGAAGAAAATGTTATTTCTGAAGATACAATCAAATCATCTGAATTTGGAATAATGGCAGCCACAACCAAACAAAACACCTGGATTAATTACGAATACACCATTACACACAGTTCACCGGAAAAATGGCAACTACGTCGTCCTAAAGGTGATTCATTAGTAAACTATTATTATAAAAACGTTACACGTACAAGCTCTAATGCTTCCAACCTAGACAAATTCCAAACTGCAGTAGAGAATATCGATTATTATGAATGGAGAGCAATCGGTACTTCATTATCAACAGTCGGACTTTCTTGGCTTGCATTTATCCTTTCCGTGCCAACTGCAGGTGCCGGAACTCTGACAGCAGGGTTAGCTGCGCTTGGTGCTTATGGAGCAACTGCAGATGCTTTATTGAAACTTCATAAAAATGCAAATTTAGCAAGCACATATTATCACCGTGTATAGAAAAAGGTAGGTAGGGAGGTGGTTCTAAATGATATTATTCAACGTTCTGGGTATTGTTTTAACATTATTCATCATCTTAAATGGACTTTACTATTTATTTTTTAAACAAAATAAAAACAATACAAGTTCAATTTTAGGTATATTATTTCTAATATTTGGAACAACAGGTCTATTTATTACTATCTCTCTATTATAAAAATAGGAAAGCTCCCTTCATTTTGAAGGGAGCTTTTTTCTATAGAAGCATGGGGACGGTTCTGATGCTTCTTCATTGTGGAGAACCATCCCGTGCTTCCTATTTCAAAATAAGAAAACACAACGAGGCGGGGGCTGCACCTCAATATTCTTAAGATCTATTAAAACTGGGGGATTGGGAAGCTCTTTAAAATGAATTCCTTTTCTTCCAATCTTCATAAAAGTTCTGTAAAACTGAGTTTATTTCATTCAGTGTAAGTAAAATTAAAAAAAGCATCATAAATGTGACCATTTCACCTGTAAAAAATGACAGTACAGCAATAATAATTATCCAAGCCCAGAAATATTTTTTATTCATTTCATGCCTCCATGAACTATCTTAACCCCATAAAGATTAACCCTCACATAGTAATCATTGATCGAGTATAAATCCTTTGCGTTGTTATTTTCGTCTCCCATAATGTTTGGTTCAGATTGCATCAACCACTGAATATGTGCACATTCCCTCTTTCATGGATGGAGTCCACCTAACCAATTCTATAACATACCTAATATGGTTTATTCTGTAAGTATTTTAGTCTATAAGTAGGTGTTTAAGCAAGTAAAATAAGAAGATGACTTGTGTAACCTTCTTATTTGTTAGTACATTGATGACCTAGCTGGGTGAGGGTCTTACCCCGAAATTCGCTGCTTATCTTCCTGACGCGACTTCACCTTCACAGGAATGTCTGAGCTCTCATTTTCATAGACTTAGAAAAACGAAGGGAGCTGGTCTCAATGCTTGAGTGGAGTGCTGTTATTGCAGCCGTCGCGTTTACCATCCTTGTGATCTATTTGATTATTACATTAAGAAAAGTAATGACAACACTTTCTGAAACGGAAAAGACGCTGTCTGACGCCCGGAAAGCCGTGAACGGAGTGACAGAGGAAGCAGAAGAACTGATTCATACAGCCAACCAGATCTCGGATGATGTTAAAGGAAAGATGAAAGCTGTTGACCCTTTACTTGAGTCCGTACATGATGTGGGTGATATGTTACAAAATGTGACCAGCTCGGTTAAAAGGACCGCTTTGCAAAAGAGGACTCCCAAAACGATTCATACGCAGGACAGTAATTCGGTTCAGATTAAGTTGAAGTAAGTAAGTCACGAGAGGCCGGGAAGCAAAGGGAGCAAAGGGACGGTTCTTCTGCTTCCAAATAATAAAATTGAAGCACCAGAACCGTCCCCGTGCTTCGCAGACATCTGCTTGCGCTTTCGAAACACATTATGATCCACCACACCGTTCTTCACATATGTGGTATGTTCCATTTTCATCTCCTCCTTCACCTTTTATATACAAAAATCCGATTCAGAAGGATTCCATCTGTCACATTTTCCTCATTCACAACCCCTTCACATAACCACACCAGCCCCACGCTCCCGATACGCTTCAAGCTCTGCCATTAACTTTGCCTTCTCCGCTTCAAACTCCTCATCATTTCCCTGTACTTCCTCTCTCTCGCTGGTGAACCACTCCGGCAGCTTCTCTGTTCGGATCGGTCTTCTCCCGGCACTATGTAATTTCCTCTTATGTACTTTCTCGAACATGAACTGAAACTCTTTCGCCCTCGCATCCTTCACATCCCGCACGTTCAGCTGCTCCCACTTCACCAGGATCGCGTCCACATAGCTCCAGTAATGCTTCCCTTGCTCAACCGCTCGCTTCATCGCTTCCATGACGAGGCTCTCGGAAAGACTTTCACACCAGGTTTTGATTTTCTCTTGAATATAAGAACCCAGTCTGCCGAATCCATTGTCTTTGAAAAAGGAGACCGGACACTCACCCACGCTTTGTTGTTGTTGTTCATGATTTTCTGAAGGATTCTTTGAAGTACTTTCTGTATACGTCCCCTCTTCCACATCAGGAGCCCCCTCCTCCTGATGGAACAGGCCATCATTTGAAAGGGATGACGGGGTACGTTCAGGCGTAGCTGGTGGGCAAATGGAAACAAGCTCAGACACGTTGCACCTTTCATTCATCACCCGTTTGACATTCTCAGCAACTGGCTGCACATACATCACATTGCTCAAGATGATACTAGATGAAGAAATCGTTCTGAACTCCCTGACCAGCAAATGATGATCCACAAGAAAATCGATGGCATCCTTCACCTGCCGCTTCGTAAATCCGTATGTATCGGCAAATGCCTGATAGCTCTTCTGAAGCATATCCCCCTTGAATTTCGTCCTGGCCCCACTGATTAGTCCGCTGTCATCCTTGATCGTCGTCGGTCTGTACCAATAGACAATATCCGCAAGTAACGCAATCGCTACAAAATGAGATTTCCCGTTTGAAAACGTAATGTTCTTATACCACAAATGAGGAACGATATTCCCCACGATCTCCAATTCACCGATTTGATCCACTACCTGACATCCTGATTTCATGTTCTTCTCCACCCTTCTGATCTATTCATGTTTTAAATAGGTTGGAAGAGTGAAAAAGGACACCCTATAAAAATATTTTTTAGAAATTCTCCATTATAGAAAAGCGTATTCTTTATTCATCAATCATTTCCGATATGAAACAACGTTATGACGAATATAATGTAGAAACAAATTGACAAATTTTCAGGGGGAACAGCCATGAACACCTATATTGAAGTGGAACCAGGAATCGAATTATTCGTGCAAGAAGCCGGCAGTGGGGAGCCCATTGTCTTTATTCCGGGGTTTACCTTTACGACTGAAGTCTTTTCAGAACAGGTCAAACATTTTTCAAAAACCCACCGTACGATTGTGGTCGATCCCAGAAGCCATGGACGGTCAACCATGACGGTCCACGGGAATGACTATGTCACGCATGGGACAGATCTACAAAAGGTATTGAAGCAATTAAAGGTTGAGAATGTAACGCTTGTCGGCTGGTCATTCGGGTGCTTAACGGTTTGGGAATATATCCGCCAATTCGGTACGGATGGGATTAAATCCATTGTCTTAATTGATATGCCGCCAAAATCACTATCCGTTCAACAAGACAAGGAGTGGGTGGAAGGCCCGCTTGATGACATGGCGGCAGCTTACACGAACTATCTACGCAATCCAAAAGGACAACGGGATTTCATTGCTGCTTATGCCGAGGGCGTCATGGTCCAACGGGAGCTGAAGGAAGAGGAATTGACGTGGATTATCGAGCAATCGCTTAAGACACCTTACTATATTGCTGCTATTTTGTTTTCTTCGGGGCTATTTTCTGATTATCGTGTGGAGGCGGCAGAGAGCAGTGAATCCGTACCGACTTTGTTTATTGTTGCTGAGCATTGGGCAGAAACGGCTACCTCTAGTTTAAGGAAGTTGGCGCCAAAAGCTTCGGTGGAGGTATTGGGTGGGCATCTTATGTTTTGGGAGTATAGTGGGAAGTTTAATGGAATTGTTGAGAGGTTTTTGGAAGAGAATGGATAACAGGATTTTTTATACTTCTTCTGTTCTGCCGAAAACTAGAACAACAGATAAGACTGCCTTTTTCACTGAGAAGGCAGTCTTTTCTTTGAAGATAAAGTTATTTGTCGGGATGGGCTTTTTCATTTATGACTTGATTGATTCATACTGAAGAATTCACGATGCTTAATCATAAAAATCCCTCCAATAATAAAATCTGAGTCCGTTTATTATCCTGGGTTCAATGGCTCCATTTATCCTCCCTCCCCCATGTTTATGTGAAATGTAGAGTGATAAAAGTCTCCACCTTTCTTTCGTAAAAAGGAGTTTAATTTACATTTTATGGGTAAATAATCTTTATTAAACCACCATTAAAAGGACAAAAGACTTAGATAAAACGTTCTGAATATGTGTTTATTTTCCTATCACCATCTATATTTCCATTTGATACCATTTATACTGGAGAAACTACGACATTTTTTTATAAAGGGAATGAATCCACTGTCCTATCTATCATACTTACAATCTCAACTCACTGAAAAAAAAGAGCAGGTCAACCGCTTAGAATCCTGTACTCGAGAGTTAGAGAATTTACAAAATGAGTTCGTTCACAACAGGAATTCCATAGAAGATCCTGAACTATCCCCCCATACATGGAAGGGTCAGTTAGCGAGTGCATTCAATGAAGTGCGTGAAGATATTTCCCTGAGCTACAGGGACCTATACCAAATGCAATTAACTGAGTCCATCAATATCTTTGAAAATAAAGTAAATGCCCTCTACTCTGAGATCCAGGCGCTTCAATTCAGTATCTCTCAAGAAATTTCCAGAATTAATGAGGAAAAGAGGAAAGGGGAAAACCACGTTGGGTGAAGAACTTAAAATACGCTACAGTGCTGTAGAACAAGCTGTTACGAACATTGACAATGCTACTGGGTCTCTTGACACGGAACTGCCGACGGATGCTGCCAGTGGCAATCAATTGGACGTAGTTGAACGAATAAATGAACTGAGTCATCAATTGAGGGAGATCAGGGATTTGTATAAAGAAATTCTGGCAAAGAATAATCAATCTGTAAAGCAATCATTAATCAGCATGGAGGAAGCAGACCATCAACTATCTTCCTCTATAAAGCTACGTTAGGAGGGTAAGGTTTGAAGATATTGGATTCACAAACACTGCATAACGGTATTGTAGAATTGATGAACAAGCTTTCAACGGAAGGGAAGCAGATTCATGCCCTTCAACGTGAAATCGAGGCTTTTATTCATCTTGATGATTCGTTTGAAGGAAAGGGAGGAGCAGCCATCCGTGCTTTCTATGAGGACTTTCATAGGACCCTTCTCCCTGCCTTTTCATATATATTAGAAGACTTCGAGCGATCCCTTAGCAACATCAAGAGTGCAGCGGAAGACTTAGAGCCCGATGAAACCGGGTATATTAAACAATCATTTCTTTCCCATGACCTGAAAGCAGCCTTAAGAAAGGGAGAAAACATGACACTTGAACTGGTTGATGAAGCTAATTCCACAATCAGCCGGGTGAGTGATATTGTTTACTCACCACCTCTTCAAGAGAACCGGTTTACTAGTCTGCAGTAACAAGCTCAGAACAAAGTTGACCAAACAGTTGAAGACTTGACTGCATTTGATACTGCCCAAACAAAGGAGCTTGAGTCGGTTGAACAAAATATTCAGCTATTAAAAAAGTATTTATACGAAGTGAACGGGATGTTTAAGAATGAAACATTAAACATTAATACTTACGAAAGTTCCATTCTAGATGACTCAAAGTTTCATGAACAAGTACATTCATATCAACAAAATCGAAAGTTATCAGTCATTGGGGACATGTTCCTATCACCCTTTGATACGATCAATAGTAAAATGAGTTGGGGAGACAACCTTCTTGCAGGCTATCAAACTCTATCCGTCCTGTCTGCAGGGGTATTTTCTACCAAACTTAAAGTTCACTATCTTGGCAGCAAGCCCACACTATGGCAGAAACTAAGAGGCAAATACGAGTTCAGTGTCAGGACCGATCCTTCCTGGACAAGTAAAGGGAAACACAGTTCCAAGCTGGCGAAAAAAATCCTTACATTTTCAAGAGCAGAAACGCCAAGTAACCCCTTGTTAAAACAATTGCAAAGATTCGTTAAGACATACGAAAGCCCTGCCCACATATATAAACACGCAGCCGGATTCCCAAAAAACTTCAATAAGTTAACCGGAGCACAGTTAAGAAAGAGCATATATAACCGTATGACAACAGGTACCAAAGAGATTCTAGGAAAATCGGCAAGTGCAAAAGGACTAACGACAGTAGGTAAAAAAATACCTTTTGTTGGAACTGCCGTTTCATTTGTAGCAAATGCTGGAGAATTTACATCTCCCGAGAATGCTAATATGGGTTCAACCGAGAAAATCGGTCGCTTCGTCGGTGGGGTAGGAACAGACTTGGCCGCAATTGCTGCAGGCACCCAATTAGGAGCAACTATTGGGAGTATAGGCGGACCTATCGGAATAGTCGCAGGAGGAGCAATTGGTGGTCTGGTCGGCGGTCTTGCCAGCTCTAAATTTGGTGGAAAGGTCAAGGATTTCACAGGGAACATAGGCAAATCAATTGGCGAATCCTCTGCAGTCAAGAAAATCAGTAAGGTAAAGGACTCTGTAATGAGTTGGTTTAATTAGGAGGAAATTATGTTTTGGACAATAGAAGACACGATTGAAGTTGTTAAACTAGGAGTCGCATTAATTTTAAGTACTCAATTTGCTTATGGCTGTACAATAGCACTCTTAGAAAAAACGATGTTAGGTTTCTACGAGTATTCGATATACGATCCACCCACTACCACCATTCAGAAAATGATTAACATATTTCAAAAAGGCTTGTTGGGTTCCGGGCATTATATTTATACGAAAATTGGAAAATATAATTGGTTCGTGCGAAAGATATTGTTCCTAATTGCACTGGCTATTCAAGGTATTCTCTCAATCACGTTATACTATATAATATCCGGGTTGCTGGAAGGTATTTTTTTATAACGGAAAAAAAGATAGAAAACACCTCCCGCTACCCTATATTGCCGCCAATTTGTTTTCTTCCGGGCTATTCTCTGATTATCGTGTTGAGGCGGCAGAGAGTAATGAATCTGTACCGACTCTCTATGTTGTCGCCGAGCACTGGGCCGAAGTTGCGACATCCAGTCTGAGAAAGCTTGCTCCTAAAGCGTCGGTGGAGGTACTGGGAGGACATCTTATGTTTTGGGAGTATAGTGAGAGGTTTAATGAGGTGGTTAAGGGGTTTGGGGGAGGGAATGGATAACACAGCATTTTCTTTATCCTTCATTCGTTCTGCCACAAACTAAAGCAATACAAAAGATTGCCTTTTCCACTGAGAAGGCAGTCTTTTCTTTGACGATCTATTAGAGTTGGCGAGTCGTTTTTACTTTTGGCTTGATGAGGGATCCTTAAGGTTTTACCATACTTAATCAAATAAGACCTGAGATAATAAAAGCAACTAGGTTCTAGCCACGAGAAGATGGTTCTAATTATTCCCCTCCATATTTATGAAAAAAACAGAGTGAGAACCGTCCCTTTATCACACTAGGCAAACGATGGTCAATCAGACGGCAAGAAAGGTAAGGTTTCTTGTCTGTAATCAGGCATATTCATGTCATTTATTTCATAAAGAAAAGATCTTGAAACTCTTTTATTCCACCATATTCATGAGAAAAGTATAGTCGGAACCGTCACCGTGTTACCCTAACACCTTATTTCTTCCGATACTTATCCTCAATGATCTTATATCCCTCGTGGTTAATCTTATTCCACTCAGTCTTCTTATAGTTAAGCCCTTTAAGTCTTTCGTTGATCCGGTCAGGATCATATTCCCTGAAATATGATGATTCAGCCAATGCTTTCATGACACCATGCCCTGGATGTTTCTCATCTCGATAAGCTTCAAGAAACTCATAGAACCCATGCATTCCGCCTACATCTTCAGGGGGTGCTGTCTCTGCTCCATCAAGAAGGGTTGGAAAACCAAAGTAGTAATCATCGACAACCTGCTCAAGCTTTACGGTAATATGCCAATCATCACCTAGATCATAGACATATCTGATTTCCTTATACTTCTCCAGATAATCATCGATCTTTAAACTAGTAGGCTTGCGCACTTCAATCTTCAATCTTTCCTGATAGTTCTTCTCAAATTCCAACCTTTCAAGTGGCATGGATTTTAGCCGTTCTTCATACATGGCTTTGTTTTTCTTATAATGCTGATGCTCAACATACGCTTCTTCATTATTCGTGACAATCTTATGATCCTCAGTCAGATCAAATTCAAAGAGGTGGTAACCTTCATAAGGATAACCACTCCGAAAATTGGTTACGTTCTGGATGACATCATGAAGCCTGTTATATGTCGCTCCTGCTGGCATGATGACTCTTCTCCATACTAAGGGATTGGACTGTTCCAATTCTATTCTTACAATGTATGATTTCAATTTGGATTCATCTCCATTTACAATTTGATGAGCAGCATCGACAGCAAGCATATGCTCAAATCTATTATCCCATTCACTTTAAATGATTATTATTCCCGGCGTCCTTATGACCAAGAGTTCTTTGGTTGGGCGATTAAACCATACCATAAACGACCTTACTTTTCATTTTTTGCTCATGTAATATATTAAGGGGAAGCATTCTGCTTCCCCTTAATATATTGTAGTGATGCCTCAAAAAAGAAGCATGAGAACCGTCCCCATGCTCCCTGTGATGCCTCAAAAAGAAGCATGAGAACCGTCCCCATGCTTCCCCCATGCTTCCCATTCCTCCTTAAAACCCCATATTCAATAACGATTCAATCTCACTCATGAAATCCAATACGCTCATACGGACGATCAGGTAGGCGATGAACAGGGATGCTGCCGATGCACCCGTTGCCCAGTATAGTTTGTTTAATGATTTTTCACTCTTCATCGCTCGATCGTAGACTATGATGGACGGCAGGATGGCGATAGTATAGAAGAGTGATACTCCCGTCAGAGTGAGAGTCAGTTGAATCGACCCCATTAATCCAAAGATGATGGCCACTACATTTAATGCCGTGAATGGGATAAGAATGCTGCCGAATTGACCCAGTAACTCTTTCAAGGTGAATCCTTCTGTCATGAACTTTGATACAAGGAAGACACTGATGAAGGATCCCAGGATAAAAAATACTGCAAACATGAATAAGGAGGACGTAATGTTAAAGAACGGCAACGACTCTGCTCCTATTCCCCCTTCAGAGAAGAGACTGCCAAATCCACCAACAACGGCCTTATACAATTTATTTGCCAGGAAGTAGATACTCAGTGCAAACGCAATGACAAAGAGGGCCATCGTAATGATTCCATTCACATACTGGCTGTCTTTAGTATCGAATGCCACAGATGGTTTTTTCAATACTTGCAAGGCATAACTCCAGTACTTGGACACATTTTCTTTTGCTTTCGTTACATGTTCATTCGTGTTCACCGGCTGTGCAGCCACGGCAGGTGAAGCTGCTGCTGCTTCTGTGTAAGCCGTTGGCTGAGGATTCCCGGTTTCCATTAAACTTGTTCCACATTTTCCACAGAAATTCCCTGAATCCTGTTCATTAAGACAATTTGTGCATTTCAACATGTCTTACCTCCATTAAATCGAATCTCGTTCTGTTTCGTTAATATCGATTTTCTCAATTTTATAGTGTGAATCTTCCTTCATCAGTGTGTAGATCTTTTCACGGTCATACGTCGTCTTCTCGCCCAGATGATTCGTGAAAACAAACCGTTCATTCGTGGTGACTTCAAATGAATCATCCCCTACTTCTTCCGTATGGATGATCTGATTCTCAGTAAACTCATAGGAGTAATCCTTATCTTGGAGCTCTCCTATGTACTCCTTCAATTCCTCATCGGCTATACTACCTTCTGACATATAAGGTTCGATTAATGAAAAATCCCGGGAGTTCAACGCCTGCTCGTATGAATCCCTGAAATCCAGGATAAACTGGTTCGCTTCATCAAGTGAAGCTGAAGCTTCATCTCCCTCATCTTTTAACGGTTCCATTGATTCTACCGCTATCATAAAAGGAAGCTCTCCCCATACATCATCTTCCTGAGTAATCTCTTCACTTCTAAATTTCTGACCTTCCGGCGTTGCTAACTCTGCGAACATAGAGATGTCCTTCCCTTCAGGAAATGGACCAAGGTACTCAAACTCTTCAAGCTTCGTGTTCGTACTCTTCCCGTCCACAAACAATACGGCTTCAGGAACATTGGTATAGATGGAATAAGTGGAACCGTTAAAGTCAAGATCGTATTCAGATTGATGGTCTTCACTTGATCCCACTTCAATTTCTTCTTCCAATGCAAATTCACCATACTGACCAGATGCCTCACCTTTGATTGTATACACTCCAGGATAGGCTTTACTTCCCTCGATCGGCTCACCGCTGTCCTTGATTGTCACTTTCTTTTTACCTACTTTAAAGGTGGCAGGCGCCATATTGGTCTTCATCATGATTTGATTGGGAATCGCCTCAATTTCATATGTATCATAAATACCCGCGATTGAATCCCGCTTCACTTTGAACAAATCATGGCCATATCGGTTCTTTACATAAGCAGCAGATTTTATATCATTGGTAATAATGGATGCCAATTGCTCCCTTATATCTTCCCAACCCGAAGATTGAATAAAGGAGAAATACTGTTTCTTATTCAATAAAGCACTTTCATCCAATGTTAGATATTCAATAAATTCCCCTTCGCTATTTGAAGACATCGCCTGGTCCATCGATTGAATGGTTTTCATCGGATCATAAATAGAAGATAGTATCATATGAGTGCTGATCAGACTAATCAATAAAACACCTGCAATAGTAATAAATACCTTTGTCTTCTTGGACAAGGGAGCTCTTTTCACTGAATGCTTGATTTCCACCTCTTTCTTTGCTCCACACCCTTCGCAAAAAGCTGGATTATTCTTTAATTCTTGTCCACATTCTGTACAGTAACCCAAGTTGCAACCTCCTTCACTAAAATAAAACCTATAATTATCCATTTTTTACAACAGCTACTATTATAACATCAACGAACACATATTATGGGTATTTATAACTATTAATTGTAGGTATTTATACCTATTATAATAACAATCTGAATTTATGAACTAATGAAAGTTTCAGGGTGTTGACATCATTGCAAATAAATCCGGTAAACCATTTGCAATTCAGGCAAAACGGGACGCAGGGCCGGTCGGAAATAAAGCTGTTCAAGAAGTTGTATCCGGTAAGAGTATCACTGTGCTGATGTATCCTGGGTTATTACAAACAGTACTTTTCCACCCTCGGCTAAATCATTGGCTGGTAAGACAAACATATTACTTTGGGATAGAAGAAATATGATAGAAATAGCGGACCTATAACACACCTAAACTAGTTATTCACAGGATTTTTTCTAAATTAAACTAATTTGGAAGTAAAGGTTCTGATACTTTTTTAAAATATAAAGAAGCACGAGAACCGTCCCTCTGCTCCCCCACCTTTCTGTTAAAATATAGATAAACGGAATTTCCTGGAGGTGGACATATGGATTACTCAGTCATCGGAAAGAAGATAAGAGAATTGAGAAAGGCTGTCGGGATTACTCAAGGGGAATTGGCAGAAGAGATCTGTACTCAGGCACTGATCAGCCGTATTGAAAATGGGGATATCTATCCCAGCGCCACGGCTTTATACCAAATCTCGGTAAAGCTTGGCGTCGACGTAAACTATTTCTTTGAAATCGGGACCACTCCACGGCTCGATTACATAATAGAAGTGGAAAAGCAATTGCGGTACTTAAGGGTTTATCGGAAATACGAGGAAATGATGGAACTGGTCAAGAACGAGGAAAAGAATCCACTATTCTATAAGGACAATGAACTCCTTCAACTTCTTTGCTGGCACAAAGGGATTTATCAATTCGAAGTGAAACAGGATGCCGAAACGGCCTTTTCCCTCTTACATAAAGCATTTCACCTCACCGCTCATCAGAAAAAGGCGATGTCTGAGAGGGAAATGGAGATCCTGGCCAGCAACGGCGCCATTCATTACAATAAACATCAATATGACGAATCCCTTCATTATTTTAAGCAAGTCGAAACGGCCATGAATACAACAGGACAACTACAAGATAAAAGTATTAAAACCAAATTATTTTATAATATCGCCAGAGTCCTGACACGCCTAGGAGAACTGGAAGAATCGTCGGAATACTGTCATAAAGCCATCAGATGGTGCTTAGATGAGGAACTGCTCTGGGGACTTGGTGAGCTTCACTATCAAATTGGATACAATTATGAGCTAAAGAATCAATACGAAGAATCCCTTCCTTACTTCAAACGTGCTTTGCAAATGTTTGAGCTCCGAAATGATGAGCCTTATGTGGCGTTTCTTGCACCGAAGATTGAGGAGATTTCACAACTGTCAGGCCAAGGGACAGGCCCCTTGTCCCAGATAACCAAGTAAAGACGGTGGACCATTAATTCCACCGTCTCTTTATAATGTGTGACAGTGTACCTGTCCCAGTGATCCATACCAATTCCTCGTCCACCCTCTCCTGATCTTCTTCTGATTCGCTGAAATCTCTTACGTCCCCGCATCCTTCACATCCCGAACATTCCCACTTTATCAGGATCGCGTCTACATAGCCCAGTAGTAATTTCCCTTTCAACCGCCCGCCTTCACGCTTGAAGAGGGTATGATCTTACACCATAAATGAGGAACAATATTCCCCCACAATCTCTAATTTACCGATTGGATCCGCTACCTGACATCCTGATTCCATCCATTCATCCACCCTTCCCGTACATTCACATTTTTAACAGGCAGGAAAACAAAAAAAGGACACCCTGTGAAAGAATATTTTCACTGGTCTCCTTTGAAATGATGGAAGCAGAGGAGAAGTTCTATTGCATCCATATTCACTTTTTGATACAAAGTATAGGGAAAAGAAGCAAAAGCATCGTACCCAAGTCACTCATTTTCCAAATAGCCCTTCTTCAATTCGCGAACTATATTTAAATAATTGTCATTGCCTAGAAATCCATAAATGAATTCTGCATTTCTATAAGCTTCTTTAATGCTCGAACAGTCTCCATTCATTTTTTCATAGCATTGCCCCTGGTAATAATAAAAATTCCCAAGCATCGAGATATTTTCATTTTCTTTAGACTCTTTTATTCCCTGGACAACCGTTTCCAGGGCCTCCTGATATTTCTTCAAGTCATACAGGGTCTTGGCCTTGTTATATAAGATTCGCAATCTGTAGATTTCCGGCTGACGGAGCAAGGACGGGGTAACCTCTTTAAATTCACTCTTCAAAGCTTTGTTATAGTACATGAGTGACGATGTAAGGTTATCGTTCTCTCCATGGATAAGGGCTAAAGAGTTCAGGATTTTGAAATGAAGAAAACCCTTTTGATTGATCAAAAAATATTCTTCTTTTAGTAGGTCTTTTAAGAGCGACACAGTCATCTGGTAATTCTCTCTCTTTAGACGATAAGAACTGATAACATTCATCCACCTTAAATATTGTTCGAACCAGGTACGGTTGTTGTTTTCCATTGGACGAAGTTCTTTTTGTGTCAATTGGTGAACATCATTGAATCGTTGCTTAATAGCTAAATTTTCAATAAAAGAAACGGTTCTGTTTATGTATTCTACATTATCATCCAATAAATACTGCAAGAAATAACTGATTGGTTTATTCAACTTCAAAGATATAAAAAAGATTGTTTCAAGTGTGGGTTTGGTCTGCCCTCTCTCGATCAAACTTAAAGCTGCCTGAGTACATACACCTTGCGCCAAGTCATTCTGAGTCATGGAATTTTGCTTTCTTAGACGGATGATTTCCTTACCCAAATCGGTTATACCCATATTACCCCCATCTTTCTAGTCAAAATATCATCTAGGTAAAGTATGACTTATATCCCTTAAATTGTCATCTATAAATATTAATCTACTTATATTTTGTTTATTTTCAAAAAATTTAATTGTATAGTTGGGTTGCAGTACAGAATACTACATAAAACAAATCATAGGAGGAATTAACCATGAAAGTTTCAGCTTTGTTATTGACTATTGGATTAAGCATCGGCGGGGGAGCAGATAGTGCCGACATTACCGACAGATTAAAGGGTATCATTCCTGTTGATACTGAGGATGATTTGCCACACGAATTCAGTGTAAAAGTGGATAAATAAAATGGAATTGCGACACAAGATACCCGGCCCGTCCTTAATTTTCAAGCCCAAAACCGAATCCGGTAAAATCGCTGATAAACCGACATTATGGAGACCTGCTACACTATCATTGATCATTCTTCTCGCGGCTCTTCTAATAGGTGTATTGCTGACGGATACCAGCACTTTATCCTTTACCGACGAAAATCTGAATAGTGCAGAAAGAGTGCAGGCATTTATTATAGGAGCAGTCGCCGTAATCGCCCTCTTCTTCATCTCACAATCTATACTTGCTTTATACTTGTACCTAACCGTCAAGATGTTCAGGCATTTCAGCTCGTATCGCGAATTACTGTCTTTAGCATTCTTCGTATCCATTCCGGTTTCTCTCGCAGAATTGTTAAAGGTATCCAGTCCTTTATTCACTTCCAAGGAAAATATCTCAGCACTGTCCTCTTATATTGGGGGATCCCCTATATTGCAAGGGATGATCGCACCATTGGAAATATTCAATATTTGGAGTTTGGTCATTCTCACCATCGGTCTCCATCAACTGACCAAACTAAAGACCTTTAAAGTCTTATTCATTGTTGCCGGCCTTGTGATATGGGACTCACTAACGAGTACGGGGACCGCTTATATCACTGATTTATTCAGTGAACCGAAATAAAATGAGGGGAAATTATGAAAAGAAATATACTTGTACGCCAACATGATAGCAATGATTGTGCTCCAGCATGTTTAGCCATGGTTTCTTCCCATTATGGTAAAAAAATGGAGCTCTACAAATTCAGAAATAAAATGCAAACGCAGCGTAAAGGAACCATACTGAGCGATCTCGTAAAGACCGCTAATGAAATAGGCTTTATCAGTAAACCTATAAGGGTTGATAAAGAAGGATTTCAAAGTAGATTCACCCTTCCTTCCATAGCCCAAGTCATTCTGGAAAATGGGCAAAGTCACTTTGTTGTCATCAGGGAAATCTATAACAACAAAGTAGTAGTATTAGATCCCGGCCAAGGGAAGCGTGTTGAAAGCATTGATTCCTTTTTTAAATACTTTACGGGGCTGATGGTGCTCCTTACCCCCAACAACAATGTGTTTGTGAAGAAAAATGATGAGGTGGCAAACAAAAAAGTATTCCAGCGCTTCCTCACTCTGTTGACCCCTCACAAATGGCTGTTAGGGATGATCATTTTAGCATCCATTACGTTGACAGTGACGGGGATTGTCGGTTCATTTTTCAATCAAGTGATTTTCGACCAGGTTATTCCCAATAACTTAGAGACACAGCTCCTGGTCTTCACCCTGTTATTCCTGGGAGTTTCCTTGGTCCAGGTAGCGATCGGCTTCATCAGGGCCCAGCTGGCCATCCATGTATCTCAGAAAATGGATATCTCTCTTGTGCTAAATTATTTCAAGCATATTTTCAATTTACCGATAAGCTTCTTCTCCACCAAGAAAACAGGTGATATCCTGACACGTTTCGGTGACAGCTTTGTCATTAAAAATGTACTGACCAATTTAGTGCTGACCGTCTTTCTGGACTTGATCCTGGCTCTTGGTACCGGTATCATCCTGTTCAACATATCCCGAGAATTATTTATGATCATCGCCGTTATAACCGTCATTCACATCATCATCGTTTATTCCTTTAAGGAGCCTTTCAAGAAGTATAATTTAAAGAAAATGGAGCAGGACTCCAGGCTGAATTCAACAATAGTCGAAAGCTTGAATGCCATTAACTTTGTAAAATCTTCGAACCATGAGAAATCCATCATGGATCGAGTCGAAAAACATTTCATAAAGTCTCTTAAGATTGATTTCAGAATGCAGCATTTAGCGAATCTTCACGACAGCATTTCTTCCACTTTGATGACGATCGGAAGCCTTGCTCTTATCTCTTACGGTGCTTTGATGGTGATGAATGAAACCATGTCCATTGGTGTCCTGCTTACTTTCAGTGTCCTATCCTCTTTCTTCATGGATCCGATAAACCGATTGGTGAATATGCAGTTGGAGATTCAGGAAGCGGACATCTCCATGAAACGTCTGTCAGAGATCCTTGATATTAAAGAAGAGCCCTTGGAAGATGACAAAAAGATTGAATTTAAGTCCATTCAGCAGTCAGTTACATTTGAAGACCTGAGTTTCGGCTACCGTGAAGGGAAACATACGGTGAAAGATATCAACATCTCCATCAATAAAGGAGAGCGTACAGCTATAGTAGGAACTTCGGGGTCTGGAAAGTCCACCCTGGCAAAGCTTCTGGTTGGCCTTCACTCTATAAAAGAAGGAAGAATATTAATTGATGATATAAATACCCAAGATTACACATTATCTTCTTTACGGAAGCGAATAGGCTATTGCCAACAGGATGTCCAGCTGCTTCCCGGTACAGTCTTTGAAAACCTGACTCTTGGACAGGAACACCTGGAAATGAAAGATATACAGGAGGTTCTCGGCAAGGTTGGCTGTTCAGGATTTATCCATACGCTGGATGACGGGTATGAAACCCATATTGAAGAATCAGGCGTCGGGCTTTCCGGAGGGGAGAAGCAAATCATCAATCTTACCCGCTGTTTATTAAAGGATCCTGAACTCATTGTACTCGATGAAGCCACAAGCAATATGGACTCTATGAGAGAAAAAGAAGTTTTCGAACAACTATATACCAACTTCCCTAATAAAACGATGCTGATCATCGCTCATAAATTAAGCCTGATAAAAAATTGTGACAAGATCATTGTAGTCAAAGATGGGCAAGTCCTTGAAACAGGTACTCACCGATCGTTAATGGAAACCAAGGGGGAGTATTATCACCTTTGGAATGCACAGCATAGCGAGATTCACTCTGGCAGCCACGTGAAGGGACTTTCAGAGGCCGATACAAGTAACCACTGCGACGAAGACGATGATGTTTTTCAATACTAATAGAGGAGTGAAGTATCTTGGCTATCGATGTAAAGGAAAATAAAACATTAAAGCTGAGCAATGTTGTCTTACATAAAGTGAATGTCGAAGAACTGAAGAAGGTGTCAGCTGAGAAAATCGTGAAATTATTGAACGCACAGCTACTATCTAAGGGTGCCGCTCCTAAAGGTCCTTTGATCAACCATACTTACTTAAGGAATGGGGAAAATCAAGTCAGTTTCATGATGCAAGCGAGTAAACCGGTAGAAGTCAAATTCCCCTACGGTTTCAGTGACTCTCTCAAAATTGAGAATTGTTTATATACCAGATTCCAAGGAAAAGAATACGATATCGATTATGCCTATCAGAAAATGAACCTGTATGCATACGAAAATGATATCTCATTAAAGAAAGAGAGTTATAGTATATTCCTCTCCAATGAGCCTGAGAGCGATAAGGTCGTGATTGATATCTTCATGCCCATGAATAAGTGAGTTCGGATACTTCTCAAAGTGATAGGGAGGACTAGGTGAAATGGGTATCAAAGGGAGAGAAAACAATGGAAGCTATTTTAGAAAAAGAGTTATTATTACCGAATCAATATGTAGATGTTACTGATCAGGAAATGGAGTATGTTGATGGTGGTGTCGCAATCGCCACTATCCTCGGTATCGTCACTGCTGTCATTGCAGCATCCGGTGCAACATATGGAGCTGGTAGAGTAGCAGGTGAAAGAGCCTATTACGCAGGACTGCGAAATAGTACGTATCAAAAATGGAAATGGCAAATCCGTGCCGCGGCTGTGGGAGTTGGCGGCGTAGCAGGTGGTATCTTCATGCTAGGATTTGAGAACAAATTCTATTCCATGATTTAAGCTTTACGTCTTTCACCATACTTAGTTTAACCTATTATATCAAAATAAATTAAAAAAAGCACCCATTTCGCCTGTCCTCCCTATCACTTTGAGAAACAAATTTGAGTAAGGATGAAATCAAATGAAATCTTATCACATTAATGAGATTACGGATAGTCAAATCATGTACAATCATAAACCTTTTATGCTCATCCTCACCCTTTTGGGGTCCGTGATCTTTTCGCTCATACTATTGGGATCTTTATCAATATATGCAAGTAGTTCTTCTGTATTCACCTCATCAGGTGAATTGCATTCACTGAATAAAACAGAAATTGTCGCTGCTGAAGCGGGCTTCATTGCCCCCTCCCTCTCTCCATTAGAGAATCGTGTAGAGAAGAATCAGAAGCTTGCTGCTATCCAAACTGAGTCGGGAAGCTTAGACATCCTCTCTCCTGAGGGTGGCTTCTTTGTTCAAGATCCCTCCATTATGAAAGGGAAGTTTCTTTCTGCAGGTGATCCAATCGGTGTGGTCTCAAGTAATAAGAAGATGTTCATCAAAACGAACATCCAGAAAAAAGACATGATACACGTAAACGAAGGATCCGAGGTAGCTGTCAGGTTTTCGGAGATACAAACCGAAACCAAAGGAGAGATTACGAGTATTCAATTTATTCCGAGTGAAGATCAAGAGGATGTTTATTCAGTCAAGATAGAGCTGAAAGAGTCAATCAACCACCAAAAAGTCCGGGAAGGTATGGAAGCTCTCGTCATTTTCGAGACCACACCCCAGTAGGAGGAAAACCTATGAATTACACAATCGAAATTGAAAATGTCAGCAAGATGATCCGCTCGAAAGAAATCATTAAGAATATTTCTTTCAATGTAGGAAAAGGGGAAGTCTTTGGATTCCTAGGTCCCAATGGTGCAGGAAAGACCACTGTCATTCGTATGCTTGTCAATTTAATCAGACCGACAAGCGGAACCATCCGTATCTGCGGACATGACATAAACACAGACCGAAAACAGGCAATGGCCCAGATCGGAGCGATCATTGAACAACCAGAACTCTACAATTACATGAGCGGTTACGCGAACCTTAAGCATTACGCAAACATGAATGACACTTCCATCACCCATGAAAGAATAATGGAAATCGCCTCAGTCGTAAATATAGAAAAAAGTTTAAAAGAGAAGGTCAAAACCTATTCACTCGGTATGAGGCAACGACTGGGACTTGCTCAAGCATTGTTGCACAAACCAGAAATCCTCATACTCGATGAACCTACCAATGGACTAGATCCCAATGGGATAAAGGAGTTCAGGAAATATGTCAGACACTTAGCAGACGAACATGGCATGACCATCTTGATCTCCAGCCATCTGCTAAGTGAAATTGAACTAATGTGTGACCGGATCGGGATCATCGAACATGGTAAACTAATTGAACTGAAAGACCTTAAGGCTCCTTCCACCCTTCAGAATCATAAGTTTCTCATAAAAGTCAGTGACACCGAACTTGCTGCTGACCTCCTTGGTACGAAGGAATTGCTCTTTAGAAAAGTGGATCCGAATACAATTGAACTGAGAATCCCAGAAGAGAATATGCCTGAAATTATACAAGAATTGAACTCTCATAACATAAGAATCTATTGGGCAGCTCCCATCACAGAAACATTAGAGGAACATTACTTCAGTACCTTGTCAGCATCGGAGGGCATGTAATATGTTTAAACTGGTCAAAAATGAATGGTACAAAAATTTCTTCCGCATCAGAAATTATGTTAGCTTACTCTTTATCCTGTTCTTCTCGATCATTACGGTTCTGCTGCCGTCTTTCTTTTCTTCCCAGTATACGACTGGCTCTTATGACAAGGACAATTGGAAGGAAGAAGTCCGGGGTGAATTGACTGCCTTGGATAAAAAGTTTTCAGAAGCAGATAAAAAGCATGAATCCAAGCTTCAATCCGATCCTGAATCGATGGAAGTCATGATTCTAGAATCAGAGAAAAATGAAATCACCGAAGAAATCAATCGATTAAACTATTATCTTGAACAAAACATCATGCCTGTCAGCAACAATAATCTGTACGATAATTTACTTTCAGTCACACAGATGACGGGGTTGATCACTGTTCTGATTACAGTAGTCGCTGTATCTCTCATAGCAGATGAATTTTCATCAGGAACCATCAAGCTGTTGTTAATCAGGTCTGTCTCGAGATTTAAGATCTTATTATCCAAGTTGATTACCATGATTCTGTATATCTTATTCTATACAGCTTCTGCAATCCTTTTTACACTGGTCATCAGTTTATTGATGAGTGATATCAATTCCTCATCGTCCTATGTATTCTCTAAGGGGATACACAACTTCATGCACGAAAACTTTTATGCGCTATTTGCCCAAAATATAGTAACTCAACTTTTTTCAATTATGATGGTTTCACTTATCGCCTTTTCACTGACTGTGATTTTCATAAGCAAATCAGTGACCTTACCCCTTTCATTGGCCATTTACTTCATGGCGGCACCAATGACTATGTTCCTGAGTCAATATACTGATCTAACAAGGTACCTTTGGTTTGCAAACTGGGATTTCAAACAGTTCCTACTGCCTTTCAAGCACACACAAGGTCCGCTGATCGAAGGAATGACACTTACATCATCCCTGCTGATCAATGTGCTCTACTGTATTCCTTTGCTGCTCATTACATTTTACTTCTTCCATAAGAAAGAAATTTACAACTAAGGAGTGTCGGACACATGAAAGATTCAGTTTTAAAAAAAGTGATTCTATACATTCTCGGTATGATCATCGGTCTTACGATCGGCATTGTCATTTTTATCCCGATCGTAGAAGATACGGCCATAGGTCTTGTCATCGGGTTTTGTCTAGGCGTTACCACAGGGATCTCTATCCAGCCCTTTGCTAAGAAGAAATGGTTCTGATGAGACTCGGGGTAGAGTGGGGACCCTCCCACTCTACCCCTTAACCTTATACAATAAATGAACCGAAACCTAAGAATCCCTGCCGCCTGGCGCTGGGACACCCCCTTCAATCCTCTTCAACACCCTATTCCTTTTCTCCTTGGGCAGGCTCTTCAATTGGAGCATTCCCAATTGACTCAGGCACTTCCCGATCTGGTAAATTTCTCCGCAAACGGTGATTAGTTTGACAACACTAGGAGTCTTGTTTGTAATCCCCTAGCATTCAGATCTCTTACTTCATAAAGAAACGATGTTGAAACTCTTTCATTCCATAGTTATGCAATAATTGAGTGAGAACCGTCCCTCCCCTTCCCCATTGCAACCCACCATTATATACAATACAATTCATTATATATAACCTAATAAATCTAAAAGCCATAAAGGACTGTATAAAATGTCGAAAACCAAAAAAGTGAATACGCTTATTTCCCTTAAAGATGAAGTAAAGGAAAAACTAAGAGAGGATATTATTATGTTCAAACTCAAGCCCGGCGACCGCATTGTGGAAACAGAAGTGGCCAAAAGGCTGGGTATCAGCCAGGTGCCGGTAAGGGAGGCACTTAGGGGCCTGGAGGAAGAAGGGCTCATTCATACGATTAAGTATAGAGGTGCCTTTGTCACGGATATCAATCCCGTTGAAATGTATCATATGTTTTCATTAAGGGCGAAGATCGAGACAGATGCCATTGAAGCGATTCTCCCCCAGCTGACCAGAAGGCATTTCGGTGAGTTATACGATATCGTGGACAAAATGAAATATGCCGAGAAGGATTATGCGGTCCAGTCGCAACTGGATATGGAGTTTCATCGTACGATCATTGAGTGGTCCAATGTAGATGTGTTTTTACGCATTTGGGGAATGTTAACGAATCATATCCGACGATATATCACGTTATTGAATCCGAAGGTCCGGATCCTTCCAGAGGAAGTCCATCAATACCACCAAGCCCTTGTGGAAACGCTGGAAGAAAGAGATGTAGAGAAAGCAAAAACCGTCTTCAAAGAACATATAATGAAAATGGTTGAAAAATAGACTCCAAACGAAGACCCCTATCTATTTATGGTAGGGGTCTTGACGCGCCTCTGTAGATTATATATAATCACAGATATTATATATAATATTAAATCTGAATTTTCACAAAGGTTTTTGGGAGTAAAGAAATTTTTTTAAAGCGTATTGTTAGCGGTTACATTCTCTGTATGGATCAGGATTCTCATCTGCTTCTTACAGGGCCAATTACAAAGGGGGAATCAAGATGAAAAAGAAATTCAACGTTATTAGCCTGCTTATGGCAGCTGTCTTACTGATTGGGTTAGCAGGTTGTGGAAAAAGTGCGGGGGGATCAGCATCCAAAACCGTTACGTTAAAGCTGGGTCACAATCAGCCCACCTCTTCGCCATTCCATGCAGGGGCCGAAAAGTTTGCAGAATTAGTAGCAGAGAAATCAGATGGGAATGTGAAGGTTGATGTGTACCATGACAGTCAATTAGGGGATGAAGGGGAACTTGCTACAGGTACGAAAATGGGAACAGTGGATATCTCGCTTGTGGCGACTGGAAGCGTGACGCAATATTACCCTCGCTATTCCATGTTTGATTTGCCCTTTCTCTTCAGGGATTACGATCATGTCGATAAAGTGTTGCAGGGCGAAGTTGGAGAACAGCTTGCCAGTGAAGCGGAAGAGCAAGGTGGCTTTAAAGTGATGAGCTACTGGGAGTCAGGGTTCAGACACTATGTCAACAGTAAGCGTCCTTTGAAATCACCCGAGGACCTGGAAGGACTGAAAATCAGGACGCCTGAATGGCCGGTGCTGACCTCCGCCACAGAGACTCTGGGGGCCAGTGCCGTACCGATGCCATTTTCAGAGCTTTATATGGCAGCACAGCATGGGGTTGTCGATGGTCAAGAAGGACCAATATTTGCGATCAAAAGCTCGAAGATGTATGAAGTACAGGATTACATGGTCTTAGATGGCCATACGTATACAGCGATGCTCCTGATTATGAATCCAGATAAGTTTAATAGTCTATCAAAAGATGTCCAAGAGGTGCTAATCGAGGCATCGAAGGAAGCCGGGGATTATGAGAGACAGTTAATCCGTGATAATGAAAAGGAAGATATTCAGTACCTGAAAGAAGAAGGCGATTTAGAAATAGAAGAAAACCCCGATAAAGAGGCATGGAGAAAAGCCGTTCAACCTGTCTATGACAAGTACAGCGATGAATTTGGTAAAGATCTTATCCAGCAAATCATGGATACAAAGTAGATGTATAGGGGGGCTTTCCCTGCCCCCTTTCATGAATGAATCAGGAGGTGGGACGTATGAGAACTTTAAAGCTCATTGGCCAGGGATTAGAAAAGTTCGTGATATACCTAGTTCTATTCCTTATGGCCGTTTTGGTTTCTCTTGTCTTCATTCAGGTGGTCCTTCGATATGTCTTCTCGAATGGGCTGGTCTGGGTAGAAGAGCTTGATCGATACATTTTTGTTTGGTTAATGTTTTTAGGAATCGCAATGGGCGTTTATAAACAAAAACATATTGCGATTACGGCAGTGGCCGATCGACTGAAAGGGTTCTCGAGAGGCATTCAGCTTCTCGTACATATCATTACAGGATCCTTTTTTGCCGTGTTGTGTTGGCAGGGGATTCAATTCGTAGAGGTAAATATGTCCGGCACTGCTGCTGTACTGCCTATTAATCTCGGAATCATTTATTCTATTATACCCCTGTCAGGTTTCATTGCGATGATCTTTGTTGTCGTATTAATCGCCTCACCCAAGGAGGAGAAACGATGATTTTATTACTGTTTATAGTCTTTTTTGCCCTATTGATCCTGGGTGTGCCGGTTGGAATCTCTTTAGGAGTCGCCTCGATCATCACCATTCTGTGGGAAGGGGTGGTCCCGCTATTACTGATTCCCCAAAAAATGTTCGTTTCCATGAATAGCTTTACATTACTGGCCATCCCTTTCTTTATGCTGACGGGTGTCATCATGGATAAAAGCGGATTAACGCAAAGACTTGTGAACTTCGCTGACTCGATCATTGGATGGACGAAAGGTGGCATGAGTTATGTGAGTGTCACTTCCGGGATGATGATGGGAGGCATTTCCGGATCCGCACCTGCTGATACGGCTGCACTAAGCAGTGTCATGACACCAAGTATGGTGAAACTGGGCTATCCAGCACGATTTGCCGCCGCCTTGCAAGCAGCATCAGGATCCATAGGTATTATCATTCCCCCAAGTATTCCGATGGTTGTGTTAGGTGGAATTGCCAGTATTTCCGTCGGGAAGCTATTCTTAGGAGGAATCATTCCCGGTATTCTCATCGGGATTCTATTTATGGTGGCTTCGAGGATCATTTGCATCAAGAAAAACTATGGTGTATCTAAATCCAACTCGTTTTCATTCAGCTATTTCATCGACAGCTTCAAAAAAGCGATACTCCCATTATTTGCTCCGGTCATAATCGTCGGCGGGATTTTAACAGGCGCCTTTACACCTACAGAATCCAGTGTCATTGCGGTTGTGTATACGTTAATCCTGGGATTGTTCGTGTATAGAAGTATTCAATTTCGAGACTTGTCATCGATTTTCATGGAAGCCGTCATCAGTTCAGGGAATGTGTTGTTAATCATTGCCGCCTCCTCCCTGTTCAGCTGGATTCTCGTGAGCCACAACTTCCCACAGATCCTGAGCAGTCTCATCACAAGCGTATCAGACAGTCCATTCTTCATTATACTCGTCATTAACCTGATCTTTATCGTTGGCGGCATGTTCATTGAAGGTCTTGCGCTGTTAATTATGTTTGTTCCCATCCTCTTACCCATTGCCATGGGTGCCGGAATGGACCCAATTGTATTTGGGGTTATGATCGTCATTAACATTGCGATTGGAACACTGACCCCTCCGGTAGGTGTCTGCCTGTTCGTGGCATGCTCCTCCGCCGGCGTTAAGCTCGATCATGCGATGAAGAGTGCGATTCCATTTGTTCTGGTGCTTTGTTTTGCACTCGTTTTAATCGTGTTATTTCCGTCGATTGTTACGTTTATTCCTAATTTAATCGAATGATCAATCTAACGAAAGAAGAAATTGCAGAAGGAGAGATACATATGACTAAGAATCTATTTGATCTAACTGGCAAGGTAGCTGCCATTACAGGGGCTACGCGTGGTATTGGACGGTCAATGGCAATGGCACTGGCAGAAGCCGGAGCAGATATTGCCTTACTTCAAAGGAATCCAGAACAGACTGATGTGAAGGAAGAAATTGAACAGCTTGGGAGAAAGTGCTCCATTATTCCATGCGATCTTGAAAAGGTAGAAGAAGTGAAATCTGCTATTCCCAGTGTGATTTCGATATTTGGAAAGATTGATATTTTAGTAAACAATGCCGGTATTCAACGCCGGTCACCTTCCGTTGATTTTCCTGAATCCGATTGGGATGATGTGCTGAATATCAATTTAAAAGTGGTCTGGTTATTATGTCAGGAGGCAGGACGTCACATGGTTGCGAAAGGAGAAGGCAAAATCATCAACACCGCTTCCCTCCTTTCTTACCAAGGAGGATTGACTGTTCCAGCCTATGCAGCATCAAAAGGCGGTGTGGCACAACTCACGAAAGCCCTCTCCAATGAATGGGCAAAAGAGGGTATCAATGTAAACGCGATTGTCCCAGGGTATATTGCTACGGACATGAATACCGCCTTAATCAATGACCCTATCAGAAGTAAACAAATTCTTGATCGGATTCCAGCAGATCGATGGGGAGAACCGGATGATTTTAGGGGGACCGTTGTTTATTTAGCTTCGGGGGCTTCTAATTATGTTCATGGGCATTTGGTGGCTGTTGATGGAGGGTGGCTTGGAAGGTAGTTCAATCATTTTTTAAAAATTCAATAGAATGGGCACTGAAAACGTGACCTTTCTATTGAATTTTTTTATAAATTTGCACAAAACAAAATGGTATTAAACTTTAGAGTTGTAGGTGGTATAGTAAGCATGAAAAAGTACTATCTGGCTAGTTTGGCGATTAAACAATACCACGAAAGAACATACCATTTCATTTTTTTATCTATTTTCAGTTGGAGGAAAGGTTTTCTGCCAGCACAATAACCATTTCATTCTTCTGATGCTTCTTGAATGTGTGAAAGAAGCGCGAGAACCGTCCCGACGCTTCCCCTACCCGCCTACTGTCTGTGGTCATTATCTGACCCCAATTTTCTGACAATTGGTAGGAAATTTTTTACTTAATATAATTTGGTAGTGGCTAGATCTTGATTAAATACAGCCAGTGAAGAGAAAAATGAAAAGAATTATCACACCTATATACCTATCCAATAATTTCCCTCCGAGAGGAAGTATCAGGAACACTCAAAACACAGCAATATACAGCTTTTAAAAATTACTAAAATAATCCTAGCCTATAGCTGAAATTACTTATTAGCAACCATATAATAATTAATAAAGTCGATAAAAAGAAAATAGCATTATTCCCTTCCAATGTTTTTCTTTCAAAAATAACCGTCTGTATTATTATACTTATCATCCAACTAAGAATTACTGTAGATGGATTGGATGAAAAATTATAAGTAATTATGGTTAATATGATAAATGAAATATTAGTTACAATTGAAACTATCATTAAGAATTTGTATTTCCCTTTAGCTTGCAAATATTCATAACTTAAATTTCCTTGGGCAATTAACAATACTGTTATTAACATAAATACATATAATAATATATCTTCTTTACTAGTCAATATCCCATTTAATACATATTTGTTTACCCATGGATATATAAGAATTAATGCAATATAAAGGAGTGTATAAAAAATCCAACTTATGCTGATGAATTTTTTGTTTTTATTTATACCCAAAGGATTACTAGCGAAATAAGAAAAAGCAACCATACCTAATCCATTAGAAAAAAACCATATTTTAGACAAAAAGTCGTATGTACTTCTATAAACTCCTAGACCTTGTAGTCCGAATAACATAGATATAATTACCGAAATCATACCATTAAGGTTTATTTGTAAAGCTTGTGTAATCGATAGTGAAATAGATTCTTTATATAATCCAAGAACTTTTTTTATGTTAGATGAACTCAGACTTCTAAAGTTGAATATTCCTAAATCCTCTTTAAGTATAGTTTTCGATAACTTTACATCAAAAAGTCTCCTTAGAGCTATTAAAGTAATTAGAATATAAACATTATGAGTAAATAAAGAGCCTAAGATTAATATTGCATATCGAAGAAAACCAGAAATAGAGTTAAACAAGCTTAACCTCTCAAAGTTTTTATGAGCTCTTGCATATGCAGAATATATCTTAGTTGGTAAAAAAAACATGTACTCAACTGAAGAAATAATCCCTATAAATACTCCTTTTTTCCAATCTCCATCAATTATTAATATCATAATAACAATAATTATAGGTATACATAGGGTAACCATGGCTATAGTTACATAATAAAAATTACTTATTAATTCATCAACTTTATTAGATTTTTGTGCTATTAATCCAATTAAATGCTTAATAACTCCTAATTCAAAGATGGTAAAATAAGAAGCTATAGTTAGATACAATGCATAAAAACCATAACCATCAGTACCAATATTCCGTAATAATATCGGTACTGTTATTATACCTAATAACCCAAGCAAAAAATTACTACTGTACACTGTTAATAGTTTTTTTATCATTAAATACCTTCTCTATTACTATTTTCTATAAAAATCAAGATAACTTAGTTATTAAGTTATCTTACGATCATTTGAAATAAATAGCATTATTTGTTAAAGAAATTAAGTTCTCCATCTCCTATAATAAACATATGAAAATGGTGTGCACATTATAGAAATTATTGGATGACCACTACCTGAAATAATCTTCCTATACTCTAAATTTGCGAACATACCATAAGTAACATATAAAATTATTTTTTTTATTCTAATTTTAAACGAAACATCCTTTGTTATAAATTCTTTAGATATTGCCATTCCTCCTAATGGATTTCTAACTCTCATAGCTCTACCTGCTTTCGATAGACCATCTTCAAGATATTCTCCTCGATAAATGATTTTGTTAATAAATATACATTTATATTTGTTACCAATTCTTTTATGCACAATTCCTTCCCCAATAAACTTCTCCTTATTATAAACTGGGAAGGGGAATTCTTTGCGAATATGCGTAAAATAAACTGATTTTTTATCGCCCTTTATCCCTGAATTAATCATAACATTTGTATAAGAAGAAATGAGTAGATCCTCTGGAAACTCATCTCCAATTAAATTACCCTTAGTATTGCTTTGCAAAAACCAAAAAGAGCCTATATCTTTTCTATCTTTTAATAAGTTCCATGTTTTATATATGGTACTTACGGCGTCTTCCGTTAAAAAATCATCACTATCAACGATAAAAGATAATGGTGTTTTTATTTTTTCAATTCCGATATTAACTGCAGTATGCTTACCCCCATTTTCCTTATATATATATTTTATAGCTAATGCAGAATTTTTCTTAAGCTCTTTAACACACTTTTCCGTATCGTCAGTACTACCATCATCAACAATTAACCACTCAAATTCTTTAAAACTCTGCCTCTCTAGACTTTCATGAAGCCTTTGCAATGTGTGTGCTCTGTTATATGCAGGTGTTAAAATTGTAAGAAACATACATATATCCTTTCAATCTACTGTAGTGTAATAAATATTTGCCTAAATGTGATAACAATTAAGGTGAAAATAAAAATTATATAATACAGAATTCTTTCTTTGGAATTTTTTATAGTACTAAATAAACTTGGAACTAAAATTAAAGTCGGCAATAAGAAATACAAGCCCATCCTAAAGAACCAATACATATTGTAGGTTAATAGCCAGCTAACAGAATATAAGACCGAACATACAATATAAAAATCTGCTTTATCTAGTATATGCTTAATTTTATGTCTTCTTACTATTGCTACGATTGATATGAAATAGAAAGGAATACCTTTTAAAATTGAAGTAACCGATCCTCCACCAGTTGATAGTTCCATATCCTCAATATTGATAAATTGATCAATATATGGTATTGAAGGCAATATAGTATTAAATATAGAGCCAAATGAAAAGAAAACAATTAGAGAAATTATTACAAGGAATAAATATTGTCTTAATGTTTTCACTTTATTAAAAATAAAATACATACAAAACAAAATAATAGAAGTAGCATGAAATGTTAGTGCAACTATACAGTAAGAAAAATAATTAAGATTTCGCCCCTTCAAGTATGCAAGAAATGCCAAATTGGCGAAAGAAACTGAAAGAACCTGCCGTAATAGAAACGTAGAATAAAAAAAGTATAAACTTACTAAGTATAGGAAGATAAACAAAACGAAACTTTTACTTATTTTTGCAGCAGTAAATAAATTTAAAAATGTTGTAATAAAAGCTATCACAAAAAAAAGCCAATATGGGTCATTGGTAAAACTATTTACTAGCATACTTAATAACAAAAAGCCAATTTCCGTGCCGGAGTTGAACATAGTTTCTAGTGACTCATAATATACTGGGTATCTATATAAAAAACTCCATGCATATCTATCTGTGTCAGTTAGATATCCTGACGTAGCTAGGTAAGCTGAATATAAGCTGAGTATGAATGAAATTATAACAAGAGTAAGAGTAGGTATCTTATTCATGTGATTAGATGGAACTTCTTCATTTTGATTTTTTCTAGGATTAAGAATAAAGTATTGTCTAGTAATAGCAAGAATCACTACCAAAATTGTAACTGCACTATAAATAATTAGATTGATCATATCTACACTCGCTTTAAGCCAAAATTATAATCACTATAAAACTAACAGAAGTGTTTCATTCTTTTTATTAAATTTAAAGATAGTATAGGTAAATATATTGGTTATTTTTCAACCGAACTTTTATAAAAATTTTCCAACCATTTTATTTGTGAATTTATGTCATATCCTTTTTGTCTTATTCCTTCTGTCTCTACCGGTCTAGTACTATTTTTAATTTTTGACAATAATTTTAACCAAGAATCACCGGTTTCCTCCAGAGATTTAAAAGTAACAAGGCCCATTCCCATATCTATTTCTCTTGTAATATTTTCAGAAACTACACATGGTAATGAAGCTGCCTGAGCTTCTATTACAACATTTGGCATGCCTTCAAATAATGAAGGTAAAATAAGAACATCAAAAACACTCATAAGTTTATTAACATCGTCACGTAACCCTAAAAACAATGTTTTTTCATTTAAACCTTTCTCTAAAACATGTTTTTCAATATCTTTTCTTAGTGGCCCGTCTCCAACAAGACAAAGTGTAGACTCTACTCCTTTTTTATTTATATGATCAAATATTTCAATTAAAAATTTGTGATTCTTTACAGGAGTAAAACTTCCCACATGACCAATTACGAAAGAGTCATTAGGAATACCTAATGTCTTCCGTAGATAAACTCTTGCATTAGAGTCATATTTATAAGATTCTATATCTTTTGCGTTAGGGAAAATTTTCATATCTGTTTGAACTATCTTTTTACCGTACAACCATCTTCCTGCCTCTTCTCCAACAGCCCAAAAATGAGTAGCACCTCTTTTAATGATAACTTTCATGGCTTTTTTAAAATAACTTTCTATAAAGCTTTTTACACTTGAATTTTTTATTCCTTTCTGTGCAGAATGACTTTGAGCTATCCTTATGGGAACATTATGTTTTTTTGCTATATTTAGAAATAAACCTGACCAGGTATTCATATGAGAATGAACAATTTTATACTCTTGGTGTATCTTAAAAAATTCATTTATGCTTTTAATAAATTTGAATAGCCCAACTTCTCTGATACTAGGAACTCTATAGATTTTACCACCTAGTTTTTCAATTTCTCCATCAAATACTCCGGGTTCATCTCTTGTCACAAGAAAATCAAATTGAAATTTATTTCTATCCAACTTTCTGTACATGTTCATGATCTGAGATTCAATGCCACCCCTATTCATTACCGCTACAATTCGCAAAATCCGTATAGGATATTTATTCATATATTATTAACACCCGATTCTAATCTTGTTTACATATTAAATACTGACACTATTTTTTATCATTTTAAATTTCCCACTTTTTTCTCTAGGTATTTCATCTACATGCTCTATTATTATTTTTGTTTTCACTCCAAACTTATGAATAAATTCATCTCTTAATAATTCATCATACTCAGATTTATAAAGATCTTTATCCACCTCAAGCTTTATGGTTATTTCATTTATTTTCTCTTGAACTGTTTGAGCTCTAACTAATGCATTGGGCATATTCTTAAATAAATTTGCAACATTGCCACCATTTATCTTTGCACCATCTGCACTATAAAGAAAGTCTAATCTTCTTCCATGTATTTCTTTCACAATTGGTGCTTTAATACCACATTCACATTCTTCACTTTCATTACTTAGATCCATTGCATCTCCAATACGATAGCGAATTAATGGCGTACCATGCGTTGTAAAACTGGTTACTAGAACCTCATTACTATCCTTTTCAAAATGTTCAAATATTCCCGATGCTAATTCTAAATGTAATACTTGATTTTTGCATTCTGTTACAAAAGGAGCCCCTTCACTTGATGCATACTGATCATAGACCTTACATTTAAACACTCTTTCTAATAGCTCTCTCCCTGAATTAGTTAATGTCTCAGAGGTAGGGAAAATTGCAATGGGCGTGAATTCTAACTCTATGTCATGTCGCTCAATATACCCTGCAATATCACACATTGACATAAAAAAACCATCTATTGCTTGAGGTTTATATTTATTTAGGCTTTTAATATAATATTTAATATTCTCTTCGCTAAGATGAAATGAGGAATAAATCATTTGTTTACATGCCGCATTATATCTCCAGAATACCTTACCTGTTTGACTTGGTGGAATAATATGTTTTCCATTAAAAGTTGCCCGTTTCATTTTTCTATGCATGAAACCTGCGCGAGCTTTAAAATGGTCAAGCATTGCCATTCTCTTCATTTGATCTTCAGGAGTAAATAGAACAACAAGGGATTTTCCAGTTGTACCACCAGTATGGCCCTCAACTGACTGTTTTCCCGAAATTGTAACTACATTTTTAATATTAGCTCTTAATAATTCTTTATTAACAATAGGTAATTTTTTCAAATCACTTATATTTCGAATAGTATCGATATCTATGTCTTTGTATAATTGTTTATAAAAATCACTATTTCGAACAGCATACTTAATAAACCTTATCATTTCTTTACGTTGATATTCTAATTTATCTTTTAAATCCCAATTATCATACTCTTCTAGGAAGTTTAAATGTTCATAATAAACATTACCGTAACGAGAGATATTCCGTTGATAACCGGAAATAGATACCATAAAATTTTGAAAAAATATTGGTGATTTATCGTATATATTTTCTAGTAACCCCATTACAAGTTCTCCTTATACCATTGGATGGCTGCCTCGATTCCTCGTTCAAAATTCCAATCTGGTTCGTAACCCAACATCTCTTTAGCTTTACTTACATCAGCATTACTATGCTTAATATCTCCTTTACGATCTGGCCCAAAAATCGGTTGAATATCTTTTCCTAACGAATTCAATAACTGCATATATATATCAATTAAAAATTCTCTACCACCATAAGCAATGTTATAAGCTTGTCCTGCCGCTTCATGAGATGCATTACATGCTTTTAAATTAGCCTCAATTACATTTTCAATATAAGTAAAATCTCTACTCTGTTTCCCGTCCCCATTAATAGTCGGTTGTTCATCATTAAGTAGCTGTTTAATAAACTTTGGAAGAACCGCAGCGTATGCGCCCTCTGGATTCTGTCTTCTACCAAAAACATTAAAATAACGCATACCATAAGTATCAAGCCCATACAAGTTTGTATAAAGCTTGCCATATTCCTCATCTACTTTTTTAGTTAGAGCGTAAGGTGATAATACGTTACCCTCTCTTCCTTCTGTTTTAGGAAGGTTTGGCTCATCACCATAAACAGATGAACTTGAAGCATATACAAACTTTTTAACACCATTTTGCCTAGCCGCTTCCATCATATTTAAAGTACCTTTAATATTGACCTCTTCATAAAACAAAGGCATCTCTATACTTCTTGGAACACTCCCCCACGCAGCTTGATTTAAAACATAATCGATTCCTTCACAAGCTTGCATACATGTCTCAAGATCACGAATATCTCCTTCAATAAACTCGTAATTAGGATTGTCTAAAAATTCTTCAACGTTTTCTTTTTTACCCGTTGATAAATTATCAATTCCTCTAACTTTATAGCCTAAGTTAAGTATAGCTTCCACTAAATTTGAACCAATAAATCCTGCTGATCCAGTAACCAAGAATTTGCTACCCTCTGGAAACTTTATATTTTCATAGCCCATTTTTATAACCTCCAATAAACAAATCCAGTAATTTCTGCTTCATTTCTATTAAATACGCCTTTAAGGTCCATTAGTACACAATCTTTTTTATCATTATTTATATGCTTGAGCTCAGATGTTGCAGCCACTTCCTTCATTACTTCTGCATTCACATATCCACTTGGTCCAAACATCGCCTTTACATCGTCCAATTTAATTGCTTTAAATTCTTCATGTGGAACAGCGAATATTACTGCATCCATTTCTTTTATATCTTCTACTTCAGAAAGGCTAATTCTATATTCCCGCCATAGATCTTCCTTATCCGCTGCAGGGTCGACAACCTTTACGTCTACTCCGTACTCTTCTAACTCCTTAATTACGTCGACTACTTTTGTATTACGAACATCCGGACAATTTTCTTTAAACGTAACGCCAAAGATCGCTACTTTCGCACCATTTATTTGTTTATTTGCTTTAATCATTTTCTTCACTGTACTTTCAGCAACATATTTACCCATATCATCATTTATTTTTCTTCCTGAGAGGATGATTTGAGAATGATAACCCATTTGTTCTGCCTTATACGTTAGGTAGTACGGATCAACACCTATACAGTGACCACCAACTAGCCCAGGAGAGAAATTAAGGAAGTTCCACTTCGTACCTGCTGCTTCAAGCACTGCTTTTGTATCTATGTCCATTCTATTAAAAATGATAGAAAGCTCATTCATAAAAGCAATATTAATATCACGTTGTGAATTTTCTATAACCTTTGCTGCTTCTGCCACTTTAATGCTTGCCGCCCTGTGCACACCAGCATCAACAACCAATTCATATACTTTTGCAACATCATCTAAGGTTTCTTCATCCTGGCCTGCCACAACTTTAATTATAGTCTCTAATCTATGAACTTTATCACCAGGATTAATACGTTCTGGTGAATAACCAACTTTGAAATCAATCCCACATGTTAGTCCTGACTCTTTTTCTAATATTGGAATACAAATATCTTCGGTCACACCGGGGAAAACAGTAGATTCAAAGACTACGATTGATCCTTTTGTTAAGTTTCTGCCTAATGTGTGACTCGCAGATTCTATTGGTCTTAAATCAGGTGTATGATCATCTCTTACAGGTGTAGGCACTGCAACGATATGAAACTTCGCTTCTCTAAGTCTCGCTTCATCTGAAGAAAATTCAACTGATGTATTTTTGATAACATCATTTCCCACTTCTTTAGTAGGATCTATACCATTCTTATAGAGCTCAATCTTTTGTGTACTTACATCGAAGCCAATTACATCAACTTTTTTGGCAAAAGCAACAGCGATTGGCATACCTACGTATCCCAGCCCAACAATTGATATCTTTTCTTCTTTATTAACAATTTTCTCATATAGGTTCATATTGAACTCTCCTTTGTTTATAATCCCATAGTCTGCATAATGGATTGATTAATAACCTTAACATCATATTTTTTTCTGGCCATCTCAATACTTTCATTGCCCATTTTTTGATTTATATCCTGATTAGAAATCAAATAGTTCATCTTATTTGTTAAACCTTTAATATCCTTAACCTTTATTAAATACCCATTTTGCCCCTCAACAACAGTCTCTCTACAACCTGGCGCATCACTCGTAATAATGGACCTGCCCATTGCCATTGCTTCTAATACAGTCTTAGGGGTACCTTCATGATAAGATGGCAATAAATATGTGCTACATTGAGAGATGTATGGTCTGACATCATTTTGTTCTCCAAAATATTCAATGACTCCACTCTCTATATATGGGTTCAGCTCATCTGGCTTTAAGCCTGAAGGGTTGCTATCAAACGGGCCAACCAGTAAACAACGAATAATAGGATTTTTTGCTTTCACTTCTTTACAAGCCTCTAAATACTCCATAATCCCTTTATCTTTAATAAGTCTCCCAATAAAGAGAAAGGCCGGTGTTTCCGGTAATGGGGTTGGTGTGAATTTTTCAAGATCGACCCCGGAACCATTAATAATAACGGTGTTTTTATCACTTATTAAACCGGATTGAATGAATTCATTTTTATCATCTTGATTTTGAAAGAATACTTTTTTACTGCACTTGCACGCAGCCCAGTATTGCATTTTCATTATTGTTTTTACGATACTATTTTTAAATCCTTCTCCCCTGAATATCGAACCTAGTCCAGCTATTAACGGATAAACCTCCGAAATACCATTTAAGTTTGCAGCTAAACTGCCATAAACAACCGTTTTAGCTTGGTATGCAAATACTTTATCGGGTTTTTCCATTTTCATAAACTTATGTAGAGACCTGAATGTTCTTAAGTCATTCAGTGGATTGATTCCATTCCGTTCAACATAAAGCTGTCTATATTCAATTTTGTGCTCCTGAAACTTACTTTTCCATTCCGCTTCCGGCCCCGAACCCATTGCAATAACGGTATGTCCTCTACTCACAAAATCTTTCATCATATCCATACGAAACCAAAACAATGAAGATGTATGGCTTGAAAGTACAGCAATTTTCATTTTTAATACTCCTACTCATCTGACTAATTTCTATTTTTCTCTAGATACTCTCGTACTTCTATTTGAATACCCTTTTCGAAACTCATGGGTTTATAATTGAAATCCCGAGTCGCATGATCGTGAGAATAGTTTCTGTTCTCTCCCATCCTTTGAACACGTTCTACATAATCAATTTTTCCTAACGTAATAGTATTGAGGACTGTTGCCATCAGCACTCCTAAACTTATAGGGACGTTTATAAAGACTGTTTTTCTATTGAGTTCTTTGCTTATCGTTTTGAATGCATCAATCATACTAATTGGCTTTTCACCAGATAAATCATAAGCCTCTCCGTTAGGTGCTTCAGGAGACATTAATACAGTGTAAAAAGCCTTCCCTAAATCCCTGGCGTTAACTGGTTGTATTAAACTATTTCCACCGTTAATTACAGGCATGATTTTCAGTTTATCTACCATCTTAATAAACTTACTCATGTTTCTATCACAAAGATCTCCATATATCATTGAAGGTCTTAATATTGTAATATTTGTCGAGTAGTTAGGTTCATTTATTAGTTCTTGAATTTCTTTCTCTATTTTCTTATAGCCTTCAGAAGCATACTTAAATTCTGAGTAAATTCCTGTTGTGTGTACTAATATAGCTCTTTTTACTTTCTTTTCACTTGCAACCTTAACTATCAATGGGGAATGGTGGATATTATAGATGTGCATTACCGTCTCAACATCAGTCATCACTCTATCTATAAAGTTTGGATCATCTAAATCTCCAATAACCTTCTCAATATCCAACCCACTATTATCTAAAAGTGAAGTGTCAGACGATTCTCTAACAACACACCTAATTGGGCCCTCATACTTATTATCAATAAGTTCTTTTAAGAAATATCTCCCTGTATGCCCAGTGATTCCTGTTACTAATAACATTTCTACACCTCTTTTATGAAATTTCCTCTTCTGAAGAACTTTTCTCTTTTGAACTAGCAATTTCTTTTTCCGCTGACTCTTTTGGTCCACCTTCCATTACTCCATCACTCTTAGCAACACTAATGAGCGTCCCAAAGAAACATTTAATATCCATCCAGAGACTAATACGCTCGACATATTCTCCATCCAACTTTGCTTTTATGTCGATAGGGAGCTCATCCCGACCATTAATCTGTGCCCACCCAGTTAATCCAGGAGGAACATCATTAGCACCGTACTTATCGCGTTCAGCAATTAAATCATACTGATTCCACAATGCAGGCCGTGGCCCAATAATACTCATCTGTCCCACAAAGATATTCCAAATCTGCGGAAGCTCGTCAAGTGATGTTTTTCTTAATAACTTCCCCATCTTAGTGATATATCGCTCTGGGTTTTCCAACAAATGTGTTGGGGTGTCCTTTGGTGTATCGATTCGCATAGTGCGAAACTTCAAGATATAGAAATGGGTTTTGTTGATTCCCACTCGCTTTTGCTTAAACAGTACAGGTCCTCGTGATTCTATTTTAATTGCAATAATCAAAATCAAGAAAATAGGTGACAATACTATCAGTCCTATTAAAGAAAGTATGAGATCGATTAATCTTTTCATTTGCATATACATTTCTGTTACACTCCTTTAGTTGATTAGGTCAATAATTCATCTACTAATCAACTGACGTTAAACCACTTGATTTGCTGCCTTCTACTATTTTTCGCACTTAATATACGAAGTAAAATAGTTACTCTAAATGAGAAAAAATTAGTAGGATGCCTTTAATAGCACGTTCATCCTACTAATAAGAATTGAAAACACTCAAATCACATTTACACTATAAATTAATTAGTTTACATGTTTAACTAATACTTTTTCTTTCTTATTCGCTAACTCCAATACATAGTTAGCTAAATATTCAGGATCAAAATCACCATGGTTCTCCACTAAGTTCGAAACTCTCCCATACTCAAACTCCACCGTCTTCCCAATGAAAATCTTCGGAAACACAGCCTTCCCATGAACCTCATTCTCACCCAATAATTCCTCATACATCTTCTCACCAGGACGAATCCCAGCATATTTAATCCCGATTTCTTCTATTGTATAACCGGATAACTTGATTAGGTTTTTCGCCAGATCCACGATTTTGACCGGCTCACCCATATCCAGCACGAAGATTTCTCCCCCACGAGCCAAAGCACCCGCCTGCATAACCAACCGGGATGCTTCAGGAATCGTCATAAAGTATCTCGTCATATCCGGATGGGTAACCGTAACCGGACCACCAGCTTGAATTTGATTTTTAAATAGTGGAATGACACTTCCACGGCTGCCCAAAACGTTTCCGAAACGGACTGCAACGAAGTTTGTTTGGCTGTGTTTGTCCAGATTCTGAATCACCATTTCAGCGATTCTCTTCGTTGACCCCATTACGTTTGTTGGATTAACAGCCTTATCAGAAGAAACAAGAACGAACGTTTTAACTCCAAATGTATCCGCTGCTTCCGCCACATTCTTTGTACCGATGACATTGTTCTTCACGGCTTCTTTTGGATTATATTCCATTAACGGAACATGCTTATGAGCCGCAGCATGATATACCACATCAGGCGAGTGACTCTCCATTACTTCAAAGATACGGGAGCGGTCTTGGATATCTGCAATAATCGGTATGATTTCAAACTCTTCTTTGTATTTATTTCTAAGTTCCATATCAATTCCGTAAATCGAGTTTTCCCCATGCCCTAATAATAGAAGCTTCTTGGGTTTGAACTTACTCACCTGGCGGCAGATTTCGGATCCGATTGATCCGCCTGCGCCTGTAACAAGGATGTTTTTACCTGTCAGTTTTTCAGAGATGGTCTGTGTATCCAGTTCTACCGGATCTCTTCCTAGTAAATCTTCCACTTGTACATCGCGGAACTGGTTCACGGAGACCTTTCCTGATACGATATCTTCCAACATAGGCATGATTTGCGTTTTAGCATTGGTCTTACTGCACTCCTGGTACACTTTTTGGATCTCTGATTTGCTCATGGATGGAATCGCTATGATGATCGTTTCTACGTTTAGCTTCTCTACTAGTTTCGGAATGTCTTTTGTTCGGCCAACAACCGTGACATCATAGATTTGAAGCTTCTGTTTCTTTGGATCGTCATCGACAAACCCTACAGGGAGGATCTCAGCATCATGATTTTTCATGAATTGGCGGACAAGCATGGAGCCTGCTGCCCCGGCGCCGATGATGAGGGCACGCTTCTTTTCTTGTTTCGTCTTTATGTAGTAGTCTCTGTACATTCTCCAGGAGAACCGTGATCCACCTATAAGAATGATATGCAGCATCCACGTGACACCGAGGACCCGGACATAAATATCACCGTTCACAATAAACTGGATGGCTCCCGTTGTGAGGATTGAGAAGGTGATCGCCCGTATGATGGCCAGCATCTCTCCTACACTCGCGTACTCCCATGCTTTCTGGTAAAGACGGTAAACGAAAGCGAATAGATGATGACTTGCCAGTAAAGCTACTGAGCTGAAAACGAGTGTCGGCAGGGTGTACCAGCTGAATGTAGGGTGAAGAATATAATAACCGATATATATAGCTGTTAAAACAATAATGGAATCCAGTAGCATCAGCATGGAAACTCGTTTCGTATAACTCAAATGGACCTCTCCTTTTATCTGTTTTCGACAAAATAAATACCTAAGGAAAAAATATAATTGTATACTCTTTCCTTAGGGATCTATATTCTCTTAGATTCTTTTAGTCGTTTTTCAATGGCTTGGTTGATTAGTTGTTGAATTTCGACAAGATGCTCATAAGGTGCGTCTTGATAGATATAACGCATGGCTTTTTTGATGCTCTTTGGCATTAGGTTGAAGCTTTTCAACTAGATATCTCCTTCTTACTCATTACCTCTTAATAACAAAATATGAAACTTTTCACTAAAGCGTTTTCATTGTTTTTCTTTACTTTTTTCGATTAAAATAGTAAATGTGGGCATCTAACCCTTCCTCACATCCCACCACTGACGACGAGCGTCTAAGGTTAAAAACTTCTAGTCTTTACCCACGGTGTGACCGAGTGCCTCCAGTGATAACGGTAAGGAGACATTCCCAAAATTCTACTGTTGGTTTTGTGCAACATTCTATTTCTAGTTTACCAACGACAATAGTACCTTAGGACCTTATTGATTCTATTTTTCTACTATTAAAAAATGCCCAGGAATTTTCTCTTTTTTATCTTCTCTGGTATTTCTTTATAGATGTTCTTTCCTTCAATCAACAGCTCTGCATTTTCTGTAAAGTAATAGATCATGTCTATTCCATACTTTTTCTCTAGAGTATCCATAGCCTCTTCCATTTTGAAAGAGCGATTATGTATATTGTGTGCGTCTGATGCGATGAAGTGGGTCAGGTTGGCTTCTATCAGCTGATGTGAAAATTTCTGGATGTTCTTGCCGAAATAGCCTGTCAGGCTGGATGCCGTCAGTTGAGTGGCAGCACCGTTTTTAACCAGGTTGTACAACTTGTCTGGTCGCTCGATTAGTTCTGCGTTTCGTTCGGGATGCACGATGACGGGGATCAGCCCTTCATTTTGCATCTCGTAAAACAATCGGTCCGCATAACGGGGAACCGAGCTCGATGGAAATTCGACAAAGATGTATGTGGAATACTGGTTTAGAGTTAGGAGTTTCTCATTATGATAGTCTTCTATCATTTCGCCATAGATCCTACATTCCTGACCCGGCAGTACAGCAAGATCAATATGTTCTTTTTTTAAGACATCATTGACTTCATTTACTAAAGGAAGAATATCTGACTTTACATTCTCATACTTGCCATTCATATGATGAGGAGTCGCGATGATTGTATGGACACCTTCCGATACCGCCTGCTTGGCCATATCGACACTATCCTGCATGGTTCGAGCTCCGTCGTCCACTCCAGGTAAGATATGACTATGAATATCAATCATCGTCATCCCCCTCTCTTCACATTTATTAGTTCTTTCGACTTATCTCCATCTATTATTTTACTACACTAGGTATTTTTGTAAACAGGTGAAATTTGTCGAATGGTCACTATTTCATTGTTATCTTTTACCATAATAGTAATAATAGTTTGTATCTTTGATCTCACGATTGTTCAGGATGACACCCAGCAGCTTTCCTTTTGCCGTTTGAAGGAGTTCTTTCGCTTTTTGCCCACTTTCAACCTCAGTTGTTCCTGAACTAACGACCAGGATCGTTCCGTGACATTGGTTGGCTAGTACCTGAGCATCCGTCACCGCCAGGATTGGCGGTGTGTCAAAAATCACCATGTCGTAATCGGCATAGACGTCAACAAGGAATTCTTCCATGGAACGTGAACTTAATAATTCAGCCGGATTGGGTGGTACCGGTCCGCATGTCAACAGATCCAGATGATCCACTTCCGTTTGGTGGATCACTTCTCTTATCGTTTTCTGTCTTGTTAACACAGTCGTCAGTCCGAATGTATTCTGTACATTAAACGTATAATGAGCGGTCGGTTTACGCATATCCGCATCCACTAGAAGGACATTCTTTCCTTGCTGTGCAAACACGACAGCCATGTTCGCCGCTGTCGTCGATTTTCCTTCTCCCGGTCCGGATGACGTGATCATGATCGAACGCATTTCCCGGTCCACCGATGAAAAGTTGATATTCGTACGAATCGTTTTATACTGCTCGGAAATCGGTGACTTCGGAGCTGTCATGGTAATAAGCTTCCGCTTCGTATTCATCATGAGCTTCTTTAATTTCTTCGCTTTACCCAACTCTTTCACCTCTTTCACGTGATGTGCGATCGGATCGGCTTTTCTCTTTCTTGTCTTCCTTCTGATCTTCAATTCTTGCAATGGAACCTAACACTGGAAGACCCAGTACTTTCTCCACTTCTTGTTCTGTTTTGATCGTGTTGTCAAGGAATTCAAGAAGAAATGCTAGGCCGACACCGATCATTAAGCCCACTACTGTTGCGATGGCAATGTTTAAAAGTGGTTTGGGTTTGATTGGGGATTGTTTTTCTCCCACTTCGGCTTTTGCAAGGATGCTGACGTTATCTACGTTCATGATCTTTGTAATTTCAGTTTGAAAGACTTCTGCCGTCTTGTTGGCAATATTGGCTGCCTTTTGTGGATCCGTATCTGTAACGGAAAGGTTGATCACCTGGGATTCCGCTTCACTGCCAACCGTGATCTTCTGATTGAGTTGAGACGCGTTCAAATCCAGGTTTAGATCTGAAGAGACTTTTTCAAGAATGGCAGGACTTTTAATGATGACATTATACGTATTAATCAACTGCAGATTCGTTTGGATTTCACCCGGGTTATATGCCGGTTGATCCGATTTCGCCTGGTTGACCAGCAGCTGAGTCGATGATTGATAAATCGGTGTCAAAAGAAAAAAACTGACCGCTCCGCTCACCAAGATCGCCGTCAGGGTAATTAAAATAATTAAACTCATGCGCTTTCGCAGTGTCTCCATCAACTCGCGCAAACTGATTGTTTCTTCCATAACTTCCTCCTAATAATAGAATAAATATGTAAAATAATTTCAGATCCTGTTGTATTTTCATCCATTTGTTGTCATAATTTTAATGAAATTGTCATATTTTCATACTTATCTATTAAACTACAAATTTTGCTAAAAGAAAAGGGAAAATGAGGAATTGGAAATGATTTCTTTACCCTTTTTCATATTAAAAGGGGGCAAAAAGTATGAAAACCTTTTCATTGATTATCTTAGCCATCGGGTGTGCTGCAGTACTCTTTTACGGGAATCAGTACTGGGAGGAAAGAACTTCCCCCTCTGCACCTGAAAACCAGTCAGCGAATGAGGAAGGAACCGATACCGAGGCAACGGAAACTGCCGACTATGAAACGCTCATAGAGAATTGGCCGGCAGAAGCCAAGGCATCGTTCCGAAAAGCTCTTAAAGAAGGGACTCCTTATCGACTGGCCCTTGTCGGTTCGTCTGCACTTGGCGAAGGCGAAAACGGTTGGGCGGAGCAAGTGAAAGACAAACTCGAAAGCACCTTCGATGGAAAACTGGAAGTGGAAATCTATGCATACGACACTACTTCCATCGACTTTGTGAACGGAGAGGATGCCGAGGAAGTACTGAACTCCGACCCGGATCTCGTCTTACTGGAACCATTCGCCCTCAGCGATAACTCGAACCTCGTAGGCTCAGAGAACAATCACGAAAGCATCCAAATCTTTAAGAGAAAATTGAATGAGCAGAATGAAGAAGCCGTCCTGATGCTCCAACCCACACACCCGATTGTCGGAGCCACCTACTATCCGAAGCAAATCGAAGAATTACAGGCCTTCGCCGAAGAACAGAACATCTCCTACCTGGATCATTGGACAAGTTGGCCGGAGGAGGATGACTTGTCAGCTTATTTAGTGGAGTCACAGGAAACACCGAATGATGAAGGTCATGAAGTGTGGGCGAAGTATCTTCTAGAATACTTTATTGCTGACGAAGAATGATCACTTATTTGTAAAGAGGGTGACATGCTGTTGAAGAAGTTCATAGGGCCGTTGATTTTAACCTTCCTTATTACAGGTTGTTCGGATAGTGATGGAACACGGAGTGATAATGCCGGAGATATTCTATCCCGGGATGATGCGGAAGTTCTCGTGTATAACATACTTAGCGAAGAAGACAAACAGATATATACCATCGACTTCTATAAGGAAGAGGGAACCAAGTATTACATCAGGGTGTACGAAGAAGTAAATGGTGAAATCAACGTCAGAGAGAAATACACTGTGGATTTTCATACAGAGGAAATAAAGCGGATTGATTAGTTTAAGAAAGGCCTGTCTTTGACGGGTCTTTCTATTTTTTTATTTCCAGACAGGTATTGTAGCCCAGGATGAGGAATAGATAAGGACGACTTAATCGAGGTGAACCCAATGTCTTATACCCTATTTGTCTCCATCGCCCTTATTCTTGCTGTCCTTTTTTCTTTTGCCGCCTGGTTCAATACCCAGGTGATCATAAGGGAGCTGACGGATATGAAGAAACAATTACATCTAAAGGAAGAGAAAATATCATCCTTTCTCGACCATGACCTTGATCAGGAAAAGTGACATTTTGACAATAAAAATTTCTATCAATTTCCCTCTCAATCTGATATGGTAATCATTAGGTTACGAAAAGGTGAGGGAACAAATTAATGAGAGTGGATAAACATAAACGAAGTAAAAAACGCAAATGGGTAAAGGTCGTGGGCATTCTCTTTCTGCTGATGCTGCTTGGTGGCGGTGCTTACGCTTATAGCATTTATCATTCTTTAAACAGCGCAGTCGAAACGATGCACAGCCCGATCGAACGGGAGGTCTCTTCTAAACGTACGAAAGAAGTGACGTTTAAAGATAAAGAACCTTTCTCCGTCCTCTTACTCGGGGTGGATGAGCGGGAAAACGACAAAGGCCGATCCGATTCCATGATCGTGCTGACCGTCAACCCTGATACGAAATCCGTGAAGATGATTTCAATCCCCCGTGATACACTGACAGACATCGTCGGACATGGAACACGGGATAAGATCAACCATGCCTATGCATTCGGCGGTGTCGAGATGGCCATGGACACAGTAGAGGGATTACTCGATATCCCCATCGACTACTATGCCCAGATCAACATGGAAGGGTTTGAAGATATCGTCAACGCTGTAGGCGGTGTGACGGTAAACAATGATCTGAATTTCAGTTACGGCGGCTATTCCTTTGAAGAAGGTAAGCTGACGTTGAGCGGGAAGGAAGCACTTGCCTTCTCCCGTATGAGATACGAAGATCCCCGTGGCGATTTCGGCCGTCAGCTGAGACAGCGTGAAGTCATCCAGGGCGTCATCCGTGAAGGTGCCAGCGTATCAAGCCTATGGAATTTCGATAATATCTTCGATGCCTTAGGAAACAACGTGAAAACGAACCTGAAGTTTGAAGAAATGGTCGATATTCAGAAGCATTACAAATCTGCCTCTAAGGATATTGAACAGATCCAGATCAAAACAGGTTCCGGTACGAAGATTGACGGGATTTATTATTATGTGATCCCTGATGAAGAATTGAGCGAGATTCAAGGTACTCTTCAGGAACATCTGGAATTATAAAGAGGGAAAGGCTAAGGTGCAATTGCTCCTTAGCCTTTTTTCTTATCTCTTTTCGCTTTTTTGTTTATTGACGTAGGCCTCTTCTTCTTTAGGTGACAGTAATCCCGTCGCTTTCCCTACCGTTCCTTCCTGGATCCTCCAAACCTTATTGTGATCACTGACTGCATCAGAGAAATCCCCCTCTTTCCAGCTCGTCAAGATATCCTCATATGTTGCCTCATGCTTATATTGATTGATTTCTAATTGATTCAGCAAGTAATCAATCCGCTCATCGGTGATTTCGAAGAATGACCACTTCTCCTTCGCCGCTACCTTTTGATGACTCATGGCATGTATGTACTGTTGCATAAGATTTTCACTTAACGGGGTTTTTACTTCCTCACCGAATGGATTGCCACCCTCGCTCACTTTCTTGGCCTCTCCATCCTCTTTCATCTCGACCCCTGCCGTTTGTTCCGCGTTCCCAACAGCTGAATTCTGCCGGGTTCCGTCATTTCCTGCCCTATTCATATCCAAACTCCCGACAGCTATATAAACACCTAAAGCCGTTAACAGGAGTACACTCCCTATGATGATACCGACTACCTTTTTACTCATGTCCCTTGTCTCCCCCTCGTATGCTACGAAGCTCCCTGCCAGGCTTCCAGTATTTTCTGTATGTAGTAATCTTCTATGTATTGGTCTAATAGTCCTTCTAGTATTTTAAAATAGAATCCTTATCTTACCATATAATGAAAGATGGTCGCTTAGTTGGTTGTCATACCCGACTAACTTGCGTATAATGACTCAATGTTTGTAAAATCATTTCCAATCTACATAAAGGGAGTTTTGATAGATTTGAAGAATCAGACGTGGTTGTCCGTTCAGTTCTTTGCGATTTTTTTCACATGGGGTATTTTCATCCCTTATTGGACAGCGTGGCTGGTGGAAAGCAAGGACTTTTCCATTTCGGCTGCAAGTACGGTGATTGCGGTTGGGATGATTGCCCGGTCGTTTTCGAGCTTTTTCTTATTTCCGAAGTTGAGTCAGACGATTTCGTTGGGTCGTTTATCAAGATGGCTTGTATTGATTTCCGGGGTTGCATTACTACTGTTCCTGCCTATGAATTCGTTTGGGATGATTTTGGTGTGTATGGTGTTATTCAGCCTCGTGTACCCGATGTTGCTTCCGATGGTTGAGAGCATGGCGGCCGTGATGATGAAGGAAGACGGAATTGATTACGGGCGGAGCCGTTCCTGGGGATCGATTGGGTATACGGTTGCGTTGCTTGCAGTTGGATTCTTGACGTCTGTATTTACCGAGGGGGCAGTGATATATCTGTTGTTCGGTGGGATTGTGGTCATATTGCTGTCATCATTGGCGAAGCTGCCACAGTCCATGAGTGGTACCCGTGGTCAGGAAAAGCTTTCATACCGGGGATTGCTGAAATCCCGTAAGTTTGTCTGGGCGATGGTGATTGTTGTCTTGATCCAGGGAGCTCATGCTTCTTACTATAATTATGGTGTCCTTTATTTGAAGGAATTAGATGTTAGCGCTGTTTATATCGGCGTGATTTTAAATATTGCCGTGCTGTCTGAAATCCTGTTCTTTGCGTTTTCAGATCGTTTGTTAAAAGGGCGAAGCATTTCGGTCATGTTTATGATATCAGCAGGGGCTGCTGTGACGCGTTGGACATTGTTGTTCCTATTCCCCAGCACCCCTGTGTTCATCTTTACCCAAATCTTTCACTCTCTAACCTTCGGATTGACACATTATGCTTTTATGCGGTTAATTTACGAAGAATTGGAGAGCAAGGACATCCCGGCTGCCCAGGGAGTGTATACATCGTTGGGTATGGGTTTGAGTACCGCTATTCTGACGTTTGTTGGTGGATTCTTGTATGATATCTCGCCTGGCTCAGCGTTTCTGGGAATGGCTGTTGTAGTTGCTCCTTGTTTGGTGCTTGGCGGGTGGATGTATTGGAAGTATGACCGTGTGGCAAATGGTGTGCTTGGTTATAAATAGAGAGGGTTTGTTTGACCGTTCGGGACTTGGATTCCGGGCGGCTTTTTTATTTAATGGAAGATCTTTGTGTAAACCGTTCCCCTTGTGGAACCGGTCTTTTTTACGTTGAGTGATTTCAGAATTTCCGCTGCCGTTTTGGCTGAAGATAAATGAAGAAAATTTCTCAGTTCTCGATTGGTGATAGAGGGTTTGATGAGGAGAAAGTAGTCTTCGACGGCATGGAAGTGAGCCGTCGAAGATAAGTGGTAGCACCCTGGACAGAGCCAGGTTACTATTTTTCTTATCATGATCTGGGAGCACTTTTGGCATTGGACACCTTTGATGAGATCGGACTCCGTCAGCTGGTAGGTGGGAAGGATCGATGAGTATGCTGGTTGATGCTGGTTCAGGAGGAGTCTCTTCACTTTTTTGAGATCGATGACTTCACGGGTGTATTTCGTGTTCATCTTACTGATTTCACTCACGATCACGATATTTTGGGCGTGGATCATTTTGTCGTATGGCGGGATCCGTTTGTGACCGTGTGCCATTTTGAGTATGGTGGCCGGATTACTAATGGCCACGAGGAATTCTATCGGTGGACACGGCAACTTATTATTGTAGAACCATCTTTGGAGAAATAGTTTTTGGCGGTTAGCCTGGGTGATGGGATCAGGATAGCCCGTTTCGGTTCCATTGGATAGCTTGGAGAGCTGATTGAATTCCGGATCAATGGTGAGGATTCCGGCTATATTTTTAATTTCAATCGGGAGGGCGTAATAGGGTGTGACCAGAAGACTATCAATCTGAAAATAATCCGGAGCGAGTGGCAGTCTGAGGTCGTTTAAAATCATATATTTCTTATCCGTCAGGAAACTCAAATGATAATCCACCGTCTTCTCACCATTGTATCCGGCTTTTCGTTTTTTGAGATCCTGTTCAATGAGGGGTCTCTTCGGTTATTCAAGCGGGTTCAGTCTATGAAGTAAGGCTTCTGTTTGGAGGAGTTTGATGGGAGGGGTTCGTTTTTTTACATTCATTTATTGGGGGTCACTCCTTTGGGGATTGGTTTATAGAATAGTTCTGCTTTTGGGCTGAGAATCCTGCTTTTTAATGAAATTTTGTTTTGGATTGTCTGTTTTAGCTGGGATAGTGTTCTTTTTCTGGGCTGCAGGCCGGATGATGGAGTGAATTCTTTTCTGTTAGGATTCTTCGCGGGAGAATCATGCGGGTTTTAGCAATAATCGTGCGGAAATTACGACTATCATGCGGGATTTAGGTTTATCATGCCACACGTTAATTAATCATGCGGCTTTCCAAATAATCGTGCCGCGGTGTCGAATTTTCTTTACTCGACGAACCAAAAAACAAAACGCCCCACCCCTTACAGGCAGGACGTTCCTATCAAAATTAGAATCTCTTATATCCTACAAACTTAGGATTCCAATACGTATTACTCAATTTCGAAACCACAACCCCGCTATCAGATGCGTGGATGAATTCACCGTTACCTACATAGATTCCCATGTGGCTGATGCCGGCTTTATACGTATTCTCAAAGAATACCAGATCCCCTGCTTTCGGGCTCGAAACAAAGGATGATTTGCTGTAGTAGCCTTCTGTGTTCGTACGTGAAATCGATTGTCCCGCCTGGTTGAAGACATAGTAGATGAATCCGCTGCAGTCGAAGCCGGAAGGTGATGTTCCTCCCCATGCGTAAGGTGTCCCTATATATTTCTTCGCGATGTCCACCACATTTGAAGATGGTGCCTCATTTCCACCAGTGCTTGTACCAGAAATGGAAAGCTTTTGCCCTACATAAATCATGTCTGAGCTTAATCCATTCCACGATTTAATCTGGGAAACTGTTACATTATAGCGTGAAGCGATATGAGATAATGTATCCCCCGATTGGACCGTGTATGAGCTAGAGCCTGACGGCGGAGTTGGCGCTGTACTTGTACCTGAAGAAGAAACAATTAATTTTTGCCCCGGATAGATCACATCGCTCTTTAAGTTATTCCATTTTTTTAATTCAGCTACATATACATTAAATTTCGAGCCGATTTTTGATAAGTAGTCGCCTGATTGTACTGTATATGTTTTGGCAGATGTAGAAGTGCTTGTTGGGGCGGATACCTCAAGGACCTGATTGACATAAATCATATCTGAACTTAGGTTATTCCAATTTTTCAAGTTAGAAACAGATGTATCATATTTATAAGCAATCACGGAAAGGGAATCTCCCGATTGTACGCGGTATGAAGCCGCTTCCGTTGAATTGACAGCAAATGACGAGACTAGAGCAGCAGTTGTTACAGCAATAATTGTCTTTTTCAAACAAATTTCTCCTTCATTGTGTAAAATTTTCATGCTTTTCTATTATGGACGAAGGAGATTCGTAATTTAATAGGCATATTTTCTTATGTAAAGAAAATTAAGGAAGAAACCCCAGTATAATAAGGTTTGGTACATTATGGTTCTATTTCCAATCTTGTATTTAATAGGACTAATTCAATATATATGTTTGAGAATGTTCTAGATTAATATATTTGAGACTTTTTATTTCTATAAACTCCAGTTGTTACAGATATATGCATCCTTCCTATAAAATCACTTATGAAAACGCTATACTTTTCTGTTGACAACTTGTATATACATGAATACAATAATAGTACACCTTGTATATACAACAAGATTCCTTTTAAATGAAAGCGTTTCGTTTTATCGGAAGTTTTTTACGAAAGCATAGGGAGAAGCGTTTTCCACATACTATTTAGGGGAATTCCATTAATAGAAATGAAAGCGGGTTCAAGACAATTTTCGACATTATTCGAGAGTTGACATGCACCATACTAAGGGAGGGATTTTCATGAGCGTGAAACGTGAAGACGTTCTGGAAATTATTGAAGCGATTGGCGGTAAGGATAATATCCGCACGGCCACTCATTGTGTGACTCGTCTTCGGTTGGTATTGAATGATGAGAAAAAGGTTGATAAGGAAAGATTAGAGGCAATTGATCTTGTGAAGGGTTCGTTCTCTTCCAATGGTCAGTTCCAAGTTGTCATCGGACAAGGTCTTGTAAATAAAGCATATCAAATTTTGGCAGAGGAAACGGGGATTGAGCAGGCTTCCAAGCAGGATGTGAAGGATGCCGCCACTCAAAACCTGAATCCACTGCAGCGTGCGATCAAGGTGTTGGCGGATATCTTCATACCGATTCTCCCTGCGATCGTGACAGCCGGTTTGTTGATGGGTCTGAATAATATTTTGACCGGGCCGGGGATTTTCTTTGATAAAGATACATCGGTCATCGATGTGTACCCGCAATGGGCGGATCTGACGAACATCATTAACCTGATCGCGAATACCGCCTTCGTGTTCTTACCGGGACTCATTGGTTGGTCGGCGGTCAAGCGTTTTGGCGGTAGTCCGCTGCTCGGTATTGTATTAGGTCTTATGCTTGTACATCCGGATTTACTTAATGCTTGGTCTTACGGTACAGCAGAAGAAATACCAACATGGAACCTGTTTGGTCTGGAAGTCGACAAAATTGGTTATCAAGGACAAGTTTTACCGATCTTATTTGCTTCCTTATTATTAGCGAAAATTGAAAAGTTCCTGGATAAACGGGTTCATGACTCGATTAAATTGTTAGTGGTTGCTCCCGTAGCCTTACTTATCACTGGTTTCGCATCATTCATCCTGATCGGACCTGTGACATTCTTCCTTGGAAATATGCTGACAGACGGCGTTATTTGGGTGTTCGATCATGTTTCCTGGTTAGGTGGACTATTATATGGTGGATTGTACGCAGTGATGGTTATCACGGGTATGCACCATACGTTCCTGGCTGTCGATTTACAGCTTGTATCGAACGCAGGCGGAACGTTCTTATGGCCGATTCTGGCACTATCGAATATCGCTCAAGGTTCTGCAGCACTTGCCATGATGTTTGTGGCGAAGAAAGAAAACGAAAAGCTCCGCGGGTTGGCAGGAACCTCTGCCCTATCGGCTTATCTTGGAATAACAGAGCCTGCTATGTTTGGAGTTAACTTACGATACAAGTATCCGTTCATCTCAGCATTGATTGGTTCTGCCATCGGCGGTGTATTGCTCGCAATGACAAGTACGAAAGCATTCTCCATCGGTGTCGGAGGACTGCCTGGTATCCTGTCCATCAAATCAGAATACTGGGTACCATTCGCAATCGGAATGGTCATCGCCATCGTCGTACCATTCGTACTGACGATGATCTGGTCAAAATTCAGCAAAAACGAAGTAGCCTAATAAATAGAAAAAGAAAACAGTTGTAACAACTTGTATATACAAGTTAAACTAAGGGGGACAAATCAATTCTAACCACAAGCCTGTTCAGGTTATGTGTTATGGATTGTTGTCTCCCTTTTGTTTAGGGACGGACCTTCTCAAAGCTTGCAGTAGTGCGGAGTGTCCAGTTCCATTGGATAAAATTAGCGGAATATGTGTTGGAGGTCCGTCCCTCTTACCTGATTCGGGGACGAACCTAAAGATAGCAAAATCGCAGAACAATCATGTTTGACGGCCATGATTGTATATAAGTGAAATCGATTGAGGTCCGTCCCTCAAAATTATATCTAGGATGGTGTATAAGATATGAAGCAGCCTTGGTGGAAGAAGTCGGTTGTGTATCAGATTTATCCGAAGAGTTTTTATGATACGTCGGGGAATGGCGTTGGGGATATTAAGGGGATTACGGCGAAGTTGGATTATTTGAAGGAGCTTGGGATTGATGTGGTGTGGTTGACGCCTATTTATAAGAGTCCCCAGCGCGACAACGGTTACGACATTAGCGATTATTTTAATATCCACGATGAGTATGGGACGATGGAGGATTTCGATGAGCTATTGGAACAGGCTCATCAGCGTGGAATCAAGATCATCATGGATATCGTCATCAACCATACATCCACGGAGAACCAGTGGTTCATTGAGTCCCGTAAGTCAACGGACAATGAGTACCGTGATTTCTATATTTGGAAGGACGGCAAGCCGGATGGTTCCGAGCCGACAAACTGGCAGTCCAAGTTCGGCGGCAACGCCTGGCAGTATGATGAGGAAACGGGTCAGTACTACCTTCACCTCTTTGACGTGACACAGGCTGACTTGAACTGGGAAAACGATGAAGTCCGCAAGAAGCTATATGACATGATGCACTTCTGGCTGGAAAAAGGTGTCGACGGCTTCCGCCTGGACGTGATCAATCTCATCTCCAAGGATCAGGACTTCCCTGACGACGACGGTTCGGTCGCTCCTGGAGACGGACGCAAGTTTTACACAGACGGTCCCAAGGTCCATGACTATATGCAGGAAATGAACAAGGAAGTCTTCTCTCAATACGACATCATGACAGTCGGGGAAATGTCTTCCACAACGATCGATCATTGTATCAAATACTCACGCCCTGACCGGAACGAGCTCAGCATGACGTTCAACTTCCACCATTTAAAAGTGGATTACCCTAACGGGGAGAAATGGTCAGTCTCTGACTTTGATTTTCTGAAGCTGAAGGAAATCCTCTCTACCTGGCAGCGTGAAATGCATAAAGGCGGCGGCTGGAACGCCCTATTCTGGTGCAACCATGATCAGCCCCGTATCGTGTCCCGCTACGGAAATGACGGTGAGTACCGTAACGAATCGGCGAAGATGCTCGCAACAACGATTCATATGATGCAGGGTACCCCTTATATTTTTCAGGGGGAAGAGTTCGGGATGACAAATCCTAAGTTTACAAGCATCGATGAATACCGTGATGTTGAGTCCATCAACATCTTCAATATTTTAAAAGAGCAAGGTAAGCCAGAAGATGAAATTTTAGAGATCTTGCGTCACAAGTCACGTGATAACTCAAGAACGCCTGTGCAGTGGAATAGTGATGAAAATGCCGGATTTACAAGCGGCACTCCTTGGATTCCTGTGGCGAAGAATTATACAGAAATCAATGCAGAACAAGCCTTACAAGACGAAAATTCAGTCTTCTATCACTATCAGAAACTGAACCGCCTTCGCAAAGAATACGACATTATCGTGGATGGTGACTATCAATTGATTTTAGAAGATCACCGTGACATTTTTGCTTATGTCCGAAACGGGGAAAGTGAAAAAGTGCTTGTGGTGAACAACTTCTATAGTCATGAAACGGAGTTCGCTCTTCCTGATGAGGTCGATGTTAAAGGCTGGTCGAGCGAAGTGTTGTTGTCTAACTACGTTGATACGGCGAATGTTTATAAGAACATAACATTGCGTCCTTATGAGTCTGTTGTGTTTCATTTTAAAAAGTAAAAGATAAAAGGCATTGTTCCGACGATGCCTTTTTCTAATGCACAAAATCATTTTTAAAAAATAGGTGTAAACAACCATATTATGGGTATATAGTATGCAAAAAGGCTCACTCTTTTCACATGAATTCTTTCAGGATAAATTACCCATTTATCCCGACCTCTTCCATTTGATACCATATACTACGTATGCCTTACCGAATATACAAAAAATGAATATATAAGGGGATGAAAGACGTGTCCTATTTATCCTATTTAACTTCACAGCTTCACGAAAAAAAAGAACAACTTATCCGACTAAAGAATGCTCATTCTTCCGTCAATCAGCTCCAGGGAGAATTTCTCCGGCATCAAACGAGCATTACTCATCCCGAACTCACTTCTTCCACTTGGCAGGGGACATTAGCCAGAAAGTTTATCGAAGTCCGCGAAGATGTCATATTATCTTATAAAGATATGTCTCAATCCCAGATGGACACCGCCATCATTAGCATAGAAGATAAAATTTCCTCGATTCGGTCACAGATTCAATCACTGGAAATAAGCATCGCAAACGAACAAGAGCGCATCGAGAGGGAACTTAGAAGGGAGGAAGGAATGTGAGTCAGGATATTAAGCTGCGGTTCTCCGATATCAATGAAGCACTGGCTGACATACAAGCTGCCTCTGAATCATTTGAAACGTCACTCGCCAAAGATATCGCCTCCTCCAACCAACTGGACGTTGTCAGGAGATTGAATGAATTAAGTCATCTGTTCGAGGAAGTGGCAAACGTATATAGAAGCGTATTAATCGAAAACAATCAATCTGCAAGCAAGGCCATTGAAGACTTTAAAGAAGTGGATCACACGATCTCTGCTTCCATCATGTCACGCTAGGGAGAGAAACCGGACCATGAAAATGCTTGATAACCAATCGCTACATAGCGGTATTGAAGATTTGTTAAATAAACTGGAAGCACAGAAGAAACAACTCGATGAACTCCGGCGGGCTGTCGGTACCTTTACTGGATTGCAGGAGTCATTCAGCGGAAAAGGCGGGGAAGCCATCCGTTCCTTTTATCAGGATATGCACATCCCCTTCCTGACCTTTTACTCCCTTTCCCTTCAAAACTATGAGAGGACCCTTTCAAGCCTTAAAGGAGCTTCCATTGAACTTGAGTCTGATTCCAATGGGTTGATTCGTCAAAGTTTTTTGGATGGAGAGTTAACCGATGGGTTGAATAAATCCGAAACCGTCACCTGCGACCTCGTGGATGAAACAAATGAAACGTTGAACTCCATTAGTGATATTGTCCATATCTCCCACATTCAGGACCAGCGATTCCTGGGTGATACGAAGAGGGCTCATCAGGAAATCACTCAAACCATTGAACACTTAACATCTTTTGATGCTGACCAAACAAAAGCCCTGGATACAGTGGACCATGACATTCAGCTGATGAAACGTTATATTTATGATATACAGGGAATGTTTAAAGGCGGAAAACTCAGCGTGTCGGAATACTCGGGCACTGAGCTTGATCAATCATTTCACCGTCATCCATTTATGAATACACTGGAGGAAAGATTGAATTCTCGTAATCTATTATTATCAATGTTTACGATTCCTGGTGAGTATGGATCACTGGAACAGCTTTTGATGCTCCAAACCAATCAAACCTCTTATAATAACGACTTTGCCGTAGCTGGTAACGGAACTGCCCAGACCCAATACGGTTTCTGCCCTCGACCGCCGAGCACCACTGTCAGCTATGGGAAGCCACATGAAGATATGATGGGATCCGATGGGGTTGGAAATGCAGGGGCGTTATTTTCTGCTGATATGAAAGAAGGAACCAGTGAAGCAAAACTATTTGCTTCGATGGTGGACACGAAATATATGGATGATGTTCCCGAATTTGTCGATCAAAAGGTCCTTTATACTGATATGGGTGCTGCAATGCCATATACTCCATTAGCTTTTGGTAAATCGGTCCTTATGGGACAACAAATAGGCTTCAAAACGGAGGCAGGTATCTCAAAGTCCAGCTTTTCACATGACAATTCACCTCTTGGAGGGGATATAAGCTTTGGCCAGGGTGAGGCAAAGGTCAATTATGAGAATTATACTGCCAGTGCCGGGGCCGAAGTGAGTGCAGCAAAAGTCGAACTAAAGCTCGAGCCTCTAAATTTCTTCGGGTATGAACCCTTGGAGGAGTGGTTTGGGTTTGAGTATGATCCTTACGTAGGTGTCGACCTTTCCCTCGGCAGTGCAGGAGCCAGTGCTTCCGTAGGTTTAGAAACCAGCATCTACGCTGCCTTGGGTATCGGTGTCGGAGTAAAGGGCGGATTCGAGGAAGACAAGGAAGACGAGTAAGGAAAATCAAGAAAAACGGGTGATATTTAGTTCATGAATACAAACAAAAAAAACGTTCAGAAAGCTGTACGCTTCGCATTATTATTTTATGCTATTTTTATAGGGTTAAGCGGAACCATTATGTTTTCCGTTTTGCTCCTATGGGTGATTCCGAAAGATCAACTCTCAAATGTAAGCCTACCTCTGTCCATGATGGCTTTATTCATATATGGGACTTGTGTGGCGGCTCTAGTGATTCGATCAAAATTCTTCAAGAAAGAGGTCATTGCTAATGAATAATTCAACTCCCACCCTTCTACCGATCGGAACCGTCGTCAAATTAAAAAAAGTAGAGAAGCCGGTCATGATCTATGGACGACATCAGATACAAAAGAAAACAAACAATATTTTCGATTATATAGCCGTTCCTTATCCGGAAGGAAACCTGACAGACGAATTCAATGTCTTCTTCAATCGTGAGTTGATTGAAGATATCATGCATCCAGGATTAGTTTCACCTGCCGAAGAATTAATGAGAGAAAAAGTAGAAGCAGAAATACAAAAAAACCAAAGAAATGAGAACAATCATCGTGAGGACTAAATATCTTTTTATTTTATTTGTACTGGTATTTTCTTTAATTGGCTGCAGCCAGACTCAAAGTAATCAACCTGAGGAAACTAAGGAAGAGAAGGTTCAGGAAGATGAACTTGATCCTGCAAAGCTCCTTCCTATCGGAACCGTCGTAAAGCTGAAACAGGTTGAAAAAAGCGTCATGATCTATGGGTATAATCAAATTCAAAACAGTACAAATAAGCAGTTCGACTATATCGGCGTCCCTTATCCGGAAGGAAATATTTCGCCCGACTATAACGTATTTTTCAACCGTAATTTAATCGAAGACGTTCTACATAACGGCTATGTAACGGATGAAGATAAAAAAATTCGTGAAGAAGCCGATCGCGAGGATAACACTTACTAGGAGGTTTATCGATGTTCACAGACAATCCATCCCTTAGGAAAATCGTCCGAATCGGACTGCTTGTATTTTCCATTATGGGCTTCATCAGCGGAACACTGCCACTGGCGATCATCAGTCCTGCCCTCCTTTCAGGCAATCCTATGCCTGATCAGTTTCCGGCATTTGCGATCATTGCCGTTGTCAATTATAGTTTTGCTATCGTTTTACTCTTGGTGCGGTCAAAATTTTTCAAGAAAGATTCAGATCAGCGTATACAATAGTAATCCTTATACATAAATTAGTTAACATTTATTCCAACTGTAGGATAAAAAAGCTAGTCAGAGCTTGATGAACTATTCAACCGTTATCAACGATTGAAATGAAAAAAGGCTGCGCCCTAACGCAGCCTTTCATCTTATTCCGTTGCTTCCTCTTCCCCTTCACTAGCCAAAAAGAAAATCGCCGCAACCTTCCATCCATCTTCTTTCTTATGGAAGACGGTTACCTGCTTCCCTGAACGCGTCACTTCCTTATCGCTGTTCGGGTCCTTCGTTGTCGCTTCAATTTCTGCATACACATCTGCTTTTTTACCAGCTGCGTAATTGATGATCTTCACGTTTTCTACCGTACGTTTTGAATCGACGGAGTCAAAGATCTGTTTCACATAGCGCTCTTCGTCCGCGTATTCGAAATTCACCGGTGTCTTCGAGATGACACTCATGTATGATTCAAAGTCTTCTTCGTTAAATGCCGTGATATATTGATTAAAGGCTTCGTTGATTGCCGTTTTCTCTTCTTCCGGGATACCCTCTGCTTCTTTCAGCTCGCTCGCATCCTCTACAATCTGAGTCATTTGATTCAGAGATGCCGCTTCATCTGTTGCCGGGTCTTCACTTGGCTTTACCTCTTCCGTACTGTTCGTGTTCTCTTCCTTTTTCTCTTCGTCTGCACCACAAGCACCCAATAGTAACGTACTTATGCCAATTCCCAACATGATTTTCTTCCAATGCTGCTTCGACAATGCTCTTCACCCTTTTCTAAAATTTGCGCTATCTCCATTCTATTGAAAATATTCACAACACTCAAGTTCAATCTCATTTCTTCCTATTAATTATGGTAAAATACTAGCAGGTGATATTATGACGAAAAGCAATAAATACAAACAAATCTTCGAGGATCTCTCTAAAAAAATACAGGATGGCACCTATACAGCGAATTCAATCCTGCCATCGGAAAACGAGCTCTCGGTGATTTACGCCACTTCACGTGAGACTATTCGTAAAGCGCTTACATTATTGGCTCAAAAAGGGTTTATTCAAAAGCTGAGGGGAAAAGGGTCCCTCGTACTCGATGTGTCGCGGATGAGCTTTCCGATTTCAGGTCTTGTGAGCTTTAAAGAGCTGCAGACCTCCATGGGTCGGGATCAGATTGAGACGTACGTGCATGAATTTGGACTGATGCGTGCCGATGACCAGGTTGCTTCCCAGCTCGAGACTTCTGCAAAAGAGGAAGTATGGAAAGTCGTCCGCTCCCGTCAAATCAGCGGGGAGCGAATTATATTGGACAAATCCTATTTTCTGAAAGAACAAGTCCCTTTCTTGACGAAAGAGATATGTGAGAACTCGATATATGAATATCTGGAGGGTGAACTCGAGCTCCCAATCGATTTTGCCAAAAAAGAGATTGTCGTGGAAGAATGTACCGATGAGGACCGGGAGTATCTTGATTTAGATAAGTATGATCACGTGGTTGTCGTGAAGAATTTTGTCCATTTAAAGGACGCGACATTGTTTGAGTATACGGAATCGAGACATCGGTTGGATATGTTCCGGTTTGTTGATTTTGCGCGGAGAAAGCATTAGGATGGGTCCACTTCCTGGTTGGGGAGTGGACTTATTGTTTTTAAAAGTGCATGCCGGGGTACAACATTATTGGGGTGACATGAATGGGTAAAGAAAATTCGACACCTTGGCACGATTATTTGAAGACTCGCATGATTAATCAAAATCCCGCTTGAAAAATTCATAACCCGCACGATCATCTCAAATCCGGCACGATCCCCCAAAAATTCCGCTTGATTCTCCCGCGAAGGAGCTCCAAGTAAGGAAGTCCCTCTTCAAATTCTGCCTTCAATCCACATCCAAGACTAGACTCCAGCTAAAACCGACAATCTAAAACAGAATTTCATTCGAATAGAGATGGAAAAACTAAATGAGTAACGGACAATCTGCCTGATGACTGAGAAGGGAGCCTTCAACAATCAAACCCTCCATCAATTTAACGAAAACTAGCAGTTGAAAATCGGTCCAGGGTCCTTCAGCGCACTATTTATTATGACTGGCAAAACACATACAATGACCGGAAAATTAATGAACAAAAAATAAGATCAGTCCGTAAGTAAAATGCCCGGACTAATCTATACATGTTATTCACCAGCTATGCTATTGGCTTGCGCCGACTTTTCTTCTTTCTCTTCTTCAACTTGCTTCTCTTCCCGGACTTCATCTATTACATTTTCATCTGGCGGCTCACTACTACTTGCATCCTCTTCTTCTACTTGAGGTTCGTCTGCCGTCTTCTCCTCCTGTTCCGGATCCTCAACAACAGGCGGCTCCACTTCTTCATCTTCAACCTTTACAGGAGTTTCTTCCTGGCTATCAGTCGCTTCCTCCTCAGGTTCAGCCTTATCCTGTTCATCTACACTTGTTTCATCTTCCACCTTTGGTTTTTCTTCCACTTTACTTTCAACCGGTTCCTCCACAATCGTTTCTTTCAACTCGTTTGAATCCACCGCTACGCTAAAGGTTTCATCGACATAGTTGATAAATCCCTTGATGTGATACGTTAAGGTGGTTGCCTCACACCCGCCTGTCATGTCAGTGATGGCATCCGGGGCAGTGGATAAGGATTGTCCCGGTTTCAGCTTTTGACTTGTGAGCAGTTCCTCTCCGCTGTCTGATTGGAATAATACGGTCACCTTTGTACTCATATCTGAAATGTTTTTTATCGTTAAAGTGTTCTCAATGGAACAATTGCTTCCATATTGTACTTCTGAGGATTGAATCTGCAGTAAGTCCTCTGTTGTGGCATTATGAATCGTTCCCGCTGCGCTTGTTCCAGAGGTAAACCATGCATATGTTCCAGGGATGGAAGTTAAGGCCGTTGAAATTAAATAAATGGAGAAAAGAATAAGGAAGGCGCAAATCGCTATCAGGGATCCATTCCCTTTAAATCCATTATGTAGCGTTTTCATTAGATTCTCCTTTCAATAGAGATAGGCAGCCTATGAGCGACTGCCCCACCCTTCCGTACCTTATTTCTTGTTTTCGAATTTAGCACCCTGGTCTGTCTGCTTAGCCTGAACCATTAGATTTCCACTATATTTTGCACCTTGATACTCGTTCCCTGCACTTTGGTCAAGTTTCACATCGAACGCCATTGTGATGTACTGATCCTCTTCCAGTGTAAAGAACTCGTCTTTGCCAAATTTAAAGGTCTTATCTCCTTCTGAAGAAGATTTCGCAAGAGCCGACATGGCTTGCGCTTCCTCCACTGTCGCTTCCCCGGTAATGACCTCTACTCCTTTAGGCAATGAAGCAACCGCAGATTTAGCCATGCTCATTTGTGGATTGTGGTTCCCATTAAAGAAGCCTTTTTCCCATTGCATTCTCCAATCGTTCAATTCGTCCATATCAGGCTTCGCTTTATATTTGAAGGCCATGTAGTAAATTTTGTACGGATCTGCCGAAGCTTTATCCACTGAACCTGTATAGGTTAATTTTAAATTTTGTGTCAAATCACCTGTATTTTCCAAAGTGACAAATTCTCCATAAACCACTTGAGATGGTGCAAACTTTGCCCCTGTGAATAGTGGTGTTGAAATAGCTTCCCCGTTATTTACAGATAGATTTCCTGTATCGATGGTCCCCACTGCTGATGTACTTGATGTGAACCAAGAATATGTACCATATCCTGCACTTACAACTAACGCTCCTGCCAAAGATGTTGCCAATAATGCTTTTTTAACTGATTTCATAGTAAAAAATTCCTCCTCAAAGTTTGTTATATTTTTTCTTTCATTAAACCTGGATACGATTAAACCTTGGTAGAGACAGTATCTTCTTTTCTATTAAAGTATCTGTTCGTCCGCTCAAATACTTCAATCAGAATAAATAGAAGAAATGGCAACAGAACAAACAGAGAAAACCCCATCTTACTGGAAATGAATTTTGCCACGAATCCTGCATTCGGCAGAATGACGGCGACTTCCCCGATTAACTTATCCGGCTGCACCTTCCAGCTGTCTTCTACATTGTTATTGTCACCCTTTGTCAGAAAACCTTCTTGGGTTACCTGAACGACACGGTGGGTCACAACCTTTTGATCCGCCGTATGAAAGGTGATGACTTCATTCTTTTTGACTTCGTCGGCATTTGTCTCTTTTACAAAGATCATGTCACCTGCACTGATCTTGGGTTCCATACTATTTGTCAGTACCGTTAATGGCTTGTACCCAAAAAACGAAGGGATCTTAGTAGGATCCTTCTGAGCTTGATAGGAGACAAATAAGAGAAATACAATGCAGCATAGAGCAGATATCGACAGGAGATAAGTGAGTATTTTTAACATTTTTCTTTTCAATTCATCACATCCTCCTATTGTGTTTATCGCCTGTATTCACAAATTTACTAGACTTGGATAAAAGTGTCAACGTTATAACGAACAAAAACGTTCGTTAAAAAACGACAAAATTTTTTGAGGTTTCATTCAAAATGTCCTTAGGTGAAAAGCAAGCCATGATAAGGATTAGAGCCCCAAAATGAGCCAGAGAAGGGATCTACACGGTGGAAAAGCCCCCCTCAATATGTCGTAATTTGATGAGAGACTCTTCTACCATTGTGATTTTTAATAGAATAATATGGTAATGTATCAAAAAACAATTAGGGGGTTTCGCATGAACAAGTTATTCAAAACAGGTATCACTTCAGTTGTGATGGCAGGAACTTTATTTGCCGGTATTCCGGTAAGTTCATCTGTTTCGGCAAGTGTAGTGACAGAAAGTCATGTAAAAGAATCGGATTCACATTCACATTTTATCGGGACGTTAGATGCGGCCTTGATAAATGATGAGAGATTGCTAGCCTCATTGATCAAGCAGGGAAAGATATCATCTAAAGCTTCTGATGCTACCAAGAAAAAAGAGTTGGAAAAGTATATTGAGTTAAAGGGAAAGAAAGTGGAAGATGCTAACGTAAAAGATCCCATCGCCCCTAAGGCGAAGGCAGCTGAATCTGAAAAGCACCAGAAGTTCAAAGACGCTACAAAGAAAAGCAGCGGTAAATTACAAGGAAGCACCAAGCACCCGGATCCCGTGAAGGAATCACCTTCACCAGGTGTAGCCAAAAAAGGGAAGCTACTCACCATAATGGTAGAATACTCGGATTTCGAACATAACCGTATCCAACCAAATGAAACGGATAACTACTATGAGGATTACAACAAGGAGCACTTCGAAGAGATGATCTTTGGGGACGATGGCGTAACGGGCCCAAATGGGGAGAATTTCGTTTCACAAAAGCAGTACTATGAAGAACAATCAGGAGGAACTTATACAATCGAAGGGAATGCTTACGGATGGCTTAAGGTTCCCGGGACAGCGAAATATTATGGAGCAGACCAAGCTTCAGGAGGACATGATAATGTGACTCCGGGTGGATCGAAACAATTAGTGGCAGATACTTATGCTGCAGCGCTTGCGGCAGGAATTCCCCTTGAGGATTATGACTTAGAAGATCCGCATGATTTAGATGGTGACGGAAACTATTGGGAGCCGGATGGGTTAGTCGATCACTTGCAGATCATCCATGCTGGAATGGGTCAGGAAGCTGGAGGCGGTTCTTTATTTGATGATGCCATCTGGTCTCACAGATCCGCAGTATTTGTTGACAAGGATGGACTTGGAAAAGGAAAACCGGGATTCTATGATTACACGATGATGCCTGAAGATGGGGCTACCGGTGTATTCGCTCATGAATATGGCCATGACCTGGGATTACCGGATGAATACGATACGATTTATTCTGGAGCGGGGGATGCCGTTGGATATTGGTCTATCATGTCTGCAGGTTCGTGGGCAGGTAAGATTCCAGGGACAGAACCAACAGGCTTTTCTCCTTGGGCAAAGTCCTACTTACAATCCACTCTGGGTGGAAATTGGACAAAACCTCTAGTCATTGACTTTGAAGATATAAAGAAAAAAGGAACGAATTACTTGCTCGATCAGGCAAATTCTCCTAACGGTCAAAACCATCAGGCGATTCAAGTGAACCTGCCTGAGAAGAAGACAGCCGTAAATACTCCTGCTTCAGGAAGCTATGAGTATTGGGGCGGTCAAGCGGATGAAATCGATACGAATATGGTCACAAATGTTGACTTAACAGGCAAGTCTTCTGCTGAGCTGACGTTTGACGCCTGGTATGATATTGAAGCACAATGGGATTTCGGATTTGTGCAAGTATCCACTGATGACGGGGGAAGCTGGCAATCATTAGGCAATGAAAACACCCGCGATGATGTGGTAGCTGAAGGTTATCCTACTATATTGGATTCTATGCCTGGTTTCACGGGAACATCAGATGGCTGGGAACCACAATCATTTGATTTATCCGAATATGCCGGACAGGAAATTCAGCTCCGATTCCGTTATGCAACAGACTGGGGTACATCACACACAGGTTTCTTCACTGATAATATTAAGGTCGTGGCAGATGGCGAAACAGTAGTAGAAGATGGCGCTGAAAGTACAACGACTCCTTTCACGTTAAATGGATTTGAACGTTTTGACGGTAACAAATATGTTGATCATTATTACTTATTGGAATGGCGCAACCATCAAGGTGTAGATGAAGGGCTCGCCAATATCGCACGTGGTAATTCTTTGATGAGCTATGATGGTGGTCTGGTCGTTTGGTATGTAGATGACACCTTTACAGATAACTGGACGGGTCTCCATCCTGGGGACGGTTTCTTAGGGGTAGTGGATGCACATGATGATACCAATCTTTTATGGAGCACAGGTGTAGAAGCCTCGACTCGTTACCATGTGGCAGATGCGGCGTTCAACTTCATGCCGACTTCCGGATTGAACCTGGTCTATCCTGATCAAACCCTGACACTTGCAAGTCAACGTGGAATACCTTTATTTAATGATAGGAAGGATTACAATAACTCCTATCTGCCAGATGCAGGACGTAATATCAGTCATTACGGGCTAAAGGTACTGGTGAATGATCAAGCTAAGGACAAATCTGTCGGTTCGATCACACTATCAAGATAGAATAGTAGATTACTCATATATCCCTTGACCAAGGTTTGGATTCCCATCCCTTGGTCAAGGGATTTTTTTACAGAAGTGTCACTTATACTACCCGTTAGAACACTGTTGGATGACCTCCCTCTTCTTCTCGATATTTAATAGATTTCAAGCGTGGCATGATTTTTCCTATTCCTGCTTGATTGTTCCTATTCCTGCTTAAAAAACTCAATTCTCGCATGATTATTTGAATTCCCGCACGATTTTAGTCAATCCGGCATGATTGTGCCTAGAAGCCTGTTAGCGTTACAAATTTCCATCCCCTGAACCGGCCAATAGACTCGATATCCCCCTCACAACTATCTAAAACCAAAAAACGGCCCTCCACAAGAAGGACCGCTCTCTCAACAACAAATTAACAATACACATTTCTCTATTATCGTACTTCCACCCAACCGTTCTTGATCGCAGTTACTACTGCCTGAGTACGGTCATTCACGTTCATCTTTTGTAATATATTACTTACATGATTTTTGACAGTTTTTTCACTGATATATAATCCTTCACCAATACCGCGGTTACTCTTACCATCTGCAAGCATTTGCAGTACTTCACACTCGCGGCGCGTTAATAGGTGAAGCGGGCGGCGAACTTCGGATTGCTGGAATCCACCTGAGTTTTGGGCGTTTGCCAGGCGCTTGTATTCTGCTACCAGGTTATGCGTTACCTTAGGATGAACGTAAGAGCCGCCATCTGCGACGATTTTCACGGCGTCAACCAGTGCCTCTGAGTCCATCTCTTTTAATAGATAACCAAGTGCTCCTGTTTTCAACGCATGGTTTACATAGTTTTCATCATCGTGGATCGATAGGATGATGACCTTTGTATCCGGGTATCTGTCCATCAATTCACGTGTTGCTTCTACACCGTTTGTTTCAGGCATGTTGATATCCATCAGGACAACATCTGGTTCGTGTGTTTCAACTAGGTTCATGGCTTCTGAACCGTCATCGCCTTCTGCTACTACGTTGAAAGAAGGTTCGAATTCTAGGATTCGTTTTACTCCCTCTCTGAAAAGCTGATGATCATCAATGATAACAATATTTGTTGCCATGTCTTTCGCCTCCCTAAACCTTGGAAAAATTTACTTATTAAGTGGAACGTGGATCAGTATGACCGTTCCTGTTCCTACTTTTGAGTCAATCGTGATGTCTCCTTCGAGAAGGTCGACACGTTCTTTCATCCCCATGATGCCAAAGGATCCCGTTTTTTGTCTCTCTTTATCGAATCCTTTGCCGTTGTCTTTGACGACAACTGTTATTTGGTCTTTCTTTACTTCTACTTTAACTTGTATATGTGTCGCTTCAGCGTGCTTAAGTGCGTTCTGAACACTTTCTTGTACTAATCGGAACAGAGCGACTTCGAATTTTGAAGGAAGTCTGATATCGAGCCCCATATTCACAAATTGAATGGAGGTCTCCTGGTTATACTCTTCGATTGTACTCAAGTATTTTTTGAGGGTCGGAATTAACCCCAGGTCATCAAGCGCCATTGGTCTGAGGTCGTAAATGATGCGCCTGACCTCGTAAAGGGCTGAGCGGACCATCCGCTTTAGGTCGCGTATTTCCTTAATGGCATCGTCTGAGCTTTTTTCACGAAAAACCCGCTCGATCAGATCGGAACGAATCAAGACGTTGGCCATCATTTGTGCAGGACCATCATGAATCTCACGGGATAAGCGTTTCCGCTCGTCCTCTTGTGCCTCGATGATTTGAAGGCCGAAATCCTGACGCTGCTTCGCATCCTCCAGTGCCTCATTCACTTGCCTTAAGTCACTATTTAAATAATTGAGAACGACGGATATTTGTGAGCAAAGATTTTCTGCCCGTTCAATCGTGTCCCCCAGTGCGTGTAACCGTCTTTCCAATTCATCCCGACGGTCCCTCAATTGCTTTTCTTGCTGTCTATTCATGGATAGCTTCATTTGCAGGTCATGAGCCTTTTCGTACGCTTCTCTTACCTGATCCTCTGAATAGGTTTGAAAGTGCTTGCTTACTTCAGAAAGTCTGAGTCGTGCAAACTTCGATTTCTGTTGGAGGTGATCTCCTTCATCAATCACTTTCAAGACCATTTCTTTCACTTCCAGCAGTTCTTTCATCAAATCTTCATAATCAGTTCGACATTGCTCGCCAATCTGGAAGATTTCATCCTTACTTTCGTCAACCGTATCGACCATCTTTTTCAGGATGCTATCTAACATCTTGGTGTCTATTTTTTTAAGTGACACGGTACACCCCTCTTTTGTTCCACTATAGTAGTCAACCCAGAATAAAGCTTCATGTAAAACTATACTTACATAGCAATAATCGGTTATTTCAGCTTGAGTTTCAGCCATTTCGTTATGTCCATGGACCTACCACTCATCTACCTATTATCAATTCCATGTAATATCATAAAACTCCTTTATTCATCTAGGCATATTCCTATGTAATACCTCTACCAAGGGATCATTCGCTCAGGGAACATCAGAGAATGAATGGGAATTATCTAGACCATTCGACTTCCCTTTCAGAGCTTTGGAACAACTGAAGTATTACTATCAGCGTCCATTATACCATGTCACATATTGTCGGAGATTAAAGTTTGATTACATTGTATTACCATTATTTCATGTAGAACCAGTTTTTACCTGACAAAATACCCCGCAGAGTTCTCAAATTATGCATTATGCTTCAATTTTATATATAGTAGTATTAGGAGAAAAGAGCGTATTTTGTCGTGAGCTGCGACAAGAGGGAAAGGAGAAATGAGTTTGCTACATCACTATAATACCGTCAAGGGTTACGGAGAGCATGAAATCAATATTGAACGTTCCAGATTCATCACATATGTAACCCGTGCTGAAACCGAAGAAGAGGCACAGGAATTCATCACCTCTATCAAGAAGAAGCATCATGACGCCAATCATAACTGCTCTGCCTATATGATTGGTGAAAATAACCTGATTCAAAAAGCGAATGACGACGGGGAGCCGAGTGGCACAGCCGGCGTCCCGATGCTTGAAGTATTAAAGAAGCGTGACCTCAAGGACACCGTAGTCGTTGTGACACGTTATTTCGGGGGGATCAAGCTTGGCGCAGGCGGACTGATCCGCGCGTATGGACGAGCAACTTCTGAAGGCCTCAACGCTACAGGGATAGTCGAAAGACGCCTAATGAGGGTGATGAAGACGAAGATCGACTATACGTGGCTTGGTAAGGTGGAGAATGAAGTGAGATCATCTCATTATCAATTGAAGGAGATTCATTACCTGGAAGCTGTTGAAGTAGACGTATACGTGGAGGAAGTGTCCAAGGAACAGTTTGTGGATTGGATGACGGAGCTTACGAATGGGCAGGGTGAAATTGCTGAGGGTGAAGTAGAGTACCTCGAGTCATTATTATAGTACTTTTGGAGGGACGGACCTCGAAATTCGAGGTCCGTCCCTCTTGTAATATAAATTTCATTTTACGATTTTATGGGTAAAGTAGTACAATAGAAATTGGTATAATACGTCGAATATTGTTTATTGGTGTGACTACTCGAAGAAGGAGTTTTTCTATATATGTCGATTGAACGGAATTATCGTAATACTATGAAAAAGAAGAAGCGCAGGAGAAGGATTGTATTCTTTCTCATCATCCCACTGCTCATCGTCACGTTTTCTGTAGCTGGATATGGAGCACTGTTATATAAAAAAGCTGAAACCGTCTTTAATGATTCGTACAATAATATAGAGGGCCGTGAGAAATCCGAACTCCGGGATGAAAAGGTTGATCCCAACATCGATAATGTGTCCATTTTATTTATCGGCGTTGACGAAAGTGATACTCGTAATTTCGGTTCATCCACCCGTTCTGACGCCTTGATGCTCGCCACCCTGAATGAAAAGGAGAAGTCCGTTAAACTCGTAAGTATCCCCCGTGACTCCTATGTGTACTTACCAGAAGTAGGATACAAAACGAAGATTAACCACGCACACGCGTATGGTGGACCCAAAGCTTCCATTGAAGCGGTTGAAACCATGTTTGATATACCTGTCGATTACTATGTGAAAATGAACTTCCATGCGTTCATCGATGTGGTAGACGCACTGAATGGCATTAATGTAGAAGTGCCATATGAGCTCTATGAGCAAAACTCAAAAGATACAGCAAACGCCATTCATTTACTGCCTGGAATGCAGACGCTTGACGGGGAAGAAGCTTTAGCACTGGCCAGAACCCGGAAAAAGGATAATGATATCGAACGTGGTAAACGTCAGCAGGAAATCCTTAAAGGCGTAATGAAGAAAGCAGTATCTGCCAATGCCTTGACCAAATATGATGATATCATCCAAGCCATCGGTGACAATATGGAAACCAATATGACCTTTAACGAGATGAAAGCTCTTTCCAGTTACGGATTAAAGAAACAGTTGGACCTGAACACTCTTTCCCTTGAAGGGGAAGATACTTATATTGAAAATGTGTATTATTGGTTATTGGATGATACCAGCCTTGCCAATACGAGTATTGAATTACAAGAGCACCTTGAAGTCAATCGATCAACAGCCGGAGATATCGATTACTCTGAAACTAGTGAAGAAGAGACTCCTTCTGCTACTTATGAATAATGGAAGAAAACCTGCAGACATCCCTCTGCAGTTTTTTTAATAACAAAAAAAGAGTAGAGAACGAATGAGTCTCTACTCTTTTTCATGATTATTTTCTTGTCGCTCTCGCTTTAACGAACTTTATCAACGGTTGATAATTGGAATTGACAAGTCCGATACTCTCGATGAGCCACTCGATTGCTATGAGCAGTACCGCTATCACAATCATTGCACCCCACAATGTCGACATGGAGAATATGATGGCCGCTAAGCTGAACATCGCTGCAATCGCATAAATGATGATGACGGTTTGTTTGTGTGTAAATCCAATCCGTAATAAGCAATGATGCAAATGCGATTTATCAGGAGCGGATAATGGACTTTTGTTGACAATCCTTCTAATGATCGCAAAGAACGTATCTGAAATAGGGACACCTAAGATAATGAGCGGAACAATAAGGGAAATCATCGTAACATTTTTAAATCCAAGCATGGAGAGCACAGCAATCATGTATCCAAGGAACAGTGCTCCTGTATCACCCATGAAGATTTTTGCTGGGTGAAAGTTGAAATACAGAAATCCGAGAGTACTGACAATCAGGATCAATGCGAGGGACATAACAAAGACGTCACCTTTAAGCATCGCCATGAAACCGATTGTGGCAAGGCCAATCGTCGATACTCCTGCAGCCAGTCCGTCTAATCCATCAATAAGATTGATTGCATTAGTGATTCCCACAATCCAGAGGATGGTAATCGGAATACTGAACATACCGAACTCCAGCACACCACCAAAAGGCAGGTTGATGAATTCGATTTGAACTCCGCCAAGTACCACTGTAAACGCCGCTGTCAGCTGCCCCAATAATTTAAGGCGGGGAGATAAATCAAAGATGTCATCCGCCATCCCGGTTAAGAGGATGACAGCACTTCCCAGGATGATCGCTCCTGCATATGGGTCTTCAGGACGTAAAATCAGAAATCCTGCGATAAACCCTATATAGATAGCGAGACCTCCAAGACGAGGCATTATTTTCTGGTGGACTTTACGGACATTGGGTTGATCCGTTGCGCCCACTTTATAGGCAAGTTTCTTCACTAACGGGGTTATCCCCAAAGTTAACAAAAAACATAAGATTAAGGTTAGAATTAACATCATTGTCACACCTCTTGTAGTTAATCTACCCTGTAACTTTACTTGCGAAACAGGTAATTAATACATGCTCAATTTATTTTCCTAGCTTCAAGTATACATTATAAACGTTATTGGCGAATTGCTCTACCGAAAATTGTCTTTTACTGTATTTTTTTATCTTCTCTCCCATATGCGAGAGGGTTCCCTCTTCCTTTTTCCTCATGGCAGATTCAAGACTTTCCGTCAGCTGTTCAGAATCTTCAACCGGGATGATCCAGCCGTAGCTATCATCCGGAATGAGCTGATCCACTCCCCCTACGTCCGTTGTCACGACCGGAACACCTGCCCTCGCTGCTTCAAGGAGAACCAAGGGGAAACTTTCACTGTAGGAGGTCAGAATCGCTATATCCGCAATGGGGTAGATTCTCTCTACATCATTCCGGTGTCCCATGAATTCGACATGGCCGGACATCCCATGTTCTTCTGAATACTTGATCAAAGCTTCCTTTTCGGAACCATCACCAATCAGGAGGATTTTGATGTCAGTATGATGATTTCCAATCAGATTCCGTACGGCTTTCAAAGCTACCTTATGACCTTTGACCGCTTCAAGCCTTGCAACCATAATGATTGTAAAATCTCCTTCTTTTACTCCTAATTCTTCTCTTGTAAACGGAGCCGCCAATTCTTTATCGAAGTCGATACCATTTAAAATAGTGGTGATTTTCTCATCGGGAATGCCTCTCCCCAGTAAGATTTGCTTGAATCGGTCTGAAATGGCAAGGTGATGATCTGCTCGTTTTAGAGCTCTCAGGTTCAGAGAAGTATAAAGCTTCCCTGATAATCCTCTTCCCATAAAGTCATCTCTCGGATCACTATGTACGGTCACCATCCACTTTACATCGACAAAAGAGCGTATCATTGCCCCGTAGCAATTGGCCCTTGCTCCATGGGTATGAATGATGTTGATGCTGTTTTTTCGTATGAAATGAATAATCTTTTTTATAATAGAGAAATCAAACCTGGAGCTCTGATTGAATAATACAGTCTGGATACCGAGGCTGTTGGCTCGATCGTACATTTCATCTTTTTCAAAAACACCTAAAAAGAGCTCTTCCCGATTTAACTCATTCAATAAAGAAAGGATATGATACATGCCTCCACCACTTTCGTTTCCGGCATTGAGATGTAATATCTTCATGAATCAAATCCTCCTCTCTATTCTAAATAAGTTATCCTCTTGACTTTAATACATGAAAAATGAATTGTGGCAGGACCACCATTCTTCTCCATCTCGAAGGCTGCTGCAACAGGCGGTAGAACCATTCCAGATGAACCTTCTGCCAAATCACAGGAGCTCTCTTCACATGTCCGGCAAGCACATCAATACTGCCCCCGACTCCGATGAAGACCCCTTTTCGGACGCGGGTCATATTATCTTTAATCCATTTCTCTTGTCTCGGAAAACCAAGTGCCACCAATACTAAATCGGGTTCAGATTCCTGGATCTCATGAATGATTTCTTCATTATCATCCTCGAAGTAACCATGATGGTATCCAACCAAATGAAGGTTAGGATATTTTTTCTTCACATTGACAACCGCTTTTTCCAGCACTTCTGGTTTCGCCCCGACGATGTATACTCTAATCGGATGTTCATTGGATAGAGCCAGTAGCTCTTCCATTAGTTCAAACCCCGGCACTCTCTCGATCAGAGGCTGTTTCTTCAATCTGGAGGCAATGACCACACCTATCCCATCGGGAATGATGTAATCCGCCTTACTTAATGTGTAAAGGTAATCTGTATCTGCACGTGCATGCATGACGATTTCCGGATTAGCCGTTACGACAAAGGCTTTTTTCTCCTCTTTCAGATATTGATTATAAAGGTCATTTACTATATCATCCTTCGTTTTATTCACGAAAGGAATGTCTAATATTTGCACTGCTTCATTGTTCATAGCCGTCTACCTTTCCTATTTCTCTCCTGTTCATTTTATCCTAGGTGCGTTCATTCTGAAATAGTTATTCTGTTAAGAATGATTACAGTAAAATGACAATTTGTAATCCAACATCATAAATAAAGGAATTTCCGTTCCGCATCTATAATAAAATAAAAACGGTCCCTTTTTGGAATTGTCATCAAATTATTATCGTTTCTTTATGAATCTTTACAAAAAATTAAATAAAACTATAAATTCGTTTATTAAGCTAATACTAGAAGTAACCTTTAGACAAGTGTTACATAGATTGAAGGGTGGAATTAAATTGTTAACAGAGAATAAACATCTTGGGCTTCTCTTCGGCATCAGTATTCTGTTGCCATTGATATTCACACATATGGCCGTGTCACTCATTTCGATCGCTTTGACACTATTCCTCGTGTGGAAGGATAAGAAGAGTGGATTACTGCTATTATTTGTATACTTCCCTATTAGACCTTTTCTAATAGAAATAAATGATGGTTTTAAACTTTTAGGAGACGCAGTCATTGTTTTTCTGTTTGTGCTGACAATCATTGAATACATAAAGAATAAGAAGGCCTTCACAGGACTCACAAAATATCTTGTGACGATCGGAATCATATTATTCTGTTTAACCGGGACCGTTGCTGCGTTTACTACCGGGGTCGAACTTAAGGCGATTATTTTTCAAAACAGAGCCTTTCTGATTACGTTTTTACTGGTATTCGTCGTAGGGGAGCTCACATTTACCCGTATGGATCTCAAGCGTTTTGTCGGTATAACGGTCGTCATGGGTTCGATTCTCTCGGTCCATGGATTGATTGAATTCATCTCTTCAAGAACCCTGTTCGTCCCTTTGGCTTGGGAAAATTGGAATTTGTCTTCTGTCAATGAAATGAGGGTATACGGCCTTACAGCCAATCCGAATGTGTTAGGTACCTATTTATCCATCTGTCTGTTTGCCACCTTGTATGCTTACCATACGTTTCATAAATACAAATGGCCGCTTATCAGTGCTGCGATACTCATGCTCGGTGTGCTATGTCTTACTTATTCAAGAGGTTCCATTTTGGCGTTCGGGATTGCGTTCATCCTTTACATTCTATTAAGGAAAGATTGGAAAATGCTTAAATCCTTTGTTGCAGTAGTGGTTATTGGTTTATGTATCATTTATTATCCCGCCAATGCGGCCAAAACATTTGTATCTCAAGAGAGCCCTGACCGAACAAACCCTTCCTCTCAAGTCGATGAACAAGACAACGAAGAAGAGAAGGACCATAATAAAACGAATCACCGTCCATCATCCACTTTCTCAAATCGGTTTAAGGAAATCTTTTCGGATGACATCATTCAGAAAAGTACAGAATGGGGCAGATTATATGTCGTATTCAAGGGAATAGACATTTATATGGAGCATCCTGTCATCGGTACCGGATTCGGGACATTCGGTGACTCGGCCACATTAAGTTATGGGTCTCCCATATCAGATCAATACGGATTACCCGATCGTATGTATTCCGACAATCAATACATACAATTCCTTGTTCAAACCGGAACGATCGGTACGTTATTTGTTCTTTTCTTTATAGTCGGGATCATGATTCAGCTTTGGAAGAGAAGGGGTGAAACCATCACCCCCGTCCTCTTTTCCCTTATCATTGCAGCCTTACTCATGGCTCTATTCTATAACGTATTGGAAGAGAAGATTCTTACTCTCTACTTTTACACTTTATTAGGTTATTTTCTATATAAGGAGAGAGACCCCTTGGAAGATGAACCATCAAGATGATAGTAAATGAGGAATTCAATGAAAATACCCACTTTAGTTAAATCAATAGGATTAGTCACCATCATTTCAGGTTTAGGAAAGATCCTGGGTTTCGCACGGGAGAGTATCATCGCTGCTTATTTCGGAACTTCAGAGGTAGCGGATGTCTTCTTTGTCTCAAGCCTCGTGCCTACCCTGTTATTTACTGCCATAGGGACAGCGATCCAGGCTGGTACGATTCCCCTTTTCATGGAGGAGCGCAGCAAGAACGAACGGGATGCCCGTAAGCTCATGAGCTTATTGGGAACATTCTTCCTGATTCTTTCCCTTCTCTTTATCGGGGTGACCATGCTTTTCACTCAACCATTGATAAAAGTGATGGCACCGGGGTTTTCTCCCGATCAGGTGGAACTGGCCATAAAGATTACAAGAATCATGATACCAAGTATGGTCTTTCTTACGTTAACGTCGATTTCCACCGGGGTTCTCAATGCGAATAAACAATTTGTGTTGCCGGCGTTTTCAGCCACCATTCAAAACGTGGTCATCATCCTGGCTACGATTTTACTGGCGAATACATATGGAGTATATGGATTGTCCATCGGGGTATTGATCGGGGCTGCCGGTCAGTTCTTTATTCAATATCCTTCTTTCAAAAAGTCAGAGATCGGGTTTAACTTTCACTTCAGGGAACACAAAGAGAAAATCTTCAACATCATGATCCTTTTCTACCCGATCATCATCGCTGCCATCAGTGTTCAATTAAACAGCCTGGTCGATCGAATGGTGTCAACCGGTCTCGAGACCGGGAGTGTTTCTGCCCTGAACTATGGAAATCGACTATTATGGCTGCCACTCAGCGTGATCCTGACACCATTGATTACGGTACTGTATCCTTCCTTGGTGGAAGGAGTATTGGACAGCTATAAGAAATTCTTTGGCATCATCCAAAAGGGAACGTCTCTTATCCTATTCGCGAGTATTCCCTTTACGCTTCTTATGGTGTTGATAGGCGACAATTTAATCGAAATTGCCTTTCAGCGGGGAAGTTTCGACAAAGAAGCCACCAGCATCACCAATCAGGCACTTTTCTACTATGCTCTGGGCTTAGTGTTCTTTGCCTTACGTGACTTTCTCATGAACGGATTTTACGCCCTGAAAAGAACCAAGGTTGCCATGTATTCCTGTCTGGGAGCCGTTCTGGTCAACATCGTGCTTAGTATTACATTATCCAAGTTTATGGCGGTTGGCGGTATTGCCCTTGCTTCCAGCATCTCGATGCTGATGCAGTGCCTCGTCCTCTTCCTGTATCTATTAAAGAATTATGAAAATAAGAACAGCTATACGAAGGAATTCAGTAAGGAAGCAGGCAAGCTGACCATTGTTACGATCGGTGTCCTCATCCTTGTGATCCCTGTGATGAACCTGATCCCCGGTGATTTGAACGTCATTCTTGAAACGATTGCTGTTTCACTCCTGATTTTCGGAGGCTACCTTGCCCTTTCCATTGTGTTCAAGGTCAATGCCATTCAGCCATTAGCAAGAAAGATTATAGTGAAAAGGAGCTAATAACGATGAAAATCTTACTTTCAACCATCTTTGATTATCCGCACGAGGGCGGACTTTCCACACATGTTTCTACTTTGAAAAGTGGATTAGAAGCAAGAGGGCATCATGTAGATGTCCTTTCCTTTACCGAGCTGAATCCAATTATCCGTAAAGCCTATGCCCAGGCACCAGGGTTCATCGCAAGCAAATTCAAGCCCGGGGCCGGCCAGGTCATGAACGACCAAAACCGGATGACCCTGATCCAAAAGCACCTCAACCGAATAAAGCAGGAGTATGATGTTGTAAACACCCAAGATGTATACGCAACCCTCGCTGCAGAGGCTTCCGGTATCCCTGTTGTGGAAACCGTTCACGGATACTATTCCTTCGAAGCGATCAGCAGGGGTGCCATTCAAGAAGGCAGCAAAGAGGATGAACTGATCAGAGAGAGGGAGAAGAAAGCCTATTCCCTGGCAGCTGAAGTCGTGACCGTGGATCAGCGAATTAAAGATTACGTCTATAAAATGGCGGGGATAGAGGCGACTTCGATTAAAAACTTCATTGATGTAGAAGATTTCGATCCAAAGAAGCTTGATTTGTCCACCATTAAGGATGAATTCAATATACCAAAAGATAAGAAAATGCTGTTTGTTCCGAGAAGGATGACGGAGAAAAACGGAGTGATCTATCCTACACTTGCCCTGAATAAAGTATTGGCGAAACATCCCGATACGGTATTGGTTTACGCAGGAACCGGTGAACAGATGCCTGCCATTAAAAATGAAGTGGAGAAGCAGGGCCTTGATGAGAACGTCCTTCTCCTCGGAACCGTTCCCCATGAAAAAATGAAATATTTATACGGGGTGTCTGATATTGTACTTGTGCCCAGCATCCACTCATACGGCGTAGAGGAAGCAACATCCATCTCTGCATTAGAAGCAATGGGCTCTTCCTCTCCTGTCATTGCCGGTGCCGTCGGTGGACTTAAAGAAATCATACACGATCATCAGGACGGACTTCTAGTGGAGGAAAGAGACACAGAAGCATTATCCGATGCCATCATTGAAATACTGGACGCCCCCGAATTTGGTGAAAAACTGGCCCAAAATGCCAGAAGAAAAATCGTACAGGAATACTCCCATCTTTTTGCTGCAGAGAAATATGAGCAGATATATAAAAAAGCGATCAAAGGAAAGACGGCAGCAAGATAAAGACAAAGAAAACCGTGAGTCCATATAAGGATTCACGGTTTTCTTTCACTCTTGGATCAATTTATTTTCAAGCAATACGACAAGGTCTTCCATTTCATGGGTTTTGTTGCGTTGCATCAACCGATCCACAGCTTCCTTCGCCTGGACTCCATTAAAGAGAAGATCATATAAAGCATCGGCGATCGGCATGCTCACCTCTAATTTCTCTGCCAGCTGCTTAGCCGCTTTCGTCGTTCTTACGCCTTCTACAACCATACCCATGTTATCAAGGACTTCTTCTAATGCCATACCCTTACCGAGCATATTCCCGGCTCTCCAGTTACGGGAGTGGACGCTTGTACATGTCACAATCAGATCACCGATGCCCGATAAACCTGAAAACGTAAGGGGATTCGCCCCCATCTTCGAGCCAAGTCTTGAAATTTCACTGAGCCCTCTCGTCACTAAAGCCGCTTTCGCATTATCACCATAGCCTAATCCATCTGCCACCCCTGCCGCCAGAGCGATGATATTCTTAAGGGCCCCGCCTATTTCGACTCCGACGATATCCGTATTCGTATACACCCTGAAATAATGGTTCGTGAACATATTTTGAACCATAATGGACGAATCCGGATTCTTTGATGCCGCTACTACCGTTGTCGGTTGGCGCAAGCTCACTTCTTCTGCATGACTTGGTCCTGATAAAACAACAATATCCTTCATATTCACAGGGTCCATCGAATCCTCGATGATCTCGGATATCCTTAACAATGATTCAGGCTCAATCCCCTTACTTACATGAACAATGGTGAGGGCCTGTTCCTGTACCGCCTGGATCTGTGCGAGCACTTCCCGCATGGCCTTGGTAGGAACCGCGAGTATAATGGTTTCCGCTCCTTCCAATGCTTCTTTCAGATCAAGATGTCCCACAATATTCTCCGGGAGCTCCACGTTCTTTATGTATCTTTCGTTTCTGTGATATTGATTGATTTCATCAATGGTTTCTTTGCTTCTTCCCCATATCTTCACGTCTAAGCCGTTGTCAGCCAGTACCATTGCAAGGGCCGTCCCCCAGCTTCCTGTACCGATGACTGCGATTGGTTGTTGGTTCATGATTGTACACCGCCTATCCATTCATATGTGGACGCTTTCATTTTATTATTTCCACATAGTATACCATAATTATTTTTTTCTATTATATAGACTTTGCTAATAGTGAATATGACACATTAGGAATAATTCATATGTAATTTCATACACTAAAATTTAAATACTACATTCAAGTAAGTAGGTGTCAATGAAGGAATGCGAACTTCTGATGATAACGCTTTTACCCTTTTCAAAGGAATTAATGAAATCATTTATCTATTGATCCTGTTTAAAATCGTCCTTTTTCATACTTTTTCAACCACAACACTTTCAAGTGGAGTTTTCTCTACTTCTTTAGGTTTCTTATTAATTTTTTATGCTTTTTCCTATTTTTTTCGCAACAAGCTGAGGCTGCTTTACTCAATGGTCATCAATCTTATAATTACGGTGATTCTACTTTCAAATAATCTCTACTTAGATTACTTTAGCTCACCCATCACAATCGCTACCTTTTACCAAACCAATAATCTTTCGGGTCTGGGTGATAGTATCCTTTATTTGGTGAAGTTAAAATATGTTTTATTCTTAATGGATCTTATACTTTTCCCTGTCCTTATCTTTAGAAAACATTTTATTTACCGTAAACCAAGACGGATACTTGCGGGGTTCATTCCATTTTTAATATTAGGATTGACGGGACTTCTCCTTAAACCTGTAAAACTGTTGTACATTGATAAAGTAGATAACCCCCTGCAAGCATACGATGCTAGAGATGTCGTGGTCCAGTACGGATTACTGGGACATCATGTGATCGATGCTTTTTATCATATCCAAGATATAAATTTCTCTTTATCTGCTTCTGCTAAATCTTCAATTAAAGATCAGCTCAACCAGAAACACGTTCCATCAAGGGAAAATAAGTTTAAACACTTAGGCAAACAAAAAAACCTGATAATGATTCAAATAGAATCTCTTCAGAGTTTCGTATTAAATCAAAAAGTTAACGGACAGGAAATCACTCCGACATTAAATAAACTGCTCAAGAACAGTATCTATTTCCCAAACTTCTATGCTCAAACAATCGGTGGAAATAGTTCTGATGCAGAGTTCTTAACCCAGACTTCCTTATTCCCTTTGAAATCGGGTTCCGTGTTCTTTCGTTATCCTACTAATAAATACCACTCCATAGCTACTACCTTACAGGAAGAAGGGTATTCGACACTTGCTGTACATGCGGACGAGAGTACTTTCTGGAATCGAAACAATATGTATCCCTCTTTAGGATTCGAAGAATATTTATCAATAGAACAGTTTCCTCAAAAAGAAATAATTGGGATGGGTGTCGGAGATAAAGAAATGTTTTCCGAGACTGCAAAACGGTTAAAAAAACAACCCTCCCCCTTTTATTCTTTCATTATTACATTGACGAATCATATGCCCTATGAGCTTCCAGAAGATAAACAAACCCTTTCTTTACCTGACAAATTGAAGGATACTCTGCTGGGAAATTACTTTCAAACAGTACGTTATACGGACGAGTCCCTCTCTGTATTTCTAGACAAATTAACAGAAGAAGAACTTCTTAAGGATTCCATCATCGTTCTTTATGGAGATCATAATGGGATCTTCGAAAGCGATAAGGGAATGCTGGAGGATTTATTAATCAAGAAAAAAATTTCGTCAGAAAAATGGTATAGAAAATATGCAACTGTTCCATTACTTATTTATAATCCCTCAATAAAAGGAGAAGTTGTCCAAACCATAGGAGGACAAATAGATGTGCTCCCTTCCATTTCATCCATTATGGGCGTATCACCTTCAAATGGTTTAGGGGTGAATTTACTTACACAGTCTTCAGGAGATGTCATCATTCCAAGTGGTGGATATGTCGACACCCCTCTTTATATTACAAAGGATAAGATAAATAAAGGATTATCACCTTCCCAAGAACATCTAATTCATATCTCCAATTTGATCATTAAAGGGGATTATTACCGAATAGATGAATAACTAATTTCATTTCTCACCATTCATGCACGTTGCCAATCCGGCGGCGTGTTTTTTTGAATTAATAAAGAATATTTTTACATACATGATATTTTTTTGTTTTTTCTACAAATTTCAACAATTTTATTAAAAAGATGTTTCATATTTAACATATTTGTAATAAAATTGGTTATGAAAAATTTTTATTAAAGGGAGTGTTAGTGATAATACGGTTTTCTAAGTATTATTTGTTGTCATTGTTATGGGTAATCGGCCTTTTCAGTGTATTTTATCCTATGTCAAATGTAGAAGCAGCCACCACAAATGGTGAGTGGCAGGCTCAGTATTATGGGGATGATAAGTTCGGAGGCGAACCAATCGTTAAATCACACGCAGCTTTAGATCTTAATTGGGGAAGTAATTCTCCAGACAAAAGTATTCCGAAAGACTTCTTTTCTGCTCGCTTTACGAATGTAATGGAATTCGAAAACGGAGTCTATCGATTAGTTGGTGAAGTCGATGATAAAGTAAGAGTTTACATAGACAATCAATTAATCTATGAAATTGATAAAGCAGGCCACCATATGATCGATGAATGGGTGGAAGTCCCCGTTGGTAAACATGAGGTTCATGTTGAATACGTTGAACTTTCGGGTAATGCCAAATTGTCATTAGCATTCGAAAAACCGGAAGGCTGGACAGCAAAATATTATGATAACGTGAACTTTAAAGGTTCTCCACTCATAAAGAACCACCTGTCCGAAGAGCTGAGTCACAATTGGGGATCAGAATCTCCTGGGTCAGCCATTCCTACAAACTACTTTTCTGCTGAATTTGAAAAGGACATTACGTTCAAAGGTGGTGTCTATCATTTAACAGGCAAAGTAGACGACTTGGCAAAAGTGTATATTGATAATAAGTTAGTTTACGAAATTAATAAAGCAGGTAGTCACACTGTCAGTAAACTTATCGAAGTACCTCAGGGTAACCACCAAGTTCGCGTTCAATACACCGAATATACAGGTGGAGCCAAAATAGCCCTGGACTTTACTCAACCCGAAGGATGGGTTGCCAAGTATTATAACAATGTTGATTTACAAGGTACCCCTATCATTAAAGAGCATGATGAACTTAACTTTAGTTGGGGATACAACTCTCCTGCATCAACTATTCCTACAAACTACTTTTCTGCTACATTCGAAAATGATATAAGCTTTAAAGGTGGGCAATACTACATTGCAGGAAATGTTGATGACGCAGTAAATGTCTACATAGACGGGCAATTAGTGTACGGTATCAACAACGCGGGGAATCATAAGTTGAATAAACTCATTGACATTTCCCCTGGAACACACAAGGTATATGTGGAATACAAAGAATTCACCGGTGCTGCCGGATTATCATTAGACTTCATTCAGTCCAATGGTTGGCTGGCTAAATACTATCCTAATGAAAAGTTCAAAGGTACTCCGATCTATGATTCAATAAGCAACTTAAATCAGAACTGGAGTGGTGGTTCACCTCATTCCGGTATTCCATCTGATTACTTCTCTGCTGAATTCGTAAAGAATATGAATTTCGAAGGCGGAGTATATAACCTGACCGGTAAAGCAGATGACCTGATTAAAGTCTATATCGATGATAAATTGGTATATGATATAAATTCTGCAGGTAATCACACATTTAACAAATTAGTCGAGATTTCAAAAGGAAACCACGAGGTTCGGGTGCAATTTGTAGAGTATACTGGAGGGGCCAAGGTATCCCTTGACTTTACAAGACCTGACGGATGGGTAGCCAAATATTATAATAATACGAAATTACAGGGATCCCCTGTCATTAAAGAACATACGGATGTAAATTTAAATTGGAAGTCAGGTTCTCCGGCACCTTCCATTCCTGCGGATAATTTCTCTGCAATCATTGAAAAGAACATAAACTTTGAAGGCGGAATGTATAAATTAGTCGGACAGGTTGACGATAAACTAAAGGTTTATGTGGATAACAAACTAGTGTATGAAATCAATCAACCGGGTCATCACATGGTCGACACATTAATCGAGATTCCTAGTGGAAGTCACCAGATTAAGTATCAATATGTTGAATTATCCGGAAATGCTAAATTATCACTAGATTTTGATTCTCCTCAGGGTTGGGTAGCTAAGTATTATAAAAATAAAGATTTACAAGGTACTCCAATTCTGAAAGAGCATGATTCACTAAGTTTTGATTGGGGTTATGGTTCACCCGCCTCGTCTATTCCTTCAGACTACTTTTCTGCCTCTTATGAAAGAACTCTTACCTTTGAAGGTGGAATTTATCAGTTAGCCGGCAGAAGTGATGATTTAGTTAAAGTCTATATTGATAATGTATTAGTATATGACATCACTCAACCAGGAAGTCATAAGTTGGAAGACTTCATTGAAGTTTCCAAAGGAAAACATGATGTTCGTGTTGAATATACCGAGCTGACGGGCGGAGCTAAATTATCTTTGGATTTCGTAAAATCTGCCGGGTGGGTTGCGAAATACTATGATAATGCCAATATGCAGGGAACACCTGTCCTAAAGGTACATGAACAATTGAATTTTAGTTGGGAGTCAGGTTCGCCACATCACACTATACCTGCAAATTACTTCTCAGCAACTTTCGAGAATGAACTAACATTTGAAGGTGGTCTATATCGCCTTATTGGAAATGTTGATGATTTAGTAAAGGTTTACGTCGATGATAAGCTCGTTTATGAAATGGCTGACAAGGGTAGTCATAAAATCAGTGACTACGTGAACATATCAGAAGGCACTCACAATGTTCGCGTTGAATATGCAGAATATACAGGTGCCGCAAATCTTTCATTGGATTTTGTTAAACAAAAAGGAATTATTAAAGAGTATCAATCGACCTCGTATTCTACCAATCTTCAAAGTATGGTAAATACTCAGGTGAATGCTAAAGCTCAAATCGATCCTTTCACATATGATACTTACATCCGCAGTGATGGGTTTATCAGTATCTCAAATGGTGTAGGAACTTTAGATTATAATTATAATTGGGCTCTACGCGATGGACCAGGAACAAACTTCTGGGAAGTCACACGTATTTCTTCATCAAAATCTAATCCTTATTCTTTAAGGATATTGGATGAAGTTAAGGGAAATGACGGGTATACATGGTATGAAGTCAATTATTATGGATGGCAGAATGCTAAACCAAGTGCAATTGAGCAACTGGTTAACCCTCTTAATTATAGTAATAAAGATTCAAGAGAATACCTTCAGTTCCTTAAACTATCAGGATCAACCGGATTGGATATCAGCGAAGTGAACAGTACGGTGCTTGCCAATAAAGGAATCCTTACAAACCAGGCAGCGACATTTATCCAGGCTGGTATAGAGTACAATGTTAACGAAGCTTACCTTATTGCTCACGCTTTACTGGAAACAGGAAATGGAACTTCACGACTTGCTACCGGAGTGGGTATAGTAGTGGAAAACGGTACTCCCCGTTTAGCTAACAGCGGTGAAAAAGCAGATAAATACGTTTATAATATGTATGGAATCAATGCCAAAGATAGTTGTCCATTAGAATGTGGTGCTCTATATGCATATGAAAAAGAGTGGTTTACACCTGAGAAAGCAATCGTGGGGGGCGCCTTCTTTATTGCAGAGGATTATATATCTGTAGGACAAGATACCTTATATAAGATGCGCTGGAACCCGGAGTCTCCCGGTAGTCACCAATATGCTACAGACATCGGTTGGGCAATAAAACAAACATTTATGATCCATCAAGTGTACAGTCAATTATTCAATTACACATTGATTTATGATGTACCTGTGTTCAATTAATTCATCTACAAAAAGCTGCTGAATTATATTCAGCAGCTTTTTTGTGAGAACAAAACTAATGGGATGAAGTCAGTTACTAATTATAATAAATCGACAACTTTTAACAAAAACTAACATGAAGTTGTATAAAGCGATAAAAAATCCTATAATGGGTCTTATGAGGTTTTTTACAATAAACTGAATTATTAATGAAGTAGAGGTGTGTTATGAGCAACGTATACAATAATATGATTGAAGTGATCCAGTTAAACAACTCTCTTATTCATTTGTATATTAAAGATATTAATGATTTTATTAAAGTGGATACTTCAGCTCTTGAAACTAATCAATCGATGTTTTTAATGGATTATGAAATAAAAAATCAACTACTCTTAAAGCATATAATCACTACTGGTGAGAACGTATTTCTTTTATACCTATATGTATTAGACAACAAGATCTATTTACTTAAAGAAACGGCTAAACCATCAACAGGCGCTTCAGAAAACCGCTATTCATTTCATGTTGATAATTATACAAATCAAGCAACTTTACAACAACTGGGTCTGGCCCGACTTCAGCTTTTAAATGAAAGAATGGAGCCAATCTTTGTTGTTGAAGATTTCTTCACCACTGAAGAGTTGGATGAGGCATTTGAGTATCCTTTGGAATTGGATTTTGAATTAGGTACTTCTAGATTTATATTGATATCGAAAGCCAGCTATGAAATGTATCATTTAGTTGTAACATACGATACTCTGAATAAATGCATACACATTTCTAAAGTGCTTATGAATACTCTACAAGAACATCCTGAGTTAGATGTTGCGTTATTTGATCGGAATAAACTTATTGTGCACAATCATTATTCGGAGACCCCAAAGACGGTAAACTTTAGAAGAATAAAAAAGAAGAAGCCCAAAAAACTATTTGACGTTTCTATTGCCAGTAACTTTAAAGGCGAACACATACTCTCTATATTAGTAATCAATAAAGCTCGCTATTATATTTATCTAAAGCGCAAAGGGATCTATATTGGCAAGAGCAACATTTATAATGTAACGGGTCATAAGCCAAGATTGAAAGTATTTTCAGGAATGAATAACTTCTACATCTTTGGTCGCTTCACTCATTATGCTCACAATTCTGATCAAAAATACGATTACTTATATTTAAGAAATTCAGAACAACCAATCGGAAAATTCACAAGACCGTTCAAAAACGTTAAAATTCTCAAGCGTTACGGCTTCTTTAAAGTTCCAATTTCTTCTCTCTATATTAATGAAAAAATTCATAATAATTTTTTTGTAGGAAGTAAGGATCGCTTACTTCACAACTTAAAATTGAAATACCATGATCGAAAAGTCAAAACATTAACCTTCCGTAAATATAAGGATCAGTTAAATGTTATCAGAACCAATTTAAATGGAAACCTCACTTCCACGATTATTCCTTATTCTAAGGAATACACTCTAGGAAGTCGAATAAAAATCAGTATTGCCAAGATAGTATCAGCATTCAATAGCGAACAAAATAAGAATACTAATCTTTACTTTGAAAAAAAGAGCGACAAAGCCGATGAATCCGGGTTCAGAGTCTTTGAAAAGGTAATGGAGGCAGATACTCCAAAATCAAAGAATTTCTTTATACTGAACAAAGACTCAAGTCACTATCCTTACATGAAAAAGAAATACGGGAAAAATGTTATAGAGAAATATAGCTTTAGACATTATCTCTCTATATTTAATGCGGATCATTTTATTTCAAGTGAACTTTCTAATCACTTATTAAATGATCGCCTTTATATTGATAGCTTGAGAAACAAGATCATGGAAGTTCCTCTTGTGTTCTTACAGCACGGAATCATGTTTGCAAAACCAGTGGATAATCCTATGGCATTTGGGTTTCACAAAGATAAAAATTTATATAATATGTACAAGTCAGTTATCAGTTCAGAACTCGAAGCCGGAGAATTCTATAAAATGAAGTATGATCGAGAAGATTTAATCTTAACAGGATTAGCTACCTTTGATTATGCCAAGTTAGAACCGGATGCTGATAAGATTGCATTCATGCCGACTTATAGATACTGGGAAGAGGGACTGATTTATAACAACAAAATCGAGGAAACTTCTTATTATAAGACCATAATGAAAGTGATTAAAGCTTTCGAAAAAGAAGGATTGCTAAACCGCTTATTGATTGTGCCACATAATAAATTTTCTCAGTTTATTTATAATAATATGCCTGAATATAAGCATATTATTTCTGACAATCCATCTGAAGCTTTGAAAGTTTCAAATGTATTTATTACAGATTATTCATCAGCGATTTACGATGCACAATTCAGAGGGGCATACCCTATCTTTTATTGGGAAGAAAAAGATTATCTGATTCGTCAATATAAGGCGATTCCTCCTGTAAATGATGAAAATGCACCTGGACCTGTCGCTTATTCAATTGATGATCTTATGGGAACTGTTAAGCAAGCAATCGAAGACAACTATGTGCTTGAAGATCGATATGTTGATAATTATAAAAAGATTAATCATTACGATGATAGACAAAACACATTAAGAATAGTGCAGTTCTTAAAAAAGGACCAAATCATTTAAAGGTTTCCTATAACACTTCTTTATAATAAAAGACCCGCCATTTTGGCGGGTCTTTTGTTGATATCTACAATGAGCATGAGCTGTTTCATACTTACACAAAGGGACCAATAATACCTCTTATTGGTCCCTTAAATGATTGCTTAGCATGTCTACGATGTTTTTACTTGCGAATCCTTTGGAATACTCATTCCATTTCTTAGAAAATCGTGAAATTCGTTCGTAATCAACGTTTTCTGCTCGAATGATATCTCCTATGTCTTTAGTCGTATACGCAATTGGACCGGGAAGAAATTCAAGATAATCTTCCCACATGCCCCTCTCCTTCATATATTCCTCTAAATCATACAAATAGAAAATGATCGGTCTATTTAATAGAGAGTATTCAAATGGGATGGAAGAATAATCTGTTATGAGAAGATCTGATATAAATAACAATTCATTCATACTATGATAATCAGAAAAGTCATACACCAAATGATCAAACTCGCTTGGAATATCTATTTCACTTTTAATAGCTGGATGTAATTTTATTATTAGTGCATACTCCTGCTTTAATTGGCTCAGTAATTCCTGAAAATTCAATTGCAATTGAAAATCGTGTAAATCCTTCTCTCGATAGGTCGGCGCATATAATATGATCTTTTTGTTTTTTAAATAAGGATATTTTTTATACATATTCTGAACGATTTTCATTTGCTTTGCATGATTGAAAAAAATATCTGTTCTTGGAATTCCTGTTCTTACAATCCTTTGATCTTCGACACCAAATGCTTGTTTAAAAATATCAGCCATAGCTTCAGAACCTACAACTACTTTGTCGAAGCTATTGTAGACTCTTTTAAATCGTTGAATGGCTCTATTCGTTCTTGTCTCATTTGAAGGATCTTTTAACCCGAACTTTTTTATAGCACCATTTGCGTGCCATAACTGAATACACTGAACAGAATCCCTAAACCGGATTTGAGCAAGGAAGCCGTAGTAATTATCAACCATTACTACTTTAGAAGTAGCTAAGTGGTAAATCCCTTTCATAAAATGTAAAGGGTTTTTCCAATCAAAAAATAAGGTTGATGCCCCTTTCAATTTTGAAAAAGTCGGATACATCTGTTCTGTAGCTAAAAAAATGATACGACATGTTGAATCTTGTCGTATCATTTCTTTGTATATGCTTTGATTATTTTCACTAAAAGACACGACAAAAACCACTTTATTCCGTAAACTAAATCGATTAAAGAAAGCAAAGATCAAACTAAAAATAAATAAATAAATGGTAATGGCGGCTTCTCTAACCATTATTAACTTTTAGAAGATCTTTCTTAATTTTTGTAGTCGAGATTCCGATTGTTCTTGGCAGGTAAACAACTTCACAATAATCCTTTAAAAAGTCGAATTCACCTTTCCAATCATCACCCATTACAAATATATCAATATCATTATCTACTACATCTGAGATTTTTTGTTCCCAGTCATTTTCAGAAATGACTTCATCAACATAACGTATAGATTCCAAAATCATTTTTCTGTTTTCAAAGCTATGGTAAGATTTTTTATTTTTTATCGCATTAAATTCATCAGATGATATCGCAACAGTCAGGTGATCACCTAATTGTTTGGCTCTCTTCAATAAATTAATGTGTCCCCAGTGAAGTAAGTCAAATGTTCCGTACGTGATTACTTTCTTCATTTATGTTTCTCCTCCTAGTAGAACGATTATAAAAATATTTAAAGTTAGTCCTAAAATGTAAACTATGAATATATAGAAGCAAATCAGCAAACTTTTTTATCAAAAAACCAATTGTGAATAACTTTAACATATTGTCTTTACAATACTGTAATAGTAAAATTACAAATCAATAATAAATGAAACTATTTTCTGACATTAACATATACTACTAATTCTACTTTACCAATCATTAGTTAGCAATGGGTTCTTATGGGAACAATTTGTGAATCTTTATACTTATACCCAACATCTTAAAATAATTAACATAAACTTTACAATGTTAATATTTTGCATATCTTCCTCTCTTATAAATAAATGTATCTGTTTAATATTTGCACTAAAATCTCTGAAAACTTCGATCAGTTCATTAAGTGAATTATAATCGAAGAAGTTATACTTAACATAAGTGGATTATTTCTACCTACAGCCGGGGTAAACTATTTAGTGTGGGAATTTCAATTTAATTGACATTTGAAATTATATAGCCTTCACATTATAATACGCTTTAGACTTCTCAGTTTTTTTAAAATTACTTTAAACCCACTAAAAGAAAACCAGAACAACAAATACCATCTCTACTAGAATAGTAAAGTCGTGTAGTGTAATGATGCAGTTTATAAAGGAGCTTTTAAAAAAATGACTAGGAATATAAATACTTCTACTTTAGCTAAAGTCAGAAACTTTCTCATAAAAGTGAAACGAGGGAAGGAAATTAAACAACTATATAAAATAGCCTTTAAAGTGGTCGGGATGTTACCTGCAAAAAAGAACTTGGTTGTCTTTGAAAGCTTTTTAGGTAAACAGTATAGTTGTAATCCTCGTGCCATCTATGAATACATGAAGGAAAACTACCCAGACTATGATATGTATTGGAGTATTGACCCTAGAAATGCTTCAACATTCGAAGGTAAGGGGCTTAAAACCGTAAGAAGGTTTTCCATTGAATGGTTATTTAAAATGGCACGGGCTAAATACTGGGTGTCTAATAGTCGCCTTCCAATGTGGATACCTAAACCTAATCACACTATATATTTACAAACATGGCACGGAACACCTTTAAAAAGGTTAGCTGCAGATATGGATGAAGTCCATATGCCCGGGACCGACACAGAGAAATATAAGATGAACTTTCTCAACGAAGCAAGCAGATGGGATTATTTGATTTCTCCAAATCGGTATTCATCTGATATTTTCAAACGTGCATTTGGTTTTGAAAAAGAGATGATCGAGTCTGGATACCCACGAAATGATTACTTATATAACCATAACAATACCATTACTATTGCAGAAATAAAAAAGCGATTAAAGCTTCCATTGGATAAGAAGGTCGTTTTATATGCTCCCACATGGAGAGATAATGAGTATTATGGTAAGGGACAATATAAATTTAATTTAAAATTGGACTTAGAACAGATGCAGCAAAAATTAGGTAACGACTATATTATTCTTCTTCGCATGCACTATTTAATCGCGGAAAATCTTGATATTTCTTCTTTCTCTGATTTTGCCTTTGATGTTTCTCATCATACTGACATTACTGAGTTATATATTATCTCTGATTTATTAATTACAGATTATTCTTCTGTTTTCTTTGATTACGCTAATTTAAAAAGACCGATGATTTTCTTTGTCTATGATATTGAGAGCTATAGGGACACATTAAGAGGATTCTATTTTGATTTTGAGAATCAGGCACCGGGTCCTCTTGTTAAAACTACAGAAGAGGTCATTTCACATATCCAGCATCAAGAACAATTGGATAACGCTAATTTCGAAGATTTCCAGCAGAAGTTTTGTTACTTAGAGAGTGGTCAATCCAGTAAGAGAGTAGTTGAAAAGGTTTTTGAATAGGAATTTTCACGTTTATTATGAGTAGAAAGTTACTATACTTTTCTTCTTCAACAAACTTATTTTCCCATTGCTGTATTTCAAGATCTAGATCGACAATGTATACTAATAGTGCCTCAAATAAATAGGTTTTACTTACTAACAAATAGTGTATAATCTAAACATGTTAATTTATACAACTATTTTTAAAATGGAAAGGAAACTATATGAAATCAGCATTAACTGTATTTAAAGAACAAATTAACAGCTTCTATCTAATTAGAAGGCTTTCTCTATATGAATTAAAAAGCAATAATAAAAATAACTATCTAGGAATGCTCTGGGAAGTATTGAATCCCGGTATCCAACTTGCCATTTACTGGTTCGTTTTCGGATACGGCTTAAGAACTGCCGGTCAGGGAAGGTCAGATGTGGAGAATGTTCCTTTCTTTGCATGGCTGCTTGCCGGGATGGTCGTATGGTTCTTCATTAACCCGGCTGTCACACAGGCTTCTAAGTCTGTTTACACAAGGATTAAAATGCTCTCAAAGATGAGCTTCCCTATGAGTGCCATTCCATCTTACGTGATTATGTCCAAGTTCTATCCCCATCTCTATTTAACTGCGATATCTATCGTAATACTTAATTTCATGGGGCAAACTATAAACATTTACTACTTACAATTACCTTATTTCATGTTTTCGGTCATAGCGGTGGTCATTGCTATTTCATTGATTACGTCTACTCTATCTACAATCGTTCGTGACGTTCAGATGGTCGTTCAGTCCATTATGAGGATGTTATTATATATGACCCCTATTCTCTGGAACATGGAAGACTTATTAAACGATCGCCTTATTACTATAATGAAATTAAACCCCTTCTACTACATAGTAGAAGGTTATAGAAGTGCCCTTTTAGGACAAGGCTGGTACTTTATTGAACATTTCCAATACACTCTTTATTTCTGGGCTCTTGTTCTCGTCATGTTTGCGTTTGGTTCTTTCATTCATGTCAAGTTCAGAAGACACTTTGTTGATTTTCTATAATGGAAAGTAGAGGATAAAATGTCCAAATCAGTTATTGTTAAAAATGTATCAAAGAAATATAAGTTATATAATAAACCTTCCGAAAGAATTCTTGATATGATTTCACCTAAAAGCTATGGTGAAGATTTCTATGGCTTACGTGATGTCAGCTTTGAGGCAGATGCAGGGGATATCATTGGGTTTGTAGGTGTAAATGGTTCCGGTAAATCGACACTGGCCAATATCTTGGCTGGTATCATCCCTGAGACATCAGGTGAAGTAGAAGTGCGGGGAAAAACGGCGTTGATTGCCGTTTCCGCCGGATTGAACAATCAATTGACAGGTCGGGAAAACATTGAACTTAAATGTCTGATGCTTGGCTTCAGCAAGAAAGAGATCAAAGAAGTTGAACCCGACATCATTGAATTTTCAGAACTGGGGAAATTTATTGACCAGCCTGTAAAATCTTATTCAAGCGGGATGAAGTCTCGACTGGGATTCTCCATATCAGTCCATATAGATCCAGACATATTAATCATCGATGAGGCTCTCTCCGTCGGGGATAAAGCTTTCGCAGAAAAAAGTCTGGAAAAAATGAATGAATTCAAAGCCCGGGGAAAGACCATGTTCTTTGTCAGCCACTCAATCGGGCAAATGAAGAAATTCTGCGAGAAAATTCTCTGGCTTGAGTACGGTGAAGTAAAAGAGTTCGGAACCGTTAAGGAAGTCATTCCTAAGTACGAGCAATTCTTTAAAGAATATAAGGCCATGTCCAAGGCTGAAAAGAAAAAATTCAGGGAAAACGCCATGCGTAAGCAAAGCGGCCTGGAACCGATGTCTACATCCTGACCCTTATAACATAAACCTGTCCCTTTTGCGGGCAGGTTTTTTATTTTCTTGTTCAATCTAATGTATTCATTATGGTAATATAATTTACCAAAATTCTCTTTTTTTCGCTTTTTCTTGCTTATTATGTGATAAAATGTCAATATCATATACCGTTCTAACTATCATATGACAAAAAAGGAGAAAAACAAGTGAAAAAAACACTATTTACTGTCGCAACTACCGCTGTCCTCTCAACAACTTTTGTCGCATCCGCCGCTGCCAATTCCCATAAAGTCGAGTCCGGTGACTCCCTATGGTCCATTGCTCGTAAATATGATACATCCGTTTCAATCCTTAAAGATGTGAATAAGTTGAAATCAGACATGATTTTCCCAAATCAATTACTCAAGGTAGATACTGACCAAAATGAACAACCTGCCACTACACCTTCCAATCCTGCACCACCTGTTCAAACGGGATCTGCAAAAAAATACATAGTCAAGTCCGGTGATACGCTTAGCGCTATTGCTTACAGGCATTCTATCAGTCTTTCAGAATTACAAAAATGGAATAACATTAAAAGTCATTTGATTTATCCTGGGCAGACACTCGTCGTTACTGAAGGAGCCTCTTCCGGTGAACAAGGAAGCGGAAATGTGAGCAAGCCTTCTCCTTCCACACCACCTAAACAGGAAAGCTCAAGTACATATACGGTCAAATCCGGGGATACTCTCTCTCATATCAGCGTTAAACACGATGTTTCTGTTCAAGATATTAAGCGACTAAATAATCTCTCCAATGACCTGATTTATGTTGGACAGGTTTTGAAAGTCGGAAAATCCCAAGTCTCACAACCTGAAACAGCGCCATCCAACGAAGAAAGCAATACATCATTTAATACAAATAAACTCATTTCTCAAGCAAAAGCACAGCTTGGTGTCCCTTACGTTTGGGGAGGTTCTACTACCTCTGGATTCGACTGCAGCGGTTTCATCTATTACGCCTTTAACAAGAGTGGCGTGAACGTTTCTCGGACTTCAAGTGAAGGGTACTACAATCGCTCTTATTATGTAAATAAACCAGTCGTTGGAGATCTCGTCTTTTTCGAAAATACTTACAAAAAAGGAATTTCCCATTTAGGTATTTACGTTGGTGACAACAAGTTTATCCATGCTGGTGATAACGGCGTGGAAATTACTAGTTTAAGTAATTCCTATTGGAAATCTAAATTTGATGGTTTTAAGCGTTTTTACGAATTGTAAAATCGAATTAGCCACTACCTGGTACTATGTTCCCAACAGTGAAATGGAAATGTACTACTTGGCAGTGTAAACCGGGTGCGCATCCTTGCACCTGGTTTTTTTATATTGAAACAAAACTTTTCCCTTCGCTATGCTAATAATTTTTGTTTGTCACTTTTTGTAGAATAATATTTACTCGCTGGCGATATGAAATATATTCCAAATGGAAATGAATTATGGTTTAATTAATTGATTTTACTATTCTATTAGACGATGGAGGATATTATGGGGAAAAAGGTGTTTAAAAGTTTACTAGTTATAATGATGATGTACAGTCTGTGCCTTTCACAAGTCCCTCGAACACACGCTGAAGAAGGAAAGTTAATCGAAGAAGAAGCATTGCTGATTTCAGAAGCGAAGAACACAAGCTTTAAACCTGACGAGAATGTTCATTGGTATACGATAACCCCTTCCGAAGAAAGCATTGAAAACTTCACTCATTTTCGGATAAAGCTACAATCTCAAGAAGAAGTCAATTTTACAGTCTATTCCAGCCTGGAAAATGCCACGAACGATCAGACGTTTGATCAATATAGAGCATATTCTTATTCAAATGAAACAGCGTCCGTAGACTTTCCTATATCCTGGACAGGACCCTATTATCTCAAAGTGGAAACCTATGTGGAGTATGCTATTGAAGAGGTAAGCGAAGTAAAGGAAACTTCCTATACAATATCCTATGATGGTGTGTCCCTTCCCCCATCCAATGGGGTCATCGGAGAAGAGTGTCCTGCTGAATTAAGTACCAAAGAAAGAGAAAACGGAAAAGCCATTTTACAAGATTTACGTACCATAAGAGAATCTCTTTTATCCGGTACTGAAGACGGGAAAAAGTTGACTTCTCTTTACTATAAAGCCGCCCCTTTCATTAGTTCAAAGATGATATTCAACAAACAAATCCGCGATGAGGTGTACTCTGATCTCGTTACCCTGAAAGGTTTGTTCGCTGATACAGCAAAAAATGGAGAGTACAGCTCATATACTATTTCTTCTAAAGAGCAAGAAGCAATTAACAGTCTTTATACGATTGCCCATGATTCAGTCCCTTCTCCATTGAAGAAACAGCTTGAAGAAGCAACGAAGAAAGTCGACATTACCAACTTGACGAACTCATCTGTTTCACAGGTAATTTCAAAAGCTGGCTTAGTACGTAATAACAGCACTGAGCCTTCAAGATTCATTGTGAAGATTAAAGATGGAAAGTCTCAAAGCTCCGCGATGGCAAAGATGAAATCATATGGTATAAAATCAGTTGATTCCATTGCTCACGATGAAAGTGTGTCCGATAACCTTTTTGTGGTGGAGCTAAATGATAAAGGAAGAAATTTTGTGGCAAGTTCTCACACGACACCGCAGCAAATTTCCAAGCTTTCAGAGGTGGAATTTGTTGAACCGGTTCAAACCTATCAAGCCTTATCGTTTGATAGTCAATACCCTTATCAATGGTCATTAAAAAACAATGATATGGCTTCTGGTGATATTGGATATGAACCATTAAAAACATTGTTGAGTGGGAAGAACTTTGACTCAACTGTGATTGCCGTAGCAGATACTGGTGTCGATCATACGTTAGCCGATCTCTCTGACAAGGTACTGGTGGAAAAAGGGAAAAACTTCGTTGACCGTTCCGATGACACAATGGATGACAACGGCCACGGAACTCATGTTTCATCCATCATAACGGCTAATTCAGATAACCATTATTCCATAGCCGGGGTAAACCCATTTGTTAAGATTCTACCTATTAAAGTCCTGGATAGTAGCGGAAGCGGAGATACGGAACAAATCGCGTATGGCATCATGTACGCAGCAGATCATGGTGCAAAGGTTCTTAACCTGAGCCTGGGCGGCCCTTATAGCCGTACCATTGAGTACGCCATGCAATATGCCAGCAAGAAAGGCGTAACCATCATTGCTGCAAGCGGAAATGATGGAATGGAAGAAGTATCTTACCCTGCCTCTTCTAAATATGCAATTGCCGTCGGTTCAACTAATCGTTTGGATATCGTATCTGACTTTTCAAATTACGGTAAGGGACTCGACCTGGTGGCTCCAGGGTCAGACATACCTGCTCTTTTGCCGGATGGCAATGTTACTTACATGAGCGGTACATCAATGGCTGCACCTCATGTAGCAGCTGTAGCAGGGTTATTATTGTCCCAGAACCCTAACCTGAAACCAACGGATGTGGAGAAATTATTAACTGAGACTGCCAAGGATGTCTCATTTGATGAGCAGGATAATCCTTATTCCTCAGAAGATGAATATTATGAAGAAGATCCTGACTATCCAATTGAAGAGGTGGTACCAGGATATGATGCAGTTTCGGGATGGGGTCGATTAAATGCATATAGTGCTGTCAGCGCAGTTGAATTGACAGCGAAAGTCAATCCGATCTTAAACAATCAATCGAAAGTAACGGGTACAGCCAAGTCAGGTTCAACCATCAAGGTCATGAGCGGAACGAAAGAATTAGGCAGTGGGACCGCCAAATCAGGCACATTCAGCGTTTCTATTCCAATTCAAAAAGCAGATCAGATTCTTGAGATGATCATCTCAAGCCAGGCTGCAAAAACCTCCATCAAAAAATGGGTCGAAAAAGCGCCAAATAAACCATACGTTAATAAACTGACCAACCAGTCCGTTTCTATTTCAGGAAGCGCAGAACCAAATCTGAAAGTAAACGTAAAGAATTCATCAAGAAAGATCATTGCCTCAGGAACAGTAAATGACGAAGGTGACTTCAGCATAAAGATTCCGAAGCAAAAAGAGTATACTACATTATACGTAACCGTCCTGGATGGATATAAAGAAAGTTCCGAGACAAAGGTGGTCGTAGCCGATGTCATCGCACCGAATGCTCCCAAAGCAAATGCAATCAGTGATCTAAGTACAACCATCACTGGAACTGCAGAAGCAGGTTCTAATGTAACGGCCAAAGTAAATGGGAGACAAATCGCTGCGGCAAAATCCAATACAAAAGGTCAGTTCACCTTAAAGATCAAGAAACAAAAAGCTGGATCCACTGTGAGTGTGACGGCGAAGGATGCTGCTGGAAATACTAGTAAGGGGACGAACCTGAAAGTAAGCGATAAGACACCTCCTGCTGCACCAAAAGCTAAAACGATCAGTGATGCAAGTACAGCCATTTCAGGAACGACAGAAGCCAATGCATATGTGATGGCCAAAGTAAAAGGAAAGCAAATTGCTGCAATTAAAGCCAACACTAAAGGTCAGTTCTCCTTAAAGGTCAAGAAGCAAAAAGCAGGCTCCACCGTGATACTTACGGCCAAAGATGCTGCCGGTAATACCAGTAAGGGGACAAATCTGAACGTAAGCGATAAAACTCCCCCTGCCATGCCTAAAGTGAATGCTGTAACCTCAAAAAGTAAAACAGTGAAAGGAAAAACAGAGCCTTATGCTACTGTGACGGTTAAATCTAAGACTAAAACGCTAGGGTCGGCAAAGGCCAATAGCAAGGGTTCCTTCTCGGTCAAGATTAAAAGTCAAAAGGTGAAAACTGTTTTATATGTGACAGCAAAGGATAAGGGTGGAAATATCAGTAAGGCGATGAAGATAAGTGTTAAAAAGTAGGTAACCTGCTGTATACTTTCATTATAAAAAGCTCCCGGTTTGTTATTATTCCGGGAGCTTTATTATAATATTTTTTCTTCATTTAAACCCTCGTTACAATTCCTTCTGTCTTGTGGTGAAAGTGTTCGTGTTTAAGAATGTTCATTAATAACTTTCGGATTATAAATAAAATCGACTGCTTTTAATGTCGGTGTGGCAATTTACATTTTACTAGATAGGGCGATTTTTTTTATGTAATTTTAATTATTAATGAAATAAGAGGAGTCCAATAGTCAGTAACTGCTGACTATTGGACTCCTCTTATTAAATCAGCGCACTCAATTCTTTAATTCTGTTTTCAATAAATTGTATATGCTTGGTATCCTGTTGAAGGTCAAAAACGACGATAGCCTTCTTCATATACCTGACGGCGTCTTTAGGTTTGTTCATTAACTCCATATTATATCCAATTTGATAATGCAATTCACCTAAAATGAATACACTATCTTTATGGAGGCACCATTTTATAGCATCTTCACAGTATTTATTTGATTCTTCCAGTCTGTTTAGACGTGTTAATACGCGTGCTATATGATAATATAGTCGTGTTTTTATAGTATAGTCATTCAAGTGTGGAAGAAGCTGAAGATGATCTTTGACTTCCTCAAACACCTCAAGCGCCTTGTCAAGGTCTTCCTTAAAATAAATAGCACCTAGCGCCAAGAAGATTTCTAATTCTCTCTCCAACAAAATTTTCCCCTTGTTATGGGTCAAATTGATCGCTTCTTTGAGAGTATCAACTGATCTACTTAGATTTTTTTTAACCTCATATAAATAGATTCCTTTGTGCCATAGTAGCAACTGTAGATTTTTGTTATTCTGCAGAAATAATGGATTATCCAATTCAGCTCTTACGATATCCATCATTTCTTCATATTTCACACTTCTTCGCAGTATCTGGAGCTGTTGGAATACTTCCTGAACATAATCCAACCGTGGTGTTGTCCCGATATCAAAAAAGTAGTTAACATCTACACCCAGCTTTTGCGAAATTTGATACAATGTAGAAGCATAGGGAAAGACATCGCCTTTTTCAATTTTACTGATTTGCGCTTGTGTACATATTCCCTGCGCAAGTTCTTCCTGAGAAAGACCACTGGTTTTTCTCAACTCTTTTATTTTTTTTCCAACTGCATTAAAATCCATAAAACCCACCCCTAAATATGCCTAGAGTTATATTTTTAGAAGAAATTGAATGAAATCGCTATTAATAGGCTTGTAAATTAGGTAATTTGGCACCATAACCCGAATGTACAAATTTTGAATATGTGTTTTAATTATTATAACAAGTATATATTACATTTTATCGAACATTCACTTGAACAAGAAAGGGAGGAAAGTCCTATGAAAAGACGTTTTCTTACAATTTTAACCGCTTCAGTTCTTCTTCTTGGTGTTGCAGGACTTGCTAATGACCATGTTGAAACTGCAAGTGTAAAAATCCAAAAAACTGAACTTCCAACAACCGTATATTAATCATCATATTATAAGCTTCCTGAAATCGGGAAGCTTTTTTCATTAAGAGGGTTATTCTTATAGGAATATGCCTAAAATTATGAAACAAAAGAAAAGAATTCGTTTTACCCACTAATTTTACGTCTTATAGCTTTAAATCAATAATAAGCCAAAATACACTGTTTTTTAAGACGTGATAGGATAAAAGTACAATAAGAAAGGGGGCTTCATGATGAAAAACATAAGCATGAAAGTAAATCCTCTATACTCGGATATGGATATGTCGATCCAGTTTCATTTCGAATTCTCAAAAGGTGATTGTAAGGTCGGGGAGGCCATGGTATCCACATATGCCATGACCAACCAGGTATTGTATCGTAAGTCCCAAGGTGGTACTTCCACCTCGATTGAAAAGTGTGCGGTCATCGATCGGTTTGATGTGGTGACTGAGCTTGGTGAGGCAAGTATGAAAAAGCTGAGATATTTTCTTAAAGTGATCGGGATGAAGGAAGTTCATTGTGGGTATGAGATGAATAGAGAGAGTGTTGGTAATTAATTTTAAATAGGAAGACCATCCCGAGTATTAGGATGGTCTTTTGTGTATTTCCAGGTTATTTTATTCAGGCTAACTAGAAGGAGCCTGAATGAAGTAGATTACTTGCTAAAACTTCTTTTTTATTTCATGAGAGTTTCCATAATCAGATAAGCCGCTGTTCGACTTGTCATGTCCCTGAAATCAAGGGTCGGGTCAATTTCTACAATATCCATGGTACTGACCTTCAGATGCTTCAAGGCAGTTTCGATGGCTTGTGTCAGCTCATCCGGATGCATACCTCCAGGTCCGATTGCCGGGCAGCCTGGAGCGTATGCCTGATCGAGGACGTCCATGTCTACTGAGAGGTAGATGGTGTCGACTTGGGATTCTAGTTTAGCTAGAGATTCTTGGATTAGCCTTGTAATCTGTTGTTGTCTGACGTCCTTCATCGTGTAAACCGTGACACCTTGCTCGATAGCATAGTCATAATAGGCTTTTGCGTTGGCGTAGTTACGGATGCCGATTTGGATGAGGTGCTCACCTTTGATGTGTCCCTCTTCTATTAACCTTCTAAAAGGGGTCCCGTTGGTCGGACCGCCGTCTTCTGTGTTACGTAGGTCATGGTGCGCATCGAATTGGATGATGCCGACTGTGCCTTTTGTTTCCTTGATGGCTTTGACCGTTGATGTGGTGATGGAGTGGTCGCCTCCAAGGATGATGGTGAAGGGTGCTGCGTTTGTTTTCGTTGCTGCTTTGATTGATTCATAGATTCGTTGATGGCAGTCTTCTATTGATGTTGGGTGCATGGTGATGTCGCCGAAGTCGATGATGGTTTTGCTGGCTTCGGCGAGGTCCGTCCCTCTTTCGATATTGTAGGTCGTAAACGAGTTTAGGCATCGTCTGATCGCATCGGGTGCAAAGCTTGCCCCTGAGTGTGAGATGGAAGGTTTGGAAAGTGGAGCACCGATGATGGCGATGTCCCCTTTTATTTCTTCTTCCCAAGGCGTGATGAGTTCTGCTGCTTTGGTTGTGTAGCGGTCTTTGAACTGCGCTTTACCCGCCTGCTTAATGTGTTGAAATATGCTCATGAAGCTTCTCCTTGCGGTAGATGATCCTACCGCTTTTCATGACGGTGTGGGTGTGGTTCACCCCGTAGTGATACGGTACGTAATGATAGTTAGGTACATCCCATAGGACGATGTCGGCTTTTCTGCCGGGGATTAGTTTTCCTGCTGAATCCCCTCTGTTAATGGCATGTGCTGCGTTGACGGTGACTGCGTTCCAGATTTCTTCCGGCGTCATTTTCAATTGCAGGGAGGCCAGATTCATAATGAACTGCAGGTTCTCTGTTGGTGAGCTTCCCGGGTTGAAGTCTGTTGACAGGGCGACTGCCGCTCCCGCTTCCATCATGCCTCTTGCGTTGGCAAATTTACCTTTGTTCAGGTAAAAGGATGTGCCTGGCAGTAGTACAGCGATCGTGTCTGTTTCTCCCAGTGCCTGGATGCCTTTTTCGGATGCGCCAACTAAGTGGTCACCGCTTGTTGCGCCGATTTCAGTTGCCATTTCCGTTCCGCCGAGTGGATCGATTTCGTCGGCGTGAATTTTTACTGAGAAGCCTCTCTCCTTGGCTTTTTTCAGGAACTCCCGGGATTGTTCTACTGTGAATACCCCTGTTTCGCAGAAGATATCAACGAATTCAGCTAGCTGTCCTTTTTCGATATCGTTCAACAGCTCGAGCATTTCCGTTAAAAATTCATCGGAGCGACCTTTGAATTCCGGTGGGATCGCGTGTGCTCCAAGGAATGTGGAAACGATGTCTGCCGGGTGTGATTCGTTCAGTTGTTTTGCTACTCGCAGCTGCTTTAGTTCGGTGGGGCGGTCAAGGCCGTATCCGCTTTTCGCTTCGACAGTTGTGACTCCGTATGAAATCATTCTGTTTAAGTGGAAGCGCGCTTTTGTGAGCAGCTCTTCTTCAGATGCCGCGCGAGTGGCGCCTACTGTTGATAGGATGCCTCCCCCGCGTTTCAGGATATCTAAGTATGGAACTCCCTGCTGTTTGAGGGCCATTTCGTGTTCACGTGAGCCACCGAAGACTAAATGTGTATGCGGGTCTACTAGACCTGGCGTCACGAGCTTTCCTTCTGCGTCGATTCGTTCCGTTGCTTTGAGGGATTGTGCTTCTTCATGTGTTCCAATCCACGCGACAAGTCCGTCCCTAATGGCAAGTGCCGCATGCTCTGAAACCTCGAGTTTACTCATTTCCTCCCCTTTTAGAGGTCCGTCCCCATGATCCATTGTCAGGAGCTGTCCGATGTTGTCGATAATGGTGTCGAAATGTTTTTCTGTGGTCATATTATTCTCCTCCTTTGTTCATTGGGATGTGGATGTTGTGTTTTTCAGCTGTTTTTTCTGCGATGTCGTAGCCTGCGTCGACGTGGCGGATGACGCCCATTCCAGGGTCTGTTGTGAGCACGCGTTCTAATCTTTCCTGTGCAAGGTCCGTCCCGTCTGCCACAACCACCATACCAGCGTGCAGTGAGTAACCCATGCCTACTCCGCCGCCGTGGTGGAAGGAGATCCATGAGCCGCCTGCCGCTGTGTTGATGAGGGCGTTCAGGATCGCCCAGTCTCCTACTGCGTCACTTCCGTCTTTCATGCTTTCGGTTTCACGGTTCGGTGAAGCAACGGATCCGCAATCCAGGTGGTCACGTCCGATGACGATCGGCGCTTTCAGTTCTCCGTTTCGTACCAGTTCGTTGATGGCAAGACCCATCTTCACTCGCTCACCGTATCCAAGCCAGCAAATTCGGGAAGGCAGTCCCTGGAATGCCACCTGCTCCTGTGCCATATCGATCCAGCGATTGAGGGCTTCGTTTTCTGGGAAAAGCTCTTTGATCAGGCGATCTGTTCTATAGATATCCTCTGGATCACCTGACAGCGCCGCCCAGCGGAAAGGTCCTTTTCCTTCACAGAATAATGGACGGATGTAGGCTGGGACGAAGCCAGGGAAATCAAAGGCATTGTCGACTCCCTCATCCTTCGCTACCTGACGGATGTTGTTGCCGTAGTCGAATACGATCGATCCTCTATTCTGGAATTCAAGCATCGCTTCCACGTGTTTGGCCATGCTTTTTTGTGAAAGCGTTGTGTAGGCTTTCGGATCCTGTTTGCGAAGCTCTGCTGCTTCTGTAAGCGAGTATCCCTCTGGTACATAGCCGTTTAAAGGGTCGTGGGCTGATGTTTGGTCAGTCACGATATCGATTTGGACGTTTCTTTTTAAAAGTTCATGATGAACCTCTGCCGCGTTTCCAAGTAATGCGATGGAAAGAGGCTTACCTTGGTCCCGTGCTTCATAGGCCATCATTAACGCTTCATCGATGGAATCTGTCTTCACGTCACAGTATTTCGTGTCGAGGCGCTTTTGGATGCGTTCTGCGTCAACGTCTACTGCAATCACGACTCCACCGTTCATGGTGACAGCGAGAGGCTGTGCTCCACCCATTCCGCCTAAGCCGGCTGTGAGGGTGATCGTCCCTTTAAGTGAGTTGTTAAAATGTTTCTTCGCTAGTGCTGCGAACGTTTCATACGTCCCTTGCAGGATTCCTTGTGTCCCGATATAGATCCAGCTTCCAGCCGTCATTTGGCCGTACATCATGAGGCCTTTTTGATCGAGTTCGTGGAAGTGCTCCCAATTTGCCCATTTCGGTACCAGAACCGAGTTTGAAAGAAGGACCCTTGGAGCCGCTTTATGGGTTTTGAACACACCAACCGGCTTACCGGATTGAACAAGCATGGTTTCATCATTTTCCAAGTTTCTGAGCGTGTGAACGATTGCGTCGAAGGACTCCCAGTTACGTGCCGCTTTCCCGATACCACCGTAAACGACCAATTCTTCTGGAATTTCCGCTACCTCAGGATCGAGATTGTTATAGAGCATGCGAAGGACTGCTTCCTGCTCCCATCCTTTACATTCAAGGTCCGTCCCTGTTTTGATTTGTACGATTCGTTTGTTTGCCTTAACCATTTGTCGTTTCCTCCTTTGTTTTGTTAGGTTTGATGAGTGTGCTTAACGAGATCTGTTGCAGCCACTGGTTGGCTTTTTCTATATCTTTCGAGAAGATTCGGTCCTTTGTAATGGAAGGGATGACCTTTCTCGCTGCTTCGTAAAATTGGCGTGTCCTGCTTGCCATGAGGTCCGTCCCTCGATGTTCTGCTGCCTGCAGGTTGCAGATAAGTTCGACGGCGAGGACTCTTCTTGAGTTCTGCAGGATCTGATAGGCATGTCGTGACCCTATGGTTCCCATACTGACGTGGTCTTCCTGGTTGGCTGATGACGGGATGGAATCTACGCTCGCAGGATGGGCGAGTGTCTTGTTCTCGGATACGAGTGATGCCGCACAGTATTGCATGATCATGGCACCGGATTGAAGTCCCGGTTGTGGACTCAGGAACGGTGGCAGATCATTGAGCTGCGGATTCACGAGTCGTTCGATCCGTCTTTCTGAAATGTTGGCAAGCTCGGCAATGGCAATTTTCATGAAATCCATGGCGAATGCGATTGGCTGGCCATGGAAGTTACCGCCTGAAATGACCTTTTCTCCGTCATCGAAAATGAGTGGATTATCGGTTGCGGCGTTCATTTCGATTTCGAGTTTTTCTTTCACATAGTCAAGCGCCTGCCAGGATGCTCCGTGTACTTGCGGGATGCATCGTAACGAGTAGGCGTCCTGGACTCTGAGTTCTCCTTGCTTCGTTGTCAGCTTACTGTCTTCCAGGTAATCCCGGATTCTTTTGGCCGTTGCGACCTGCTGAGGATATCCCCTTACTAAATGAATATCTTCGTCGAAGGCATCCATGATTCCTCTAAGCCCCTCTAAGGTCAGACTGGCAATCATCTCGCTTTGGAAGGCAAGTTCCTCTGCTTCAAGGTATCCGATGACTCCCATTGCCGTCATCGCCTGCGTTCCGTTGATGAGTGCCAATCCTTCTTTTGCCTGAAGTTGGATTGGGAAGATATTTTCTTTAGAAAGGACAGGAAGGGTTTGATGTACCTCTCCTTGATAATGGACTTCTCCTTCTCCCATCAGAGCGAGTGCTAAATGGGAAAGTGGTGCTAAGTCTCCGCTTGCCCCAAGTGAACCCTGCTGTGGGACCACTGGATGGATTCCTTTATTCAAGAACTCCGCTAGCCTTTCGACGATCACTGGTCTAACACCAGAATAGCCTTTTAAAAGAGCGTTGCATCTCAGTAGAAGCATGGCACGTGAAACGTTCTCAGGAAATGGATCACCCACTCCACAAGCATGAGAGTGAATCAGGTTCAGCTGAAGCTCCTCCACATCATCCGCATCAATCAACACATCACTAAACTTCCCAAAGCCCGTATTGATCCCATACACCACACGCTTCTCCTTCACAATCCGCTCAACAGCCTCACGACTCTTCCGCACCCGCTCCATACTAACCGGCGAAAGCTCCACCTGCTCCTTCCCAAAAATAACCCTCTTCGCCTCATCCAAACTCAAACTACAACCCGTCAACTCCACCATTACAATCACCTCTTCATATTTTTAGGGACGGACCTCCCAAAGTTGCATCCTCACAACCTCAGTTTGCCTAACTCCCTCTAAATCACTATTTTTGTTGTTTCATCCTTTAATGCTTTAAACCACTCTGGGACGGACCTTCAAAACAGCACAGTCCACTCCCTAATACCTTGACTCCAAAATTCCATACAAAAAGAGGCTCGACCAAAGACAGACTTCTGCCGTTGGTCGAGCCTCCTTTTAACTAATATCTCTAGGCTCTCTACTTTAAATATGATTGATTCCAAGTCCGATTGTCTCGTGCTCCAACCCTTTAATGGGCGCACCAATCGTTCCATATAACGCTACTGCGATCCATTCGCCTTCTTCTTCACTCGCATACGGAGTGCCCCTTACAACTGAGAAGCGCAATCCAACTGTACGCAGGATCTCACCTAATTGCGTATGGCCGCGGGTCACACCCGTTAAAGCCTCCATAATGGCGTGATACAAGGCGTGCATTTCACGGTACAAATCTTCCCGGACAAGATCACTTCGCTTCGCTGCCGTTTCAATCGCAGCCACGATTTTTTGACTATCCATGGAACCGATTTTCCCAGTGCAGTAACTCCAATTCAGTTCATTGAAATGACGATTCCATTCTTCTTCCTCTTTGTCTACAAGGAGGAGAAGCATGGCATTCTTTCCGATACGAGTATGATCTGTCTTATCCAAGTGGCATTCGCACCTTACGTGAAAATTCTAAAAATACTAATAACTACTTATATTGTATGGTCTGTTTCATAAGAGGTCAACGAAAAAAGTGGTGATTTTAGAAACTTAGAGAGGTAGTTTGGTAGCGTGGTAAAGGGTTTTGGAGAGCCTCTTAGGTAAGGCATAGGAGGTGTTCCCTAGTTCAACAGTTGGAGGTCCGTCCCTCAAAAAAAAGACGTACCTATTCAATTTAGGTTCGCCTCATTCCTCCTTTACTCTTCTTGTTTTTTGCCTTTTCCTTTGAACACTTGGGGATTGTTCATGAGATAGGTGACGGTTCCATCATCAGACTTCAGGCTCAGGTAGGACAGAATATCCTGTTTGTCTTCATTGGCAAGACGGTCATCCATAGGGTATAAGGATCGTATATTCAGCTGCTCCACTCCATCCCGCTTTTCCAAAACAACCTTACATTCCTTTGGTGTGTTGTCACCTATTCGGACAAACTTAAATGGGATGGAATGATTACGATCGATTGGAACGGCAAATAAGGTGGTAAACCCAACTGTTTCAAGTATCTTATCGGAGTACATGATGCTTTCCAGTGCATGGGAAAATCCCGGTGGCTGATTCACAACGACCAACTTATTGTAATAATGCTGGCCTTGAAAGACGACTAAATGTTTTTTCGATTTCTTGATACTCCTCCTTGAAACATAAAAATCCTCGAACACCAATATAAAATCTTTTTTCATACTTCCTCCTCCTCGATATAGGAATTTGGTCCTACAAAGATGAATTTCGACATAAACATCTAATTCCCTTTAATTTTTTACAAAAATATTTTATTTTTTTACAACTTTAATTGTATTTTCGTCAAATTCCTCGATTGGCTCTTCTTTCTCTACTTCCTTGTCTACATATTCTTTATAAAGCTTCACTTCTGAATCTGGAAAATAGGCCAGGGTCCTCTCCTTTGAGAGAAGCGGATTGTCGATGGAATGAACATATGAGGGGTAGCTGCTCCAGGGATAATACTCGGGGACGACAGTGAGTTTGGCTTTGACAGGATTTTGGTGAACATATCTGCTGACCTTAATGAAATAGGCAGTTGTATCAATCTTGGTTGAGCCATATCTTCCTTGAAAAACATGTCCGACATAATCATATTTTTTATTGAAATAAATCGCATAACGGGTATGAAGGATTCTGAAGATCTGCTCGAGTGGAATGTCATGGGTTTCGATTAGAAGATGAATGTGGTTGGACATCAAACAGTAAGCGTGGATAGTAAAGGGATACTTGTCTTTTGTTTCCTGCAGGTAGGATAAATACTTCTTTCGGTCTTCAATGTCATGAAACAAGTCTTGCTTCCGGTTCCCTCTTGCTGTTACATGATAAGTGGCTCCCGGACACCAATCCCGAGGCGTTCGGACCATAACATCACTCCTTCTCTTGATATTGCGAGATTTTGTACAATAACCTATTCGACACAACTCCTCAAAATCCTCTTTTTTTGAGGGACGGACCTCTGGTAATTCACAAAAGAAGTTAAATAAAGCTTCTTGGCTTCAAGTTCTACTTTGGAGGTCCGTCCCTCATCTTTTTAGTGAACCACCTTTATTCTTCTATTCTATCTATTAATAGGTAATCTTTTCTGTTCAGTTCCTCGCTGGTAAAGCTATTTTGAGAATAGTAGATCACACGCTGTTTGCCGTAATTTTTAGTACTGAATACCAGGTTTGACTCTGATTTCAAACGTATCCATTTGACCTTTCCCGTTAAATTGGATTCCGTGACCCATATAGCGCAAATCTTTCTCCCTCTGTTCTGATCTCCCATTCTATCTTCCACCTTTACCCCCAATTCGACAAAATTACAATTATATTTACATTTTAATACGTTTTAGTGTAATTTTGTATACCTTTTTCAAATTATCTATATTTGTAATCAATAATAGTATTTCAAATCGTGTAATTATCCGTAGATATCTATCAAAACCTTTATCTTAAAGAAAAAGGGATCGGTGAATAGAATGGACTTACACATAGAGTAAAGCATTATCGAAATGACGTATTAGAGCTTACTCAGAGGGAGGCCCTATCCTCCCTCACATACTTCTCAGAATAAGGTAAATAAAAATTCATCACCCAGGTCAACCACCTCTACTAAACGATGAAAGATTGGTAGACGATGTAGGGACGGACCTCAAGGAGCCTCAATATAATTCAAAATGTGAGGAAATCGTCATTTTAACTATATTGTTTAATCAATGGAGGTCCGTCCCTCAATAAAAAAAACCAAAAAGCGCTGAGATTCCCAAAAGGATTCTACAGCGCTTTTCGACTTTGATTTAATGCATATCCAGTTTGTAATTCTTGTTTTAGCCAATCGATCATTTTATCTGTATCCATGTCGCCCTGTTGCCCCATGTCATAAGCTTTCTGGATTACAGAGAGAACATACTGTTCCTTACTGACGTTTCCTTTCAAAAAAGACACCCTCCTACAATATAAAACAGTTTCTATCACTTTATTACACTATTAGACGAAATTCCAAACATCAATTATTAGTTATAATACCAAAAAAATACATTGATTGGTAGACTATTTTAAAAATATTTCCATTAAATAAGGAGTAATTACCTATTAAGTTTTGTAGTAATTTGTCGATAGAATAAAAGTAAGGTTTTGAAATAATGGCAAAATCATCGAAAGGTGATGACGCAAAGCTATAGGGGCTAACCATGCCAGCCAGCTACCAAACCGGGAGGGATTGTAATTGTCGTTTTTGACCCCAGAAGAAATGTATATTAGAAAGAAAACAAAGAAAAAGTGGATGTATGCAGGGATATTTTTATTTACGATCATTCTCATAGCAGGTACGACACTTCTCACGTACCAAATTTAAAAGCGTCTCCATTAGACGCTTTTTTTTTAGTTCAAATGTCATTCTACAATTTATGGAAAAGTTCGATAAATTCCGATAGAATAGGAGATGGAATCTATTCTAGTTGGGGGACTATACTTTATGCATAAAGAAGTCAGACTTTTCAGAGGTTTAATCAATCCATCATTCTTCTTTTATCAACTCAAAGACATGGAGGATGTTAAGGGATATAGAAAAAAGGTTTTTCATCTCGTATGGATGTCTATTATTGTCTTTGGTCTCATTTCATCTTTCGGGATCGGTATGGATCCTCTTTCAAAAGAAATTACTACTCTCTCGCCAGTCACTTATGAATTAGAAAAGTTCTTATTTTTCTTAGGTAGGCTTCTTGGTGGACTGCTTTACGCAGCAATCATCCTCTTTTTCTGTTCACTCATATTTTGGACCATTTCTGATGAAGGCGAATATCGAAAACTGGTTATGACACAAGGCGTAGTTTTGCTGGTTTTACTACTTGAACAGCTTTCCTATATACCTTTATCGCTTTTTTTCTCACTTGAATGGTACTCTTCCCCACTATCGCTAGGGGTAATAACACAGTACGTTACATCCAAAACATATGTCATCTATTTAATGGGAAGCTTCACTCTTTTCAAAGCGTGGGTGTTTTTCATTCAATATAAAGGAATCAAGCGATTAACCGGCCAGAAAAATTGGATTATCTGGTTGGTAATCCTCCTTACAAACCTTTTCATCTGGTCTCTAAATGCCTTATTGGCCTATTTAAGCATATCAACTCTACTCTAACTATCAAAAGGCTGTGAACATTATGAGCAAACGTACAATTTTCTATAGCACCCTTACTGTATCGCTCCTTTTTATAGGCGCCAATACATATCTTATTGATAAGGCGAACAGTAAAATAGACCGGGAAGTCCGCGTAGCAGAATGGGACCCTGTGTCTAAACAAGAACTGGCAAAAGAACTCCCTAAAGCAGGGGTTGTCGCTTCTGAAGAGGAAAACTACCTCTATTTCAACGACGAATTCGGTTCGTTTAAAAAGTTCCTTGTGAAAGAAGGGGACCAGGTAAAATCCGGGACACCTCTCTATGAATACGAAGTAACCGATCAAACTCAGCAAAAGAGCGTTCTAGAATCCGAGGTTGATCAATTAGAAGACGAGATTGATAGCATCGAAGACAACATTTCAGATTTGAAGCGTTTGGAATCATCCCTTCCTTCCAGTTCAACCGACGAAAAAGAAATTCCGATCGACGCAAGCGCCCTTCAATCGGAATATGATCTCAAAAAAGAAATCGCCGCTAAAGAACTGGAAATCGACCGCTTAGAAAGTCAAATCGATAATCTCGAGCGTCAAATTTCGGATATCGAATCGTATGAAACAACCTTAACCGTTCAAAGCAGTGTGGAAGGTACAATTAAAGACCTTTCCCACGCGGTCGATAATCCATTAATCACGATCGCATCACAGTCTACCATTGTAACGACTGATCTTACTGAAAAAGAAATCGTGACGGTAGAAGAAAATATGAACGCAACGGTCCAATCCGATGTTGAGAAAAAGATTCAAAAAGGGATCGTAACCAAGGTGGCCACCCTGCCTAAAAACGACCCACACATCCAAACCGACAGCATGTACCCTGTAGAGGTGAAACTCCAGGACACGAAAAACGAGTTTCTACCTGGCCACCATGTATTCTTATCCATTATTACCGAAGAGGTTAAAGGCGCATGGGTTGTACCTGTAACAGCCATTGAAAAAGATGGAAATTCAAAATATATTTGGATTTTAACTGAAAAAGGCACAGTTGAGAAACGTAAAATTGAAGTTGGCCTGCAGGTAAACGGTGAGCAGCAGATCAAATCCGGTGTAAAGGCGGGCGAATACTATATCGTTTATCCTGATGAAATCCCCGCTCTACAACAAGGCGCTACTTTCATCACGGCCTTTGATTGGGATAAAGTGAAACTGAGATACTTAAAGAAATTTGATACTCCGACGATTTTGGAGAATTTGTTGTTGGGGATATTGGAGCGTAAATAAGTGAGAGCAAGCTCTTTTTGGGAGCTTGCTTTTTTTTGGTCGTTATTCATTATGTACAGATAAAATTATTTCACCCAAAATACCAGACCACCTTCAGTGCTTTTTCTAATGAAACATACATACTCCTTCTCAACCAACAAATACTATTGGTTAAACACTTCAGAAAAGGAGCGCTCACCATGAATACACTAAAACGTCTCATCATCCTAACCATCCTCCTCTCCCTCCTGGCCTTCTCCTTCCCATCCACCTGCCTATTCGCAGCCCCAAACCCACCCCAAAAAAACGTCATATTCATGATCATGGACGGCACCAACTCCGACATCGTCACGTTGTCACGTTGGTACCGAGGGACGGACCTTCAACTGGATAAGATTCTGGTCGGCGGCACCCGGACATATTCAGCTCAATCAGCAATCACCGATTCCGCCGCAGCCGGGTCAGCCATGGCCACCGGTATGAAGACGAAAGCTGATTACATAGGAATGAACCCGGATGGACGTCCCGTTTTGACCATCCTCGAGGGTGCCAAGTTGGCCGGCTACAAGACCGGTATCGTAGCTACGTCACCTGTCCAACATGCCACTCCGGCTGCATTCACTTCCCATGTCTTGAATCGTGAAGAATTTGGTGACATCGGCGAACAACAGGTGTACCAGGGCCTCGACGTTATCCTAGGTGGAGGTGCCGCCTGGCTGAAGCCAAAATCAAAAGACCATGTGAAAAACGATGACGGCATGCTTAAAACGAAAGAAGTCAGTCGCGAAGATGGAGAAAACCTCGTGGAGATCATCGGCGCAGAGCGCTATGATTTGGTTTTGAAGAGGGACGGACTTCTAAAAAGAAAAGGCGCATCTAAATTATGGGGTGCGTTTGCTGAAGAGGACATTGCCTATGAAATGGACAGGAAGACATTAAAGCCTGATGAACCTTCCCTTGCTGAGATGACTCGTGCGGCCATCCAGCGCCTTTCTCAAAGTGAGAAGGGATTCTTTTTGATGGTTGAAGGCAGTAAGGTGGATTGGGCCGCTCATAAAAATGATCCAGTAGGAATGATCAGCGAGGTATTGAGCTTTGATGACGCCGTTGGAGAAGCTTTAAAGTTCGCGCGCGAGGACCGAAATACAATGGTGGTCGCCGTGACCGATCACGGAAATAGCGGGTTGACACTTGGGAATCAAGGTACAAACGGGGACTATAAAAATCAGCCTGTTGAAAAGTTTGTAGAACCTTTGCGTAAAGCTGAGCTTACGGTTAAAGGTGCCGTTTCTCAGCTTAAGGAGGATCATTCAAATTTAAAAGAGGTCCTTTCAAACTATGGGTTAGGGAACTTGAGTAAAAAAGAATTCTGTGCGATGGAGGATGCTTCTAAAAAAACAGAGGATTTAGAGGATGAAATGGTGAAGCTGATGGCGAAGCGGGCTAATCTTGGTTTTACCACACATGGCCATACTGGTGAGGATGTCTTTTTATATGCGTATGGCCCTGGGAAGCCTGTAGGTCTTATAGAAAATACCGATATACCCAGAGTGATTTCTAAGTATCTAGGATTTTCATTATCTTCAGATGAATTTGTCTCCTGGTACGTGGATGGTGCGGAATTTTATCGTGAAAGAGGTTTTGACGTGAAGATCGAGGGACGGACCTCGAAAAATCCTGTGATGGTGGTGAAGCGTGGGGACGAAAAGCTGCGTTTTCCTGAAAATAAGGATTTTTATTGGGAAAATGGGGAAAAAGTGAGGCTGAAGAGTGTGAATGTGTATGATGGGCAGACTTTTTATGTGCATGTGGAGGGATAAGGTGGGGATTGGAGAGGTTTTGAGTTAATTCTGGGGTTTTATTTTCAAATTCCACCGGTTTATTTTCAATTTTGGCGTTTTATTATCAAATTCGGGAGATTTATTTTCAAAAACGCACTTTTTATTTTCAAATCCACCTCCATCGACCTGTAACAAGCAACTTTTTGTAGGTTTTTTACTCATCTTCAAATTTTATTATCGACTTTGAGGATTTTATTATCGAGATGGGACCTTATATTATCGACTTTGCTACTTTTATTATCGACTTTCTAAATATATTATCAACTTCACTCTCCCAAGCGTCCCAATCCCACTCTGCCTCCCAACAAAACCCAACAGTCACTACACAATTCGACAAACTCCTCCACCCTCCCCTCACCCTCTTCCACCACTTCCCCCGCCACATGTTCCTTTTCCCCCTCCTTTTGCGTTATAATAAAAGAATGCGATTTTATAGATTGGAGAGGTTGGTTGATGTCGATTCGTATTCAGGAGTTGAAGGATAAGTTACTTCCCATGAGTCAGTCGATACAGGGTGAACTGGACCCGAATCAGGACGAGAGCAAGAATGTCGTTTCGAAGGGCCTTCTTTTGTTCCGTCAAAATCTGGTTTCGAACGTAAAGGTCCGGGATGAGGAAGTGACGGCAGAGGTGCAGGATGTCACGCCTGTCACCCTCGAGCTGAATTTTTCGTTTCCCCTTTTAAGCAAGTGCTCATGTCCTCAGGATAAATGGTGCCGGCATCAAATGGCGACCTTTTTTATGCTATATAACAAGGTTGGACGGGTCAGTGAGTGGATCCAGAATTGGCGGAGTCAGTCTGCTCCACCTAGTCAGGAATCCCAGACACTGGATGATTTATTGAAGAAGCACAGCAGTACCGGTGCTCTAAAGAAAGCAAGCGATCTGTTAAACGAACGGAAAACGCGGGGGAACACGCCTGAGGAATGGTGGCAATTCTTTAACTCTATCCTCAAGCAGGAAGACTTGGAGTTACTTGAAAGACAGCCCTATTTGATGGATGTCCTCGTTCAAAATATAACAAAACGCTTCATGAAGGAAGCTCCATTCGAACGGGAATGGAAGCCTCTTTATCAGCTCTTTGCTACCTTCTATTTATCGATTCACATCGACCTTTATTTACAAAAGAGGAATGTAGAGCTGAGCCGCGAGCAGTACAGCATGTATGATTTTCTGTTAGGGGAAATGGAAGACGCGGTTGAAAAACTGTCGATTCATGCCATGCCATTCAGCTTCGATCCGTACATTGCTTTTTTGAAAAAGCAGACGATTGAAATGAGTGATTCCACAGAAAATAGTACGATGATGAAAGCCGAAGTGTACCGCTTCCTGTGGTATTACTTGTTCAAACAGAAGTCGTGGCGCCGTGAAGAAGTTGCGCGCTTAGAAGAAAACAGCGTGCAGGATTCCACTTTTTACAACGTCGCCATCCTCCATCAATATTTACTCCTTGAAGATTTAAATAAGGCGAGTGAAGTGGTGGATGAACTGGGTACTGAGCTCGTCGCGTTCAGTGAATTCTGGCTGCGTAAATTTTTCGTAGGGAAGCGTTACGAAGTGGGATTCTTCCTTGTCCGCAATATTTTATCCAGAATGCCGGACCACCTGGAAACCCTCGATTATTATGAAGCGACCCGATTCGTACGCTGGTTTGTGCGCATTCTCCCGATGGATTGGCTGATGGAAAAGGACAGCTCCCTTGTTAATGAACTCCTCCTGTCCATGCTTCCGTATAGCTTCTTCTCGTACAATGAGTATCTCATCAGTGCGAAGGCCTATCGTGAATGGGTCGAGCTGCAGAAATATATGAGCTACAGCATTCAGGAAATGGAAGGCATGGGCCTCCGGGACGTGACGAAGGAAGCGCCTGAGCTTGCCCTTCCGATCTATTACGCCGGGGTGATGGATGCGATCGATCAGAAGAATCGAGACAGCTATAAGCTTGCGGTCCGCTATATGAAAAAGATCAGGACGATTTATAAAAAGACGAAGAAAACAGACAAATGGGATGTGTATCTCCCCTACATTTTAGATAAATACAAGCGATTACGTGCGTTCCAAGAAGAGTGCAGAAAGGGTAAGTTAATCGATGCTTAAACTGTCTTCCGTAAAAATAAACGTCAACACAACTGAATATGAAGACCGTTTCTTCATCACTGCGGAAAACGACGAAGGCAAACTTCTGCCTCCAAAAGAATGGAAGGGTCAGCTGTTTCTTTGGCATGAAGAAAGTTACTACGGGACACTCCTTGAGGATTCCGCAAACGGAATTACAGTGACTCAGTGGCAGCTTCTCACCTTGCTTGCCGGTGAGCATTTCAGCAGCATGATCCAATGGGATTGGGACGAAACCGGGCAGGCGTGTATTGCGATTGCCCCTGTGATCTACGAAGCTGTGGAAGCCGGCCGCTGGCTGCCCCGCTTCGAGGAATGGCAGGAAAAAGGGTTGCAGTTTCATATCCCCGATGAAGTCTGGTCGAATTTTAATGATGAGTTCTGGGAGGAAGAGCTTCCTGATGGAGGTCCGTCCCTCAAAAATCTCACCGAAAATTGGTTTCAGGGTGCGTTGAATGAGGCGATGGCTTCGGGTGGATCGAGTGCGATGAAGAGGATTCAGAAGCTAAAGGAAAGTACGCTTACGTCTGAAGAGCTGGATGCGTATTTTGATGAGAAGCGTTGGAGTGAGTGGATTGCCGGTGAGGATGAAGAATTACCGTTTTCGATCGGTCTGAGGATTTCTGAGCCGCTTGATGAGGATGAGTCCTGGGAGCTTGAGACGATCTTAAGAGACCGCAAGAAAACGAATCGCGTCCTTTCACTGGCTGAAGACACAGTCCCTCCTTCCTGGAAAAAGCATCTGCCTGATGTATCCGAAGAACAGGAACGGTGGATGAGGATGATGCCGATCCTCCGTGACGTGGATGGGTCCCTCCGCACAGCTCTTGGTGAGCACGATGCCTGGGATTTCCTATCCGTATTAAGTGAGAAGCTCATCGACTTGGACATTGAAATCCTCCTGCCATCCTGGTGGGAAGCGATGAAGGATGCTCAGGTGCTGGTTAAAGCCAAACTGAAAAACACGGATACAAGCTATCGTCCTTCATTCGTAGGATTGAATGCCATGCTTGACTTCGACTGGCGATTATCTATGAACGGAGTCAATCTGTCAGAGGATGACTTCAACCAGCTCGTCGATAATCAGCGACGATTGGTAAAGATCCGCGGTCAGTGGATGAAGCTTGATCCCGCTATGATTAGAAGGATTCAGCAAATGATGACAAAAGCGAAGCAGGAAGGGATTTCGATCCAGGATATGCTGGAACAGGAGCTTGTTCCCCGGGATTCCGATGAATCGGATCTTGAGCCCGATGATGACGAACAAGATCCTTATAAATATGCCAAGATCCAGCTGGAACTCAATCGATCGATGAAAAAAATGATCCATCAGCTTACAAATGTATCATCGATCCCTTTAACGGAAACACCTGACGCGTTTATCGGTGAGCTCCGTCCTTACCAGCAGCTGGGGATGAGCTGGATGCTCTTTTTACGAAAATTCGGCTTTGGCGCTTGTCTGGCGGATGATATGGGACTTGGAAAAACGGTACAGCTGATTACGTACTTGCAGCATGTTAAAGAAACCGTGAAACCGGAAACACCTTCCCTGATCGTTGCCCCTACCTCCGTTCTCGGAAACTGGCAGCGGGAGTTGGAGAAATTTGCTCCGGACTTGAAGGTCCACCTTCATTATGGACCGACCCGGACGAAAGGCGAACAATTTGCCAAGGAAATCAAAGGCGTCGATGTGGTTCTTACCTCTTACGGCTTGTCCCACATCGACTTTGAAGAACTATCGGAAGTCGTCTGGACTTCGATTTCCCTTGACGAAGCGCAAAATATCAAGAATGCCAATACGAAACAATCCCGTGCGATCCGTAAACTCAGTGGGAAGCATCATATTGCGTTGACCGGGACACCGATGGAGAATCGGTTGTCAGAACTATGGTCGATCTTTGATTTCCTTAACCACGGGTACCTTGGTGGATTCACGCAGTATCAGAAAAACTATATTGCTCCGATTGAAAAGGATGAATCTGAAGAAAAAGTCAAAGAGCTTCAGGCAAAAATCAAGCCGTTCTTACTGCGTCGGACGAAGAAAGATCCTGAAGTGGAATTGAATCTGCCTGAAAAACTGGAGCAGAAAGAATATTGTCACCTAACCACTGAGCAGGCGGCACTTTATGAGCAACTGGTGAAAGACACTCTCGCTAAAATTGAAACATTGAGTGGATTTGAGCGCAAAGGTTTAATCCTGCAAATGCTCAACCAGCTGAAGCAACTATGTAACCACCCTGCTCTCTACTTAAAGGAACCGGATCCAAAATCGATCCTGTCCCGTTCTGAGAAAATGCAGAAGCTAAAGGATATCGTAGAAACCGCGCTGGAATCCGGCGAAGCCTGCCTGATCTTCACTCAATATATTTCAATGGGCGAAATGATCCAGGAAGTGATGAAAGACGAATTCAACGTCGATGTCCCATTCCTGAACGGAAGCATGGCAAAAGGAAAACGGGATGAGCTCGTGGAGAAATTCCAGAATGGTGATTTCCCGGTATTCCTATTATCACTGAAAGCCGGCGGAACTGGATTGAACCTGACCGCAGCCAACCACGTCGTCCACTACGACCGCTGGTGGAACCCGGCAGTAGAAAACCAGGCAACGGACCGTGCTTATCGGATCGGACAACAGCGATTCGTTCATGTTCATAAACTGGTCTCTTCAGGTACCCTTGAGGAAAAAATCGACGCCATGCTGACAAAAAAGCAGGCATTGAACGATGAGATAATCCGAAGTGATCAATGGGTTACGGAATTGTCAGATCAAGATTTGGAATCGTTGTTGGTGTTGGAATAGTTGTATGTGACCTCTTTCCTTTTGTGGGGAAGGGGTTTTTTTTGTAGGTGTAGGGTGAATTGAGCTGAACTTGTATTAAATAGGGGCTAATAGAGTTATTTTAAAAGGTTTTGACAAATTAGGGTCAGTCTTGAATTCTTTTTTACAAATATAACTGTATAAATAATGATATTTAACCAGCATTTCAGGTCTGTTGCGCCACTTTCGAACAAACTTGTGCCTCTTCTGGATTTTGTTGTGCCACTTCTGGACTTTGTTGCGCCACTTTCCACTAAACTCGTGACACAATGTGAACAACGAGAATCATCGTCCACCTCCAGAAAAACCAATCAATCAAAAAAAACGCCGGCCTCCCCAAAAGGAAACCGACTCAATAAGAAGACAATAAGGGGAACGACTGCTTACTTTACTAACTGCTACACATGTATATTTCTAATGAGGTATGTTTGGGGCATGTTGCGGTGACCATTGGATTTTGAGACAGCTGCTTATAAGGTTGGTTGGATTGTTCGTATGGAAAGAATTCTTGTTGAGGTTGTTTTACTTATGACGAGGATTTCAAAACAGGATTGGGGTATTCGTACCCTTGCTCAAGGGCTGTAACCCGTTGAGATAAATAGAAATTTTCGACGTTCGCTCTTGCTACTTTTTTGATGAGGTCTTCTGTTAATTTCTCCATTCTGTCAATTCTTTGTTCAAGATCTTGCAGTGTGGCCACAACTCCATCTCCCTTTCAAAAATATTAAAACCGTAATTCGATAGGCTCTTTCTTGCTTGGCTCGGGGGCATCCACGATTTCCCGCCTGTTGTCCATAAATCGGACATTTTCAGCGACAACTTCGGTTACATACGTACGTTTTCCTTGATCATTATCATAATAGCGGGTTTGAATGCGACCGGTCACTCCAACGACAGATCCCTTTCGGCAATATTTCTCCATATTGTCTGCAGCCCGGTTCCAAATGGTGCAGAGCACGAAGTCTGTATCAACTTGACCTTGTTGATTCTTATAGTGCCTGTTCACGGCAATCGTTGCGTTTAGTACTGATTTCCCTTCCAATGTTTTTCTTGTTTCAGGATCCTTGGTAAGCCTTCCAACGAGGGTCACTTGGTTGATCAAATGAAATCTTTCCTCCTTTCTCTTAAGGTGTTTTCATCTTACAATTTTCTGTCGCATCTTGTAAAATCGTGGATTTCCGAAATTCGAGGCAAAAATGGCATGAATTTCGGAAATTCGCCTAGGGAAATTTCCTGGTTTTCGATCAAAATCAGGGTCAAAATGATAAAATTGCATCTTTCTACCTTTTTTTTCATCGAGGAATTTGTTAGGGAAACAATTCCTACTATGATATAATTTGATAAAACCTTTAAATGGGAGATGTTCGTTCATGAAAACCTTTAAAGTTATTTCACTGCAAGTAGTGGAGAACGATGAACTGCGTGACTTTGAGATTGTGGACGGTCTGATTATTAATAAAGAGGATGGGCAAAGTACGTGGCTTGTCGAAACATACTTGTCGAATGAATATATCGAGTTCTTTCAAGAGGCTCAGCAACGTAAGGAAGATTTGGAAATCCAGGTCGTTATTTCCCATAAAGCCAATGACCCTGCTGCTTTCATGACTACAATCCGTTGTATTAAAGAGATGGATGAGCATATCAGTATTATGTTTGAGGGGAAATTGAAAAAACAGAGGAATGAATATGCAGAGCTACTCCTTGATGACTTGGTGCAAAAAGGGTATTCGGGGGAAGAACTAATCCGTGAGTTCCGTGAGAAAATGGTATCGAAGCCAAGGATTCCGGCAACGGCAAAACCGAGCATTTAATTATGCGAAAATATGTAATATCCGTATGATTCATTATGATATAATTGTATTTAATATTGTGACTTCTTACATGAAGTTCTTAGGTAGGTGTTCCCTGTGATTGGAGAAAGAGTAAAGAAATACAGACAAGAAAAACGCATGTCCATGACAGAGCTTGCTGATAAAGCCGGTGTAGCAAAGTCATATTTGAGTTCAATAGAGCGTAACCTTCAACAAAACCCTTCCATTCAATTTCTTGAAAAAGTTTCAGCTGCTTTAGGGATTCCGATGGATGCTCTTTTACATGATCAACCAGATGATCAAAATATCGATCATGAGTGGCTTAAGATTGCGGAAGAAGCCATGGATTCTGGAATTACCAAGGAACAGTTCAGGGAATTCATTGAATTTAACAAGTGGAAATTAGGCAATAAATAAAGTCTTGCGAGGGATTCGCAAGACTTTATTTATATTAAATCACTTTTTACTCTGTTTTCACTTCCTGGGGTTGGTTTTGAAGAAATTCTCTGATTTCTGTTTTAGAAATTCCGGCGTCTAAAGCTTGTTTAATTAGTTCCATCCATTCAAGATCAAGTTCACGATTTGTCAATATAATACCCTCCCAAAATACATGTATGTATTTCAGGCAATCCAGCCATCGTAGTCCTCAAATAAACACACCTTCTTATCGATTAAATTTCAATCTATTATATTACCTATGGTCACGAAGATATGCCTATTTTCTAACCTTAGATCTGTGACTTTGCGTCCTTATTTTTCAATAAGTTTGCCTTTATCTGACTCTGCCCTTCGAACTAATTAGATTATACTAATAAATAACCACTTCGTATGTTGTTTTTTGTCAATTCCGTCAATTTAATTTACACTTTTTTCCTACATAATAACCTAAATTCTGACATACTAAAACTAATAACAGAAATTTTATTAGGACATCATAGGTGATTTGAATGGAATATGTCGAATGACTAAGAATTTATGCTACGTTTATAACTTTCTATCTTCTTTCTAAGTGGCAGGACTTTTTCATTGATATTTTGGTAATTGCTAGGATGATAGAATGCTTGATTGGATATATCAAATCCGCAGCTCGGGCATATCCAAGAACCAGTCTCCGTACTACTAAAGGATGGCCTAGTACAGCGTGTGCATGTTTTTTTATACATTCCAACACCTCATTTCATCAAAATGTTTCTCTATCTTTTCTAATGAATATGTTTAGATAATTAGGTATTAATCCTATAGCTGTTGTTAAAATTGGGACCATAATGGCTTTGAAGGGTTCGTAGAATTACAAATGATTGAAGTGTGATAGAAACGGTGTTCTCTTTAAAGAACTATATAAATCATTATAAGAATATTCCCTTTATTTGAAAATCATTAAAAACATCCAATTTGCTAGGCTAAGAAACATTTATCGTTCATTTCCTTCTAATTACTTTAAATTATTAACTATTTTGTATTTTATAAAACACGAAATGTTCTATATAATGAATTAAATGATTATAAAGGGAGTAATACTCATGGTAGGTCAGCGAATAAAGTATCTGCGTGAGCAGAAAGGGTTAACAATAAACGAACTATCATTTCTATCTAATGTTTCTAAATCTTATATCAGCTCCATAGAAAGGGGACTTCAGAAAAATCCCTCTATTAAGGTTTTAATGAAAATTTCCCTTACTTTGGATACCTCTTTAGAAAATATTATTTCTTCTCCACAAAAAGGGGGTATGCTTGGCGAAGAGTGGATTGAACTTCTTGAAGAAGCTATTAATCAGGGTTTAACCAAGGAAGAATTTCACGAATTCCTTTCTTTTGTACAGCATAAAAGGAAATGGCATAGCAATGAATAAATTACTAATGATGCTTGGATCTATACTTCTAATCTCTGGATTAGCCTGCTCTATTTTTGCTGTTTCTGAAATAATAAAGCATGAAGAGGCTCAGTCAGAATCCATAAAAGAGGCAAAAAGAATAATTCTGAAAGATTCTGGAGAAAACTCAGATAATCTTGATTCAATAAAAATTGAAAATGATTATGAAGTAGGAGAAGTTATAGGTATTTTAGCTATTCCTGAATTAAAGCGTGAAGTTCCCATTTTATCAGGGACCAATGAAGATGAATTAGAAAAAGGAGTTGGCCACTACTCTACAACCGCTCTACCTGGTCAGAACAATCGGATCTTCCTGGCTGGCCACCGTGATACCGTATTTAAAAAAATGGGGGAACTTCAAAAAGGAGATCGTTTAACTGTACAAATGGAAACCGGGGTCCACGAATATGAGATTTATGCAACGTTGGTGGTGGATGAGAATGATCTTTCAGTACTTGAGCCAACTTCACCGGAAGAAATCCTTACCCTTTCCACTTGTTATCCTTTTGAATATCTTTCAAGCACTGAGGAACGTTTTATCATTAATGCAAAAAAAATTAAGTGAAGCGCAGAAGCTAAGTTGCCTCTGCGCTCTACTATCACTCGTCCTTATTATCCTGATCCTGCATATCCTTATCATCTTCTACAGCGTCTTCTTCAGTTGTGTTTTTATCCTTCGCTGCATCTTTGTCGCCTGGCTCGTTTTGGTCCTCTGTCTCAGGGAGATTTTCTTCACCCATGTCCCCGTTATCTTCGTTCATGCCATCATCTTCCGGCACTTCTTCTTCCATTGGTGCCTCGTCTTCCGGAGGTGGCTCCTGATTTGCGTTACATCCTACAAGAAGCATGGCAGCAAGTGCTGATCCACCAAGAATTGATAATAATTTTTTGCTCATGATGTATTACTCCTTTCTAACGTGTACGTTAGTTAATGTAAGACCGTTACTTTGGTCTTTCGTTAGCATTCCCTGAAAATGAATTTACTTGCATTTCGGATGAAATTTTTTTAGTGAATTTGATTTTGAGCATGTGAAGGATTGAATCAAAAAAACTGGACCTGAAGTGAACGAATCACAACAAGCCCAGTTTGCTCATTTTTATTGTTTATCTCCTAAAGCGAACATCATTTCTAATTCACAGGCAACCTCACCGTCAACCGTCGCCACGCCTTTTCCTTTACCGATCGGTCCTTTAAAGCGGATCATTTCGACTTCAAGTCTCAGCTGGTCCCCCGGCTTTACCTGACGTTTGAAACGACACTTATCAATACCAGTGAAGAAAGCTAAGCGACCACGGTTATCTTCCACTTTCAGCATGGCAACAGCACCCACCTGAGCAAGCGCCTCCACAATCAACACACCAGGCATAACAGGATAATCAGGGAAATGCCCATTGAAAAACTCCTCATTCGCCGTCACATTCTTAATCCCAACCGCTTTCTTGCCTTCTTCCACCTCAAGGATCCGATCCACCAGCAAAAACGGATAGCGATGGGGAATAATCTCTTTAATCTGATTAATATCAAGCATTCAAAATTCCTCCTACCAATATGTATGTACACCTTATTGTACAGAAACCTGGCGTGTAATAGCAACAGGAGAGGACGCCCTGAAGAGGGACGGACCTCGAATACAAAGCTCCATCCACAACGAAACCCTTTATACCAGGATTCATTGCCAAAAAGCTAAATATTTCGAGGTCCGTCCCTCAAGAAGTGCCCAAGAAGTTATTTCTTCATCACGATATCGATGATATGCTGCCAGGTTTCTGCTTTGAAGACGTCGGATGCTTTGCCGTCTCCGATGCCTGCGAAGCCAATGACGGCACCTAGTACGAGACTTCCTGCAAGAAGGAGGATGAACAGAAGGATTCTGAGCCAGATTGGCAGCATGCGGACGCGTACCCAGCGTGCAGGCTTGGTTTCGTCCTTTTGCTTGGCTTTTTTTTCTGTTCTTACTGATTCTCTTGTCGTTTTTTCTTCTTGTAGTAGCTCTTTTTCACTCATAGCATTTAACTCCTTTTAGCGTATCCCATTTACAAGGCCCATCATTTGATCTGCAAGGGAGATCGAACGGGCTTGAAATTGATATGATCGTTGGACATTCAGCATGTCCGTCATTTCTTTGCTGATATCAACGTTCGAGGCCTCTAATGAATTTTGAACCATTGAAATATTAGAGCGTGCTCCTCCAACGACATTCGTTACGACTTCTTCTTCCGTAACCCCTAGTTCGTCCAGGTTCTCTGCAAAACCTAACAGATTGCCGCCAAACTGCTGTAGAAATTGAGACTTTTCAACCGTGACAATCCCCAGGTTGAATTGCTCATCTACGCCGCCTGCACCCACAACCGTCAGGATTCCATTATCCCCTAACTGGAAAGAAGACGCGTCTTCTGAAAAAGTAATATAGTTATCATTCTCATCCAGGACCGGTAATCCGCTTCCGTTCACGAGCGTCGCTTCCCCATTCCCGGTTGGACTGGCAAAGAATGCACCGTCTCTCGTATAGCGCACGGCACTTGAATTGTCATCTTGAGCAAGGACTTTAAAGAATTGCCCCCGACTGGTTAATGCAAAATCAAGCGAGCGACCCGTAGATTTCACCGACCCCTGGTTCAAGATCAGTTGAGATTGTGAAAGCTTTGCGCCACTGCCTTCCCTTACTCCAAGAGGGGTAAGTCTGCCTGTTTCAAACTCTTCCACACGCTGATTGTTCACCTGTTGTACAAGTAACTCTGAGAATGTCGCTTCCCGGCGCTTGTATCCATTTGTTTCTGCATTCGACAGATTATGACCAATCATGTCCATTTGTTTCTGCAATTGACCTAATGTGTTGGTTGCTGTAACCATCGTTCGATTCATGACGTGTTCCCCCCTATTATAAGGTATTGAGTGACGAAATTCATTTACAATCTTTAACTATCAGTTGACACGGCCGATTTCGTTGGCTGCTTTTTCCATACTTCGATCATACGCCTGGAGGACTTTCTGATTCACTTCAAAGGCTCTATACGCAGATAACATATCCGTCATTGTTCGGGATGCATCGACATTCGACCTTTCAAGGAATCCCTGCTTGGTGGTAAAAGAAACATTGTCTTCTTCATAGGCATCAGGAAGAGGCACATTTCCTTCTGTTGCAAATAGCCCATCTCCCTGTTTAACAAGTCGGTTGGGATCTTCTGAATAGCCCACACCCAGAGTAGCCACTACATTTTCATCAACTAGGATCTGCCCTTTTTCCCCAACAGTGAACTGATCACTGTCTAATTGAATACGCTCGCCATTTTCATCCAAAATATAAAAACCACTGTTTGACGTGAGAAATCCGTTTCCGTTCACAGTCAGATTCCCGTTTCGTGTATAGCGGGGATCTCCATCCGCACCTTCAACCGCCAGAAACACCGATCCCATTGATCCCGTTTCTTCATTGGCCGGCATCGACACATCCAGGAGTGCAATGTCCAGGCTTCTTCCAGTTTCCTGAAGATCACCCTGTAAAAAAGAAGGGATTGTTTCCTGCATATACACGCCTGTATTGAGTGCCCCCACTTTCTGATTGAAAGGAAGGGAGATTGGTTTCTCCGTCGGAATCGATGTGGAATCCATCCGCTCCATGAGCATTTCCGGAAACGCCCGCATCGATGCCTGGTCCGCTTTATAACCCGGTGTATTCGCATTCGACATATTATTCGTTAACATTTCAGTCTTGCGCTGCTGTGAAAGCATTCCCGATGCTACTGTATAAAATCCGCGAAACATATTTTCACCTCATAACTTTACCGTTATTATATCGGATGAATGGTGCAATATTTTATAGAAGAAGTTATCCAATTCGTCTTCTTGAAATTTTATCGATATTCTCAAGCATCAACCCAGTTCCAATCGCTACGCAATCCATCGGGTTTTCAGCAATGAGAACCGGTACTTTCAGTTCTTCTGCAAGAAGGGTATCCATTCCGTGAAGAAGTGCTCCCCCTCCTGTTAAAATAACACCTCGGTCAATGATATCCGCTGATAATTCCGGCGGAGTCTTTTCAAGAACATTCTTAGCAGCCTGTACGATCACTGCCACGGATTCACGAAGGGCCCCTTCGATTTCCGTTGATGTCACGGTAATGGTGCGTGGCAGACCTGAAACCATGTCACGGCCACGGATGCTCATTTCTTTTCGATCTTCATCTAATGTTTCTGAGAATACCGTCCCGATGTTCACCTTGATATCTTCCGCTGTACGCTCTCCGATGAGAAGCTTGTACTCTTTTTTAATATAGTTCAGGATTTCATGGTCAAACTTATCCCCGGCCATCTTGATCGACTGACTCGTCACGATGTCACCCATGGAAAGGACCGCAACATCCGTCGTTCCTCCACCGATGTCCACAACCATGTTTCCGGTTGGGTTGAAAATATCCATTCCTGCACCGATCGCAGCGACTTTAGGCTCTTCTTCTAAATAAATTTTCTTCCCACCGCTCTTTTCAGCCGCTTCTCTGATCGCCTTTTGCTCGACACTTGTGATGTTCGTTGGGCAGCATATCAAGATTCTTGGCTTGGAAAGAAACCCTTTAACATTCAATTTATTTATAAAATGCTTCAGCATCGCTTCTGTTACATCAAAGTCAGCAATGACCCCGTCTTTTAACGGACGAGTCGCCACAATGTTTCCAGGAGTACGCCCAACCATGCGGCGCGCTTCCTCTCCAACCGCTAATACCTTACCTGTATTCTTGTCTAAAGCCACAACCGATGGCTCATTCAAGACAATCCCTTTTCCTTTAACATGAATTAAAACATTAGCCGTACCAAGGTCAATCCCAATATCTTTCGCGAACATCTTGTGTTTCTCCCTTCTTCTTTTACAAATTCATCATCATATTTCATCTATGGTTTCATCTTAATGTCATTACGTAAAAACGTTAAGTCAAAACTTTCACCTAATTAATTATTTTACCATAAATATGTCGAAGGTAGATATTTTTTGTCAAAAAAATGTATTGAGTTTGTTATTTAATTGGAAAAGTATAGGGAGATTGGAGGAGGATGTTACAGGAGTGTTAAGGTTTGGTGAAATTGGGTGGGATGGTGTGATTTGATACCTGGTACAAGTGAGCATTTTGTTTACCTGTTAAATTATCGTACTTATTAGACTGTTGAACTTTGGAAGATTTTTAACAGGTGAATACCAATCAATATTTAACTGTAAAAAAAGAAGAAAATTCAACAGGCAAAACCGCTTCATTTACCAACATAAAACAAAAACACACCAAGCATGACCCATTTTTCTGGGGCTTGGCGTATTTTGGTTAGCTGTGGAGCTCTTCTTTTTTGTATTTTTGCTTCGTCGCTTCTCCACCTCGTAGATGCCGGATAGATTTATGATAATCAAGTATTATTTTGACTTCATTTGCGAGTTCTGGATTAATTTCTGGCAGTCGTTCTGTTAGATCTTTATGGACAGTACTTTTGGACACGCCAAACTCCTTCGCAATTACACGAACAGTTTTTTTCGTCTCCACGATATACTTACCAATCTTGATTGTTCTCTCTTTGATGTAATCGTGCACACCACTCGACCTCCCTAAATTGGATGTGAGAAGTGTGAAATGAGACTCGCATTCGCATCAATGAAATAGTATAGACCGCATGCACACATAGACCCATGCGCAAGCGGCAGAAAGCCTTATTTAAAGCACGGCAGCTTTCTGATGTTACAACATATAAACAAATATTCAGCTAATGATCAATGATATAACGACGATTCCTCACCTCAAACACTCTCTATTTTGATAGGTTTGTATCATTTTATTAGCTTGTGCCCACATATATGCACAAAAAACACAATAAGGACAAGGTTTGAGGTTAATTTTCTGAAAAATCACTCTTAGGGACGGACCTTCACTTGGTTTCCGGAGGGAAATCGTCCACGGGAATATATCCTATATGTATCACCCTTCACCCACTACCCCGGCTGACCCGGACCAATTCACCCCAGGTTTCCACCTTTCGATCTCTTAACAGCTCCAATAGTTCCACAAACAAATAAGCCGTCATAAGGGCATCGTTCAACGCACGATGTCTCGGGTACAACCTGCTCCCGAACAACTGGGCATATCGCTCAAGATCTCTCATATCGTAAGAGGGCGAAAGATATCCGATTAGATTAAGCGTATCCAGGCTCGGTACCATCTGTAGATGAAGTCCGGCCCTCTTCAGTTCACTCTTCAGCACGAGTTCATCAAAGCTAACATAGTGACCAACCAGACTATTCACGGTATTACCTTCTAAAAAAGCGAAGAAATCATGGATGGCATCCCTTGCTTCCGGAGCTTCTTCGACATCCTTTGACTGAATTCCTGTCAGCTGGATTATTTCCTGAGAAATGAGTCGATGAGGATTGGAAAATGTCTGAAATGTGCTATTTTCCTTTACTTCATACCCTTCAACTATAACCGCTCCGATTTCCAGCATCCGGTCTTCCGCTCCGACGCGGAATCCTGTCGTTTCTGTATCGAAGACAACATACTTCAGGTCTTCGATTTTACTGTTTAAGGGGACTGAATTGTAGTGCAGCGGACATTCGATCTTTTTCTTTGAAAAAATGAAGACCTTCACATCCCTTCTAAGTTAAAGAGTAATGAGACAGCATCAGATGTTGAAATTCACGAATCGTTTTCACACTCTTATATAGATTTTCTTTTTTACGGGTAGAGAGTGAGGAAAGGTGTATCGTATCTCCCTGACCCTCCCTCTTTAACTCTATATAGAGCTTCATGAATTCCTCGAATGCTTCGGATAATTCTTCTGCAAATTCCGACGAAATTGACCGTTTTTCTTTCAAAAAGTCCAGCTTTTCTCTTGTTGATCCCGAGGTATTCCCATGAGCAGCGTTCAAGATCTGCAGTGCATGATGAAAAGGAAACAGAATGTCTTTCTTAATCGACACTGTTTTACGGTCCATACCTAATATAGATCGGATGGAGGTGTGCAGGACAGGAACCGGCTTGGAGTTTTCAACTTGAGCCAGCCGTACCAACAATATTTTCGCACTGGGCAGCTGATTTTTTATCACGTCTTCAAATGTTGAATGAAGTGCTTCATCACCAAATAAAAAACGGTAAGATAAGAAGTTTTGTACCTTCAATAAAGTTTCTTCTGACGAATGGAGAGACCATTCTCTCAATCTTTCCTGCCAGGAACCCATACTCCCTGTCCACGCTCTGTGATTGGCCATCATTCCTCCGTCGCAAAGACTTAGCCCTGCCTTTTCCAATGCAAGGACGATCCTTTCAGCAAAATCATAGAAATATTCCACTGCTTCTTCACTATGGTTTTCATAAACCAGGAAATGATCTTGGTCGGTGAGCATAAACTGCTCTTTCCTTCCTGCCGAGCCCATGACATAAAAAGCATACGAACAAGGGCTTTCCCGTCCCTCCTGATGCAATTCCTCCTCAACCTCCCTTAAGATTCGCTGATATATACGATCGAAGAGCCCCGACATGAAATCGAGTATGTGAAACACAGGAGCTTGTGCTTTCCAAAGGCTTGCAAGCATCGACTCTGCCATAGGTTTAACCTTTTCCAGGGGAAAATCCTTGTTCTCCAATTTCCTTGCACTCGTCAGGGCCCCTATATGATTCGCTTTCATTACATCGTGGAGGGTGATGATGCCGACGATAGGTCCGTCCCTCTCCTTGCCCACGATAACGGGCAGGTGTTTGATGGAATGGTCGATCATGGCGGCGAGGGCTTCATACAGGTAGGCGTCACGGGTGATGACGGTTGGGTTGGGGGTCATGGCCATGTTTACCGGTTTGGTGAGAGGGACGGACCTTGCAAGGCATCTGGAGACGAGGTCCCTTTCGGTCAGGATTCCCGCGATGCGATTGTTTTCCAGAATGATGACCGAGCTGACCCGATTTTCTCCCATGGCTCTAGCTGCTTCCCCCAGGGAATCATCACTCCTGACAGTTACGACTGAATTCGTCATGACATCACTCACCCGCTTCAGAATCGTCGTCCGCTCTTCAAGCCCGTGCGCCACTCCCACTTGCTGCGACAATGAATAATAAACATCCTGAAGTCGTTTCGATGTTTCCTCCAATAAAAAATTCTTCAAATAAGGTTCATTCCAATAGTTTCGCAAACTAGTATACGGAACAAGACAGAGCTGGCAATCTTCTTTCGCCTTGACCTCAACCGAGGAATACACACTATCCTCCACATCTGTATTCAGGACAGAGTACAGACTCGATAAGCCGACGATCCCATCCCTCGAAATCATTTCGAGAATCTCTTCTTTTTCCTTTGTCACAACAACTTCTACTTCCCCCTCTAAAACAAGATAGAGTCCCAGACGATGTTCAAAGCTTTTAAGAATGGTAGAGTGCTTTCCTACCTCAAGCCACTTACACTCAGTAAAAAGGGAAAGAGCCGTACTCCGCTCCATCCCCTTGAAGAAGGGATGAAGGAGTACAGCTTCTTGAAATGATCCGTCAGGCTTTGAAATCGACATCGTCGTTCACCCAAACTTCTCCGTCTTTGAAGGTCATTTGTTCCGGGTAACGGAGATCCATTACCTCTTCTTGAATCTTTTGAGAAGGTGCCTTCGTCATCAGTGACACGACGATGTTGGCAATAGTGGCTGCCGCTGCGCCAAACACTCCTGCCCCCGTATCAATGATGCCAAATAGGGTAACTCCTGATCTTGCCAGGAAGATATACGTAAGGGTCACCCCTAACCCTACGAGCATCCCTGCGATTACCCCTTGGGCATTGGAGCGTTTCCACCAAACTCCGAGTAAGAGGGCGGGGAAGAACGTTCCGGACGCCAGTGCAAAGGCCCAGGCGACGATCTGAGTGATAACGCCTGGAGGATTGAGTGCCACGATCCCTGCGAGCACAGTCGCGATGACGATCGACCAACGGGCAACTGCCAGACGATTCTTCTCTGTCGCGTTCGGTTTGAATACACGGTAGTAAATATCATGAGCAAAGGAAGACGATATTGCGATCATCAGTCCGCCTGCTGTCGATAACGCCGCTGCCATGGCACCAGCAGCAACGAGACCGATAACGAATACGCCTAAATTCGCAATTTCCGGTGTGGCCATGACCACGATATCATTGGAGATGATGATTTCCTTCCACTGGAGGATTCCATCTCCATTTGCGTCTGCGACTTGTAATTTCCCAGTATCCACCCACGATTTCGTCCAGGAAGGCAAGTCGCTGATTTGGCTGCCCGCTACCTTTGTCATTAAAATAAAGCGGGAGAACGCTGCATATGCAGGTGCAGATAAATAGAGGAGCCCTATGAAAAGAAGGGCCCATGCTCCTGACCAGCGAGCTGCCTTCATCGTAGAAACCGTATAGAATCGAACGATGACGTGTGGAAGTCCCGCGGTCCCTGCCATCAACGTAAACATGAGAGCCATGAACTGCCACTTCGTACCGTTTGTAAAAGGAGCGAAGTATTCCGAGACCCCAAGCTCCCGATCGAGCTCCCCGATTTTCCCTACCAGTTCCCCATAGGAAATCCAAGGTGCGGGGTTTCCGGTAATTTGTAAGGACATAAATATAACAGGAATTAAATAAGCGATAATAAGAACAACATACTGAGCTACCTGCGTCCACGTGATCCCCTTCATACCCCCGAAGGCTGCGTAGAATGCGATGAGGACAACGCCGATCATCGTACCGACTTTTGCATCGATTTCGAATAAACGCCCGATTACGACTCCTGAACCAGATAACTGACCGATGCTATACGTGAAACTGATAATGATCGTACAGATCGCGGCAATGACGCGGGCCGTGTGGCTGTTGTAACGATCCCCTATGAATTCCGGTACCGTATAGCGCCCATATTTCCTGAGCTGTGGGGCAAGTAAGAAGGTTAACAGCAAATACCCCCCCGTCCACCCCATTATGTAGGCAAGTCCATCATACCCAAGGATCATGACGGTACCAGCCAGTCCAATGAATGATGCCGCGCTCATCCAATCGGCCCCGATGGCCATCCCATTAAAGATCGGAGGCACGCCCCGACCTGCTACATAGAAGTCGGATGTCGCTTTCGCTTTGTTATAAACAGCAATTCCGATATATAACGCAAACGTCAACAGAATAATCGACGTTGATACTAAAAACTGAGTATCCATTTATCGTTTCCCCCTGCTATGCTCTATATTTGGTTGAAGCCGTTTAATGATCGAGTGTTTTTCCGTAACTGATCTGTTCATTTTTACTTTCATCTATTCCATACTTTTTATCGATTCCATCGCTCACCTTCGCATTTACGTATAGTAAAATGATGAAAATGACAATCGACCCCTGGGCACCCATAAAGTAGTGAAACGGAAAGCCATTGAGGGTGATCGTTGACAGGCTTTCGGCAAACAGCACGACCCCAAAGGAAGAGACAAGCCAAATCACTAAATACATTGCCATATAACGGTTTTTTTCTTTAAAATACTGATCCGCTTTTGCTCTATCGATCTTCTTCATTTATGTAACCCCTTTTCAAGCTCATTATTTTAAACTGAAGATAAACTTCACGGTCTCAAAAAACGGAATCGGGACCATGGCGATTTGAAAAATAAAGTAAATGAATAAAGACAAGAATGGAATGGTTAAGAAGAAAGCCCGTTTCTTTCTCAGCGCAAGAAAAATGCTTCCCCCTGTTATGAGTAAAATCGCGATGAAGTAAAGCAACGTTTCACCTCCTGATTTTGTAAGTGTCTCCTTAATCACACGACCTCCCACTAATAAAGATTTAATTTTCTGAAATTTCATTCATGCCCTCATTATCTTTTTTGAAAAAAGCCTGGTCAATAAAGAAAAAACGACAAATCTGCATTTGATCTTTCCCTATATAAATAAATCATTTTACTACAATAAAGATATTGAAATATGTAATTACATTAATAGAATGGAATGGCTTGGAAATGCTTTACCAGTAAAATAATTCCTTTGTCGAATTTCCGAGGAAATTTTTTATATGGATAAGGTGACGAATGGAATAGATCTGAAAACAAAAAAACTGACCGGATGTCACCGGTCAGTCTTTCTTCATCTATATGATTATTCTTCGTCTTTTACGTCAGAGCCATTATCGGCTGCGTCGTCTTTTTGATCAGCATTTTCTTGTTTCGGCTTTTGCTCAGCTTCCGGTTTTTCTTCAGCTGCATCGTCAGCACCGTTTTCTTCAGTTGCTTTATCTTCTGTTGCTTTGTCTTCAGTGGCTTTGTCTTCGCTAGCTTGATCTTCAGCTGCGTTCTCCTGTGCAGCTTCAGCATCCGGCTGTTCACCTGAAACCTTCTTGTCTTCTAATTGCGCTTCTTGAAGTGTTGCAAGGGACTTATTGAAGTACTCCAGTGGATTCACTGCTACATTTGCTTTACGAATTTCAAAGTGTACGTGAACACCAGCTTCTTCATTGAATAAGCTCTTACCTGCTTTAGCGATAGCTTGTCCTTGATCTACTACATCTCCAACCGCGACTTCAAAGTCTTTGACTGATTGATAACGAGTAACGATACCTTTGCTGTGCTCGATTTCAATCGTGTTTCCGAGTAGGGAATCTTCTTGAACCTTTGTGACTGTACCGCTCATGGCAGCCAGAACATCGAATTCTTTTCCATCTTTAGAGATGTCGACTCCTTGGTTCGGATAATACATGTTACCATAAACGACTAGGGCAGCTTCCTGTTCTTCCGCTGATGCTTCAGTATCGTAGAATTGTTTTTCGATGACTGTGTCTTCAGGGCTTGCAACAGGCATTACAAAGTTTTCCAATGAACGATTGACTTCTTCTGCAGGCTGGTTGAATTCATTATCAGTAGGAACTCCATCATAGCTGTAATCCTTGGCTTTCTCGTTTACATCATTTCCTGCCTGGTACCACAGAATCCCCGTGATAATGATTGCTGCACTTGCTAAATAGATTGCTGGGTATGCCCAACGTCTTTTCAAAAAGTTTTGAGAAGGTTGTTTCTTTTCTTCCTCTCTCATTTTCATCACCTCAGCAATCATTCTGAACAGAATTCAGAAAATATATACACATTCGCAAAAAAAATTTTTAATTCTTATCTTTCTCAAAGGGATGGAAAATATGTATGATTTTAAAAATAAGATGAAATTTTTCTTTTTATTATGCATTTTTCGTATTTTAACAGAGGCAGTAGTAGTTGATTTCCGCTACAGGCGCTCGCTTTCCGCGGGGCGGGCAGTGAGCCTCCTCGGCTTCGCCTGCGGGGTCTCACCTGTCCCGCTATTTCCGCAGGAGTCGAGCGCCTGCAGCGAGAATCAACTTACTGAGATTCTTTTTTTACATAACAATTTAAAACAACAACCTTAAGAATAGCGCAGGTCCTGCAATTCTAGATTGTTAACGAAATTACTATACTGCATGATACAATATAAAAAAATAGAAAGGACGAGCTGCATATGAAGAAGTTACTTACGTATGTGCTGACAGCTGCGCCTTTTCTCTATATGATTCTTATTTGGATTATGTCGAGTAATCCGGATGATGCCGTCATTCGTTTTCCTGATAATCAGTTGGATCGTTTTATTAAAGAATCTCTTCATTTAATCGAATTCGGTATTTTATATGGATTATTTGTGGTCGCTCTGTTGGCACATGGAAAACTTCGATTCACTTTGAATTTTACCGTTGCGTTAATTGCGGTCTTTTATGGGTTTGTAGATGAAATTCATCAATCCTTTGTTCCGTATCGGTCGGCAACGATGATTGATGCTGCCAAGGATCTGATCGGGGTCACTGTCCTTTTCTGGATTGTGAACCGGACATATTTTAAAAAGCCTGATCATGCTTTAACGAGAAAGATGAAGAAGTTTGAAGCCTATTTAAAAAAGGATTGAGTCTGGTCACCTTGACCTTATAGACTCAATCCTTTTTATTATCTTTGTGCTGTCACTTTCTGCAGGAGTTTATCTGACTCTGTTATTTTGACGTCTTTATAGTAATGCGTAACAATGTCTTGATAATCCTTGCCTTCCTTCGCCATTCCGTTCGCTCCGTATTGGCTCATACCGACTCCGTGGCCATATCCTTTTGTAGCGATGACGATATGATCATCCTTCAGGTACCAGGTGAAGTCTGAGGATCTCAGTTCTAATTTTTCTCTTATATCACGGCCGGAGAATCCTTTGCCGTTTATTTCAACACTCGCTACCCTTTTGCCTTCTGTTCTTGATGTGATCGTTCCTACCGAGCCATCCTTTGGCAGGGTTACGCCCAGTTTCTGCTCAAACTCTTTGATCGGGATAACCTTTTGATCTTCGTATTTGGGTGACGCCGAGTCCCAAGGGCTTTCGACACTTCTTAAATATGGATATTCATTCGGCCAATAAGCCTCTGAGTTTTCTGTGTAACCATTACTCGTTGAGAAGAAGGCTGCCGTAATGGGCTTACCATCATAGGTCAGCACCTGCCCCATCGTTTCAAGCACCGCTTCGGATATTTTCTTGACCTTCCAGTCATAGTCGGCACCCCAGAGGCCAGCAAGCTCCTTCTGGTTCTTATAAACCTGATGAGAGACTGTATCTGTTACATCGGCACCCTTCGGAACAGTGGAGTCCTCAAGTAAAAGCTGATTCACAATATACGTCCTTGCTGCAAGGGCTTGAGCTTTTAACGCCTCCTTTTCAAAGTCTGCAGGCATTTCACCAGCTACTACCCCTACTACATACTGCTCCAAAGGAAGTTTCTCGATCAGGTCCTGGTTGGAGCGATAGACTGCAACCTCGACCGAGTTCTCCAGTTTTTCAACGGATGGCGTATCTTTTAGCTTTTCGTCTAAGTTTGCCGTTTCCTTTTCTGATGAAAATGGGAGCACGAGAAGAGTAGGTACAATAAAAATGATGCTGATAAAGATTGAGAAGATGATCAGTACTGGTTTCAAATGCTTCATGTTCGCGGCCTCCAATGAAAGATTAAATAGGAGAATGTCCTAGCACACTTCTCCACTCTCTTTCATATGTATGGTAGTGGACAAGCAATTATGAATCTTTTAAGAGTGATTTTGACGGGGGAAGATGTTTGGGATTGGTGAACTTGGTATAAGTAATGAAGTGTGTTGCGGGACGGATATATCTTTTGAAAATAAAATCTGAAATTTGAAAATAAATGTGTCAGAATTGAAAATAAAAGTGAAATTTTGAAAACAAATACTGCATTATTGAAAATAAATGACTATTTCATCTCATTTTTATCCTCAGCAGGCTATTTTTCAACAGATTTTGACGATATTTCAAGATTACCCGTCGCAAATCCAGCCGTTCCTGACAATAATCCAGCCACATTACTTATTTTTCCAAAACAATCCAAATTACAGCTAGCTTCCGCACCCAGCACAACTCTCAATCCAAACAAAAAGGCAAGCTCTTCTATAAAAGAAAAGCTCACCTTCCTATCTAATGCTTACGCATCTTTAATCATGTCTTGCTCGGAAACAGGTGTTTCCTCCACTTCTTTCACACGCTCGATATCGGCACCAAGGCCTGCAAGCTTCTGATGGAAGTTCACATATCCACGATCTAAATGCTTAAGTTCTGTCACTCGAGTGTAACCATCTGCTACCAGACCTGCGATCGAAAGAGCTGCTGCTGCACGTAAGTCCGTTGCAGCCACTTCTGCTCCTTGTAGAGGCGTTGGTCCGTTCATGATTACAGAGCGGCCTTCAATCTTAATGTCCGCTCCCATACGACGGAATTCTTCAGCATGCATGAAACGATTTTCGAATACTGTTTCAGTGATGACGCTTGTGCCGTCAGCTGCTAGAAGTAATGCCATCATTTGAGATTGCATATCTGTTGGGAAACCAGGATGAGGCATTGTCTTGATATCAACAGATTTTAATTTCTCCGGTCCGATGACACGAAGACCTTCTTCTTCATCGATGATCGTAACGCCCATTTCTTCCATCTTGGCAACCAATGATGATAAATGTTCTGGAATCGCACCTTTTACAAGGACATTACCTTGAGTGATGGCAGCAGCCACCATGAAAGTTCCCGCTTCGATACGGTCTGGGATGATGCTGTGCTCGACACCGTATAGACGGTCCACACCTTCGATACGGATCGTTCCAGTACCTGCACCTACTACGCTTCCTCCCATTTTGTTAAGGAAGTTGGCTAAGTCGACAATTTCAGGCTCTTTTGCGACGTTTTCAAGAATGGTTGTTCCTTCTGCAAGGACTGCAGCCATCATGATGTTTTCTGTCGCCCCAACGCTTGGGAAGTCCAGATAAACCTTGGCACCTTTCAGTCTTCCGTCTACTTCAGCTTCGATGAAACCATTTCCTACCTTCACTTTTGCTCCCATAGCTTCGAAGCCTTTTAAGTGTTGGTCAATCGGTCTTGATCCAATCGCACATCCACCAGGAAGTGCAACACGTGCTTTACCTGTACGTCCAAGTAATGAACCCATAACAAGGACGGATGCACGCATTTTTCGAACATATTCGAACGGTGCTTCCACAAACAACTCTCTTGATGCATTCACGATGACTTCACCATGGTTAAACTCTACATCTGTATTTAAATGACGTAATACTTCATTAATCGTATATACATCGGAGAGTGGTGGTACATTTTTAATGACACTTTTTCCTTCACTTGCTAATAATGTAGCAGCGATGACTGGTAAAACGGCATTCTTTGCTCCTTCAACTTGCACTGTACCGCTTAAACGCTGACCGCCGCGGACGATAATTTTTTCCAAGAGTATTCCCCTCCGCGTCCAATTTCTCTATATTAATATTCAATAATTAGGATGGGTGTGCCAATCACAAAGGTTGTCTTAGCGCCCATTCCGCTTTTCCGTAGACCTAGTTGTATATTCATATCATCATTTTTTGTTGGTATAGTCCGTGACATTTGTTCCGAGTAAGCTGAAATGGAATAAAAGTCTTCTTCTTTAAGTGATTCCAGTTCTTTAGCGTCTAATTTCGACATTAGTTCGACAGCCTGATTCGACAAAACTTTCTCAAGCTTATCATTGAATTCGCCTTTTATACAAGAGAAAATCATAGGTTTAGTAGTAAAAATGATTTCCATATTTGGGATAAATTCAGTCTTGATATAATGCTTCGTCTTTTCTCCCAACGCTTTCTGATCTCCGCGCATTTCATACATACTATACGAAACGGACTGCTTGTTTGTGAGGGTATGCTGCAACTTAATGGTTTCTTCCCCGTGAGACGTCTGACGTTGTCCCACAACCATTACCTCTTCAGCTGATTTCTTCGTCACCCACTCAAAATCAGAAAATCTTTCTTGCATAGTAGTACTATATTTGGCAAACCCTTTATTCGTGAAGCTTTTTTTGTTTTCTCTTGCATATAGAGACCATTCAGTTATCTGACCTTGAGAATGTATAATGGCTTGGTCAAGCTTTTCAATGTCTAATAAATGATTGGCTTCGATAGTGTTGTTCCCATTAATAACAGGAAGAAAACCTAATCCAACAAAAAAGATTAAAATAATGTAAAGATACCGAGTCATTTTCCATTCCTCCCCTTACCTAAAAGTCTGTCCGAATAGGAGAAGAACATACTTGAAAATTGTCGTCATCTTTTTACAAATATTGAGTTGTCGGCAGGCTATTATATGAAAGCGTTTCACTTTGAAACTTTTTCACAAAGGAACGAGCACAAAATTAATCTTACTTAAAACAGGCCCCGTTGAAAACATGCAGTAAGACCTATTTTTTGTCAGAAGCTCTACTTATTCAAAGAAAACAGGCAAGCTTTGAGACCACAGGTAGTAATCCAGTAAAAATCGGCTGACGGCTGATCCGATCGCGACCGTTAGTAGGATATACAATAGTCTCCCTTGAGCGACTCGATTTTTCTTGAGGAGCTTGTCTAACTGGATGGATTGCAAAGACCAAAATGTGATCCCGAATACAAATAGATGCACGAGCATGCTAATAAGGGCCTGCTGGCCAAAGCTTTCTATCACTCTTCTCACTCCTAATAATCAATTCGACGCACAAAGTCCATTTTACCACATAATTCTGTAACGATATATGGAATTTGCAAATTTTTTAGTACAGTTTGGGGAGTGGAAATTTAACCTGGTCTTTGGAGACCTTGCAATAGAAGAAAGTGGATTCGATACCTGTTTTAAACTTCCAACAGAGGTCCGTCCCTCTATTCAAAAAACCACCCTTCCACAAGGAAAGGGTGGCTTTGGTGTTTATATTAGAAGTTACGTTCGGAAACGTTAATTCTGTTCATGGCACGCTTAAGAGCGAGTTCGGCACGACGGAAGTCTACGTCGTCGCGTTGTGCCTGCATGCGGTCTTCTGCGCGGCCTTTTGCTTCTTTAGCGCGTTGTACATCGATAGCTTCTGCTGTTTCAGCAGACTGTGCTAGAATTGTCACTTGTTCAGGACGTACTTCTAAGAATCCGCCACTGACAGCTACAAGCTCAGTGTTGCCACCTTTTTTCAGGCGAACCGCACCGATTTGTAGTGGAGCAACCATCGGAATGTGTCCAGGTAAGATTCCAAGCTCACCGCTTTGAGCTTTCGTGCTCACCATTTCCACTTCTGAATCGTACACTGGGCCATCGGGAGTGACAATATTGACTTTTAATGTCTTCATTTTCTTCCCTCCTGGTCCCTAATTATACCTCTACGCCCATTTCTTTAGCTGCTGCTAATACATCCTCAATCGGACCTACTAGACGGAACGCATCTTCAGGAATGTGATCGTATTTACCGTCAAGGATATCTTTGAATCCTTTAACAGTGTCTTTCACTTCAACGTAAGAACCTTTTTGTCCAGTGAACTGTTCTGCAACGTGGAAGTTTTGAGATAAGAAGAATTGTACACGACGAGCGCGGTGTACCGTCAGCTTATCATCATCAGAAAGCTCATCCATACCAAGGATCGCAATGATATCTTGAAGTTCTTTATAACGCTGTAGTGTTTGTTGAACATTACGAGCGATGCTGTAGTGTTCTTCTCCTACGATTTCCGGAGAAAGAGCACGTGAAGTCGATGCTAATGGATCTACCGCAGGATAGATACCCATCTCAGAAAGCTTACGCTCAAGGTTCGTTGTTGCATCCAAGTGAGCGAAAGTTGTAGCAGGAGCCGGATCCGTGTAGTCATCGGCAGGTACATAGATCGCTTGGATCGATGTTACAGAACCTACGTTAGTTGACGTGATACGCTCTTGCAATTGACCCATCTCAGTAGCAAGTGTCGGCTGGTAACCAACGGCAGATGGCATACGGCCTAGTAGGGCAGAAACCTCTGAACCTGCTTGCGTGAAACGGAAGATGTTATCGATGAACAGAAGTACGTCTTGACCTTGCTCATCACGGAAGTATTCTGCCATTGTAAGACCCGTCAAGGCAACACGCATACGCGCACCTGGCGGCTCGTTCATTTGTCCGAATACCATCGCTGTTTTCTTGATAACGCCAGAGTCACTCATCTCGTGGTAAAGGTCATTACCTTCACGAGTACGCTCTCCAACACCGGCGAATACAGAGATACCGCCGTGCTCTTGAGCGATGTTGTTGATAAGCTCCTGGATTAATACGGTTTTACCAACACCGGCACCACCGAATAGACCGATCTTACCACCCTTGATGTAAGGAGCAAGTAAGTCTACTACTTTAATACCTGTTTCCAGAATCTCAACTTCTGTAGAAAGCTGATCAAATGTAGGTGCTTGTCTATGAATTGGATCACGACGGATACCTGCTGCAAGAGGCTCGTCTAAATCGATTGATTCACCCAGAACGTTGAATACACGACCTAATGTGATATCCCCTACTGGTACAGAGATTGGTGCTCCTGTATCAAGCACGTCAGCTCCACGTTGTAAACCATCTGTGGAAGCCATCGCGATTGTACGTACAGAATCATCACCTAGGTGAAGGGCAACCTCTAATGTAAGTTCAGCTCTATCTGCAATTTGGACCTTTAATGAGTTGTAGATATCAGGAAGTTGGCCATTAGCAAACTTGACATCGACAACTGGACCCATTACTTGAAGAACGTGTCCTTTGTTCATCTCTTTCCCTCCTAACTAGCTTTTGACGACAAAACTATGTTGTAATCCGGCACTGGACCGGAATGTCATTTCTATTCGAGTGCTGCTGCCCCGCCGACGATTTCCGTGATTTCTTGGGTAATCGCTGCTTGACGCGCACGGTTATAAGAAAGTGTAAGGCTGTTAATGATTTCTTTCGCATTGTCAGTTGCGCTTCTCATTGCTGTCATACGAGCCGCGTGCTCACTGGCTTTACCATCAAGTAACGCTCCGTAAATCAAGCTTTCAGCATATTGGGGAAGCAACACTTCCAAAATTTCTTCAGCATTAGGCTCAAACTCATAAGAAGTTAAGTTCGATGAAGAAGAATCAAGCTCCGTTAAAGGAAGAACCTTCTTCTCGGTAACATCTTGTTGAATGGCACTGACATAGTGGTTGTAGTACATGTAAAGCTCATCATAAGCACCATCAGAGAACATGCTGACTGCCTTGTTGGCAATGTCTTTAATGTCTGCAAAGTTTGGTTGATCTGGTAGCCCTACAATACCTTCCACTACATTATCGCCTCGTTTTTGGAAGAAGTCCCTTCCAATACGACCTAACGCAATAATGGCGTATTCATCTTGTGAGCTGTGACGCTCTTTAATCGCATTACTTACAGCACGAATGACGCTCGAGTTATAAGCCCCCGCCAAACCGCGGTCAGATGTAATGACCAAGTAGCCGGTTTTTTTTACGGGGCGGGAGACTAGCATCGGATGCGTTACATCTGTGCTACCAAGGGAAATGGAAGCAACGACTTCCTGAATTTTTTCCATGTATGGAACGAAGGCTTTCGCATTCGATTCAGCACGGTTCAATTTAGAGGCAGAGACCATTTCCATTGCTTTCGTAATTTGACTGGTTTTCTTCGTAGATGTAATACGAGTTTTTATGTCGCGTAACGATGCCACTGGTTCTCACCACCCTTTTAAAATGTTAGTCATATTCACTAGAACCAACTAAATAATAGAATAATCAGCCGGTGTCATCAGAATGAACACCGACATCTTATAAAATTACTCAGACTTTACAAATGTCTTCTTGAATTCGTTGATCGCAGCGACCATTGCATCGTCTTCAGGAAGACCTTTTGTTGTGCGGATATGGTCTAACAGTTCTGTATGGTTGTGATCTAACCAGCTTAGGAATTCACCTTCGAAACGACGAATATCTGTTACTGGAATATCATCTAAATGACCTTTTGTTAATGAATAGAAGATCATAACTTGTTTTTCAACATTTAGTGGTTTGTTAAGATCCTGCTTCAGTACTTCAACAGTACGTGCTCCACGGTTCAGTTTCGCTTGTGTCGCTTTATCAAGATCTGATCCGAACTGAGCAAATGCTTCAAGCTCACGGTATGCCGCTAAGTCAAGACGCAGTGTACCGGAAACCTTCTTCATCGCTTTGATTTGTGCGGATCCACCAACACGTGATACGGAAAGACCTGCATTGATCGCCGGACGAACACCGGAGAAGAATAGGTCAGATTGTAAGAAAATCTGTCCGTCAGTGATGGAGATAACGTTTGTTGGAATATAAGCGGAGATATCTCCTGCTTGTGTTTCAACGAATGGTAATGCTGTGATGGAACCTCCACCTTTTGCATCACTTAATTTCGCTGCACGCTCAAGTAAACGAGAGTGTAAGTAGAATACGTCACCAGGGAATGCTTCACGGCCTGGAGGACGACGTAATAATAATGAAAGCTCACGGTAAGCAGATGCTTGCTTAGAAAGATCATCATATACAACAAGAACGTGCTTGCCGCTATGCATGAATTCTTCACCCATTGTGATACCAGCGTATGGTGCTAAGAATAGCATTGGTGCTGGTGAAGCAGCTGATGCCGTTACAACGATTGTGTAATCAAGGGCACCGTGCTTACGAAGCGTTTCAACTGCATTACGTACAGTTGATTCTTTTTGTCCGATCGCAACATAGATACAGATCATGTCTTGATCTTTTTGGTTTAGGATCGAATCGATCGCAACAGATGTTTTACCTGTTTGACGGTCTCCGATGATTAACTCACGTTGACCACGACCGATTGGAACTAGAGCGTCGATCGCTTTGATACCAGTTTGAAGTGGCTCGTGTACGGATTTACGATCCATAACACCAGGTGCTCCACCTTCAATTGGACGTGTTTTCGTTGTCGCAATTGGACCTAATCCATCAACTGGTTGTCCAAGTGAGTTTACAACACGACCTACTAATTCTTGTCCTACTGGAACTTCCATGATACGTCCAGTACGACGAACCTCATCGCCTTCACGAATGTCTTTAAATGGTCCGAGAATGATGATACCTACGTTGTTTTCCTCTAAGTTCTGCGCCATACCCATGACACCGTTAGAAAATTCAACAAGCTCTCCAGCCATGACATTGTCGAGGCCATGAGCACGAGCGATACCGTCACCGATTTGGATAACTGTACCTACATCGCTTACTTTCATCTCAGACTGATAGTTTTCAATTTGCTTTTTTATCAGCGCGCTGATTTCTTCCGCCTTGATGCTCATGAATTTCACCCCTCATTTATACGAAAGTTAACGAACAAGTTCACGCTCAAGACGATCCAACTTGCCAGCAAGTGTTCCGTCATAAATACGGTTGCCGATACGGACCTTAAGTCCGCCAAGTATGTTCTCGTCTATCACATTCTCAATTCTTAATGATTGTTTACCAATTTTCTTAGCAAAAGAAGCTGAGACTGCTGTCTTCTCATCTTCTGTTAAAGCACGTACGGAGTACACCTTTGCTTCTGCAATTCCTCTAGCTTCATTAGATAGCTCGATGAATGCATCGACAACGCCCACTACCTGATCTTCACGATGACGATCAGTCATAAGAAGCAATGTATTCAATACTGGTACTGAAACGCTTGAGAACGCTTCTTTCAACATGTCTTTCTTCTTATCCGTCGAAAACTTCGGATTTTCCAAAAGAATGCTTAATTCTTTATTTTGGATAAAAACGGATTTCACTGCACGAAGCTCTTGTTCAATCGCTTCTAATTGATTCTGTTCTTTGGCAATATCGAAAAGAGCTAACGCATAGCGTTTTGCGACTGTAGAGTAGCTCATCGCTCTTCTCCTGCCTCTTTAATATAATCGTTGATCAGCTTCTGTTGATCTTGAACAGAAAGTTCTTTTTCAATCACTTTCGATGCAATCAGAACAGATAGTGAAGCAACCTGCTCGCGTAATGCTGCCATCGCTTGTTCTTTCTGCGTCTCGATTTCACGTTTCGCAGATTCTTTCAAGCGCTCAGATTCCTGACGAGCGGCAATGATGATTTGTTCACGTTGCTCATCGCCCTGCTTCTTAGAGTTCTCGATCATCGCTTGCGCTTCTTGACGAGCCTCTTTTAAAAGTTGACGCTGTTCTTCTAAGCTCTTATTTGCTTCTAGACGACTTTGTTCAGCCGCTTCTATTTCGCTTGCAATGTGATTCTCACGCTCTTGCATGATGCCCATCAAAGGACCCCAGGCAAACTTCTTCAGTAACGCAAGAAGGATAAGGAACATAACAAGCTGGAATACGATATCTCCACCGTTGAAGCCGCCACCAGCTCCAAGGACTAATGCGTTTGTAAGCACGAGGTTTCACTCCCTTCAAGAGTCAATGCCTTCCATAAAGAAAGCTTTACAATAACGGCAAATGCCGTATCATTCATAGTCAAATGTTCATAAGTACTAAACATAAAGGAATGGCGAAGGTTCTTATCGAATGATCTTCGCCATCTTGAACTTTAAACTGCTATTATTGACCCATTACGATGAATGCGATAACTACTGCGATGATAGGAATCGCCTCTACTAACGCAACCCCGATGAACATTGTAGTTTGAAGCATTCCACGAGCTTCCGGTTGACGAGCCATACCTTCTACCGTACGTGAAACAATAAGACCGTTACCAATACCTGCACCTAGTGCTGCTAAACCGATTGCAATTGCTGCTGCTAAAAGACCCATTCTGAATTTCCTCCTTTAAATGTATGAAAAAATGTTTTGAGTAGTTTTGTTCAATTTTGAACAGGGTATATATTAATGGTCGTGGCTAACTTTGTGAGCCATATAAACCATCGTTAACATAACGAAAATAAATGATTGGATTGCGCCGACAAAGATTGAGAAACCTTGCCAAACGATCATCGGCAGTGCTGCTGCCAAATGTCCACCAACCCCAACTGCCAAGCTGCCTGCTAAAAGTGTAAGCAGGATTTCCCCAGCATAAATGTTTCCGTAAAGACGAAGACCGAGTGTCAATGTGTTGGCAAATTCTTCGATAATCTTCAGCGGGAATAAGAACCACATCGGCTTGAAAAAGTCTTTACCGTATTCGCCGAAACCTTTCATCTTAATGGCATAGTAGTGCGTTAACACCACAACCATAACTGATAAAGTCATCGTGATGACCGGATCTGCTGTTGGAGATTTCCACCATAATGTGTGATCATATGTTATGGAAAACGGAAGCCCTAACATGTTTGAAACAAAGATATACATGATCAAAGTAAGTCCAAGGATATGGAAACGACCTCCCGTTTTCCAGTCCATATTACTCTTCACAATGTTTTTGACAAAGTCCATGACCCATTCCATGAAGTTCTGTACTCCAGTTGGTTTCATGGCCAGTCTACGAGTAGACAAAACCGCAATCAAGAAAACAATAACACTTGCTACTGTAATCATCAGTACGTTCGCCAGGTTGAATGTTAACCCCAAAAACTCGTGTGTAGGATTTTCATGATGCAATGAAATTCACCTCTCTTCCCCGCTATTTATGAGCTAAAAGCTGCTGAATAAAATAATCTATCATAATGACAAGGTAAATTGTCATTAATCCCATAATGACGCTCAGGAGATGAAAGTGCTCAGGGTATTCCGTTGCAATAATGACTGCAAAGGCGGCACCTGCCATCCTTGAGAAGGTTCCTAAAGACCGAACCTTTTGACCAGATTCTACTGCATCACCGAATCGCACGGTTCTCCTCATGATCAGCCAGTGACTAAACAGACTGATGCCTGTCCCCAAAATAAGCCCAAGGAAAATAGACTGATAGGAAGTAAAACCCCAACCGAGGACGTAAAAGGAAAGGAGGAAAAATATGTACTTACGATGCCTGTTAAACAATTGCTGAAGTTCTGGCATACATTAATCTCCCGAATTGAAATGTTGGACTGTACGGAGCATGGTGTAGATTCCTGTTGCGAGCCCAAGGAGTAGTCCAATAATTAAGAAAAGTGGTGTGGTGCTCCATATTCCATCTAACCATCTCCCGCCGAAGATTCCTATTAAGATAGAACCAACAAGCTGGGAAAGAATAGCAGAATACAAGACCATCGATTGATACGGGCGTCGATCATTTTGACGCATTTTTTTCATCTCCACACATGTGATTTAGTGGAAAATCGTTCACACTGTACAAATGATGAAAAACCGTTTCCATAAGGGTTCAACCCTTGTGAAAACCTTATCATTTGATACCCTTTGTAAGCATACAATAGGGTATTATCTATGTCAATGAGTTCAAGTTAAAAAGTTCACAACCTATCCACGCGTTTCCAAATTGTTCACATTTTTAACACATTTACAGAAAAGCGGAGCCGACTGGTCAGGCTCGACAAGCATAAGATGAATATGCCGGAGATGCGCTCTTTGCCTTTTTGGTATATTTAGCTTATGACCTCGAGGGACTAGGAGGCGCAGCTGGACATGCCGAAAAGCTGAGGCGACTGTGGTCTCGCTCATGTATAGATTTATCTTCACATGCCCCTCCATTATATAGAAAATTCTTTTTATGAGTAACCCTTCAATTTAATGTAAATACTTCCAGTTAACTGAGAAACATCCTTACATATTTCCTAAAAGCCAAAGGTCCGTCCCTCTTCAGTTTGAAACTGGTGAGGGACGGACCTTTAGGTTATTTGTTTATTCGTTCGGATCGAAGGATTTAGGGCGTTCATCCAGGTGACCGAAATGGTATCGAATAGCTTGGCTGATTCTGTAAGACGCTTGTCCATCTCCATATGGATTTGTTGCTTTGGACATTTTGCTGTGTGCATCTGAATCAGTCAACAGCTCTTTAGCAAGCTTGTAAATGTTTTCTTCTTCGTTTCCAGCAAGCTTCAGCGTTCCCGCTTCAATACCTTCAGGACGCTCGGTTGTATCACGAAGGACAAGGACAGGGACCCCTAGTGAAGGAGCCTCTTCTTGAACTCCACCTGAATCCGTTAAGATCAAGTGTGCTCTGGATGCGAAGTTATGGAAATCAATCACATCGAGTGGCTCAATCAGGTGAATTCGTTTGTCATCCCCCAACACTTCATCCGCTACTTCACGAACAGCCGGATTTAAGTGTACTGGGTATACAACTTGAATATCATCGTGCTCTTCTACTAACCGCTTAATTGCACGGAACATGTTTCTCATTGGCTGTCCAAGGTTTTCACGACGGTGAGCAGTCAACAAGACTAATCTGTCGTCCCCGACCTTCTCCAATACATCATGATGGTATTCATCTTTTACAGTTGTTTTCAACGCATCGATCGCTGTGTTTCCTGTAATGAAAATCCCTTCTTCTTTTTTGCTTTCATTGAGAAGATTTTGGGATGATTTTTCAGTAGGAGCAAAATGAAGGTCTGCCATTACACCAGTCAGCTGACGATTCATTTCCTCCGGGAACGGTGAATATTTATTCCATGTTCTTAATCCAGCTTCCACATGCCCTACTGAAATCTGGTTATAGAACGCTGCCAGGCTGGCAACAAATGTTGTCGTCGTATCACCATGAACAAGGACAATATCAGGCTTTGCTTCCTTCATCACTTTGTCCAGGCCCTCTAACCCGCGAGTTGTCACATCAATTAATGTCTGGCGATCTTTCATAATGTTCAAGTCGAAATCAGGCGTAATATCAAATATATTTAAAACCTGATCCAACATTTCACGGTGCTGTGCTGTAACGGTTACAATCGTGTCAAAACTTTCCGGATATTTCTTTAATTCCAGAACGAGCGGCGCCATCTTGATGGCTTCCGGTCTTGTTCCAAAAATCGTCATTACTTTGATTGGTTTCGTCATTTTATGCCCCTACCTTTCTTATTTCGTACCGTATAAACGATCTCCAGCATCCCCTAGACCAGGAACGATGTATCCTTTTTCATTCAGCTTCTCATCAAGAGCCGCGATGAAGATGTCAACGTCAGGGTGCGCTTCCTTGATTGCGTCTACCCCTTCAGGACAAGCAACGAGACACATGAACTTGATGCTTACCGCACCACGCTTCTTTAATGAGTTGATGGCTTCAACGGCAGATCCTCCTGTTGCAAGCATTGGATCGACCAGGATGAAGTCACGCTCTTCCACATCACTTGGAAGCTTTACGTAATATTCAATCGGTTTAAGAGTCTCCGGGTCACGATATAAACCAACATGTCCTACTTTTGCAGCCGGGATCAGCTTAAGAATTCCGTCGACCATTCCTAACCCTGCTCGCAGAATAGGAACAATCCCTAATTTTTTACCTGCAAGAGTCTTGGCCTTGGCGTTGCTTACTGGTGTTTCCACATCAATATCTTCTAGCGGTAAATCACGTGTGATTTCAAACGCCATCAATGTCGCTACTTCATCAACAAGCTCACGAAATTCCTTCGTACCTGTTTCTTTATCACGAATAAACGTTAATTTGTGTTGAATTAACGGATGATCAAATACATATACTTTGCCCATTCGACTCTCTCCTTTAAATTCGATTTTATGTAAAAATAGTTTGTCTACTTCCTTTACACCTCAGACTATTGTACATAAAAGACAATTTAAGAGCAACATGAGATGGGAAGTGTAATGGAATCGTTAGAATTGAGATGATGGGTGTGGGTTGGAGCGAATCCGGTTTGGTTTTGGTTAATTATGTTAATAGGGTGGATTAATGCCTAAATCGGCTGGATTTTTTTGAAAAGCCGCTGGATTCTCTGAAAAAACGGCCGGATTATTACATATTTCGGCTGGATTACCGGTATTAACGGCTGGATTCTACCCAAAATCGCTTTATAGGCGACAACTATAAGTTTGAAAATCTACTTCCCTACTAATTCCCCATCAAAAAAACCTCTCCGCCAGGGAGGTCCGTCCCTGGTGGAGAGGTCATCTATTATCTTTCCGGATATAATTCAAATTTGCTCGTCAGGTCGATGACACGTTTGCGTGCTTCTTCCAGTTTCGCTTCGTCTTCATGGTTCTTAAGAGTCAACGCCATGATGGAAGCAATTTCGTCCATGTCCTCGAGTCCAAAGCCTCTGGATGTAACGGCTGCCGTTCCGATACGGACACCGCTTGTTACGAATGGACTTTCAGGATCGAATGGAATCGTGTTTTTATTAACGGTAATACCGATTTCATCAAGTACTTTCTCTGCAATTTTACCAGTCAGTCCTAGTGAACGCAGGTCGATCAGTAATAGATGGTTATCAGATCCGCCTGATACAAGATTGATTCCTTCTTTTACAAGACCTTCACCTAAACGGTTTGCATTGTCGATGATGTTCTGCGCATAGTCTTTGAAAGAATCCTGCAGCGCTTCACCGAAAGCAACAGCTTTAGCTGAGATCACGTGCATAAGCGGGCCACCTTGAATTCCAGGGAAAATAGACTTGTCTATTTTCTTTGCAAACTCTTCTCTGCATAGGATCATACCGCCACGAGGTCCGCGCAATGTTTTATGAGTCGTTGTTGTCACGAAGTCTGCATAAGGAACCGGGTTCTGATGAAGACCGGCTGCTACAAGACCAGCGATGTGAGCCATATCCACCATGAGGTAGGCTCCCACTTCGTCTGCGATTTCACGGAATTTCGCGAAATCGATCGCTCTTGGGTATGCACTTGCTCCGGCTACGATCAGCTTCGGCTTGTACTCTAACGCTTTTTGTCTAACATCTTCATAATTGATCAGGTGCTTCTCTTCGTCCACACCGTACTCTACGAAGTTATATTGAATTCCACTGAAGTTGACGGCACTTCCGTGAGTCAGATGTCCACCATGAGATAAGTTCATTCCAAGAACCGTATCACCTTGTTCGAGGATCGTGAAGTAGACTGCCATATTGGCTTGTGCTCCTGAGTGAGGCTGAACGTTTACATGTTCTGCCCCAAATAGTTCCTTCGCACGATCGCGAGCCAAATTCTCGGCTACGTCCACATGCTCACAGCCACCATAATAGCGACGACCTGGGTACCCTTCTGCATACTTGTTTGTCAGAACGGAGCCTTGTGCTTCCATAACCGCTTCACTGACAAAGTTTTCAGATGCAATTAACTCGATTTTTGTTCGTTGACGCTCTAATTCATCTTGAATCGCTGCATAAATTTCCGGATCTTGCTTGGCAATCTTACTCATACATATCCCCCTTTAATTCATAGGCCCAACTGCTCTAGGTGCCTCATTGATTCATTCACTCTCATTCTAACACGATTCCGCAAAACGCGAAATAAAAACCTCTAGTCAAAACGTAATGTTCGTGTTTAGAGCGTATTGAGAGGGACGGACCTCGTGTGATTTTATTCACAAACACCTCCACCGCTCTCTTACACACTCCCAAAAGTAGCATTATGACTATCCTTGTCGAATGAAGATGCATATGTGCCGTTATTTTATTATGTTCTCTATATTCCCTCTCTCACCTTTAACATAATCATATTCTCCATGTCTCCCTTTATAGTTCGGGATTTATACCTTGATATAAGATAACACCGAAATAAAGGTCCGTCCCTCAAATCAGAGGGACGGACCTTTTAGTAAAGAATATTATTCGTATACGGCTCTGATTCCCCCGATGAGTTTTGGTCTGGTCTTGGCCAGTGTGACGTGGGCTTCACCGAGGCTTTTTTGTGATACCCGGACCGGGACGGCTACGTGTTTCAGATGCATGCCGATGAAGGTATCCCCGATGTCGATGCCGGCGTCGCCTTTAATATGCTCGACCATGACGGGATCTTCAAAGGAATGGTATGCTTGGGTCGCCATCGCTCCCCCTGCTTTTCGCACAGGAATGACTGTGACTTCATCCAAGCCTTTTCTTTCAGCCACATCTCTTTCCATAACGATGGCACGATTTAAGTGCTCGCAGCATTGAAAAGCAAGCGAGACACCTATGGAATCCGCCCATCCTTTTAACTCATCAAAAATCATTTCCGCTACTTCAATGGTTCCTGATGTTCCGATCCGCTCCCCCATCACTTCTGATGTTGAACAGCCTACAACAAACACTTGTCCTTTTTTCATTGGAACCTGTTTGCTGAAATCTTGCAGGATCATTTGCAGTTCTTCCTTCATTTGAGCGATTTCCATGAAATCCACTCCCTATTGTTTGTCTTCGTATGCCGTGATTTTCCCTACACGGTTCGCATGACGGCCACCTTCAAATTCTGTCACCAGCCACGTTTGGGCGATTTCACGCGCTAGCCCAGGTCCAATCACTCGTTCTCCCATGGCTAACATATTGCTGTCATTATGCTCACGCGTTGCTTTCGCACTGAACACATCATGTACAAGGGCGCAACGGATTCCCTTGACCTTATTAGCTGAAATACTCATACCGATGCCCGTTCCACAAATCAGGATACCACGATCGAATTCACCGCTGGCTACCTTTTCAGCAACAGGCACTGCATAGTCCGGATAGTCAACGGACGTTCCACACTCACAACCGAAATCCTCATATTCCAGGCCCAGATCTTCCAGTAGTGATTTTATTTCTTCCCTGATATTTACCCCGCCGTGATCGGATGCAATTGCAATCTTCATAATTAATCCCACTCCCTATAGCCTTTGATACGTATTATTTTGCCACACACTCGTGATTATATAAAGTTTTTCGGATTGTTTTTGAGAGAATGAGTCGAAAGCCAGACTACTACAAAAAAACGGACATGAGGTCCGTCCCTCATGTCCGTCTTTTTTATAGATGAAAACGCGTAATCGTACCCTTCAGTGATTCTGCCTGCTCTTTCAGATTCAACGCAAGCTTCTCTACATCACCCATCACAGCCGCTTGTTCTTTAGTGGATGCTGACACTTCCACAGCCCCCGCGGAGGTTTCTTCTGCGATTGCGGCAACTTCCTGTGATTGCTGGGAAGTCAATTGAATGCTATTCATTTGCTGATCGACAAGAACGGAAATATTTTGAACCGCATCCGCTACTTCATGGATCGTTTTCGTCATCGTTTCGATCATCTCATTGGTCTGAGTTCCTTTTTTCACTTCAGAATTTGCAGAGTCAACTTGAGAAGTGATCTGTCCAACCACATTTCCAACCTCGGATTGAATGTTCTTGATGAGATCCGAAATTCCCTGGACTGCCTTGCCGCTTTCATCTGCCAGTTTGCGGACTTCCTCTGCTACAACAGCAAACCCCTTACCGTGCTCTCCTGCACGTGCTGCTTCAATGGAAGCATTTAAAGCGAGAAGATTGGTTTGGTTCGCGATATCACCGACCAATTGAATGATCTGTTCCACTTTTTTCGCATTGTCTTCCAATCGGCGAACGGCGTCTAAGGAATCTTCATTTCCTCTTGCAAGTCGACTGATTCCTTCTACGAGGGAATGAATGACTTCCTTGCTTCCTTGGAGCTCCGTCACCATATGCTTGGACATTTGTTCTGATGATTTGGAGTGATTCTGTACTTCCTGTGCGATCCGGATCACGTCCTCAACAGATTCAGCCGTCGTTTGAATCGCCATCGCCGAACTTTCGGCACCTGCTGAAATTTCGCTGATCGTTTTGGAAATGGAATCCGCTTGAATGGAAGCTGATTCCGATGCTTTCGACAGCTCGATGACATTGGAATTTGTCTTGGTGAAGTTTTCGTCGATACTCGACACCATGTCTCTTAAATTATGCAGCATGCGATTGAAGGCCAATGCGAGTGAGCGGATTTCATCATCCGACTTAGGTACCTCCACTTCTACGGCAATGTCCCCTTCAGCTGCTTTTAACGCAGCCTGTTCCAAACGCTGAAGTGGTTTGACGATGAATCCGGCTGCAAAAAAGGCAAGCACACCTGACCAGAACACACCCATCCCAAGCGTCATGCTCGTAAATAAAAGTTCGTTCATTTCAGGTGCAAAAGTAGGTTTGATAAAATAAATAAAAAGTGCACTTGTGGAATACGTCACCATCGCAAGAAGCGTGATAAAGAAGACCAATTTCTTTCTAAGACCCGATTTGTAGCTTCTCTCTTTCCCCATTCTTTCTCTCTCCCTGTCTCAACCCAGCTTTTTAATTAACTCCTCAATCAATGAATCCAGCTCTCTGTATGTATGTCTATAGATGTCCACACTTCCCCCGTAAGGATCCGATACATCCAAATCTGCAGGATCTTCAAGGACAAACTCTTTCAATGTGAAAATCTTGTCCGCCACATGTGGATACTGATCCACAATTGCCCGCTTATGATTCGAAGTCATCGTGAAAATATAGGAAGCCCAATCCAGATTCTCTTTTGAGAGCGAACTCGATTGGTGTCTATGTATTATATCGTTCTCTTTCAGCACTTCTTTAGTCTGAAATGAAGCATCATTTCCGTCCATGGCAAAAACACCTGCAGATTTCACATCAAACCTCTCTGCACCCTTATGCTTCAAAACTGCCTCTGCCATAGGACTTCGGCACGTATTTCCCGTACAAACAAATAAAATATTCATCACGTCATCCTCCTTACAACCCATTATAAAATATTTTCCAATCGACCCATAGTCCATTCACAAAGAATACAAAAGAAAAGCGGAAGCGGCCAGAAAGGAGCCCTTTGCCTTTTTGGTCGGCTTGACTTATGACCTCGAGCCTCAAAGCCCTGGAGCTGGACAATAAAAAAAGCCCACCCAAGAGGGACGGACCTTCATCAATTAAATAGCAACCTCCTGGCCACCACCTTTTTTCACAACGGCAGGAGCAGCTTAATTCCAAATGCAAACAAAATACTTCCCCCAAGGGCTTCACTATATGTCCCGAGCACGCCTTGAAATTTACGGCCTATGAATAAACCAGCCCAGGTCAACACCGTCGCCGCTATTCCAAAACAGAAGAGGGCAACAGCTGTCCTGGCACCGAATATCCCCAGGGTCAAGCCAACGGAAAAGCTATCCAGGCTTACACTCAAAGCAAAGAGCACCAAACCAAATCCTACCGGGGAAATGAGCGTCGTCTCATCTTCTTTAAAGCTGGACATGAACATTTGTATTCCTAATACAATCAAAAGGAGCCCGCCGGCATACCCTGCAAAGGCACCGAATGTTTCTGATAAGAATTTCCCCGTCATCATCCCGAAGAGGGGCATCCAGACATGAAAGATCCCTACAACCAATCCTATATAGAAGATTTGCTTTAATCTCAGCTGAAACATACCCATCCCTATTCCAATTGAAAAGGCATCCATACCAAGAGCAAATGCCATTAACATCAAGGTAATCAGTTCACCAATTATCGTTGTCATTTTTGTTTTTCCCCCTCCGGACATGCCTACAGAACAAATTTATGCACGTCCAAAGGGAAATAGAATGGTAAATGGTTTTGAAAATTGGGCATTATTGTAAAACGTTGCATTCAAGCAAAAAACCCTACAGTTCTTTCAAGCCGTAGGGGTAACGATTATCCTTTTATCACCCGGTATCCGGCAGCTTTCTGAAGCCGGTTCATAATCGCCAGTCCGACTCCTTCTTCGGGAAACATTTCGGCAAAAATTATATCTACGTCACTTTTATTAAAAGCACGCAGCGAATCGTAGAGATTTCGAGCGACTGTTGTCAGGTCCTCTCTTCGTCCAACCGAGAGAATGACGTCTGCACGGAAGTCATCCATGAATTCTTCCGTTGTTAACACACCTACTTTGAGACCTTCTGCTTTTTTGTTATCCACTAATTTCTGAAGATCTGCCCTCGTACCATCCACTAAATACACAGGAGCATCAGGTGCGTAGTGCGTATATTTCATGCCCGGGGATTTCGGAGCCCCCTTTCCCTCTTTTAAAGAAGGATCCACATCCACTCTACCGACTACTTCTTCCAGCTGTTCGATCGAGACTCCTCCGGGACGTAAAACAATGGGGCTTGGTCCGGTGCAATCCACTACCGTCGATTCCACACCGATACCCGTTTCACCTCCGTCGACCACTCCTGCAATACGGTTTTCCAGATCATCGATGACATGCTGAGCCGTTGTCGGACTTGGTTTTCCCGAGCGGTTCGCACTTGGGGCCGCAATCGGAAGCCCTGACGATTCAATGATTGCCAGGGCTACTGGGTGATCAGGCATCCGGATCCCTACGCTAGGTAATCCCGCTGTTACTTTTTCAGAAAGTACGTTTTTCTTATTTTTAAAAATAATCGTTAATGGACCCGGCCAGAAAGCATCGATGAGGTTCGCTGCATCATCAGAAACCTCCTCCACCAGTTCTTCCAGCTGATCTATATTTGATATGTGGACAATCAGTGGATTATCCGATGGTCTTCCCTTCGCTTTGAAGATTTTCTCCACAGCCGTATCCGATTTCGCATTGGCACCCAGACCATAAACCGTCTCTGTCGGGAATGCCACCACTTCATTCTGTTGAAGAACCTTCGCTGCATCCACAATTTGTGGATAACTTCCGTTGTTATCCACATCTCTTTCCACAATCCAATGATTCATCATTTCCGTCATCCACCTTCTATTATCAACACTTATATCTGTGTATAGATACAGAATTAACAAGCGTTCAACTACTTTACTCTTTTGAAAGTATAAAAGAAACCCCACAAATTCTCAAGTATTGTCCACAAAACGTGAATAATACTCTCCAGACTGTGGATAAACCTGTGGATGGTGTGAATAATTCTGAAAAAAGAGATATTTACGTTATTAATCGGGACTTCACGCATTTTGTCGAATTTTCCAAATAAAAAAACTGAATCATTTCTAAATAAAAATGATTCAGTCTACTAGCAGACTGCTATGGCAAACTAATTTCTTCTAGGTGGAATTTGTCGAAATCCTATAGGTCAAGCCTCATCGTAATACAGTTATCCACAGTGGATAACTTTTGCGCATGAACAAACTTCTGCAACTCATCCACAAACGGCTCCTTTTCCTGTTGAAAACCCAGCAGGTCAAAGAAGTTCAGCGACGCTTTTCGATTGGAGATCAAGTAAAGACGCGTAAGTTCTTTTTCTTGTGCCAACTTTAATATTTCTTGAAAAAGAGCAAACAATTCTTCACTTTCAAATGATGAAGTCACGACGAGGGAGCGAAGAAGCCCAATCTTCCCTTGAACCTCAATACCGAGAGTCCCAATTAACTGGTTGTCCGAGTCTTCTACTACTAAAAAGCAATCAATACTATTTTTAATGCCTTCTGTGCTTAATCCTGCTTTCATTAAGAAGGCTACAACTTCATGGATATCTTCCTGTGTTGCTTGGCGAATCACTTTTAACATCACATTTCATCCTCCCTTTTCTATCATCCTCTAATGTTAATGTATGAGGGGGGAAAGAGAATAGAACAAGTTGTTGTGAAAAAATACTAGAACGATAGATTTCCTTCAAACATAAAAAGAGCTCCATCTTGGGGTAGATGAAGCTCTACGTTTTACTTATTGAATAATCCTTTGAAAAAATCGACTACGAAGAATCGAACCTCTACTTCTTCCTCCTCTCCTTCTTCAACAAAGACTGGCTGTTCTTGTGCTTTCGCCGTTTCCATCTCTTCAGTTACAGGAAGTTCTTCTTTCTGAGGCTCTTCAACTACTACTGCCTCTTCCGTCGTTGCCGCTTCCACTGTTTCCATCTCGACCTCTTTAAAGGCAATAACATCTTCCATAACGATTTCAGGAGTTTGGGTATCTACTGATTTAGTACTTGAATCCACTTCTGACGTTTCACCAACTACATCTTCCGGATCCACTTCAGTAATCTCATTCCCACTTGCTTCCACTTTCGTTTCAAACCCAGGACTTCTTACTGCATTTCCAGTCGAGAAATCAAGGAAGCATAGTGGAGGATAAAGAACACACCACCAGTTCGCCCCTTCTCCTGCACCGAGAGTGATCAACACCGCTTCGTATTCGCCTGCCGGGTATAAATACTGACCATATAATTTAGTAGGAAACTCAACTTTTCCGAAATCTATTTTCACCGATTGATCCAAGCCCTGCTCAGCAATAACCTCTTCTGCAATCTTCTGAAGCTGCGGCAAGCCTGCTTGAATCACTGATTTCGCTTCATCCTGTGATGTAAGAGTCGCCACCCAATTCGTAATCTCTTTATTTACTTCATCACGAACGAGTCTCTTCACATTTTGATCCTGCTCCAGATCACTATTTGCCAGGATCCGCAGTCGAATCGCTTCTTCCGGAATCACCATCGTCTCCTGAGCCGCCATTTCCTGCTTTGGTATATATAAACTTAGAATCGTTCCTAATGATAGAATCAAGATATACAATAAAACCGTATGTTTTGTTTTCATTTCCTCTCCCCCTCAGTAAAACAGTCTAGTCAAAAAGGGGAAATCTTAAACTAGTAAAATAACATTTTTGTTTGGAAAATCTGCTGAATTTCGATTTTGAAAATATAGTTGCTTTTAAAAAAGCGAGTGCTAGTTGATTTCCGCTCCAGGTGCTCGCTTTCCGCGGGGCTGGCGGTGAGCCTCCTCGGCTGCGCCTCCGGGGTCTCACCTGTCCAGCTTTTCCCGCAGGAGTCGAGCACCTTCCGCTCCAATCAACTTTCTTAGAATCTATCTTTCACAGAGATAAATAATGAGAACAACTTTTTATATTCTACCTTACAATTTCTGAATTAATCCCACAATAGTCTCTTTTCCACAAAAAAACACCCCCGATCACACGAATCGAGGGTCAACATCCTTATTTTCTCTCACAAAACACCATTCGATCTTTTCCATTGATATCATGAACGACTTCCACTTCTGCATCAGGGAATGTATCCCGAAGTAAGTCAGCTACCGTCTCCCCCTGTCCGACCCCGACTTCGAAACCGATCAGACATTTTTCCTTCATCACCAATGGCAGTTCATCCATTAATCTCTTGTATAAATCATAGCCATCTTCCCCGCCAAACAAAGCGAGTTCAGGCTCATGCTCAATGACTACATCTGATAGCGTTTCACGATCTGTCAGGGGAATATATGGGGGATTCGATAAGAGGATATCGAGCTTGACTCCTTCTTCAATTAAAGGCTGCAGTAAGTCCCCTTCAAAAAAGCGAATCTCAGCTCCGAGTCTCTCTCTATTTTCACGGGCAACTGCCAACGCTTCACGAGAAATATCCACAGCCATCATATCAAGAGGGAAACGATCCGCCTCAAGCTTCAACGTAATCGCAATCGCCCCACTACCCGTTCCAACATCAGCAGCCTGCAAAGAAGTGTCCGAATCACTAAACAGACCCTTCATTTTCTGCAAGCCATAATAAATCAGTTCTTCCGTTTCAGGCCTCGGAATCAGCACATGCTCATTCACTACAAACTCCCGACCATAAAACTCCTCAACCCCGATAATATGCTGAATCGGCACTCCACCAACATGCCGGCGAATCCCCTCCTGGAATTCTTCCCAATTCTCCCCCGGGACGGATCTTCGCTGTTCAGCCAACAGCTGGGAACGGGACATCCCTACTAAGTGCCGCAAATAGATTTCTCCCACATTTTCATCACGGCCATTTTCGACTAAAAAAGAAGAAGCCCATTTTAGGGCTTCAAATATGGTAACAGACGTCACTATTCTTCCAGTCTCTCAAGAAGTTTGGATTGATCCTCGATGATTAACGCATCGATGACTTCATCCATCTTTCCTTCAAGAATTTGGTCAAGCTTTTGAATCGTCAATCCGATACGATGATCCGTTACGCGGTTTTGTGGGAAATTGTACGTACGGATACGTTCGGAACGGTCACCTGTACCAACGGCTGATTTACGGTTTGCATCATATTCAGCTTGAACTTCACGTTGGAATTTATCGTAAACGCGGGCACGCAATACTTTCATTGCTTTCTCTTTGTTCTTGATTTGTGACTTTTCATCCTGACATGACACGACTACACCTGTCGGCATGTGAGTCAGACGGACAGCAGACATGGTTGTATTAACACTTTGTCCTCCCGGGCCACTGGATGCGAAGGTATCGACACGGATATCTTTGTCGTGAATATCCACTTCGACTTCTTCCGCTTCCGGCAGGCAGGCAACCGTTGCGGTCGACGTATGGATACGTCCGCCGGATTCTGTTTCAGGTACACGTTGCACACGGTGTGCTCCGTTTTCGTATTTCATTTTGGAGAATGCGCCATTTCCGTTGATCATAAAGATAATCTCTTTATATCCACCAACGCCAGTCGAGTTCGCTTCCATCACTTCAGTCTTCCAACCTTGTGATTCTGCATAGCGGCTGTACATACGGTATAAGTCACCGGCAAACAGGGCTGCTTCATCTCCACCTGCAGCGCCACGAACCTCCATGATTACGTTCTTATCATCGTTCGGGTCTTTCGGGATCAATAATATTTTCAGACGGGCTTCCAATGCTTCAATTTGTTCTTCAAGCTCGGAAACTTCTTCTTTCACCATTTCACGCATATCAGCATCAAGCTTATCATCCAGCATCGCCTTAGCGTCTTTATACTGCCCAGTAAGTTCTTTATATTCTCGATATGCTTCTACCGTTGCTTGGATGTCTGATTGCTCTTTCGAATAATCTCTTAGCTTCTTTGGGTCATTCACAATTTCTGGATCACTCAATAGTTCATTTAACTTATCATAGCGATCTTCCACTGCTTGTAAACGATCGAACACAGCTATTCACCTCAATTTTAGTCCATAACAGTCTAATTATATTATATGGTGTATGTAAACACAAGGAGGATCAGGAATGGGCAGAAGGCATAAACGGGTGGATTATATGTAGAAGGCAAGCAGATCGGCATCCAGACCTGCTTGCACTTTTTTATCTTTCGGTGATTTTCACATTTATATCGTACTTTGGAATGGCTTTTTCCAGTCTCTCTTTTAACATCGCTTCTTCTTTATCCGTCTCAGCCATACTCATTTCATTTTGGGTATGGGCCGTGACCCACATTTGTTCACCATTGATCCACACTTCATCTGGTTCGAAGTTGGAATATTCCTTCACAACCTCACGCGCTTTATCTTCATACACACCCGTCGTTGTCGATGTTGTGCCTGGTGAGTTCGTCAGGTTAGGGAAGTTCGGGTTTTCATTTGTCGTATTTCGGACGCTTCTATCTTGACGATCATTCCTATCATCTTTTCGATTATCAATGAACCGTGTTCCATTTTGATCCTCGTGCCTACCGAATTCCGATTCCTGATTCACTCCACACGCGGTGATTAAAATGAAGAATACGGTAAAGGATAAAACTAATACTAACTTTTTCATACTTTCACACCTCCTGCTTTTAGGATTTCCCACAGGAAAGTGCTTATTCACATAAAAGCGGAGGCAAGTGTATGGGGAGCCCAGTTTAAGATGATCATTGGTAGAAATTTGTCTATTTTTGCTGAGATTCAGATGTTGATGAGGATAGGGGAACGATTTCCGGATAGGATCTTTTACTTATAATTGTCTTCCCGGGATTATTGTGCCGGTTTGGCGAATAATCATGCCGGATTTTTGATTATTAATCTTTATTTCGAATTATTAAGCAATATTCTAGATTAATCATGCCACTTTTCAAATAATCAAGCATCTGTGTCGAATTTTCTTTGCATCTAACAAAAAAAACAAAGCCACAGACCCATGACTTTGTTTTCTAATCATAATTTATACTTCCTTCACCATATCAGGTGTAACGCTCATTCCAGTCGGAACTTCATGGTGATGACGGCATCTTGGCTCATATGCTTCAGACGCACCTACAAGGATGACGGGATCATCGTAGCAAGCTGGTTCGCCGTTGATTAAACGTTGTGTTCGACTTGCGGGAGAGCCGCATACTGCACAAACGGCTTGAAGTTTTGTCACTTGTTCTGCAATGGACATTAAGTCCGGCATAGGACCGAATGGTTCTCCGCGGAAATCCTGATCAAGTCCTGCTATGATGACACGATATCCACTGTTCGCTAATTTTTGGACGACCTCTACAATGCCTTCGTCAAAAAATTGAACCTCATCAATAGCAACGACATCCACCTCTGGATTCAGGTCATCGAGGATCACATTTGATCCCTCGACTGCTTTGGCAATGACAGAGGTACCATTATGAGATACAACCGACTCATCGCTATAGCGATTATCTAGTTTTGGCTTATACACAGCAATTTTTTGTTTTGCAAATTGAGTGCGTCTTACCCGGCGGATCAGTTCCTCGGATTTCCCTGAGAACATGCTGCCGCAAATGACTTCTACCCAACCCGTTTGTTTCATGACATACACGAAAGCGCCTCTCCTTCCTTATGCAATATTCTATAATAAAACAGTCTGACTGTTAGTAAAAACGGACTACTCTTTAGTATAAAGCATTCCTTTATGTACGGGAAAAATGCTCAGAATCCTGTAATTTGGCAGAAAAAAAGAGGCACAGCTCAATTGGAACTGCCTCTATTTCTTCAACCATTTGCTTTAAAGAGAATAAAAAACAGGCAAGCATGAAGATCCTTGCCTGTTTTTCTAATAGAAGAGAAGTGCCAATCTCATATATTTATGCCTTACGCACAAAGAAATTCGATATGACCTATCAGCTCTTCATTATTGTTGTTGATTTTTAAGACCGTATTTTTTGTTGAAACGGTCAACACGTCCACCAGCGTCAGCGAATTTCTGACGTCCTGTGTAGAATGGATGGCATTCAGAACATACCTCAACGCGCATTTCTTCCGCTACAGAACCAGTTTCAAATTCGTTACCGCAAGCACAGCTAACTTTGATCGTGTTGTACTTAGGATGAATTCCTGATTTCATTTCTTTCATCTCCTTCCGCCCTGAATCATCTGAGACAGAGTAATTTATTACGAAGATATATGTGATATGAGCATAAGCATGAGAGTTATAGCCAGCCCCTTACCACATCCATTTTTTAAAACACATTGACACTATTATAACAAGGACAAGTGATATTTGCAACCTGAAAAATTGGAAGTTACAGACATCATTCTCCTAAAGAAAATCATTCGATTACTAGATTAACGCTTCTTCGACTCTTCTGTCAACACATTGAAAAACTCTTCATTCGTCTTCGATTGCTTCAGCTTGCGCATAAGCTTCTCAGCGAAATCAGGCTGATCGGACATCGCTTTACGAATCGCCCACAGCTTTTCAAGATGATCCGGTTTGATGAGAAGTTCCTCGCGACGAGTTCCGGAACGACGGATGTCGATGGCCGGGAAGATACGTCTTTCAGCAAGAGAGCGATCAAGATGAAGTTCTAAGTTCCCTGTTCCTTTGAACTCTTCATAAATCACATCATCCATACGGGATCCTGTATCCACTAACGCAGTTGCGAGAACCGTTAAGCTTCCGCCTTCTTCAATGTTACGTGCAGCACCAAAGAATCGTTTCGGGCGGTGGAAGGCAGCAGGATCGATACCTCCGGAAAGAGTTCGTCCACTTGGCGGGATGACGAGGTTATAAGCACGTGCCAAACGAGTGATACTATCCATCAGGATAATGACATCACGCTTGTGCTCCACTAAACGCATGGCGCGCTCAAGAACGAGTTCTGCCACTTTAATGTGGTTTTCCGGCACTTCATCGAATGTTGAACTTACGACTTCTGCTTCGACTGAACGTTCGATATCCGTTACTTCCTCTGGACGCTCATCGATCAGAAGAATGATTAATTCTGCTTCAGGATGATTCGTCGTGATCGAGTTTGCGATTTCTTTGATCAGCATCGTCTTACCAGCTTTAGGTGGCGCAACGACTAGACCACGTTGACCAAAACCGACAGGCGCTATAAGATCCATGATACGCGTGGAGATTTTGTTTGGCGTTGTTTCAAGTTTCATTTGACGGTCAGGATATAAAGGCGTGAGACCTGGGAAATGGACACGTTCTTTCGCAGATTCAGGCTCTTCTCCATTGACCATTTCAACATGAAGCAGTCCGAAATAACGCTCGTTTTCCTTCGGAGGGCGCACCTTACCCGATACCTTATCCCCGTTACGAAGATCGAAACGGCGAATCTGTGACGCAGAGATATAAATATCCTCAGAGCTTGGAGAATAGTTGATCGGTCGTAAGAAACCGAAGCCCTCTGATTGGATGATTTCAAGAACCCCTTCCATAAAGAAGAAGCCTTCCTGTTCTGCTCGAACTTTAAGGATAGCGAATATCAATTCTTTTTTTGTTAATTTACTATAATAAGAAACTTTGTATTGTTTGGCCAGCTCATAAAGCTCTTTAAGCTTCATATTTTCTAAGCTAGAAATTGTTAACTCTTCCATCATGACACCACGCTTTATTAATTTGTCCTACCTAAAATATATAAAAAGAAGGGTAGATTTTTCTAAAAATGAAGAAATATGTTGAAGCATAAACTAATAGAAAAAATGCTGAAGATAAAAACCTTATCTATTGTAACCATACTTTTAATCAAGAATCAATGACTGGGTAAAAAAAGGAAGGTAAATTTGTAGATAGGCAGCATTTTTTCACCTATGAAGAAAAAAAGTGAGTGATAAGAGTGGTCATGGGCAGAAATGGTAAGACACTCTGCCCATCCCTCATCTCTTATTAAGAAGAGTTGGTTTCTCTCTCAATGTTTCTTATATATATTATCTCATGACCAGGTTTGGCTTTTTCTGAAGACTGTGGCGGCCGTCTATGAAGCGGACAGTCCCAGACTTCGCACGCATAACGACCGAATGGGTCAATCCGTATGTCCCTTTAAGCTGAACACCTCTTAACAGTTCGCCGTCCGTCACACCTGTTGCTGCAAAGATCGCATCATCACCGCATACGAGGTCTTCCATTCGAAGAATCTTGTCCACATCCAGCCCCATGCTGATACAGCGCTGCAGTTCGGCATCGTTCTGTGGTAAAAGCTTACCTTGAATTTCTCCACCTAAGCATTTCAGCGCAACGGCAGCAAGTACTCCTTCTGGAGCGCCACCCGAACCGAATAGAATATCGACACCCGTATGATCGAATGCTGTGTTCATAGCTCCTGCTACGTCACCATCATTGATCAGTTTAATACGGGCTCCCGCTTCTCTCAGCTGCTGGATGATATGCTCATGACGAGGACGATTTAAGACGGTAGCAACTACGTCTTCAATGTCCTTGTTCTTTGCTTTTGCAACGGCTTTCAGATTATCGATAACAGAAGCGTTGATATCAATTTCCCCAACCGCTTCCGGTCCTACTGCGATTTTATCCATATACATATCCGGTGCGTTCAGTAGGTTTCCGTGGTCTGCCACCGCGAGTACCGCAAGTGCATTCCAGCCTCCGGAAGCAACGATATTCGTTCCTTCCAACGGATCGACGGCCACATCAACACGTGGACCATAGCCTGTCCCTAGTTTCTCACCGATATAAAGCATTGGAGCTTCATCCATTTCACCTTCACCGATAACAACTGTTCCCTTCATCGGTACTGTGTCGAATACATCGCGCATGGCAGAGGTTGCAGCATCATCTGCTTCATCCTTCTTACCGCGACCCATCCAGCGGGCTGATGCAAGGGCAGCCCCTTCTGTTACTCGAACAAGCTCCATTGATAAACTTCTTTCCATGTATATAGCCTCCCGTATTCCCTTTTGTTTTACAATATCCTTTAATTGTATAACATATTAACAGATTTATTGTAACACATTAAAGGGGATGGAGAGACTTTTTTTCTAAAAAAGTAGGACACAATGGCTCATTCAGGTAGAAAAGAACTGGTGATACAGGAAATATTTACGAACTACGACTTCATCTGCTCCAGTTCTTCCGCTGACATCTTTTCACGCCAGATTGTTGCTCCAAGGCCTTCGAGTTTGGCAACGAGGTCGCTGTATCCGCGGTCGATATGTTCGAGACCGGTTACTTCAGTGATTCCTTCTGCCATTAAGCCGGCGATGACAAGAGCTGCTCCTGCGCGGAGGTCACTTGCTTTCACTTTGGCACCTTGTAATTGTACAGGTCCATTGACGATGGCCGAGCGACCTTCCACCTTGATCGTCGCATTCATTCTTCTCAGCTCATCGATATGCTTGAAGCGGGCTGAATAGATGGTGTCCGTTACGACAGCAGAACCTTCTGCCCTGTTCAATAACGTGGTGAACGGCTGCTGCAGATCTGTCGGGAACCCTGGGTACACCAATGTTTTTACATCAACGGATTTGAGCTTGTCCGCTCTTCCGATGTAGATCTGGTCGTCGTTTGTTTCAACGGGTACGCCCATTTCACGCAGCTTGGCGATGACCGATTCCATATGTAACGGGATAACGTTGTCAACAAGTACGCCTTTACCGACAGCTGCTGCAAGGATCATGAACGTTCCTGCTTCAATGCGGTCAGGAATGATTGTGTGGCGGCAGCCGTGAAGCTCGTCTACACCATCAATACGGATCACATCGGTCCCTGCTCCTTTGATCTTCGCACCCATATTACTTAGTAATGTAGCTACGTCAATGATCTCAGGTTCTTTTGCCGCATTTTCAATGATCGTTCTGCCTTTTGCGCGTACTGCCGCAAGCATGATGTTGATCGTTGCTCCTACACTGACTACGTCCAGGTAAATACGGGCACCCCTTAATTCTTCGGCACGAAGATATATCGCACCCTGTTCATTCGTCACTTCTGCTCCGAGAGCCTCGAAGCCTTTAATATGCTGGTCAATCGGACGTGGACCAAGATGACATCCACCTGGTAATCCGATGACCGCTTTTTTGAATCGTCCAAGCATCGCTCCCATTAAATAATAAGAAGCACGAAGCTTTTTTACCTTCCCGCTCGGTAAAGGCATGGACACCATTTGACTTGGATCTACACTCATATCCCCATCTTCCAAATTGACGGAACCACCGATCTCTTCTAATAGATCTTTCAGCGTCCGTACATCAGAGATGTCTGGTAACCCTTCGATTGTGACTGGTGAATCAGCAAGAATGGTTGCCGGGATCAAGGCTACCGCACTATTTTTGGCCCCACTGACTTTAATGGTACCTTCAAGGGGATAACCTCCTGCAATTTTTAGCTTTTCCATATTAAACTCCCTTCCACTGTTCATTGATGAGGAAGACCCAATGGCTGTCAGACTCCGCACATCAAAAACAAAAAGGATTATTTTTCCAAAAGAAGACGTTCTAAGAGGTATTGTCTACTAGTGTATACATAATTCGTCAAAACATGTATAGGATAAACGAATTTTTTTTGGCTTAGACAAATTGACTTAAATTAGCGGTTGTTCCAATCATTCAGGAATGCATCGATTCCTTTATCCGTAAGGGGATGCTGGAACAATTGCTTCAACACTTTCAAAGGCACTGTCGCAATATGAGCCCCTCTTAAAGCGGCTTCTGTAATATGCTGTGGATGGCGGGTCGATGCCGCAATGATCTCTGTTTCCAGGCCGTGAATCGCAAAGATTTCAGCGATTTTGGATACAAGCTCAAGGCCATCATGACCGATATCATCTAATCTTCCTAAAAAAGGCGAAACATACGTCGCTCCAGCACGAGCCGCTAAAAGCGCCTGGTTCGCACTGAAAATCAGCGTCACATTTGTCTTAATTCCTTCTTTAGCAAAAGTAGATGTCGCTTTCAAGCCATCCGGCGTCATAGGAAGCTTAACCGTAATGTTAGGCGCGATCTTTGCAAGCTCCCTGCCCTCTTTGATCATTCCTTCAGCGTCTGTCGCGATGACTTCAGCGCTTACAGATCCAGGCACTAAATCTGTGATTTCCTTTAAACGATCTTCAAATGTCACGTTTTTTTCTTTCGCTACAAGCGACGGATTCGTTGTCACTCCTGAAAGAATCCCCCATTCAAATGCTTCTTGAATTTCACTCATGTTTGCTGTGTCTATGAAAAATTTCATTAACTATACCCCATTTTCGACAAAATTTTCAATCATCTTTTAATGAACGGAAGGGACTGACCCAAAAAGGTATCAACCCTTTCCTGGTGCCAGTCCCATCCTACAGCTTCATTCTATTTCTACCACATTCGGAAAGCCTGTAATCTATCATCAAGAACTTTCCAAACATTACCTATTATTTAGCTTGGTTAGAAGAACCAAATTCGCGCATTTTGCCAGCAACTGTCGCTTTGATCGCTTCACGGGCAGGACCCATGTATTTACGTGGATCATATACTTCTGTGTCAGCTGCAAGTACTTCACGTACCGCTTTGGCAGAAGCAATTTGGTTTTCAGTGTTTACGTTGATTTTCGCCGTTCCGTAAGAAATCGCTTTTTGGATGTCTTTTGTCGGAATTCCAGTACCACCGTGAAGTACTAGAGGTACTCCAGTCGCTGCACCGATTTCTTCCATTTCTTTGAATCCAAGATTCGGTTCACCTTTGTAAGGACCGTGAACAGAACCAAGTGCAGGCGCAAGTGTATCGATACCAGTACGCTCTACTAATTCTTGACACTCTTTAGGATCTGCATAGATAACGCCATCTGCTACTACGTCATCCTCTTGTCCACCAACAGTTCCAAGCTCAGCTTCAACAGAAACACCTTTAGAGTGAGCATATTCAACCACCTTAGAAGTGATTTCAATGTTTTCCTCGAAAGGACCGTGAGAAGCGTCGATCATGACAGAAGTGAAACCTGCATCGATTGCTTCTTTACATTTGTCATAGCTTGAACCGTGGTCTAAGTGAATCGCAACAGGTACTGTGATGTTCAAGTCTTCCATAAGACCTTCGACCATTTTCACAACTGTTTTGAAACCGCTCATGTAACGTGCTGCCCCTTCAGAAACACCAAGGATGACAGGTGATTTTTCTTCTTCAGCAGCTTGTAGGATCGCTTGAGTGAACTCAAGGTTATTCAGGTTGAATTGACCTACCGCATAGCTATTTTCTTTTGCTTGAATTAGCATGTCTTTCATTGAAACTAAAGGCATAGTAATTTCCTCCTTTTATTCAGTCAGTGAACCATTCTAGTAGAAATGGCGGTGATATTCATAGCACCATGTGACATTGTTTACAATTTCACTTGTATCATACCAAAACAGAATTGATTTTACCAACTGCAGAGGCGAATTGATAAAAATACTACTATTTTCACTATTCAAATAATACTATCAAGCTGGAATATATTGTTTCACAGCCTGCCTGATGTCATCGATATCAAACGGTTTCGCAAAGTGAGTAAGCGCCCCCAGATCCTTTGCTTCCTGAATCATGTCCAGTTCCCCGTATGCCGTCATAATAATGACGCGAATATCAGCATCCTTCTGCTTCATTCTCTTCAAAATTTCGATCCCATCCATACCCGGGATCTTCATATCCAGCAAAACCAAATCAGGGGAATGCTGATCTACAATTTCAAGCGCCTGGATACCGTTCGCTGCCTGAAATGTTTGGTAGCCTTCCTTTTGTAACACTTCATTTAATAGAATCCTAATACCAAATTGATCGTCTACAATAAGAATTTTCTCGTTCATTCATCCCAATCCCCTTCGTATTAAAGTAAATTATGTATTACTGAGCTAAATAACCGACTAATAATTGTATATTTATTACTAATTCTCTTTTTACTGTAAAAAATCCTGCTTTTAATCAAGATTTTACTTAAGACCTTTTTCCCCTTTATAATAAGCGTTACGATGACAAATGTCGAAGCTAAATATATAAGGAGAGTTTATTCCATGATAAAAATGTTCACGACACAGTTAACCGGACTGTTCAAACGCATTTATGATAAGCAGGAATTCGAAATCGAAGACGGTGCCCGCCTGCTGGCCCAAGCCGCCATCGGACAAGGAAATATCTATATTAAGGGCTACGGGGAAATGGAAGCTGTCACAGCTGAGGCCTTGTTTGGTGCTGAACCCCTCCCTTCCGCTAAAAGATACGAAGATTCCACCGAGCTGACGGAAGCTGATCGAGTATTAGTCGTCAGCCGCTTTTCAACAGATGAGGATGCCGTGAAGTTAGGGAAAGAACTGGCTGATGAAGGTGTGCCATTCGTGGCAGTCTCTGGATTGGTAGAGGGGGAAGAGAACCTGGTGGACTTAGCCGATGTTCACCTGGATACAAAAGTGATCAAGGGCATGCTTCCAGGCGATGAAATAGGTGAGCGAGTGAGCTTTCCTTCCAGCATGGCGGCGCTTTATCTTTATTTCGCCCTGGGGTTTGTGATCCGTGAGATGTTGGAGGAGTATGAGGAGTAATCCCCCCTTAAAAGAAGGAGAGGCATCCAAATAGGATGCCTCTCTTACTATCTTCAACCCCCACGCACTTTCTTGGCATGCACATACGTCACTGCCAGTGCCAATACCAGTACGCTTCCTTTAATAATTTCAAATGCATAGTATGGTAGATTCATCATCGTCAATCCATTCAGCAGGACCCCGATCAAGGCTGCTCCAAAGAAGGTTCCGAGGATATTCGGTTTTCCTGCACCCAAGACGGAAAAGCCGACAAACACAGCGGCGACCGCTTCCATCAGGAGCGGGGCACCGGCATCCATCTGTCCTGATCCGACCCGGGCCGTGAACAGGATTCCCCCAATCGATGCGAATACTCCTGAGAGAACGTAGGCAATCAATTTCACCCGCGTCACTCTGACACCTGATAAGCGTGACGCTTCCGCGTTACCTCCTGTCATGTATAAAATCCGTCCCCATCTAGTGAAATGCATGATCACATAGACGATTCCGACCAACACGAGCATGATCCATACCGGTACCGGCAACCCTAGCCACTTTCCCTGGCCAATCCAGAGAAACGCTTCGGAAAATTCCCCCGGGGCCGTCCCGCCAGTTGTCATCGGCATATTATTGTAGATCGAGTATCCTTCTGTATACGTCCGATGAACACCTGAAATGATATACATGGCCCCTAATGTAGCAAGCAAATCCGGAATTCCAAACTTCACGATCAATAGAGAATTGAATAACCCGACTCCCGCTCCCACCAACAATGGAACAAAGAGCACGATCCACAACGGCGCTTCATACCAGACCATCAAAGAAGCCGTCACAACGGTAGACAGGGAAACCGTCGATCCCACTGATAAGTCAAAGCCATCAACGACAAGGGTAAAGGTGACCCCTATGGCGACCAATGTGACGATGGAAATCGAGCGGAGAATGTCTGATAGATTTCCATATGTGAAGAAAAACGGGTTATATAAGCTGAAAAACAGAAGAATTGCAGCCATCAACACGATGGCTCCGTATTTAAATAGTAAGTCGAGTATCTTGCCTTTCATGCGCTTGGATCCCTCCTGAAGCATAAAACAATATGAGTTCTTGAGTTGCTTCTTCTTTTGTCAGTTCTTTGACGATCCGGCCATCATACATGACGAGAATCCGGTCCGAGATCGCCAGGATTTCTTGTATTTCACAGGAAAAATAGAGAATGCCTTTCTCTTTTTCTGCAAGGGATTGAATCAGGGAGAAAATCTCCTTCTTCGCTCCCACGTCCACACCCTTCGTCGGTTCATCAAATAAAAACACCGAAGCTTCATCGGATAGCCATTTCCCTATTGAAACCTTCTGCTGGTTTCCTCCACTTAAAAAGTTAGCCTGGATTCCTTCATGAGCGGTTTTAATTCCCAGGGATCGGATTTTTTCACGAGCCAGCTCACGTTCTCTGCGACCGTTGATCCATAACCAGTTGGAGACTTTTCTTAAAGATGGAAAGCTTAGGTTGTGCTGAACAGATTCATGAATGAACAATCCTTCTTTTCGTCTTTCTTCCGGGATGAGCGCCAAGCCATTTTGAACCGCGTCCCGGGGAGAATGGATTGTGAGCTTCTTTCCTTTCAGAAAATGGTCACCGGATTCTACCTGAGAGGCTCCAAATAAGGCTTTGGCAAGCTCGGTTTTTCCAGCTCCCACAAGTCCGACCACTCCGACTACTTCTCCTGCCTTCACGGATACATGGATGTCCTTCACCTTTTTCCCGTCTGCCAGCCCTCTCACTTCGTAAAGCGTTTCACCGATTGGCAGCCTTCTTTTCTGAAACTCCTCTCTATATGTTCCTCCAAGCATGGCTTCAATGATCTTTTGGGAGGTGGTATGGTAGGTTTCATACGTTTCAACGGTCTCACCGTCTCGCATGACAGTAATACGATCGGAAATCTGAAATACTTCCGGGAGCCTGTGAGAGATGAAAATGACCCCCACTCTCTCTTTCTTTAAATCTTCTATGACACGGAATAATTTTTCCGTCTCAGAAGAACTTAGTGGTGCTGTTGGTTCATCTAAAATCAATATCTTCGCTTTTTGAAGCAGGCTTCTGGCAATGAGCACCAGCTGCTTTTCAGCGAGACTTAAGTGTGACGCAGGCTGCCCGAGGGGGATCGCTTCTGCCCCAACTCGTCTGAGTGCCTCCAATGCTTCTTTCTTTAATGACTTCTTTGTAATAAAGAAGGAGCCTTTTTGTGAAAACTGATCAAGGACGATATTTTCTGCTACAGAAAGTTCCGGGACAATGGCCGTGTCCACTTCCTGGTATACTCAATGAATCCCATGCTCCTTCGCTTCTTTCGGAGATTGATAGTCTCTTTTCCCGGAGTGAAGGATGATATCTCCGCTGTCTTGCACATAGGCTCCTGATAAAATCTTCATCAGCGTGCTTTTACCTGCACCATTCGCCCCCAACAGAGCATGAACCTCTCCCTCTTTCACATCGAAGCTTGCATTCTTTAGGGCTTTCACTCCTGAGAAGGTTTTATTGATATCGATCATTTCTAACAGTGGAGACGTCATCTCTTCTAACTCCTTTCTACTCTGTGAATGATCCTTCAAGCTTTTTCAAATCATCTGTATAGCCTTGCTCACTTGCTCCCCAGCCATCTACGTGCTCGTGTAATTGATCTGTGGTGATCGTTTCTTCAGGCAATGCTTCTTTTTCAATAAAGACCGGTTCGAGCTTTACTTTCTCAGGTGTTTCTTCGCCGTTTAGCTTTTGATATAAGAAACGGACCTGCACTCGGCCGATATCTTTCGGGTCGACCGCTGCTGATGCCACCCACGGGCTTCCATCTTTTTGAATGATTTGCAGATCTTCATCACTCATGTCGATTCCATATACTTTGATTTCATCTCGTCCTGCCGCTTCGATTGCCCGAACGGCCCCTTTTGCAAATTCATCCCATGCAGCCCAGACAGCATCGATGTCACCTTTGTTCGGATACTGTTTCAGAATCGCCTCCATTTGAGCCTGTGTATCGAGTGCCGTATTCTGAGTAGCCGCTCCAAAGGCTGCCACCTCTTTAATATCGGGATTTTTTTCTAAAAATTCCTGATAGGCCACTTGGCGTCTTTCCATCGGGGCAAAGCCTGCAACCCAAATCTTCACAATCTCACCCTTGCCGCCAAGCTCATCTGAAAGCTTCGTCAAGGTCTGTTCAGCCATTTGCTGATCACCCTGTTCGAGGACCGTCACCCCTTTTGATGCAACATCCGCATCGAATACGACAACCGGGATGTTTTGTTCCTTCGCCTTTTCCACCCCTGATTGCAGTGCTTCTTTCGTTCCATGATCGATGAGGATACCATCAAACTTCTGGTTAATGGCCGCATCCAGGTTGGAAGACATTTTTGCCAAATCTCCTTCAGACGTAAATACTTGAACCTTTCCTCCGAACTTCTCTACCTGTTCTTTGACACCTTCTATGTATTGAGCGGAAAATGTCCCTAAATTGATTTGCATAATTAGTGCGATCTTTTTATTGGCTAGCGGATGATCAGACGTTGCTTCCTTTTTGTTACCACTGTCTGCGTCCGCCTCCTGGGATACCTTTGGCTGGCAAGCCACTAAACTGAAAATAAGTGCGAGTAATACGAGTATTGATGCCGTTTTTTTCATCGTTCTTTTCTCCTCCCGAGGTGATATACCTCAATTTTTCAAATAAAAAAACCCCTTTTCCCAAGAGAAAAGAGGTTTATGTATAAATAAACGTACTCTTATCACTCAGGAAATTCTTCCTGCAGGTTTTAGCACCTTTCCGTGTGTACGGTAGGTTGCCGGGCGTCATCGGGCCAGTCCCTCTGCCAACTCTTTATAAGAGAATATGAAATTTGATATAGTTCGCATGCGCTATAAACGATATATTAACGATATGTGGGAATATTGTCAATATTCTTTTTAGGGAATTTTCTAGACAAGAGTTAAGAGGAAAGTCGCGAAATTTGTCGTTTATTATAGAACAATCTATATCGTGAAAATTAGGTTGATAAATTGAAAATACGGTTGATAAATCCGATTAACGGTCGATAATTTTGGATTTCGGTTGATACATTTCAATAACGGTCGATAAATTCCGATTCCCCTAAAAAAAATCGGCCACCCCCACCCCACCCTATCAAACAAAAAAACCGCCCTCCCAAACCAGAGAGAGCAGTTCCATAATCAAATCTTATTTTTCACCATATGCAAGTGACGCTTCCACGAAGTCTCTGAATAGAGGCTGTGGACGTGTCGGGCGTGATGTAAATTCAGGATGGAATTGAGACGCGACGAACCATGGGTGGTCGCTTAGCTCGATGATTTCCACTAGACGGCCATCAGGACTTGTGCCTGAGAAGATGAAGCCGGCTTTTTCCATTTGCTCACGGTAGTGATTGTTGAATTCGAAGCGGTGGCGGTGACGCTCGTAAACCACTTCTCCATCATAGGCTGTATAGGCTTTTGAACCTTTTGTCAGCTTACATGGGTATAGTCCGAGGCGCAGTGTTCCACCAAGATCTTCGATGTCCTTTTGTTCTGGTAAAAGGTCGATGACAGGGTATGGCGTTTCAGGATTTAACTCAGCTGAGTGAGCTCCTTCCAACCCAAGAACGTTACGTGCATATTCTACAGATGCCAGCTGCATTCCTAGGCAAATTCCAAGGAAAGGTACCTTGTTTTCACGGGCATATTGAGTGGCAGCGATTTTCCCCTCTACCCCACGGTCACCGAAACCGCCTGGTACAAGGATTCCATCTACATCTGCCAGTTTTTCTGCTACGTTTGCGCTGTCGATCAGCTCAGAGTTCAACCATCTTACCTCGATGTCGCTATCGAAATGATAACCGGCATGACGAAGGGCTTCCACTACTGAGATATACGCATCCTGCAGCTCGACATATTTCCCAACCAGGGCGATTCTTGTTTTACGAGACAGGTTTTTCACGCGATCAACGAGTTCATTCCACTCGGTCATATCTGCTTCGTGGCAGTTCAACTTCAAGTGCTGACATGTGATTTCATCAAGCTTTTGATCCTGTAGCGCAAGTGGAACAGAGTATAGTGTGTCTGCATCCATTGCTTCGATTACAGCATTTTTATCGATATCACAGAATAACGCGATTTTGTCTTTCATGTCTTGAGTCATTGGCATTTCTGTACGCACTACGATGACATTTGGCTGGATACCTAGACTGCGAAGCTCTTTTACGCTATGCTGAGTCGGTTTTGTTTTCATTTCACCGGCTGCTTTGATGTAAGGTACAAGAGTACAGTGGATGTACATAACATTGTCACGGCCTACATCGCTCTTGATCTGACGAATCGCTTCAAGGAAAGGAAGAGATTCGATATCCCCGACCGTTCCACCGATTTCCGTGATCACGACATCTGAATTCGTCTCGCGTCCAGCGCGGTATACGCGTTCTTTGATTTCATTTGTGATGTGTGGGATAACTTGTACAGTACCACCAAGATAATCACCGCGACGCTCTTTTTTCAGTACAGTTGAATAGATTTTACCTGTTGTGACAGAGCTGTATTTCGTCAGGTTAATGTCAACGAAACGCTCATAGTGACCTAAGTCAAGATCCGTTTCTGCACCATCATCTGTTACGAATACTTCACCGTGCTGATAGGGACTCATCGTTCCCGGATCCACGTTAATGTATGGATCGAACTTCTGGATCGTGACACTCACGCCACGGTTTTTCAATAGCCTTCCAAGGGACGCTGCTGTGATCCCTTTCCCTAGTGACGACACTACGCCGCCTGTTACGAAAATATACTTAGTCATGTATATGTCCCCCTTCAAAGTAAGTTTGGTTCAAAAAAAGTAGAGGGTGTCTATTGTAGGTATGTCATGAATTTATCTTGTTCAAAGAAGGACAAGTCCATTCTCTTAATATAAATTCATCTGCATACTCAAGCTTTAAGACAGCCTCTTATTATAAATATACATAAAAATGTAAGGGGTCTTTAAGAATCGATCCGCCACACATAAAGGAATAGAAAATACCCTGTTACGTCAAAGCTTTCTTCTTATAAAATAAAAAAAGCCCCGCTTACAAAACATGTAAGGGGAGCATTGTATACGTAATTCGTCCTTTTTTAAGGAGCCCAAATAAAATACTACCTTCCTCAAAGAAAGAAGTCAAGCATAGAATGATGAGGGAATTTTCAATCAATGGCATCACTCGATGCACAAGGCTCGAGACCATAAAAAAACCCATCAAAAAGGAAAAAACGCCTTTTTGATGGGTTTTTCTGATGCTTATAGGAGGTGAGGATTATTTATCGTCCTTTTCCTCATCAAGATCTTCTTCTTCTTCTTCTTCGTCTTCATCGAATTCATCGATTTCAAGTTCTTCCTCGTCTTCATCGATGTCCAGATCTTCATCTGCATCGTCGTCAACGGCGTCTACATCGTCGTCATCTGTCAGATCATCGTCATCGTCCGTGTCATCAAGATCATCATAATCAAGATCTTCATCGTCCAGATCATCGAAATCTTCAAGATCTAAATCGTCATCGTCTTTCTTCTTCGCTTTTTTCTTTTTGCTGGACTTCATCGTTGGAACCGTTTCTTCCTCGATTTGATCCACCGGATACCATTCTCTTAATCCCCAACTGTTATCGCCCATTGCAATAAAACGTCCCTCGACATTAAGGTCCGTGTAGAATTGAAGTAAGCGGCTGCGAACCTCTTTTTCAGAGATTTCAAGCAAACCTTTAATTTCTTTGACTAAGTCTTCGAAGGGCATCGCTTTCTTTTTCTCTGTTAAAATCTCATGTGCCAACTCAATGAATGATGTTTGACGTAATTCTTCTTTGGATAACTGCTTAAGACTCAATTAACGCACTTCCTTTCTCTATTTCACACTCTACTAAGTAGAGTAAAAAAGGGCAAAAATTCTCCATTATCAATTCTAACCATATTCATCATTATAAACAATAGAAAAGACTTTATGCTATACCTATCTGGTTTTTCTTGCATTTTTTTCACAACTGGAATCAGGAAGGTCTGCCGCTTTCCCATTTCTCTTCTTTTTCACCGTTTCGAATTACACGGAACGCTTCATAGAAAAGATAGAAAGAGAGTAGAAGAAAAGGAATCGCTCCTAATTGCAGCTGATATAGAAGTACTGCAGCAAATAGGATGATGGCTAATAGTATATAACGAAAAATGGTCTTCACAGTCTCACATCCAAACGTATGTATCGTTCTTATCCTCTCACTAATCTGACAATTCTCATTATATAGGAAATGATACCCGACTACTATTAAGATCGTGTTAAAAATTGGTTGATTTTGTTTAAAGGATAGACTGTTTATGGACTTTTTAAACTTATTTTCGATTATTTAACATAGCTCTGTATTGATTAGGTTCTTTTCTTAGACTTTGTTGCTACTTCCCCATGAGCGAGTAGTGGTTGATTTCCGCTCCAGGATGCTCGCTTTCCGCGGGGTGGGCGGTGAGCCTCCTCGGCTTCGCCTGTGGGGTCTCACCTGTCCCACTATTCCCGCAGGAGTCGAGCACCTTCCGCTCCAATCAACTTAGCTAATATTACTTTCAAATTCACAAGGTAGACCTAATTAATATAGAAAACAGTCTTAGAAAAAATACAACCCACCCATCGCTATGAATATATCCATTGACCACCATATAAAAGTCCCCACTGAGTGAAAAAGAGACCACTGCACCCCCACAGTAGTCTCATCTTCTTCATGATTTCTTTACATATTGCGACGGTACTGTCCGCCAACTTCATATAAGGCCCGTGTGATTTGGCCGAGACTGGCCACTTTTACTGTTTCCATGAGTTCTTCAAAGATATTCCCTCCGTTCACTGCTGCTTGTTTTAAGCGGGTCAGTGCTTCTTCGGATTGATCTTTGTGTTGTGATTGGAAGTCTCGCAGATTATGAATTTGTGTTTCTTTTTCTTCCTTCGTTGCACGTGCAAGTTCCATGCTGTCCATTTGTTCCTCTGAAGGTGGAGTTGGATTCAGGTACGTGTTCACTCCTACGATCGGAAGTTCCCCGGAATGCTTTTTCATTTCGTAGTACATGGATTCTTCTTGGATTTTGCCTCGTTGATACTGAGTTTCCATCGATCCAAGTACGCCGCCTCGATCATTCAGGCGATCAAATTCTGTCAGAACCATTTCCTCCACCAGATCGGTCAGTTCTTCTGCGATGAACGATCCTTGAAGCGGATTTTCATTTTTCGATAATCCGTGTTCTTTCGTGATGATCATCTGAATCGCCATGGCACGGCGGACCGATTCCTCTGTAGGTGTCGTGATGGCTTCATCATAGGCATTGGTGTGCAGGGAGTTACAGTTATCCTGCAGGGCCATCAAGGCTTGAAGCGTCGTACGGATATCATTGAAGTCAATCTCCTGGGCATGAAGAGAGCGCCCGGATGTTTGAATATGGTACTTCAGCTTTTGACTTCTTTCATTTGCGCCATATTTATCACGCATCACCGTTGACCAAATGCGGCGGGCCACACGTCCGATCACCGTATACTCGGGATCGAGTCCGTTCGAGAAGAAGAACGATAAATTTGGGGCAAACGCATTAATGTCCATTCCGCGACTTAAATAGTATTCAACGTAAGTGAACCCGTTCGCCAATGTGAAGGCAAGCTGTGAAATCGGGTTCGCTCCCGCTTCAGCGATATGGTAGCCGGAAATCGATACAGAGTAATAGTTCCGTACTTTATGATCGATGAAGTACTGTTGGATGTCACCCATCATGCGAAGGGCAAATTCAGTCGAGAAGATACACGTATTTTGTCCTTGATCTTCTTTTAGAATATCAGCTTGCACGGTTCCACGAACGACCTGAAGCGTTTGTTCCTTTACTTCAACATATTCTTCCACCGTCAGCACACGGCCAAGCTCTTCTTCTTTCATGCGGATCTGCTGATCGATAGCCGTATTCATATACATAGCCAGGATGATCGGTGCCGGACCATTGATCGTCATGGATACAGACGTAGAAGGGGCACACAGATCAAAGCCGGCGTATAGCTTCTTCATGTCTTCAAGTGTACAGATGCTCACTCCGCTCTCTCCGACCTTACCGTAAATGTCCGGACGGTGATCCGGATCTTCACCATATAACGTTACAGAATCAAACGCTGTACTCAGGCGTTTCGCATCATCATCCTTCGATAGATAATGGAAACGGCGATTCGTCCGTTCAGGTGTGCCTTCCCCTGCAAACTGACGCTTCGGATCTTCCCCTTTTCGTTTAAAAGGAAACACTCCTGCTGTGTATGGGAATGAGCCTGGAACATTCTCTTTGTATACCCAATCCAGAATCTGTCCGTAGTCTTTGTATTTTGGAAGGGCCACTTTCGGAATATCGAGTCCCGATAAGCTCTTTGTTTTTAATTCAGTGACGATTTCTTTATCACGGATTTTTGTGATGAATTGATCTTTGCTGTAGGTTTCTTTTAACCCATCCCATTTTTGTAAAATCTGTTTCGACTCAGCTGTTAATTTGTTTTCGACTTCATCTTTCAACGTCTGAAGAGATGTACTGACCCCATCATTCGTTTCTTTTTCGTTAACCGCTTCGATTGCCCCTTCCAATTGGAACAACCTGCGGGCAAGGTTCACCTGCTCTTCGGCTTTTTTATGATAGTTCCGAACCGTTTCCGCAATCTCACGCAGATAGTAACGGCGATTGTTTGGAATGATGACGTTTTGTTTTTCCACATCTACATCTTTGGAGAAGCTCGTTTTCCAATCCAGTTCCATTTTCTTATTCACGGTTTCAACGATCGCTGCAAACAACGCGTTCGTACCTGGATCGTTGAACTGGCTGGCGATCGTTCCGTATACCGGCATGTCATCTAAATCTTTATCGAAAAGCAAGTGGCTGCGCTGATACTGCTTCTGGACCTGGCGTCTTGCATCCTCCGAGCCTTTACGCTCAAATTTATTGATGACGATAAGGTCGGCAAAATCGATCATATCGATTTTCTCGAGCTGTGACGGAGCACCGAACTCACTTGTCATCACATACATGGACATATCACAGATTTCAGCGATTTCCGCATCCCCCTGACCGATCCCGCTCGTTTCAACGACGATCAGATCATAGCCTGCCGCTTTGACCACATTGATGGCATCCTTGATGGCCAGTGAAAGTTCTGTTTTCGACCCACGGGTAGCGAGGCTTCGCATATAGACGCGAGGATTGAAGATGGCATTCATACGAATGCGGTCCCCAAGAAGGGCTCCGCCTGTTTTCTGTTTCGTGGGATCGATGGATAGTATCGCGATCTTCTTTTCAGGAAGCTCGTTGATGAAACGACGGATCAGCTCATCCGTCAGGGAGCTCTTCCCTGCTCCACCTGTTCCTGTGATCCCCAGAACAGGAACTTTTTTCGCTAAGTTCTTTATTTCAGAAAAAACAGTTTGGGCCGTCGCCGCCACTTCTTCATTCGCTCCGACTTGATACTCGGCAAGTGAAATCAGCTTCGAAACCGTGTTCACATTTCCAGTCGAAAGCTTTTCAACCTCTTGATTCACACTTCCCTTGATTGTCGGGAAATCACACTCTTCGATCATGTTGTTGATCATTCCTTGAAGACCATGCTTGCGACCGTCTTCAGGTGAGAAGATGCGGGCAATCCCGTATTCGTGAAGCTCTTTGATTTCACGTGGGATGATCACGCCCCCACCACCGCCATAAATGCGGATATGAGACGCTCCTCTTTCTTTCAAAAGGTCGTACATATACTTGAAGTATTCAACGTGTCCGCCCTGGTAGGACGAAATCGCGATTCCCTGTACATCCTCTTGAATCGCGGCATTGACGACTTCCTCCACGGAGCGGTTATGACCTAAGTGGATAACCTCTGCCCCGCTTGCCTGGATAATCCGACGCATTATGTTGATCGACGCATCATGTCCGTCAAACAGACTCGAAGCCGTGACAAAACGAACATGGTGCTTTGGTTTATAAATTTCAACCGTGCTCATATTACTCCCCCTGTTCTCCCTTGTTTTTCAAACCCTATAACGCCTGCAAAAGTGAGTTCGATTTGATGATTGATGTATTCATCGAGTGTAAATCTCTTCTGAAGTGCCCAACGACGGAATCCCCACATCTGTCCCTGGACGAATACATTTTGAGCCAGCATATGGATCTGATCTTCATCAAGCTCAAGCTTTCCACTCTCGACACAGCCAATGATGAGATTTTCCACCATCCCCACCATTTCAAGTTCTTTACGCAGTACATATGGAAGGGCGTCCTTCGATAAGGATTTCGCCTCCTGATACATGACGAGGACTTCATCCTGCATACGATCCATCACTTTAAAATAATGAGCGATGCCAAGCCTTAAGCTCTCCAGTGTCCCTTTTCCGACATCCAGCTCCTCAAGCTCCAGCCGGACCTGCTCATAAATGCTGTCACATACTAAGTACAAGACATCTTCCTTTGTTCGAATATATTCATATAACGTTCCGATACTGAATCCGGCGGCCTTTGCGATCTCTCTAGTCGTGGTGCGATGAAACCCCTTTTGTTTAAATAGAGAGACGGCCCCACGAATCATCTGATCACGCCGCTTTTCTACTAAACGCTCATCCTTAACCGAAGCATGAACTTCCCTCTTCTTATTCAAAACAACCGACCGCCTTTACTATCCATTTCTCCCATTGACCCCATTCCAGACCAATCTGCCTCATCCCCCAACAAAGCAGAAGTTCTTCTATCTCTCTAACCATATATCTATACATACCGGGTCTGGCACCTTAAAGTCGCATGCAATGATACGAACCCCTTTACGCCACGAAGCGTAGTAGAACCTATCAGGTGCCTGACACGCTTCAGGACGACCAAGAGACCCTCTACAAAAATCCCATTACACCCAAAATCCCTACTTCGTCACCATCCGCGAAATAACCAATCTCTGAATCTCCTGCGTCCCCTCATAAATCTGCGTAATCTTCGCATCACGCATATAGCGCTCCACAGGATAATCCTTCGTATAACCATATCCACCAAAGATCTGAACCGCTTCCGTTGTCACTTTCATTGCTGTATCCCCTGCCATCAGCTTCGACATCGCCGATTCTTTTCCGTATGGAAGGCCTTCTGACTCAAGCCACGCAGCTTGATAGGTTAGTAGACGGGAAGCTTCGATGGACGTCGCCATGTCGGCAATTTTGAATGAAATTCCCTGATTCGCAGCAATCGGCTTCCCGAATTGCTCACGCTCTTTTGCATAATCAACAGACGCATCAAGGGCTCCTTGGGCAATCCCGACCGCTTGAGCAGCAATCCCGTTTCGTCCGCCATCAAGGGTCATCATGGCAATCTTGAATCCATCGCCTTCGTTCCCAAGCATGTTCTCCTTTGGTACCTTACAGTCTTCAAATACGATTTCAGTGGTTGGAGATGAACGAATCCCGAGCTTCTTCTCTTTCTTTCCTACAGAGAACCCTTCGAAATCTGCCTCAACGATGAACGCACTCGTTCCACGCTGGCGCTGGGAAGGATCTGTCAAAGCAAATACGATATACGTATCGGCGATTCCACCGTTTGTGATGAAAATTTTAGAGCCATTCAATACGTAATGGTCTCCTTCTAAACGGGCCGTCGTTTTCATACCGCCGGCATCGGATCCTGAACCTGGCTCAGTCAATCCGTAAGCCCCGATTTTTTCACCTTGTGCCATTGGGCGAAGGTACTTCTGCTTTTGCTCTTCTGTACCGAATTTATATACAGGCCATCCCGCTAACGATGTATGGGCTGAAAGAGTTACTCCCGTAGACGCACACACTCTTGAAAGCTCTTCAACGGCGATGCAGTATGCGAGGTAGTCACTCCCGATTCCACCGTACTCTTCCGGCCAAGGAATCCCCGTCAATCCAAGCTCAGCCATCTTCTTGAACAAGTCCATATCAAAGCGCTCTTCCTCATCACGCTCGGCAGCAGTAGGCGCCACCTCATTCCGCGCAAAATCACGCACCATCTTACGTATCATTTCATGCTCTTCCGATAATTTAAAATTCATCTCGATTCCTCCATATCTATGATCTACTACATACCGGGTCTGGCACCCTTACGATGCAAGCAAAGCAACAAACCCCTTTACGCCACGAAACATCACTATCAAGATCAGGTGCCTGACACGCTTCAGAATACGTGCACAAATACACTCTTCCAAGATCTCAAACCCATCCATCACTCTAAACCAATAAATTCTTCCCAATCACCATTCTCTGAATCTCACTCGTACCCTCATAAATCTCCGTCACCTTCGCATCACGGAACAGACGTTCAACCGGATATTCCTTCGTATAGCCATATCCTCCGTAAACCTGAATGGCTTCTGTTGAGACCTCCACAGCTGTTTTAGAAGCAAATAGCTTTGCCATGCTTGCTTCTTTTCCACAGGAAATGTTATTTGAACGAAGATTTGCCGCACGATACACAAGAAGCTTCGATCCTTCAACGGCCGTCGCCATATCTGCAAGCTTGAATCCGATCCCCTGTTGGGCTGCGATCGGCTTACCGAATTGTACGCGCTCTTTGGCATAAGCGGTGGAATAGTCGAAAGCCGCTTCAGCGATTCCCAACGCCTGCGCGGCGATTCCGATTCTACCGACATCCAGATTCGCCATGGCGATTTTGAAGCCTTCCCCTTCTTGACCCAGAAGGTTTTCAGCCGGTACTTTCATATCTTCAAACGTCAACTGAACCGTTCTCGAACCGTGGAGACCCATTTTATGTTCGTCTTTTCCAATCACAAGACCCGGTGTATCTTTCTCTACGATGAAGGCTGATACTCCCCGGCTCCCTTTTGACGTATCCGTTGCGGCAAAGACAATATACGTATCCGCTTCGCCACCATTTGTAATAAATACTTTTGATCCATTTAATACATAGTGATCGTCACGTTTATCGGCTTTCGTTTTCAGGCTTTTCGCATCCGATCCTGCACTTGGTTCCGTCAGGCAGAAAGCGCCTAAATATTCCCCGGTCGCAAGCTTGGGAAGGTACTTTTGTTTCTGGTCTTCGTTACCGAAATAAAGAATCGGATTTGTTCCTACTGAAGTATGCACAGACAGGATCACCCCGATGGTTGCGCTTACTTTTGACAGCTCATGTATGGCAATGATGTAGGATGTGAAATCCATTTCAGAGCCGCCATATTTCTCAGGGATCGTGATACCCATCAACCCGAGTTCCGCCATTTTATTCAATATCTCTCTCGGGAATTGCCCTTCTTCCATCTTCTCGATAAACGGCTGGATTTCCGTTTCGGCAAAATCCCGTACCATTTTTCTCATCATCTGTTGCTCTTCCGTGAATCGTAACTCCATGAATGGTTCCTCCCTGATGTTCGTCGTTGTTACTCGTATGAATAGAAACCGCGGCCTGTTTTTCTTCCTAACCAGCCGGCTTTCACATATTTTCTAAGTAGCGGGCATGGGCGGTATTTGTCATCACCGAAGCCTTCGAGCAGTGTTTCCATGATGTATAGGCATGTATCAAGTCCGATGAAATCTGCCAGAGTAAGAGGACCCATTGGATGATTCATACCCAGCTTCATCACTTCGTCAATCGCCTCTTTACTCGCGACCCCTTCATATAACGTGTAGATCGCTTCGTTGATCATAGGCATAAGGATACGATTTGAGACAAACCCTGGAAAGTCCTCTACTTCAACCGGTACTTTGTTAAGGGATTTCGTCATGTCTTCGATCACTTGATACACTTCATCCGTTGTCGCTAGGCCACGGATGATTTCAACCAACTTCATGACCGGTACCGGGTTCATAAAGTGCATTCCGATTACTTGCTGGGGACGCTTCGTCGCTGCAGCGATTTCTGTAATCGGTAGTGAAGAAGTGTTAGAAGCAAGGATCGTGTGCTCCGGAGTTATTTCATCCAGTTGAGCAAAGATTTTTGTTTTGATTTCCATGTTTTCAACCGCTGCCTCGATGACAAGGTCTACTTGCTTCGCGTCATGAATATCCGTTGAAGCCGTCAAACGGTTCACTGTAGCTGCTTTTTCTTCTTCTGACATTCTTCCTTTTTCAACGGAGCGCGTCAGATTCTTTGTAATTACGCCGATTCCCTTTTGTACAAATTCTGCTTTCAGATCGTTCAGGTAGACGTCGAATCCCGCCTGGGCACATACTTGAGCGATGCCTGACCCCATTTGTCCCGCCCCGATGATCATTACTTTTTTGATGTTCATTATTTTCTCCCCTTTGTTAAAGCTAGTTATCTAGTTGGTTTAGTTTGTAATTGAAGTTGTAGCTGATCATAGTTATGCGTACCAGGTACAAGTTAGCCGTTTTTTACCTGGTACAATCAACCAACTTTGTACCAGGTAAAAAACTCTCCAAACAGCCTACTGCTTCGCCACCTCAATCATAATCGCATCCCCTTGACCGCCTCCGCTGCAGATCGATGCAATTCCTACACCGCCTCCGCGACGTTTCAGTTCGTATGCCAGCGTCAGGATGATACGGGCTCCGCTTGCTCCGATCGGATGTCCAAGGGCGACTGCTCCACCGTTCACATTGACTTTTTCCGGGTCTAACCCGGCGATTTTCCCGCTTGTCAGGGCAACCGCTGCGAATGCTTCGTTAATTTCAAACAGGTCGATTTCTTCAAGTGATTTGCCTGTTTTCTTCAGAAGCTCATTGATGACGAGTCCCGGTGTTTGCGGGAAGTCCTTTGCTTCGACGGCAATCGCCGTGTGTCCTAGGATGGTAGCTAATGGCTGCTTCCCTTCTTTTATGGCTCGTTCTTCACTCATGAGCACCATGGCTGCCGCCCCGTCGTTGACCCCCGGTGCGTTCCCTGCTGTTATTGTTCCTTCTGATCCGAAGACTGGACCTAATTTAGCCAGAGCTTCGATGGACGTTTCTTTGCGTGGGGCTTCATCTTTACTGACTACTACTGGTTCCCCTCTACGCTGTGGTACTTCCACCGCGACGATTTCTTCCCCAAGAATGCCTGCATCTGTCGCTTTCAAAGCGCGTTCATGGCTTCTAAGTGCCCAACCGTCCTGCTCTTCTCTTGATAATTCAAACTCTTTCGCTGTTTCATTTCCGTACGTTCCCATGTGGACATTGTTGAAGCTGCACGTCAATCCGTCATGAACCATTAAGTCCTTCACTTGGGAATCCCCCATTTTGAAACCCCAGCGAGCTTTCGGAAGGATGTACGGTGCATTGGACATGGATTCCATCCCGCCCGCAACGATGACTTCACCGTCACCTGCACGGATGATTTGGTCACCCATTGTCACGCTTCGCATTCCTGAAGCACATACTTTGTTGATGGTTTCCGTTTTGACGTTCCACGGTAATCCGGCATGACGTGATGCTTGTCGGGAAGGGATCTGTCCCTGCCCCCCTTGTAAAACAGATCCGAGGATCACTTCCTCTACTTCTTCACCATTTATACCTGATCGTTTCAGGGCTTCCTTCACGGCAAAACCGCCCAGCTCTGAAGCTGTAAAACTGCTTAAGCTTCCACCAAATTTACCGAATGGCGTTCTTGCTCCATCTAAAATAACCGTTTTTCCCATCTCAATCGCTCTCCTTTATATCTGAATGATTCGATTCGACAAAAACAAATTGTATACGCTTTCAACTATTCCTAAAAAAATAGGACTTACTTTAAATTCGACTGAACGCTCGCTCAACCAGTCCTCATAAGAGAAGGGACAGTTTTTGTCCCTTTATATACCTTTATTGTACTTCATATTCGTTTAGAACGTAATGATTTTTTAGAAAGTTTTTATTTTTCTATTAAATTTATTATTGTAAAAAAATAATAGGAGTGAAACGCAGGTTGAGGCTTTTGTTTCACTCCTAGATGTTCAACTACTGAGAAGCGGACTTTTCATTATCAAACAGATAATATTCTTTTTACGAAGCAGCCGGCTGATCTTTTTGATCGCCACATACCGCTTTTTCAAGGATTTCTGCCACATCCTGAGTAGAGACGGTTTCTTCCACTTCCTTCGCTTTCGTTCCATCAGAAAGCATCGTTAGGCAGTATGGACAACCCGAGCTGATGACCGATGGGCTGACCTCAAGTGCCTGCTCTGTACGGGAAACGTTCACGCGGTGACCTGCGTCTTCTTCCATCCACATAAGTCCTCCACCTGCTCCACAGCACATACCTTTTTCACGGTTACGTTCCATTTCAACCAATTTCACGCCGGAGATTGATTTCAGGATTTCCCGTGGTGGATCGTATACTTCGTTGTAACGTCCCAGGTAACAGGAGTCATGGAAGGTGATCGTTTCATTCACTTCGTATTTCGGCTTCAGACGCCCTTCTTTTACCAGGTCATATAGAAGCTCTGTATGGTGATACACTTCCGCTTCCAATCCGAAGTCAGGATACTCATTTTTGAAAATGTTATAAGCATGCGGATCGATCGTAATAATTTTCTTGATTTCATTCTTTTCGAATTCGGCGATGTTTTGACCTGCAAGCTCCTGGAATAGGAATTCATTACCGAGTCGACGTGGTGTATCACCGGAATTCTTCTCTTTGTTTCCTAAGATCGCGAATTTCACGCCTGCTTCATTCAGCAGCTTGGCAAAGGATAACGCGATTTTTTGGCTGCGGTTATCGAATGAACCCATGGATCCAACCCAGAATAAGTATTCGAAGTCTTCTCCAGCTTTTTTCATTTCTTTAACCGTAGGGATATGAACGTCTTCTCTCGCTTCACGCCAGTTTTCACGTTCTTTACGGTTCAGACCCCAAGGATTCCCTTGGCGTTCGATATTTTGCATCGCGCGTTGTGCATCTGCGTCCATCTTTCCTTCAGTCAGGACCAGGTAACGGCGAAGGTCGATGATTTTATCTACGTGCTCGTTCATGACCGGACATTGGTCTTCACAGTTACGGCACGTCGTACATGCCCAGATTTCTTCTTCTGTGATGACGTCTCCGATCAGGCTTGGACTGTACGCAGCACCAGCAGCCGCTTCTTCCGCTGCTTGAGTGGCACTCGCCATCGCAAGTTGATTCCCTTTAGTCCCATTGAATGCAAAAGTCGGCACCCACGGTTTTTTCTGCGTAACAACCGCACCGTGATTCGTCAGATTGTCACGCAGTTTCACAATTAGATCCATTGGGGAAAGCATTTTCCCTGTTCCTGTAGCAGGACACATATTCGTACAACGACCACATTCCACGCACGCGTAGAAATCGATCATTTGATGTTGCGTGAACTCTTCAATTTTCCCTACCCCGAAGCTTTCGGCAGACTCATCTTCAAAGTCGATGGGCTTAAGCTTTCCAGGGTTGTCTAATCGATTAAAGTAGACATTCGCAGGACCTGCGATTAAATGAGCGTGCTTGGATTGTGGAACATATACAAGGAATGCCAGTAAGAATAATAAATGGATCCACCAGGCCACATAGAAGATGACGATGGAAGCCGTTTCTCCAATGGCTCCAAGTGCTCCTGCAATGAGTGACGCTACAGGCTCTGTCCAGGCAAGCTCTTCACCGTGCCAGATAAGGCCCATTCCGTTCCCTACAAGTACCGATAGCATTAATCCCCCGATGAATAGGAGAACCAATCCTGATTTAAATCCTCTTTTTAGACGAACCAGCTTCTCCACATAGCGGCGGTGGAAGGCCCAAACAACCGCTACCAGGATCATGAGTGTGACAATCTCCTGGAAGAACGTGAATCCTGGATATAATGGTCCCAGTGGTAAATGACTCCCTGGCGCCAGTCCTTTCCAGATGAAATCGATGGCTCCGAATTGGACTAATATGAAGCCGTAGAAGAACATGACGTGGATCGCTCCACTCTTCTTATCCTTCAAGAGCTTCTTCTGGCCGAAGACATTGACCACGATCTTCTGGAACCGTTCCTTGAATCGCTGGTCGAACTCCACTTTCTTTCCGAGCTTAATATATTCAATTCTCGTCTTTACTACATACACAAACAGACTAAGTGCGTAAACGGTCACAAGAATAAATGCAACCCAATTGAGAATGAGTAACCCATTCATTGAAAAACACTCCCCCTTCTTTGGTTTGACCCGAACTTCCCCTTTGTTCAAACTTTTACAAACCAAATTAATATTCTGAATAGTTCATATATCCATTATATTATGAATGAGCATTCAGTCAATGGTTTTTACCAAGAAAAATGAAAACCTTTACATGAATGGTCATTCATTCGTCGGGAATAACCAGGACTTTTTGTACCCCCCATAGGTTTCAATATGAATCATTTAAGGTAAAAGAAGAAAGAGTGCAAAGTAGGTAAGATTTAAGGACATACTAATGCTAATGCAGATGAGAGAGTGATTATATGTGGTGGTTCATCCTACTGTTAATAATAGTTGTTGTCATAGGCTTGTTAATGATCGACTTTAAGCTGGGTAGAAGTCATTTCATCCGGACACGGACAAGAAGAGATTATGAAAAACGAAACAGCGATATCGAATTATTTTCCAGAGGTCCGGAGCTGTTTGATCGAATGTTTAAAGAAATGAAGGAAGCCAAGTCTTCCATTCATGTTTTATTCTATATCGTCCAAGATGACCATTTTGCTTTACGATTTATGGATTTACTGAAGGATAAAGCAAAAGAAGGCGTAGAGGTCCGCTTGTTAATGGATCAGATCGGGAGTCATAATGTGCCTAAATCAAAAGTGAGGTTGCTACGTGACGCTGGTGTGGAAGTGGCTTTCTGTCAAAAAGTGCGTCTCCCCTTCCTGTTTTTCTCTTCCCAACAGCGGAATCACCGTAAGATCACGGTAATCGACGGCAAGTTTGGATATTTGGGCGGTTATAACGTCGGGAAGGAATATATTGATGAAAATGACAAACCCGAGCTGTCTCCTTGGAGGGATTATCATCTCCGTTTGGAGGGTGAAGGCGTTCACGATTTACAAACAGAATTTTGTATCGATTGGTTCAGGGCAGCGAAGAATGAACTTAAAGACGAAGTGAAATACTTTCCTCCAGCTGAAAGAGGAAGCATCACACATCAGATCTTCCCTACAGAAGGTGTGAATATCGAGGATTTCTTCAAGAAGTTCATTGATGAAGCACAAGATGAAATCATTATTGGGACTCCTTACTTCATCCCCACACCCATTTTAATGGATGCCCTTTGTCATGCATTGGAACGGGACGTTATCGTAAGGGTCATCATCCCAAATAATGCTGATCATATGTTAGTGAAGGAAGCTGCCTTCCCTTATTTGAGAATTCTGCTTTCTAAAGGGGCAAAGGTGTATCAATTCATGAACGGATTTTATCACGCTAAAGTAATGATTATAGACGATCATTTCTGTGATTTAGGTACGGCCAATTTTGATAAAAGAAGTTTCTTTATCAATCTTGAGATCAACAACCTTATTTTCGACAAAGAATTTATTCATACATTAAAAAATGAGATGGCAAAGGATATGGAAGCATCCGACATGCTGAGCGAAAACGATCTTGCAAATGTTTCCTTGCTCACTCGTATAAAGGAACGTGTCGCTTCATCCATTTCCATTTTACTTTAGGGGGGAAACCACATGAAAGTCCGATTGGGGTTTGTTGCTAATTCCCTCTCCTTATGGGACGCAAGCCCTGCCAAAACCATGACCTTCAAACGATATTCTGATCTTCCAAAAGAGGAACGAATGGATCGTTTGAAGGAAGTAACAAGATTAAACCTGGAACATACGAAACGCATACTGTATCTGTGCGCAGCTCACGAAATTGAACTGTACCGACTATCAAGCTCACTTGTTCCGTTAGCTACTCATCCGGAAGTAGAATGGGACTTCTATTCCCCATTTAAAGACGAATGGAAAGAGCTTGGGGATCTGATCAAGAAGTTTGGGATCAGGGCAAGTTTTCACCCCAATCAGTTCACTTTATTCACCAGCCCCAAGCAGCATGTCACTGACAACGCCGTAAAGGATATGGTTTATCATTATCGCATGCTTGAATATATGGGGATTGAGGATAGCTCTGTCATTAACATTCATATCGGTGGAAGCTATGGTGATAAGGAAGAAACACTTGTACGCTTTCATGAGAATTTGAAAAGCCTCCCGACTGATGTGAAAGAGATCATGACCCTGGAGAACGACGACAAAACCTATACGGTAGAAGAAACATTAGGTGTTTGTCAAAGAGAAAACATCCCCATGGTCCTTGATATCCACCATCACGAGGCCAACCTTAGTGAGAAGCCATTAGAAGATTATCTTGAAGCGATTTTTGCCACATGGGAAAAGAGAGATCTCGTTCCAAAAATACATATTTCCTCGCCAAAATCGGACAAAGCATTCCGCTCTCACGCTGATTTGGTGGATGCAGGCTTTGTAGAAGGATTTTTTAAAACACTCAAGACGTTCGATCAGGACGTTGATTTTATGATTGAAGCAAAGCATAAAGATCTGGCCATGTTGAAGCTGATAGAGGATCTCTCGACGATTCGGGGAGTGAAGCGGATTAGCGGCGGGGCGTTGGAATGGTAGAAGAAAAGATGAACACGCTGTTGTTCGTCTTTTTTTTGTCTATTCCGGGAACCGGTCTTTGGAAGCTATCGGTTCCTGGAATCGATTCCTATGTAGATTTCATTTAAAGACCGATTCAATCCAAGGCTGAATGGCTGTAAAGGCTTTAAACCCAAGGTAAATACCTACGATTCCTGCAATTCCGGCCAAGGCAGGCGGTGCAGGAATCGGAAGCTTGAATAGTGCAAAAATAAAACCAACCAGGAAACCGGTCACAATCGCTAAAATAACTGTTTTCATAACATCCTCCTGAACAATATGTCTACTATTATTATACGTCAAAGCTGGAGAAATATAAGAAAAAGGTCCACCCCGAGGGACGGACCTTTTTCATCTATCGTCATTACATTTTTTCCGGAGCGGCAACTCCGATTAATGCAAGAGCGTTTTGTAATGTGACTCGAACCACTTTTACAAGAGCCAGACGAGCCGTTGTAAGTTCACGGTTTTCTTCATCAAGAACCTTATTGGCATTGTAGAAGCTGTGAAAAGCTGATGCCAGGTCGTTAATGTAGTTTGCCACACGGTGAGGTGTACGTTTCTCCGCAGCATCGGCAACCATTTGTGGGAATTCACCTAATTTTTTCAGTAAATCCACTTCTTTTTCCGTACCGATCAGCTTTAAGTCGATCTTGTCTTCTGAAGCAAGTCCCTGTTCCTCTGCTTGACGAAGAATACTGCAAATACGCGCGTGGGCATATTGAGCATAGTACACTGGATTTTCATTAGATTGGGATACCGCTAAGTCCAAATCAAAGTCCATATGCGTATCGGCACTTCTCATGGCAAAGAAATAACGGACTGCATCCAGGCCGACCTCTTCTACAAGCTCACGTAAAGTGACTGCTTTACCTGTACGCTTACTCATCTTCATCTTCTCACCATTTTTATAAAGGTGAACAAGTTGAATCACTTCTACTTCTAATTTCTCACGGTCAAAACCAAGTGCTTCAATCGCCGCCTTCATACGAGGGATGTATCCGTGGTGGTCAGCACCCCAAATATTGATCAGCACATCGTGCCCGCGTTCGAATTTATCCTGGTGATAGGAAATATCCGGAGTCAAGTACGTGTACGTCCCATCATTCTTGATGAGAACACGGTCCTTGTCATCCCCAAGTTCAGTCGAACGGAACCAGGTCGCGCCGTCTTCTTCATAAACGTGACCATTGTCTTTTAATGTTTTTAACGCAGCATCAATTTTACCGTTTTCGTAGAGTGAAGTTTCAGAGTACCACACGTTGAATGGCACACGGAACATTTCCAGGTCCTTTTGAAGCTTCGCCATTTCGATCTTCAGTCCGTACTCACGGAAGAACTTGTAGCGCTCTTCGTCGCTTACTTCAGCGTATTTCGAACCGAATTCTTCCTCCAGTTTCTTCCCGATTCCGATGATGTCCGCACCGTGATATCCATCTTCAGGCATCGCTTTGTCTTCACCAAGAGCTTGGAAATAACGGGCCTCGACTGAAATCGCCAGGTTATGGATTTGGTTTCCTGCATCATTGATGTAGTATTCACGCGTTACTTTATAACCTGCTTTTTCAAGAACGTTACATAGGGAATCACCTACAGCCGCTCCACGGGCATGTCCAAGGTGAAGGTCACCTGTCGGGTTGGCAGATACAAACTCCACGTTCACTCTCTCGCCATTCCCAGCATTTGATTGACCATATTGCTGGTCTTGATCAAGAATCAATGGAATCAAGTCGGTCAAGTATTCATTGTTCATATAGAAGTTAATGAATCCAGGTCCTGCGATCTCCATTTTTTCAATTGAAGCCTTGGACTGGTCGAAGTTCGCCATAATGTCCTCTGCAATCATGCGCGGCGCTTTTTTCGCTACGCGTGCAAGCTGCATCGCCATATTGGTAGAGTAGTCACCGTGGGATTTTTCTTTCGGGATTTCTAAAATAACATCAGAAATCTGGTCCTCTGTTGCGAGTCCTGCTTTCAGAACTGCTGCTTTTATTTCGGATTTCAGGTTTTCTTGTACTTTTTCGACAATATTCATATCGCTATGCTTCCTCCTTATAGTGAATGGACATAACATAATCCCCTACTGGACTGTCTTGCATTTTTAACTCGTAAGAAAGGTTGAAATCCCCTTCAAGTATTGAGTCACTTTGTGTATGTGAAAGTTTCTTTGTTTTGGTTGTAAGTAAGAGAGTACCCATCTGGCTTTCATAAGAACCATTTTGTTCCTCCCGTTCGTTAAAGGCCATTCTCATTTTCACTGCACCGCTTCTGAGAATGAGAGCTTGTTGATCCGAGACTTTAACAATCGTATGGGTGGTTCCTTCCTCTTGCACCTCATCGTACTTCAGGAAAACGGCATCTCCTTTTTCATAGTATCGACCAAATGATACCAGTTCAAAAGAGTCACTTTCCTCTCCTATTGTGATTTTGGTTTTCAAGTGAACTTTGACAGGGGTGTAATCTGTTTTTGCCGTCAAACCACTCACATCCTTTTCTATATTAGGGTCCGATCAAGTGATAGGTCCGTCCCTCTTTTGGACGTCCCTTCCTTCTAACTAATTAAGTATAAGAAGTATTGTGGGAAATTGCAATGGAACACGATGAGTTTTCAATTTCGGGAGTGGATGTAAGCGGATTTATGGTAAAAGAAAAGCCCCTTCCGACAATCAGAAGAGGCTTTTGGGAGTTTATTTTACCCAACCAAGGAGCATTTCGCGAATCAGCTTACTTGCTGTATTGGCTGTTTGCTCTGATGGATCATAGATCGGGGCAACTTCTACAAGGTCTGCTCCTACTACATTTACGTCAGAGTGAGCAATCGCATGGATCGATGCCAGTAATTCTTTAGACGTAATCCCACCGCAATCCACGGTCCCTGTGCCAGGAGCGTGGGCAGGGTCTAATACATCGATATCAATTGTCACGTACACAGGACGTCCTGCAAGCTGTGGAAGAATTTGCTTCAACGGCTCAAGTACTTCAAATTTCGAGATATGCATACCGTTTTCTTTCGCCCATTGGAATTCCTCTTTCATCCCGGAACGGATTCCGAATGAATAGACATTCTTCGGTCCGATATGCTCAGCGATCTTGCGGATCGGAGTGGAGTGGGATAATGGCTCTCCTTCATACTCTTCACGAAGATCTGTGTGAGCGTCCATATGAATGATCGCAAGGTCCGGATATTTCTTAGCGACTGCTTTCATGACCGGCCATGATACCAAGTGCTCCCCACCCATTCCGAATGGGATTTTTCCGTCTCCAAGAAGACCGTCGATATAATCTTCAATCATATCGATGCTTCGCTGAGGGTTACCGAATGGCAATGGAATATCCCCGGCATCAAAGAATTTCACTTCTTCGAGCTCGCGGTCAAGATACGCACTGTACTCTTCCAAACCGATCGAAACTTCACGAATACGAGCCGGGCCAAAACGGGAACCGGGACGGTAACTTACCGTCCAATCCATCGGCATACCGTAAAGAACTACCTGGCTGTCTTCATAAGAAGGATGACTCTTAATAAACACATTACCTGAATAAGCCTCATCAAAACGCATACTCTTCAACCTCTCTTTTTTAGAGGGACGGACCTTCAGGAGGTGCTTCAGCACCTCCTGAAGGTCCGTCCCTACCTCAATTTAAACTATTTCACTGAATTTTGAGGTCCGTCCCTCAAATTTTCTTTATTTCGTCAGGTCTTTAACGAATTTAGGAAGGGCGAATGCTGCTTTGTGCAGTTCCGGTGTGTAGTATTTTGTTTCGATATCATGGAAACGGTCTTCCGGCACTTCGATTGGATCGTGCTTTTTCGAACCGATCGTGAATGCCCATAGTCCGCTTGGGTATGTCGGGATATTAGCTGTATACAGACGGGTAATCGGGAAGATTTCCTTTACATCGCTTTGTACCTGGCGAATAAGATCCGCTTTGAACCAAGGATTATCACATTGAGCGACAAAGATTCCGTCTTCTTTCAGTGCTTTCGAAATTCCTGCATAGAAACCTTTTGTGAATAGGTTTACAGCTGGACCGACCGGCTCAGTGGAGTCAACCATGATCACGTCATATTCATTTTCACTTTTCGCGATGTGCATGAAGCCATCGTCCACTTGTACGTCAACGCGCTCGTTTTCCAATTCTCCAGCAATCTCCGGAAGATACTTCTTAGAGTACTCGATCACTTTTCCGTCGATTTCAACAAGTACCGCTTTCTTCACGCTTGGATGCTTTAACACTTCACGGATTACGCCACCGTCTCCGCCACCAACAACTAATACTTTCTCAGGGTTTGGGTGTGTGAATAAAGGTACGTGAGCTACCATTTCGTGATAAACGAACTCGTCTTTATGACTTGTCATCACCATTCCATCAAGGAATAGCATGTTACCCCACTCTTCTGTCTCTGCCATTTCAAGATATTGAAAATCCGTTTGCTCTGTATGTAAAGTCTTCTTGATTTTCATCGTGATTCCGAAGTTTTCTGTTTGTTTTTCTGTGTACCAAAGTCCGCTCATTGTTTCAACTTCCCTTCTGTTTTTTATCGATTTTTCGCTATTTCCGTTCTTCGTTGTAAAAATCATATACCACTAGTTTGAGTTTTCACACGTTCATCTCAGGACAAAATAGATCACTCAATTAAGCGAAAGCCTTTAATGACGGGCTTTACTCCTATTTATTAAAACGTCCGCAACAGACGTCATTTTTATCCTTCCCTATCATGATAAATACAAACATGAGAAAAAGTATAGTGGAATCTAGCAAAATTTCAAGTGAAATTTTTTCTAAATCTTTGACGTTTAAAAACTCGCAAAACTTTTCATACTGATACTATACGCTAAACATAATATAGGATGTTTACTATTGTCCAATATACTAAGGTCCGTCCCTAAACACACGGACCTCGGGAGGAGAAGGTGGGGAGAGGCATGGAACTGATAGCACGAATGGAGAGAACAAAAAAGTATGCCAGAGTGGCAGTCGTTGCAGGTTTATTGGGGGCGGTTTTGATTCTTGCCGGTCTGATCGGAGTTTTAACCTATGCTAAAATCCAGGGGCCACCTCCACTTGCTGTGCCACAATCCACTTTGCTCTACGGTGAGGACGGTTCGGTTATAGGGGAAACGAATACAGGAGAGAAACGATATTGGGTGAGCCTGAAAGAAATCTCCCCTGCGCTCATCGAAGGCACCATCTCCATCGAAGACAAAAGCTTCTATCAGCACTATGGCTTCGATATCAAACGAATGGCTGGGGCAGCACTTGCCGATTTGAAAGCCATGGCCAAGGTACAAGGAGCCAGTACCATTTCCCAGCAGTATGCTCGTAATCTATTTTTATCACATGACAAGACATGGAAAAGAAAGATTTCAGAAGCCCTCTATACGATTCGGATCGAAATGAACTATTCGAAGAAAGAAATTCTGGAAGGCTATTTAAATACCATCTATTATGGACACGGAGCCTACGGGGTCCAGGCAGCAAGTCAATACTATTTCGGCAAGGATGCCAATCAATTGACCGTTGCGGAAGCCGCTATGCTTGCAGGTATCCCGAAAGCACCGACATACTATTCACCCGTCGCGAACATGGAGAATGCCAAGAAGCGCCAGGAGCTGATCCTCCAGTCCATGACCGAGGACGGCTTCATTACAAAAGAACAACAGGTCGTTTCAAAGGCAGCTCCGATTACCATAACAGGCGAGCACGCACACCATAAGGCAGAAACGGCTCCGTATTTTCAAGATGTTGTGAAAAGCATTCTCCGCTCTGACTTAGGCATCGAAGATCGAACCGTTGAAATGGGCGGACTGAAGGTATACACAACCCTCATTCCTGACCATCAAAAAGTCGCAGAAAAAGTCGTGAAGGAACAAATCCCCGATGAGTCTGATATTCAGCTAGGCTTTGTATCGATGAACCCAAAGAATGGTCATGTAACATCGCTTGTCGGCGGAAGAAGCTATGAGGAAAGCCCGTTTAATCGCGCGGTTCAGGCCATTCGTCAACCGGGATCAACGATTAAACCGCTCCTGTACTATTCTGCCCTGGAGCAAGGTTTCACACCGTCAACGACGATGAAAAGTGAATTAACATCATTCACTTTTGATGATGGCAAAGCAAAATACACACCTCACAACTACAACAATAAATATGCAGGGGATGATATCACCCTTGCTCAGGCCATTGCCCTTTCCGATAATGTGTACGCAGTGAAAACCCACCTTTTCATTGGTCAGGATACCTTAACGAAAACAGCACAGGATACATTCGGATTAACGACAAAGGTAAAAAAGTATCCTTCCTCTGCACTGGGTACATCAGGGGCAAGAGTGATCGACATGGTCAACGCCTACAATATCTTTGCAAACGGCGGCTATAAGGTGAAACCGGTATTCATTACGCGTGTGGAAGACTGGTCCGGTAACGTCATTTACGAAAATAAATCTGAAAAAGAACAAGTTTTGGACCCTGATCAAGCGTATGTCATGACACATATGCTGAGTGGAATATTTGATCCAAAGCTCAACGATTACTCAACGGTGACGGGGATCCAGATCCGGAAAGACGCCACCCGTCCCTATGCCGGAAAATCAGGTACCACCAATACAGATAACTGGATGATCGGCTACTCACCTCAGCTCACCGCAGGGGTGTGGACCGGATATGACAAAGAAAAAGAAATCTCCCTGGTCGACGATAAATATTTAGCCAAGAAACTCTGGGTGAATTTCATGGAGGAAGCCCTGAAGGATGAACCCGTCAAAAACTTCAAACCGACGAAGGGCGTCGTCGGCGTAGCCGTGAATCCTCATAACGGGAAACTGGCCACAGAGGACTGTCCCGTGCAGCGCTTCACGTACTTTGTAAAAGGAACCGAACCAACCGAGTACTGTCATGAACACCTGGGTGAAAATGAAGCACCGAAAGAAAAGACACCAGTGAAAAAAGAAGAAAAGCCTTGGTATGAAAAGGTGAAGGATTGGATTTTTTAACAGAAAAGCGGAAGGGCTTTGCCCAGAGACGACAAGCATAAGGCGAACCTGCTGAGAAGGCGGGTTTTTGCCTTTTTGGCAGGTTTGACTTATGACCTCGAGCCTCAAAGCCCTGGAGCTGGACATTTCGAAAAGCGGAAGCGGCTTGTTCAGGCCCGACAAGCATAAGGCGAGAACGCCGGAAAGGCGCTCTTTGCCTTTTTGGCGTTCTTGACTTATGACCTCGAGGGACTAGCCGCTGGAGCTGGACATTTCGAAAAGCGGAGGCGGCTTGTTCAGGCCAACAAGTGTGGTGTTCACATTTTAGCGCAACAAAGTTCAAAAGTGGCACGAGTTTGCCGGAAAGTGGCACAAGTTCATTAGAAAGTCCCCCAACAAATCCAATTCACACCCTCAAATCACTCTAATCTCTATAAAAAAACGAAAAACCACGGGTTTGTGCGAACCCGTGGTTTTTCATGTCCTAGTTTATGTGCAAACTGTGATTTAAGTGTACTTTTTTTCAAGCATAAGGGCAAGATGTGAACGACATATTCAAAAAAATGTCATAGTTTGTTCACAAAAGAAGTTTTTTCTATCTTTTTAAACTTTTAACGCTTCCTTTAATTCGTCTTTTGAGCGTTCCCACATACCCTCATCATGTTTCTTCAGGAAGTCCGTGAGAATCCCTTTCGACTTGTCGTCCAGATGTTCAAGGACGATTTTACGTTTAATCGATTTATCCATATTATTCACATGCTCCGGCATGGACTTGTATCCTCTGCGCTTTTCACGGTTCACGACCATTTCACAAGCCGTCACGCCTGCATAGTACGGTCCATTTTCCATACGGTCAATGGTTACCCAGATTAACCAGTACGGCTTACCGCCTGCTGAATCATCCCGATTATTCGTGAATTTAATCCCTTTTTCAATCGGGCTCCTCGCATGCATCGCTCCGATTTCAATCGTCGCTTCCCCTTCTTCGACATCAATCATCACTGGGGAAACATTATCAAGACTTAATGAGCCTACACCATAGCCACCGTGGCCGTCAGTAGGATCACTTTTGATGATATTGAACCCGATGTTCTTTTTCTTTTCCATGTATCTTCACTCCTTCAAAGTTGACATTCTAGCTAAAGACTGAAAAAACAGTTGTAAAAATGGCACTGAAAGCCTGGTTGGTTGCTGTCATCCCACCTTGTAACAGCGGCCAGATCGTATACTCATCAAGGGGTGTGATCACGATGATCAGAAATAACACGACTCCATACTGCTCATACTGAGTCATTTTTGCCCTGATATGATTCGGCGATAAATCCTCTATGATCCGGTACCCATCCAGGGGAGGGAACGGCAGCAGATTAAACACAAATAACAACACATTCAGATACACGATCATCTGCAGGAGATCGATGACAAAGGGAGGAACCCCGACTCCACCAGTCACTCCCACAAAAAAATAAAAAAATCCGAAAGCAATGAATGCAAGTAAGAAATTACTCAGCGGGCCTGCCACTGAAACTAATACCCCTGCCAAACGGGGATTTTTAAATCGGGATCTCATGACCGGCACAGGACGCGCCCAGCCAAACCCCGCAATTAAAATCAAAATGGTTCCCAGGGGATCCAGATGTTGAATCGGATTTAACGTGAGCCTTCCCTGATCCTTCGCTGTCGTGTCACCAAATTTGTACGCCACAAATGCATGGGCAAACTCATGAACCGTAAAGGCCATGACCAGGGCAATCACCACAAACGGAAGCTCTTCCAAGCGAAAGACGGAAATGGACTCAAAAAGAGAGCTAAATGTATCCAAAGTATGTACTCCTTTAAAAAATGATTTACTTTCTTATTCAATAGTATACAGAAAAATTCCTGCCTTCATGACCACTCTAAGGAACAATTCCAATTCCACACCATAAGAAGCTTGCTCTTACAACCCCTACCATTTACATTTAAAAGGGGGTTAAAACGAACATGCCTACCACAGATTGTACCAAATCCAAATGCAAGGAGCGAACCATAATGCCTTATATCACCGTAAAAATGCTAGAAGGCCGTTCAGAAGAACAGAAACGCGCCCTCGTCGAAAAAGTAACCGAAGCCGTAAGTGAAACAACCGGAGCACCTGAAGAAAAAATCGTTGTCTTCATTGAAGAAATGACGAAAGGTCACTATGCAGTCGGCGGTAAGAGACTCAGTGATCAATAAGAATTAAAGACAATAAGCCTGCCATCAGACCGATCGCAGGCTTCAATCGTTTTCTATACGAAGGAGCGCTCATATGAAATTCTTCAAAACTATGTCCCCTAAAGAAAAGTCCAACTGGAACAAAAGTGCCGTAGTGGGATTCTATACATATATGGGGTTACTCGCCGTTAACTATATGTCTTCATTGATAATAGGCAGGGACCTCTTTTCCTCCGCCTTCATCTTCTTTACCGGACTTGTCATCACACTTGGCTATGAAGCCTCCTTAAACGTAAAAAAGGGGTAAATTCTCACTTTGATGAATACGATATACCAAACCCATATGGAAAGGAGGAAGTGAAATGGACATGAATACCGGTGATGTACTCTTCCAATTGTTCATGATGGCTTTCCTTGCAGCCATTGTGGTGGTTGCTTTCATGGTGGCAAAAGGGGTTCGAAATCGAAGGATCCAGCAGCGGAAATATGATAAACAAATTGAAGAAAAGCTTGATCAGATTATAGAAAAAATGGATCAAACACCTAAATAAAGTGAGGAAAATCGTTACGCTCTTGAGTGACGATTTTTTTGTTCATTTAAAAAGGGATCACCCATTTCGAGTGATCCCCGTCATTCATATGAAACGTCCTTTATTGGACGATTTTTTTCAATTTTAATCCTTCGATGTATGCGAAGGCTTCGTCGATTTCTTCTTCTGTATATTTCTGTTTGCTCTTAAGTGTGAATACTTTCTCCACGACTTCATCTTTTGGAAGGTTATCAAAATATAAGACTGTCGAAACAAGTTCAAGAAAGCGTGCTGATTGAACGTTCATATCCGTCAGGCAATCTTCTAAACAGGGCATCTCTTTCTCATAGATCTGCAGGAAGTCTTCCCCTTCTTTAGTGACGGTGTACCGGTATTGATAATATCCACCCTTTTTCTCCTTCACCTCGGAGATGAATCCCATATTGCAGAGCTCTTCCACCCTTAGCGTAAGCTCTTCCGAGTATGGTCCATAAAAATGGAACTGAAATTTTTCCTGAAACGGGAATTCAAGCTTCTTCGCGATGAAGATCATCTTCTGAAGCTTTTTTCTTCCCACCACTTCACCTGAGGCTAAGAAGGCACTCATTAGTTTTGCATGATCTTTCAACAATGTACGTCATCTCCTACTCCTAGTATTGCGTTTTTCAGATCCTCATTGTGTCGTGTCGTTTATGTTAATTCTAGAATCGTACGTATTTGTCTCTTAATATTTTTCTTCGTTGATTCGTCATATAGTAAATCCACTGGATAATATAGTTTATGATCGGTTCGGCGTTTTCCGGAAATAGAATCGACGATATCCGACTGCCTCGATAACTCGCGCAGTTCATCATTTCTCATTAACAGATGAATCGGAAGCCGTTCTTCTTCCTCCCCAGGTCTGTAGAAATCGTATGGAAGGTCTGAAGATGAGTCCACCACTAAATAATAGTCAGGGTCGATCCCCGCTTTTTTAAACAGAACTTCAAGCTCACTGTGCTTCTTATATTCCTTTGCCGGATCAAATTCCACGTACTTAAATAAATTACGGTTCATGAACCGCTCGCATAAGTCCCGTAAAATCGGATCCTCTTCTTCCTGCCAAATTTGAAAATAATACATAATGACCGCTTCATCCAGCTTCAAATAATCCTGAAGTGAAACCTCTTCTTCAAACAGGGAGTAAAAATGGATCGGGCTTTGCTTAAAAGAGTAATACTCTTCATGAAGCTCCTTCGCCCTATGTAGGATCTTCGTTAAAATCACTTCAGCACTCCGTGTGACCGGATGGAAATATACCTGCCAATACATCTGATAGCGGCTCATAATATAGTCTTCCACTGCATGCATACCGCTTTGTTTGATCACCACCTGGTCCTCACGTGGTCTCATCACACGAAGAATTCGCTCCATATCGAAATGACCGTAGCTTACTCCTGTAAAATAGGCATCACGCTGCAAATAATCCATTCGGTCCGCATCGATCTGACTAGAAATCAGGCTGACAACCAGCTTGTTCTTATACGTCTTCGCAATCACTTCCGCTACATGCTTCGGGAAATCAGGTCCCACTTTCGTCAGAACCTCATTCACCTCTGTATCCCCTAAGATGATGGCTTGGGTGAAGTGCTCGTGATCCAGGTGAAACACTTTTTCAAAGGAGTGGGAAAACGGTCCATGCCCAAGATCGTGCAATAACGCAGCGCAAAGGGACAATAATCGCTCATCCTGATTCCACTCCGGTCTGCCTGCGAAGACATCATCGACGATTCGGCGGATAATTTCATACACGCCAAGAGAATGATTGAACCGGCTATGCTCTGCACCATGAAAGGTCAGGTAAGTGGTTCCCAGCTGCCTGATCCTGCGAAGTCGTTGAAACTCTTTCGTTCCAATCAAATCCCAAATCACGCGATCCCTTACATGAACATACCGATGAACAGGGTCTTTAAATACTTTTTCTTCATGTAATTTCTGCTTGGCATACTCCATCTTCTACCCTCTTCCTAAACTAGCATATTTATATTATAGCTACTTTCATACTGGTATTCATCTCGAATTTTGTCGAAAAAAATAGGTATTTGGCTTCTGAATGATCCATGCCAAGCGTTCCATTTCCTTCAAAAAAATTTCAGCTTTTAAACACGCTTGACAAAAACCTGCGCTTTCCCTACTTATTCTCTACCCTCTAACTAGTTTCCTTTTCCAATAAGAGCCAAACCTATATTTTTTATTCAACAGAAAAGAAAAAACTCCCTCACTGGAAGTTTTCCTTTATTTCTTTATTTTCTTGATTACTTTTTCCATGAGTTCTTCTTCAGTCAACGCCGCTACAGGACGATTATTCACGAAAGCGAATGTCTTCTTGCGCCCTGGACCACAATAGGATTGACACGCAATATCGATCGGTGCATCCGGGTCAATTTCTTTTAATTTGGGAATCAAGGTCTTTAGGTTAACGGCCTGACAATCATCGCAAACACGAAATTCGTTTGCCATTTGTCAACAACCCTTTCTATCTATTTAAATGATTTTTATTCGTCGTAAACATCGATTTATAGAATACAGTTTTCTGCAATGTTTTGCAAGAGAACATCGTTTCCAGCTTGTGGGAACCCCCACTTATACAACGAAACTAGCAGACAAAAAATAAATTTAACATATTCGTATAAAAACCTACAAAACTGTCCATCCTTTAACCAACGAATCATTTAAGAAAACTATGGGAGTTGAGATGAAATGATGATGAAAACAAGACAGGATGCCTGGACGGAAGAAAATGATCTATTATTAGCCGAAACGGTCCTACGTCATGTACGGGAAGGCAGCACACAATTAAATGCCTTTGAAGAAGTCGGGGACAAACTGAACCGCACATCTGCCGCATGTGGATTCCGCTGGAACGCAGTGGTGCGTCACCAATACGAGAAAGCTCTTCAACTAGCAAAAAAACAACGCAAACAGCGCCACCGCATCCTCGGGAAAGACCAGGGCGGCAAGAAAAAGCTTTTGTACCAGCCACCAACGCCTTCATTCGAAGATTTAGATGCTATGTCTCTATCAATGTCTGAAGCCGAAGAAGAAATGGAATTTGCTGAGTACGAGAACTATGTGCCAGAAACGGAGCAGCTGGGGAAAGAAGCCGAAGAAGCCCCGAAATTCGAAATGGAAGCAAGCGAGGAACAAGTCTACGTCACACATCAGGCGCCTGCCGCTAACCATGTGGTAAAGCCTTCAGGATTAAAAGGTGAAGTGACACTCGAAAAAGTCATTGCCTTCCTGCAAAACCTTGCTCAAACCAACATGAATTCCGACTATGTAAAAATAGAGAATCAGAGATTAAAGCAGGAAATCGCTGAAATCAGAAAAGAAAACAGCGAGCTTGAAAAGAAAGTCAAAGCTCTTGAAAACAATTCCGTCACCATGCAGGAAGACTACGAAACACTTATGCAAATCATGAACCGTGCCAGAAAGCTTGTCCTATTCGATGAAGACGATGCCAAAGCGCCACGTTTCAAAATGGATCGGAACGGAAACTTAGAAAAAGTAGCCGAATAATGCTAGTTCCCAACCAGTGCGCCTGTGTGCGTGCTGGTTTTTTGGTTGGGTTGTGACAGTATGGTGCCTTGTGGATGGTGTAGAGGTATGGGTTGTAGGAAGGTTTTGGAGCATAAGGGGTTGTGAAGAGCTTGTAAATGTGTGAACAAGCCTTTTTCTACAAAACTAAAAGAATGCAAAAGATGTATTTTATGTGAAAATACAGTTATTTCAAGACCTTTTCAGATGAAAATAAGGCTAACAGGCTAAAAATTGACCTCACGATAGGAATTGGTACTTCGAAAGTAGTAGAGAGGAGTCGTAATTGCGTCTAAATTAGATTTTTTTGCGTCTTTTTTTTGATTTATGCGTCATTTTTTCATTTTTTTGCGTCAAAATCAGAGGTTATTGCGTCTTTTTTTTATTTTATGCGTCTTTTACCATTGTCAACCAATTCTTACACCACCAAAAAAGCCAGACCCCAAATCAATCGAAGTCCAGCTTATCTATCTTTCTATCCTAAAAACTTCTCATTCCGATCAACGACTCTCTGATAATACATTTCATACATTCCATACTCTTCCCCTTGAAGGGCACTGCTGTAAAACTCACCGCTGAACCCTTTCAACGATTGCAGAAAGCGGAGCATCACGTCCTGTATCGATAACTCGACTCCAAGCAGCTCCGATAAAGAAGCCATCACTTCGGGATCAATAACAGGAAACGTAAACTTCGTCGTTCCATCCTTCAACCCGGTCTCATAAAAACGCTGAATCAGCTTCGCTCGTTCAGCACCACTTCCATTGACGCAGAGGTACACCTGAACAGCTACCCCATTTCGAATTCTGCGCTGAGAAATACCCGCAAATTTCTGATCATGTATGCTCAAATCGTAACTTCCGGGACAGTAGGATTGCGTGATTTCCTTCGCCTCGATCTTCACATCAAAGTCCTTGAACATATCCTCAACAAGCAACCACATGGCATCGTAGCCACGGTTAATATCGATCCCTTTTTCAGAATCGGGGAAAACCAGTGATAGATTCAAAACTCCTTCATCCAATACAACGGCAAGGCCCCCGGAGTTTCGTACAATATATTGATAGCCTTCTTCTTCCAACACCTTCAAGGCATCCGAAAGAAACGGCAGCTTTGTATCCTGAATGCCCAGTACGACCGTTTGATGGTGCACCCATGAGCGTGCCGTCGGGTCAGACTGAGCTGCTCCAATCGCCGTGCACAACGTATCATCCATGGCAAACGACTGCAGGGCCCCGAACATCGGTCCCAAGCTCGATTGATCAATCACTCTCCATCTGTCTTGACGAAGCAGTGCATATGCTTTTTCCTTATCCATAACGCTTCTCCTTCACTCACAACATGCGAGCTCATTATATCATATAATGACGGGGTTGCTAAAAAAGGGTTGGACAATCCATGGGGCTCACATTTCGTTTGAGATTGGTTTCCTGTTAAAAACTACGGTTATCTTGACAGATGAATATTCCGGTTTATTTGCCTGTTAAAAAAAGAGGGATATTTAACAGGCAAACGTAATTCTCTCCAGATCACTGGTGCCAGCCACCAATTCAGCACACACAAACGAAAAAAAAGCCGAACCCCAAAAGGATCCGGCTTTATATACAACATCTATTAAATTACAGCGCCTGAGCAGCCGTAATCAACGCAAGCTTATACACATCTTCTTCATTACAGCCGCGTGAAAGATCGTTTACAGGTGCGTTCAGTCCTTGAAGGATCGGGCCTACTGCTTCGAAGTTTCCTAGGCGTTGGGCAATTTTGTATCCGATGTTTCCTGCTTCAAGGCTCGGGAATACGAATACGTTCGCATTACCTTGGATGTCGGCACCCGGTGCTTTTTTCTCTGCAACAGATGGAACGAATGCTGCGTCGAATTGGAATTCACCATCAATTGTCAGTTCCGGTGCTTTTTCTTTTGCGACGGAAACGGCTTCAACCACTTTTTCCGTTTCCGGTGATTTAGCCGAACCTTTTGTAGAGAAGCTTAGCATTGCAACACGAGGATCGATGTCAAACATTTCAGCTGTTTTCGCACTTTCGATTGCGATTTCAGCAAGATCCTGGCTGTCAGGTGAAATGTTGATCGCACAGTCAGCGAATACATACTTCTCTTCTTCACGTACCATGATGAAGACACCGGACGTTTTGCGGACGCCTTCTTTTGTTTTGATGATTTGAAGAGCCGGGCGAACCGTATCAGCTGTCGAGTGAGCTGCTCCACTTACAAGACCGTGAGCTTTACCCGTGTATACAAGCATCGTTCCGAAATAGTTTCCGTCTAATAGGATTCTTTTCGCATCTTCTTCTGAGGCTTTTCCTTTACGGCGCTCTACGAATGCCTTCACAAGCTCGTCCATTCCAGGGAATGATGCCGGGTCTACAACGTCACAACCGTCAAGCTTCACACCAAGCTGGTCGGCTTTTGCATTGACTTCATCCACGTTTCCGACTACGATCGGCGTCAAGATGCCGTCGCCAGCTAAACGGGAGGCTGCTGTTAGAATACGTTCGTCTGTACCTTCAGGGAAAACGATTTTTAACTCTTTGCCTTTTACTTTATCTGTTAATGTTGTAAATAAGTTGCTCAATAGAGGGACCTCCTTGATTTATACATATCCAATCTTAGAATACTCTTCTCATATAGGAATTCAAGGAAAAGGGGAAATGTTATCGGTTTCACAGAAAAAGTCTTTGTTTTCTAATAATTCCTATTTCCTTTTACCCTTTTCTCTACACCCCTAAGCCTATGTCATAATCTACTAGGATAGTGTGTTCCACATATCCCTTGCCTATCCACTATTTGTGCCATTTTAACGACATTGGGTTTTGTATTCTTACTCCAGGGCCAAACTATGATATAGTAAAGTTGGAAAAAGTACTTTAAGGAGTGATTACATTGGCAGAACCGGCACAAACGTTAGATGGTTGGTATTCCCTGCATGATTTTCGCGCGATGGATTGGACGTCCTGGAAGATGCTTCCGAGTGAAGAAAGATCCTCGGCGATTTCTGAATTCCACCGTTTCTTAGATAAGTTAAACAGCACGCAGGATGCGAAGGAAGGCAGTCACGCTCTTTACACGATCGTTGGTCAAAAAGCAGACTTCATGCTGATGATCCTTCGTCCTACGATGGAAGAATTAAATGAGCTGGAAAATGAATTCAACAAGCTGAAGATCGCTGAATTCACAATCCCGACATACTCTTATGTTTCTGTAGTGGAACTTGGCAACTACATGCCTTCAGAGGGCGATCCTTATGATAATCCATATGTACAGGAGCGCATCTACCCGATCCTCCCGAAAGCGAATCATATCTGCTTCTATCCGATGGACAAGCGTCGCCAGGGTAATGATAACTGGTACATGCTGCCGATGGAAGAGCGTCGCGATATGATGAGAAGTCATGGAATGATCGGCCGCCAATACGCAGGAAAAGTCAAACAGATCATCACGGGCTCTGTTGGTTTTGATGATTACGAGTGGGGTGTGACCCTATTTGCTGACGACGTCCTTCAATTCAAAAAGCTTGTATACGAAATGCGTTTTGATGAAGTAAGTGCACGCTACGGCGAATTCGGTACTTTCTATGTAGGTAATCTATTAAAAGAAGAAGCAATCGCGAAATTCCTTCACGTAAACTAAATACAATGATAAACGACAAGCCCCCTTGGCTTGTCGTTTATTCATGAAAAAGTTCGTCTTCCTCATTCAAAAAACAAACGAATATATTTTTCTCCCCCTACATAGACATGAAATAGTGAGATATATAGCATCTTCTAAAGTGAGGTGGCTGTTATTCCTTATCACGAGAAGGACGTGAAACTTCTTGAAGTCCCGTTGTTTCTATCAGCCTGCTCAAAGAGATTGTCCGAAAGTATTTTAACTTTATTAAAAGGAGGTATTCGGTTTGGCTAATCAACAATCAAACCCGTATATGCAAGGGTATAATCCATATGGTCAATATTACGGAGGAGGGCAGGTTCAGGGTCAACAATATTATCCCCAACAGCAAGGTGGTGGAGGTTTCCAAGTACCTCCACCGACGAATGCTCCAGCCCCTACTCAAAATATTCAGGGGATGCTGCCGATTGAAGAATCATATATCGAGAATATTCTTCGCTTGAACAAAGGAAAAGTAGCGACTGTTTACACTACGTTTGAAAACAATACAGAATGGAATGCAAAAATCTTCAAAGGAATCATAGAAGCCGCGGGCCGGGATCACCTTATCCTGAGTGATCCACAAACGGGGACCAGGTACCTCATCCCGATGATTTACTTAGACTACATTACATTTGATGAAGAAATTGAATATGAATATCCGTATGGAGCTGGAGGCTCTATGCAAAGTTATTCCCAGCGATAAAAAAATACCCTGACAGGAGAATACTTTCCTGTCAGGGTATTTTACTTTTTTTATAACGTTTTCGCTGCAAAGACAATCAAAAGCACCCATGCTGCCAAGAAACTGACTCCGCCCAGAGGTGTGATCGCTCCAAGCACCTTGATTCCGGATAGGCTCAGTACATAAAGGCTTCCTGAGAATAAAATCGTTCCGATCAGCATCAGCCAGCCGGACCAGGACAGTAATGAGGTTGGTGTCACAGTCCCCATCAGTACCCCTACAATGATGATTCCGATGGCGTGAAACATCTGATAGAGAACTCCGGTATTCCAAATATCAATATACTTCTGTGAGATTTTCCCTTCCAATGCGTGGGCACCGAAAGCTCCTAAAGCGACTGATAAAAAGGCGTTGATAGCCCCAATAATGATAAATGTTTTCATGATGGACCTCCTGTTCTTTCTTTCACTTAGTGATTAAAAGTCGAATAATGAATTTCCATTCGCACCATCATCCGTTTCCAGAGGTTCTTCTTTCTGGATGGTGACAGGCTTCTGACTCGGTTGTGATTCCTGTAAATATGGCATCGCTTGTTGAGGTTGAAACGAAGGTGCTGCAGTGGCCCCCCCGTGGTTTTCCTCCAACAAAACTTCACATAGAGCCTTTATTGAATACACATGCTCACGGATTTGCTGAGACTTTTCGGCTGATTTTGCTTTTCCGAGCTCATGTTCAATTTTCTTTATTAATGATTGATGTGGGATATTCACAATTTATGACTCCTTCCACAAGTCTTCCCGTACGTGATTACATACAATATGTACTTCCTCTGTTTCACCTACATCACTATCCTAATTCTAAATGAAGGATTTCGCAAATATCTTCCTGGGTCATTTCTGTTTAGGCTTGAATTTCATACAGGGACTCCCTGATGATTGGAAAACCACCAGTGAAGGCATGGCTCTTGTTTTGAACCCATAGCCTTTACAGCCCCGGGGATGATACTGCTCCCACGTTGTATAAAAATATTGGCATTGAAAGCAGTTGATACGCTTCTCATTTATCATTTGGCATCCCCCTTCTACAAAATAAACCCCTCCATACACGAGGGGCCATCCATTGTTTCACGTGAAACATCCGGTTATTCGAGACACCAGTCAATCTCTTTTATGCCTTGATCCCGCAGAAATTCGTTTGTTTTAGTATATGGTTTACTTCCAAAGAAACCCCTGTGTGCAGATAATGGACTCGGATGAGGGGCCGTTACCATATAGTGCTTGGAAGAATCGATGAGGGCCTGCTTCGCCTGAGCGGGTTTCCCCCATAAAATAAACACCATCGGCTTCTCTCGCTCATTCAGGATCGAGATGACACGGTCCGTGAATTGTTCCCACCCTTTTCCCCGGTGGGAGTGCGCTTTCCCTTCTTGTACGGTTAAGACGGTATTTAACAGCAGGACACCTTGCTCTGCCCATTTTACCAGGGAGCCATGGGGAGGGATCTGACATCCGATATCATCATGAAGCTCTTTGTACATATTTCGTAACGACGGCGGAATCTTGACTCCTTTTTTGACAGAAAAACTTAAGCCTTCTGCCTGATTCGGCCCATGATACGGATCTTGTCCAAGCAATACAACCTTCACATCTTCGTAAGCTGTATAATGAAAAGCATTGAAGATGTCATGCATGGAAGGATACGTCGTGTTCGTTTCATATTCCCCTTTAAGCCATTCTCTCAAGGTCTGATAGTACTCCCTCTGAAGTTCACCTTCCAGAATGTCTGCCCAATCGTTTTGAAAAATCTTTGTCACTGTTAGACATCCTTTCTAGTCCTTAAATTGAATCGTAACGTCATAACCCAATTGTTCAAAGAAACCTTTCAATGATTTCTCTGCGTTTTTTTCCGCGGCTTGAAGCAACCCCTGCTCAACCGCCTCCTGACTGATTTGGTCCTTTGCCACTTCCGCAAGGGCAAACCCTTCGTTCCAGTCCACATCATTTCTGAAGATCCCTTCTACGGAGAAGGTCTTAATGTTCTCAGTATCAATGGAAGGGTCTTGGAGAATCTCAGCACGTGGCAGGGTTAATTGAATTTCTTTCTTCTCTTCATCAACTACAATATCGTCTTCATCGATTCCCTGTAAATCAACCCCTGCCAGGACGGCTCCAGGGACCACCATCAGAAGCTTACGTTTTGTCCCGGGTATATCCGTATTGATGTCTTTCCCGAATAATTGATTATCCTCCTGCTCGATCACGGCCTTTATAAATCCTTGAGCCGTGGCCAGGGAACTCATCTCTTGAATCCGTTCGACAAATGCCCCCTTCTCTTCTGTAAAGGTAGATCCGGATAACAACGAATAGACCCCTATGGATACTCCTCCTACTAATAGGATGAAAAGAAGGAGAATCAACAACACTCTATTTTTCCAAAAGGACAGAACGGATGTTGTTAATTTCCAAGCCGGAAAACGTCTACTGCTTCTATTCTCAAACGCCAAAGAGGCACCGGTTTCTCTTTCACTCGCTTTCAAATCTGCTAAAAGCGCTTCAATTTCTTGTATTTTCTTGTATTGATTTGTCAAATGCTTCACCTTCCTCTCTTCTATTATAGGAAATAATGTAGAATCTTGGAAACAATTATTCTCTCAAAAGTATTTCTATATTATGGAAAGTTTTATTTCTGCACAACCGGGAAAAGAAGGAACAAGACATTAAATTAAAAGTGGAGGTAATGATTATGTATAAAGTTCAAACAGCTGAAAATGTAGTAGAAGCGAAAAGAGAAATAGAAATGTTTACAAGTGAAGGTTACTCTAAAGATGAAATCTATGTGTTCGCCCATGACAAACATCGTTCTGAACATATCACAGAAGCAACCCATACGGAATCCACCGGTATAAAAGAACAAGGAATCATTGAGTCCATGAGTAATTTATTCAACAGCCGCGGAGACGAATTACGTTCGAAAATGAAGTCAGTGGGGATGAATCAGGCAGAAGCAGATGTCTATGAAGAAGAACTCGATAAAGGAAAGCTTGTCATCGTCGCTTCCAAGGAAGCAACAAATAATGATGCGAAACCATTCTAAGTTTTAACGATTCATCCAATCCAAAAAGGCGTCGAGGATATCATTCCCGGCGTCTTTTTTTGTAAACAGCCATAGTCAAAAGAATTTGTATTTACCCGTCCGATATTATATTCTTTAGTCAGACTTTTACAATTATAAAGAGTTACTTTCTAAGGAGGAATGCAACTATGACATTGAAAAAAACCCTGACGATCGCTGGTTCCGATACAAGCGGTGGAGCCGGAATCCAAGCAGATCTTAAAACATTCCAGGAGCATGGCGTGTATGGCATGACGGCTCTTACAACGGTTGTTACGATGGATCCGAATAACCATTGGCACCACCAGGTTCATCCATTATCCATTGATACATTGGAATCACAACTGGAAACGGTTCTTTCTGTCGGAATCGATGCAATGAAAACAGGCATGCTCGGTACAGTTGAGATCATTGAGCTTGCAGCGAAGAAAATCGATGCTTTCGGTTTGGATAAAGTCGTCATCGACCCTGTAATGGTATGTAAGGGCGAAGATGAAGTATTAAACCCTGAAACAACGGATGCCATGAGAGAGCACTTGCTTAAGCGCGCTACCGTAGTGACTCCTAACCTGTTCGAAGCAGGTCAGCTTGCCGGGTCAGGTCCGATCAAAACCATTGATGAAATGAAGGTAGCCGCAAAGAAAATCCACGACCTTGGAGCGAAAAATGTTGTCATCAAGGGCGGAAAGCAATTACAACATGACAAAGCTCTTGATCTATTCTATGACGGAAACGAATTCACTCTACTTGAAGAAGAGAAAGTAGCAACGACTTATAACCACGGTGCCGGTTGTACATTCGCAGCAGCCATCACATCAAACCTTGCAAATGGACAAGACGTGAAAGAAGCTGTACAAAACGCGAAAACCTTCGTAACGGCAGCCATCAAACACGGATTCAAACTGAACGAATACGTAGGCCCGGTTATGCACGGGGCTTACAATCGTCTTGAAAAATAATTACCGGCTAGTGCCAGGCACGAAAGAATGATCTCGTGCCTGGCACTTTTTTTGAGGGACGGACCTTCCAAAAAGTACGCCCCTCCCCCAATCATACTTTTCGCATTCATTCATGAATTTTAGTAAGATAGTACATAATGGTTAAGAGTCTTTTCTGTATTTAAGGAGGAAAAAGAATGGAACCGATCAAGATTGCTGATGTGCAAGGGATCATTACCCAGCTTGCCCGTCAGGACGTTTATATACATTTAGAAACCACCAACGGAGCCTATGCATCTCACTTTAATGAGGGCTTCTTTTCAGCCGGAGCCTATATCCGCAACGCGAAAGTCAACTATGAGCACGGGAAGATCATCGGGGACGGACCCTACCGTGTCGGTTTGAAAATAGAAATCGGCTGGATATATGCTGAAGGACTGACTCATTATGAATTTGATGAACAAGGACGCTTGTTACTTGCAGGTCACGGCGGGGACGGGAAACTGGCCGTAGCCCTTGAAATCAGCCCTACACCTTTCAACTAAACCACTTGAATCTATATAAAAGGAGAGGTCAAAATGGAAAAAGAAAGACAAGTACTTGTCATCTTTCCCCACCCCGATGATGAAGCATTTGGTGTGTCAGGAACCATTTCCACCCACGTGAATAATGGAACGCCTGTTACCTACGCCTGCCTCACATTAGGTGAAATGGGAAGAAACTTAGGTAACCCACCCTTCGCAACAAGAGAGTCGCTTCCACTGATTCGTAAAAAAGAACTTCAAAAAGCGGCCGATGTTATGGGAATACAGGATTTACGCATGATGGGATACCGGGATAAAACCCTTGAATTTGAAAATGATGAAAAGCTGTCCAACATGGTGACTGAGTTAATTGAAGAATTGAACCCTTCACTCATCATTACCTTCTATCCCGACTACTCCGTTCACCCGGATCACGAAGCAACAGCAAGAGCCGTCGTTCGTGCCGTTCGACGCCTTCCGAAAGCATCAAGACCGAAGCTCCACTGCCTTGCCTTCTCCAAGAATTGTGAGGAAGCGTTGGGACAGCCGGATATCCTTATTGATATCACACCAGTTAAAGATCAAAAAATCGATGCCATGAAGGCACATATCTCCCAAACAGCATGGATGCTCAAGGATTTAGAAAAAGGCATTCAGCAAAATGACCCTGAAGCATTAAAATGGGTGACTGTTGAGCGATTCTGGAGCTATCAATGGGAAAATGACACAGTGGAATAATGATTGTAATAAGAGTTTGGGCTTTGCTCAAGCTCTTTTTTTATTGTGCTCTTCTAAGGTATCGGTTTGTGAATAGAATAAATATAACCAATTAATGAGTGATTACTCACTTTACAATTCACCCGGCATACTTTATATTAATAGTGAGTAATCACTCATTACCTTCAGAAAGGTGTGATTCAATTGAATTCCATCATCCAATTGAACGGGCTGTCCAAGTCATTCGGCCCTCAAGAAGTGTTAAAAAACGTTTCTCTCACCATCCCAAAAGGCGATATCTATGGACTATTAGGACCCTCTGGCTCGGGCAAAACGACATTGATCAAGCTTATGATCGGACTCGAAACCCCATCGACAGGGAGTGTAACCTTCAAAGGGAACAAGCTGAAAGCAAAAGACCTGTACCCGACCATCGGATATATGGCTCAATCCGACGCCCTATATGATGAGCTGACAGCAAAGGAAAATTTATCTTTCATGGCTTCTCTCTATGGATTAAAGAAACCGAAACGAAACGAACAAATTGAAAAAGTAATGACGACCGTAGATTTACTTGATCACCTCTATAAGCCTGTCCATCAATACTCAGGAGGAATGAAAAGGAGGCTTTCCCTTGCCATTGCCCTTCTGCACGACCCTGAAGTCTTATTTTTAGATGAACCGACTGTCGGGATCGACCCCGTTTTAAGAAAGGAAATATGGGATAGCTTTCACCGTCTTAAGGAAGAAGGCAGAAGCCTTATCATTACAACTCATGTGATGGATGAGGCAGAAAGATGTGACCGGCTGGGCCTCCTGCAGCATGGCGAAATCATTTCAAGCAATACGCCTGATGCTATTAAAGAAACCTATGGGGTGACTTCGATTGAAGAAGTATTTTTGAAAAATGGGGGTGTTTCCATTGCGGATTAGAGGTTTTGTCATTCGGATTCTCCAACAACTCCTCAGGGACAAACGAACATTGGCTTTGATGTTTTTAGCTCCATTATTGATACTCAGCATGCTGTCGCTCGTATTTAACTCTGATGATTACGATGCAAAGGTGGCGATTGTCGATCTTCCACAGCAACTGGAATCTAAATTCGATACGAAGGATTTTCAATCTTATGCGAGTCCCGATAAGGCCTTGAAAGACATTAAAGATGGTGAACTGGATGGCTATATATCATTCGAGGACTCTACTTCCCCTTCGATTGTCATCGAAGGAAGTGACCCCACTGTCAACGGGGCTGTTATGAAAAAAATTCAAACTTTGTTTCCCGCCGACTCTCAAAAGCTATCAGATCAGATTGAGTACGTGTACGGAAGCGGGGACATGGAGATGTTTGACTCCTTTGGACCAGTCCTTCTGGGCTTTTTCGTCTTCTTCTTTGTCTTTTTGATCAGCGGGGTATCTTTCCTGAGAGAGAGAACGACAGGCACACTTGAGAGGTTGCTTGCTTCCCCGATCAAGATTTGGGAAATGGTCGTAAGCTATGTCCTTGGTTTCGGTATCGTCACCCTCCTTCAAGCATCCCTGATTTCCTGGTATGCCATCTATGTTTTGGATATGATGATGGAAGGAAGATTTTTCAATGTATTGATCATCATTGTTTCATTATCATTCACGGCCTTGACGCTTGGAATATTGCTATCGGCTTTTGCCAAGAATGAATTACAGATGATGCAGTTCATTCCGATTGTGGTCGTACCACAGATATTCTTTTCAGGATTATTCAATTTAGATACGATCTCTGAATGGCTGAGCTGGATCGGTCCAATCACCCCTCTATATTATGCTGCGGATGCTTTAAGAGATGTGATGATACGGGGATTTGCTCTAGAGGATTTGCTCTTTAACTTATCGGTATTGATTGGGTTTTCTCTACTCTTTATCGTTCTCAATGTTGCAGCCCTCAGAAAATACCGTAAAATATAGGTAAGTAATGAACGACAAGTTAGGGGTTTAAAGCATGACTGAAGAAAAGAATATATTTAAACAGCTATTTGATCAGGAAGAAACACTGACTGATAAGCAACAAAAAATCGTGGAGGCAGCCATTGAAATGTTTGCAGAAAAAGGCTACGCTTCCACCTCTACCAGTCAAATCGCAAAAAAAGCAGGTGTTGCAGAAGGAACCATCTTCCGGCATTACAAAACGAAGAAGGACCTGCTTCTTTCGATTGTATCCCCTACGATGGCCAAGCTGATCGCTCCATTTGTCATCCGGGATCTCAATAAAGTGCTCGATGCGAAATATGATCGGTATGAAGATTTCCTGAAAGCGATGATTTTGAATCGGCAGGAATTTTTGAAAGAGAACATGACGGCATTTAAGATTTTGATACAGGAAATCCCTTTTCATCCTGAGCTGAAGGAACAATTCAAAGAGCATATCGCTGAAAAAGTGATCGAGAAATTCGTGAGACTCGTCGATCATTATAAAGAAAAGGGGCAGATCATTGACCTGCCTTCGTACACTGTCGTACGATTTTCAGCAACGAGTATCTTCGGATTGTTGCTTGTCAGGTACCTCTTCCTTCCTGAAGCGGATTGGGATGATGAGAAGGAGATCGACATGACGGTGCAGATGATTGTGAATGGGATTGGTAAGGGATAAATGTGAAGAAAGGACTCCAAACGAGGGATTTGGGGTTCTTTTTTTTTGCTGTAAAGTGACCATTGGGACTGAAAATGGATACTGGAAGCAGATTTTCATTCGTCTTGCTCATGCAATGAGGTTTTTATTTTCAATTTCACCCTGCTTATTTTCAAAACCTCGAATTTATTTTCAAAACCGACAGCCCACCTCATCTTCACCTGTTTTCTTCCTCCCCCAAACGGGTAAATCCTACTATACATCATAAGGAGGTAGAGAAATGAGTTTCCTTTTTCACGAAAGCACATTAAAAGACCAGCATATCCTCATCACAGGCGCGACAGGCGGGATCGGATTTGAAACGGCGAAAGTAGCCGTTCAGGCAGGCGCAAAGGTGACGATTACAGGAAGAAATGAAGAGAAGCTGAAGCAACTGAAAAATGAATGCCGGGACTCAGACAAGGTCTTCATATATAGAGCAGATCTTACCATCACTGAAGATCGCGAAAAGCTTCTATCGGCGGCAAGAAAACAGCATGGTCCCATCACAGGTCTCGTGAACTCAGCCGGAATAGGCGGCGGTGATATGGTCGAGAGTCTATCCGAGGAAGACCTGAGAAATATCATGGAGTTGAACTACTTCTCACTGGTTCAGCTCTCACAGGCAGTCTATAACCAAATGAAGGATAAGAAAAGTGGTTCCATCGTCAATATCTCTTCCCTGTCGGGTTTGAGAGGGACACATGGGAATAGCGCGTACAGTGCTTCCAAGTTTGCCGTAATCGGGTTTACACAAGCCTTTGCCCATGAAGCGATTGAAAACCACATACGAGTGAATGCCATTTGCCCTGGTTATGTAGATACTGATATGGGAAGAAGCGCAATAAAATCAAAAGGCGAACGTGAAGGCAGAAGTTATGATGAGCAATTGGAGATCGCAAAGGATAGCATTCCTTCAGGAAGATTGACCTCCCCTCTTGAGGTCGCGAACACCATTGTTTATCTATTAAGTGATGCAGCCGAAAACATTGTCGGGGAATCGGTCAAAATTTCAGGGGGAAGCGTCATGCGCTGATCCATGGTTGAACAAAGAACGGGCAAGGATTTTCACCCTTGCCCCGGTTAACCCATTCTGGATTTCTAGCTGCCCTCTTGAATTTTCTTTTTGATCTCATCTATATATTTTTTCTTTTCTTTTTCATTGTTCAGCTGGTCACTGTTTTTATCTTGGAGGTATTTTTGAAGGGCCTTTTCAATCTCTTCATGTGAAGCGTCTTCCGCTATGACTCCGGTCTTCTTTAACATCTCGATGATCTTTTCATCGTTGGCCAGAACGTCTATCTTGTTTGCTGGCTGTTCGGTTTCTGAATCAGGTACATCCGAGTTGACTTCAGTAGAATCTTGATCGTTCCTCTGATCGTCTGCAGTACATCCATTCAGTAATAAAGGCACCAAAAGGAATGCGAACATCCATTTACCACTCACGTCATCACTTCCCTTTCATAGAGAATGAACCATTGTATACTATATTATATAAAATACCCTCTAACCCCTTTTTAAAATCAGAATTGCAGCTAATAAGGGATAAATAGGCAAAATTAGTGCATTCATCACTTACTTCATTCTGTAATATATGGTTTAATAGATAGTACTATGGAACGATATTAGTGAAGAGGGTTGTGGAAAGGGTCCCCTTCCACTTCTTTATAAAGTAAAAGCTGAGAGATTTTTCTCCTCTTTTTTTTACTTCAAAACCGAACATACGTTCTATTGGTGGTGAAAAAAATGGATTCATTAGTCAGTGAATTTTATCGTCATTATCCTCATCTCAAACAGAATAAAGCCGTTGAGTCCTTTATCAGTCAATCGGATAACCAGAAGTTAGTCGAAAATTTTTTACGTCAGCCCAGTGCATGTAGGGAAGAACGTTTAAACGAAGCTTTTAAAGCCCATTATTTTGATATCCGGTTTACCTCTTACGTCAGTTCATCCCTTTATTTTCACAGTGTGAACTTTGACAAACATACAAGAAAGTATAGCGAACGACACCCTCTGACCTTGGATAACCAGGCGGATGAAGAGGGTGGATCGTATGTCGATCTTGTTCCGGATCCGGCATCGGATATTGCGCTTTTTACCAATTATTCGACTTTAATGGAATGCGTGGAGAACGAAGAACTCTTGCAGGCTTATAAAACGTTGACCGACAAACAGAAGCATATCCTGGATTTAGCCTATGTGCAGGAATTATCTGATACTGAAATCGCAAGAATGCTGAGCGTATCACAACAAGCGATCTCCAAAACCCATCGAAAAGCTTTACGCTTATTAAAATCCATTTTAGAAAAAGGAGAATCATAAACTATGGGAATTCTATACGATCTAGTCAAAGAAGCGAAGGGCAACTCGGAATATGAAACGAAGGTCATCCGGACGTTTGAACCGAAGATCAAGAAATCCTTGTATCTTACCCGGGTCGAAAATAGGGATGATCTCGAACAGGAGTTAAAGATCAAATTGATCCGGTATGTCCGGGATTACTCACTAGAAAAAGTACCAGGGTTATTTGATATAAATGAACAATAAAGATAGGACAAGTGCTCACAAACCTGTGGCGCTTGTCCTTTTTTTTGTCTGTATTTCTTTTTAATAAATGTTTGACTGCAGGTTGTCTTTTTCCCCTAGAACTCTTCTTTATACAGTGTAAGGCAAACAACAAAGAGTGAGAGAGATTGGGATGGTCTTTCTTCCGCTTCATCCTTTTGCCTATAACCATATAAAGGGAGAGATGTTGAATGAATTGGACACGAACATTACGACAAGGTGATTCAGGAAGCGATGTATTGGAACTTCAAATCCGCGTTGCCGGCTGGGCGGCAAGTTCCCCTTCGAGAACCTATGTATCGGTGGATGGGGCATTCGGACCCGGAACGGAAGCAGCCGTCAAACGATTCCAAAGTGCGTACGGTCTTTCTGCTGATGGAATTGCAGGACCGCAAACCCATAACCTGTTGAATAGTCTAGAAGACAGCGATGGATCGACGGTCAACTTTGCATTCAGTGAATTCTATTCCAAGGACGGAAGCGGCTTCTCTGGAGGGAATACCGGCTCGACACAGGTAAGAGAGAATGTACGAAGACTGATGTACAAGCTCGAGGCCCTTCGAAAAAAACTGGGGAATCCACCCGTTGTCATTAATTCCGGATTCAGAAGCATCACACATAACCGAAATGTCGGCGGTGCCTCTAACAGTATGCATACGTACGGAATCGCAGCAGATGTAGATCCCTCAGGAAAGACACCGGCTCAAGTTGCGGAAGTTGCAAAAACATGCGGCTTCAGCGGGATAATTAAATATTCTACCTTCGTTCATAATGACAGCCGGGTCGAATACCCGTATGGTGCCGGGTCGTATTACTGGGCTTAAGAAGAAAAGGGGGGAAAACATATGCCAATCATCGTACTTGATCCCGGCCACGGGGGAACAGACCCTGGCGCTATTGGAAACGGACTGCAGGAAAAGAATCTTACCCTGACGATCGGTTTGAAGGTGAAGCAATTATTGGAGGCAAATTATATCGTTGATGTGCGTTTAACCAGAGAAACGGATGTCTTTATAGAGCTGTCGGATCGGGCCGATTTCGCCAATAACTTAGGAGCATCTTACTTCGTCTCCCTTCATCATAATGCAGGTGGAGGCACCGGATTTGAAAGCTTTATCTATCCAGGTACAAGCTCTTCGGAAACAGGAAGACGCCAGGACGTCCTGCACGGAGAAGTCATGAAGTTCCTCACTGGATTTGGATTAAGGGACCGAGGTCAAAAGGAAGCGAACTTCGCCGTATTGAGAGAAACGGCCATGCCTGCGATTTTACTTGAAAATCTCTTTATCGATAGTGTGAATGATACCAATCTCTTAAAAGACCCTACCTTCCTCACGGGAATTTCTAACGCAATAGCATCAGGCATCGGGAAGGCACTGAATCTCTAGCAGGCCAGCCTGCCCTATAAAGGAGGAGCACTAATGGATTATTCGGTTTTTGTTCAATTACTTGGTAATTTCGGATTTCCCATTGCCGTCACACTCTTTCTATTAGTGAAACTTGAGAAAAAGTTGGAACAGCTAGAACTCGCCATTCATGCTCTTTCAAAATCGTTTAATGATAATGGGAAATAGGCGGATGGTATATGAATTGATTAAGATAATCGGGGGATGGACTGCCATATTCCTGAGCTGCGTCAGCTTGACCCTCCTCTTGATGAACCATCAGCATTGGATCACTTTCACTTTTCTATCGCTAAGTATTGTTCTTTTTACCAGACTCCAACAAATAAATCGATGAATCTAGTGATTACAACAAGCAATCTTCGCACCTCCTACATATATGATAGTAGGAGGTGTTTTCTATTAAAAAAATCATTCTATTTTCAGATACCGGTATAGATGATGCGATTGCGCTGATCTATGCCTTGAAAGACCCAAACATCGAAGTCGTGGGTATTGTCAGTGGATTCGGTAATACAGACCGGAACAAAAGCTATAGGAATGCAACATATCTACTGAAATTAGCAGGCCAAAAAGGAATTCCCGTCATTGCGGGGAGCACCCGGCCACTTAATGGGGAGGAACCCGAGTTTTTCCCGGATATTCATGGTGTGGAAGGGCTTGGTCCCCTCTCCCCTCCAATTCCCGAAGAACGATATGGGAACAATACCAATTTCAGTAAGCTATTCCAACTGATCAAGAAGAATCCCGGGGAACTCACGATTGTTGGTGTGGGGAGGTGTACATCCCTTGCCATCGCCTGGCTCTTGAGCCCTGACGTCATGTCACTGGTGAAGGAAACCTATATCATGGGAGGGGCGTTTTTTGTTCCGGGAAATGTAACAGAAGTAGCAGAGGCAAACTTTTATGGGGATGCAGTGGCAGCGGACATTGTGTGCAGAAATGCTCCGAACCTGACAGTGATCCCGCTGAATGTCACAAGGTTGGCCCTTATAACACCTGCTCAAGTGAATTTCATCCATTCCAGGGCAAAGACCCCATTGGATCAGATCATCAAACCCATCCTGGACTTTTATTACGAAGCGTATCAGCAGCTTGAGCCGGGCATCGCCGGGACTCCACAGCATGATCTCTCTGCCGTCATGGCTGCCGCAGCCATAGATGGGCTGTTCACCTATGAGAAAAGGGTAATCCGCGTACAACATGAAGAAAATTATGCAAATGGATTAAGCATCGCTGATTTCAGGCCGGGAAGTACAGACTGCTTTGGGACAGGCTGTTCACGGATTTCTGTTGCCATCGATGAGGATATATTTCTATCAAATGTGTTGGATATTTTAACAAGATAAAACAAAAAACATGAAACCGAATACTCCAACGGTTTCATGTTTTTTATTTTTAAGAAGCGTATAGGACAATCCTGGATCAGGGAAGCATTAGTGTAAGGAGGCGATGTATCCATGAATACATTTGAAGTATTATCTCTGATGCTCAGCTTTGGGATGTTTGTGATCGCTATTCTGAAATATAAAGACAATGATGAGAATAAGAATTCATAAACACGCTCTTTAGCGTGTTATTTTTTTGTAAAAAATACCTCCCCCAGTCCAGCGCTAAGGAAGAGGTATCTCAATCTTATTCTTCAATCGTCAATGAATTCAGATCCACCTCATACAATTTATCATCATTTTCCCGGGGGATCCCGCGTCCGTCTGTGTTATTCGATACAAAGTAAAGGGAGTCACCTTCCACAAGCACGTCCCGAATACGTCCAAATCCTGTCAGCAATTCCGATACTTTGCCGGTTTCAGGGTCGAATCGCTTCACACTTTGACCTGCGAGAGAAGCAAACACTAAATCTTCATTCCAAAAATCTGCTCCTGATGGGGCCCATGAAGGTTCCCCGGAGTGAGCGAGAGGCGAAATCAAAGACTCTTCCTTTTCATCCCCGGTAATCTTCGGCCATCCATAATTGCTGCCGGCTTCGATACGGTTCACTTCATCATATCCGTTCGGTCCGTGCTCTGTTTCAAATAGCTCTCCAGCTTTGTTCCATGCAAGTCCCTGAGGATTACGATGACCGTAACTGTAAACGTAAGAATCCTTAAATGGGTTGTCTTTTGGTATTCCACCATCCAACTTCATCCGAAGAATTTTCCCGCCAAGAAAGGAGAGGTCCTGAGCCTTATCCTGTTGAGTGGCATCCCCTGCCGTGATGTAAAGTTTGTTATCCGGACCGATTTCCAGCCGGCCGCCGTGGTGGTATTGACCGCTTGGGATACGATCCAGCAATACTTTCTCCTCGCTCCATTGATTTTCCGTTCGTTTCAATACTACGACACGGTTATACGGGTCCCCTGAGTCATCATAGGTATAGTAGGCATACGCCTGCTGATTTGTTTTAAAATCAGGATGAAGCACAAATCCCAGTAACCCCGCTTCTGGCCGTTTGGATAATAGCATGGACAGATTGATTTTCACAACGGATTTCCTGCCATCCTTTATTTCAATGATATCCCCTGTCCTTTGGGTGAGGTAGAATACATCATCAAGCTTTTGAATCGACCAGGGAATGGAGAGATTTTGTGCGATCACGCTGCTTTCGACACTCGGTTTACTGACGGATTCACTTTCTTCCTGTTGTTCATCTGGCTGTCCCATTGAGCAGGCACTAAGTAGTAAGCTAAGACCAATGACGAATAAGAACCAACTGCTTCTATTTCGGTTTCTCATCTTTTTCAAGCTCCCTTATTTACTTTTTTAACCAGTATGGACAACAGAAGACGTTCTCATGAGTTTGCCGTCTGTTGAAGAGCATCCTGAATTGCTTTTGCGACACCGTCTTCACGGTTTGTTGCCGTGATGAATGGACAGAACTCTTTTATCTGATCCAGGGCATTCCCCATGGCAACAGGTCTTCCCACAGCCTTCATCATGGATAGGTCGTTAAGGTTATCTCCCATTGCCATGGCATTCTCCGCTGAAAGGCCTTTGTCGTTCAGCAGCTTCTGCAGAGCCACTCCTTTTTGTGCTTCAAGGCTATTTACTTCAATGTTTTCTTTACCCGACGAGCTAATGGCAATGCCTGTTATTTTATTCAATTTTTCATTCGCTTCTGTCAATTGCTTTTCATCAAAAGAGAAAACAAGGAATTTGTAAACAAGCTGGGAAGCATCACTGAACAGTACCCCGTAATCTTCTACTAATTTGATATGACCTTTATCAAATCGTTCTTTGGCTGCTTTTCTCACCTGCTCTTCTGATACTTCAGGGTTGGCTGTCGTGAAAATATCGACGATCAACTCAACGCCCATTTCATAATTTTCAGTGTATGTTCCCTGATCTGTATAGATTTCAAAGTAAATACCGGTTTCGTTTAAGACAGCTGCAATTTTTTTCGCTTGTGCTGATTCAATGCCTGCCTGATAGACGATTTCACCCTTTTTATTTCGAACCTCTGCTCCATTGGCACAAACGATATCACATGAGATGCCGGCCTCCTGTATGACATAGCGGGCTTCTTCATATGATCTCCCTGTTGCAACAACGACTTCTATTCCTTGCTGTTGCGCATCCAGGATAGCCTGTTTGTTGGCTTCGCTGATTTCCTGTTTTTCATTTAAAAGCGTTCCGTCCATATCCGTTGCGATACATGTAATCATAAGTAGACACCTTCCTGTTGTTAATGTTCATAATTTTACCCATTGTATCATGAAACATTTCCCGAGTTGTACTGAACCACCTCCTGCTTATGAATAACCCTGTAGATTTAGGGTATGAAAATATAGAAGACGTTCGTCTACTATGTCAGGAGGGTTATTCATGGGTAATCGTACATATTTAAACAAAGTGTTTTGGATTTCAGCTATTATTGTGTCCATCTTGGTTGTGTTTGGGGCTGCTTTTCCGAAACTTTTTGCTAAAGGAGCGAATGCAGCCTTTGGATTCACGACCTATTCGTTTGGATGGTTTTATCTTGCTGCAGTGTTTTTCTTTGTATTATTTCTATTTTTTCTTATGGTAAGTAAATACGGGAAGATACGATTGGGAAAGGATGATGAACGACCGCAGTATCCTTTCTTCACCTGGATTGGCATGTTATTCTCAGCCGGGTTTGGAATCGGTCTTGTGTTCTGGGGGATTGCTGAACCGATGAGTCATTTCTTTGAAACCCCCATTCCAGGTGTAGAGCCGCAAACGGAGGAAGCTGCGCGCCTTGCAATGGGTTATTCCTTTTTCCACTGGGGCGTCAGTCAATGGTCTGTCTTTACGATTGTCGGATTGATCATTGCCTACTTTCAATTTAGAAAAGGGGAAAATGGTCTGGTTTCCACTTCCCTGACTCCTATGATCGGCAAAGGTAAAAGAACGAAAGGGATTAAGAATACGATTGATATCCTGGCTGTCATCGCAACCGTCATGGGTGTAGCGACTTCACTGGGGTTAGGCATTCTCCAAATAAATGGAGGATTAAGTTCCGTATTCGGAGTTGGTAACAACACACTTTCACAACTCATGATTGTGTTCATTCTGCTTATCCTTTATTTAGCATCTTCCACTACTGGCCTCGATAAAGGGATTAAATGGCTCAGTAATGTAAATTTATCCTTGGCTCTTTTTTTGATGCTGTTTGTATTCATCGTCGGGCCGACTGTCTTTATATTAAACACGTTCACCCTAGGAATCGGTGACTATATTTCTAATTTCATCCGCTACAGCTTACGTCTGACCCCCTATCAGGGAGGGACATGGGTTCAGGATTGGACGATTTTCTATTGGGCATGGGCCATCGCCTGGTCTCCATTCGTAGGTGCTTTTATCGCCAGGGTATCACGAGGGAGAACGATAAGGGAATTTATCATAGGTGTCCTGGTGGTTCCTCCACTGATTGCCCTTATGTGGATTGCCGTCTTTGGTGGTACAGCTCTTCACCTCGATTTATTTAATGGTACCTCCATTGCTGAAGGGGTCAACAAAGATGTCACAAGTGCATTATTTTCTACTTATGGAGAACTTCCATTTACCATGATCCTGTCAGTCACCTCCATCTTATTGATCTTTACTTTTTTAATTACATCTGCTGATTCAGCGACCTATATTTTAAGCAGTATGACGACGGAGGGAAGCTTGAATCCGCCTATGATAGTAAAAATCGTCTGGGGAGTACTTATTGCTGCCATTGCCGCTGTTCTGCTGGTGTCCAGTGGATTGGAGGGCTTACAGACCGCCTCTCTTGTCTCCGCATTGCCATTCACTGTCATCCTTGTCTTGATGTGTGTGACGTTATTTAGACTTCTACGTAAAGAAAAGAAGGGAACTTCCCGAACTGTAAGGAAATAAACCTAAGCGCCTGATCTCTTGTAAATGAGTCAGGCGCTTTTGATTTGGAGCATCTTTTCATATAAATGAAAGGGTTTTCACTTATCATTATAGAAGAATAGAAAGGGTGTGTATTAAATAAGGGGGATGAATAGATGAAAGCACTTATATCATTATCGAACAAAATCATGCAACGCTATCTGCCTGATCCATTTTTATTCGTTGTCATTTTAACACTGGCCGTATTTGGATTTGGTCTTATCTTCACTGATAGTTCAAGCCTCGAGATGGTTCAATTTTGGGGTAACGGTTTCTGGAGCCTGCTTGCCTTTTCCATGCAGATGGTCCTTGTTCTTGTTACAGGGTATGTACTGGCAAGCAGTCCACTGTTTAAACGGTTCCTTGGTTTCCTGGCCTCATTTGCCAAGTCACCTGGTTCCGCGATTGTCATTGTTACTGTCGTTTCGATGATTGCCAGCTGGATCAACTGGGGATTCGGGCTTGTAATCGGGGCATTATTTGCGAAAGAATTGGCAAAAAGGGTGAAAGGTGTCGATTACCGGTTGCTGATCGCCAGTGCTTATTCCGGATTTATCGTCTGGCATGCAGGGTTCTCGGGTTCCATTCCATTATCCATTGCAACAGCCGATCATCCATTCCAGGATATGATCGGTGTCATCCCGACAAGCGAGACGATTTTCGCTACGTTCAATGTCCTGATTGTGTTAGCTCTATTTATCATTCTTCCGGTCATTAACAGGATGCTGATGCCGTCAAAGGAAGAAACTGTAACCGTAGATCCTGAAATCTTTAATGAAACTGCCGCCACTCTTGAAAAAGAGGCATTAACACCTGCTGAGCGTCTCGAAAACAGCATGATTTTATCCATTATTGTTGCAGTTCTGGGGATTGCATTCCTATTTTCATATTTTGTTCAAAACGGTTTCGCCCTGAATTTAGATATCGTCAACTTTTTATTCTTATTCCTGGGCATTCTCTTTCACGGGACACCAAAGCGCTTTCTTGCGGCTGTTCAAGAAGCGATCAAAGGCGCGAGCGGAATTGTCATTCAATTCCCTTTCTACGCAGGAATCATGGGAATGATGACGGCATCTGGTCTTGCTGTCGTCATGTCCGAGGCTTTTGTATCGATTTCAAATGATGTGACCTTTTACTTCTTCGCCTTCCTCAGCGCCGGGATTGTGAACTTCTTTGTTCCTTCCGGGGGAGGACAATGGGCCGTCCAAGCTCCTATCATGCTTGATGCCGCTCAAACATTGGATGCTTCTGTAGCTAAGACCGCTATGGCTGTTGCTTGGGGAGACGCCTGGACAAATCTGATCCAGCCGTTCTGGGCATTGCCTGCTTTAGCGATTGCAGGATTAAAGGCGAAGGATATTATGGGTTACTGCGTCATTATCCTTGTCATTAGTGGAGTCGTCATTTCCCTTGGATTATTGTTCTTATAAAAATACTATGAGTGCCTTAGAGTGTTTCGACTGTGCCATTAGAATCTCTAGGGCACTTTAGTCTTATGACAATAAAAATAGGCTGACCTCCCGTGAGGAGATCAGCCGTTATGTATGGCGTTTCATTGTTTTCTATTCTGGTCCCTATCGAGCGCTTTCTCTTCTTTCCAGCTCCCCTTCTAACATCTCAATAAATTCTTCTTCCAATCCTTCTTCCTGTGCTAATTGATAGACATTAGCCAATTGCTCTTCCGTAAGTATCGTTAAAGATGTCATCTAGTACAACTCCTGACTTACCAAGGTATGAATTCTTAATACCCTCTTTCATACTACTTAAACCCTATTATCAAAATAATTAATAAGTTTTTTAGGTAATAATCCCCCCTGAACCTCAGACTTTTTTACTTGAAATGTGAGAAATCAAAATGTTTTTCAGCTTATAATTGAAATTTTTTAAAATTTTAGTAAAATAGAGAGGTATTGAAAGATAGCGCTTTCTTTTTGTATACCTACATTTACTAGATTTATCATTCGACATTTTATGTTTCACTTTCACACCCTTTGGGAAAAACAGCTAGGTAATGCATAATCTCCCTTGTGGGAACTTCTTATGGACAAATTTATATGTATGCATTAGAATGAATAATGTTTCATTTTCCGTTATAACTACATCTGAGGTGAATTTATGAATCGACAACATCGCTTTACATTAACAAGCCATTTACGATTTATCATTCCTTCCCTATTGGGAATTTTTCTTTTTATGGTTCCGATTCCCCAGGAAGACGGGATCACGATACCAATCGCCATTCTTTCAGGACTATTACAGGACTGGATTGGAAGCTATGTACCTGCGATCATGACTGGGTTAATCATCCTTACCGTATTAGGGACTTTTATCACAAAGTTCGTACGACCGGCTTTTATTGAAAAATCCCCGTTTTTCACAAGCCTGTTCGATGTGAGACCTGTTTGGGTTTTTGTCAGAGTATTGGGTGCAGTGTTTGCCATTATGACTCTATTTAAATTAGGTCCTGAATGGGTCTGGTCAGACGCAACAGGTGGACTTTTATTAAATCCGGATGGACTTCTCACCATTCTATTCTCTGTATTTTTATTTGCCGGACTTTTTCTACCTTTATTATTAAATTTCGGTCTACTTGAATTATTCGGTGCTCTCTTAACGAAAGTGATGCGTCCCGTATTCGGTTTACCCGGGCGTTCTTCCATCGATTGTTTAGCCTCCTGGTTAGGAGATGGAACGATCGGGGTGCTACTGACAAGTAAGCAATATGAAGAAGGATACTATACAAAGAAGGAAGCAGCGATCATCGGTACGACATTCTCTGTTGTATCCATTACCTTCAGTTTGGTCGTCATTTCTGAGGTTGGTCTCGGAAAATACTTCATTCCTTTCTATATAACAGTAGCCATTTCAGGAATTATCGCAGCGATCGTGCTGCCACGAATCCCGCCATTATCCCGTAAGCCTGACACTTACTATAATGATCAAGAAGGCAAGAACACGATGGAAGTCATTCCAGAAGGCTACAGCCGCGTAGGTTATGGATACGAGCAAGCTCTTGTTCAAGCGAAGAATAACAATAGTACTTCTAAGTTTTTCGCTGATGGAATGAAGAATGTGTTGGATATGTGGATGGGGGTTGCACCTATCGTAATGGCGATCGGTACAACCGCGTTGATCGTAGCCGAGAATACAAAGTTCTTCGAATATATCGGTATGCCGCTAATTCCTTTACTGGAACTTCTTCAAATTCCAGAGGCAACAGAAGCGTCACGTTCGATCCTTGTCGGTTTTGCCGATATGTTCCTTCCAGCCATCTTTGGATCTGGAATTGAAAGTGAGCTGACACGCTTTGTGATTGCTTGTTTATCTGTAACACAATTGATCTACATGTCTGAAGTTGGTGGGCTGTTACTAGGTTCTAAGATCCCTGTTGATTTCAAGGACTTAGTGATTATCTTCTTACAGCGTACATTCTTGACTTTACTTGTGATTGTTGCGATTGCTCATATGATTTTTTGATGAAAGAAACCCAGGTTCGAATTCGAACCTGGGTTTTTTATTTCTTTGACCAGTGAACAAAACGTTAACCGTTCCTTTCCGCTTATATGGATGATTGGATGATATCATGACTTCACACCTCCTTTATGGATTCTATGAAGGGAAGCCTGTATTTACGCTCCTTTCATCTTATTCTTGTACTTTCATGTTCATTAACCCTTTTTCATCTATCCCCACAACCGTTCCAAGCTAAGAACCCTATCGTCTTACGAATTCTGCCTTTTACATAGGTAAAGGCTGCATCGCAATGAGGCAGCCCTGAACTTCACTTATGTTTCACCGGTAAGGTTACTTCTACTTTTGTTCCCTTGTTCACTTCTGATTCAATGTGTATAGACCCTTTATGGTCTTCAATGATTTTTTGGCTGATGGTCAGTCCGAGCCCCATTCCTTTTTCTTTCAAGGTAAAGAAGGGCTCTCCCAGTCTCTTTAATCGGTCAGGTGAAATTCCCACCCCTTGATCTTGAATCGAGATGATGATCGTTTCGTTCAGAACATTCCAGTTGACGCGAATTTCTCCTTCATCCATCGATTCGATTGCGTTTTTTATAATATTTATAAAGACTTGAACGCATTGATTCTTATCTCCAAATACGTGAATGGAGGACGAGGGTACTTGAACATTTAATGTGATCCCTTTGAGGATCGCTTCATGCTCCATTACCTTGATCACATACTTTAACACTTCATTCATATCAAAGACCTGGTATTCCCTCATTTGTGGCTTTGATAAAATGAGTAATTCCCCGACGATTTGATTGATTCGATCTATCTCGGTAGACATGACGGTAAGGTAATGGTCGGATACATGCTCATTCTCTTCAAGCAGTTGAATGAAGCCCTTGATGCTCGTAAGGGGATTCCGGATTTCATGGGCGATTCCCGCCGCAAGCTCCCCGACCACAGATAATTTCTCTTTTCTTAATAGCATTTCTTCTGCTATTTTCTGCTGAGAAATATCCCTGCCGATGATGACTAGTCCCTTTCTTGTCTGGTTCGAATGAAATAACGGGACTTTTATGACATCAAAGGTCTTGTATTCACCGTTCGGAAGGTAGAATCCTTCTTCACATCTCGTTACCTTTTCTGCTTTCCAAGATTGTTCATCCGAGTCCACACAATAGTCGAAGGCGTCTTTAAAAAAAGGAACCAGCTCCCCTAATTCCCTGTCCGTCTTCCCTACATAATCAATTTTTTCAAGGTTATACAGTTTTCGGCCAAATTGATTGACCTTTAACCAGCGGCCCTGTCCATCCTTAAAGCACACAAAATCAGGCAGGGAATGGAGAAGGGTGGACAGCTGATTTTCTTCTTCCAGCAATTTTCGATGCTCTGCCAGAAAGATTTTCCCTTTAATTAATAAGCGTGCCAGGACCGTTACGCCTGCAATGGTAACCATAAGGGCAGCGATTACGTTCCATGGCTTGGCAATCAAGAGTAAAAAGATGAACTGTAAGACAAATAGAGCCATGAGGATCATTATTTTGTTATAAAAGGTATGTTTAATCATATGATTCATTTTCTCCATCATCCAAGTCACCCGTCCCACTCATACTTTTATTCGTTAAAATAAGTTAAATATATATGGACCGATTGAAGTAATATAGAACAAAATATAGATTCCCATAAAGTAAAAGGCACCTGCAAATGAACCCCAATCAGGGTCCCGCCCTACTTTCCAAATCACCCAAGTGATCACACTAATCAACAATAATAGTGCGTAGCCGCTTCCAGGAAACACCAAGTACTCCGGTGCCACTTGGTAAAAATATGCGTTCATTGCATTGCTTGTGTAGCTGATCGGCATCAGCATAAAAATGATGATCGATGCATATTCAGCCCAGCTGATCCCGTCTTTTTCAAACGCGTTTGGTCTGAATATATACAATAAGATTAATAGAAAGAGTGATGGAAGCACCCAGTAAAAGGACGTCAATACCGTCACCAAGCTGCTGAACATCATGAGAACGCCGTTGTTAAGTGCCTCTTTCACTGATCTTTTCGACCAGCTTGTACTTTCTGAAACGACTTGATCGTTCTGAGATGCTCCGTATAGTTCATATGTACCACCATCATAATTAAACCAAACCAGTGTTTCGTCAGTTAATTGCACGGGTGAATATGTGACATGCTTGGTCGTACTAAGAGGAGAACCCTCCAGAATCCCCTGATCTTGAAAAGGAGCCGCATACAGGCTCATCGCACTGTTATCACCAATACGCTGTCCTTCAGAAGTGAACACCACGGATTCTTTCCCATCAACATCTACAAACTGTACCCCACCGGCACTCGCCAGCTTTTCTCCGGTATCTTTATTTACGAATTCAATTTTGTTCCCCGTTAACATCGATGATCCCAATTCCTGTAATGGAACCTGCACCTTGTATGTACTGTAGGAAAGCGTGCCTTGTGTACGTGATTTCTCATTGTATAGTAAGGTGAGCTGCCCGTCTGTTACTTTAAACGTTAAACCTTCCACCTTTTTATTCGGTGCTGTATTTACTAGTAAAAAAGGCTTCTCACTTACTTCACGGTTTTCATTCATATAGTAGATGAAATCATGAGTATCATCTTGTTTAACCTGAATGATGGCACTTCCATCGTCTCCTGCATGAATATCGGAAATTTCAGACGGGAAAGTATGGACTTCCCTGGAAGAACCTTCTTGCACATTATATTCATTTAGTTGTTCGCTACTCCAATAATAGATATGGTTTGCGCTTGCTCCAAGACCCGTGATCTCTTTGGAAAGGATTTGATCCTCCTTGTCCTGGGTCGAAATTAGATTTCCATCTTTATAGTAGATGAATTCATTGCCATCGGTCCAAAATGGATAGCCTCTGGTAATAGTGGTATCAATGACTCTTTCATCTGCTACTTTCATTTCATCATTGATTGTAAAGGCATGGATCTTCCCTTTACTTGATATGTATAGTTCCCCATTGTTTTGAAATACCTGTGGTCTCTCTTTTGATGTGTAGTCTAATGGGAGTGAACGGCTCCAGTTTGGCTGAGGCAGTTCTTTCACTAACAATAGCTGGTGAAAGAACAAGGCAGCTATGAATAGAAGCATAATTCCTATAGGTATCCCAAATACTTTCAATTTTTCTCTCATCTGAATCCCCCTTATGTAAAATCCTTAGACTTCTGAATTTTAGCATAATTTATATAGGTTATCACCATTTTTTTCCACAAATAAGAGCTTGGTTTCATTTATTCATTCTCTTTCAGTATAACATTTCCCTTCCAATTTACTATCAATTATTGTCATATTTTGTCGTATTTTTGTGTTTGAATAAAACATGGACCGTTCCTTTCCGCTCCAGGCACTTGCTTTCCGCGGGGAGGAAGTCGAGCCTCCTCGGGCTTTGCCCTGTGGGGTCTCGACCTTTCCTCTATTTCCCGCAGGAGTCAAGTGCCTTCCGCTACAATCCACTCTGTGCTTTTACATTATGACTCCCTAATGATAGACAAGCAAAAGAAGCCCCTTTTATAAATAGTTTGCTCCCAAAATAAACTATCTACAATGGAGTGCACCTGCTGTGAGATTCATCATTCTCAGTGTGTTTCCTTTTCAAGAAATAAAACCAAATACGTTTAAAAAGCAATCTCTTTTAAGTTAGATAGAGATTGAATTCCTTATGAGGAATAAAAAAGATCCCTAAGAAACTATCGCTTCTCAGGGATCATTCTGTTTACTTCGTTTTTAATTTTTCTAACATATCAGCTGTCATTTTGGCTAGGTCGTATTCTGCTTTGAAGCCCCATTCGTTCATGGCTGCGCTGGAATCGATGGCGTTCGGCCAGCTTTCGGCAATGGTTTGGCGAACTGGATCTACGCTATAATCCAGTTTAAAGTCCGGTTGGTGTACGCGGATTGCTTTTGCAATATCCTCAGGTGCTACGCTCATGGCAGATACATTGAAGGAATTACGATGCTCAAGCTTTGAACCGTCCGCTTCCATAAGATCGATGATCCCATTAAGTGCATCAGGCATATACATCATATCCATATAGGTTCCTTCACCGATGTATGAAGTATATTGGTTATTCTTGATTGCTTCATAATAAATTTCTACTGCATAATCAGTCGTCCCGCCACCTGGCAGGGTTTCATATGAAATCAGACCTGGAAAACGCAGTCCTCTTGTATCCACTCCAAATTTAGTGAAGTAATAATCAGACAGAAGTTCTCCTGACACTTTGTTGACTCCGTACATGGTAGTAGGGCGCATGATGGTATCTTGTGGAGTTGAATCCTTCGGCGTTGATGGACCGAATGCTCCAATTGAACTTGGTGTGAAGAACTGACAATCCAATTCCCTTGCTGCTTCCAGGGCATTTACCAGTCCACCCATATTTAAATTCCAGGCAAGTAGCGGTTTTGATTCCGCAGTTGCAGATAATAGAGCTGCGAGGTGAATAATCGTATCCACCTTATTCGTTTTGGCAATATCAAACATTTTCCCGGCATCGGTCACGTCTAATTGTTCAAAAGGACCGTCCGTTACGACAGGACTGTCTGTTTCCCGGATATCTGTCGCAATGACATTATCAGAACCGTACACAGTTCGAAGTTTATTGGTGAGCTCAGAACCGATTTGCCCCAAGGCACCCGTTACTAAAATCTTTTTCATCGTCTTTCCTCCTGCATTTTCCTATGGTGATAGAATGATTTCATGATTCATACAGATAGGGCTGACTTTTACAGCCAGACCCTATCTCGTTATTTATATAGGGGGATTAGATAATTCCCATTTCTTTACCGACTTTTTCATATGCTTTAATCGCTTGATCAAGCATGTCTTTCGTATGTGCTGCTGAAGGCATGTTTCTCACACGGCCTGTTCCTCTTGGTACGGTTGGGAACACGATGGATTTGGCATATACACCCTCTTCATACAGGCGTTTACTGAAGTCCTGGGTCGCCTGTTCTTCACCGATGATAACCGGAGTGATAGGCGTTTCACTGTTTCCGATGTCAAAGCCAAGCTTCGTCAGCTCTTCTTTCAGATAACGACTGTTTTCCCACATATTATCTTGAAGCTCTGTAGAGTTCATGATCAGATCAAGTGCTTCTGTACAAGCCGTTACATCTGCCGGAGTTAAGGATGTAGAGAATAAGAATGGACGTGAGCGGACCTTTAACCAGTCGATCAGGTTCTGAGTTCCTGCCACATATCCACCAACTACACCGATCGCTTTCGATAACGTACCCATTTGGAAGTCCACTTTGTCTGATAGGCCAAAGTGTTTAACCGTTCCTGCACCTTTTCCAAGAACCCCGGAACCATGAGCGTCATCTACATACGTCATGATATCAAATTCCTCAGCAATTTCAACGATTTCCGGAAGTTTACAAACATCCCCATCCATAGAGAATACTCCGTCAGTGATGATCATGATTTTCTTGTATTGACCAGACTCCTTCGCTTCTTTAGCTTTCGCACGAAGATCTTCCATATCTGAGTGACCAAAACGGATAATCTTTGCTTTCGAAAGACGACAGCCATCAATAATCGATGCATGGTTCAATTCATCAGAAAGGATGGCATCGTTCTTGTCCATAACCGCGGAAATCGCAGCCATATTACAGTTGAATCCTGACTGATAAGCAATGGCAGCTTCTGTGCCTTTAAACTTCGCAAGCTTTTCTTCGAGCTTCACATGAAGATCAAGGGTACCATTGATTGTACGAACGGCTCCGGCTCCTACACCATATTCTTTCACCGCTTCGATCGCTACTTTTTTCAGGCGTTCATCCGTTGCGAGTCCAAGATAATTATTAGAAGAAAGGTTCACAAGTTTCTTATCATTGATCGTAATCATCGGTCCGTTTGCACCTTGTAATGGATCGATCTCATTATATAAACCACGTGATTTAAGGTCTTCAAGATTTTCTTGTAAAAAATGATCTAATGTTTTACTAGTCATATACGTATCCTCCTGTTATGTAAGCGTTTTAAAAACAAATGTCCACTCCAAAAATACACTATTTATCAGTTGACTCTTTATGGTTGCTAATGATTATTCTGATTCTTAGTTTAACATGTTTTTTTCTGATGGACAAAATATATCTTATCCATTTAGTTTGTGTTTCTATAAGGGACTTCATGCAATTACTCGAGTAAAACTTTGAAACTAAATGCCGGTTAAGAAAAAACGGTCTCTCACTTGAGAGACCGCCAATAAATTATGAAAGTTAATTCTTCTTATTCTTTTTTTCCTTTAGTTTCACTTCGTACGTGAAATCAACCGGATTCTTATCTGACACCGGGGCAGCATAAGAAGTAATCATATAATTTTTACCGTTTTGGAATAACTGACGAAGTTGAAGAGCGTCTTCTTCCGTCACGTTAAATGGATCGACTGTTACAACTTTATGCTTCGTTTTTGTACCTTTCTTATTACCTACTTCTCTTTCGTTAATGAAAGTAACTGTGTATTCTACGTACTCACCTTTAAGTTCAGCCATAGATTTGAAACCTTCTACTGAGTTCCCTTCATTTGAGTAGCCAATTTCAGGAATTTCAATATTATCTACAAACCAACCTGAATCATTGTAACCCCAGTCTGTTAAGTAACGGAAAGAAATCAGTACCTTTTGGCCAGCATATTCACTTAAGTCAAAGCTTTCTTGTTTCCAGTCTTCATAATGACCTGTGAATCCTGGAAGGTTTTCTTTTATCTTTGGATATCCTTCCTCTACAACATCTGAACGGGTATTTTCATTTGCCAGCGATGTCCATGTATCACCACCATCAGTAGAGACTTGAACCACTCCAAAATCCCATTGCTCTTCGATGTCGATAAAGTTATCAAAATTTAATGTCGCAGAGTCCACGCTTGAAAGGTCTGCATCAAAAATAATCGCACTATCTAATTCATCCCCTTCATTTGCCCATAGAACTTGATTGTCTCCTCCAAGTGGATCGGTTACTGACTTCCACGGAACAGGTAAGAAGTCCACTCCGTCAAATTCAATAGATCTAATTTTATCTTGAAAATCCAGTTGCTTGAAGTCACCGCCCCACGCAGGAACGCCCTCTTTTTCAAAAGTTGATGCTTTTTCGTAATCTACCGTTTTGCCACGTAGGTCACCTTCACTATTAATGGGAAGTTCTCGTAGATTAATACTTTCGAAGTCATAAGTACCTCCAGTACCGTCATCTAGAGCCAGGGCTGTAATAAAGTTTTGATACAGTTTGGTGAAATTTTCTTCCTCACCAAATTGCTTTAACATATCATCAACACTCTCTAATCCTTGTAGGTCACTCTTAGCAAGTTCACGGATGAATTCTTGACCATATTTGTCATACATATAAAGAGTGAATAGATATACTTGACCATAATCAGCAATGGTTTCCGGACCTGTTTCCGCTGAACGATGATCATCCCAGTTTACTAATGAGTTCTCAGGGTGATCGAGATAGAAATTGATCGATCCTTCACCATGTCCATATCCACCTAAGAATTCTGAGAATGTTGACATTCCTTCATTCAGCCAAGATTCTTCTGCCCCATCATTGTCAGCATGAATCAAGTGCTGAAGCTCATGGATGGTTGTAGCATAAAAGGTGTTTTCCAGACGTGTTTCCCAGCTGTTCGTATCAATGGTAATGATATTACGATCCATATAGTTCTCAAGTGTTTGCCAGAAGAACCCTGCAACAAAGAATGGATATGTTGAGTCATAGTACCCATCGTCTTTGATATTATCGACTAGCATAATGACTTTATCACTGCCTTCGTAATAGCCCTCAGGTAAACCTACCATTCCGGGCAGTGGAGAATTAGATCCGTCCAATGTATCAGGGGTACCGAAGAAGTCAGTAGCTACCGGGTACATATTCGAGTCAAATTCAGCACGTAACTTGTCCACTTGCTCTTGGGTAACAACGTGTGCCGGACGCTCGTCCCCTTCAGGAAAACTCAAGTCATTCGCCACCCAAATCTCTACATTTTCACCTACACTACGTAGAGTAAATTCTTTAAACTTTAAATCTCTGTCCAGGAATAGTTTTGTACCTCCATCATATGTAAAAGTACTATCGGTGCTTTCAGAAGAATCGCTTTCTGCTTCGTCACTGAAGTTTAATTTTTCTGCTTGTTTCTTTAAATCAGCTTCTGCTTTCTTCAGGAAACTTTCATCTTCGGAAAGTCTGTTTAGAACGCCATCGATATCCACTCGATCACCGTATCGTTCGACATTCCATTCAGGGGCAGAGGTAGTGGCTTTTGCAGTTGGAGTAGGAGTAATCGGTGCTAATAATCCTAATGCTAATGCACCTGTGGAAAGAATTGATAAAACTTTTGTTTTCACTAAGTGAATCTCCCTTCGTATAAAGAATTTATTTGTAAAACCAAAGTTATCATAACATAAATAATATTCTGAATAAATTTATAATCGCCTTCAAACAGAGTTTTAATCACTATTTTATACCTATATTTTACCGTTTTATCAGGTCTTTAATATCAATCAGTCGACATATTTTGATACTATTTTCAATTTTGTTGATTCATGTTAGTTCTATTTTACTATTCAATAGACAAATTTCTACTTGAACGGAAGGAGAATATCTCTTTTAACCAGGTTCATCAAGATTCACTTCATGTATCTGGTTGATCCTAGTAGTTAACTGTCATAAACTATCCACAAATAATGTGAAATAATTCACAAACTTATTGTAAAATATAGATATAAACATTAAGCAGGTGATGGAAATGTCTGTTTTTGAACTTTTAACTTCATTGACTCCTGTATTAGCTGTTCTTATTTTTCTTGTTATTTTGCGGTTACCCGCTTCTGTTGCGATGCCTGTCAGCTTCTTACTGACTGCCATTTTAAGTCTTGTATTCTGGAAAATCCCCCTGGTGCATATCGGTGCTGCCACGGTTGAGGGAATGATCATTGCTTTCACTATACTTTGGATTGTTTTTGGAGCGATCTTGCTCTTAAATACTTTGCAAAATAGCGGTGCCATGGAAACCATCCGCAATGGATTTTCTATGATTTCCCCGGACCGCCGTGTGCAGGTCATCATAATCGCTTGGTTATTTGGCTCTTTTATTGAAGGTGCCGCTGGATTTGGAACACCCGCTGCCCTGGCAGCACCATTGCTTGTGGCTTTAGGATTTCCACCCCTTGCAGCCGTTTCTCTCGCTCTTATTGCGGATAGCAGTGCCGTATCATTCGGTGCTGTTGGTACTCCTGTTATGGTAGGGATCGATCAAGGTTTGAGACAGGGAGGGACCCTTGCAGGTCAGGTGGAACAAGCGGTAGGGGCTCAATCAATGATCGATTATTTAAGCGGCGTAGCCAGTCGGGCCGTGAGTATCGATTTATTCATCGGTAGCCTGGTCCCTCTCTTGCTTGTGGTGATGCTGACCCGTTTTTTCGGACAAAATCACTCCTGGAAAGAAGGACTCGTTCTATGGAAGTTCTCTCTCTTTGCAGGTCTGTCGTTTACAATACCTGCATTACTTGTAGCCACCTTCTTAGGTCCGGAGTTTCCTTCTATCATTGGTGGATTAGCAGGGTTGATGATTGTTATTCCTGCAGCGAAGAAAGGATTCTTATTACCCGGTGAGGCTTGGGACTTTGAAGTACAGGAAGAACCTAAGACCAAAGTCGTCCCTGACAAGAAAATGCCGATTTGGTTAGCTTGGATTCCTTACTTGCTTGTCGCTGTCCTGTTGGTGTTAACGAGATTGGATCTTCTACCTGTTAAGGACTGGCTTAGAAGCGTAAAAGTGGGATGGAGCAATATTTTAGGAACAGACATTTCTACTCAGTTTGAGCCACTCTACCTTCCTGGTACTATCTTTGTTTTGGTCATGGCGCTGACATTCCTTATTCATAGAATGAGTAGGCTTCAAATCGAAGAGACGTTCCGACAATCTCTATTTACGATTAAAGGAAGTATCATTTCATTAATGGCTGCCGTTCCCATGGTAAGGATTTTCATTAATTCAGGGGTGAACGAAAGTGACTTAGTGAGTATGCCAATGGAACTGGCCACTTTAGTGTCAGGGTTAGCGGGTGAAGGCTGGCCCTTTGTCGCTCCCCTCATCGGAGCACTTGGATCTTTTATCTCCGGGAGCGCCACGTTTAGTAACATGATGTTTTCTCTCTTTCAGTTTAGTGTTGCCGATCAAATAGGGGCAGATCCGCAAACTGTTTTATCCTTGCAGGTACTTGGAGCCAACGCTGGAAACATGGTATGCGTCCTGAATGTAGTAGCTGCTGCTTCTGTTGTTCAGCTTAGCGGAAAAGAAGGTCAGATCATCCGGATAACCGTGGTCCCGATGTTACTATATGTACTGTTATCAGGGAGTTTCGGGGCACTCGTTCTTTATTTCTTTTAAAGAAAAAGGATGAACATATGACATATCATTTGTTCATCCACTGTTTTATTCCATGACGTTACGGTTGACCCTGTACTCCAGAATCGCCTCGTGGATTCTTCTTAATGCCAAGTCGATCCGCTCTTTCGGACAGGCGATATTCATTCTGACAAAGGTGTGCCCGCTCTGACCAAATTTAAAGCCCTCATCAAATTTTACTCTGGCCTTTTCTAAGAAAAATGTACACAACTCTTCACCTGTCATGCCTAATTCCGTGCAATCCATCCATATGAGGTGTGTAGCCTGTGGGGTAATGCCTTTCAGCTCTGGAAGGTGTTGCTCTAAATAATTCAGTACATACTGTTTATTCTCTTCAAGGACCATTAATAGCTCATTAAGCCAAGGTTCACCTTCCTCATAAGCCGCAATCGTTCCTTCTATCCCAAACACATTCGGTCTCATCAGTCCATAGCCTGTAAGCTTTTCATTATACTTATCTCTCAGGTCTTTGTTCGGTATGAGCAGGATGGAGGTTTGAAGCCCAGCGATATTAAAGGTTTTACTTGGAGCCGCACATAGAATACTGCGCTCTACTAAGCTTTCATCCCCTTTAAACAGAGGAACGTGTTCATATCCTTTGTATACCAGGTCTCCATGCATTTCGTCTGAAATGATCCATAGGTCATGCCGTTTAGCGATCGAACCTATTTTCATTAATTCCTCACGCGTCCATACCCGTCCAACAGGATTATGAGGACTGCAAAGAATAAGAAGTTTCGTTCTGGGATGACGCGCCTTTTCTTCTAAATCGTCAAAATCAATCGAGTATACTCCATCCTCATAAAGCAACGTATTTTTCATAACAGAGCAGCCATGGTTCTCGATCGTACTGTAAAAAGGATAATAAACGGGATCTTGAATGATTACACCGTCCCCTGGCTCCGTTAACACGGACAACAATACATTGATACCCGGAATGATTCCAGGGCTAAAGCTGATCCACTCTTTCTCTATTCCCATCTGGAAGCGCCTCTTCCACCATGAAATGACAGACTCAAAGTATCGATCACTAAATGTCGTATAACCGTATATGCCATGCTGAGCCTTGCGATTCATGGCTTCGACAATGGCAGGCGACACTTGAAAGTCCATATCTGCAATGCACATAGGAATTACATCCTCGGCAGGAAACGACCATTTCACAGAGTGAGTGTTTGTTCTCTCGATGCAATCATTCCAATTCATATCCTACTACCCCTCTCACATATATCTGTCCTTACTTTATACTAGATTGAGGACGGGGTGAATACCTAATTTTAAAATAGGAATCCCCCTTACTTAAATTAGCTGAGTGTCATGTCCAGACTCTTCATACACTCAATACTTTTCAACGGTTTTCCCTTCCTTAGCCCTTCTGTTTATATGTTTCATTCCTTCCCGCTTACTTAACGGTGCCAGCTTTTCTGATTCGATGAATTGCTGAACCGCTTCCGGGTCCGTTTTTGAATACTCCCGGAGGGCCCAGCCGATTGCCTTCTGAATAAAAAATTCTTTTGATTCATTATGGAACAATATGTACCTGAACAAACGATCCTGATCTGTTTTTCCTTTATATTTCAATTGATGCAAAATAGAGATCCGATTCAACCACATATTATCGGAATGAATCCATTTCTCTAAGTATGCGTCATCTTCTTCCGTTTGATAGATTTTCCCTACATGATTGGGAGCAATATGATCGATGGTGTCCCACCAGGATTTATCTGTGATTATTTCTTCCAAAAATGGCAGGTGGTCTTTCGTTAAATATCTGGATTGTTTGTCCAGATGGGAAAGAGCGATATACTGACACTCCCTTTGCGGTTCAGACCAAAGACAACGAACAATGTCAGGCAATTCTTCTACCTGTGGTTTACCGTGTTCCTTCAGAAAGTCCCGTAATAAAGCAGTACGTTCCGGGGTCCTAATGCCAAAGAACTGAAATTGATTCCTCATATACGCTTCCATGGCTTCTCGATTTTCACTATTTTGATGCTGTTTTAACAGAGTGACGATTTTATCTGAATACTCATGCCCCATCCTTTTTCTCCCCTTTTTGATTTTGTTCTTCGCATTCAAAACAACTACTTTTCCCATTCTCCTTTTGCACACCATTAAAGAAACCGTCTAAACAATAAAGAGGCTTCTGACAGATATAACAGTAGTCTACCAGCTCTTTCATTTCTTAAAAGGTTCTTTCCCACTAAATTTATCATCCAGTATATTCTCCAATCAAAACATCTCCCGTCTGCAGAGCTCTCATCATACTTCTTTAATATCGGGTAAAAAACCTTTTTTAATCAAAAAAAACAACCCTCAGCTTGCCAAAGGATTGTCTCTTTTTGTCATTTGTCTCATAAGGAAAAAGTGAAGGAGCTTTTTACTTTGAGGTAATGAAAATCCGACGATGGAGCCGAGTCCCAGTGCGATAATGACCGTCCCGATCCCGACAGGACCACCAAGTAACCAGCCGAAGAAGAACACAATGATCTCCATACCATTCCGTACCCACTGAACTTTCCAGCCCGTCTTTTCAACTACGAGCAGCATCAGGCTGTCACGGGGTCCCGCCCCCAAGTCAGCTGACACATATAGTCCGATACCGTACCCGATTACCACAATCCCAATAGCAAACACAATTGACTGTGCCAATAATGATTGAGGATCGGGAAGTACATAATTAAATAAATCTATGAAAATACCGATTAACAACATATTTATAAAGGCTCCGACTTTAGGAAATGACTTCGTTCCAATCCCCGTCACGAACAAGATAACAAAGCCCGCAATAATGGACCACGTACCAATCGTCAGTCCGAGCTGCTTAAATAGTCCATAATGAAACACATCCCAAGGTCCGATTCCAAGGTCTTTCCCTTTGATCGTCAAGCTTATGCCAAACGCAAGTACAAGGAGGCCTGTAAAGAAGAACGACCAACGTAATACAAATTCTCTATTCATGAAAATCCCTTCCTACACCATAGTCATTTCATTTATTACCCGGATAAATGTATCACAGAATAAGAAACAAAAAAATTTCATAAAACCTATGGGGTTGGTGGGGATAATTCAGGCACCCTCTGCACCCTATTTTTACATTTTTTTTAAACAACTGGATTAATTGTGATTTCGGCCGGATTATCGCCCGTTTCGGCTGGATTCACTAAGCTGCGCCTTGAAAAAATCAGCTGACACTTTGGACTCACTTAAATTCATTGTTACATCATTAGAAACTATTGAAATTTTTTATACTCGATAGTTTCCAAGCTAAAAAAAGTATATTTCTCCATGAAATCAGCTCAGCTACTCAAAGATAACTACCCTTCAACCAACTCAACGATTTCCCCGTCAGGTCCAAAATAAAAGACCACTTTCCAGCCATTTTCAAGTACAACGGATCCCTCAACGGGTACTAACCCTTTCTTCTTTAATCGACCAACCTCCGTCTCCAAATCAATGACAGCCAAGGCAATATGAAGAAATGTCCGCTTTGATCCGTTATCCTCCCCGGACTCTTCGATGAGCTCCAACCAACAATCATTCTTTTTCACAAATAGGATTCTCTCACTACCCCATTCGAAATACATTTCCTCTTCAAACCCAAAGTAAGATTGATAGAATTCCTTCGACCTTACTAAACTCTTTACATTCATCCCAATATGATGAAGTCTCATATCCATTCTCCTTACAAAATTACATTCATATCACCAAACTCATGCCATTTATAATTTTTTAACAGAGCAGTTTGATAGGCGTTCAATAGCTTCTTTTCCGAAATAAAAGCCTTTAATAGATCCAGATGGCTCGCTTCCGGTTCATGCAGCCCCGTAATGAGACCATCTACAAGTTTGAGAGGGGTATCCCCTGAAATATATAAGTTTGTTACCCCTTCAGAAGGCTTTAACTGTCCATATTGCGTCATGATGGTCTCAAGGGCACGAACGACTGTAGTGCCCACTGCAATGACCCGCTTACCACTACTCTTTGCCTTGAGAATTTGGTCCACTGTCCCTGAACCTACATGGTATTCTTCCGGATGATTTTTCGGTGTCGGCCAGCGATCATCCCCGTAATAGCTCAAGCCTGCATGAAGCTGTATGAACACGATTTCAATTCCTTTCTGCTTCAAGGATTGTATCAACTTCCAAGAAAATGCCCTTCCGGCAGATGTCATTTCCACAGACCCAGGGACTGATCCATATACGGTTTGGTAGCAATCAAGCGGCCATGGTAAATCAATATATTCGTAACGGATCGGTTCTCCGTTTCTGTAAATAAAATCAAAAAGCTCAACACCACTTCTGTTGAATTTCAATTGCACCAGTGGTTTTTCACTTCCTTCACCCACCATGCTGGCAAGGACTTTCTCTGAAAAACAAATCGGTTCCCCCGCTTGATAAAAGTCTCCTATGATAAGCACATCCCAACAGTTATCATCTACTTTTCTGGATAAACGAACTTCGAGCTGCCTGTTTCCTTGCTTCCCTTTTAGAGAGGCAGGAATGGTCCGGCTGTTGTTTAAAACTAGTACATCCCCCTTATTTAAAAACTCGGGTAACTGCTTGAATTGGGTATGATCACAGTTCCCGGTTTCACGGTTCAACACCATTAGTTTCACTTCGTCTCTCTCGAATCCTCGAAGCTCAATGGGAGTCGATGCGTTTAAGTGGGGAGGGATATCAAAGGTCTTAGCCAGTTCATTCATTTCCCCCACCTCGATTCCACTGAAATTCCTGTGCTTCAAATCGATTCCCATTCTCGTTTTCTGCTGCGTCGGAAGCAAGATATAAAAAAACGTCAAGGTGATCATGGGGACCCGCAAGTGGATAATCACATTCCGGAACAGCCTTGTCGTGCATGTCCGTATCCATTTCCCCTGGATCGACCATATTCACCCTCACCCCCGTATCACTTAGCTCGTCGGCCCATGTTTGAGTCAATCCTTCGACGGCAAATTTTGAAATTCCGTATGCTCCCCACTCCGCAAAGCCTGTTTTACCCGCTTCTGACGTTAAGTTAATAATTGATCCTTTCCCCCTGCTGATCATTCCTGGAAGGACTCTTTTCGTTACTAAAAATGGGTTCATTGCATTGATTCTTAGTACCTCAAGAAATTCTTCTTCAGGATAATCAGCCAGCAAACGCGGACCAGGTCCAAAAACGGATGCGTTGTTAAAAAGAACATCGACTCTTCCCAGTACCTCCTCCGTTACAGAAACAAAACGATCAACATTCCGGGAATCAGAAACATCCGCTTCCAAAGCTACCACTTCTGCCCCTAACGCTTTCAATTCTTTCTCAGCCTCATGAAGTGGCCCACCCGTTCGTGCACAGATCGCAAGCTTTGCTCCTTCCTTGGCAAATTGTACGGCAAGGGCCCTGCCCAACCCTTTTGAAGCACCTGTTATCATGACCACTTTATTTTTCAACATCTTCATTTCCCCTTTCCAACTCTTATTACTTACAGTTTATGAAAAATCTCCTTTTGACAAATCGTCTATAAGTGGTCATGGTGAATAGAAAATTAGAAGGAGCAGATTATCAGCCTTTTGATGTAGTTTCATAAAAACACGAACATTGACACTAGAAATATGATTTATATTCGTGTTATAATCAAATTGAAAATAAATAGAGCAGTGACTGGCGAAAATGTGGAATCAACCACAAGGGAGCTGCGAATCTTATAAATCATGAGCCATTAGCCGTTCGCCTGGGCAGAAGGCAAGGAGGATACCCTTGTCTTCTTTTACTATAATCAGGAGGGATTGCAGTGGAACCACTAGTATTAGACGGGAAACTTGTTGCATCTGAGGTAAAGGAAAGCCTAAAGTCTAGAGTTGCTGTATTAAAGGAGAATGGTATTACTCCATGTCTTGCTACGGTGCTCGTTGGAGACGATCCATCTTCTGCTACGTATGTCAAGATGAAGGGCAATGCCTGCGCGAAGATCGGAATGGAATCAAGAAGAATTCATCTTCCCAAGGAAACGACAACGAATGAACTCTTGGACGTTATCCATGAGCTTAATCAAGACCCTTCCGTTCATGGCATTCTCTTGCAGCATCCTGTACCCCATCACATTGATGAACGTGCTGCCTTTGAAGCGATTTCCATTGAAAAAGACGTTGATGGAGTCACGAGCCACGGGTTCGGTCAAAATTCATTAGGGTTTGGTGAATATCCTTCGTGCACACCTGCTGCAATCATGAGCATCATCGATTACTACGGTGTGTCCCTCGAAGGGAAACATGCTGTCGTTGTAGGAAGAAGCCCGATTCTAGGAAAGCCTGTGTCCATGATGCTGTTGAATCGAAACGCTACGGTGACGACCTGTCATTCGTATACAGAGAATCTGCCTGACATTCTCTCTACTGCAGATATCGTGGTGGCAGCAGTCGGTAAACCTAACTTCATTCAAGGTGACTGGCTTAAAGAAGGTGCTGTCGTTCTTGATGCGGGATATAACAAAGGGAACGTCGGAGACATAGACTATGAAGCATGCTATGAAAAAGCGAGCGCGATTACCCCTGTACCAGGCGGAGTTGGCCCCGTGACCATCTCTATGCTATTAAAGCAGACCGTTGATTCTGCTGAGAAATATGGTTCTGTACTTGAACATTCATAATAAATATCCTTTAAGAGACTGACCCATTATGGGAGCCAGTCTCTTTTTTTCCTATTTCGGACTTATTTTTTCTACATTTCAGGAAAGAATGGTAAGGAATAGAAAGATAAAGGAGCGTTCATATGGATAAACAACACCAAAATGCTTTCTCTGAAACACCTGAGCCCTATTGGAGGGAAACGACTAAACTCCCCATATTTAAAAAGCTTGATAAAAACATAAAAGTGGACGTAACCGTTGTAGGCGGAGGGATAGCAGGCATCACCACTGCCTATCTGTTAGCCAAAGGCGGGAAAAAAGTGGCTCTCATTGAGGCTGATCACCTATTGAACGGAACAACGGGGCACACGACCGCTAAAATTTCCGCTCAACACGGATTGATTTATGATGAGCTCATCCAGCATTTTGGAGTAGAGTTTGCAAGGAAATACTATCTGTCTCAGACAAAGGCTCTTCAGTTTATTAAAGATACAATTTCCAGTGAAAATATAGATTGTCATTTTACAGAAGAGGACTCGTATGTTTACGCGACTACTGATCAATATGCTACAAAAATCGAGAAGGAGTACGAGGCGTATCAGAAGTTAGAGATTCAGGGAGAGCTCATCGAAAAACTCCCGATCGATCTATCCATTAAAAACGCAGTCGTAATGAAAGACCAGGCACAGTTTCACCCTTTAAAATATCTTAAAGCCTTGATTGATTCTTATACGGGGCTTGGCGGTCAAATATTTGAAGGAACTGCGGCAAAAACCATTAACGAAGGAGACTCCACTCAAGTTGTGACTGCAGACGGTTATCATCTGGATAGCGAGCATGTTGTCATCTGCTCTCACTTTCCTTTTTATGATGGAATGGGTTTTTATTTCACAAAGATGTATGCGGAACGCTCGTACATCCTTGGAGTAAAAGCGAAAAAGGATTATCCGGGAGGCATGTACTTAAGTGCAGAAGATCCTACCCGTTCCCTCCGTTCTCAAGAGGATGAAAATGGAGAGAATCTCATCCTGATCGGTGGGGATAATCATAAAACAGGACAAGGAAAGGATACGTTGGATCATTATAAAGCACTCAAAGTTTTTGGTGAAGAAGTGCTTGGAATTGAAGAAATTCGTTATAGATGGTCAGCACAGGATCTTATCACCTTAGACAAAGTTCCTTATATCGGTAAATTAACGGAAAAGCATCCTTCCATTTTCGTAGCCACAGGCTTTAAAAAATGGGGCATGACGTCCGGAACTCTAGCGGGGCAAATTCTATCAGAACAAATTTTAGGGAATCACCATATTTATGCTGACGTATATACTCCTTCCCGTTTTGTCGCAGATCCAAGCATCAAACATTTCTTCAAAGAGAACATAAATGTAGCGGGACAACTCATTAAAGGAAAGCTTCAAATTCCAACTAAAAAGGTACAGGAGCTACAAAAAGGCGAAGGCGACGTGGTGAATCTGAACGGGCGACGCTGTGGTGGATACCGGGATGAAGCAGGTAAGCTGCACGTCGTAGACACCACCTGTACCCATCTCGGCTGTGAAACCGAATGGAACCACGGAGACCACACATGGGACTGCCCTTGTCACGGATCACGCTTCTCCATTGATGGGGAAGTAATTGAAGGACCTGCTAAGAAACCCCTTACAAGGTTTGAAGTGACCGATTGAGGGACGGACCTCTGAAAAGAAACTTCCGATTATTGTCGAATATAGCCTGGGAAATAAACCGGATCCTAAAAGTATTTGACATATTTTGTCGCAATACACAGAAGAATATTTCCTCGATTATGTCTCAAACTATAAATGCTTGAGTTACTATTTTGGGAGGGATTCTGAATGGGACGTACTAAAAAAGGTAACCGCAATGCTCAAAGTAATACGAATGCTAAACAAAATCGAACAAGTTCTGAATTAGTGGAGTTTACAACCGGGCAAGCGAATACGAAGAAAAACCGACCACAAGACTAGTAACAAGTAGCTGATTGAATGAAGAATAACCGGCAGTAACGCTGCGTCAGGTTATTCTTTTCTTATTTCTCCTGATCCATTCATCTTTCCGTAGAGGAATCTCTCTCCCAACCTCGAATACGTTATAGAGAAATTGATTAGGAGGAATGAATGATGCAAGAACAAATGTTATTTCAACAAATGGAATTCATCCGGCTTCGCACACTGGCTGCTCTCGATGCGACAACGGAACAGCAGGCGGATGAAGTGCCTCCTGGATTCAGAAATTCAATCCGATGGAATTTAGGACATATTCTACTGTCTCAGGAAAACCTGTTATACTCCTTTGCAGGGGAAAACGACCGTAAAACACTTCCACCTGAATATGGGGAGCTATTTGGCTTCAATACGAGCCCAGACACCTGGAATACACTCACACCTCCCACACTGAAGGAACTTCGTGAGAAATTGGAGGCACAACCGCAAAGAATGAAAGAAGCATTCTCCGGTCGCTTGGACGAAACAGGAGAGAAGCCGTTTGTTCTTGGTGAACATACTACGTTTACCACTTTAGGTGAAGTTCTTTCCTTCGCTAACTGGCATGAAGGCTTACATCAAGGAACCATAACGTCTATTAAGCGTGTACAAGGAATTGAAAACCTTTGGGAGAAAGTTGAAGAAAAGATAGAAAGATAAAAAGACATGGCGGCTCCTATGCTGCCGTGTCTTTTTATCTGCCTTTAAACAAAATTAAAAAATCTTCGTACCCTTCTTCTTCTAACTTATCCTTGGGAATAAATCGTAAAGAAGCAGAATTGATGCAATACCGAAGACCTTTAGGACCGGGTCCATCTGTGAACACATGCCCGAGATGAGAATCAGCTTCCCTGCTTCTTACCTCCACTCTTGTAGAACGATGAGAGAGGTCATATTGTTCTTTGACGCTTGCATCCATGACAGGCTTTGTAAAACTTGGCCAGCCGCACCCACTATCATACTGATCTTTGGATGTGAATAAAGGTTCACCCGAAACGATATCAACGTATAAACCTTCTTCCTTGTTATCCCAATACTCGTTTTCGTAAGGTGACTCTGTTCCATTTTCCTGGGTAACAAAGTATTGCATTTCTGTTAGCTGTTCCTTTAAATGGGCTCGATCATTTGGCCAATACTCCTTCAAAAAATCTTCCCGCCCGGATCCACGCTTATATAAAGCATATCGGAAGGCATTTTCCTTATAGAAATCCTGATGATAATCTTCAGCAGGATAAAACTCGCTTGCAGGGAGAACCTTCGTCACCACAGGTTTTGTGAAAATACCACTCTGCTCCAATTTTCGTTTTGAATCTTCAGCAAGTTTTTTTTGATTATCGTTATGATAAAAAATGGCTGTTCGATAGGAGTCACCCCGATCTTTAAACTGTCCCCCTGAATCTGTCGGATCAATTTGCTTCCAGTATAGATCCAGCAGTTTCTCATAAGGGTACTGATTAGGATCAAACGTGATTTGCACAGCTTCATAGTGTCCTGTTACCCCGGAGATCACTTCTTTATATGTTGGATTTGCGGATTTACCTCCTGTATATCCGGAGACAATACGCTCAATTCCTTCCTGTTCATCAAAAGGCTCGACCATACACCAGAAACAGCCTCCTGCAAACGTCGCATGTTCCATTTCATCACCTCTTTCGTTTCACGTGAAACACTCATCGGTTATAGATTTCTTACCCTAAATTCATCCTTCAAAGTAAAGATGATAATGATTCTGACACCCCGGGTTAAAGGATGCTCGACAATGAGGACAAACCGATTGGCAATTCATATATTGTAAAATGGTTAACTCATTCTTACATTCTCCACAAAGAATCGCTTTCGTATTCCACTCGTTCTTTGACCAAAGGATCGGATCATGATCTGCCATTTCGTCATGACATATATGACAAGGATAGTACGTGTTACAGCACTTAAATTTAATCGCGATGATATCTTTTGGGGTACGGTAATGTTTGCATTTCGTTTTAGAGTCCACTTCTACGCCAGATACAGGAATCAACTTTTCAGGCATGTTCCATCCTCCCTTTTAATTACGTAGTAGATTTCGATATACAAAGCCGATTTTCCTACAAAAAAATGAAACTAGTCATCTACCATCGATGCATTCTTAGTCTATTAATCTATCTGTACTATACAATGAATGCTAAAAGAAAGGGAGGGGGAAGATTATTGAAGTTGATAGCATTCGAAACTCAATGTAGAAAAAAATATTGTAGAAGCAAAGGCACGGTGGTCCATTCATTGCACAAAAAAAGCAGGGGCATAAACGTCCGCCCCTTTTCTTAACTCATATGTTCCAGAATTCCGGTTAAATTTCTGTATTCAAAGTGTGGTTTGACCCCTAATTCATCCATCACTTTATCCTGACGATTGATCCAAGCCGTATAGAATCCAAAGTTCGTCGCTCCTGCAATGTCCCATGGGTTAGAAGACATAAACAGTACTTCTTCCCTTCTGACCCCAAGCTTTTCAAGTACGAGCTGGTAAGACATCGGGGTCGGTTTAAACTGCTTCACTTCATCAACAGTTAAAACCTCATCCAGTAAATGCCCAAAGGAAGATTGCTCAACGAGAGGAGAAAGCATATCCAGTGAACCATTGGAAAAGATGGCTTTTTGATAAGGTTTCAGTTCTTGCAACACACTCCCTACTTCTTCATAGTGGTCTAATTCCAAGTAAGCCTCCAGCAATTCCTTCTCTTTTCCTTCAGTAAGGTCAACTCCAGCTTGCTTAGCCGCATAATGGAGAGCATCTTTCGTTATTGTAAAAAAAGTCGTATACGTACCCATTAATTGACGTAAAAAACTATATTCAAGCTGCTTCTTGCGCCACACCTGGCTGATTTCCTCCCCTTTATCAGGAAAGAATTCATTACATTTTTCAATGACGGAATGAACATCGAAAAGTGTTCCATACGCATCGAACACAAAAGCCTTTATATTGAGTTTTGACATACGTATCCTCCTCTTCCATTCTTCTTATATAATAGACCATTTTATATAAATTAAACTTTTCCACATATAAGCGAATTCATTTCACATCCATGCTTTTTATGATATATTACTTCGAGTATCTAAATATATTATGGAGGTGGTCACAATGATTGCAGAACCACATGCACAGGCATCTCCTTCCTATACAAAGACGATTCTGTTTTTGAGCTTAACCGTCTGGCTGGTTGTCATGAATACCACCATGTTTAATGTAGCACTCCCCAATGTTTTAAAGGATTTCTCTTTAGCCCCTTCTGAAGGAGCCTGGATTGTATCGGGATACTCCATCGTACTCGCCATTTGCACCATTACATATACGCGCCTGGCAGACTACATTCCGATCAGGAGGCTGCTTATCCTGGGCATTTCCATTTTCGGGCTGGCATCGTTCATAGGTTTCTTTGCTCATACCTTTACCTGGCTATTGCTCTCCCGTTTATTCCAAGCGGCAGGTGCTGCAGCCATCCCCGGTCTATCCATGGTGTTTGCCGGACGTTTTGTCCCGATGGCAAGACGCGGCCGGGCATTGGCTATGATTGCCTCAGCTTCTTCCCTGGGCTTTGGATTAGGGCCGGTCGTAGGTGGCGTGATTACCGATTATTTAAGTTGGAACTATTTATTTCTAATCACGTTATGTGTCCTTGGAATGATTCCTGTACTATACCGCTTCCTGCCGGATGAGACGAACAGGAAAGGGTACTTTGATGTATGGGGAGGCCTTTTAACCGGAATCGGGATTACGTTCTTTCTGCTGTTTATTTCAACTTTCGACTGGTATTATTTCGCAGGTGCCGTTGTATTCTTTGGAGGACTGTGGATTCGGATCCATAAGATCGAACTACCTTTTATACAACCCAGCTTGATACGGGACAAAGGATACCGTCAGATTTTATATATGAGTTTCCTGGGTTTCGCCACTCACTTTGCGATTCTAATCGTCATGCCTCTTATGCTTCAGCATGTATTTGGTAAAAACCCGACAGCGGTCGGATTCATTATCTTTCCGGGTGCGATGCTGTCGGCAGTGGCAGCTATTTATGTAGGAAGACTGATTGATCGGTATGGAAATATGAGGGTGATGTTCCTTGCACATATCCTTCTGATCATTTCAACCGTCATCTTTTATATCTTATCACCCCACAGCGAATACATGATTATGCTGGCTTATATGTTTACGAGCTTTGGCTTCTCAAGTCTATCGTCAAGCTCGACCAACGAAGTATCCCGTGTCATGAGTAAAGAGCTGATTGCTTCAGGAATCGGCATGAAACAGCTTACCCACTTCGTAGGCAGTGCATCTGGTTCTGTTCTGGGAGGAATCATTGTCGAGATGGGCGGAGCAGGTTTCCCGGTAAGTTCCTTTCAGAATACATTCCTTGTGTTGATCGTATTAATGACGTTATCCCTTTTTCTATTGTTTTTATACCGCCAAAGAATCAACCACCAATAAGATCAGGTCCAGGCAGATATTTGCCTGGACCTATTTTTTATAAAAGGCTCTTTTCGTAAAAATTGTAGCTTATTGTAGAGGGAGAAAGTAATAGTTGATTTCCGCTACAGGATACTCGCTTTCCGCGGGGCTGGCGGTGAGCCTCCGGGGTCTCACCTGTCCAGCTATTCCCGCAGGAGTCGAGCATCCTGCAGCGAGGATCAACTTTCAAAGCATGAATCCTTAAATGGAAAACAATTAAAACAAGAATTTTAGCAAACAATCTCATTTAAGGTAAGTAGAGATTGATTTACCTTATAAGAAAGAAGAATTTTATTAGTTACTTTGTTTTCTTGCACACCTTGAAGCTCCGTAGAGAAAATTTTGTTAAATATCGAGAGGGGAACAGCGCAGACTCCTGCAGAAGTACGGGCGTGCTGAGACCCCGTTCGGGTAAGCTGAGGAGTCTCGGCCGAACGCTAGCTGCAAGCGGAGCAGTTCCCCTCACTATCTAGCATAAACTGGTTGACAGAGCCCTCGCAGATTCTATATTAGAAAACAACAATCTTTGCGAAAAGAGCTTTGTAAAAAAATCGTGCTCATCTTAGCCTTCATGGATTCCTCCACTACCATTAAGGGTATAGTAAGGAAAAAACAGTAGAACAGGGGAATTCAATTGAAAACAAAGAAAAAGTGGTATAAGAAGAAAAGCTGGTGGATCGGAGGAATCATCATATTGATCCTTACCGTCGTCATGTTTTACCACCGGGTAAAGCCGTTACCTCCGGGGATATCCTACGCTGGCAATACCTATACCATACCGGAGAAGGATGTTGAGTTCTTATACGACCTTACATACCAGAAAGACGGGAAAGAGCAATATGACCATTTAATCTTTGAAGAAGTCTATCGAACGATAGAAGAAGCAGAAGATTTTCTTATTCTGGACTTATTTTTAGTGAATGGTTACACAAAAGGTGATCGTGATTACCCTAAAATCAGTGAAAAATTATCGAAAAAAATTCAACAACAGATAAAAAAGAAGCCTGATCTGAAAGTGGTCTTCATCAGTGATGTTGTCAATACCACGTATGGATCCCATACAGCTGAACAATTGGAACCTTTAGAAGACCTTGGGGCTGAAGTCGTTTATACCGATTTAAACAGCCTCAGAGATCCCAATATCTTATACTCAGGGGTGTGGAGGACTGCTCTAGGCTGGTTTGGTCAGGATGGCTATGGTTGGCTCCCCAACCCCATGGCTTCATCTGCACCCAAGGTAACCATGAGATCGTATTTGAAATTATTAAATGTAAAAGCAAATCATCGTAAAGTCGTCATTTCAGAGAACGCGGGACTTATTCTTTCCGCCAACCCCCATGACGCCAGCGGTTTTCACTCAAATATAGGGTTCAAAGTCAAAGGGGAAATACTTAAGGACATGGTGAAAGCCGAGAAGGCAGTGGCAGCATTTTCTGGGGGGAACGTAGAGGCATTCCCTACCGAGGAAGACTTAGATCAGTCTATTAAGGAGCTTTCTTCTACAGAAGCTTCCGTTAAAGCACAAATCCTTACAGAAAAGAAGGTTCAAACAAGTGTTGTAAATGCTATGAATAAAGCAAAGAAAGGGGATGAAGTTTGGATCGGTATGTTCTATCTTGCAGATCGGGACATTATCGATGCCATAGGGAAGGCGGCTGATCGTGAAGTAGAGGTACGATTGGTACTAGACCCTAATCAGAATGCCTTCGGTCAAGAAAAGATAGGGTTACCCAACCTGCCAATCGCATCAGAGCTGCACAACTTAGACAATGACCATATTACGATTCGCTGGTACAACACCAATAAGGAACAATACCATACTAAGTTCATTTATATAAAAAGGGCAAACGAGAGTACCGTCATCGGAGGATCCAGTAATTACACATCGAGAAACTTAGATGATTATAACTTAGAAGAAAACATAAAAATTGTGGCACCGACTGACAGCAAAACCATGTCAGATATTGATCAGTATTTTAACCGTATCTGGAACAACGAAGATAGCACCTACACCGTTAAATATGAAGAATATCAGGATAAACTGCCTGCCTTTAAATATGTCATGTATATCTTGCAAAAAATCTTCCAAGTGACCACCTATTAGGTTTTAATTCCACACTAAAAGGGAATTAAATCAGTAACAACATATCAAAAAACATTACATGGAGGTTAGAAAGATGGGTATTATTTTGTACTTAATCGTAGGTGGAATAATCGGTTGGTTAGCTGGTCTTATATTAGGTAAAAACGTTCCTGGTGGAATCATCGGAAACATCATCGCAGGTATTATCGGTGCATGGATTGGCGGAGAGCTTCTTGGAAGCTTCGGACCATCCCTTGCAGGAATCGCCATCATTCCAGCCTTACTCGGAGCGATCATCTTTGTATTCCTGTTAAGCTTACTGCTAAGAGGGATGAGAAAGACTACTCATTAAAAACACTGAAACCCCTGGATTCCAGGGGTTTTTCATTTGTCCTTAAAGATATAAAAAAAACAGCCAATGTTGGCTGCCCTCTTAATACGTCATCGATTTCTTATGTCTTCTTTTATTCCGGTACTTCTTATAAAACGGGTAAATAATAGGTCCCCATTTGATCAGTCTTCCAATTAAACGTTTCATGCAGGTAACCTCCTTTGTATAGTAATCTATACCCGAATATGCAGAATGAAAACATATGCTAGAATAAAGGCATGACGAATGACGAGGTGTTTCACATGCATATAACAGAAGAATTAGCTTATCCAATCATCTCAAAATTAAAAACCATCGTTAGTACTAATATTAATATCATGAACGAGACCGGCGTGATTGTTGCCAGCACTGATTCTACACGTATGAATCAAGTACATGAAGGGGCTCTGTATGTCCTCAAACAAAAAAGACCATTAATCATTTCTGAGCACGACTTAGGTAAGTATCATGGTTCGAAAGAAGGCATCAACCTCCCTATTGAGTTCCTGGGAGAAATGATCGGCGTCGTTGGAGTTACAGGTTCTCCACATGAATTAGATCAGTTTGTGAAAATCGTGAAAATCACCGTTGAAGTCATGCTTCAACAGGTTCATTTCCACAATCAATTGCAGCATCAAAAAACATTAATGGATAATTGGTTATTAGATTTGGTACACCCTCATTATTTTGATGAAAGAAAAAATGAAGCATTTGCTCATCACTACTTACATCTTGAAACGAGCCAAAACGTTCACATTTTGTTGGTTCAGTTTGACGACTTATCCGCTCACTCAACAACCAACCTTCCTTTACCAATGGTCAAAGAAGAGCTATTAAGGAGAATGAAGCTTCAATTACCAAAGGTGCACTTTCAATCCTTCATTACCGACTACCACTGCGTCATAGGAATCCCTTCAAGTATTTGCCCCTCTGAGGAAGAGGCGATAATTCTGGCAAAGCGTTTGCAACACCATTTACAGGAAAAGCATGTCAAGGTGAAAACGGCTGTAGGCAATGTATATTCAGGAGTTAGCGGGTACAGAAAATCTTATTTGGAAGCACACAACTCCCTAGAATTACAGGAACGCTTTCCACAGTTCACCGACTATATTCATATCCAGGAATGGGGGATCATGGATTTCATAAAGCAAATCCCCATTGATGTACGTAAGGTATTTATGGACCGTTATAATGAACGAATCCTTCAATTGAGTACCACCTTGCGACATACATTACAACGATTATTCGATTGCCAATTAAACATGAAAGAAACGGCGAACTCATTACATATTCACCGAAACACCCTCCTGTACAGGCTTGAAAGTGTCGAGGAACTGACAGGTCTAAATCCACGGCAATTTGATGACGCCATATTACTTCGGTTTATCCTAATTATCCAGGAAATGAATAAAGAGTTGTAAAATATGATTGTGCACATGCACAATCTTTTTTCATTTTATGAAGAATTGTTTAGATGAATCCACATTGTAACCGCTTACCTAAATTGGTTAAATAAAAGAATAGATTATATTTTCTGAAAAAAGGAGCCGCTATGAATATTCTTATTGCCCCCGATTCATTTAAAGGAAGTTTAAGCTCACTCGAGGTTGGAACCATTATGGAAAAAGCCTTTCTTGATGAATCTTCGAGCTTTAAAACGAACGTCATCCCCATGGCCGATGGTGGCGAAGGAACGCTTGAGACCTTAATTTACGCAACGGGAGGAAAAAAAGTAAAAACGATCGCAACCGGTCCCTTAGGAGAAAAAGTTCACACTGAGTACGGTGTGTTAGGAGATCAAAAGACAGCCGTTATTGAAATAGCTTCCATTGCAGGCTTACCAATGGTGCCGATTGAAAAACGCAATCCCTACTACACAACGTCGTATGGGATTGGAGAAGTTATTATAACAGCCATAGAAGAAGGTTACCGAAGCTTCATTATTGCTCTAGGCGGAAGCTCGACGAATGATGGAGGGTTCGGAATGCTGCAATCACTCGGCGTCAGCTTCTATGACGAAGAAGGGATCGCTGTCGGGTCCTTTGGAAAAGATCTGAGATTCATTTCCAAAGTGGATTGGAGCAGCCTTCATCCCCTTGTAAAAGAGTGTACCTTTCACATTGCTTCAGATGTCGAGAACCCTTTATGCGGTGAAACAGGAGCCTCTTCTGTATTTGGTCCACAAAAAGGAGCCAATAAAGATCAGGTGAAGGAGCTTGATCAACAGCTGCTTCACTACAGTCAATTACTTAAAAGAGAAAAAGGAATCGATTTTCAAGATACGAACGGTGCCGGTGCGGCCGGAGGACTTGGCTTTGCCTTTATGCATTTAAACGGAACAATCGAATCCGGAGCAAAGCTGGTTGCTGAAGCGACCAATCTTTCAACTGCCATTCGGGAGGCTGATTGGATTCTCACCGGTGAAGGACAAAGTGATCATCAAACATTGTTTGGTAAACTCCCCTCCTATATTGCAACCATCGCAAAACAGCATCAAACTCCAGTATCACTTATTGCAGGGAGCTTAGGAGAAGGTTATCAAACTTTATACGAAGACTTTACCAGCTGTCATTCCATTGCCATTGGACCAATTGACCTTGCTGAGAGCATCAGTCGGGCTGAAGAACTGCTTTACCATGAAACAAGGAACATCGCACGAATTTTACACGTAACAAAGGGAGAAAGATAAAGGGGGAAATCTTATGTCAGGAATCTGGTTATTTACGGTTATTGTATTAGGGGTAGGATTTATCATTTTCACAACGGCAAAATTGAAGCTTCAGCCTTTTCTATCGTTATTGTTTGCCGCGTTCTTGGTTGGTATATTTGCAGGCTTACCACTGAATACAGTCGTAGAAGCAGTCAACGGCGGGTTTGGAGGGTTAATGGGGTATATTGGTATCGTCATCGTTGCCGGTACCATTATCGGGACGATCCTAGAGAAATCAGGTGCCGCTCTCAGAATGGCAGAAGTGGTTCTGCGTTTAGTGGGGGAAAAGAGACCTCAACTGGCCATGTCCCTAATCGGTGCCATTGTGAGTATCCCTGTCTTCTGCGACTCCGGATACGTCATTCTCTCAAGCTTAAAAAAAGCTTTGGCAAAGCGTGCAAAAGTAGCCTTAGCTTCCATGTCTGTTGCACTTGCAACGGGGTTATACGCCACCCATACTCTGGTACCGCCCACTCCAGGCCCTATTGCCGCAGCTGGAAACATCGGTGCCAGCGACTACTTAGGAACCATTATTTTAATCGGGTTGATTGTAGCCATTCCTACGATTCTAGCAGGTTATCTTTGGGCAATTAAGGTCGCAAGTAAAATTGAAATCGAGGGTGAAGAAGAACTGGATCTGGATTATGATGAGATTGTCAAATCCTTTGGGGAACTTCCTTCAACGTTCAAATCCTTTGCTCCGATTGTACTTCCCATCCTATTGATTGGTGCAGGATCAGTAGTCAGCTTCTTTCAATGGAAAGGCGGAGCAGCGGATGTTCTCTTATTCATCGGTTCCCCTGTTGTTGCTTTGCTTATAGGTGTCCTGTCCGCGTTTGCCCTCATGCCGAAATGGAATGAAGAAACCCTGAATGGCTGGGTAACTCAAGGAATGAAAGATGCAACCGATATTCTATTAATCACAGGCGCAGGAGGAGCATTCGGTTCCGTTATCAAGGCGACTCCCGTTGCTGAATTGATTCAAGGAATCGCCGACGGGGGATTACTTTCCGGTGCACTGGTCTTGCTCATTCCATTTATTGTTGCAGCTCTATTAAAATCGGCTCAGGGATCTTCTACCGCTGCACTTGTCATTACTTCATCCCTGATAGCTCCATTACTTCCACAAATGGGGATCGATGGAGCCGTGCCTCTTGCTTTAGTCGTTATGGCCATTGGTGCAGGGGCTATGACAGTCAGTCATGTCAATGACAGTTATTTCTGGGTTGTAACCCAATTCAGCGGAATGAAAGTCACAGATGCTTATAAGGCGCAAACTGCAGCTACGCTGGTTCAGGGTTTAACGGCTCTTGTATTCACTTTACTGCTATGGGTCATCCTTGTGTAACGGTCAATCACATCTACTCCTTTCCAATAAATAGAAAGGAGTTTTTTGTCGAATAGGGTAAATCCTCCCCGGGAAATAATTACTGACCCGTACATTTCAAGAACCAAAAAAGCAACCAGTTACTGTACCTGGTTGCTTTTTTAGTGCTATTTACTACTTTTCGATTCTGCAATCTTCCCCAAGAAAAAACCGTCAACCTCGCTTATTTTCCCACGCCACATGATTTTCCCTTTGGAAGGGGTTGGCTTACTGTCGCCACAGTACACCTTGGTGTTCTTCAAATGAATGAAATGGGCTTCAGCGCTCTGGTTTTCATCTACTGACTCTCCGGCCTTCGCCAGCTCCTCACTAAGCTTCTGGGCCACTTCACTGCCATCCTCAAAGGTTTCACTTAATGAGTCGAAGTATTCCTTTGCAGAAACGAGAGTACCTGTTATGACGGCTCCTTTGACGTTTAACGTGATGTCTAATGAAAAGTCATGCTTGTTTGATGCTTGTACAAAAAATTCTAAGATACTATCCTTCCCTGTACCTGATTCTAAACTCATTTTCACATCTCCTTTTTACGTTAAGCTACTGTATCGTCTTCGGTAGAGAGTGTTGTATCTTCTTCTTGATCTTCGTCTTTATCATCATCTTTTTTAGCAGATTTTTTACTTTTAGCGTTTGTCTTGCGGGTAGAACGCTTCTTACCCTTTGAACCTGACTTACCGTTTGATTTCTTCTTGCTTGAAGCTTCTTCCTCATCGTCGCTATCATCATCGTCTTCTTCGTTTTCATCTTCATTAGTGTCTTCGTCTTCTTCATCGTCTTCTTCTTCGTCTGTCGCTTCTTCTTTGGACTTTTTAGAAGCTTTCTTTCTAGAAGTGGTTTCTTCTTCATCCTCGTCTTCCTCGTCATCACTTCCATCTTCACGAGTCGCGGCAATTTGATTCATTTTCTCTTCTAATTGCTGCAAGCGGTTCTGAAGTTCCTCATTTTCTTGTTTAAGGGCGTCATAGTCCTGGTTCGACTCATCTTCAGAACTGTTCGTTTCAGTTGAATTCACGTCAGTCTCCGTGTCTTCAGACGCTTCCTCATCTTTATCACGCTTAAACAAGTTGGCTGTTGAAGATTTTAGTGACACAGCAGCTTTTCTGGATCTTTCTTTTGCTGCTTTCCCAAAGTCCAGGCTTTTGCTTTTGATTTTCTCTTGATCGATACGGTCTAAAAGTTTTTTTCCATTTTCAGGAGTTGCCAGATACCCTACAGTTGCTCCCAACAGACTTCCAGCTACGGTTCTCTTAATAGGGCCGCCTCTTCTTGTTTTATTCTCATTTGTTGAATCCTTTTCTTGTCCTTGATTCTCAACTGTCGTGTTTTGCGTATTTTTTTCTGCCATCGGTAAAACCTCCAATTAGTTTGTTTCCGTCTGGTTCAGACGGTTCGTATCCAGTTTCTTTTCAAGTGATTCCAATCGTTCCTGTAATTTCTTATTTTCCTCTTCAAGTGCTTTCGTGTTGTTATCTGAGGCTTTGGAACTTAAGTAAGGATCATTTTCCCACCAGTCCATGCCTATTTCTTTTGCTTTATCTACAGAAGCAACGATTAAGCGGATTTTAATCGTAAGCAGCTCGACATCGGCAATTCCCACCGTAATATCTCCTGCTACGACCACACCTTTATCTAATATCTTTTCTAATACATCCACTATTGTGTTGGATTGTACCGGATGCTCCATTCCCATCATGTAACCTCCCTAATCGGCCTTACATTAAGCTCCCTAAAGGACCAAGGTCTATATTCAAGTCTTCTGCATCAAGACCAAATACCTCTTTTAACTCTTCCATTTTTTCTTCGAGATTCATAAGGGCAATGCCCAGATTCTCCACTTGTTCATCCGTTAAAGTACCGCCTTCAACACGCCTCATTGCATGTCTTTCGACGATTTGCCTTAATAGTTCTACAACGGTCAATACAAGTTGCGCTAAGCCTTGTTCTGCTTTTTCCGGGTCGAAATTAATTCGCCCATTTGTCCCGCTGGCCTGTGGCATGAATCAATCCCTCCCTTTCTTTATCGAATTGATCGGACGTTACCGTTTTACGTGTTCCTTGCTTGTGTTGAACCAATGTCTCAACTGAGGAAATCAGCACTCTCAAATCCAGATACACGAGATCGACACCTGCAATGGATATAATCAAATCTCCCTTTATCGCCACACCTTTATCGAGAATGACATCCAATATGTCTATAAGTGCAATATCTTTGTTTTCTATCGATTCTCTTACTGTCATATTTCTCATTCCTTGTTTTGTGATTAAGAAAAACTAGAAAAATGATAAGGTGGCCAAGGGCCGGATGCTTCAATTTTCCAACCGGCGTGTCCCAGTTCTTCCTCGTATTGCTTAATTTCATCTACAAATTCATCAACATTGGATAATGGAAGGAGAAACACACTATTCCAAGCCATATGTTCTTGTCTGCCTGTTACATCCTTACTCCAATTTTTTTTGATATTTCCATGGAGGGAATGTTCCTTCAGCTTTTCATGAACCTCTTCACAGAGGCGATTCTTTTCGTTTTCAAGTTCCCGATCAATCAGCTGATCGATTTTTTTCTTTTCAAAGAACTGCCTGCCCTTTGGTAATTCACTGATTTCTTTTCTTTTGGCTTCGATAGACGGATTGCTTTCGCTTACCTGCTTCTTCAGCAGCTTATCGTCACAGTAGATTTTGACGTTCCACTCTTCATTGCCATCCAGCTGAGTAAAGGTCGTTTCCAGCTTGTTTCGACTGCCTTCTATCGTGGACTTAAGGCTATCCTCGTTCTTGTACAATGTACAGAACTTCAGGGGAATGATGGTATACATCTTTGAAACCATCAGAACGGTTTCGTGATGATGAAACGCCTTTTCCTGAAGCCAGTCCATGTCGTTATCGACTTTGTCCTTAATGGTTTCTTCTGAGTATTCATTCGGTTGCAGATCACAGACAATTGCTGTCACGTCACCGATTTCAATTGTATAAAGTTCACCTTCTCCATCGAATCCTTTCATGGAGGGAAGAGATTTTTCATTTGCTTCTTTTGTTGGGATTAAGCCGTATAAATAAAGTAAATCGCTCATTTGATCACCCTTATTTCTTTTTCGTTAGTTCTTCCCATTGCTCCATTTCCATCTGTTTCGCAATTTCATATCGTGCTAGTAACTCATCTTCTTTTTCCTGGAATGCTTCCTCAGGAATTTCACCTAATTCATACATCATTTGAAGCTGAATCAACTTTTGTTGAATGGTAGGAAGGTCGTATAATTCTTTGTCTGCTTCTTCTTTAATCTTTTCTCCGACTTTAATGACTAAATTAATTGGTGCACTCACCAATTTATGAATCATCAGCCTTCCTCAACCTTCAAGCGTATATTGACAAAATTGTATGCCGGCCATGGGCCAGTGTAGTTAAATTCGACCTTATCCTTCCACTTTTCATGTGCTTCGTTCACCTTTTGATCGAAGACTTCTTCCTGGTCCCGGTCAATTAAGAAAGAAGCGTTGAGAAGCATTTTCTCACTTGAAGGGTCATTTGCCTTTGCTGATACGGCTGTTTCCTCAAGGGGGGCATAGACTTCCTGCTTCACCTCATTTTGAAGGGAAGTAAATAGCTTCTGAGCCATTCCTCCAAGCTGAATGCGGTCATAATACGCGGCAGATTCAGATTTCCCTTTAACGGCTGATGCCATTTTTTCTACCTGCGGGTTTTCTTTAACCATCGCTTCCAGCCATTCCTTTTTACCGATAACCTTTAAACCAAGCTCGATTTTCCCTTTAATTGCCGGGAAAAGGGTTTCGAACTGAGGATAAAGGTTTTCTAGAAGAGCCTGCACATCGTCTCTTGATTTAAAGACATTCCCGAAGCTGATCGGGATGACCGTATCTTTTTGATCCATCACCCGTGATACGGCACCTTGGTGCATGAGTAAATTCTGCTTCTTAGGATGATAGATTTTCATCGGTACTTCTGCTGCTACCATAGCGGCGTCCTTATATCTGATCGTGAACGTCTCGCGTTCCTCACCTTCGATTTCAATGGAACCAAATTGATCGTTTTCTTCTGTCTGGATGGCACAAAATATATATATTCCCATTTCTTCCTGAATCATCATGAAACTCTCCTTTATTCCTCAGATATCTTCATACGTTTGCATGCATCTATAATCAATTGTTCTGCTTTTTCTTGTGGGTTTTCTCCATCGATACATCGGCTTAAACTGTGTGCTACTATATCAACACATAGACGTTGAAAGTCTGAATCCTTACCGTCTATGGGGATGTCTGATTCAATGGCGAGCCTCGCGATCATTAAGGAAGCACGCAAGCTCGGTCCGTTCATTTCGTTTGTACATTGATCACGTAATGTAGTGACAAGTGTTGTAATCGCTCTTGCTTCACTCATAACCAAGTTTGCTTTTTCCGATACAATCATTGCCTCTTGTTCTGCTCCCTTGTAATCTACGCTAATGGTAATCAACCGATCCAGGAGAGCATCCTGTGTTTGATAAACCCCTGCATATTCTGCAGGATTACTAGTAAATATGATTGCAAATTCCGGGTGTACGCGAATAAAAGGTTCCGTTAGCTTCGATCCATATAAAGGAATGATTCCTTCTTCTAAAATGGATAGAAAGATATTATTCGTTGTCGGCAGTGATCTTGTAAATTCATCGTATACAAGGGTATAGCCATTCTTTACTGCTTCCAGTAAACGACCGTCTCTCCATGTTTCGGTGACACTTTCATCCTTTTTGTAAACAGATCGAACATATTGATCGACCACTTTTTTACTCGTATAACCTGTGAAATCACCAATTAAGTCTTTATTATTCAGTTCATGATTTCCGTGCATGAGCATCACCGGTCTTTTTCTCTTCTTGGCAAGTGCCAGAGCAAGAGACGTTTTTCCGGCTCCGGAAGGACCTGTAAAATGTACAGGATATCCAGCTTTAAGGTATTGCAATGAGCGCGAAAGCAATTCTTTCGTTTCATCGTCTTGGATTAATGCCCTGCTATCCTTTTTGATCCGTTTTGTTAAGACCGTCACTTACAATTCCCTCCTACTCGCTCATCCACTACATTTCCTGTCCGATGGCACTTCTGTAACGGATATCCCGTCGTTTAAATGATGTGACTTCCTTTTCTTTATTGAGAAGAACATCATATGTTCCCAGCATTTCGTCTTTAGCATATTTCTTCATATATTCTTTTTCTTCAATTACCTCGACTTGAAGCTTCCATCCTTCGTCTTCTGTCAATTCCACCGACGTAATCTTATGGACTGGAGCTACATGTTCATTGAAGAAATCCGTCACACTATTCATGATTTCTTTGATTACCATAGTCGCCTCCTACTGTAGTTGAAGGGGGAGGGTGCCAATAATGGCCCCCTTCAAACACATATTCTTTTGCTGTCACTCCATTTAAATGCTGAACTGGGAGCTTCTTTCATTCTGCTGAGTAGCAAGGCCGTTTTCTTCGACATCATCTCGAAGTAGGCCCACTGCTTCTGCATAACGCAACCATGTATCTACGCTCGCAATGACGACCCTTGCTTCAACCGTTAAAATTTCAATCCCAACGACAGATACTCTTGCAAATGCATCAATAACAATACCTTTGTCAAGGATACGGTCAATCACTTCTGCTAAACTTGAACTATTATTACTCTTTTGAATAGCCAATTGTTATTCTCCTTCCGGTGTTTAAGAACAGATCGTCTTAATGTCTTTTGAAGATTTAATGTTTTCTGAACTTTTGATTTCTGTAGAACTCTTTATGTTAAAGGAGCTCTTGATGTCACTTGCTCCTTTAATATTTGCAGCGCCATTCATTTTTGTTTGTTTATCATTTGATGAAGAAATTTTCTTTTGAAATTCTTCACCTGCTTCTTTGGCATTTCCTAACTTTTCCCGAACGGAAAGCAGGACATCCTGGACTTTTTCCTTAGCTTCTTCAGCTTTGGTATGAACATTGGCCGCATTTTTCTCTTTTGCCTTCTCTAACTTCTCGGATGCTTCGCCTGCTTTTGATTGAATACCGCCTTCAACACTGTTCACAAATGTTTCTTTCGCTTTCTCTTTCATCGTGTCTTTCACTTTCTCTTTCACGGGCTCTGGAGCGTGATCGTATGCTTTTTTAGCCATCTTGCCAACTGCTTTTTTCATCGGCTTACTCATGTAATGCCCCCTTCAGGGATGCGACTATTTCTTAGACTCCACTAAGCTGTTAAGCATTTCTTCGATACGTTCTAAACGCTCATTCAAATTCTTGTTTTCTTCTTTGATTTCTTCTAATTCTTCTGATTGATTGGAAGAGTTCTCGCCGCTATCTGCCTTGGCATCAGTGTTTTCCGATGCCTCTTCTTTTTTCTTCTTTGGTGCGAGCAAGCCGCCTTCCAACTTGCTCATATATCCGGTAGCCGATTGTCTCAAGGTAATAATGGCTTGCTCTGTCAGGAATTCCTGTGCTGACCTTCTCAGTTCTTTACTAGCGGCTTTCATCACTTCTGATTTCCCTAAACTGTCCACTACTTTCTTACCTGTACCAGGATTTGAAAGTAATCCGATACCCGCCCCGACTACTCCGCCGATAATCGCATAATTCATGGATTGTCTGTTTTCAGCGGTTTGCTCTTCGGTTTCTTCAGTGCTTTTCTTTTCCTCTACTTGTTGACTGCTTTTTGTTTCTGCCATATTCATCCTCTTTTCTACCAAAATAGTAAAACTATATTTTATTTACTTGTTTAAATGCTAAACGCTGTTCCTCTTTCATTTTCCTGCTTCGCTAACCCTTCTTCTTGAACTTCGTCTCTTAAAAGCCCAACTGCCTCTGCATATCGTAACCATGTATCTACACTTGCAATGACGACTCGCGCTTCTATTGTAAGAATTTCTATTCCCACTAAGGAAACTCTGGCAAATGCATCAATGACTATTCCTTTATCCAGGATTCTATCAATTACTTCTGCGAGACTTGAGCTATCGTTACTTTTTTGAATACTCATCGAATCTCTCCTCTTAATTGGTGTAGCCAATGACTGGGTGCAAGTTTTATATTCGGTTTAATCGGTGTTTACCTCGATTTCCACCTATGCTAAACCAGGAGGTGGAAATTATTTGAAGTAAACTGCCATATTTTATACATGTTTTAGTGCGTTTTTTTCACCTTGTAACATTTCTCTCTTACAGTTATCTGGCTTGTAAGGTTTTTGGGAGAAAAAATAATTCAAATAAGACAAATTGATTACAGTTTCTAAAGGAGAAATCGGGTTGAAATGAAAGGAAGAATGTGATTTTCATTGTGGGGGGAAGGGAGTAAATGATTCTCATGAAAAATCTTTGCAAAAAAAAGAACCAGAAGCATCTCGCTTTTCAGCTTTGCTTCTGGTTCTTTTCCTATTTATTCATTTGAGAAAGAAAATCGCCTAAGAGATCTTCCATCGTTTCTTCTTTAGGTTCTTCTTCAACGGTTTCCTGGGGCTTCATGGCACTGTCCCAGTCAAAGTTGTCCAATTCTTCGTCAGTAGAGTAAGAACGCTCATCTATTACATCTTCATCCGGTGCATCACCCATCACTTGATCAAGGGACCACTCTCTTGATGAATCGTGACTTGCTGCAGATTCTTCCTGAAGATAGAGCGCTTCATCAATATCCAACGAATTGCTGCTTAAGGAAGCTAGAAGAGAGGCTGTACGAACCGGGTTTGAAAGCAGTTGGTACACGATACTCCCCAACAGCGCTTCTGAGTGTTCATGCTTCAACCAGTCACGCTGGGATTTATCCAATCCCTTCGGAAGTGGGATTGTAATGGCTTCTCTCTGCTTGGAAATCGTATCATTTACTCCATTTAATACAAGCTCTGCAATTTTACTGGAGAAATTTCGTTTTTCCGTTTCCTTTAGCTTTTGTAAATGCTTTAATACATGATCAGGTGTATCAGAAGGAATTCGAAACGTAATCGGTTGTCCCCTCGACATCCCTTTTCCATTCATACCATCACCCTATTTGGTTTTCGCTAATTTTTGTTCTTCTTTCTGGGGTTGTTGTTTTTGGGTCTTTCTTGAGAAGTCAGCAATCAGCTTGTAATAAGCATTGGCCATCATCCAAATGCTTTCCTTCTCATCTTCAAAGAAGTCGATATTATACCCATCAAGATTGTTATTAAGCGTCTTGATATACTCTTTCAGGACGCTTGATCCCCCACCAATGAAGTAGCAGATTTCCGTTTGAGAATTCTTTTGCCACATATTGCGAAGGTGACGGTATTGCTTCTTAGCAAGTTCAAGCATAATACGGTCAACGATGTCATGTACGCTTGTACGACTCCCTTTAACCATAATATGATTACGATCATTTTTCTTCGTGATGATTTCTACCACATCACGGCGGCTGTCGAGCTCAATACCATGTCTTGAGCGGATTTCCTCACGGATCCATTCAAGAGATTCAGAAACACCGAGGTTAAATCCTTGGGCTTTATCATCGTCTACTTTTCGATCCTTAATGACCGCGATATCCGTCGATAACCCACCGATATCTTGAATTAAGATACGCTTATCAATAAGGTCTTTATTAATGATGTTCAGATTGTTATCCATTACAAGGTTGATGAATGCTGCGAAGCCTTCAGGGTATACCTTTACTTCATCAAATTTAATATTCACTTTGATGCCTTGATAACGGGGGGTTACCAGGAACTCTACTTGGTGTACAGAACCTAATAATCTTGAACGGTACCCGACATCTTTACCTTCCTTAACTTCGCGAAGGGGCAGACCTGTACCCAATGTATAGTTTGCTTCTATTACTTTATTATTCTTTTTGAAATCAGAGTCGTTGCGTGCTGCATCAAGAGCAATAGAAGCAAACAGCATGATCAGTGTTTGATCTTCTTCTGACTTACTGCTTCCCGGATCCAGTTCAGTAGAGTTATTGCTCTTCGTCGCCAGATTCCCGACACGATAAATCGCATTGTTATCTTTCAGAGTAGGGGAGTGGACACGGATATGTATGCCGTCTAGTGGGTCTTGTGTATCCAGCTCCTCAATTCCGATAATTGGACGATCTTCAATATCCCTTGCGATGACGTTTGGAATATTCACCTCACCGTCCATCTTTCCAAAAATACCTTTAAGAGAATCATTACCAACGTCAATGGCTGCAATTCGTGAATTCGTCATTAAAATCATCCTTTCATTCATGAGTAAGAATTTGTCAAAAAATTTCAACTCTTACTCTCAGAGTATACAATTTCTCTTCACTGGTCAATCCTACTTTTCTATCGAATGTTGATGTCAAGATAGAGGCGAGTTGTATACATTTTTGTATCGTTGTGTACGTTTTTTGTACACGTCCTTACACACCAACACGTGTACAGATTTGTGTACATGTATACATTTTTGTATACATTTGTATACGTTTTTGTTTACAAGTATACATTTTTGTAAACTTTTATCTTTTTACAAATTATTACTTGAAATTGTGCTCATTCTACTACTTTATGAAACTAGGAATCTACTTTTTTTCATTGAAAATGGTGATAAATGATATGTAGCTAAAAAGAAATATCTAAGAGTAGAGATATGAAAATATAATTATCAGGTATGAAAGAGGAGGAAGATTACCAAATAAATTGAACAAATAATTGGTTGTAAAAAGGACCCGGTAAACGGAAAAGATAACGAAAAAAACCTCGACATTCAACATGCCGAAGTCTCTCACAGGTCTTATTTCGCTTATTTCGTTAGATTGCGTTATATTGGCTTCTTCACCTGGATGACTACCTTACCCTTAGCTCTGCCCGTTTCGACGTACTGAACGGCTTCCTGAGCCTCTTCAAGGGAGTATACCCTGTCTATCACAGGGCGAATACTCCCTTTTTCGACAAGATGTTTGATTTTCGTCAGCTGTTCCCCGCTGGGCTTCATGAATAAGAAGTGATAGTCTACGTTAAACTTCTTTTCGAGAGCACTTATATTTCTGCTAACTACAGAAAATAAGAGCCGTTTTATGAAACCAAGATTGTTTTCTGCGGCAAATCTGCGGTTTGGCACTGCAGAAACAGACACGATTTTCCCATGAGGCTTGAGTAAACGGAACGAACGATCGAGGACATCACCGCCTAACGTATCAAACACAGCATCATATTCGTTTAGAATCTCCTCAAATTTCTCTTCCCTGTAGTTGATCACTCTATCTGCTCCGAGAGAGGAAACTAAATCAAACCCCTTTTCACTTGCGGTTGTGGCTACAAACACACCCATTTCCTTTGCAAGCTGAATGGCAAAAGTCCCGACTCCCCCCGCTCCGGCATGGATAAGGATCTTCTGGTCCGGTTTCAGCTGAAGGATTTCATGGAATGCCTGCCATGAGGTTAAACCCACCAGAGGAAGGGACGCTGCTTCCTCAAACGTAAGGTTTTCCGGTTTCAATGAAACATCATCTTCATGGACAGAAAGGTACTCAGCGAATGTTCCGATCCGATTCTTGCGTGGCCTGCCGTACACTTCATCCCCGATTTGAAACTTACTCACCTTGGAACCTGTTTGAATCACCTTACCGGAAAAGTCATTCCCCAACACCAATGGCATCTTGTAGCTCAACAGCATTTTCACCTTGCCATCCCTTATCTTGAAGTCAATCGGGTTGATACTCGCTGCGTGAATCTCCACTAAAACATCCTGTTCACCCATGTCTGGAATCGGAAGGTCAGTTAGTTCTAAAGGAATCGTTTTCCCATATTGTTTTATGGTCATTGCTTTCATATCGATCATCCTTGCAATTAAAGTTTAAATGTTTAATCATATAAACATATTATCTATAAATGTTTCTCTTCCGTCAATGAACTTGCACAGGAGTTATATTCCATTATTATATTGTGGCTTAGATGGATGATATGGAAACATGGATGGTGTTTTTTCAGGATTCAGAGGAGAACACCCATGCGTTGGTAAGTGAGATGAGAAGGTAAAAGAGGAACCCGCACTAGACCGGGCTCCTCTTTATTATTTTTTCAACCTTTGCTTCCTTGAGCCGATCGACTCCAAATGACAATAACAGTGATGAGAAGTAACACACAGATCCCTACTAACACAGCAATCAATATAGGAAGGGAAGAACCATTCTGACTTCTTTCCTCAAGACTCCCCAACCTTGCCGATTCGGATTCACTAAACAGTTTCAGGTTTTCTGCTTTAGCCTTAATAGTATTTGTATCTTTTTCTTCACTTTTAAATAACTTATCAGTGAGCTCATTCAATTTGTTACTGGAAACCCCTTCAAATGATAAGCTTTTTTGTTCTTCCGGGATTTTTATCTTTTCATTTGTGAGCGTCTGATCATGGATGAGGTCAGTATTCTTTTTGAAATCATTGTTCTGATAGTCATTCGGGATTAAATCATTAATGTTTTTATTGGCCGAAATAGGGGGCACAAACATGCTGACAATGCCCCCAATTAATATCAATTGAATCAGTATTTTACCCCTCATACGCTTCCGTACCCTCATCAGATGTTCTATTAGAGCGTTTGTCTAATAACACCTGCACGATGGTTAGCCCGATAACGATCAAACCCAGTACAATGACAGCTTGATTAAATAAAGAGTCTGATCCATATTGTATCGACATATAAACGGTCGACATCGGGTCTTTAAATGTAAAATTAGGTGTTGTTAATGCCAATAATGGGGTCACGAACAGTGCTACCAGTCCTACAGACACAAACCAGCCCAATAACCGGTGCGTGACAAAAGCAACACGGATTAATCCTGATCCTGCTAATAGAAGGAGAATGGTAAAGATCGTCCACTCAACTGAACGGGATTCAACTAGTGGATAAATGTCCAATCCATAAAGGCTAATAACAAATCCTACAATGAGATTTAATAGTAGGAATATCACCCCTTGTATCCAAAGGGGAGCATTTTGGAAGTAATAGCTTGTGTATCCGATAAGTAAACTAGACAACAAGATAATAAACAAAATCACAACAGGTGGCAGTGCACTTGCTTTCTTTTCCTCCGGGACATCTCCATTAATATTAAGAGGATTCGTCAAGAAATCATACACATACCCATTGGATTGTCCGTCAACGAACGCGTTCCCTAAAACACTAAATACATCATCGCGAATTAATTGAGTGGAGGCTACATTTGTCGCCCACTTATTATTCAGTGTATCCGCATCGCTTTGAACATTGGATACATTCGATTGAAGCTCATTTGTATAGGACACGATTGTATCTTGGCTTTCACTCACTGTATCCAGGAAGGAATGGATAGACTTAATTTCACTTCCAATTTGCTTCTGGTTCCCTACTAAATCTGGCCCTGTTGCCCCTGATACCGGAGTTGGAGCCGCTTGATCCGGCTGTTGTATACGATTTAATACGTTTGTTGCTTCTTGATTGATCGCATTCAGGCTCTCTGTAAGCTGAGATTGCTGGTCATCAAGAGTTTGGTTGTATTCTGCTGCAAACACGGTAAATGAGTCTTGAAGCGTGTTAAGAGCATCCTCTGTATTTGGCAGCCCTGTATTTAACTGCTCCCACTCCGCTTGTTCAGACTGACTTACTTTCAGAATCTCATTAATCTCATTTTTCAGTTCTTCATCTTGAAGAACGGCCGCTTTTACTCCATTCTCCGTTAACATACTGTTAAGAGTCGCTTCATACCGATCCAGGTAAGAGTAATATTGTAGAAGATCCATAAGTTTATAGTTATTAATCCCTCGAGAAAAATAACCATATAGAGTGTTTCTTCTATTTTCAGATAATGCGGCTGAGTTCAGGATGGAGCTTTCTTTATCCTCGATTTCCGCAACGATATTGGAAATATTGTCAGAGAACATTTCCAATTGGTTAATCAGAGCTTCATTCGTATCAGTCAATGTCGTTAGCTGATCTTTAAGTTCTTGATTTTCAGTTGTAAGAGTTTCAACTTGCTTGGTCAGTTCATCGATTTTATCAATTAATGTCTGATTATCTTCAAGAAGTCTTGATACTTCTCCCAACAGTCTATCCACTTCTGCCTGCAGAGGGTTTTCTGAGCTATTATTTTTTCCTTGCAGCTGCGTTCGAACCTGCAGGATGCGATCATTGATTGTTTGAATATTGTTCACTGACTCGGTTATAGCTTCAGGTGTTGGTTCTGTTAAAGTAGTCAGTGTTTCTTTCAACGCATCGATTTCTGTTGAAATGGCCGTCAATTCACCTATTTCCGGATCTAAATTCGGTGGTGCAGGAGGAGGATCGCTTGGTTCCCCTGGCCCGGGTTCACCTTCCTGGGAGGAAATGATGACCTGTTGAGGGTCAGGTTCCTCTCCGTCTTTTGGTGGTTCAGGAACTTCAGGAGGAGCGGGTGGATTAAAAATCTCTCCGTCACCTTCAGCCAGCTTATTGTTAAGTTCAAAAATACTTCCTTGCAGGTTATTTAAAGTCGTGGTGTCCTGCAATTGCTGATAGAAGTTCAACACCCGTTCCTGGAATGAGTAAAAATCTTCTACCTGCCTCCCTACTTCTTCAAACCTGCGTTCTTGTAAATCTGTAAACGCCGCCTGGTTCGTTTCCATACTACTATTTAGTTGGGTCATTCCTGCAGCAAGGGATTCACTTTGATCAGAGAATAGCGATTTTGCTTTCAAATATCTTGGCTGCTGGTTTTCAGTTGACGCGTTGATCATTTCAACCGATTGTGATTGAATATCCGCGAGTAATTGCTTTTGATTATCCTGATATTCTCTATACTGATTGACATATTCAACAAAGCTGGAAAGGCTTTGTTCAAACGATGACAGCGTGTTTTGCTGCTGTGGTGCACGGCTGTCTGCCTGCTGAATCGAGTTTTGCAGGTTAGACAGCATCGAGGTCTGTTGTTGGATTTGGCCGGCCAAATCTTTCGAGCTTGGTTTATAGAACGACAGCATCGTTTCTTGGAAAGCCTGCTCTTTTTGTAGGATTTCATCGAATTCGGCACGGATATTCTCCATGTCTGCCGATACATAATTCCAATAGAGTGAGGACATCTTGTTATTCACTCTTTTAGTAGCCTTTTCAATCTCTAAAAGGACTTTTTCTTTGTTTACAGCATTCAGTTGTGTTTGAACTTTATAGTTCAGATTTGTTTTTACTGGTCTTTCCTCATCATATGTCATCACTTTGTCAGAGAAGTCTGAAGGTATATACACAACGGCATCATATTTAGAGCTTTGAAGACCGTTTTCTCCCGCACTTCTGCCTACAACAGTCCATTCAAAGGATGATTGATCCTCCAGGATGGACGTAACATCCCCTCCAAATGCCAACGTCTCTCCATCCAATTCTGTTCCGGCATCTTCGTTCACAATGGCGATGGACTGAGTAGCGTTTTCTTTCACTTTCAGTGGATTTTCCCCAACTGACCGGAAGAAAAGAAGAGGAGTGGCAAGAATCATCATGACCGCTAATAAGAGTTTAAATAGGCTTACTTTCTCTGTCATGCGTGTACTTTCCTTTCCGTTACCATAAGTGGTATTTGAATTTTAGTTTCTTTACCGTTTTCTACATAATAACCAAATCCTGGTTGAATTTCTGGTTCTCTTCGATCATAGCTGAGCGTGAACAAGGTTTGTTCAGATTTCTTCATCAAGACAAGAGCCTGACGAACCTGCTTCATTTCGACTGTTAAAGTGTCGTAGCCCTTTGTTAATTCACTGTTGTTTCCGGAAACAATCATGCAGAACCCTAAATGACTATAATTTTTCATACATTTAACAATTCTGTCTTGAAGTAGTGCATCAAGATTCTGCAGGAACCTTGCATATCCATCTACAATAAGGATGACAGGTGAGAAGGATGGAAGTGCACTTCCCTTTTGTATAGACAGATTATATTGCTCTTCTCTTAAACTAAATAATTCTTCCACTCTATTAAGCCACATAGTGATATGTTCTTTGTTCTCCATATAGACTACTTTTTCTTCTTTCATTAAATTTGAAAGTCCCCTGTCAATGGAGTCGAATATCGCTATATGATCACTATCCTGCAATAACGCCGTATTGGCTAAAACCTTCAGGACGTTCGTTTTTCCTTTTTGAGCCTGTCCCAACACCAAACAATGCTTCGTCTTTTTAAAGTTTACGTACACCGGCTTAACTAATTCTTCGTCTAAGCCGACCGGCAGCAGCCCTTCTTTCCTGACTGAATCTGTATATTGGGTAAAGTTGACCATCGTCAACTCTGTCGGGAGCATAGGCACCGGATCAGGCGACATTAATCCTTTATACTTTTCTTTCAATAACTGAATTTCATCCTTTAGGAGATTCATCTGCTCATAATCGTCCTTCCCTTCTGTTGGAAGGAATACTTGAGAAAAGAAAGCTGTATCTTTCTTAACAATCGCTCTACCTGGAATGGCTTCCGGGCTGAACGGTAACCGCCCAAGCATCGTATAAGCCTCTGAGCTGTCCATCAGATAATGAACGATTTTTGTCTTTAAATTATTCATTAGCGACTGACGGACTGAATTTACCCGGGTAGCTGTAAAATACATATACACTCCCAATGACTGACCATCCCTTGCAAATTGATTAATTTGCGTTTCAAGCTCTTGCATCTCTTCTTTAACCAAATCGAAATTGTCAATTGTTACAAATAGAAGAGGCAGTTTTTCTTCACTTATGGTGTTATACATTTTAATCGAGCTTACTTCCTGCTTTTGGAAGAGCTGCTTTCTGCGGGCTAATTCATCATCTAATATGCCGATGAATTTCTCGATCTTTCTTTCTTCATCGATGAGGAAATAGTCTGCAGTATGCGGCAGCTGCTTTAAAGGCAGTAAGCCACCGTTCCCAAAATCAAGAAGATAATAATGAACTTCCTCAGGTGTATACTGAGTGGCCATTCCCATCAATAAGGTGATTAAGGTTTGAGTCTTCCCATATCCTGAAGAACCGAAGACTCCTACATTCCCGTCCTCAATCAATTCATAATGGTACGGGGTCTGACTCTGTTTCTCTGGTTCATCAATCATGGAAAGTAAAATCTTATTCTCTTCTCTCTGTGCAAATGATGTACGGTAGATGCGATTTGAAAGAGGAGGAAGCCATGGGCTGGAAAGCTTATCTAACTTCATCTGTTCCTGTAAAGCTTCAATTCGATCGACGACAGCATCAATTTCACTGACCATTTCCTTTTGATTGCTTGGATTAGTCGATACTTCCGACAAAGGAATCAGTCCCAGATCCGTGATAATCGCCACTTCATCCTCTGATTCGAAGGATTCCTCCTGATAAGGGGCCCCACTCCATGCGGATTGAAACAGGTCATACACCTCATTATTTCCGACCTGTAAATACCCTCTTCCTGTTACAGTCAGCGAGGCTGCGTCCCCATTTTTGAGGATTTCACGGCTGTCTTCCGTATTCTGCACTTTAAGTGCGACGCGGAAACGGGCATTACTCCATATCTGATTATCGATGACTCCTCCGGGCTTTTGAGTAGCAAGGATAAGATGAACTCCCAGGCTACGACCGATACGGGCTGCACTTACAAGTTCTTTAATGAATTCCGGCTCTTCACTCTTAAGTTCAGCAAACTCATCTGATATTAAGAATAAATGAGGGAGGGGGTCTTCCGTTTTGCCTTGCTTGTAAAGGCGTGTATAGTCGTTGATATGATTCACTTCGTAACGATCGAATAAGCGCTGCCTGCGTTTCAATTCACTCTTGATCGAAGCGAGTGCCCTCGTACTGAAGTTCTTACTTCCTTCAATATTGGTTATCGTCCCTAATAAATGCGGGATATTCTTGAAGGGCTGGGCCATTCCTCCACCCTTGTAGTCGATTAATAGAAATGCTACTTCGTGAGGATGGAAATGAACTGCTAAAGAAAGAATATACGTTTGTAAAAATTCACTCTTTCCTGAACCGGTTGTTCCGGCAAGTAATCCATGGGGGCCGTGTGCCTTCTCATGCAAATTCAGCTCGACAATATCTTCTTTTCCTTTCAGACCAACGGGAACAGCTAAGGATTTAGCTGATTCTCTGGATAGCCAGTTCTCTTGAATAGGAAGCTGATCAACATCCTTCACCCTAAGCATGTCCAGAAAAGAAACACTTGAAGGGATGGAGTTGGTCATTCCGATTTGATGATTAAGAGTCCTCAATGTTCTTGCAAACTGCTCATTGCCCTCATGCTTGAATTCATCCATTTCGAATGGAATCTTAACCGCCTTTTTATTTTGAATCAGAATGTCCCCTTGTTTGTCATTGATATAACGAACGAGAGTGTGAATATTATCAGACAAGCTCTCTTTCGCCTCTGCTGCGAAAATGACGGACATTCCTAAATGAGCGTATTCCCCTTCTAGATACTGCAGAATCACATGGTCTGAAATTAGCTGATGGTTGGTTATGATAAAAACGTAATGTGGTGAAAAACGTACTTTATCTGAGTCTTCCTCGATATCCCTTTCACGAAGGACCTCATATATGGAAGAAAGAATTTGATCCCTGGTTTTCTCGTTATAAATGAACCCTTTAGCAAAGGACTGTGGTAATTGAAAATGTGGTAACCACTTCATCCACTCCCAGTCCGTATACTCTTCCTCATGAAAGATATAGACAAACCGGACATCATGGTAACTATGAAAGAACGCCAATTGCCCGATCAGCTGGTGGATCTCATTTTTATAGACGGATTCCTTACCGATTAAACCTATTGCCCCTTTATGAAGATCCGCTGTTACAGGTAATTGATCAATCTCACGATAAACCATTTCTAACTTCTGGGACTCCTCCAATAACTCATCCATTTCACGGTTTGACATATCGGAAGAATTCACTGAAATACTGTAGCTTGCAGGTACTTTCCCACTTCCTAACCGAAACTGGAGGAAGTCCGGACTTTCAAGGGTCCTTTCCCAAAGACGATCGGAAAGCTGCTCTGTCAGATACTTCATTCTTTCAAAAGCAGGAAAGTGAAATTGCAGAACATCTGCCTGTCTCTCGGCAAGCTCCTGAAGTTCTTTTCTCTTACTCTCTAAATAATGAGTATAGATCCGTTTCCTTCGTTCCTTGGATTTCTTTCTATTGCTCTTATCTTTAAAAAATTGTACGGTTGACGTTACTAAAGTGGTTGTAAACATCACCATTGAGATAATAATGAAAATTCCACGTGGAATCACGAGCGCTACGATGGCCATGACGATTAACATCATCAATGGGGGAAGAATGATCAACCATAAACTGCGATTTGTATCGCTCGATTCCTGACTCGGAAAGGACAATTGAACCTTTTCATCAGGAAGATCATAAATCATGCGTGGCGTTCGGCGATAATTAGGGTATTTCTTCTGCATTTCTGATGTAGGACGTATAGATGCCTTTAATTCAGTTTGATAGTCATCGATACTATGTATCTCGATTAAATCATCTTCTAATAGGGTAATAGTTAAAAAAGGAGAAAATAAAATGTCTCCAACCTTAAGCTTTTGTTTCCCTTTGATCAGATGTCCGTTTAGATAAAGGGAAGACGCCTCATCAGCATCCATTACCCATTCATCCTCGCCATTTTTATACCAATGGCAAGTTTGAATGAGATCCTTTTTCTCATAATAAATGGTTGCGTCCAGTTGTTCAGTAGATATACTGATTTCTTCTTTATGACCGACATAATAGATTTGAGACTTTATTGGTAAAGGCGTGACCAATATGTGCAGTTCTTTATCACCTGCAAGCAAAGATACTTTGCGGCCAGGTTCAAGAATCCTTCCTTCTTTCCCGTCTTGAGATAGCTCGAAAGTATCGCCTGAGTGCTCTACTAGAATGGACTCGGCAGACGACGGCAACGATAAAATCGTGATTGAATCTTCCAATCGTGGACCTAATGTAATTTTTTTATTTTCATCCTCAATCATGATTGACTGATAGTAATGATCGTGAAAAACCCAAAGGGCATACATATGCTCACCTCCCCAGTTAGTTTATTTGTCAGGATTCCTTCTTATCAGGTTGAGTTGGAGGGGTGGAACTCTCTCCATCAGTCTCTGCCGGTTTTTGTTCAGGTGTCTTTTTTTCCTCATTCTCTTGCGGTTCTTCCGTTGTTTGTGCCGGTTGTGATGGCTGTTCGTCTTCCAGCGCTTTCATTTCTTCCTCGTATTCAGCTATTTCACTTTCAATCTCATCTAGTTCCTGCTGTCTTTCCTCGCTATCAAGATCTCCGTCTGCCTTGACTTGCTCTCGGTACTTAAGAAGTCCAAACAGAATTAAATCCCGGTCTTCTAAGAACCTGGCTGCTTCTAATGCTTCCTCAGCCTTTCCTCTTCCGATATTGATCCAATACTCATAATAAAGTGGATCAGATTGAAGGGAGACAGTATTTCGTACATTCTCTTTTTGGTCTTCGGTTAAGGATTCGTTAATAATATAAGAGAGTGCAAGTTGATATTGAGTGACCTTCGGAATTTCTTCAACCTCATAAGACTGTAGTTCAGTTACCACATCGCTATACTTATTCAGGAGAAAACTCTCTTGAGCTGCTACTACCCTCTCCTGCTTAGGGAACATAAAGAATAAAGAATATATAGAGTAAATAATTGCCGGTACTAAGAGCAATGATATTCCGAGCAGTACATATCGATTGAGTTTCCACTTTTTCTTACTTACAGTCATAAGGAGGGAATCAGACTTTTTTGCCTCTTTTATTAAATGATTTAACACTTCTCCGACACGTTCGATGCTTTCGGCTTCCAAGATATCCTTGGTCATTGACGACAATTTTAGCGTTTCGCTGAACTTAAAGTAATCATCAAATGTATGCTGCCGATCTACTATAGCTGCGACAGTAGCTTTTGTCTGCTTTAACAACAAATCTGCATCTTTTTCGTAAGGGGGAAGACTCTCCTTAACGCCATAATGGATAAAGTGGGGAGTAAGGCCTTGATCAAATACAATATTTTCCGGACAAATAATGAGATGGAGACGTGATAAGGTATGGTTTCGTACGTTCTGTACCAGTTGATAGGCAGACATCAACCTTTCTTTCTCATTCGCTTTTAATTGGGGATAAAAAGAGAAGGAGTCAGGTATGGAATTCACGATGCACAATTCATCATTTTCCATCGTGATTTCTCTTTGTATGGATGGGTTAATGTTCTTCAGGAAGTGAATTTCCTCAATTTGATCCAACTTTATCTTTTCTTTTTGAAAGATAAATGTCATTTTATTATCTTTTTTATGTACAATGGCTTCGAGCTTTTCTTCTAAGTATGATCCACTTTTTTGTGACATTCTATTGGTCTCCTTTATAATATTTCAATTCGATCTCCAGAATGAATTCCAGCATCGATCAGCCTTGCATGACCGGGAACCACTTTTTGTTTATTTACAACACGAATCCAACAACCCTCTCTGGGATCGGTTGTAAGTTTCTGAGACTGCCACACAAGATCGATCAGTTTTTTAACAGTATGGTAGTTTGATAATCTAAGATCGAAGCTCTTCTCCTCATAATGTCCTAAATCGATGGTAATTTCTATATACATGTCGGGTTTCACCTCATAAGGAAGGAGCGCCACATAATGATAAGCGCTCCTTCATGTTTAAAATGGTTGGGATAAACTTATCCGCGAATTTGATTGGCAATTTGAGCATCTGCATCTTCAAGAGACTTAGCAGTGCTAGTCAATTGCATTGAGATGTCTTCAAGCAGTTGCTGCATTTGCAGGAATGAAGGGCGCAAAGTTTGGTATTGCTCTCCAAACGCGCGGCTTGATTCACCTTCCCACATACCTTCAAGCTCAGAAATCATATTATCCAGGCGTGAAATCTGCTCTCCTACTTGGCTGCTTTCACTTGTGTATCGGTTCGACATACTAATCAATTCTGCTGGGGTAACACGAATAATTCCTGACATGTAATTCCTCTCCCTTAATTGAAATTGTTGGTGGTAATCATCTATATCAAATCAGAGTACCCAAATAAGAAACATGAACCTTGTAAACTATGTAACTCGTTTTCTTTCATCAAAACCCTTTTAATTACAATTGTTTCCACACTTCCAATATCATACTATTATAAACATACATATAAACACAATTTTTACAGTGAAAAGGAAACTTTATAACTACAGGAATAATTACTTTCAGGTCATTTGGTATAAGAGCCACTTGATGGAATTAGGAAAATAGTGCTAAAAAATGACTTAAGACTCTCCATTAATAACATTGATAGGTGGTTACACATTGAAGGATCCGACCCATTAGTTACAAGTACTTACTATATATCCTTATTTTTACTTTTATAAACCGATTATTTTTAAAAAATTTACTTAAGAAGAAATTTTTTAAAAGGTGCATTCGTTAACATAAAGAACCTTACTCCTTTATTCAAGAGTAGGGCTCTTTGTGTAATGTATGATCTTAAAAAAATATCTGTTCATTTTTTTAATTTCTTATAATTCCTCTACATTTTGTTTCGGTTCATTCAGGTCATACGTCACATCATACTTCTCTGCAAGAAGCCTCATGTCCGAATGATAAGCTTCCACCAGCTTGTAATACTCTTCGATTTTGGCATTTGATTGATTAATCAAGCCTTCATCCTGATCTTCAATCGCCTTTTTTTCGAGAATGAGTGCATCGTAAAAGGTCTGAGTCGCCGTCACGATCCTGTCCGTCATTACCTCTAGCTCAGGAATCTCAGCCTCAATTCCCTTCGCTTCTTTCAAGGCTTTCTCGTAGGCTGGAATGGTGTTACTTGTCAGCTCATTGTAGACGGTTGGATCATCCGTATAGTTGACGCCAGAAACCGATGCCAGAGACTGGAAGGCGACGACTTCATATTCTGCCACCTTATAGATATCCTCGTTGATGAATTGAAGGATAGCCTTTTGCTTATCGGCATCTGTCACCTCTTCACTTTCCGAACCATCATTCATTAGTTCTACTTTCTCATTATCATTCTTATTACTGACCACCTCTTTGGACTCCACATCCTGATCCTTATTAATTGAAATCTGCACTTCACCACATCCACTTAACAAAACCGCTGTTATCACTGATAACCCTAGAAGTTTCTTCATGATTTAATTCCTTTCTTATGCAATTTGTTATATTGCTTTTAGGATTTAAATACCCATATTTTGTTAAAATAATCAAAATACTTCTAAATATAATCGTTCCTTTCTTCAGTCATATGGCAAACCTACATAATTTCCTATACAATTTATGTAAACATCAAGATTGTGTGGTGACTAAATTGAAATTATTACTAATCGAAGATGACACAACCCTATTTAACGAAATCAAGGAGCGACTTTCCCAGTGGTCCTATGATGTATATGGAATCACGGACTTCAACCACGTTATGCAGGAGTTCACCGAAGTGAAACCGGACCTTGTGATCATTGATATCCAATTACCCAAATTCGACGGCTTCCACTGGTGCCGGATGATCCGTTCACACTCCAATGTGCCGATCCTGTTCCTGTCCTCCCGTGATCACCCGACGGATATGGTCATGTCCATGCAGCTTGGGGCGGATGACTTCATCCAGAAGCCCTTTCATTTCGATGTACTGATTGCAAAGGTTCAAGCGACCCTTAGGAGAGTTTATAACTATAACACCGAACAGGTGAGCATCAAGACCTGGTGCGGGGCAACGGTTGATTATGAGCGTAACACCGTAGCCAATGAACGGGGATCCATCGAATTGACGAAGAATGAAATGTACATCTTAAAACTCCTAATTGAGCAGAAAAATAAGATTGTCAACAGGGATGCGTTGATTAATAGCCTCTGGGATGATAAACGGTTCATCAGCGATAACACGTTGACCGTCAATGTGAACCGCCTTCGGAAACGGCTTGAAGAGATTGAATTGGGCCGCTTCATTGAAACCAAAGTGGGGCAAGGGTATATGGCCATTGAAGAGGATTCACCATGATCCGTACATACTTATGGGAACGAAAAAGCTGGATATTGTTCTTTACCGCTCTTCACCTGTTATGGATCTTTGTTGCCTATATCGATACGGCCATCCCCCTACAACCGATCCTATATATGGTGTTCATATCACTGCTCTTTTTCATCGTCTTCGTTTTCATTCGATATCAGAAGGAAACCCGTTTCTTTAAACGACTGAAAGAATGGGATCATAATCTCAATATTACAGGTGTGGATGCCCCTGATACTCCATTTGAAGAAATCGTTTCTGATAGTTTATCGGAGCAGGCGAACCTTCTGAGGAAGGCAGCATCTGAAAATCGAATGCTGCTCGAACAGGAAAAGGACGACCTCCTTTCCTGGATCCATGAAGTGAAAACCCCACTGACTGCCATGCATTTGATGATTGAGCGTTTAGAGAACCAATCTTTAAAGGCTCCATTAAAATACGAATGGCTGCGGATCCACCTTCTGCTCGATCAACAGCTCCATCAGAAACGGATGTCGTTTATGGAGAATGATTTATATATCGAGAAAACCGATCTTGAGACCGTAATATTTCAGGAGATAAAAACGCTGCAATCCTGGTGTATTCAAAAGGGTATTGGATTTGACATTCAACTGGATATCACGGAAGTGCTGAGCGATGCGAAATGGCTTTCTTTTATGATCAGGCAGTTATTAACCAATGCCGTTAAATACAGTACAACATCGGATATTATCATTAAAAGTGATCATCAAGATCATAAGGTGACCCTCACTATTCAAGATTTTGGCAGGGGAATAGACCCCAAGGACCTCCCGAGGGTCTTTGACAAAGGCTTCACTTCAACCATCGACCACAATGATCACGCTTCTACCGGAATGGGATTATATTTAACCAAAAGAGTTTCAGAACCTTTACTGATTTCTATAGATGTTACGTCTAAACGAGGCGAAGGGACCCGGGTCACCCTCACCTTTCCCCAAAAGAATGATTTCGTCCAACTTACAGGCGTGTGACAAAAATGTCACATGCTTTTCTGTTTTGTTCGAACAATAAAAGGAAAAGAAACTTCCTGCTTTTTATAATAAGGGTATCAAATCAAAGGAGTTTTTAACGATGACGATATTAGAAGCAACAAAACTTCATAAAAGCTACGGCAATAAATTCAATAAGCAGGAAGTCTTAAAGGGAATCGACCTGTCGATCCAAAAAGGAGAATTCGTCAGTATCATGGGGGCATCGGGTTCCGGGAAAACCACTCTCTTAAATGTCCTTTCCTCCATCGACAAAGTGAGTGAGGGTTCGATAAAGATTGAGAGCAATGAAATGACGATGATGAAAGAAAAGCAGCTCGCAGAGTTCCGAAAGAATCACCTGGGCTTTATCTTTCAGGATTACAATTTGCTCGATACGTTAACGGTGAAAGAAAATATTCTTCTGCCATTGTCCATCACAAAGACACCCAAAAAGGAAGCCGATCAGAAATTCAACGACCTTGCTTCGGAGCTTGGGATTCTTGAATTAAAAGATAAGTACCCGAACGAAATTTCAGGCGGACAAAAACAACGTACATCAGCAGCCCGGGCATTCATCCATGAACCAAGCATCATTTTCGCCGACGAGCCAACAGGTGCTCTCGACTCAAAGTCGGCCTCTGATCTCTTAAATAAGCTTAGTGAGTTAAATCAAAAGCTGAAAGCGACGATCGTCATGGTGACTCATGATCCCGTGGCAGCAAGCTACTGCAGTAGGGTGATTTTCATCAAGGACGGGCAAATTTATACTCAATTAAATAAAGGCGAACAGGAAAGACAGCACTTCTTCAAGGACATTATGAAAACCCAAGGGGTGCTCGGCGGGGTGCAGAATGAACATTAATACCCTTATTTTCAGAAATCTTAAGAAAAACCTCAAGAATTATTACCTTTATGTATTTGCTCTGGTCTTTAGTGTCGCGCTATACTTCGCCTTTGTGACCCTGCAGTATGATCCATCCATGGATGCAACAAAGGGATCCATCAAAGGCGGCGCAGCGGTTCGTGCGGCTTCCGTTTTACTTGTCGCAATCGTTTCTATTTTTCTTTTATATGCAAATACGCTCTTTATTAAAAGGAGAAGTAAAGAAATCGGTTTATTTCAGTTAATCGGAATGACAAAAAATAAAATCTTTCGTATTTTGACCGTGGAGAACTTCATCCTTTATTTCGGGTCATTGATACTCGGCATCTTGATCGGATTCTCTTTCTCAAAATTGATCATCATGATCTTATTCAAAATAACCGGGGTCGAGGCAATCGCCACACTCCACTTCTCAACCCATGCACTTATCCAGACCATCCTTGTTTTCTGTGCGATCTACCTGCTGATCATGCTGATGAACTTTGTATTTATTAAAAGGCAAAGTATATTATCACTGTTCAGGGTACGTTCATCGACGGAAACCAAAGTGAAAAAAATGTCCAAGTTTGAGATCATCATCGGGATTTTGGGGATGACCCTGGTTGCCTCGGGGTACTACGTATCTTCCAAATTGTTTGGCGGGGACTTCACAACCATGCCTCAGCTGTTTGGAGCCATGCTAGTTATACTCGGCTCAGTCATTCTCGGAACTTATCTTTTTTATAAAGGGTCCGTCAGCTTTATTTTCAACGTCATCCGAAAAAGGAAAGATGGCTACTTGAACATCAATGAGGTACTATCCCTTTCATCCATCATGTTCAGGATGAAATCCAATGCCTTACTATTGACGATCATCACGACCGTGTCGGCTCTTGCTATCGCTTTATTGTCCTTAAGCTATATCGGCTATTACTCGGCTGAAAAAACAGCTCAAAATAATGTTCCGACCGATTTTTCATTTACAAATACACAAGACTTCCAACACTTTAAAGATGCCCTACTGGACAATGGCATCGAATTCAAGAAGGAAGAAATCGAAGTCATTGAAGTGTTGGTCAACCTGAAAGGCATTACAGACTCTGAATTTGGGGAACTGAACGGTTCATTGGATGCCATGCCGAACTCGGTCATCAGCGAGAAAGACGTTGAAGGCGTCGATGTAAACGAAGACGAAACGGTCTTTACAGGATATAGCGACTTACTTCAAAAGGTCATTCCGTTACATGATTCAGGGGTGACGGAACTGAAAGGAAAGACGGAGGTCACCAAGCTTAATTACTTGGGAATGAGGGATGAATACCCGATTTCATGGTATTTTACAGCAGGGGGCTCACCTGTTGTGATCGTAGATGACAATGTATTCAAACGCCTGAAGAATGATTTAGATCCTGCTATACAGAAGGAATCTTCTCTCTACATCGGGGTGACGGTTGAACAAGAAAAAGATATCTTGAAAGCAAACGACCTCTTTCATGAGTTAAGCCTCGACGAAGGATGGGCAAACGATTCCCAGTATGATATGAAAGCAGAACAGAAACAAAATATTGGACTCATCATGTTCATCGTCGGGTTCCTTGGTCTCACCTTCCTGATCACATCCGGATGCATCCTGTACTTTAAGCAAATGGACGAAAGTGAAGATGAGAAACCGAACTATACGATTTTAAGAAAACTGGGCTTCACTCAGGGTGACTTGTTGAAAGGCATTCAAGCCAAGCAGCTCTTCAGCTTCGGAATCCCTCTCCTCATCGGCCTGCTGCACAGTTACTTCGCGGTTCAATCCGGATGGTTCCTGTTCGGTGCCGAGGTTTGGACGCCGATGATCATTGTAATGGGGTTATACACGATTCTGTATTCAATCTTTGGTGTATTATCGGTACTTTATTATAAAAAAGTGATTAAATCATCGCTATAATGGAAAGAGCCATCCCGTTAAAAATCGGGATGGCTCTTTTATGTAGACCGAGGTTACTTCCTTTTTTGGCTTTTCATCTTGTTCATTTCAAGCTCGGCAGCGTATTCTTCCTGAGATTTCCCTTGTTTGAAACTTTCAGATTGGATTTTTTTAAGTTTGTTATCATTTTGATTTGGCATGTCCACACCTCCTGTCTTCACGGTTATTATGAACATGCTCGTGAAATTTATTCTTTACTTCCATTTTGATATACAAGGCAATGAAAGCCCCATTCCGCTAAAAGGAAGAGATTTTATTTCACTAGATGATTTTCCTTAACTCTCTCCAATACCCCGACAATCTCCCTTACTAATTTATCGCCCGTTGCTTGTTTAGCTTCTAACCATTCGATACCGTTTTTACTCATCATTCTTAACGTCCAATTATAAGAGGGGGATGATAGAACATGAACACCTTCAATATTCCATTCATTTTTATCTCTGTAGAACATCATTAATCGATTAGTATGAATCTTTCTTTGTATTGATTTATTAAACTGCTTTACTAGTAAACAATCAGAATCCATATTATTATTAATCGCTACCTGGTTTACATTAAAAATGGCCCGATGTTCACAGTAACTAAGGTATTCCCTCGGGATAATGTACAGTGGATCACCCACTCGAACAGCTCGATCTTCGATTCCCATCAGCATCCGGGGAAAAATGATTTGTTTCATTGTATGGTTAGGTGCCGGGTGCTGAATAACCTTAAAGCTCATCTCACTCTCTTTCAGGCATTCAATGACCCGGTCATCACTAAAGTAAAAAATACTTTGTTCCTGATGATCTGTTACGATTTCTGCAACCAAATTGCTTCTTGCCAGAACCCACATGGCTTCAATAAATTGACCCTCGAATTTTAATTCTCCTTGGATATAATCCACAAGCCCCATCTTATTGAGCTTCTTTAACATACTTTCCCATTCCTTTTCCAGTTCATCATCCTCTTGATAATGAGGAAATGGGTTTGTTATTCCTATCAGTACTTTCCCGCCTAACATCTTTACCAGTAAATATAAGTCCTTGCTGGTCACTATCCAATTCGACAATTGTAATCCCCCTTTATAAACCAATGCCTTAACCGAATTTCCTCGATGTTTTCGGTTTTCCGAAATCAGGATAACTATTTATGACTTTTTCATAATTGTTTTGAATGTATATAAACCGATGAATATAAGTCGATAAATAAGCTGGTAAGATGGATGCGACAGAGTAAGCTGTGATCATAGCAATCATATAGGCAGAATCAGTAACCAGATACGACATCAGAAATTGCGCAATAATATATCCAAAACTTGAAGCGGCTATTATTAAAGATACATTAAACTTTGATTCTCCATTTTGAAGTTTAGTATATGTACCTGAATATAGCATTTTTGCGTTAATAATTTGTATTGAAACCAGTAGCAAAAACATTAATAGTATCCCTATTACAAAATAACTGCTACCTTCAACGCCAACATGCCTATATAAGAACTTCTGAATCACCAGAAAATACACAAACGCATTTACAATTCCAAAGACACCAAGATACAAGTAATAAGACTTTTCGAATTTATAAGGGGCAATTATATATAAAAGAGCCCAAATATGGATACATATTATCGGAATAAGAGCGGCCCAAAATAACGGGGCAAAAAAGGGAATACTCAGAAGCGGCAATAAACCTAAGAAGTCCATGCTTATTACTAAAAAACCAATTACGTTTCTTCTGTTTTCTATGGGGCATTGTAAATTCTGCAGGTAAAAGGTTGAGACTTCACTCTGTTTTTTCATTTGTGTTCCCTTTAACCTGTTTTTTTATTTTCATGAATATATGATATGACCTTGTTAATATCTGTCGTATAATATAAAACCTGTTTGATATCGTACATTACTTTATGTTCAACGATAAGGTACTCATCAGGATGGATGTTGTTAAAGAACTTTTTCCACTTGTTCCTCTTCTCCATCTTTTTTGTTTCTTCATCTAATTTTTCAGAGTCAAACTTGTAGACGCCGTAACTTGGCACTTCTATTTTAGTGTCAGGAAAAGCATTCTTTAACTCCTCGACCATTTCATTTTGCGGTTCAATCTCTGTCACAACCACCACATATTCTTCTGTTGCATCCAAGATTTTGTTTGATTGGTAGTCATAATCTTCATCACTCATTTCTTTTTCTGTGAAAATGGCGATACAAAAACGGTTTTCTTCTTTTTTCTTTTTTAGGAACACATTCTTCATCCCCTCTATGTATTTTTTCTTAGCTTTTTAGGTAATCCAAATTCAGGATAAACTTGCTTTACCTTTTCCATGTTTCTTTTAATAAAGAAATATTTGTGAATACTCGTTGAAAAGAAAGCTGTAGCTATAGTGAGTAACGAAAAAACCCCTATAATAATAAGTGTTTTCACCGACTCTACAAAAAAAGAAGATAGTATAAATTGGGCTAATACGTAGCCTATACCTGAGGCAGCAGCTATTGGCGAAAGATTTAATGTCTTTTCTCCTTTTTGAAGTCGTGAGTATGTACCGGAATACAGTGAACGTATGTTAATCCAATTCAAGACTATAAGTAGAGAAACACAGATTACCAACCCTATAAATGCAGGTACTATGCTTTCAACTTCAAAAGTATTATAAATAAGTTTTTGAATGACTAAAAAGTATACAAAAGTATTAATAACACCATACACTCCAAAAAAAAGATAGTATGCCCGCTCAAAATTATATGGAGCAATAATAATCGGAATAGCCCATAAGTGTATTAGTATGACTGGAATGATTCCTGACCAAAAGATCAAGGGAATCATTGGTTCGCCTAATAAAAAAATGACACCAATGATATCCAAAAATATAAGAAAGAAAACGATTATATTCCCCCTATTTTCTTTTGGATTCTGAAATCTTAAATAAGATAATGTAATCTCATCTATTTTAGCTTTCTTCAAATAAACACACCTCTTTTTAACATAAGACCAATCATATTGAATTAATTGAGTTTAAAACCAAGATCCAACTTTATCAATGATACTTGTGGTCCCTTTTTTTATTGCATCTCCAATTGAATCACTCTCGCCATCACCATCAACATCCATAAATTTAACATCTGAAAGGGCTGTTGTTACTAGAATCCCTATTCCAGCACCCACAACTGCTCCGACAGCAACCCCAACCGGACCACCAAATGCTACGCCTGCCATAGCTCCAAATTTGGCACCTGCCATGGCAGATGCTGCAATAGAGGCACCTGCTATGGCTACATCTCCTGTTACATTTCCTGCAATTTCACTCCCAGACTGTTTATGCTGAACACCGTGGACGATATCACCAACAACAGTTGTTCCCACGCCTATGTAACCTATTTTGTTTCCAGCCCACTTAAATGACTCTTTGACACTGGTCATGGGATCCACTAATTTATAGAGTTTTGTATAGTTTGTCGCATTCGTACCTGAATAGTTTCGTTTATTAATTTTGTATAGTTCCGGCTTATCTACCTTTACCCTCACTCTATCCTTACCCTGTGCGGTAGTATAACTGCTTTTCGTCACACCAAAACCTTTTCTGCCTAGATTCACACCTTTCGCCGCCCCATACCCGGCAGCAGTCGCAATACCCAAATTCGTCGCAGCGTTAATAGGCTGCTCTCGCCACTGATCAAAATTGATGCCTAGTGTCGGCGTAGGATCCCATTCCGGTTGCAGTCCATTCACCGTATCAGCCGCTTCAACCCCATTCTCGACAAATCGGGGATTGTTGGTCAGCTCGAAATAAGGGTTTGTCGACCCGCTCTCAGCATCATATTGAGGGTTGTAACAGCTGTTGGGCTGATACGTATCGATTGAGATTTTCCCGTTGGAGAAGAGACCTTGAATTTGGTGAATGTATTGGTTCATCGTGTGGACATCCTGTTGGATTGGCTCCAGGTTGGCGGATTGACTTTGATCAAACTGGTGAAGTTCTTCGACGGTTTGATCTTTTTGCTGCCTCGCAACGTGAACCTGCTGAAGGAAAGAATCATCCTGTAATCTTGGTAATGAGACGATATCTTGAACACTTTGAATCGTTTCATTGGACTCACTTGTTAATTCCATGACCACATCTCTTCCCCGATTCAATCCGTTTTCCATATCATTCTGTAAAAAGCTTTCCTGTATATATCCATTTTGGGCTGGCTCCAACCCTTGTAATTCATTTTTAATAGCTTTCAGGGTAGATTCATATGTTGTCACCATTTGCTGATAGAACTCCAGAAAGGATTGATGAGAATCCTGATAAAAAGACCGTATCGATTGACCCCCTTTTCCTTTAAAAGAGGCATCTTGAGAAATAAAGTCATTTATGGCTGATTCGATTTCGATCATCTGTTCTTTTTGCTGGGTTAACTTTCGAAGCACTTGTTCTATTCCTGAATCCAGAGACATGACATCCAGTGTTTTCATCCCAACTTCTCTCCTTACCTGGCTTTGATATGTGAAGACAGTTCCTGATCGGCATCCGCCATATCCTGGACAGCCTGTCGTGTCAATTCTTCATTTCGCATAAGCAATTCTTTATAACTCTGTACCATCTGTTCCATGCTTTGATTCAACTCGTTCAATTTTGTTACCACTTCCAGGCGATTTTCATGTCCAATGTGACTAGGTACATCCGGTTGAAGAGATTCTGCAGAGGATTTAATTTTTGAAAGGTGGTGGTCTATCTCACCTTGCACTACTCTGATTTCATTACCCATACAAGCTACCTCCCGCTATATTAAATACTTTTCTTTCTAATCCACTGTTGCTTCAGCTTCAGATTCCAACCTATGAATGGTCTGTTCAATCGCCTGGATTTCACTTCTTATAGTTTGCATCTTACTGCTCAGCATAGAGAACACTTCACTAAACTGGTTATTTTCAATATCTGTAAAGTAATGAAGCATTCCTTCAAACCTTATTTCATCAAATTTATTTGCAAGCGTCCCTTGCCAGGTGAATGCAGATAATTCAGGATTTGTAATGGATACCCGATAACTTGAAAATTCCTGTTTGTTCCCTTGAAGTTTGCTCTGACATGTCTGAAGCCTTTGAAGTTGCTCACGTTTTTCCCTTAACAACCCGTAGTAAAAATATAAAGACAAGAACCTTCACCTCAATTGATTACTCTAATTCATAAAATTTTCCAATCCTTTTAACTATAACATGGATGAAATTTTGTCAGAATGATAGTATCTGTTTATTTTTAGTATATGCAAATAATCCTTTTTACCTATTCGATATATTATTTATCAATGAATAATACGAACTATTAATTAAGTATCACAATTTTTGTAAAATGAAACCTATTTCACAACTATTATTTTCCAGTATCTGAAACTTTTCTTATATTAAACACGTATTTTAAGTCAGAGGTGAAAAAATGTACATAAACATACCTGAACCAACACAAACCATATCAATAAAAGCCACTAAAGTTTGGCGAATATCCAACACGATCGGACATACAACAGCACTGCTCATCATAGGAGCCCTAATGATATGCAGTGACCGATTCGATTGGTACGACTGGATCGGGATCGTTCTTTACATTCTGGGAGGGCTGTTCATTGTCTCTTCCATTTTCTCCATCTTCATTGAACCCATTTATCTGCAAAGAACCTGGCGCTATCAGGTCGATGAGGAATTCGTTCAGTTGAAATTCGGGAAGGTTCAGCAGCAGCATATCCTGATACCCATGGAGAAAGTGGAATACGTCCGCACAGAACAGGGACCTATCATGCGTCGCTATGACCTTTATGACCTTGAAATCGGGACTACGACCTCCAGTCACAAAATACCTGCCATACCGGCAAATGTAGCGAAGTCATTGAAAGCAGATATTGCCACCTTCGCAAAGATTCGGGATAAAGATCTAAAGGAAGGAGAACTAGGAGCATGACCCATTTTGCCAAACGATATCACCCAGCCTTTATCATCGTCGAATTAGTATCAACCGTGAAGGGCCTATTCGGGTTCTATATCCTCCTGTTCCTCCTGAAGGCGAATTCAACAGCCGGGTGGGTGATATGGGGCCGCTACGCCCTGTTGGCTGCAACAGCGGTGTCTGTCCTGTCGATCTTTGCCAAGTGGCTTTTCAACCGCTATGAATTAAGTAATAAAACCATCCTTTTCAGAGAAGGGATGTTCGTTAAAAAACAAAAAACGGTCTCCTGGGATCGGATCCACAGCCATCGATCCAATACGACCTTCATTCATCGCTGGTTTGGATTAACTTCTTTAACCATGGAGACAGGGACGAGTGGAGAAAATGCCCAATTTGAATTTCCCGTCATCACACAACGAGAGAAAGTTCGCATTTTATCTTATCTCGAACAGAAGCAAAACAGAGATGAATCAAAAGATGGTATAAAGCCGGAACGCACGGTACACTTTCAAGCAACCAGGAAAGACCTGATTAAAGCCTCCTTCACGTCACTCAGTTTCCTGGCGATCTTCCCATTACTGAGTGCCATCTATTTCAATCTGGCCGATTTCTTTTCCATCGAAGAATCAGCAGAAAGTGCCCGGCACTACTTGCTCGATCATGTGTGGATCCTGATCGTCCTTTTTCTCGCTGCCATGATCCTGTCCATCTTCATCGGCTTTGTAAAAACGTATATGAAGTATGGAAACTATGTCATTAGTGATGACCAGGAACGGATTTATATCGATAAAGGGATCGGGAATGAGGTCAGCTACTCGATTTCAAAGAATAAAGTACAGGCTGTCAGAGTGGAACAATCCATTGTGAAGAGGATGCTCGGGCTTGTTTCGATCAAGTTGATCAGTGCCGGCTCCTTTGAAGGTGAAAAAGAGGAAATAAGTTCTTTATATCCCTTTATGCCAAAACGTGAAGCTTATGATATGCTGCACACCATCCTTCCCCACTACCCGATCAAAGAGGAGATGGAACGCTTCCCACTAAAGGTCCTTTGGCTGAAGCTTTTCCAACCGTATTATTTGACGATTGCTGCTGTAGTGGGCCTATGGATCTTTAAGATGGAATGGATATGGATTGCAGGCATTGTCTTTGGAGTATCCATCCTCCTTAGAATCCTGGATTACTGGTTTACAAGCTACACACGCCACAATCAAACCGTCCAAATTCGAAAGGGAGGCTGGTTGAACGAAACCTTCGTCACCCATCGGGACCGGATCCAGCAGGTGACTGTGAAACATGCCTGGCTTGATCGTAAGTTCGGAGTGGCTACCATCATGTTCTCCAATCGAGCGAATCCGAGTCATGAGAGTTTGTTGTTTGGGGTGTCGAAAGAGGAAGCTGGTATTTTTTATGAGTGGTATCATAAGAAATCCGTCTCTGGGTGAGACAGATTTCTCATTTACTGACCTGGGTACAGGCGTATCACCTAGCCTATCAAGAATTTAATAATCCCCCCGGGTTGAGGTGAAGCTTTACACATAGTTTATATGCATTCGTTCCATAAAGGATTCATCACTCATCAATAAAAAATCAGTATGAATATAATCCGTTCCAAACAAATTTTTCAGGTCCATGTAGTTGTAATGGGCTGCCTTTACCAAACTATGGTCTTCCTTATATACGTAAATCGTAAAGTACGTTTGTAGAAATAGGAGAAATTCATCTACACTGATACCCAGCTTTTCAAGGTATTCACTATTGAATTCAATGAATCCAAGGATTGACTTACTTGTTTTGAAAAGGTTAGTCATCCCTTTTAAGACAAACACTTCATATCCCTCAACATCCACTTTAAAAAGGACTGTTTCATAGGTTTGATCATGACAAAGGGTATCGATAGTGATGGACTGGACAGGTACCTTATCTATTAACTTATGAGAAGGTTCATAAGTGGCTGAAGAGGTACCAGACCAATGCCTATCAACATAGAAAACCGTTTCTTCATTGTCTTTATCCGAGGCGATTGCATTGTAGATTGCTATTTGTGACCGGTTAGGATGTGCTTCTTTAGATTGTTCAATAAAAGGTATTAAACGGCTGTTCGCCTCCACGCCTATTATCCTGGTCTCGGGTGAATATTGAGTAGAGAAGATACACTCCCCATAATTCACGCCTACATCGATGACCAGGTCGGGATTCATTTTCTTCACAGCCATGGACCAGAATCGATCGAGCCTTTTTTGGGTCACCCCATTGCTGATCATTAGTGCCCTTCCCCGATTTTCCTCAGAATCTATATAGAGAACCGTAGAACTGGGCAATGTTAATGTTTTAGGCAGCTTTTTTATATTCAATGTTTTGTACTTTACCAAAATGCCTACATCGATCATAAATTTCCAAGTCTTCGGATAGTTCTCCCAGACTCTCATTAGAAAAGGCTTTCGAATAGCAGCATTCCACTTCATGTTTGACCCCCCCTTTAAAGAAACCTGTTTAGAGGTATACATTCTTAGATGCCACCGGAAAATCCTCTATAACAGGGCTTTCTTCATGAAATCTTTACAAAAGAAGAAAGAAATTATTTTTCACTTTGTGTGATAATCTCTTTATCATAAAACTATATTGTGTTGAGGGTTGTATGTTTTTCATCGGCTTATTCGTAGATTTGCAGGGAAAGCATAATTTCAATACCGGACCATTCAATTCAATAATGAATGGAGGATTCGCATGGTAAATTTCATGTCTTTTTATGGTACCATCACCATGATCAGTGATTTTATGACAGGACAAAATGGAGAAGGGGAAGGCTGTTATAAATTAATATCTGTAGAAGATGGAGCAGGTGGTTCGGTGAATTTTGTCGTGTCACCAACCACATATTTTGTGGACCATGTAATGATGGCTGTAGGGGATAGGGTAACGGGATATTATGATGGGAACGCTCCTGTTCCTCTTATTTATCCACCACAATATCGTGCACTTGTCATGGTAAAGGAAAGTTCATCTCAAAATGTAAAGGTTGATTATTTCAACTCACAGTTGGAGAGCAGCGATGGCATGCTAAGGTTAAATCTATCCCCCTATACTCCAATGGTATTGACCAACGGACAATCCTTTTCAAAGTACCCTGGCAACCGGAATCTGATCGTGATCTATGGTCCCGCCACGATGAGTATACCTGCTCAAACCACTCCTTATAGAATCATTGTTTGGTGTTAGACATTTCGTGATTTGTTCATTTACAGGTTTTTCTATGTACAGATGGAATTCTGATAGAATACACGAAATAAACCCAAGCCATAAGCTTGGGTTTATTTCAAATATATTTAGGTTTTCACGACATTAACTGTAAGCTAACTCTTTCCCGTTTAGACCAAGCGTCTCTGCTGTTGAAGCATGAATTTCTTTAAACAGCTCCGGGTTTTCCACTAGTGACAACCCAAATGAAGGGATCATTTCTTTCAGTTTTGGTTCCCACTCATTCATATGCTGCGGGAAGCATTTTTCAAATAACTCAAGCATAACGTGAACGGCAGTAGAAGCTCCAGGGGAAGCACCGAGTAATGCAGCTACCGAACCATCAGCGGCACTAACCACTTCCGTACCGAATTGAAGTGTTCCTTTCCCGCCTGCCTCAGTATCTTTGATTACCTGCACACGTTGGCCGGCTACTACGATATCCCAATCCTCGAGTTTAGCATTAGGAATAAACTCCCGTAGTTCTTCCATGCGCTTTTCATTCGACAACAACACTTGCTGGATCAGATATTTGGTCAACGACATCTCTTTGGCACCTGCCGCGAGCATCGTGAGGACGTTATTCGGTTTTACGGAACCGATTAAATCCATATTTGATCCCGTTTTTAAGAACTTGGGCGAAAATCCGGCAAACGGTCCAAACAGTAACGATTTTTTGTTATCGATATATCGTGTATCAAGATGAGGAACGGACATTGGAGGAGCCCCCACCTTGGCTTTACCATATACTTTGGCATGATGCTGCGCTACTACTTCCGGATTGTTACATACCATAAAAAGTCCGCTTACCGGGAATCCTCCAATATGTTTTGATTCTGGAATACCGGTTTTTTGCAGTAGAGGAAGACTACCGCCACCACCGCCGATAAAGACAAATTTTGCTGTGTGATATTCGATTATTCCGCTATCAATATTATGCACCTTGACTTCCCAAGATCCGTCACTGCTACGTTTAATATCCTTCACACTATGCTTGTAGTTTATCTCGACATTTTGCCTCGTTAAATGGTCAAACATCATTCGTGTTAAAGCCCCGAAGTTGACGTCCGTCCCGGAGTCGATTTTCGTTGCCGCTATCGGTTCATTCGATGTACGGCCTTCCATGATGAGCGGAATCCACTCCTTCAGCTTTTCAGGGTCATCGGAAAACTCCATCCCTTGAAACAAGGGATTACTTGACAGCGCTTCCAATCGTTTTTTCAAAAACGCTACATTTTTTTCCCCTTGGACCATACTCATATGAGGTATAGGCATGATAAAGTCTTGCGGATTACCTATCAAATCTTTGTTTACAAGATAAGACCAAAACTGTCTTGAAAGTTGGAACTGCTCATTGATTTTTACCGCTTTACTTATATCTATCGATCCGTCAGATTTCTCGGACGTATAGTTGAGCTCGCATAATGCAGCATGCCCCGTACCCGCATTATTCCATTCGTTCGAGCTTTCTTCTCCTGCACTTGCGAGTTTCTCAAACACTTTGATTTCCCATTCCGGTGCTAACTCTTTCAGCAAAGATCCCAAAGTCGCGCTCATGACTCCGGCACCAATTAAAATAACGTCTGTTTTTTTCTGTATGCTGCTCATGATAACCTTCCTTACTCTTTATATTTTCAGAAAAGAGTAAGCGCTCATGCTCGGGTCTCACTTAAAGCAAGGCGCCACCCTGGAACTCACCTGTTCTGTTATAACCATACCACAATCTATTATAATGATTTAGGGATCAAAATATCTACCATTATCTGATAATTATATACTATTTAGAGCTTTTAAAAAAGTGCAAAGTCCGTTTTCAAAGACTTGGTAACCTAGTAAACAAAAAATATGGGCGTAGGAATCTCTTCCCACTCCCATCATCTAAAGCCCTTGCGGAAACCTGAACACCTTAAACGGATCGTACTATTTTATTCACTCAGTCCAATTTATTTGCGTTCTTCTGGAAGGTAGGCCATTTCAATGCGCACTTCCTTGTTCTTAACATCATCATTTGAATAGGAAATGGTATTGAAACCTATCATGTCAAAGTCATTTCTCAAGTAAAACTGTACAGCTGGGTAATTGGAAGTCTGCGTTTCCAACATGATGGACCTGACATTCAATTCATTGGCTCTTTTCTTCGCTGCCGCGATTAAGCTATTACCAATTCCAAGTCGTTGAAACCCGGATTTGACATACAAATCATGAATCAACAAAGTATGATTCCATCCCATTTCCTGAATCACCATAATGGCAGCTTCTTCTCCATCCCATTCTGCCAGATAGACTTCAGACCCTTCTTTGTAAGGTTCAAAAATTTCTTCCTCTAACTCTTTTACAAAAGGTGATTCAAACGTTTCTTCCTTTAAAGAAAAACTCCAGCCATTTTCTGCTTTTTCACTATGTAGCTGATAATTTTTCTGAGATGTATAGGTATAAAACACTTTTTTTCCAAACGGAAAGTCTTTTTTGTGAATCTGTCGAATGGTTAACATTATGACCTCCTATAAATTTTTTGAAAGAACCGTCCTTCATATGGAACGGTTCGGGAAACGGAAGGTTTCATTTTAAATGACTAAGGGCTGTACTGTTAACAGTACAACCCTCTTATTATTAATCTCTTTCCCTGGCCACCTGTGTATCCCGGATATTTTTCTGAATGGTGATAGCCGCAAATAGGCTAAGAACAAATGACATACCATAAAATCCTTTTTCGCTTAAGATGATACTACCGGCATTATAAAGTCCGATCGCCATCAAGGAAATGGCTACAATCACTGCAAACCAACTGAGCCCGTAATAGATGCCCGAAACAGGGATATCCTCTTCCTTGTCCCTTACTGCTTTTTGCAGGGATACAGCTGCATACAATCCGAATATCAATACAGCAAAGTAATATCCCTTCTCATTCAGTTCCATTCCTGCATTGAACAGGCCGATCAGATAAGCGGAAACACCTACCACCAAAGCTGCCCAACTCGCCCCTTTAAATGCGGAAGTCGGTTCCCCTTCTTTTCTTTCCACCTTGATCTTTGGTTTCTTTTCATCATTCTTCATTAACGGGTTTTCATTCAATTCAGACATTAGCCGCTCCCCTTTACTTCATTCAATATGCAGGAATTACCCTGCTGCCTTAAGAATTATTATAGCAATTTTTTACAGATTTTGTTTACTATAATGAGTGAAATTTTCACTTATATGGGATGATTTTTTTTCGCAAAAATGGCCAGTCCCCAGTACGCGTAGCGTTAGCTTGCTGGCCCACCGACCCTTTTTTCGTCTATCTTTTATCGTTTTTCTTTCATTCATGAAAAAACACGACGTATCATCCCCTTGCACTTTTCGCTTTTTACTATTAAAGTATATACTGGTTGAAATCCAGTCTAACTGGGAATGGATAAAACTGAAGGACTTTACTTTTTAATTTTGGGAACATGTTTTCCTTAAGGAAAGGGTTTAAATATATTATGAAAGATAATTTTTGGCATGAGTTGCCTCGGCCGTTTTTTGTTCTCGCACCGATGGAAGCCGTGACCGATGTCGTTTTCCGTCATGTCGTGAGTGAAGCGGCGAGACCTGATGTGTTTTTTACAGAGTTTACCAATACAGAAAGCTACTGCCATCCGAAAGGGAAAGACAGCGTACGCGGGCGTCTTACGTTCACTGCAGATGAACAGCCGATCGTCGCCCACATTTGGGGGGATAAGCCCGAATATTTCCGTGAAACGAGTATCGGTGTGGCTAAAATGGGCTTTCGCGGAATTGATATCAATATGGGCTGCCCAGTGCACAATGTCGCAGCAAACGGGAAAGGCTCAGGCCTGATCCGCCGCCCGGATGTAGCAGCGGAAATCATCCAGGCAGCCAAAGCGGGAGGACTTCCCGTCAGTGTGAAGACCCGTCTTGGTTATACCAAAGTGGAGGAATGGCACGACTGGCTGAAGCACCTGTTGGAACAGGATATTGTTAATCTGTCCATTCACCTCCGTACCAAAAAGGAAATGAGTGACGTTGATGCTCACTGGGAACTGATTCCGGAGATCAAGAAACTACGTGATGAAATTGCCCCTGATACATTACTAACGATCAACGGCGACATCCCTGACCGTCAAAAGGGACTTGAACTTGCGGAGAAATACGGCGTGGACGGCATTATGATCGGACGGGGGATCTTCCATAACCCGTTCGCATTCGAAAAAGAGAAGAAAGAGCATACCAGCCAGGAACTGCTCGATCTCCTGCGACTGCAGCTCGATCTTCATGATAAATACTCCGAAGAACTCGAACCGCGGCAATTCAAACCGCTTCGCCGCTTCTTTAAGATTTACGTCCGCGGGTTCCGGGGAGCGAGTGAGCTGAGAAATCGTCTGATGGAATCAGAATCCACCGATGAGGTTCGTGCTCTGCTTGATGAGTATGCAGATGCAGTGAAAGATGAGGAAGGCTTTTCTGTGTCTAAGTAAAGCTCATTTCATTTTTGAATAGAGTAAAAAAGGTCAGTCCCCCAGTGTTCGTTAACTTACTGGGGGGTCTGACCCTTTATTTTGCCTCTATTTATGGTAAGGTTCACCCCGATTAATCCGAAATGCCCGATAAATCTGCTCCACCAGGATTAATCGCATCAATTGATGGGGGAATGTCATCTTCGAAAACGAAAGGGTTTCATTGGATCTCTTGATCACATCATCACTCAACCCAAGTGAACCACCAATAACAAACGCCACTTTGCTTTTCCCGTACGTAGCAAGCTTGTCCAGATTATCGGCGAGATCTTCCGATGAACGCATCTTCCCTTGGATCGCCAGGGCAATGACATGGTGGTCAGGAGAGATCTTAGCTAAGATTCGTTCGCCTTCTTTATTTTTTACTTGCTCCATTTCAGAATCACTCAACACTTCCGGAGCTTTTTCGTCGGCAAGCTCGACGATTTCTATCTTTGCATAAGCACCTAAGCGCTTTGCATATTCATCTATTCCTTGCTTTAAATATTTCTCTTTTAATTTACCAACCGTTACAATGGTGATATTCACTATCCACACTCACTTTACAAACAATTTACAAACACGTTATCCACAGACTTTATCCACATATCCACAAACCCGTTCCACATATCGTATGGGAATATTAGTTCGCCACTATATATATTGCGTTATTCCCACAATATTCACATGTTGTGGATAACTTCTTTTCTTCAGAAAGCTCAGTCAGTTGAGGCGCTACCTCATGCTCATCGACGACAATATCCATCGCTAATTCCACATGCTCTAAGCAGCAGTAAATCATGTCGTTTCCTCCTAATCTTTGGTCTGATTTTAGAATATATACTTATCCACAGTTATCATATCATGTAAAGAAAAAGCAGGAAAGGGCGCTTTGCCTTCCTGCTTTTTACTTATCCACATTCTATAATCTGGACTCGTCGGTGAGTTTCATGGTTACTTCTTTCTTTTCTCCATTTCGATAGAGTGTGACTTTCATCTGATCGTTTACATCTTTCTTGTTATAAAGATGCTTTCTTAACTCAATGACATTTTCAATTTTCTCTCCGTCAAGCTCCGTAATCACATCCAGCTCTTGTAATCCGGCCTGGGCTGCTGGAGAATTGGGAACGGTTTGTCTGATCATAACACCATAATTGATTTCTTTCGGAAGCTTCAATGTTTCCTGCTGATGATAGGCAGAAATTTTATTCACATCCTCAAGTGTCACACCCATTGCAGGACGCTTGACCTCACCGTACTGCTCAAGGTCTTCAATTATCGGCTGAGCATAGTTGATCGGGATGGCAAGTCCGATCCCTTCTACTGCACTCTGTGCGATTTTCATGGAGTTGATACCAATTAACTGACCGGAAATATTAATGAGGGCTCCACCACTGTTCCCCGGATTGATGGCTGCATCGGTTTGCAGAACTTCTGCATTCCAATCTTCCATTCCATCCTGGTTAATATCGACCGGAATCGTTCTCTCCACACCTGACACAACCCCCTGTGTCACTGAGCCGGAAAATTGCAGGCCAAGCGGGTTACCAATCGCAATAACAGGTTCTCCCGCTTTTAGCTTGTCTGAATTTCCAAACTCGGCAATGTCATCTTTCTTGATTTTACTTCCATCGATTTCGATTACAGCCAGGTCTGTCCAGATATCCGCACCACGCATTTCAGCAGGCACCTTAGTTCCGTCCGCAAGCGTCACTTCAAGCTGATCTGCACCTTCCACCACGTGATTATTGGTCACAATATAGACTTTATTACCTTCTTTCTTATACATAACCCCGGATCCTGTACCCGCCTGTTGATCCTGGGTTTGTCCTTCACCCTGTCCCCAGAAGCTTTGAGATTGGATATTCGTGATTCCTACAACAGAGTCTCCAGCTTTCTCTACGGCCTTCGTCACATCCGTTGTCACATCGACAGAAACATTTTGAGTGGCACCCTTATGATACGCATCATCCGTTTCTTTCAGATCTTCGTCGGGTTGAATTGAATATGGTAAGATGTCAAAGTTGGTTAACTGGGGAATCGCCACAATGACCAAGATTGCTCCGAGTATAACTCCCAATAACCCGGCAAGGAACATTCCTCCCCGATTGCCCTTTTGCCTGCTCCGGCTTTCAGAATTATGATCCGAATCATAATATCCCATATAACTTCATCCTTTCTACGTTCTATTCCTTTTGTTATTTTATCTTTACAAGCATGATTATAGTCAGGTTAAATTAAAAAATAATGAAAAAAGGGAAGGAATTTCATAAAGTTGATAGATATGTAAACCCCATAGTGGAGGTAGCTTGATTAGAAGACAAAAAAAGGTGAAGACATCAGCCCTCACCTTTTTCATACCTTCAAAAGAAAAATCGTAAACATTTGAATCGGTTTAAATGGCAACTAAAGGTGTTGGTACTTTAGGGTCCGTATCAAATAGGTCAATTTGTTCTCCTACTACTATTCCTTTTGTCTCGAGTGTTTGTGACACACTCATTCTGGCTAGATCTTTCATATTATTGTCGAGGCTGAGATGGGCTAAATAAATTCCTTTTGTCTTATCACCCATCACTTCACTCATGGCAACGGCAGCATCCTCATTGGATACATGTCCATAATCACCAAGAATCCGACGCTTTATATTCCACGGATACCGGCACATCCGGAGCATCCCCACATCATGATTACTTTCAAATACATACGCATCGGCATTGGAAATGATCCCTTTCATCCGATCACTTACATATCCCGTGTCCGTTACCAGAACAAGCTTTTTCTCTCCCTGGTGGAAAATATAGAACATCGGTTCTGCCGCATCATGCGATACCCCAAAGGACTCAATGCTCAATCCACCAAAGTGCTTGGCTGTTTCCATATCAAACGAAAACTTCTGTTCCGTATCTATTTTCCCTACTAACCCGTCCATGGCATTCCATGTCTTATCGTTGGCGTAGATAGGAAGCTTGTACTTTCTCGCAAGTACACCAATTCCCTTGATATGATCACTATGCTCGTGGGTAACGAGAATACCCGACAAATCTTCTATCTTTCTGTCTATCCGACTGAACAACCCCTCCATCTGCTTGCCGCTTAATCCTGCATCGACAAGAAAGGAATGTTCTTCCGTCTCCACAAATATCGCATTTCCTGTACTGCCACTGGCAAGTACACTAAAATGCATCGTCATATCTCTCACTCCAATGTTTCTTTGTCCGGTTCGGTGACCTTTACTATCTGTGCTTCCACTGCATTAATAAATAAATCTTCTTTCTTCCCTTCTTTTTCAACAATGAAATGCCAGGTTGGAGCCAATACTTGATAATCATCAATCGGCACAAAAGTTGTATAACAAAGACTGGGAACATCTACGATTTTACTGCCATTGGCGATTTCATTGTTTTCCACTAAAAACCTTAGAGCATCAAAAGGGGTAACCAACGATTTTTTTCCAGTGGATTCTTTAATATTTTCCAACAATGTTTGTTTATAGGATACAATTTCCCTTTCTGAATTCAAATACAAAATCAACTTTCCATTCTCGTTATTAAAAATTTTCCTGTCATTGTACGTTTGATAATAGACAAGGGTTTGATCTTCTTTACTGTATTTCCAAAAGCTATATTGCTCACCATTTATGATATTTTCTTTAAGGAAATCCTTTAATTCAGCAGGTGAAAAGTCCTCACTGATGGATATAGGTTCCTTCAAAATTGCATTGATCGTATTATCATTCACAGTTTTTACTTCTTGATTTTTTATTTTCCCAAGATCTTTTTCACTGATTTTTTTTGTAGTAACTCTAATATAAGCATCTTTTATTGGTTCTTTTGACAGCTTTTGAGGATAGGTTATTTTTGCCGCTTTTAGCGTTTCTTCAAAAGAAGTCTGCACTATTGTATCAGGATTACTCGCACGGATTTTATCCATGAATATCGTCAATAGAAATATATCTAAAACCAGAAAGACGATAATGAATATACTTTTTGTTTTATTCCAATCCATCGGTTAGAACCCCTCCAATTCTTCAAGAGGTATTCTTAACCAATTGCCGCTAAACTTGTAATACCAGGAAGGTTCAAAGATGATGAAATTTTTATTGGACTCATTTGAATCTCTTGTCATTCTATACCCTATGACAATATCCTCCACATCTTCTAGACCTTTCGTCCGGTTCTGTTTCAATGCATATAATACAGAGGCACCCGATGGAAGTAATACATCCCGAATTTCATTTTTTGAAACCATGTCCAATTTAAAGAACGGTCGATCATACTTGCTGATTGATTCACTTCCCCACACTTGAGACACCTCAGCCATATTATTCTCATTGAAAACAGGGTGGTTCTCCATAAAGAGCCGATACACAATCTTATTTTCAATTGGACTAATGGAATAGAAATGATAGTCATCCGTCCAACCACCATGATCATTGACAAATTCCATGCTTTTCTGGAATAAAGAAACGGGTGGCAGAGAAGTGTTTTCATCCACAGATAAATTCACATATGAAAGAGTATTGTATTCTTCATTCGTCTTCATAAAGCTTGGTACATTAATAAAGGTGTTTTTTGTCACCTCGACATTGTTTGGATCGCTGAATAATGCTTTTTTGAAATCATCCAAAGATAGTGTATCTGAATAGTACCTGTAGCTTTTATACTCTTTTGGTAACTTCGGAAGGAAAATGTTTCTTTTAGAGTTCAATGGTTGCTCAATATACTCATCATAGGAAACAACCTGTTTCAGAAATATTTTCTCGAATTTTTGTAAACTTTCAACACTGACACGACACTCATAAAAATACTTTTCATTAGAATTGAGGGATACAAAATACACAGTCCCCGCGTCGGAGTTTACAGTGTTTAAATCAATTACAATGCGGTCAAATGAAGCGGTGGGAACTTTTTTATCTTCCAAATGAATAACCCGGCTATAGATGGAAAGAGGTACATTGTCAGGGAATACAATCTCTACTTTCTTTTCTCCTTGTATCAATGATTTGATTTCGTCTCTGGAGTATTGATTGGAATAGTCCTTCAAATCAAACAGAGTCCAGCTACTTAAATCTTTAATAACCTTATTCATTTCATCCCCATCTAAAGTCCCTACCGTTTTGTTACTAGAATGATAAAAAAGTTGATACGGTTTGATCAACACCTTTGAAAGATCCGTCTCCTCAATCTTTTCACCCACTGAAACCTCAAAGGTTTCAGTACTATCTATCGTGTCGTACCCAGGTTGATACGTCCAAAGATTAAAGGTTAGAAAAATACTGATACATACAAGCAATGTTAATACTATCGATTTTATTTTTTCGTATTTCATGACCAATCATCCTCTTGTGCGGTATCATATGGGAGGGTAAATATGATCGTCGTGCCTTTACCTTCAGTACTGGTCGCCCATACGTCACCACCGTGCGCTGAAATCATTTCTTTCGCAATCGCAAGACCGAGACCCGTACCACCCATTTGTCTTGTTCTGGCTTTGTCGACACGGTAGAAACGTTCAAAGATTTTTTCTAAGTTTTCTTTAGGTATGCCTAATCCTTGATCCGATACACTGATTTCAACGTAGCCTTCTTTTTCTTGGACTTGAAAAGTAATCGTTCCACCCTCAGGGGAATATTTCAATGCATTCGAAATAATATTATCTAAAACCTGCGTTATTTTATCCTGATCGACCTCTACGAACAATGCCTTGTCCGGTAAAAAGCGTTGAAATGTCACATTAATATCTTTCGTCATTTCAAATCGATCGATGATTTTATGGAAAAAGAGGATAAAGTCTACCCAATCTTTATTAAATCGATAGTCTTTACTGTCCATTTTAGAGAGTTGTAGAAGATCATTGACAAGTCTGATCATTCTCTCGGTTTCATTTTGGGTGACATCCAGGAATTGAGGGGCTATTTGCTCATCCTGCCATGCACCTTCTGCAAGAGCCTCTAAGTAACTTCTCATCGTGGTAAGAGGTGTTCTGAGCTCATGAGAGACATTGGCTACAAATTCCCGTCGTTCCAAATCAATTTTCTCTTGTTCGGTTATATCATGTAAAACGGCGATCAGGCCATTCACAAACCCGGTCTCTTTTTGAATGATAGAGAAATTAGCCCTCAGGATATAAGGTTTATCCTTTGTGCTGTAATCTAAAATGATGGATTCCTGTTCATTGGACAAGTCATCAAAAGTATATTCTTCATCCAACCCTAATAATGAAACAATCGGTTGAGAGACGACTGTTTCACGTGAAACATTAAGCATGCTTGCTGCAGGATCGTTGATGAGAATGACTCTTCCTTTTCGATCGGTTGCAATGACTCCATCCGTCATGTAAGAGAGGACGGATGAAAGCTTTCTGCGCTCTCCTTCTGTCGTTGCCTGTGCTTCCTGTAGGCGCTTGGTCAAATTGTTAAACGTAATGGCAAGCTGACCAATCTCATCATAACCATACACTTTAACCTTTCTGGAAAAATTCCCTTTCGCCATGGCCAACGCTTGTTTTCGCATATCCGAAATTGGCCTGGTGACGGTTTGAGCTAACAAAACTCCCAGTATAGCCGTTATGATAAGAGCAATCAGGGTACCGTTGGTGAAGATTTTATTAATGTCGTTCATTTGGTCATAGACCCTCTCAATTTCACCAACGATATATATGGCACCAATCACTTCATCATTAGATTCAATTGGTTTCGAATGTACCCAGATACGGTCATTGGTTTGATTATCGAGATACGTATTTTCGGAAGAGACACCTAAGGCAAGTACCCTTTTCACATCTTTATCGGACGTCACTCTGTTTACAAGTTTTTGATTATTGGGATCCGAAGTACCGATGATCCGTTTTCGATTATCAATTACCCGGATTTCAGCGATATCTGAATTCTTGCTGCTATCTTCTAATATTCTTCTAATGTCTTCTTCTTGCGTAGGGTCATCTTCTCCACGCACTTTCACCATTTCTTCTCTAATCGTGTACTCTAACAATTCTACTCTATTTGTAATAGAAGATTGGAAGTTCTCAACAAGCTTCTGCTCAAGTTCCCTCACAAAATAAACCCCAATAATCTGCATGGCGAGAAGAATGAGCAGAACATAAATCAAAACGAATTTCAGATGTATTGAACGGGTTAAACCAACTTTCTTCATTACAAGTTACTCCTGTTCAGGATTTCGTAAGTAATAACCGACTCCTCTACGTGTTACGATCCAGGTAGGGTGACTTGGGTTGTCTTCAATTTTCTCGCGAAGGCGTCTGACGGTAACATCAACCGTACGTACATCTCCGTAGTAATCATAACCCCAAACAGTCTGAAGCAAATGTTCACGGGTCATCACTTGTCCAATATGCTTCGCTAAATAATGAAGAAGCTCAAACTCACGATGTGTCAGCTCAATCGTTTCCCCTCTTTTCGAAACAACGTACGCATCAGGATGGATGGTTAAAGAACCGACCGTGATTTCATTGTTCTCATCTTCCGCATTTTGCTGTGCCCCTTGCTGATGGCGCCGCAAATTAGCTTTCACACGGGCAATCAATTCACGTGTACTAAAAGGTTTCGTTACATAATCATCAGCACCCAGTTCTAACCCCAGCACCTTATCAATTTCAGAGTCTTTCGCTGTCAGCATAATGATAGGCATTTCATACTTCTTCCTGATTTCACGGCAAACTTCCATTCCATCACGATTTGGAAGCATAATATCAAGAAGGACAAGATCCGGCTTGATTTCTTCCGCCATCTTGACGGCTTCGTCACCATCGTAAGCACAATGTACTTCATAACCTTCTTTTTTCAAATTAAACTGTAGTATATCTGCAATTGGTTTCTCATCGTCAACGACTAATATTTTCTTTTCCATGTCAATTGATCTCCTTTAGAAAAAAGTAATGTATCATATAAAGTTGTGATTAGTATTGGATTCTTCCTTTAAATTTACCACTATCTCCATATTAATTCATCTTTAACTCTATCATAACCCTTATTTCATTTCTTTTTGACTACAATCTAAATATAACAAAGGGGACTGACAAATAAAATGATTGTGTCAGTCCCATGATTGATTACCTATATAAAATTACAGTACATCTAATGGATTAATAAGTGATCCATTTTTGTAAACTTCGATATGCAGGTGAACTCCTGTAGATTCACCAGTGGTACCCATGATACCGATTTTTTGGCCTCTTTCCACCGTTTGACCGGCAGAAACTGAAATGGAATCTAAATGAGCATAAATCGTTTTATATCCATTTCCATGATCGATCACAACTTTATTTCCATAACCGCCATCATCCCAACCGGCAGAAACGACTCTTCCGTTATCTACGGATTTAATTGTAGGATTATCTGGTCGCGCAATGTCGATCCCTTTATGAACTTTACCCCATCTTGGTCCTTGTTTAGAGGAAATATAACCTCCATTTGTCGGCCATGCAAAGTTTCCTGATCCCCTGGATGGAGTTGCTTTTGTTCCTTTAATGACAATATATTTCACTGGATCCTTTAGTTTCTTCTCTTCTTTTACATTTTTCTCTATTTGAGAACCGTTCACTTCTGTCGTTTCAAACGTAACGGATTTCTCACCTTCTTGACCTTCCTGCTTCACTTTCGTATCGCCTTTATTCATAGAAGAGTCTTCTACTACTTCTTTCTCATAGGCAATCTTTTCGATCTTGTTTGCTTCTTTTTTAACAAGTACATGGACAAGAGGTTCATAGACGGTCACATTCAACTCCGAACCGACTTTCAGTGCATCGTCTTCTTTCAGCTCTGAGTTTAACTCCAGCAGCTTCCCGGTGGTTAACTGATGCTCTTCTGCAATCGTACCAAGAGCATCACCTTTCTGAACCTTATATTTCTTTTCTTCTAAGGTACCCTTCTTAAGAAGATCTGCTGCTTCCTCCGAAGACATCATATCTTCCGGCTCCACTTGGGTCTTCTTCATCTCTACCTCTTCTTTAAAAGAAACTTCTAATAAACGAGTTTCATTATCCTTTAAAGCGGGTAGAGAAGAGGATGAAGAGTCATTTTTCCGTGCTTCCAATTCGTTTAGCTCATCTTCAGAAACATAGTTGAGCTTAAAAGACTTTAAAGCTTCTTCAGCAGCCTTTTCGTCTTTAACAAAAGCAACTGGTTTATTGTTCACAACTACAGCAAAAGCATTTGCTTCAACCGATACTGATTTATTTACATTTTCAATTACCTTTTGATTGTTTGTTTTCACAGCAGTAAACACATTCTCAGGTATGTACGTTACATCATGATTAAAATCAACCTGGAAATCCGTGTACTCCTTCTTAGCCTCAGACAGTTTCTCATCTAAAACAGCTTCTACTTCTTCCTGATTCGTAACTGCCCCTACATACTCACTACCCATATATACATGATAGATGGTTTTCAGATTTTCATCCGTTCCAGTACTTGCTGCCGCAGATGAAAAAGTAAGAGTCGTCAGAGCGAGAGTTGTAATCCCTACTCTTTTTACAAATTGATTAGATCTATGTCGAATATTAAGTTTTTTATATTTTTCTAAAATGGGTGTTAATTTCTCTCCAAAACTCATTGAGTTGCCTCCTATAAACTAAAGCAAAAATCCCAGTTACGGTAGTTCATTAAGCCTAATTTAGTAAAATTCTATAAAATTCGTACTTTACTAATTTACCATAATTCGACGAAATCCGGGACACAGAAGCAAGATTGTAATAAAACTGTATAATTGATTAGAGCTCGAAGAAAGCGCTTTAATGGTGTTTTTAGCGTCACAGTGGGAATTGCGTGGGTCTAAAGGTGGATGAGCCGTTGAAACAATGATGGTAAAAATTAGAGGGATTTATTATATTTTGTTACAACAGTGTTACAAAGACAAATAAAAAAGTACTACGAGAGTCAAAGTCGTCGCAGTACTTTTTGTAAGATGGCTCAGGACGGAATCGAACCGCCGACACATGGATTTTCAGTCCATTGCTCTACCAACTGAGCTACTGAGCCATATCGTTTTAAGAATCTAAATATGTAAATGGCGGTCCGGACGGGACTCGAACCCGCGACCTCCTGCGTGACAGGCAGGCATTCTAACCAACTGAACTACCGGACCAGAGTTTTTTGCGATAGCAAAATAGCTAACTATCAACTTATACTAGTTTAATATTCTCTTGAAAGCAACACTATTTATCACTTCGAGAAAATAATAATGACCCATACGGGATTCGAACCCGTGTTACCGCCGTGAAAGGGCGGTGTCTTAACCGCTTGACCAATGGGCCATGTAGAGAAAAAAATGGTGAGCCATGAAGGATTCGAACCTTCGACCCTCTGATTAAAAGTCAGATGCTCTACCAACTGAGCTAATGGCTCTAAGTATATATATAAACACGAATAGCAAGCTTGATCAAAGCCGCTTTCATGACAACGAAATTAATATTATCACAGTATGAATGTCGAGGGCAATAGTTTTTTTGGATTTATTGTCGAAAATTATTTCTTGGGGAATAATCATGGGGAAATGCACCTGTTTGGGGAGTTGCATTTCCCTATTCACTTTTCTACTTTTGTTTAAATGGCAATGTATGAACCCTTCCTTTTCCTATACCATGGGATTCGATGCTTACTGTATTCAGAATTCTGGTTGCAAGAGCAGAAGATGAGATGACTAAAAAGTCTTTTAGTTGTTGCCCAGTTATTTTTTCTCCAAATAGCAAATAATATTGCTCAAGTGCTACGAGATGGGCCCCTTTGGACTTAGTTCTGCACAAAGGACAATACCATGATCCATATACTCTATTTAAGGGACGGTATTTGCAGTTTTCACAAAAGATTCCTTTCAATATTTCATTCCTATCAACTTTATAATGTTCAAGAACTGATGGATTTAGAGGTGTATCGTGTTTATTAATAAGTTCAATTATCTTTCTAATATCCTTATCTAGTAGAATGCTTTTTGGGAGTGCATTTTCTATTTGAGAGATTTTTTGTGGTAGAGAAGCTGCGTGGATGACTTGTAGACTTATATCCTTGTCATCTGAACGGATAATGGTGTGAGGATTACTGATAACAATGATAGTGCGGATAGGTATTAAGGGTAAATGATGATGGTTTAACCATTTTCTAAATTGAGATTCCTGCATACTGACTTGAATAGTTGGATCAGGTAGGGCAATTTCCACGCCATTCTTCAGTTGTATCATCTGATTGAAGGTAGTATCAAAGTCGACTGTCCCTGCTATATTTTTCACCTCAATTATGATTGCAAAACGGTTTGTTAATAATAATGTATCAATTTGAAAATAACGGCCGTTAACAAAAAGCCGAAGGTCATGAAGAATATAAAAATGTTCGCTAGGGAGGAGATTTAAATAATAGTCGATGGATTTCTCACCATAATATCCAGCTAAACTTTTTGATAGATTGTCTTTTATGATGGGGGTCTTTGCATGATTTAAAAGGAGTCTATCAAGGAGGACTTGCAATTTTTGAATTTTAATAGGAAAGGGGCGTTCTTTACTGACCATTTCATCACTCCAATTCAGATTTTCTAAAGTATATTCTACATTTTATAAGAAAATCCTCTTTTTCAAAGGAGATTTATATGAATATGGGAAGTGAAAAAACCTTTATTTTCAACTTCCCACTATTTGTTTTCAACTTTCTAATTTTATTTTCAACTTTTATAACATTATTTTTAACTCTGAATATTTATTTTCAACTTTCATTTTCCACTCTTTCTGCACCTATCAATTCCAAATTACCTCTTCTATATATGTATACTATCGAATAAAAAAGACCCGCCACCAGAGCACCAACACAACGCTCCAGCAGCAGATCTTCATATCTAATCAACCCTTAATAAGTCAAACTAGCAGCCACAACCAATCCCACTACAATCGCAGCTGAGAAAAGGCTGAATCCGATGGCAATATTACCTTCTTCCACTTTCTTCGCTAAATTCGTCTTAGGTGTCAGAACGTACTCGATGATCCAGTAGGCGATGACTTGAGTCGCGATACCGATGAGTCCCCAGATAAAGGCGTCAAGCAAATTCAGGCTGTTAGCCCAGACGGTGTAGATGACGATGGCGAGTCCGATGGCTTTTCCCCATAGTTTGAGGGCTACGGCAATGTTTCCTTCCCTGATTAAGGTAGCTTCTGAGAATTTGGTGGTAAAGGCGAAAACGGTGATTCCAAGAATCATCAGTCCAAGGCCCGTTCCGACGTGAGCCAGAAAGCTGAGTAGTGCTTCACTTGTTATGATTTGCATGAGTTTCTCTCCTTTTTATTTCTCCTGTAACCCTACAGGCAGAAAGTATGATTCGTTATCGGTAATGGCGTTACCAGCCCGTATTCCGATTGCACCGGCCGTGCCATTAATAATAAAACTGCCGACCATCAAGCTTGCATTCTTTATTCCTTCATCCGTCTTAATCGCAGCAACGGGCAGAGGGATAAATTGTTGGAATACTGGCAAGGTCTGCTTATAGGTTTCTTTTTTATCTTCTAAAAGGATCCTGCCTGTCGCTTCAATGATCTTGACCGTATCTCCTTCACGGCCAAATGCAGGCTTTTGAACGTAGGTGATCCCATTCTTCTCGAATTGATCAGAATCTAAGTAGGTTGGGAGAAAGTATTGTTCGATCCATTGATGTTCCTCATCTGTATAGAAGGCACTACATGCTTCATGAAGACCCCATATAAGTGCTTGAACTCCTTTAGACTGGAGTAAAAAAGCGGAGGGAGGATTCAAGATGGCAAGCTTTTTTTCCAGTACCATTTGCATCAGGTCTAAGCCTACATGCTCTTCTGTAAGAGGGTCCCTATCATCAATGAGATGTTCGATAGGATACGTTGGCCGGTACAATACGTCGATCCGCTCCCCTTTAGGAGTATAAAGACCATCTTCTCTAATCTGCAGCTGATCCAGACCTACATATTCTGACGGAACACCTGAAAGCTTTTGTAGATATTTTGTTGTCAGGTGATCCTCTTCGTGATCCTGGTGAGAGGTGAAGACGATCTTTGGTTCTCCTTCCCGTTGCAAAGACTTCCAGGAAGATAAGAGTGCCCGCTTTAGCTCTTTCGCTAATCCCACCTCGAATCCCTCATTAGGATTTGAACACCCGAAATACTGACAAACCTTTTCATTCACATGGTATAGCTCTTTGATAAAGGTGGGGGTGTCGCTATTGAATTCTAATAGTTTGATTTCCCCATCACTTACAACGAAATCAAAGCGACCAACAATGCACTCTTGAGCAATGGATTTAAATTTTATATAGGCAAGGGATTCCTTTGGAAAACCCAGCTCCAGAAGAGTATCATCTTCCAGTTCACGAAGTAGATCCGCACTTTTTTGATAAATAGTGTACACTCTTCGGGATGCTTCATGTATCGCTGAAATCGTGTCACGTGATTCCATCTTAATATCCAATAACGAGTACTCCATGTCATATAAATCATGCCAAAATTCCGGAATGCTCTGATAGAACGAGTTTCTTTTTTCACGGTGAGAGGCTGTCATGGTTATCCTCCGAATCCGCCTTTGGAGCCGCTTCCGATTCCTGATTTGTAGCTCTTGGAATAGGATTTATAGCTCGAGAAATTTTTCAGGCTGGATTTGTTTTTAAACATTCTTCCGGCGAAGTAATAGTATCCGAAATTAGATGAGCGGTCGTCATCACAATAATACGTGCCGCTTTCGTCATCCCAATCCCAGTCGTCACAGTCAACATCAGTCGGTTCAGGAGGCAGGTCCTGATTTCCGCAGCCGGTCACAGATATCGCCATTACGGATGCTGCGACACCTGCCATCATTTTCTTCGTTTTGTTCATTGGCTTTCCTCCTCTAGCTTATAGCCCGTTGCTTTTACATATAATATATACACATACCGATCCTCATCGATTTCAGCAGAATCACGCTCCCATTCAGCCCCCTCAATATAATAATAAACAGAACCGATGACACTTAGAATATCGAGATGGTAATCATGGTGTTCTATTTTTAAAATCGGGTGGTTGCTTCGAGGATTCAATTCGCGAATCTCCAGCACCAATCCTTCAGGTGGAAATAGGGGATCCGTAACAGGTTCTTCTTCATACGTTTCTACATATAGTATAAATTGATTCCCTTCAATGGCTGAAGAAAGCTGACGATACGTCACACCTTCTTTTACAAAAAATTCGCATTCCCTTCTTGCCAGGATTTGTTCTAATTCGATATCAGGGTAATGATAGATCGCTTCATACGTATCATTGCCTTTTCGTAAACGGTATTCCAGTACAGGTTGTTTCATTTGTCGACACCAGCCTCCTGATTGGAAGGATATGATTTCTATAAATATACGAACCACTGAGGAAAAGGTTTCATTCCCCAGGGATTCATTGGTATTATTGAACTATGATTTTTTTTCGTAAGGAGGGTATGTATGATTATATTTCAAAGGCTTTGGAAACAGATCACGAAGATGGACTTCGGTTTCATTCTTCTATTATCCCTGATTATTATCCTGTTTGGAACCTTTGGCAGCCATTTTTTGGAGCCTGAAACATTTCCTACGCTTTTTGATGGGTTCTGGTGGACGATGACGACCTTGACCACTGTCGGATACGGAGATTATTTTCCCGTTTCGGTGGGAGGACGGTTATTGGGAATCTTCCTGTTTATCTTCGGAATCGGGATTATTGGGGTATTGATCAGTAAAACCGTTGATTCCATTACCACATTTCAGAAATTCAAGAGGGAGGGAAAGTTAGTGTATACATATGAAGATCATTATATCTATATCAATTGGTCGAAGAAAACGGAGAGAGCCATTGAAGAAATCCTTGCTCATGTGCCAGACGCTGAAATCGTCCTTATTGACATGCTTCCCATCACACCCATTGAGCATGAACAGGTTCATTTCATTCAAGGCGATCCTTCAGATGAAAACGTATTATTGAAAGCCAATATCTTTGAGGCGAAACGAGTCGCGATTTTCTCCGATTCAAAGATTGAAGATCCGTCCCTTGTAGATGGGAAAACCTTATTGATTGCGTCTGCCGTTGAGGGATTATCTAAGACGCATGAGAAAGCAGTCCATACGATTGTGGAAGTGTCAGAGGACCGTCACATTCCTAAATTCCAGCATATTGCCGTTGAGGACTTTATCTTATCCAATGATTCCGTTTCTTTATTAATGGCAAAAGCAACACTTCATCCTGGAACGACCAATTTATTCAGACAGTTACTCAGTAAACGATACGGCAATAATATTCACGAATTCAGTGTAAAAGAGAATTGGAAAACCATCAAGCAGGCTTCTGAGGAGTTGCTTGAAAAGGGAGCTATTCTGCTCGCCGTGAATGATAATATGGATTTCACCGATGCCATGAACCGGGAACTGCATGCTGATGACGTTCTTTATGTCGTATGTCATGACAGAGTGTACGAACAATTAAATCAATAAAAAACTCTCAGCCTCTAAATGGCTGAGAGTTTTTTTCTGTTGATTAATTCGGGCTCCACACACTGCGAACTACATTTGTTTGAGAGCGGTCCGGACCAACTGAGAAGATGGAAAGAGGGATACCAGTTAATTGAGATACGCGCTCTAAGTAGTGACGTGCATTCTCTGGCAGATCCGTTAACGTTTTACATTCTGTAATGTCTTCTGTCCATCCTGGAAGCTCTTCATACACTGGTTCACATTCAGCTAGAATGTTCAGGTTAGCAGGAAATTCTTCCATGACTTCACCTTTGTATTTGTACGCTACACAGATTTTTAAATTTTCGATTCCAGTTAATACATCGATTGAATTTAATGAAAGATCTGTTAAACCACTAACACGACGTGCATGACGTACAACCACGCTGTCGAACCAGCCGACACGGCGAGGGCGGCCAGTCGTTGTTCCGTACTCACGTCCTACTTCACGGATTTTGTCTCCGGTTTCGTTCTTGAGTTCCGTCGGGAAAGGTCCGTCCCCAACGCGGGTTGTGTAAGCTTTTGATACTCCAACTACGTGGTTGATTTTTGTCGGGCCTACTCCAGAACCGATTGTTACTCCACCAGCTACCGGGTTAGAAGAAGTAACAAATGGATATGTACCTTGATCAATATCAAGCATAACCCCTTGAGCTCCTTCAAATAAAACGCGGCGACCGTTATCGATGGCATCGTTCAATACAACGGATGTGTCCACAACGTAGTGCTTAATTTGTTGACCATACTCATAGTATTCATCCAGAATATCTTCAATGTTGAAGCCTTCTGTTTCATAGAATTTTTCAAATAGGCGGTTTTTCTCTTCAAGGTTACGAGCAAGCTTTTCTTCAAAAGATTGACGATCCAGAAGATCTGCGATACGGATTCCGACACGTGCTGCTTTATCCATATAAGCAGGACCGATTCCTTTTTTCGTTGTACCGATTTTATTGGCACCTTTGCGTTCTTCATCAATTTCATCAAGTTTTAAGTGATATGGAAGAATCACATGTGCACGGTTGCTGATTCGCAGGTTGTCTGTTTTCACATCGCGATCGTGAAGATACTTTAACTCTTTCACAAGAGCTTTGGGATCGACAACCATCCCATTTCCGATTACGGATGTTTTTTCGTTATAGAAAATACCTGATGGAATTAAGTGTAATTTATATGTTTCTCCGTCAAACTTAATCGTATGACCCGCGTTGTTCCCACCTTGGTAACGCGCGATAACTTCTGCATGTTCAGAAAGGAAGTCAGTGATCTTTCCTTTTCCTTCGTCTCCCCATTGCGTACCTACTACTACTACTGAAGACATATTAAGCACCTCCGACGGGAATTAGTATTCCCTCTTTTATCAAACAAACTCATTTTATCAACACTAAAAAGGAAAGTCAATGAAAACACGAACGTTTATATAGGTAATTATATTTATGTTCGTATAAATGCATACTTTACGCTTTGATAATCCACTACTTTAAGAATCTTAAGATAAATAAAAAATTGAGGGAGTATCATCAGGTTATGATAGCGCAATTTAGAAACTTTTGCTAATCTAAAATAAGCATTTTGAATTTTACACACAATTGAATACTGAGGTGACGATGTGATGATTAAACGTTTTTTCAGCTATTACCGGCCTCATCGGCGGCTTTTTTACATTGATTTTGCCTGTGCCGTGTTGGTTGGTCTTTTAGAATTAGGGTTTCCCATGGCTGTTTCATGGTTTATCGACTCCCTATTGCCTGAGGGAAACTGGAGTACCATATTGGCGGTTTCCGCCGGCCTGCTTGTTCTTTACCTACTTAGTTCGAGTATGCAGTTTGTCGTGAACTACTGGGGGCATAAGCTCGGGATCAATATCGAAACGGATATGAGACGGGAATTGTTTCACCATGTACAACGACAATCCTTCCGCTTTTTTGATAACACGAAAACGGGTCATATTATGAGTCGTGTGACAAACGATCTGATGGACATAGGGGAACTTGCCCATCACGGACCTGAAGATCTGTTCATCGCGGTCATGACCTTCATTGGTGCATTTTGGATCATGCTTACAATTAATATGGAGCTTGCCCTTGTTGCTATTATTATTGTTCCATTTCTTGTGTGGCTTATTTCTTATTCGAATATAAAAATGAATAAAGCCTGGACAAAAATGTACGGAAATATCGCCGATGTAAACAGCCGCGTTGAAGACAGCGTTTCCGGAGCGAGAGTGGTTCAGTCATTTACGAACGAATCATATGAAATGGAACGATTCAATGAAAATAATCAATTCTTCCGCAAATCCAAGCTGAAAGCGTATAACGTGATGAGCGTGAATTTATCCGGTATCTACATTACGACTCGATTGATGACCTTGATCATTCTAGTGTACGGAGCCTGGTTAAGCTTTTCCGGAGTGCTCTCTTATGGAGAACTTGTTGCCTTTATTCTTTATATCAATGTACTGTTTAAACCGATCGACAAGATATCAGCCCTCCTTGAGTTATATCCGAAGGGAATGGCCGGTTTCAAACGCTTCACTGAACTAATGGATATGGAACCTGATATTGAAAATCGTCCACATGCCATTGAAGTATCCACTCTACGTGGTGATATTGCTTTTGACGACGTTACGTTTGGTTATGAGTCGAACCGCCCTATTCTAAGGGATTTATCCTTTACCATTCAATCAGGGCAGACCGTGGCGTTTGTCGGGCCATCGGGTGCAGGGAAAACAACGATCTGCTCCTTGATTCCACGCTTCTATGATATTGAAGAAGGAGCCATCGCCATTGATGGCATCGATATCAGGGAGATGACGAAGGAATCCCTGCGTGCTCAAATAGGAATCGTTCAGCAGGATGTATTCTTATTCACCGGGACTCTTCGGGAAAATATCGCATATGGAAAACTTGATGCTACACAGGAAGAGATTGAAGAGGCAACGAGACGTGCTCATCTGACCGATCTCATTGCCTCCCTTCCAGAAGGATATGATACTCAAATAGGGGAAAGAGGACTGAAGCTGTCCGGTGGTCAAAAGCAGCGCTTATCCATCGCCCGTATGTTCCTGAAGAATCCACGAATCTTGATTCTGGATGAAGCCACCTCCGCTCTGGATACGGAAACGGAAGCGATCATCCAAGACGCTTTAAATGAATTAGCAAAAGATCGGACCACGCTTGTCATTGCCCACCGATTAGCGACGATCCGCAAGGCTGACCGCATTATGGTCGTCACCGAAAACGGCATCGCTGAAGATGGTACTCATGAGGAACTGCTCTCGAGAGAGGACGGTATCTTTACAAGACTTCATGCTCATCAGCATGCAACCATTCTATAAAAATAAAAAAATCCAAGCATCTGCATCAGCAGGGCTTGGATTTTTTCTATTAAGCCGGAGCGTCGTCAAATCGCCGCTCCAGATTCACGAATTTATTGTATTCCTTCACAAACGCAAGAGACACGTTTCCAACCGGACCGTTACGTTGCTTGGCAATGATGATTTCGATAATATTTTTGTTTTCCGCTTCTTTGTCATAGTAATCTTCACGGTATAAGAAGGCTACGATATCCGCATCCTGCTCGATACTTCCTGATTCACGAATATCAGACATCATCGGACGCTTATCTTGACGCTGTTCCACACCACGGGAGAGCTGAGACAAGGCGATAACCGGAACTTCAAGCTCACGGGCCAGTCCTTTAAGGGAACGGGAGATTTCAGAAACCTCCTGCTGACGGTTTTCTCCTGAACGCCCGCTCCCCTGAATGAGCTGCAAGTAGTCAATGAGGATCATTCCAAGCCCATGCTCCTGAGCGAGACGTCGGCATTTAGAACGAATTTCCCCCACTTTAATACCTGGCGTATCATCGATATAGATCCCGGCATTCGAGAGGCTTCCCATTGCCATCGTAAGCTTTCTCCAGTCTTCGTCGGTTAAATCACCTGTTCGAAGGTTTTGGGCATTAATATTGCCTTCTGCACAGAGCATACGCATAACGAGCTGCTCAGCACCCATCTCCAGGGAGAAGATCGCGACGTTTTCTTTCGCTTTAACGGCGACGTTTTGAGCGATATTCAGGGCGAAAGCTGTTTTACCCATGGAAGGTCTGGCTCCCACAATGATCAAGTCATTTCGCTGGAAACCGGCCGTCATATGGTCAAGGTCTGCAAACCCCGTTGAAATCCCTGTTACATCACCTTTACGATTCGTTAAGGTTTCGATGTTGTCATAGGTTCTGACAAGGACATCTTTAATATTATGGAAGGCACCGGCATTTTTTCGTTGTGCGACTTCCATGATGTTTTTTTCCGCTTCACTCAGAAGGCTGTCGACTTCATCCTCGCGGGCATAGCCGTCAGAAGCAATATCCGTCGCTGTACGGATCAATCGTCTCAGTAATGATTTTTCTTCCACGATCTTTGCGTAATACTCAATATTTGCAGCCGTCGGAACTGAGGCTGCAAGCTCACTTAAATAAGCGACCCCGCCAATATCTTCAAGCTCTTTGGCTGCAGCGAGCTCTTCTGTCACTGTAATTAAGTCGACGGCTTTTCCCCCGTCTCCCAAATTCAGCATGACATTGTATATTTTTTGATGAGAATGACGATAAAAATCCTCTGGAATCAATATTTCTGATGTGGTCGTTAATGCGCTGGGCTCTAGGAAAATAGCTCCTAATACCGCTTGTTCTGCCTCAATATTCTGAGGTGGAATCCGATCCTGGAACACTTCATTCATCTATGCATAACCTCCAATTCAAACTGCGAAGGGGCAACAGACGTCTAAAGGCATCTGCTGCCTGCGTCAAAGTTAACACCTTAATCTATATAAAAATAAGAATTTAGTCCTACCGAAAAAATGTGATCGGGATAGTATCCAGATCACATTTTTTATCAAGCTATATTCATTTTAACATGTTTTTCTCAAAATGAAGTTACCAAATTTCGTATATTTTCTCTGATAAAATCTTACTCTTCTGTTACATGTACCTTTAAGGTAGCTGAAACATCCGTATGAAGCTTCACAGGGACATTCGTATAGCCTAGGGCACGAATGGCATCGTTCATTTCAATTTTACGTTTATCGATTTTGATGTCATGTGCTTTTTTCAACCCATCCGCAATTTGCTTGCTTGTGATGGAACCGAATAAACGACCACCTTCACCGGATTTTGCTTTCATTTCAACCGTGATTTCTTCTAAAGTCGCTTTTAATCGTTTTGCCTCTTCCAATTCTTCCTGAGCCAGTTGCTCTTCTTTCTTCTTTTGACCCTCTAGCTGGCCCATATTTGCATTTGTTGCTTCAACGGCCAAGCCTTTTTTTAATAAGAAGTTATGTGCATAGCCATCTGCTACGTTTTTTACTTCTCCTTTTTTCCCTTTACCTTTAACGTCTTTTAAGAAAATTACTTTCATATCTCTTTTCTCCCTTCAAAATAATCATTTAATGCTTCCTTCAGCTGTTCTTCAGCTTCTAGTACAGATGCTTGCTTTATTTGAGTAGCGGCGTTGGTTAAATGACCTCCACCGTTTAAGTTTTCCATAATGATTTGTACGTTTACGTCACCTAAAGAACGGGCACTGATCCCGATTGTTTCCGGATCCCGCTTGGAGATGACGAAGGAAGCTATCACTTCATCCATGGTCAATAACGTATCCGCTGCCTGTGCAATCAGGACGGGATCATAGATGACATCCTCCTCTGCTTTCGCAATCGCGACACCTTCACGGAAAAATTTAACCGATTCGATTAACCTTGAACGTTTGATATAGGTATCGACATCCTCTTTCAGAAACTTTTGGACCAATACGGTATCTGCCCCTTGTGCCCTTAAATAAGAAGCAGCATCGAAGGTCCTCGATCCCGTTCGAAGCGTAAAGCTCTTCGTATCCACAATGATTCCCGCTAATAGGGAGGTGGCTTCAAGCATCGTGATTTTTTCATGTTTAGGCTGATATTCCAATAGCTCCGTCACAAGTTCTGCTGTTGAAGAAGCATATGGCTCCATATAAACAAGCAATGGGTTTTTAATAAAGTCTTCGCCACGTCGATGATGGTCGATCACCACGACTTTATCCATTTTGTTTAAAAGCCTTTCTTCAATGACCAGGGACGGCTTGTGGGTATCGACGACCACGAGCAGTGTATCCTCTGTCGCCATTTCGATTGCTTCCTCAGGGGTGATGAATCGGGAATGAAGATCTGAATTTACTTTTATCTCCTTCATCAATCGTTTCACACCATTATCGATTTCATTAAAGTTTAGGACAACGTATCCTTCACGCTGATTCATTTGAGCCACTTTACGAATGCCGATGGCAGCTCCAATGGCATCCATGTCAGGATGTTTATGTCCCATAATGATGACCTTGTCACTTTCGAGCATGATTTCCTTTAGTGCATGGGAAATGACTCTGGCACGTACACGGGTACGTTTTTCCATTGGATTGGTTTTTCCACCGTAGAATTTAACCTTTCCATTGGTTTGCTTAATGGCCACCTGATCTCCTCCACGACCTAAGGCGAGATCCAGGCTTGATTGGGCAAGGGTACCCAGTTCAGGCAGGGAAGAAACCCCAGTCCCTACACCAATACTTAAAGTCAAAGGTACATTTTGCTTGGCTGTGGTATCCCGGACATCATCCAATATACCGAACTTTTCCTTCTCCAATACTTGAAGGATCTTTTCATTAATGACGGCGATGAACCTCTCAGAAGAGACCCGCTTCAAGAATACACCATATTCTTTCGCCCACTTATTCAGAATGGACGTCACTAAACTATTCAAGCTGCTTCTTGTTTGATCGTCCATCCCTTGCGTTAATTCATCATAGTTATCTAGAAAGATGATGCCAATATTCGTGCGTTCATCATGATATTGTTTTTCTATTTCTTTTTGTTCTGTGACGTCAAAGAAATAGAGAAGTTTTTCTTTGAGCTTCAATACGACATGATACTTTCTCTCATTAATCGTCACTATTTCTGAATCTACTTCCTGCTTGATTAATGGAACTAGAGATTCTGCCACATCGTATAAGGATCTTCCAACGACTGTATCTTCATTAAAACAAGAGGCCAGAAAAGGATTCGTCCATTCTATGTAATATTCATCATTGATCAGCATGATCCCAATGGGCATCTCCATTAACGCCTCTTCCCCTACACGCTTTACACGATAGGATAAAGTGGAGATATACTCCTCTGTTTCTTCGTGCGATCTTCTCTCAAAATAGAAAGCGAGAAAATACACGATTCCAAAGACAATCAACCCTATTAACGAAATGATCCATTGGTAAAAGGAAACCGATACTAACAATAGAGCTGTTAATATAGCAAGACCGTACAATGGGTATCGGATCATTCGCTTATTAAAATAAGATGGCATGATTTCAGCTCCTGGACCTTAAATTTCTATGACTTGCGTTGTAGGCGTTGTCTTAGATCAAATCCTAAGTCAATTATACCTAAAATTCGCACGAGATAAAGAAGAGGAATCGAAATGATTGTAATTAATACCAAAATTCCTTTTGACCATCCTTTTATATGAGCGAAGAAATAGAGGAAAGACAAACCCTGTACCGCCATCAATGTTTGCAATACATACAGAACATTAAGAAGGGCCGTATAAGCATACGTTCCTTTCTCCGGCTGCAGAATCATGGATAGAACTAAGGTAAGTAAATAATACCAAAGGATACTCTTAGGAAGCTTCCATTCTCTAAATGGTTTAAATACGGGAACATCTCTCCCTAAACGCTTCATTATGGGAAAGTTGATCAGCATGAACAACAGGGCCATTACGACAGCAATTCCCACAAACAAAGTAGGCATCAAGGTCTGAATGAGATCAATGGAGTTCTCCAGACTCTCCACCAGTCTCTTATCCGGTTCTTGACCAAGCTTCTCAAGTAAAGAATAATAAGCGGCCTTCGATTCAGCTAAGCTATCTTCTATAATATTAACATTGAAAAGTAGGATAGAAAAAACAAAACCAATCACAATATTGATGACAAGTGTGAGACTTGACGCCATAAACAGCCTCATTTTATCTACTTTCGCTTTCACACACCAGCCAATCACCACCCCGGTCGTCGCTACCATGAAGGCAACAGGCAGCGCAATGAGCCCTCCAAACAAGAAGGATAATCCTAAAGATCCGATCAATACGTAAATAGAATTCAGTAACGAATACTTAGAACTAAACAGAATAAGAGGGAGGGGCAATACGAAAAAGGCAAGGGTCCCGATTAGCGGAACATATAAAGCCAACAATAGTAAAACAGTAAAGATGGCGAGCATAAGCGCACCTTCCGTTAACACACGGGGATTTTTCAATTGAAACGCTCCTTACGATAAATTCAAAAACATGCAATAGCACTATCATATCAATTTTGGAGATAGATTTCATCTAACGGGTCCTTACCCGAAGGTGACGAGCATTCTTTAATGTCCGCCATTGTTGTGCTACTTTCCACTAAACTTGAGCCAAATTTTCAATATCAATAACTATTATTTTCATTTTACTTCATTTTGAACAAAAAAGAAGGAGCCCTTCTACATGCTTCTTTTCTATATCTACTCTAGTATGCGCTCACTTTAAAAAGGAGTATACGCAGTAGATAAAGAATAGCAATGTATCAGGACCACCCTCTAATGAATATTATGAAATTTTAAACCGTTCGATTGAAGACTGAAGCTCTTGACTTAGGTCTGTTAAGCGTTCAGCAGCTTGTGTAACCGATTGGACGGCCCTTACTTGTTCTTCTGTAGAGGCACTCATTTCCTCGCAGGAAGCAGCCGTTTGTTCCGCTGTAGCAGCCATCATCTGGATCACGTTGACCACTTCATCTTTTTCAAGATTGATTTGACCAACTTCCTCATACATTCTTTCAATTTCATCCTGCATGGATTTCATTAATTGTGAGGTTTGGTCAAAAACGTGATTGGTCTTTTGGATCACTTCCTTTTGAACGTCAAAGGTCTCCTTCGTTTTCACCATTTCGTCAACCGCTTGATGAGAGCCTTGTTGAATTTCTATAATGGTTCGTTTTACTTCTTCGGTTGCCTTCACTGACTGATCCGCAAGCTTTCGTACTTCTTCCGCCACGACAGCAAATCCTTTGCCGTGTTCACCTGCTCTAGCCGCCTCAATGCTGGCATTTAATGCAAGGAGGTTCGTTTGAGAAGAAATATCCGTTATTGTGCCCATGACCGATTCAATCGTCTTCACCTTTGCTTCCAAACTAAAGATGACTTTCTCCATGGAGGAGATGTATTCACTGGAAGAATGGTAGGCATTTTCTAATTCTTTTACCTGGTTTAACCCGGACTGGTTCATGACATCAGCTTGTCCAGCCATCTCAGACATAGCTTTGGATTTTTCATAGACTCCATTAATTCTTGTTCCTAGTTGCTCTGTTTGATGATGAGCCCGGTCAGAGTCTGCTGCTGACTGAGAAGCCCCTGTCGCAATTTCGGAAACAGCCTTTGCCATTTCTTCACTTGAAGCATTTGTCTCCTCAGAAACGGCACTTAATCCTTCAGCCGATTCACGGACATTATAGATCGATTCTTGGACAACTTGTATCGTATTTTTCATATTTACAATCATTTTGTTTAAATCGGACGCTAGTAATCCTGTCTCATCTTTTGAATTAATTTCAGACTGAATGGATAAATCTCCAGTAGAGACATCGGTTACCGTTTTTTGAAGCTGTTTGATTGGTTTAGTTATTTTATTAGAAATGAACACAACTAACACCAACATGATAGCCAGAGTAATGAGGGCTGTCACGATCAGTAATCGTTCGATTTCTTTCGATGACTGAATAAGATCCTCCATACTATAGGCAGAGCCCACTTTCCAATTCGTCTTGGGTACCGTATTATACACCAATACCTTTTCGTCACCGTCCAGTTCGTATCGAATTGTATCGGATTCCTTCTCAGAAGTCAGCATTTTATCGATGAAAGGTAGCGATGACAGATCTTCCCCCCGCTTAGTAGGATGGACGATGGCTGTACCATCGAGTCCGATCAGGAATGGATAGCCATTAAACCCAATGTCCATTTCTGAGACTCGATCAGTAAGTTTCGTCAAGTTAATATCGACACCGAGAACGCCTACTACTTTATTATCTGAAACAATCGCTCTGGAGGCTGTAATGATATATTCTTCCGTTGCAGTATCTACGTAAGGCTCGCTCCACACCACGCCAGCCCTTACTTCCTCAGCGATTTTATACCAATCCCTGCTTGTTGGATCAAAGTCACTTGGCAGAGAGACGGATGGAACGATTTTCAATTTCTTATTTGGTGAGGCGAAATAAATAGAAGTAGCTTCCCCATAAAGGCTTAAGTAATTATCAAAATCAGATTGAATATTGGCAAATAGCTCAGTATTTTCACCAGCAGATTCTGTTTGCAATTGTGCTTTTGCATAATCTTTTAACGAGTTGGAAATTGAATATTGATCAATACTCTTTTCGTATTGTCCAAGAAAGAGTTGCACTGAATTATTTAGCTCTCCTACAATCCCTTGAGTTTGGTCAATGACCTCTTTCTCTGTTTTCATTCTCGTCTGCAAGCTTGTAATCGAAATAATAATAGCTAACGAAACCATAAATAGAATGGATATGATTACAATAAGCTTCATTCTAATGGATGATAGAAGTAAGCCCTTCTTTCGTTCCACCTGTTTCCTTGTGTTTTTCTTTTTCACATAAATTCCCCCTCTAACTGCCAAAACTATCTATATATACACTTATTCATCGACATTTTCCGCAATTTCTTTATAGGTATAGGGGAATTTACAAGAACAAAGTGAAGATGGACAGGATAATCGAAGAGGTACTTTGCAGAGGAAGGATAGATCTCATACACACCGTTTAAAAAACGGCATAAAAAAAGCAGCAGAGACAAGTCTCTGCTGCTTTAACCGATGATATTATTCACCAGTAACGTATGGAAGTAATGCCATTGTACGAGCGCGCTTGATCGCACGAGTCAACTTACGTTGGTACTTAGCGTTCGTTCCAGTTACACGACGTGGAAGAATTTTTCCACGTTCAGATACGAATTTCTTAAGAAGATCTACATCTTTGAAATCGATATGTGTAATTCCGTTTGCTGTGAAGTAGCACACCTTACGACGTCTACGTCCACCTCTACGTCCTCCTGCCATTTGTTTCGCCTCCTGTCTTGTTTGGATTCATTATCGTTCGTTTAGAATGGCAGATCATCATCGGAAATGTCGATCGGCTGACCGTCATTTGCAAATGGATCCTCATCTACACGTGTATAGTTGTTGTTATTATTGTTGTTGCGCTGTTGATTCTGATTCTGACTATACGGATTTCCTTGGTCGCGTTGACCTCCACCCGAATAGCCCGGACTTCCTCCACGATCGCCTTGATTCGCACTACGCGGCTCTAAGAACTGAACGCTTTCTGCTACAACTTCCGTCATAAACACACGGCGTCCATCTTGTCCTTCGAAATTACGTGTTTGAATACGACCGTCAACGCCAGCTAAGCTGCCTTTTTTAAGAAAGTTTGCTACATTCTCTGCAGGGCGACGCCATACAACGCAGTTAATAAAATCTGCTTCCCGTTCTCCTGATTGATTCGTAAAACTACGATTGACAGCCAGTGTAAACGAAGCAACAGCCACTCCACTTGGAGTATATTTTAATTCAGGGTCTTTGGTTAAACGCCCTACTAATACAACTCGGTTCATCATCAGAATCAACCCCTTCCTTCTAGTTTACTGTTTCATGTGAAACAGATGATAGAAGTGTATATCTTAAAAAACGTACGGATTATTCTTCTTCTTTAACAACGATATGACGGATAATATCATCGCTGATTTTAGCTAAACGATCGAATTCGTTAACTGCATCAGAAGTAGCGCTCATCTTAACTAGTTGATAGAAACCATCACGAAAATCGTTGATTTCATACGCTAAACGACGTTTACCCCAATCTTTTGACTCGATGATTTCCGCGCCGTTAGTTGTTAAAACGTTATCGAAACGCTCAACTACTGCTTTCTTTGACTCGTCGTCAATGTTTGGGCGGACAATGTACATAACTTCGTACTTTCTCATCTGAATGTCACCTCCTCGTGGTCTATGCGGTCCTTTCTTTGTGAAAGAACAAGGAGCAATGCGTTCATTACTCACGAATTAAAATTATAGCACAGGTTATCTATTATTGCAATATGACGTAAAAAAAAGACTAGAATCGAAACTCTAGTCTTTCATTCACAAATTTATACATTAAAACGGAAGTGAATGATGTCTCCGTCTTTTACGAGGTATTCTTTACCTTCTAAACGTACTTTTCCTGCTTCACGGGCTGCGCCCATTGTTCCGGCTTCCACAAGGTCTTCATAGGAAACTGTTTCGGCACGGATGAAGCCTCTTTCGAAGTCGGTATGAATGACTCCGGCACATTGTGGAGCTTTCATCCCTTCACGGAATGTCCAGGCGCGGACCTCTTGCACGCCGGCTGTGAAGTACGTAGCCAGTCCTAATAAAGAATAGGTAGCGCGGATCAACTGATCTAAACCGGACTCTTCAATCCCCAGCTCTTCAAGGAACATCGCTTTTTCTTCATCATCAAGCTCAGCAATTTCAGATTCGATTTTCGCGCAGACTACAATCACTTCTGCATTGTCTTCTTTAGCGAATTCACGTACTTTCTGAACATATTCGTTGTCAGAAGGGTCGGCAATTTCATCTTCACTTACGTTTGCTACATATAATACAGGCTTTGAAGTCAGAAGGTGTAGCTGTTTCACAAGCTTCATTTGTTCATCTGAGAATTCAACCGTACGTGCCGGCTGCTCCGCTTCAAGAGCTTCTTTGATTTTCACAAGGATATCATGCTCAAATACTGCTTCTTTATCTTTTTGCTTGGCCATTTTCTGAACTCTGGCGAGACGCTTATCCACTGTCTCAAGGTCAGCTAATATCAATTCCAGGTTGATGACTTCGATATCCGCAATCGGATCTACTTTACCTGAAACGTGTGTGATATTATCATCCGCAAAACAACGCACAACCTGACAGATTGCATCCACTTGGCGAATATGAGATAAGAATTTATTCCCTAATCCTTCTCCTTTACTTGCTCCTTTTACAATCCCGGCGATATCCGTGAATTCAAAGGCAGTGGGAACCGTCTTCTTCGGTTCTACAAGCTCTGTTAATTTATCTAAACGGTGATCGGGAACTTCTACAATTCCTACGTTCGGATCAATTGTACAGAAAGGATAGTTGGCAGATTCTGCACCTGCTTTTGTAATTGCATTAAATAAAGTGGACTTCCCTACGTTAGGTAATCCAACAATACCAGCTGTTAAAGCCATTATGGTCACTCCTCATCTAATTTCTTATCTATTAAAAATCATGTAAGATCGAAAATAAGTAAACGGTCGAACCTTTCACAATTATAGAGATAATAGAGGGAAAAGACAAGTGAAGCTTCAGGCATCGGCATGGCTTACTAAAAAGAGCATCCAATCGACTGAAATCGACTGAATGCTCTTGAAACTTGGCAATTTAACCATAGGATGGATTAGGTCAAAAGAAATATGGGTAAAAAAAGGATACTTATTCTTCCTCGCCGCTGCTGATGACTTTTTTCATTTTTTTCGCGAAATCTTTTCTGGGAATCATGACGCTGTGACCGCATCCAACACATTTGATGCGAATATCCATTCCCATACGGATCACTTTCCAGCGGTTCGTACCACATGGATGCGGCTTTTTCATTTCTACAATATCATTTAATGTGAATGTCTTGGGCTCCACTGGATTTCTCCTCCTTATTCGCTTTCAAGTTTTCTTTGTTTTTCTTCACGGGGTTTGATATCTTCCTGATCCTGACGTGAATACATCACCATACGAGGGAATGGAATTTCGATACCATGCTCATCCAGGCATAGTTTAACCTCTTTACGGATCATTCTTGCCATATACCAATGTCTCATCGGAACCGTTTCAGCCACGATCCGAATGACCACATCTGAAGCTCCCAGGGTTTGAACACCCAACAGTTCAGGTGGATTCACGAGATCTTCATACTTTTGCGGTAAAGCAAGGAGAAGCTCCTGCATCACTTTCTCTGCTTCTTCTATATTTTCTTCATAGGCAATACTGACATCTACGACCGCAATGCTGTTGTGAATGGAGAAGTTCGTCACTTCTGTAATATTACCATTGGGGAAGATATGTAATTCCCCGGTCCAGCTCTTGATCTTTGTCGTACGAAGGCCGATTTCTTCAACAGTACCTTCAGCAGAACCAATTCGAACATAGTCACCGACTGAAAACTGGTCCTCGAATATAATAAAGAAACCCGTGATGATGTCCCGAACAAGGTTTTGTGCACCGAAACCTACCGCCAGACCGACAATCCCGGCACCGGCAATCAGCCCTTTCACATCAATATCAAGAGTCGATAAAATCGTCATTAAACTAATGAAATAAATCACATAGGTCAAAACATTCTCTAATAGTTTCGATAACGTGGCTTCCCGACGCTCCGTAAACTTAAGAGGTGAACGGGACCGGACCCTGAACACATTTCGAATGGCTGACCTTCCGAGCCTTAAAGCGATATAGGTAATGACCATGATCGCCACAATTTTAATCGCACCTGATCCCAGGGCAATCCATAATTCATTATCAATAAGTTTTTGAGCTGCTTCACTATCTTTTATTTTTTCTACGGTTTCTTCAACTTCTGTTTTAGTACTCGACATATATACCGAACCTCCACTTATCGTTCAATAAGAAGTATTCCTTATTTTATCAACTTTCTCTCTCCTTGTGTAGATATAACCTCATAATACTATAGTTTTTAGAAAATTTTTATTTTATGAAAAATCCAACCATATTATGTATGAAAAAAAGAAATCGTCCGTATACTGTTAATACTTAGAAAATATGATTATGGTAGGCAGTCCGACAAAGTATGTTCACTATAAAATTCCCTTTAAACATATCCAAAGGAGTGGAAGCGATGAATCTTAAAAAAGGACTATTTGAACGAAGACCTGAACCCTTTAGAGTCCTTCATCAGGAAGAGCGTGCGGCACAGGATCTTTCCGTTCAATTGTCGTCGATGCTTCCCACTTACTATCGTACAAGACCCATTGTTTTCGTATGTATTGGCACAGACCGTTCAACAGGGGATTCATTAGGCCCGTTAGTTGGAAGCTTAATAGAAGAACAAGGTATCAAACCATTTCATGTCTATGGAACGTTGGATGATCCGATCCATGCAGTAAACCTTGAAGAGAAGCTCGGTCAAATTGCCGCTAAACATATCAATCCTTTTATTATCGGTGTAGATGCCTGTCTCGGTCGATTAAAAAGTGTCGGCGCCATTCAATTAAGTGAGGGACCATTAAAACCTGGTGCCGGCGTAAATAAAGAGTTACCAGAGGTTGGTGAGATTCACCTGACCGGAATCGTGAATGTAAGTGGATTTATGGAATTCTTTGTGTTACAAAATACACGTTTGAATCTTGTGATGAAAATGGCCAAGACGATTGCCGAGGCCATTGTGCTGGCAGGCGATTCAGTGGAACGCCGCAACGCCGTCAGTATTGAAAAATGGCGGGAAGAATTACAGCAATAAAAGGGAGATGATCCAGATACGTTCCGGGTCATCTCCCTTTTCACTTATTACATATAGAGCTGGTATGCGTATATGATTCCTACGACTAATCCCACTACGATGATTCCGGGAAGTAAATTGGCGACTCTGATCTTCGTTACACCGAGGAGATTGAGACCAATCGCAAATATCATGATTCCTCCCGTTGAGGTCATCTCTACAATATAGGTATCCATCAGTTCTTTTGGAACCCACTGATGAATTTGAGTAGCAAACAGGGCAATGAATCCTTGATAAAGGACGACAGGGATCGCAGAAAACATGACACCAATTCCTAGAGTCGTCGTTAGGATCAGTGAGGTAAAGCCATCAATGATCGACTTCGTCAGCAGAACATCATGATCGCCCCTGATGCCGCTATCCAACGCACCTATCACAGCCATTGCTCCAATAACAAAAATAAGGGTAGCTGTGACAAACCCTTGAGAAATGGATGTTTCTTTATTACTGCCCAGCTTCTTTTCCAACCAGTTACCCAATGAGTTAAGCTTGTCCTCCAGGTTCATCCACTCTCCCCATGCAGCACCGAGTGCCAGGCTGATGATGACAATGAGAAAATTTTCACTTTTCAATCCCATCTGTAACCCAAGGACGATGACGGCTAAACCAATCGCTTTCATGACAGTTCCCTTCATGTCTTCCGGGATGCGATGAAGGACCTTACCCAGGAGAGTTCCGATGATAATACATACTCCATTTACCAGCGTTCCTAATAGTACCATGACGTTCTCCTTATCTGTCTGAAAAATTCTGATTCCTGCTTTTTAAATGATTATTTCCCAAAGAATAGTGTATCTTCTATGTACCATATGGAAGAGGACTGGCTTAATTGGTATAAGTATACCTTTTAAGCCAGTCCTTTTCCCAAATCGTTACTGCAATAATTCCAAAATACGATCGAGGTCTTCTTTCGAAAAAAATTCAAGCTCGATTTTTCCTTTTTTCTTTGATTGTTTAATCGTGACCGTTGTCCCGAAGCGTTCACGCAGAAGGGATTCCTGTTCCTGAATGAAAACATCTTTACGCTCTGTCTTTTTTGTTTCACGTGGAACATTCTCATTCAGTTCTTGAATGATTTTTTCTAATTGGCGAACGTTTAATGATTCTTTAAGGATACGGTTGACAACCGTTGATAGATTCTTCTTATTTTTCAACCCAAGTAGTGCACGTCCATGTCCCATCGTCAACTTACCTTCTGAAATAAGTTCCTGAATAGGAGCAGGGAGGGATAGTAAGCGAATGTGATTGGCAATATGAGGTCTGCTCTTACCCAACCTCTTCGCTAATTCCTCCTGAGTAAGCTTTAGCTTATCCATCAGCATTTGATAAGCTGCGCCTTCTTCGATCGGTGTCAGGTCTTCACGTTGAAGGTTTTCTAATACGGCAAGCTCCATCATTTGTTGCTCATTCAATTCCCGGACCACTACAGGAGCCGATTCTAATTTAGCCGCTTTGGCTGCACGATAACGGCGTTCCCCAACGACAATTTCATACCCTTTGATCGTTTTACGCACAATGATCGGCTGCAGGATACCGTGTTCTAAGATCGAATCCTTTAGTTCTTCAATTGCCTGCGGCTCAAAGATCTTTCGTGGTTGATATGGATTCGGCCGTATTTCTTTCAGGCTCACTTCTTGCACGGACTCTTCATTTTGAGTTGTTTGGATATTGGTAAAGAGAGCATTGAGGCCCTTTCCTAAACCTTTAGCCATTCGCCGCCACTTCCTTTGCTAGTTCTAAATAAACTTCTGCTCCCCTGGACTTTGCATCATAGATGATGATCGGTTCACCATGACTGGGCGCTTCACTTAAACGAACGTTACGAGGAATAATTGTGCGATACACTTTATCTTGAAAGTATTTTTTGACTTCTTCTATGACCTGGATTCCCAGATTGGTTCTCGCATCAAGCATCGTAAGCAGCACACCATCGATCATAAGGTCATGATTCAGATGCTTCTGAACTAAACGAACGGTACTCAATAGCTGACTTAATCCTTCCAGAGCATAATATTCGCATTGAACCGGTATGACGACAGCATCTGAGGCCGTTAACGCATTGATTGTCAATAACCCTAAAGACGGCGGACAATCAATGATAATATAATCAAATTCGTCTTTCACTTTCTCCAACGCTTTCTTTAAACGCACTTCACGGGAGATGGTTGGAACAAGTTCAATTTCTGCCCCCGCCAATGAAATCGTTGCAGGTACAATGGATAAATTCTCAACTTTTGATTGTTTAATCGTTTCTCTGACATCCACATCATCTACCAGCACATCATATATGCACTGCTGGACATCCCCTTTTTCCACACCTACACCACTAGTGGCGTTTCCTTGAGGATCAATGTCTACCAGTAAAACCTTTTTCCCTATATAAGCTAAGCAAGCCCCCAAATTGACGGATGTTGTGGTCTTTCCCACTCCACCTTTTTGGTTTGTAACGGCTACTATTCTGCCCAAGGTTGTCACCTACCTTTTGACTTCCTAAGATTCACTAAATTTTTTCACAGTATTCTTCTATTCTATCAAAATTCCTTGTTAATTGTCTGTCAATTTTTCATGTTTCTAGAAACAGGTAATTATGAACTGTTCATTCGTCATGAATCGATCGTAATTCCTCTGATTCGACAACAAAAAAAGTGAGAAACCAATCCGAGATGTTTCTCACTTTTAGACTACGATTCTATTTTTTTTTAGGAATACGGATGGTGAATTGATAGAATTCCTCATGTTCTTCTTCTTCAGAGTCCAGATTGATTCCGCTGTCCGACACCATGGAGAGAGATTGACGAATTGTATTCACAGCTATTCTCATATCCTTACTGAATGCTTTTCGTTTCGGTTTCGGCTTTTGAGTCGTTCCTTCTTGCATCTTCACAACCCGGTCTTCGGTTTGTTTGACATTCAAGCTTTTTTCAATGACTTCTTGAAGGAGCTGAATTTGCTTTTCAGCATTCTTCAGAGGAATCAAAGCCCTGGCGTGACGTTCTGTAATCAGTTTATCTAATAAGGCTGATTGAATTTCTTCTGGAAGCTTTAGGAGACGAAGCTTGTTCGCCACAGTCGATTGTCCTTTTCCTAAGCGTTGAGCAAGGGCTTCTTGGGTTAAATCATGTAACTCCAACAGTTTTCCATACGCAATGGCTTCTTCTATAGGAGAGAGCTCTTCTCTTTGTAAGTTTTCAATTAATGCAACAGAAGCTGTTTCTGTATCATTAAGATTCTTTACAATGGCCGGTACAGTGTCCCAGCCAAGCTTTTGAACGGCTCTGTATCGACGTTCACCTGCAATGATTTCAAATTGCTCATCATCATATTGTCTAACCACAATCGGTTGGATAATACCATGAGTATGAATCGTTCTGGATAACTCTTCTATCTTTTCATCATTGAACACTGTTCTTGGTTGAAAGCGATTAGGGATGATTTGAGAGACGGGTATCTTTTTCACTTCATCTCGATCTTCTTCCACTACATTTGATTCTTCAGATTCAACATCTTGCTCCTTTTCACCTAGGCCAAAAAAACGAGAGAAAGGATGCTTCATCTTCCTACACCACCTTTAAGAAACTCCCTTTAGTAATATTCTCTAAAATATGGCAAGTTCCTGCCTGTGCTGAGATTTTCAAAGTATTGTTACTGTCACGGCAGGAAATCTTCCTATATTATTCCAACGGTAATTTATTGGGTGTCCCAGGTTTTCTGGGATATTTGTTAGGCGTTTCTTTCACTTTGTCGATCTTCACGATATTTCGTTCGCTTTCCTCTTCCGGTAAGACGAAGGAATACATTTTATCTGTTTGTCCACCCAGCATGCCAATGGCTTTCTTTGCATTGGATAGCTCCTCTTTCACATTTGAAGCCTTCATCGCTACGAATAAGCCGCCCTTTTTAACAAGTGGCAAACATAGTTCACTTAATACAGACATTCTGGCTACTGCTCTTGCTGTAACCATATCATACTTTTCACGATGAGCCTTGTTTTTACCAAAAGTCTCAGCTCGATCATGATAGAAATTCGTGTTTTCAAGTCCTAACTCATCTGATAAATGGTTTAAGAACGTAATCCGCTTGTTCAAGGAGTCAACAATCGATATATGTAAGTGCGGGTAGCATATTTTTAGAGGGATACTCGGAAAACCGGCTCCTGCCCCAACATCACAAAGAGTTGTCACCTGCGTGAAATCAACATAAAAAGCTGCACTGATTGAATCGTAAAAATGCTTTAAATACACATCTTCCTTTTCAGTGATGGCCGTCAGGTTCATTTTTTCATTCCATTCAACCAACAATTCATAATAGCGCTCAAACTGAGTTAATTGCTGAGGAGAAAGGGAGATCCCCTTCTCCTCAAGCATTGATTGAAATTCATTTACATTCATGAAATTATCCTTCCTTTGCCTCTATTGATCTCCTGATACTTTTGCAATTTTCCCTTGCTCGATATAGACGAGTAAAATAGAGATGTCTGCAGGATTCACTCCTGAAATCCGGGAAGCTTGTGCAAGAGAAAGAGGCTGAACCTCGATTAATTTCTGTCTCGCTTCAGACGCTAAACCGCTGATCGCACTGTAATCAATGTTTTCAGGGATTCTTTTATTTTCCATCTTCTTCATTTTATCGACCTGTTGAAGGGATTTTTCAATATAGCCTTCATATTTCACTTGGATTTCAACCTGTTCCTCTACATCGGAATCCAATTCGATTTCGCTTGGAACGAGTGATTTAATGTGACTATAGTTCATTTCAGGGCGTTTCAGAAGATCCGCTGCTAAAATCCCGTCTTTCAGCTCGCTTCCGCCCGCTTCACGGATAACGGCCTGTGTTTCGTCAGTAGGTTTGATGCGGATTCCTTCCAGGCGCTTTTTCTCTGAAGAGATCGCTTCTTTTTTCGCTGTAAACCGTTCGTATCGATCATCGGAGATTAATCCTATTTTATGACCGATATCAGTCAGGCGAAGATCCGCATTGTCATGACGGAGCAATAGCCGATATTCAGCGCGTGAAGTCAATAGACGATACGGTTCGTTCGTCCCTTTTGTCACAAGGTCATCGATTAAAACCCCGATATATGCATCAGAACGGCTCAAGATAACCTCTTCTTTATCCAGGGCACGGCAGGCAGCATTGATCCCCGCCATCAAACCTTGTCCAGCGGCTTCTTCATAACCGGACGTTCCATTGATTTGTCCCGCTGTATAAAGATTTTTAATTTTTTTCGTTTCAAGGGTCGGCCATAATTGAGTCGGTACGATGGAATCATACTCAATGGCATACCCGGCGCGCATCATCTGTACTTTCTCAAGACCCGGGATGGTTTGAAGAATCTTTTGTTGTACGTCTTCAGGCAAACTCGTTGATAATCCCTGCACATAGACTTCTTGTGTGTTTCGTCCTTCAGGCTCCAAGAAAATCTGGTGACGCGGTTTATCATGGAAACGCACGACTTTATCCTCAATAGAAGGACAGTAACGTGGTCCGGTTCCTTTAATCATTCCAGAATACATTGGAGAACGATGCAAGTTGTCATCAATCAATTGATGGGTCTGTTCGTTCGTATACGTTAACCAACATGGAAGTTGATCGGTAATATATTTCGTCGTTTCATAGCTGAATGCACGGGGAACATCATCACCTGGTTGAATTTCTGTTTTCGAATAATCGATGGTCGAACTATTCACACGCGGTGGCGTCCCCGTTTTAAAACGAACAGTATCAAAGCCCAATTCATGTAAATGATCAGAAAGTCTGATGGATGGTTGTTGATTATTAGGACCGCTTGAATATTTCAGATCTCCTAATATGATTTCACCACGCAGGAATGTTCCGGTTGTGATGACGACTGTTTTCGCGCGGTATGCAGCACCCGTCATCGTTACGACACCTTTACATTCATCATCTTCAACAATCAATTCCTCAACCATTCCTTGAAGCAAGGTCATGTTCGGTTCATTTTCGATCGTACGTTTCATTTCATGCTGATAAAGGAATTTATCCGCCTGAGCCCGTAATGCCCGGACAGCTGGACCTTTTCCTGTATTCAACATTCTCATTTGAATATGTGTTTTATCTATATTACGCCCCATCTCTCCACCAAGAGCGTCAATCTCTCTTACAACGATCCCTTTTGCCGGTCCCCCAACAGATGGATTACATGGCATAAAGGCGACCATATCCAAGTTAATGGTGACCATTAACGTTTTAGCTCCCATACGGGCCGAAGCAAGTCCAGCTTCTACTCCTGCATGGCCAGCACCAATGACAATGACATCATATTGCCCTGCGTCATATTGCATGGTTTGTTTTTTCCTCCTTGTAGGACCTTGAATGTAAAGTCCACATTATAATAGTATTTATTTCCCTAAGCAGAATTGAGAAAACAGCTGATCAATCAGGCTTTCATGAACGCTATCCCCAATGATTTCACCTAATAGCTCCCACGTTCTGGTTAAGTCAATTTGAGCGATATCGATGGGAGTTCCCATTTCTACGCTATTTATGGCTTCATTAATCGCAATGGAAGCTTGATTGAGTAGAGCTATGTGACGGCTATTGGACACATATGTCATATCCCCTGCTTCAATGGAACCTGCAAAGAATAAAGAAGATATGGCTTCTTCAAGCTCATCGATCCCTTGCTCTTCAAGTAAAGCCGTTGTGACCAGCTGATGATTTTCCGCTAGTTTTCTTACTTTATCTATATCAATCTTCTGAGGCAGATCCGTTTTGTTCACGATGACAATAACGTCCATTCCTCTTACTGCTTCAAAGAGCTGTTCGTCCTCAGGAGTCAATTTGTCCGCATAGTTGAGTACGAGTAAAATTAAATCCGCTTCTTTCAATACTTGTCGTGAACGTTCCACACCGATCCGCTCGACGATGTCCTCTGTTTCACGAATCCCTGCCGTATCGACCAGACGTAACGGAACACCGCGTACATTCACGTATTCTTCAATCACATCCCTCGTTGTTCCGGGGATATCGGTTACGATCGCTTTATTTTCATGAACAAGACTGTTCAATAGAGATGACTTCCCTACATTTGGCCGTCCGATGATCACAGTAGAAAGTCCTTCTCTCAGAATTTTCCCCTGCTCTGACGTTCGGACCAACTTGTCAATTTCATCCCGGACGTATTTCGATTTCTCCAACAGTACGTTATGCGTCATTTCTTCTACATCGTCATACTCCGGATAATCGATATTCACTTCTACATGAGCCAGTGTTTCAAGGATTTCCTGACGCAGCTTTCGAATCAAATTGGAAAGTCGGCCTTCCATTTGATTAAGGGCTACATTCATCGCCCGATCGGTTTTTGCCCGAATAAGATCCATCACGGCTTCCGCCTGGGATAGGTCAATCCGTCCGTTCAAGAACGCCCGTTTCGTAAATTCACCCGGCTCTGCAAGGCGGGCTCCATTTTTCAATGCGAGCTGCAGTACTTTATTGACCGACACCAGTCCCCCGTGGCAGTTAATTTCAATAATATCTTCACGGGTGAATGTTTTTGGCCCCCTCATCACAGAAACCATGACTTCTTCCACCACTTGCTCTGTGTCCGGATCGATAATATGTCCATAATGAATGGTATGAGAAGCAAAGTCTTTCATAGAGTTTCCTTTCATTCCCTTAAAGACCTTATCACCGATATCGAAGGCTTGATCACCGCTTAAACGCACGATCGCAATCGCTCCTTCGCCCATCGGAGTGGAAATAGCAGCAATTGTATCAAACTCCATTGTATTCACCTCTCTTATTTCTTAGTTGATCTATTTATAATTGAATTATAGTAGAGAGCAAAGTTTCCCCAAATTATTAGAATATCACAATCCTATTTAATACTAAAGAAAGGAAACCCTCTATTCGTCACCAAATAATGTTATCCACACAGATAACACTTCATCTCTATTATTTTAACTTATCCACATGTGAATAACAATAAACCGGGAAGAAAATAAGAATCCACAGGGTGAAGGAATAAAAAAAGACGATCCCCCGAAAGGAATCGTCTCTTATTTATTTTGGAGCAATCACGATATAACGATTGGGTTCTCTGCCTTCTGAATGTGTATCAACAGTAGTTGAATCAACTAATGCTGTATGAATCACTTTTCGTTCATAGGAAGGCATTGGTTCTAATGAAACAGAACGATTTGTGCGCAATGCTTTCTCTGCTAATCGTTCCGCCAGGTTTGTTAACGTTTGCTTACGTCTTTCCCGATAGTTCTCCGCATCCAAAAGGATGGTGATGAACTGATCGGAGACCCGATTTGCAATTAGTTGAGTTAAATGTTGAAGAGCATTCAACGTTTGTCCTCTTTTTCCTATTAATAGAGCCATTTTTTCACCGGATATGTTGAACTCAACATCTCTTCCATCTCTTTTCACTTCAATGGTAGCATTCACTCCCATTTCCTCGGCAACAGATAGAAGAAAATTTTTCGCTTCATTTACCGGATCAATCGCTTTTTTAACTTGAACGACAGCAGGTCTTCCACCGAACAATCCGAACAAGCCTTTTTTACCTTGATCAATGACGTCAATCTCTGCTTCTTCTTTGGTGATATTCAGTTGAGACAAGGCTGATTCAATGGCTTCTTCCACCGTTTGACCAGTCGCTTCTACTTCTCTCACTTTTTCTTTCCTCCCGAATTCCCACCAGCTTTAGCGGTTTGCGCTTCTTTGATATCAGGTCCTTTAATGAAATACGTTTGAACAATCATAAATAGATTTCCGACTACCCAGTAAAGGGATAGTGCTGCAGGGAAGTTAATCGCAAAAATGATGATCATGACAGGCATGATATAAAGCATCATCGCCATTTGCGGATTTTGATTCGCTGTACCCGCCATCATTAATTTCTGTTGGATAAACGTCGTTATACCTGCTACTAAAGGTAAAATATAGTACGGATCCGGGTTACCAAGATCGAACCACAGGAAATTATGAGCTTTAATTTCTTCTGTTCTCACAATCGCATGGTAGAAACCAATTAAGATCGGCATTTGAACGATCAATGGGAAACAACCCGCCAGCGGATTAACCCCGTGACTTTGGAATAAAGCCATCGTTTCCTGTTGAAGCTTTTGTTGAGTTTGTGCATCTTTAGAGCTATATTTTTCACGCAGCTTTTTCATTTCCGGTTGCAAAGCCTGCATGGCTTTTGAATTTTTCGTTTGTTTAATCATTAATGGCAGAATCGCTAAACGAATAATCAATGTAACAATGACAATGGCCAATCCATAAGAACCACTCATGAACTCAGCTACCATTGTGATTAATTGTGATAAAGGATAGACAATATATTCATTCCATATTCCGCTACTCTCAGGTGTGATAGGCTGATTGTATTCCGTACAACCTGATAGTATAGCCATTAGCCCAATGATTCCCATCAGGGCTATAATTCTCTTTTTCACCCTTAATTTCCTCCCTACTAATATCTTTCAAATTAATGTAAAACAGGTCTTCCGTACTTAAAAAGAACAATCTCTCGTATTGTAACATCTTTTCATAAGCTTGTGATGACGAAACCTGTCAATATCGTAAAATGTTATGACTTCTTTTTAACATGTTTTCCATTAGAGGATCTTTTCAACACTTTTCCTCTTTTCAGCACATGGGTGAGGCTGCCCTTCACCTCATGGAAATTCATTTCGGCCGCCGGTTTTCTGGCGATGATTAAGTAATCGTACTGATCTTTAACATCTTCTTGTAATTCTAAGAAAGCCTGTCTGACATACCGTTTAATTTGGTTTCGACAAACAGCGTTTCCAATTTTCTTACTTACGGAGATTCCAATTCGAAATGGTTGAGGCTCTTCTTTCTTCAATAGATATAAGACGAATTGCCGATTTGCAAAGGATGTTCCTTTTTTGAAAATCTCCTGGAACTCTTTATTCTTCTTCACTCTCTGATCTTTCCGCATTGACCACACCTAATTTTCATTTTTGTCTTGATGTATCCTCGACATTATTGGCTCATTCATTTGAAATTATAAGTAACTTTTCTCTTAAAACAAAATACGAACGAGCCAAATGGTCTTTTCACGTGGGATAAAGGAAAAAAAAGACCACTGAGTCAGTTCAGTGGTCTAGGCAGATAATACTTTTCTTCCTTTGCTACGACGACGAGCTAAAACATTACGTCCGTTTTTAGAGCTCATACGTGCACGGAAACCGTGGTTCTTTTTTCTTTTACGATTATTTGGTTGAAACGTTCTTTTCATCTATGACACCTCCCTGAAGGATATCTTTATAAAAGTTAAAGACATTCCTCACTATTATAAAGACGGTACCCATAAAAAGTCAACACTCATATTATTTTTCTTTTTGATTGTTATTTCGGAAATCATTTTAAAGTCTTTTCGCTTATTACTATTAGCGTGTAGTGGTTGATTTCCGCTCCAGGTGCTCGCTTTCCGCGGGGCGGGCGGTGAGCCTCCTCGGAGCTTCGCACCTGCGGGGTCTCACCTTCCCGCTATTCCCGCAGCACCTTCCGCTACAATCAACAAAATTATTTACTATACTTTTTCCAAAACCAATTTATAAAATCTAAGAAAAATGACCATGTGCTAATTATTAGATCCATTTGAACGATTACTTCGAATAACTCATCTCCATGTTTGATCTTTCTCCTTCTACAAATCTTATTTTATTTCTCTATCAAACCTGCCTGTGGATAGGATTCGACACGTTTTTAATTTATCCACAACACATACTGACAACTTTTTCACAAGTTCTTGGGTTGTGGACAATTTCATTCCACAAGGGGTGGGGGCTTGTGGATAAAATTTAAAAAGCATTGCACCGCTAAGGATATTTTGATATGATTATTGTGTTTTCACTCTTGATAACTAGGTTTACGGAAATAACTTATCCACAAAATGTGGATATCATGTGGGTAACTTATTCAGAGGGTTTGTAAAACGTTGTCCACAAGTGGTGGATATTGTCGAAAAACCATTTTCTTTCCTTATTATATATATTTTCCACATTCATTGTTTTGTATTTTTATAAAATAGCGAGAGTTAACGGATTTAATAGCATGTAATTGTTGTACAGAAGTTATACAAACTGAGAAAAGGAGGGATCAGGATTGGAGAATATCGGGGATCTTTGGAGCAAAGCCTTAGAAAGCATTGAAAAAAAGATAAGTAAACCAAGCTTTGATACTTGGTTAAAATCAACTAAGGCGCATTCCATTCAAGGTGACACACTTGTCATTACAGCTCCAAATGAATTTGCACGAGATTGGCTGGAAGGACGCTATTCTCAATTAATCTCCGGGGTTTTGTATGATATTACGGGCGAAGAATTGGTCGTGAAATTCATCATTCCACAAAATCAGGAGCCGGAAGAATTTGATATTCAATTACCGCCAAAGAAGTCGATGAAAGACGACGATCAACAGGATATCAATCAAAATATGCTGAATGCAAAATACACATTCGACACCTTTGTTATCGGTTCGGGCAACCGTTTCGCCCATGCTGCATCTTTAGCTGTGGCTGAAGCACCTGCAAAAGCCTATAATCCCTTGTTTATTTATGGTGGAGTAGGACTGGGAAAAACTCACTTAATGCATGCGATCGGACATTATGTGCTGGAGCATAATCCTGCTGCTAAAGTGGTTTATCTATCCTCTGAGAAATTCACAAACGAATTCATTAACTCCATTCGTGACAATAAAGCAGTCGATTTCCGCAATAAATACCGCAACGTTGATGTTTTATTAATAGATGACATTCAATTTTTAGCAGGAAAAGAACAAACGCAAGAGGAATTTTTCCATACTTTTAATACCTTACATGAAGAAAGCAAGCAGATTGTCATTTCCAGTGATCGGCCACCGAAAGAAATTCCGACGCTTGAAGACAGACTTCGCTCTCGATTTGAATGGGGTCTTATTACAGATATAACTCCCCCAGATCTTGAGACGAGAATTGCTATTTTACGAAAAAAGGCAAAGGCTGAGGGATTGGATATACCAAATGAAGCCATGCTTTATATAGCTAATCAAATCGATTCAAACATTCGTGAGTTAGAGGGCGCTTTAATCAGGGTTGTTGCGTACTCTTCTCTTATAAATAAAGATATTAATGCGGATCTTGCAGCTGAAGCTTTGAAAGATATCATTCCAAGCTCAAAACCACGGGTTATTACCATCCAGGAAATTCAACGTGTCGTTGGTGAGCACTTCAATGTGAAGCTGGAAGACTTCAAAGCGAAGAAACGAACAAAATCCATTGCGTTTCCCCGACAGATCGCTATGTATCTATCCAGGGAAATGACGGATTCTTCGCTTCCAAAGATCGGGGAAGAGTTTGGGGGCCGGGATCACACGACCGTCATTCATGCTCATGAGAAGATCAGTACATTACTCGGAGCGGATGCGCTTCTTCAGCAGCAGCTGAAAGAAATTCGTGAGTCTTTAAAGAGTTAATCTTACACACAAAAAAACTGGATAATGTGAATAACTAAGACAAACTAGCACACAGTCTGTCCACATGTGGATAGGCTGTGTTTACGTTGAATTCACACACTTATCCACATATCAACAGGCCCTACTACTTCTATTACTATTTTTTAAATAAATTATTAGTATATGATTCAGTCCATAAAATTATGTGCAAATTGGAGGAATAAATCATGAAATTTGTTATTCAAAGGGACTATCTTGTCCAAAGTGTTCAGGATGTCATGAAGGCTGTAACGTCAAGAACAACGATACCCATTCTTACAGGGATAAAAATCATCGCAACTGAAGATGGCGTAACACTAACAGGTAGTGATTCAGACATTTCAATCGAGTCCTTTATTCCGAATGAAGAAGAAGGTTCAGAAATTGTTGAAATCATGGAAACTGGAGGGATTGTCCTTCAGGCTAAGTTCTTCAGTGAAATCGTTAAGAAATTACCTAAAGATACGGTGGAAATTGAAGTTCAAAATCATTTCCAAACCGTTATTCGTTCAGGACAGGCGGAATTTAATTTAAACGGTTTAGATCCAGAAGAGTACCCGCATCTTCCTCAGATTGAAGAAGGGAATGGGATCAAAGTTTCTACGGATCTCCTGAAAACCATGATCAGACAAACCGTATTCGCAGTGTCCACCTCAGAAACACGCCCCATCTTGACAGGTGTAAACTGTCAGATTGAAAACGGGGAACTGAGCTGTATTGCAACAGATAGTCACCGACTTGCGATGAGAAAGGCACCGATTGAAACCAATCATGATGCTTCTTACAATATTGTGATTCCAGGAAAAAGCTTAAACGAGCTGAATAAAATCCTTGATGATACAGAAGAGCCTGTTGAAATCGTGATCACTGAAAATCAAGTTTTATTCAAAGCGAAACACCTATTATTCTTCTCAAGACTATTAGAAGGGAATTACCCTGACACTAGTCGATTAATACCTTCTGATACAAAGACAGAACTAACGCTGAATACGAAAGAATTTTTACAAGCGATAGACCGTGCTTCACTACTTGCCAGAGAAGGAAGAAACAACGTAGTAAAACTTTCAACTCTGGATGGCGGCATGATTGAGATTTCGTCTAACACACCAGAGATCGGGAAAGTAATCGAACAGGTGCAAAGCCAATCCATTGAGGGAGAAGAACTGAAGATCTCCTTTAGTGCAAAATATATGATGGACGCGTTAAAAGCCATTGAAGGAACAGAAATCTATGTGAACTTCACCGGGGCCATGAGACCGTTCGTACTGAAACCACTTCATGATGATTCGATCCTTCAGTTGATTCTTCCAGTTAGAACGTACTAATGAATATACAAGAGCCGATGCCTTTCACATGGGGTATTGGCTCTTTTTCTACACTTTATCTGGTAATTGAAGGAATTACTCTCGTCTATTCAATGAAAAATCCAATGATAACAAGGACAAATTGCCCTGCAAGTCCTTGCTGATTTTTCGTTAGTTGTGACTTAACTCCATTTAGAGTAAAATAAGATATTAGAGACTTTATACGGAAAGTAGTGATTTTAGTGGCGAAAGAGATCACCATTGAAACGGAAATCATCACATTGGGACAATTCCTGAAACTAGCTGAAGTAATTCAGTCCGGCGGGATGGCGAAGTGGTTCTTAAGTGAATATGAAGTATACATAAATGGCGAACAAGACCAAAGAAGAGGCAGAAAACTCACAATTGGTGACACAATTGAAATTCCCGAAGTAGGAGTATTTGTGGTTGCTGGAGAATAATAAAGGGTGTTATTTCCATGTACATTGAACAATTAGAATTAAGAAATTATCGAAATTACGAGTCAATCGACGTAAGTTTCGAAAATAAGGTGAACGTAATTCTTGGAGAGAATGCTCAAGGAAAGACGAATATTATGGAGTCTATCTACGTACTGGCGATGGCTAAATCCCACCGGACCTCAAATGATAAAGATTTAATCCGTTGGGACGAGGAATATGCTAAAATAAAAGGTAGGATTCAGAAATATAACGGTGCGTTACCATTGGAGCTTATCCTCTCGAAAAAAGGGAAAAAAGCGAAAAGTAATCACCTCGAGCAATCTAAATTAAGTCAATATGTCGGCAATATGAATGTTGTCATGTTTGCGCCTGAAGATCTCCATTTAGTAAAAGGGAGCCCTCAAGTAAGGCGTCGTTTTATTGATATGGAAATCGGTCAGGTTTCTCCTGTTTATTTACATGATATCAGCCTTTATCAAAAAATATTACAGCAACGGAACCATTATCTGAAACAATTGCAAACAAGAAAACAAAAAGACCAGACCATGCTGGATGTCTTGACGGAACAGTTCATAGAGATGGCTGTGAAAATTACGAAAAAGCGCTTTGAGTTCGTTCAGCTATTAGAAAGCTGGGCAAAACCGATCCATTCCGGGATTTCAAGGAACTTAGAAACCTTGGAAATCGTATATAAACCGTCTTTGGATGTATCAGATAATCAAGAATGGTCAAAAATGGTAGATATATATGAGCAGAAATTTGATGGTATCCGCGAACGGGAAATTGATCGCGGTGTGACCCTGATCGGGCCGCATCGGGATGATCTTCAATTTATTGTGAATGGACGAGATGTTCAAACATTCGGATCACAGGGGCAGCAACGGACAACAGCCCTCTCTGTGAAGCTTGCAGAAATTGAGCTGATTCATTCTGAAATTAAAGAATATCCCATCTTACTTCTTGATGATGTCTTGTCTGAATTAGATGATTATCGTCAGTCACATTTATTAAATACTATCCAGGGAAAAGTTCAAACCTTTGTAACGACGACAAACGTGGATGGGATTGATCATCAAACCTTAAACGAAGCGACTACTTTTGAAGTGGAAGCCGGATCAATGAAAAGATTGAAATGAGGTGTTACCTTGTACATACATGTTGGAGAAGATGTCATGGTACGTACAGATGAAATCATCGCTATTATTGATCGAGACACCGTTCAATTTTCAGAAGAAATTCAACACTTTTTAAAGACGAAAGATAAAAACCTTTGTAATCTTGCAAAGGGTTCATATAAATCTCTTGTAATCACGTCTAATCAGTTGTATCTTTCACCACTCGCATCAACTACGTTAAAGAAACGATCAAAGAAATACTCAAACTATGAGAATTTATTATAGAAATATAAAGCCCTGAAGGTTAGAAAGTGTAGGTGAATCAGTATGGCTATGGAACAAAAACAAGGTCAATCCTATGATGAAAATCAGATTCAGGTTTTAGAAGGATTAGAGGCCGTTCGTAAAAGACCTGGTATGTATATTGGATCAACAAGCGGAAGAGGTTTGCATCATTTGGTGTGGGAAATTGTTGATAACAGTATCGATGAAGCGTTAGCCGGTTACTGTAATGAAATCGAAGTCATCATCGAAGAGGATAACAGTATTACTGTCACAGATAATGGACGTGGTATCCCTGTAGGTATTCACGAGAAAATGGGACGTCCTGCCGTTGAGGTAATCATGACGGTACTTCACGCCGGTGGTAAGTTTGGCGGCGGTGGATATAAAGTATCCGGGGGTCTCCACGGAGTTGGGGCATCAGTAGTAAATGCTCTTTCCACAGAACTTGAAGTCCATGTTCATCGCGATGGAAACATCTATTATCAAAAATTCGAAAAAGGTGTTCCTAGCTTCGATCTTAAGGTGATCGGAGAAACGGACAAAACGGGAACGATCATTCACTTCACTCCAGATCCTGAAATCTTTACTGAAACGACGGAATACGAATATGACACACTTGCAAATCGTATTCGCGAACTGGCTTTCTTAAACAGAGGAATCCAAATCAGCATTGAAGATAAGCGTGGAGAAGGGAAACGAAGAGACTACCATTATGAAGGTGGAATTAAGTCCTACGTTGAACATCTTAATCGTTCTAAAGAAGTCATCCATGAAGAACCGATTTACATTGAAGGCGAGAAAGACGAGATTACGATTGAAATCGCCCTACAATATAACGACGGCTTCGCAAGTAATCTTTATTCCTTCGCCAATAACATCCATACTCATGAGGGTGGAACCCATGAATCCGGATTTAAAACGGCTTTAACGAGGGTCATTAACGACTATGCCCGAAAAAATAATGTGTTTAAAGAGAGCGATGCGAATCTTTCAGGGGAAGATGTCCGTGAAGGCTTAACAGCCATCATCTCGATCAAACATCCTGATCCTCAGTTCGAAGGTCAGACAAAAACAAAACTGGGGAACTCAGAAGCAAGAACCATCACCGATTCTCTTTTCTCAGAGCATCTGGAAACGTTCTTACTTGAAAACCCGGTTGTCGCTCGAAAAGTGGTAGAAAAAGGATTGATGGCTGCACGTGCCCGACTGGCTGCGAAAAAGGCAAGGGAGCTTACCCGTCGTAAGAGTGCCCTGGAAATCTCCAGTTTACCTGGTAAATTAGCAGACTGTTCTTCTAAAGACCCAAGCATCAGTGAGATCTATGTGGTTGAGGGTGACTCAGCCGGCGGATCTGCTAAACAGGGCCGTGATCGTCACTTCCAAGCCATCCTTCCCCTACGTGGTAAAATCATTAACGTAGAGAAGGCACGTCTGGATAAGATCCTTTCAAATAACGAGGTTCGTGCGATTATTACAGCTCTTGGGACAGGGATTGGAGAAGACTTCAACCTGGCTAAAGCGAGATACCATAAAATCGTGATCATGACCGATGCCGACGTCGATGGCGCCCATATCCGTACGCTATTGTTGACGTTCTTCTATCGCTACATGAGAAACATCATTGAAGCAGGCTACATCTACATCGCTCAGCCACCTTTGTACAAAATACAACAAGGGAAGAAAATCGAGTATGCCTACAATGATAAAGAACTGGATCGCATACTTGCAGAAATCTCCCCGACGCCTAAACCTGGAATCCAGCGTTACAAAGGTCTTGGAGAGATGAACCCTGAACAACTATGGGAAACGACAATGGATCCGGAATCAAGAACCCTGCTGCAAGTAAGTCTTCAAGATGCGATCGAGGCAGACGAAACCTTTGATATCCTGATGGGTGACAAAGTAGAGCCGAGACGTAACTTCATTGAAGAAAACGCAGCTTACGTTAAGAATCTGGATATCTAAAATTAAATAGTACAGGATAGACCACGTGCTATCCTGTCTTTTACATAGCGGACAAGGTAAAGAATGAGAAAGGTATAAATCTTTCTTTAAAAGGAGGTCCCTTTTACTATGGCAGAAACACCAAGATCGAATGTTAAAGAGATTAATATAAGTAGTGAAATGCGCTCGTCTTTCCTGGATTATGCGATGAGTGTTATCGTTTCCCGTGCACTACCGGATGCCCGTGACGGCCTGAAACCTGTCCATCGCCGTATTTTGTATGCGATGAATGACCTGGGGATGACAGCTGACAAAGCATATAAGAAATCAGCACGTATCGTCGGTGAAGTAATCGGTAAGTATCACCCCCACGGTGACTCAGCTGTTTATGACACAATGGTGCGTATGGCACAGGATTTCAACTATCGTTATATGCTTGTGGACGGACATGGTAACTTCGGTTCAGTTGATGGAGACGCAGCTGCGGCCATGCGTTACACAGAAGCACGTATGTCCAAGATCTCTATGGAACTTATTCGTGATATTAATAAAGATACAATTGATTATAAAGATAACTATGATGGCACAGAGAGAGAGCCGGAAGTGTTACCTGCCCGTTTCCCTAACCTGTTAGTGAACGGTTCTTCAGGTATCGCAGTAGGAATGGCAACGAACATCCCACCTCATAATCTTGGAGAAGTCATCGATGGAATCCTTGCGCTAAGTAAAGATCCCGACATTACGATTCAAGAGCTGATGGAATTCATCTTTGGACCTGATTTCCCTACTGCCGGACTAATTGTAGGAAGAAGCGGCATCCGTCGTGCCTATGAAACAGGTAAAGGTTCCATCACGATGCGTGCCCGTGTGGAAATTGAACAAAAAAGCAACGGAAAAGAAACGATTATCGTTCATCAAATTCCTTATCAAGTAAATAAAGCGAGACTGATCGAGAAAATTGCCGATCTTGTTCGTGATAAGAAGATTGATGGCATCACAGATTTACGTGATGAATCGGACCGTAATGGTATGCGAATCGTGATTGAAGTAAGAAAAGATGCGAATGCGAACGTCTTGCTTAATAATCTCTACAAGCAAACTGCCCTTCAAACAAGCTTCGGTATCAACCTTTTGGCGCTTGTTGATGGCCAGCCAAAGGTATTGAATTTAAAAGAGTGCCTATATCATTACTTACAACATCAACGCGTCGTCATTCGTCGAAGAACGGAATTCGAATTACGCAAAGCTGAGGCAAGAGCTCATATTTTAGAAGGTCTGCGTATCGCCTTAGATCATATTGATGAAATCATTAAACTTATCCGTGGCTCTCAAACTACGGAACTTGCGAAACAAGGCTTGATGGAAAACTTTTCCCTTTCTGACAAACAAGCCCAGGCGATCCTGGATATGCGTCTTCAACGTTTAACCGGTTTAGAACGAGAAAAAATTGAAGACGAGTATCAGGAACTATTGAAGCAGATTGCAGAATTGAAAGCGATCTTGGCAGATGATGAAAAAGTTCTCGAAATCATTCGTGAAGAGCTTATCGAAATCAAAGAACGCTTCAATGATGAAAGAAGATCAGAAATCGTAGCGGGTGGAATTGAGAATATTGAAGATGAAGACTTAATTCCAAGAGAAAACATTGTCGTATCCCTTACTCATAACGGATACATCAAGCGCCTGCCTGTCTCAACCTACCGCAGTCAAAAGCGTGGAGGAAGAGGAATCCAGGGAATGGGTACCAATGATGAGGACTTTGTTGAACACCTACTGACAACGTCAACTCATGATACGATTCTATTCTTTACAAACAAAGGAAAAGCATACCGTGCGAAAGGATATGAAATTCCTGAATTCAGCCGTACTGCTAAAGGACTTCCGATCATCAACCTGCTTGGGGTAGAAAAAGATGAGTGGATCAACGCCATGATTCGAGTGGAAGAATTCGTGGACGACTGGTACTTATTCTTCACTACGAAGCAAGGGATCTCAAAACGTACGCCTGTATCAGATTTCGCCAATATCCGTACGAACGGTCTGATTGCCATTAATCTTCGAGAAAACGATGAGCTCATTTCCGTCAAACTGACCGATGGAGAGAAAGATATGATCATCGGAACGAAAAAAGGTATGCTCATTCGATTCCCTGAAACGGATGTTCGTTCAATGGGAAGAACAGCTACCGGGGTAAAAGGAATTAACCTGAGTGATGATGACATTGTTGTAGGAATGGAAATTCTGGAAGAGAAGAGCGATGTCTTAGTTGTGACGGTAAATGGTTACGGTAAACGTACTCCTGCCAGTGAATATAGAGTTCAAACACGTGGCGGTAAAGGCTTGAAAACATGTAATGTAACGGAACGGAACGGAGAGCTGGTCTCTGTTAAAGCCGTTACAGGTGAAGAAGACTTAATGATCATCACGGCACATGGTGTCCTTATCCGTATGGATGTGAATGATATTTCCACTACTGGCCGTAACACTCAAGGAGTTAAACTGATCCGTCTTCAAGAAAGCGAATTTGTTTCAACCGTTGCCAAGGTTGAAAAAGAAGATGAAGAAGAAACGGAAGCACCAGTTGAAACTTCTGAAGGAATGGAACAACCAGATAGCGAAGATCAAACAACTTCTGTAGATGCAGAAGACATAAGTGAAGATACAGAAGAATAAATGAACGGATAAGCTGTTTCCAGTATTGAGACTCTCATACTGGAAAACAGCTTATTTTTTGTGAAAAAATAACTATAACCTGTTAAATTTGGTAAAATAAACTAGAAGGAAAAGGTGAGAAGTGAGGTGTTCGTAGTTGAAGGTACATCGTGGAGAGATACAATTAGGATGCATCGTAGCAGAAGATATAATGGGAATGACAGCCAATCCCATCATTTCAAAGAATACAGTAATAGAAGAAGAACATCTGAATATTCTTCAAGCATTCCATATAACAGAGCTCATAATAGAGAAAACAAAAGCGGATGGACATCCATTTAGAGCGCAAGTCTCTATTGAAAAAGAGATAGTGGACGAAGAAATCAATGAGTCAGTCGGATTCATCGATCTCTATTTAATGACGATCAAGGAATTTAAGAAAGAGTTCATGAACTGGCAATCAGGAACGTCTGTAAATGTTGCAAGGGTGAGAGAGTTAATGCTGCCGGTCATCCAAACTGTTCAAGGGAACCATACATATGTGTATTCTCTTCATCAATATTGCACGAAAAAAGACTATCTTTTTCACCATGCGATTTCAGTGGGGATCATAAGTGCCATGCTGGGAAAGAAGTTAGGCTTGAACCCTGGTCAGGTGAACCAGCTGGCTTTAGCGGGTGTCCTGGCAGACTGTGGAATGGCCAAGGTCAGTCCACACATATTAATGAAAGAACAGCCTTTAACAGAGAGTGAATTTAAAGAAGTAAAGCTCCATACAGCCAACGGATATAGAATGGTTAAAGACACTCCATTGTTAAAAACGGAAACAAAACTGGCAATCTTTCAGCATCATGAACGATTTGATGGTACCGGCTACCCGTCATCCGAGAAAGATAATCGTATTCATCTTTACTCTCAGATTGTTGGAATCGCCGATGTCTTTCATGCCATGACATCAGAAAGAATATACAGAAGCAAGCAGCCTGTCTTCAAGGTACTGGATATGATCAGTGAAGATTTATTTGGAAAATTCGATATTAAAGTCGTTAATGGCCTTCTTCAATTACTGGGAGATCTAAGGACAGGAACCTCAGTAAGGCTATCAACCGGCCAGTACGGAGAAGTGATGTATACCAAACCGAACGCTTTTACAAAGCCCATCGTAAAAATAAACAAAACGGAAGAACTCGTAGACCTGTCTCAGCAAAAAGAGATTTATATATCAGAAGTTTTTGCTTGAAGCTTATTATGAGTGAAGCCTCTTAAGATCAGTCATAGCATCGTAATAAGTAAACCTCAGGTTAGGTAACCAATCTGAGGTTTATTTATTTAGATTTACCTCTTGCCAACCTGTCCAATAGTATGTATAATATTATTTGTTGTCCGAAAGGCATTACATACTGTTTCAGAAAAAACTTTTCTAAAATAATAAAAATACCTTGACGGTAACGGCAGTAAATGATATATTATAAAGGTCGCTTCAAACGAAGCGTTTACACATTGAACCTTGAAAACTGAACAAAACAAGACAATACGTCAACGTTAATTCTAGATTTATTTTTAAAGAGCTATTCAAACTTTTATCGGAGAGTTTGATCCTGGCTCAGGACGAACGCTGGCGGCGTGCCTAATACATGCAAGTCGAGCGGACTGATGGGAGCTTGCTCCCAT